>Ga0189291_100011_pt1 | contig 535496 bp, 528 predicted proteins | sample UW1redminimetaG_FD_130331 | JGI IMG/M metagenome (GOLD analysis project Ga0189291, IMG submission 130331) | Marine microbial communities from the Costa Rica Dome - UW179B-red mini metaG | ecosystem: Environmental > Aquatic > Marine > Oceanic > Photic zone | place: Costa Rica: the Eastern...
CCTTCCAGCAGGCACGGAAATGGTGATGCCGGGAGATAATGTTGCTATTGAGGTTGAGCTGATTGCTCCGATCGCCATGGAAGAGAAGCTTCGCTTCGCTATCCGTGAAGGTGGACGGACCGTCGGATCAGGCGTCGTCTCCTCAATCATCGAGTAAAGATTAAGAGGCGCGATCTCGTTGTTGAGGTTGCGGTTTCTTCTAGCCCCAGGGCGTAAGGACTGAACATGCAGAGCCAAAATATTCGGATTCGGTTGAAAGCCTTTGACCATCGTGTCTTAGACAATTCGACCAAGGAAATCGTGAATACAGCGAAACGGACTGGCGCAAATGTGCGCGGGCCCATTCCACTTCCGACACGGCTTGAAAAGTTCACCGTGCTCCGTGGACCACACATCGACAAGAAGAGTCGTGAGCAGTTCGAAATTCGGACTCATAAGCGTCTTCTGGACATTGTCGACCCAACGCCGCAGACGGTTGATGCTCTTATGAAGCTCGACCTGGCAGCCGGTGTCGATGTTGAGATCAAGCTCTAAGGGGACTTTCGTCTCCAAACGATAAAAGGAATTGGGACCCATGCGTTCCGGTGTAATTGTTCAAAAACTGGGAATGACTCGCCTCTTTACGGATGAGGGTCGGCACGTGCCTGTAACGGTACTGCGCCTGGACAATTGTCAGGTCGTCGCTCAGCGGACCGAAGACAAAAATGGTTATTCAGCGGTCCAATTGGGCGCTGGCAAAGCCAAGGTGAAAAACACGACGCGTGCACAACGCGGTCACTTTGCGGTGGCCCATGTCGAGCCGAAGCGGAAACTCGCAGAGTTCCGGGTAAGCGAAGACAACATGCTGGACGTAGGCGCTGAAATTACCGCTGATCACTTTATCTCTGGTCAGAAAGTGGATGCTTCAGGCGTCTCCATCGGTAAGGGCTTTGCGGGTGCGATGAAGCGGCACAATTTCGGCGGTCTTCGGGCGTCGCATGGTGTGTCTGTCTCTCACCGTAGTCACGGTTCAACAGGCCAGTGTCAGGACCCAGGTAAAGTCTTCAAAGGTAAGAAGATGGCCGGCCAGATGGGGAATGTTCGGGTGACGACGCAGAACCTTGAGATCGTAAAGACCGATGTTAATCGTGGTCTGATCATGGTCAAAGGCGCAGTTCCTGGTTCAAAAGGTGGTTGGGTGTTTCTGCGCGATGCAGTGAAAAAGCCTCTCCCTGAAGGTGTGCCAATGCCTGCTGCTGTCAGAGCGGCTGCAGAAGCTCCTGCGCCAGCTGAAGAAGCGCCTGCAGCTGACGAACAGAAGGATGATGCATCATGAAGGCGGATGTGACCACACTTGAAGCCAAAAAGGCTGGATCGGTCGACTTGCCGGACGATGTGTTCGCTCTCGAACCTCGTGCCGATCTGTTGCACCGGATGGTGAACTACCAGTTGGCCAAACGCCAGGCTGGTACGCACAAGACTAAGGGTCGTTCCGAAATTGCAGGCACGACCAAGAAGATGTATCGCCAGAAGGGCACCGGTGGTGCGCGTCATGGCGATAAAAAGGTTCCTCAGTTTCGTGGCGGCGGGAAGGCTTTCGGGCCAGTTGTTCGCAGCCATGCGATTGATATGCCTAAGAAGGTTCGCGCTTTGGCGCTGAAGCATGCTCTTTCAAGCAAGCTGAAAGCTGAAAAGCTGATCGTTCTTGAGGATGCTAAGTCTAAAGACGGTAAGACAGCTGCTCTTCGCGGCGCGCTTACAAAGCTTGGTCTTACGTCTGCGCTGATCATCGATGGGACGGAAGTGGACGACAAGTTCGCTTTGGCATCTCGGAACATTCCAGCGATCGACGTGCTGCCAGTGCAGGGCATCAATGTGTATGACATTTTGCGGCGCGATACGTTGGTTCTGACCAAGGCTGCGCTGGAAGGCCTGGAGGCTCGGTTCAAATGAGTGAAGCACGTCATTACGACGCCATCCTCTCTCCGGTGATTACCGAGAAGTCGACGTTGGCATCAGAACACAACCAGGTTGTTTTCCGTGTGCCGCTTGATGCGACAAAGCCTCAGGTGAAGGCCGCTGTTGAGAAGTTGTTCAGCGTTAAGGTCAAGGCTGTCAATACGATCCGGCAGCAAGGCAAGCTGAAGAAGTTCCGCGGCGTTAGCGGCAAGCAAGGCGATTATAAGAAAGCAATTGTGACACTTGAAGACGGTCACTCCATCGATGTGAGCACCGGTCTTTAAGGACGGCAGCAAAAGCGAAAGCTGAGACGTTATGGCACTAAAACAGTATAAACCTTCCAGCCCGGGACAGCGTGGCCTCGTTCTTGTCGATAAGTCGGCGCTTTGGAGCGGCAAACCTGTTAAGAAGCTGACCGAAGGCCTGACCAAGTCGGGTGGTCGGAACAATCACGGTCGCATTACAGCGCGGCGTCGGGGTGGTGGTCACAAGCGGACCTATCGGATTATTGATTTCAAGCGCACGAAGCAGGACATTCCAGCGATCGTTGAGCGGCTGGAATATGATCCTAACCGGACTGCTTTTATCGCTCTCATCAAGTATGAAGATGGCGAGCAGGCATACATCATTGCGCCGCAGCGTTTGGCTGAAGGTGACACGGTGATCTCTGCGGAACGCGCAGACGTGAAGCCGGGCAATGCGATGCCAATGAAGAATATCCCTGTCGGCACGATCATCCACAATGTGGAGTTGAAGCCGGGCAAGGGAGCTCAGATCGCTCGCTCAGCAGGTACGTATGTACAGCTGGTCGGTCGTGACGGCGGGTTCGCGATTGTGCGTCTCTCCTCTGGTGAGCAACGTCTTATTCGTGGCGAATGCATGGCGAGTATCGGTGCTGTGTCGAACCCGGATCAGTCGAATATCACGCTGGCCAAAGCGGGCCGTAACCGCTGGCTTGGCAAACGTCCATCCGTTCGCGGCGTGGCTATGAACCCGGTCGATCACCCACATGGTGGTGGTGAAGGTCGGACCTCTGGTGGTCGTCATCCTGTGACGCCTTGGGGTAAGCCAACTAAGGGCAAGCGGACTCGTAACAACAAGTCGACGGACAAGTACATCGTACGCAGCCGTCACCAGCGTCGGAAATAGGGTAAGAGCTTATGACACGTTCTGTCTGGAAAGGTCCGTTTGTCGACGGATATATCCTGAAGAAAGCCGAAGCGTCCCGTGAGTCGGGCCGTAAGGAAGTGATCAAGATCTGGAGCCGTCGCTCTACGATCCTGCCACAGTTCGTTGGCCTGACGTTCGGGGTACACAACGGTCAAAAACATGTTCCCGTGAATATTTCGGAAGACATGGTTGGTCACAAGTTTGGCGAGTTTTCTCCGTCGCGGACCTACTTCGGTCATGCCGCGGACAAAAAAGCGAAAAGGAAGTAAGCCATGGGGAAGTCGTCACAACCACGGCGCCTGGCTGATAACGAGGCAATGGCAAAGGGCCGTATGATCCGCACCAGCGGTCAGAAGCTCAACCTTGTTGCTCAGACCATTCGGGGACAGAAAGTGGAACGCGCTATCGCGGACCTTTCATTCTCACCGAAGAGGATCGCCAAGGACGTTAAGAAGGTGCTGGAAAGCGCTGTCGCAAACGCAGAAAACAATCACGACCTGGATGTGGATGACCTCATCGTGTCGGAAGCCTATGTCGGCAAGAACCTGATGATGAAACGCTGGCGTCCACGGGCACGTGGTCGTGTTGGCAAAATCATGAAGCCTTTCAGCGAGATCACAATTGTGGTGCGCCAAGTTGAGGAAAAAGCCTGATGGGTCAAAAAGTTAATCCAATCGGCCTGCGCCTGGGGATCAATCGCACCTGGGACTCTCGTTGGTTCGCTGGTCGTCACGAATATGGCGAGCTGCTGCACGAAGACCTGAAGATCCGGAAGTTTCTTGAGAAGACCCTGAAGCAAGCTGGTGTCAGCAAGATCGTTATTGAGCGTCCTCACAAGAAGTGCCGTGTGGCTATTCATTCTGCGCGGCCTGGTGTAGTGATCGGCAAGAAGGGCGCAGATATCGAAAAGCTGCGCCGCGAGATCGGCAAGATGACGGACTCAGAAGTCCATCTGAATATTGTTGAAGTTCGCAAGCCTGAAATAGATGCGACCTTGGTCGCAGAGAATATTGCCCAGCAGCTTGAGCGCCGTGTCGCGTTCCGCCGGGCAATGAAGCGGGCGGTCCAGTCAGCTATGCGTCTCGGCGCTGGCGGTATTCGGATCAACTGCGCGGGTCGTCTTGGCGGTGCTGAGATTGCTCGGACGGAATGGTATCGTGAGGGACGTGTGCCGCTTCACACGCTTCGCGCTGATATTGACTATGGCGTTGCATCAGCTCATACGGCGTATGGGGTTTGCGGCATCAAGGTTTGGATTTTCAAAGGTGAAATCCTTGAGCATGATCCTATGGCTCATGAGAGACGTGCCCTCGAAGGTGGTGAAGGCCGCCGTCGGGACTCTAAGTAAGCCAGCGCTCAAGCGAAGAGAGTTAAACGATGCTGCAACCGAAACGTACAAAGTTCCGCAAGGCTCATAAGGGCCGGATTAAGGGAACCGCTAAGGGTGGTACGGCGCTTACATTTGGCGCTTATGGCCTGAAGGCACTCGAACCAGAGCGGGTAACCGCTCGTCAGATCGAGGCCGCTCGCCGGGCAATTACGCGTCATATGAAGCGTGCCGGTCGTGTGTGGATCCGTATTTTCCCTGATGTCCCGGTGTCGAAAAAGCCGACAGAAGTTCGGATGGGTAAAGGTAAGGGTACGCCAGAATATTGGGCTGCTCGTGTGAAGCCCGGTCGGATTATGTTCGAAATTGATGGCGTGTCCCACGACATCGCGGAAGAAGCATTGCGGCTTGGTGCAGCGAAGCTGCCAATCAAGACCCGATTTGTTACACGGCCTGGCGATCAGGCTTAAGGGCAAGTTGCCCACGGTTGAGAAGAGGATGAGGCCATGAAGGCCAGTGAAATTAGAGATATGACGCCGGATCAACTCGACGACGAAGTTGTGAAGCTGAAGAAGGAGCAGTTCAATCTGCGCTTCCAGGCTGCAAGTGGTCAGTTGGAAAATACGGCGCGCATTCGGCAGGTTCGCCGCGACATAGCTCGGATCATGACGATCCAGCAGTCGCTTGTAGCCCAAGCCGCTAAGTAAAGGTTCGATCATGCCAAAGCGAATTTTGCAGGGCGTCGTAGTGAGCGACAAAAACGACAAGACCATCGTGGTCAAGGTCGAACGCCGCTTCACCGACCCGCTGTTGAAGAAGACCGTTCGTCGGTCAAAGAAATACCACGCACATGACGAGAGTAACTCGGTCAAAGTGGGTGAGATGGTATCGATCCGGGAATGCCGGCCGGTATCAAAGAACAAGACTTGGGAAGTAATCGGGAACGAAGCTTAAGCCGCAAGGTTTGGTCTTCTACCCAGTGAGAACGGGCATTTAGCCATGATTCAGATGCAAACAAATCTGGGCGTCGCTGACAATTCAGGCGCAAAACGCGTTCAGTGCATCAAGGTGTTGGGCGGCTCGAAGCGTAAATACGCTTCTGTAGGCGACATCATCGTGGTCAGCGTGAAAGAAGCGATCCCTCGGGGCCGCGTCAAGAAGGGCGACGTCATGAAGGCAGTCGTTGTTCGCACCGCGAAAGATATTCATCGCGCTGATGGCAGCACAATCCGTTTCGACGGTAACGCCGCTGTGCTTATCAACGCTCAGGGTGAACCGGTCGGGACCCGTATTTTCGGTCCAGTGACCCGCGAACTGCGTGCGAAGAACCACATGAAAATTGTGTCGCTCGCACCGGAGGTGATCTGATGGCTGCGAAGATTAAAAAGGGTGACAAGGTCATCGTGCTTGCTGGCAAGGACAAGGGAAAGCAGGGCGAAGTGCTCGGCGTATTCCCAACCGAAGGCCGCGTCTTGGTTCAAGGTGTGAACCTTGTGAAGCGCCATGAGCGTCAGACACAGACTAGCGCCGGTGGGATCGCGACACGTGAAGCAAAGCTCGACCTTTCGAACGTTGCGTATGTCGATCCTAAATCAGGTGAGGCCACACGCGTAGGTTTCAAGGTTTTGGAAGACGGCAAGAAAGTTCGTTTCGCCAAAGCATCAGGAGAAGTGATCGATGGCTGAGGCATATCAACCCCGCCTCAAGGGTGTTTACAACGATAAGGTGCGGCCTGCGCTTCAAGAGAAGTTCAGCTACACCAACCAGATGATGGTTCCCAAGCTGGACAAAGTAGTCCTGAACATGGGTGTCGGTGAGGCAGTTGGCGACTCCAAGAAGATCAAATCAGCACTCGAAGATCTAGCGCTGATTGCTGGTCAGAGACCGGTGGCGACCAAGGCGAAGACATCCATCGCGGGTTTCAAGCTGCGCGAAGATATGAATATTGGTTGCAAGGTCACGCTTCGCAAAGACCGAATGTTTGAATTTCTTGATCGTCTCGTGACGGTCGCTCTTCCACGGGTTCGCGACTTTCGTGGCCTGAATGACAAGAGCTTTGATGGAAATGGCAACTATGCCATGGGCTTGAAAGAGCACATCGTGTTCCCAGAAATCGACTACGACCAGGTCGATGAAATTTGGGGTATGGACGTAGTCGTCTGCACGACGGCTAAGACAGACGACGAAGCGCGGGAATTGCTCAAGGGCATCAACTTCCCGTTTGCAGCTCAAGATTAATCGTTGGCCTGCGCGGGAAGCGTGGGTTCACCGGAGGTAAGAATGGCTAAGAAAAGCAGCGTTCTAAAAGACCAGAAGAAGCGTAAGTTAGTTGCCAAGTACGCGAATAAGCGTGCAGCTCTCAAGGCGGTTGCTGACGACAAGACACTTACGGTCGAAGAACGTTTTAAGGCTCGGTTGAAGCTCGCTGAGTTGCCGCGCAATTCGTCAAAGACACGTGTACGCAATCGCTGTGAAGTCAGCGGTCGTCCACGGGCCTACTATCGCAAGCTGAAGATGTCGCGTATCGCGCTTCGGGAACTGGGCTCTAAGGGCCTGATCCCCGGCTTAGTCAAGTCAAGTTGGTGAGGAGAGAGATCGCATGTCTATGACAGATCCCCTCGGAGATATGCTGACCCGTATTCGCAATGCTGCGATGCGCGGGAAAGGCAATGTGAAAACTCCGGCATCTAAACTACGGGGCCGTGTGCTCGATGTTCTTGAGGATGAAGGTTACATCCGCGGGTACTCGCGTACTGATTTCGATGGCGGAAAAGCCGAATTCGAAATCGAGCTCAAATATCATGAGGGCCGCCCGGTTATCCGGGAGATCAAGCGTGTTTCGACACCTGGTCGTCGTGTGTATTCATCGGTGAAAGATATTCCAGCTGTTCATAACGGTTTGGGAATCTCGATCTTGTCGACACCTAAGGGTGTTATGTCAGACTCACTCGCTCGCGACGAAAATGTCGGTGGCGAAGTACTCTGCCGCGTCTTCTAGAGACGCGCGGTAAACGGACGGGTTAGGAAGCAACCATGTCACGAATTGGCAAACAACCCATCGCTGTGCCTGGCGGCGTTACCATCAATTTGGATGGTCAGAATGTCGCTGTGAAAGGACCGAAAGGCGAGATGTCTATGACACTCGTTGAAGAGGTTACTCTCGCACAGGGCGATGATGGGCTTACAGTATCCCCGCGGGATGAAACACAGCGCGCTCGCGCAATGTGGGGCATGCAGCGGACATTGGTTCAGAACCTCGTCACAGGTGTGACGGAAGGTTTTACCAAGAAGCTTGAGATCAACGGTGTTGGTTATCGCGCGCAGATGCAGGGCAAAGACCTGCAGCTTGCTCTAGGCTTCAGCCATGATGTCGTTCATAAGATCCCGGAAGGCATCCAGGTTAAGACGCCTAAGCCAACTGAGATCGAAATCAGCGGCATGGATAAACAAGTGGTTGGCCAGGTGGCCGCGGAAATCCGGGCGTACCGTCCGCCGGAGCCTTACAAAGGCAAGGGTGTGAAGTACGAAGACGAATATATCTTCCGTAAGGAAGGCAAGAAGAAGTAATCGAGCCATGGGCAAGAAACTGACACTTCAAGATCGACGCAAACAGCGTAATCGCACGAAGCTTCGCAAACTGGCCGGTGGCCGTCCGCGGCTCTCCGTGTTCCGCTCATCTAAGCATATCTATGCTCAGGTGATTGACGATACTGATGGCAAGACGCTTGCGTCTGCTTCCACCAAGGACAAAGAGTTCAAGGGTGCGAAGGGGACAGACACAGGCGCTGCGACAGAAGTTGGCAAGCTGGTGGCGAAGCGTGCGTCTGATGCTGGCGTTAATGACGTCATTTTCGACCGCGGTGGGTACATTTATCATGGCCGAGTGAAAGCTCTGGCAGAGGGTGCCCGCGAGGGCGGCCTTAACTTCTAAAGGACGTTTATCGTGGCACGCAGAGAATCTCGGGATCGGGACGAACGTGATAGCGAATTTGTGGACAAGCTGGTTCACATTAATCGCGTCGCCAAAGTTGTTAAGGGTGGTCGTCGCTTCGGCTTCGCCGCCTTGGTTGTCATTGGCGACCAAAAGGGCCGTGTAGGTTTTGGTAAGGGTAAGGCGCGGGAAGTTCCTGAGGCGATCCGCAAAGCCACTGAAGCAGCAAAACGGAACCTCATCCGTGTGCCTCTTCGCGAGGGCCGGACATTGCATCACGACATTGACGGTCGTCATGGAGCGGGTCGTGTGATCCTTCGCGCAGCGCCTCCTGGAACAGGTATCATTGCTGGTGGTCCAATGCGTGCTGTTTTTGAAACGCTTGGTGTTCAAGACGTTGTTGCTAAGTCCATGGGCTCGGCTAATCCGTACAACATGGTTCGGGCAACATTTGATGCGCTAACGCGCGAGCAGAGCCCTCGGATGGTTGCTGCCCGTCGCGGAAAAAAGGTGACTGACATTGTCGGTCGTCGCGCAGACGGTGCTGGCGAAGCTCTGGCGACTGAGTAAAACCTCAGATCGTAGCAAAAGGAATTAGGTCATGGCAGCAGCAAAAAAGAAGACGGTAACGGTGAAGCAAACCGGTAGCCCAATCCGTCGGAAACCAGATCAACGTCAGACATTGGTTGGCCTTGGGCTGAATAAGATGCACAAGGTTCGGACGTTGGAAGATACGCCATCTGTCCGCGGCATGATCAACAAGGTGGCTCACCTTGTGGAAGTCGTTGACGAAGCGTAAGAAGTGTTACTAAGGCAAAAGCCGAGTTTGTCTGGATCAGCTAGACATGCGCATAGAGGTAGACGAAGATGAAACTCAATCAGCTTTCTGATAATGAAGGTGCCCGTAAAGACCGCCTCCGCGTAGGCCGCGGTATTGGTTCTGGTAAAGGTAAGACGGGTGGTCGCGGTGTGAAGGGGCAGAAGTCTCGTTCCGGTGTTGCGATCAAGGGTTTCGAAGGTGGGCAGATGCCCCTCTACCAGCGCTTGCCAAAGCGCGGCTTTAATGTGCCGAACCCAAAGAAATACAATGAAGTGAACATTGGCCGAATCCAAACAGCTCTTGATGCTGGGAAATTGGATGCAGGGAAGACAGTGAATGCGGACGCGCTTGTTGGTGCTGGCCTGATCACGCGCCTGGCAAAAAACGGTGTGCGGCTTCTTGCAAAGGGTGAGATTTCGGCAGCGATAAAGATCGAAGTTGCAGGTGCCTCGAAAGCAGCAATCGAAGCTGTTGAGAAGGCCGGCGGATCGGTCGCTGTGAAGGAAGCCAAGGCGAAAGCTGAAGCTTGAATTTGGTGGAGCCCGTTGGGTTCTTTGTGTTGTGCCGAGCTTCCGGAGTCATCTGAATGGCCTCAGCCGCGGAACAGTTAGCTGCCAATCTTAATTTCGGAGCCTTTGCGAAAGCAGAGGAGCTGAAGAAACGGATCTGGTTTACGCTGGGTGCGCTGTTGGTGTACCGGCTGGGTACCTATATCCCCATTCCTGGTATCGACCCGCAGGCGCTTGCTGACATCTTTGCGCAGCAGCAGAGCGGTATCGTCGGCATTTTCGATTTGTTCTCCGGTGGTGCGGTTGGTCGCATGGCGATTTTCGCGCTGACGATCATGCCCTACATCTCCGCATCGATCATCATTCAGCTGATGACGACCGTGAGCCCTCATCTTGAGCAACTCAAGAAGGATGGGGAGCAGGGTCGCAAGCAGATCAACCAGTACACGCGCTACGGCACGGTGCTGCTCGCGACGCTGCAAGGCTATGGTATTGCCGTTGGACTCGAGGGGGCGGGGACCGTTGTTCTTGATCCTGGTATTTTCTTCCGTGCGACGACGGTTATTACGCTCGTGGGCGGTACTGTCTTCCTGATGTGGCTTGGCGAACAGATTACGGCTCGCGGCGTCGGGAACGGTATCTCGCTGATCATCTTTGCCGGGATCGTGGCCGAACTGCCCGCCGCTCTTGCTGGTACGCTTGAACTTGGCCGGACAGGTGCATTGTCAACGGGCATCATCCTGCTGCTCATGATCATGATTGTCGGTGTTATCGCCTTCATCGTCTTCGTGGAGCGCGCTCAGCGTCGGTTGCTTGTTCAGTATCCGAAGCGACAAGTCGGTCAGAAAATGTATGGCGGTGACTCATCTCACTTGCCGTTGAAGCTGAACACAGCAGGGGTGATCCCGCCGATTTTCGCGTCATCGTTGCTCTTGCTGCCGATAACGGTCGCCAATTTTTCGTCGGGCCAGGGGCCTGGCTGGTTGAACGTGATCACTGCTTGGCTGGCACATGGACAGCCGCTCTATATGGCGCTCTATGCGGGCTTGATCATTTTCTTCTGTTTTTTCTACACAGCGATTGTCTTCAATCCGGACGACACTGCTGACAATCTGAAGAAATATGGCGGCTTTATTCCAGGCATTCGTCCAGGTAAGCGGACAGCTGAACATATTGATCGGGTACTCACCCGTCTGACCGTTGTTGGCGCAATGTATCTGACCTTTGTTTGCTTGCTGCCGGAAATACTGATCTCTCAGTACAGTATTCCCTTCTATTTTGGCGGAACATCGCTCCTGATTGTGGTTAACGTGACCATGGATACAGTGGCGCAGGTGCAGAGCCATTTGTTGGCGCACCAGTATGAAGGCCTCATTAAGAAGTCGAAACTACGAGGGGCGCGCCGATGAAGTTGATTTTTCTTGGTCCGCCGGGGGCAGGGAAAGGCACACAAGCCGAGCGGATCCAATCTGCTCATGGGCTGGTGCAGCTCTCGACTGGTGATATGTTGCGAGCGGCTGTCGCTGCAGGGTCAGAAACTGGCCAAAAAGCGAAAGAAATTATGGCCCGCGGAGACCTGGTGCCTGATGAGGTCGTGGTCGGCATTATTGCGGAGCGGACGAGGGAAGCTGATTGCTCGAATGGGTATATTCTGGACGGTTTTCCGCGGAATGTCGCTCAGGCGGAAGCACTGGACAAAATGCTGGCTGAGCGCTCAGACCAGCTTGATGCCGTTATTGAGCTGAAAGTTGATGATGCAGCGCTGTTGGCGCGTATCGAAGGAAGGGCTGCGGAAACCCAAGGTGGGGCCCGGGCTGACGACAATGCCGAGGCGCTGAAGAAGCGGTTGGCGGTCTATCATGAACAAACGGCGCCATTGGCCGGGTACTATAAGAATGCAGGTATTCTGAAGACTGTAGATGGCATGAATGAAATGGATGCAGTGACTGCACAGATTGAAGCAGCACTCGAACTCAAGGAGACGGATAACGCAGGCTAAGCAGTTGACCGGGAAGGGGAAATTCCTATAATCCCGGCCAGCGCGACGGCAGCTCCAAGCAAACCATCGGTACTTCACTGGAAAACGGCAGGTTTCTGCGGTATTTCAGCGGGTCAGCCCGTTTTTGCACGGAAATTGTCAGTCTAGCGAATCCTTTCGGCAGGAGAAAAACGTGGCTCGTATCGCTGGTGTGAATATTCCGACCCATAAGCGCGTGGTTATTGCGCTGACTTATATCCATGGGATCGGCGACAAGAATGCTAAGGATATCTGCGCAAACGTAGGTATTGCTGCAGAACGCCGTGTAAACGAGCTTTCTGATGCTGAGGTTATCCAGATCCGTGAAACGATCGACCGGGATTTCCTGGTTGAGGGTGATCTGCGCCGTGAAGTGGCGATGAATATTAAGCGTCTGATGGACTTGGGTTGCTATCGCGGCCTGCGCCATCGTCGTGGACTACCTGTCCGGGGACAGCGCACGCATACGAACGCGCGCACCCGGAAGGGTCCTGCGAAAGCAATCGCAGGTAAGAAGAAGTAAGAACGGGATTTGACGGGATAGCCCGTTCGACAGAGAAGGTTTTAGGATGGCGAAGGAAAAGACCCGCGTTAAACGCAAAGTACGTAAGAATATTACGTCTGGCGTAGCGCATGTGAATTCGACCTTTAATAACACCATGATTACGATCGCGGACGCTCAGGGAAATGCTATTTCCTGGTCATCTGCAGGTATGATGGGGTTTAAGGGAAGCCGGAAGTCGACACCATTTGCTGCCCAGATGGCTGCAGAAGATGCCGCCAAGAAGGCGCAGGATCACGGTATGAAGACCCTTGAGGTTCAGGTGTGTGGTCCGGGGTCTGGCCGTGAGTCAGCTCTACGCGCACTGCAGGCTGCTGGTTTCACGATCACGAGCATTCGTGACGTCACACCAATTCCGCACAATGGCTGCCGCCCACCAAAGCGCCGCCGCGTCTAACGATTGCTTCGCGGCGCCTTCGGAATGTTGGCGCCGCTCATACTCATTCGACGGTTGATCCGTCTTGCATTCGCTCCTTATGGAACATCATGTTCTGAGCAAAATGCACCTAACGGCACGAGGTTCTACAGGTGATCCAGAAGAACTGGGAAGAGCTCATTAAACCGACCAAGCTGGAAATTCAGTCTGGTCATGATGCACAGCGTAACGCAACGGTTGTTGCTGAGCCGCTTGAGCGTGGTTTCGGCCTGACACTTGGCAATGCGCTTCGTCGCGTCTTGCTGTCCTCCCTGCAGGGAGCTGCGGTGACGGCTGTTCAGATCGACGGCGTGCTTCACGAGTTTTCATCAATTGCAGGTGTTCGCGAAGATGTCACCGACATCATCTTGAACATTAAACTGTTGGCGCTGAACCTTCACAGCGAAGGCCCAAAGCGGATGATGCTGGTGAAGCAGGGGCCTGGAGTGGTGACGGCTGGCGATATTGAGGCTGGTTCTGATATCGAGATCCTGAACCCTGAGCTCGTGCTTTGCACGCTTGATGAGGGCGCGGATATCCGTATGGAATTCGTCGTCAGCAACGGCAAGGGTTATGTGGCAGCGGACCGGAACCGTCCGGAAGATGCGCCCATCGGCCTCATTCCTGTGGACAGTCTCTACAGCCCGGTTCGCCGCGTTTCCTACAAAGTGGAAAACACGCGTGAAGGTCAGATCCTTGACTATGACAAGCTGACGTTTCAGCTCGAAACAGATGGATCTGTAACGCCAGAGGATGCCGTGGCATTCGCAGCGCGGATCCTTCAGGATCAGCTGCAGGTGTTCGTGAACTTTGACGAGCCTAAGGAAGTTGTCGTTGAAGAGCAGCATCCAGAGCTTGAGTTCAATCCGGCGCTCCTCAAAAAGGTCGACGAGTTGGAACTCTCCGTGCGTTCTGCAAATTGCTTGAAGAACGACAATATTGTCTACATTGGCGATCTGATCCAGAAAACAGAGTCCGAGATGCTTCGCACCCCGAACTTTGGTCGGAAGTCCCTGAACGAGATCAAAGAAGTTCTTGCTCAAATGGGCCTTCACCTTGGCATGGAAGTGGCCAGCTGGCCGCCTGAGAATATCGAAGATCTCGCGAAACGTTTCGAAGATCATTACTGAGTTTACCCGGCCGCGCCGAGAGGCGCCGTCTATTGAATGAGGAGAGGGTCATGCGCCACGGTAAAGCCGGCCGCAAGCTCAATCGAACTGCAAGCCACCGCAAAGCAATGCTTGCGAATATGGCTGTTGCGTTGATCAAGCATGAGCAGATCATTACGACGCTGCCTAAGGCGAAAGAGCTTCGTCCTTATGTTGAGAAGCTTGTAACGCTGGGCAAGCGGGACGACCTGCATGCACGTCGTCAGGCTTATTCGAAGCTTCCTGAACAGAAGTGGGCAGCCAAGCTTTTTGACGAACTTGGCCCTCGCTACAAAGAGCGCAATGGTGGCTACACCCGCGTTATGAAAGCTGGGTTCCGGTATGGCGATAATGCGCCGATGGCGGTGATCGAGTTTGTAGATCGGGATCCGTCGGCTCGCGGGCAGGACTCTGGGCCTGTTATGGTCGATGAGGACGCTCTCGAGACAGCATCCGCATAAGTGCTGGTTTCTTGAAGAATTTGACGGGGTCGGGTGTTTTGCATCCGCCCCGTTTTTTTGTGGGCTGGTTTCGTGCCCGTTGTTTACTTTGATTGGACCTTCTCAGACCTTTGTCTTGCCAGTTTTGGAATTGGATTCCACTATTTAGCTGGAGTTGGACGAACCGTCAGGGCGGGCGTCATGGTGTTGGAAATGATTTCGAATTCTTGGTTTGCAGTAATCTGGTCGATGGCAGCCCTGGTTCTCCTCGGTGGGCTGGTTCTACTATTGGGGACGACAGCGCGTGCGGAAGACCGGCGTGTGCCGGGATCACGAGCGGACATCCAGATGTCCTTCGCCCCCATCGTGCGCGACGTCGCCCCTGCAGTTGTGAATGTCTATTCGAAACGAGTGGTGCAGGAACGTCCGCAAAGCCCGCTTTTTAACGACCCGTTCTTCAAGCAATTTTTTGGGGATCGTTTCAGTTTCGGCATGCCACAGGAGCGGGTTCAACAGTCGCTTGGGTCGGGTGTGATCGTTAGCGCTGACGGGATTATTGTCACCAACAATCATGTTGTCGCGGGGGGGGATGTCTTCACCGTGGCTTTGGCTGACCGGCGCGAATTTGAGGCAGAACTTATTCTGGCAGATGAGCGGACTGATCTCGCAATCCTGAAAATTGATACCAAGGGTGCGTCACTTCCAGCGCTCACCTTCCGGGACAGTGACACGCTTGAAGTTGGCGACCTTCTGCTCGCCATCGGCAATCCATTCGGCGTGGGGCAGACGGTAACGAGCGGGATCGTATCGGCACTTGCGCGTACGCAAGTGGGGGCAACCGACTATCAGTTCTTTATCCAGACCGATGCAGCCATCAATCCCGGTAATTCTGGCGGCGCGCTTGTTACGATGGATGGGAAGCTTGTTGGCATCAATACCGCCATTTTTTCCCGGTCGGGCGGCTCTGTCGGTATCGGCTTTGCGATCCCATCGAATATGGTCCGTGCGGTCGTCGACTCCGCCATGGGCGGCGGTACGGGTGTTGAGCGTCCTTGGTTGGGGGCTTCTCTACAGGTCGTGACCTCTGATCTTGCTGAGTCCCTGGGCCTCGATCGTCCAGGTGGCGCCATGGTGCAGCGAACCTATCCAGACGGACCTGCGGATCGCGCAGGGCTGAAGACGGGCGATGTCATCTATGAGGTGGATGGGCGTGAGGTCATTGACCCGCAGTCTGTGCGCTATCGGCTGGCGACGATGGGCCTGGGTGGACGTATTGACGTGAAATACCGTCGCAATGGTGCGTCGAACGATGCTCGGGTTGCCCTTGAAACGGCACCTGAAGATCCGCCGCGAGAGATTGCTGAACTGACCGGCCGCCATCCCTTCTCAGGTGCAACGGTGGGAAATCTCTCGCCGGCTTTCGCTGAAGAGTTGCAGGTTGATCCGTTCCTCAAAGGTGTGGTGGTACTGCGAATACAACGAGGTAGTGCAGCGCACCGGTTGCGCATTCAACCCGGCGACATGATCCGCGCAGTTGGCGCTGATGAGGTCGATAGCGTGGACGAATTGCAACGGCTCACAGATGAGAGGCGCGCTGAATGGGAGTTTTCGATCGAGCGCAATGGTGAACGGTTCTCAGCGCGGGTGCGTGGCTAGTTTGCTGCCGGTCTGGCCTGAAAATCGAGGAAATCTTGTTACTTCCGGTCGGTAGCGTTCCTCAAAATATGCTAAATCTGGGCTATGACCGACCTCTTTCAAACCAATATCGGGGCCGCCGAGGATGCCTCTCGGCCGCTGGCTGACCGTCTGCGACCAGCGGCCCTTGCTGATGTGGTTGGACAAGGGCATCTGATAGGCCCTGAGGGCCCCATAGGGCGGATGGTGGCGTCGGGACATCTGTCATCGATCATTTTCTGGGGGCCTCCTGGGACTGGCAAAACGACCACGGCGCGCCTTCTTGCGGATGCTGTGGGGCTCTCGTTCGAGCAGATATCGGCAGTCTTCTCTGGTGTAGCCGATCTCAAGAAGGTCTTTGAAGCTGCGCGCCTCCGCCGAAGCCAGGGCCGCAGCACGCTTCTTTTTGTGGACGAGATCCACCGGTTTAACCGGGCGCAGCAAGACAGTTTTCTGCCTGTTATGGAAGATGGCACGGTGATCCTGGTGGGGGCGACCACGGAGAACCCGTCTTTTGAGCTTAATGCGGCGCTTCTGTCGCGTGCTCAGGTGCTGGTTCTCAACCGTTTAGAGGATGACGCTCTTGAGGAGCTTTTGAGCCGTGCGGAGGCGTTTGTGGGGACAAAGTTAGCGCTCACGGATGATGGGCGTTTGTCGCTGCGGGCCATGGCGGATGGCGACGGCCGGTTTGTGCTGAATATGGCGGAGGAAATCCTGGCGCTGGCGCCTATCGAGCTGCTCGATACGGAAAAGCTGACAAAGCTGATGCAGCGCCGTGCACCGATCTACGACAAATCGCGCGAGGGGCACTACAATCTCATCAGTGCTTTGCATAAGTCAGTGCGCGGGTCTGATGTTGATGCGGCGCTCTACTGGTTGGCGCGCATGCTTGATGGGGGCGAAGACCCGATTTTCATTTTGCGCCGCGTGGTGCGGATGGCCATCGAGGACATTGGTTTGGCTGACCCTCAGGCCCTCGTTCAGGCACTTGCCGCGAAAGAGACTTACGAGTTTTTGGGGAGCCCTGAGGGGGAACTTGCTGTTGCGCAAGCGGTGCTCTATGTCGCGAGTGCGCCGAAATCGAATGCGCAATACACGGCCTTTAAGGGCGCGATGAAGGCAGCTCGCGAGACAGGATCTGTGGCGCCGCCGGCTCACATTCTCAATGCGCCTACCAAGCTGATGAAAGAGCTCGGCTATGGGGCAGGATACGAGTATGACCACGACACTGCGGAAGGGTTTTCCGGACAAAACTACTTTCCAGATGATATGTCTCGGCAAAAGTTCTACCAACCTGTTGAACGCGGGTTTGAACGCGACATAGCCAAACGGCTGGCCTATTGGCAGAAGCTGAGAGAGGAGAAGCGATCATGAAAATGTTGATTGCCGTGGCACTGGGGGGGGCTGTCGGGGCGACCGGTCGTTATCTGTTTGCATCTCAAGCTCTCCGCTTCTTCGGCCCAGGATTTCCATGGGGCACACTTGGCGTAAATATTATTGGGTCGTTCATTATGGGTGTGATTGTGGAGGGCCTTGCGCTTCGGTTTCAGGTGTCGCCTGAGATGCGCGCGTTTCTGGTCACCGGGGTGTTGGGCGGCTTTACGACCTTCTCAGCGTTCTCACTGGATGTTTCTTTATTGCTTGAGAAGAAAGATATCGGGTTTGCTGCACTCTATGCGTTTGGCTCCCTCGGCGGTGCGGTGTTAGCCCTTTTCTTTGGTCTCTGGCTTACACGGGCGGTGCTTTCATGAGTGGTGTGTCACATGTAGATGTGTCGAAAGATGATGATGGGTTGCGCGTGGACCGGTGGTTCAAGCGGCACTATCCGGACCTCGCGCATTCAAAATTGGAAAAGCTTTTACGTAAGGGGCAGGTGCGTGTTGACGGTGGACGGGTGAAAGCAAACTCACGGGTTGAGACAGGTCAAACCATTCGTGTGCCTCCGTTTGGCAATGAAGATGGGTTTGTGCCGACCAAGAAGGCACAACGGCCTTCGTACGACAAAAATGAAGCAGCGTTCGTGCAAAGCCTCGTGCTGCATAGAGATGCGTCCATTATCGCGATCAATAAACCAAGTGGGTTGGCAGTGCAGGGCGGCACTGGAACGGAACGGCATTTGGATGGAATGCTGGAAGGTTTGAAGTTTGACCTGCCCGAGCGCCCGCGGCTTGTGCACCGGTTAGACAGGGATACAAGTGGTGTTCTTCTGCTGGCTCGCACGCCCCGTGCCGCATCGCGGTTAGCGAAGGCTTTCAAGGAACGGGATACGCGAAAAATCTACTGGGCGTTGACGGCGCGCGTGCCGCGGCCCGAGCGCGGTACGATCCGTATGACGCTTGCCAAACAGGCTGGACGCGCCGGCGAGCGCATGATGCCCGTGCCAGATGGGACACCGGGCGGACAGGTCTCAGAGACGCATTTTGCGACAGTGGCACGGGCAGGGCAGAAGCTCGCCTGGGTCTCATTCATGCCGGTCACGGGAAGAACCCATCAGTTGCGGGTTCACGCTGTTGAAGCACTGCAATGTCCGATTGTCGGTGATGGCAAGTATGGTGGCGCGGAGGCGCATCCAGGTGGTGAGATTTCATCAACCCTGCATTTGCATGCGCGCTCCATGGATATTGCTCATCCAGACGGCGGTCGGTTTTCGGTTGAGGCTTCTCTGCCCGAGCACATGGTCAGGACGTGGAAGCTGTTGGCGTTGGACCAGGAAGATGATGGTGATCCCTTTTTGGAGCTGGAAACGTGAGTGGTTTGAAGCTTGTTGTCTTTGATTGCGACGGAACATTGGTTGACAGTCAGCACATGATTGTTGCGGCGATGAACCGCGCCTTCTCCGCACACGCGCTCACATTACTACCCCGCGAGAAAATTCTTTCTATTGTTGGTCTGTCACTAGAAGAAGCAATCACGAAGCTGCTCCCTCAGGAGGACGCGGCAACCGTGTCGCTGGTGAAGGAAAGCTACAGACAAGCTTTCTTCCATCTTCGGGAGGATACCTCACTGCATGAGCCGCTCTTTCCCGGTGCGAAAGAAGCATTGGACCAACTGGTTGCCCGCGACGACGTGTTGTTAGGTGTGGCGACCGGTAAGTCTCAGCGAGGGTTGCGCAGCATTTTGGAGCTGCATGACATCCGAGGTCATTTCATGACGCTGCAGACGGCTGATGATCACCCCTCCAAACCCCATCCCTCCATGATGCGTCAAGCTATGAGTGATGCAGGGGTGAGTGCGGCGCAAACAGTGATTTTTGGCGATACAAGCTACGACATTGTGATGGGGCTTGAGGCTGGCGCACATGCTGTCGGCGTTTCGTGGGGATACCATGACCGTGATGAGTTGCTAGGGCACGGCGCTCCCCACGTATTGGATCGTTTTGATGAACTGGTCCCTTATTTGGAGGGACATTGGTCACTAAATGGCGATCACGTCGTGGCGACACCAGTTATTGGAGATGCCACGTGAAGAAGGCCCTGATCATTTTCTCAGTTGTCGTTCTTGTTGTTGTGAGCGGTCTCTTTGCCTTGACCTTCATTGATATCAACGCATATCGGGACGATATTGCGGTTCTGGTAGAGGAGCAAACAGGGCGCAAGCTTGAGTTGTCGGGGCCATTGGAAGTCGGTTTTTCTCTGCGCCCTTCTATTGTTGCCAAAGACGTGCGGTTTGGGAACGCCGCCTGGGGCTCGAAGCCCTATATGTTGGAAGCTGAGGAAGTCGGCATTACTCTGTCACTTCTCGGGTTGATCACGGGTGACATGGCGGTCTCCCATGTCACGGCGATCAACTCCAACTTGCTTCTGGAAGCGAGTGCATCCGGCGCCATGAACTGGGAGTTCGAAACGAGGAACGCATCGAGCCAAGAGGAACCAGTTGTAGAAGCGCCTGTGTCTCTGCCGGATCTCAATCTGATCAATACGAGGATCACCTATCGTAGTCGGCGGATTGATCAGATATTCAGGGCGACTTTATCAAGCCTGTCGGTTGAGGATGGTTTTTTTGGGATTCTGATTGAGGCCGAAGGGGACCTTGATGGTCTGCCGGTCGATTTACAGGGGACATTTTCCGGCGCGCCAAGCGATTTTGAGATATCCGACTTTGCCTTCAATTTGGGCGATACGAATGTCGAAGGTGACGGGTCGGCTAAGCGTGTAACGCCTGGCGGACCTTACCATGTTGTCGCGGCGGTTTCGGTCAACCGGACAGATGTTACTTCCTGGCTTGAATTCGCTCTGCCTGATGGCGAGGCGGATAGCGTTGTGACCGATAGTCAGGTTGGGGATGACTTTATGGACCAACCTTTAGACTTGTCGTTTTTGGATATAGTGACAACGGATATCTCTATTGATATCTCCCGCTTGGGTGCACGTGGCGCAGATCTTAGAAATGTGACGGCGACACTTCTAACCACAAGTTCAAGTGCGTCGCTTGATCTTGGAACCTCCTATGATGCGAAACAAGTTCGCATGATGGCGCGGATCGAGAGAGCCCAGATCCCAAAAGCGAACGCTTCCCTTTCTTTTGAGGAGCTCGATCTGGAGAAGATTGCGGAGGATGCTGAGTATCCTTTCGCCTTAGCAGCCGGAGCAAGGGCGAGTGGTAATGCGGAATTTTCTGCCCAAGGCAGAACACCTCGGACTGTGCTTGCGTCCTTGACGGGGACCATTGAGGGGACGCTCCAGCTGGGTGAGTTGGATTTGACACCTCTGGCCCAATCACAAGAGCCTGAAGAAATTGAGACGGTTGAGGAAGGGCTTTTCTCGACCCAGGAACTGCCGTTCGACTTCATCGACGGGTTCACCGGAAAGGTGGATGTGAAGGTTGAAAAAATCATCTACGGCGATCTCATCGTTTCTGAAGTTGAGATCCCGGTGTCCTTCAAAGGCAAAGAAATCGTCTCTCAACTCAGTGCGCAGTATCATGGCCGCGAGATCCGGTTTGGCCACAAAGCTCAGTTGGGTGTCGCGCCGACAATCGAGTTTGATCTTGCGGCGGATGATTTCGATTTGGGCAGTCTTCTCTCTGAGCTTGGTGTGACAGAACTTGCGGATGTGCGGGCCGATTTTGCTCTGCACGGGTCTGTGGCAGGTCGAACCCCCAAAGCGTTGGCATCTTCGTTCACAGGCGCTGTGAACCTTGTTGCTGGCGAGGGCGAAATTGCGTCGAGTGTTTTTGAGTTGATCGCGACGGACTTGGTATGGGCTCTGGTGCCGAAGGGGGGCGATGGCGGGAGAGCTAAGCTTACCTGTGTTGTAAACCGGATAGACTTCGTTGAAGGGGTGGGAACCATGTCGGCATTTGCCCTCGTCACTCAACGGATGCGCACGAGTGGTGCAGGGACGGTCAATCTGAAAGATGAGAGCCTCGACCTTATATTTTATCCCAAACCGAATGAAACGTCATTGTTGAGCCTCTCAACACCTATTCGGGTGACCGGACCCTTGGCTGCTCCAAGTGTCCGTCCGGATACAGCCTCCTTTTTGCTTGATGCTGCCAAGATTGTTGGCGTTGGTATCTTCACTGGCGGAATAGGCGCGGTCTTACCACTCATGAACCTGCAGAATTTTGACGCAGAGGACGCGGGTGCTTGCCTGACCATGATCAGTGGTGGAGAAGCGGGGCAAGGTGGTATCAATGAAACGATTGAGACCGGCGCTGGTGCCGTGACGGATGGCGCAGGGGCCGTTGTTAAGGGCGTTGGCGATGTTCTTACATCCCCATTTAAGTGAGGGTCGGTGGTGACGGACGATAAAGATAAAGTGCTTAAGGCTGACCGGTTTGTTTCGCACCCTGGTGACAGCGCAACCTCAAACCTCCGCAAGCGCTTTTATGAGAACGCAGCAGCACGTGAGATGGGGGGTGTATTCATCATTGAGCTTGATGACCGTCCGATCAAAACCCCCGCACGAGCGACCCTTGGTGTTCCCTCGCAGGCGCTCGGCGACGCCATTGCAGAAGAATGGAACGCGCAGGAGACTCACATCAATCCTGAGAGCATGCTTGTAACAAAATTGGCGAACACCGCCCTTGATCGTGTTGCGCCTCGGCGAAATGAGATTATCGACGAAATAGCCTCCTTTGGGGCGTCCGACCTGCTGTGCTACCGGGCTGAAGAACCCGAGAGCCTGGTCTCCACGCAAATAGCAGAATGGAACCCGCTGCTGGATTGGTTGGCTGATCGCTATGAGGCGCAGTTGGAGCTGGCATCTGGGGTGATCTTCAAAGAGCAACCGTCAGATGCACTGGCAAGATTACGCGACGCTGTCGCCCGGCTTTCGGATTTCGAGCTTGCCGGGCTCCATCAGACCGTATCGCTTAGTGGATCGCTGGTTTTAGGCCTGGCGCTGGCGGATGGGCACATTGATGCTGACAAGACTCATGATCTAGCTCATCTCGACGAGACCTGGCAGGCTGAGCGGTGGGGCTGGGATGAAGAGGCGCAGGCGCGCCTTCTGGGCCGCCGGGAGATGGTCCGAGCCACGGCCAGATATCTGGAACTCCTCTAGGCCGCTACGTCACTTTCGTCCCGGCTGATACACCCAAGAAACGGCGATAACTCATTGGCAAATGGGGGTTTTCGGTGCTATTCAAGGCGCCATATGGACCCGGACCGGGCGGCTTTGGAAGCCTGGGTGGCATTCGTCTAAGGTGGTCTTCCAAAACAATAAGCCGGCTGTGAGGGTGTGCCTCAAGCAGCGCAGAGGGGGCTTCATGAAAGAGATTATTCGCCAGCTAGAAGAGCGGCGTGCGGTGGCTAGATTGGGCGGCGGCGAGCGGCGCATTGATGCCCAGCACAGCAAGGGGAAACTGACGGCACGGGAGCGGATCAGTCTGCTGCTGGATGAAGGCAGTTTTGAAGAGTTCGACATGTTCGTCGCCCACGACTGTTATGATTTTGGGATGGAGAACCAGAAGTTCCCTGGCGATGGTGTCGTAACAGGATGGGGAACGGTCAATGGTCGTCCCGTCTACCTGTTTGCAAAAGATTTCACGGTGATGGGCGGGTCCCTGTCTCGCAGCCACGCGAAGAAGATCAACAAAGTCCAGGATATGGCCTTGAAGATGGGGGCACCCATTATCGGCCTTTTTGATGCTGGCGGTGCGCGCATTCAAGAGGGTGTGGACGCACTCGGCGGATATGGCGAAGTCTTCAATCGCAACGTTTTGGCATCTGGTGTCATTCCGCAGATCTCTGTGATCATGGGGCCTTGTGCTGGCGGCGATGTTTATTCTCCTGCCATGACTGACTTCATCTTTATGGTCAAAGATACGTCCTACATGTTTGTGACCGGGCCCGATGTGGTGAAAACAGTGACCAATGAGGAAGTGACCTCAGAAGAACTGGGGGGCGCATCGGTTCACTCAACAAAGTCATCTGTTGCTGATGGTGCGTTTGAGGATGACGTGGTGGCGATGAGCCAGGTTCGTCGGCTCATTGACTACCTTCCATCGTCCAACCGCGCTGAGGTGCCAGAGCGGCCTTTCTTCGACGATCAGGACAGGGTTGAACCCTCTCTCGACACGCTGATCCCCAGCAATCCCAACATGCCGTATGACATGAAGGAATTGGTGTTGAAGCTCATTGATGAGGGCGATTTTTTTGAGATCCAGGAAAATTTTGCGAAAAACATCATCACCGGTTTTGGCCGTATTGAGGGACGAACTGTAGGTATTGTTGCCAACCAGCCCATGAATCTGGCTGGCGTGCTGGACAGTGACGCGAGCCGGAAAGCGGCTCGGTTTGTTCGCTTCTGTGATTGTTTCGATATTCCGATTGTGACGCTGGTTGATGTGCCGGGCTTCTTGCCGGGGACGTCCCAGGAGTATGGTGGCCTCATCAAGCACGGGGCGAAGTTGCTGTTTGCCTATGCGGAAGCGACGGTGCCGAAAATCACTGTAATCACCCGCAAAGCCTATGGCGGTGCCTATGTGGTGATGGCTTCAACGCATCTGCGCGGCGATGTCAATTATGCGTGGCCGACCGCGGAAGTTGCGGTGATGGGTGCAAAAGGTGCTGTGGAAATCATTCACCGTAAAGACATCGATGACGAAGAGAAAATCATCGCCCATACCACTGAGTATGAGGACCGGTTCTTGAATCCGTTCAAGGCGGCTGAGCGCGGCTATATTGATGAGGTAATCATGCCTCACAATACGCGGCCTCGTATTGCCCGAGCACTGGCGGTTCTGCGCGACAAAGAACTGAAAAATCCTTGGAAAAAACACGACAACATTCCGCTTTAAGGGGGCGATCAAATGTTTAAGAAGATCCTGATCGCCAACCGAGGCGAAATCGCATGCCGCGTGATAAAGACGGCGAAGAAGATGGGCATCGCGACTGTCGCCGTTTATTCCGACGCTGACAAGGATGCGCTGCACGTTGAGATGGCTGATGAGGCCGTCAATATTGGCCCGGCTCCATCGGCTGAATCCTATCTTGTGATGGAAAATATTCTGAAGGCCGTGAAAGACACTGGCTCAGAAGCTGTCCATCCGGGCTATGGCTTTCTCTCTGAAAATTCTGTGTTTGCTGAACTGCTCAAGAAAGAGGGCATTGCCTTCATTGGCCCGAATGTCGAAGCCATCCAGGTGATGGGTGACAAGATTGCCTCGAAGAAATTCGCAGAAAAAGCAAAGGTGAGCACGGTTCCAGGCAATCTGGGTGTCATTAAAGATACTGAGGAAGCTTTGAAGGTTGCCGGTGAAGTCGGATATCCGGTGATGATGAAAGCATCCGCCGGCGGTGGCGGGAAGGGCATGCGTATTGCCTGGTCTGCTGATGATGTGGCGGAAGGCTTTCAATCGGCGATCAATGAAGCGGTGTCGAGCTTTGGTGATGATCGAATTTTCATTGAGAAATTTATCATTGAGCCACGTCACATTGAGATTCAGGTGATGGCGGATGGGACGGACGCGATCTATGTGGGGGAGCGGGAATGCTCTATCCAGCGCCGGAACCAGAAGGTTATTGAAGAAGCGCCAAGCCCGTTTCTTGATGAAGCCACCCGCAAGAAGATGGGCGAGCAAGCCGTTGCGCTGGCAAAAGCGGTCAATTATCAAAGCGCTGGTACCGTTGAGTTCATCGTTGATAAGGACCGCAACTTCTATTTTCTCGAGATGAATACCCGTCTACAGGTGGAGCACCCTGTTACGGAACTTATCACGGGCATTGACCTGGTCGAGCAGATGATCCGGGTTGCGGCAGGCGAAAAGCTGTCGATCAAACAGAAAGACGTGAAGCTTAACGGGTGGGCGATTGAGAGCCGTATCTATGCGGAAGATCCCTATCGCGGGTTCTTGCCTTCCATCGGACGTCTCAGCCGGTATCGTCCTCCTGCTGAAATGACGACCAATGATGGCGTTACCGTGCGAAATGATACCGGTGTCTATGAAGGCGGTGAAATCTCGCTCTATTACGACCCCATGATTGCGAAGCTCTGCACCCATGCGGCGACGCGTGAAGAAGCGATTGAGGCAATGTCTGTGGCGTTGGACTCCTTCTATATCGAAGGCATTCAGCACAACATTCCGTTCCTGGGTGCGATCATGGAGCATGAGCGCTTTCGGTCAGGCAACATCAATACCGGCTTTATTGCGGAAGAGTATCCTGACGGGTTTGAGGGCGTCGCTGTTACGCCAGACCGGGCGGACAAGCTTGTCTTGGCGGCAGCTTTCATGAATGAAATCCATGCACTGCGCGCGACGGAGATCACGGGGCAGTTGCCGAACCGTCCGCGTTTTGTGCCCGAAGACTGGGTTGTGGCGCTGGACAAAGACCACACCATCCATATTCGCACAGAGCCTGAAGACGATTGGCTCACCGTTATGCTGCTGAATGACGACGGCAGCGAACGCAGCCGTCACACAGTGGCGAGCGAGTGGCGTCCTGGAGATGTCATCTTTGATGGCGTTATTGACGGGGAGCCAATTACGCTGCTTGCGGAGCGGGCGCGTGGGTTACAGGGGTATAATCTCACCTATCGTGGTTCTTCCGTGAACGCTGCGGTACGTACCAAAAACGCGCATGAACTCGTTCAGTACATGCCTGAGAAGGTTGCTGCGGATACATCCAAATATCTTCTCTGCCCGATGCCTGGATTGGTTGTCTCGATCAATGTTGCTGTGGGTGAAGAAGTGAAGGTAGGCCAGACCCTGGCGGTCGTCGAGGCGATGAAGATGGAGAACATTCTTCGGGCTGAACGCGACGGGGTGGTTGCTGAAATCTCGGCTGCGGCTGGCGATAGTCTGCAAGTGGATGAAGTCATTATCGAATTTGAATGATGGCTAATGATATGATCTGATTCAACGCCCGCCTGGACCACACTGGCGGGCGTTGTTCTTTCTGGACAAGCGCTTAAATATAGTAGGTCGATATGATTTACCTGGAGCCTGCACGAATGATACGGATCAGATTTTCCTTATTTCTTCTGGTTTTTCTTATGCTGCCTACCTTTGCGCAGGCAGAGGAAACTGCAGTCCGATGGCAAAGTGAGGGGGCACTCTTTCTGGCGGGTGCCGACATAGTTGTCTCAGAAGATGTCGAGAGCGACCTGCGTGCCTCCGGCGATTCGATCGTGATTGCTGACGACGTGACCGTGGATGGAAATGCCTGGCTTGCAGGGCGTCGCATTGTCGTTGATGGCGTCATTGATGGAGATCTGGATATACGTGGCCAGTCCGTCTTGCTGAATGGCCCGATTGATGGGGATGTCTCCATCTGGGCAGTTGATGTGGTGCTTGGTCCTGACACGGTGATTGACGGAAACCTATCTTATTATGCGCGTGCTGCAGCCGAGATTGCGAACGATGCGCGCATTGAGGGGGAAACTCAGAGCCACTTTTTTTCTGAGGGAGAAGAGGCGGCCCCGGAAATTTCTGACGATTGGCGCGGCCGATGGCAGGATGAACGCGGAGAGTCCGTTTCTCTTGAACTAACTTTGCCAGGAGCCCTTGTCCTTGCCTTGTTTGCTGGAGCCCTCGTCTTTGTCGCACCTCGGTGGTCTGACAATGTTCGGGCTGTTGCTGTCGACAGCCCGGCGCTTGCCGTTTTTTATGGGCTGGTCTGGATGCTCGGGCTTCCTGTGGTCGCTGCCTTTGCCGCGTTTACAATTGTGGGATTGCCGTTCGCGTTCCTGCTCATCGTTCTCTACGGCATCGTTTTTTGTGCCGGAATGGTGACGGCTGCGACCATCATTGGCGGTTTTCTGATCGATTTAGCGGGTTTGGAATTTGGCGATGGATCAGGACGGCGGCTGGCGCTGGTTGTCGTCGGGTCGCTGGTGCTGTGGGCTGGGGCAGGTGTGCCGCTACTTGGCGGCTTCTTCTGGTTCGTCTCGATTGCACTGGGTATCGGTGGGATGCTGATCGCTGGGCGCGTTCGCTACGAAGCGCTCTGAAAGATCTCTTCGAACTTCTGCTTCATCACAATGTCGACCTGTGCTGTCGAGGCGATATGTCCAAGATCCTCTAAGCTGGTGACGCCATGCTCTGACACGCCGCAGGGCACAATCCCCGAAAAGTGCTCCAGATCAGGGTCGATATTGAGGCTGACCCCGTGAAAAGTCACCCATTTGCGGACACGTACCCCAATGGCAGCAATTTTGTCTTCTTTGGTAGCGCCCAGCTCGGGGCGGCTCACCCAGACGCCAACGCGGTCATCCCGGCGCTCGCCCTTCACGTTAAAGGTGGCGAGGGTCTGAATTAGCCATTCTTCGAGGTTCCGTACAAAGCCGCGCACATCGGGCCCGCGCTCTTTCAGGTTGAGCATGACGTATCCAACCCGCTGCCCTGGCCCGTGATAGGTGTACTGACCGCCGCGGCCTGTCTCAAACACAGGGAAGCGGTCTGGTGTCAGCAGATCCTCTGATTTGGCGCTTGTCCCAGCAGTATAGGTTGGTGGGTGCTCAAGCAGCCACACGCACTCGCTGGCGGTTCCCTCAGCAATACCGGTGGCACGTTGCTCCATAAACGACAGCGCCTCCGCATAGGGCACCACGGTGTCAGATATGATCCACTCAAGAGGCTGGGTAGTCACTTTTTTGGCTGTATTCTGGGAATTAACCATGCGCTAACTCTAGCATGAAAAGCTGCCTCTTGATCCAAACGTGGCCGCGAAACCGACCGGTTGTTTGTTCTTATAGGAATTCTATCAGTGAACGCTGTCGAGAAAGTTTACGTTGAGCTGTCTGTCGTCATAGGGCGATCGAAAATGCCGATCAACCAGCTTTTGAAGATGGGGCGGGGCGCCGTCATTGAATTGGATGCCCACCAGGATGACGAAGTTTGGATTATGGTCAACAATGTGGCGATCGCACGGGGCGAGATCATTGTTAATGAAGACCGGATTTCGGTGTCCGTGACCGAGAAAATCGCCTCCTCCTCCTGATTGAGCAATGGTGATCTGGGCTTCTGTTATGCTTTTTGGCCATATTTTCCCTATAAATATACATAATATTTGTGTGGTATGTTCTATTTCACGTTTCGCAGTTGAAATTTGAAAATTTCCAGCTTATCTCTGTGGACAATAAACTCCGCTCCTTGAGTGACCGGATGAGAGGTAGACCACATGCTGCCCATCGTTTTCGATGTTAGCGCTGGCTCGATTGTTCTTGTAGGTGAGGGCGATCTGGCTTTAAGGCGTCTAGAGGTGCTGGATGATGCAGATGCTTCTGTGCGTGTGTTTAGTCGTGTGCCGTCAGATGCATTGGCTGCCCTCGCAGGAGATCGTTTGATTTCGGACCGCCCAGATGAGACCGACCTGTCGACTGCGTCGCTGGTGTTTGGTGCGGGGTTGTCAGAAGCCGAAGGAGCTGATTTGGCTCAGTGTGCCCGTTTGCACGGAGTGTTGGTCAATATCGAAGATGTGAAGTCATTGTGCGACTTTCACGTGCCCTCAATGGTGCGCAGAGGAGATCTCACGGTGACTATTTCAACCGGGGGAAAATCTCCCGGATTGGCCCGACGGTTGAGGCGCCATTTGGAAACACTCTTCGGCCCGGAATGGGCAGGGCGGCTGGATATGGTCGGTGAGTTGCGTCAAGGCTGGCGAGCTGAGGGCCTGCCTCTTGATGAGGTTTCCCGAAAGACTGATCTCTTCATCGACAAACAAGGATGGCTGTCATGAGCGTAGCAGAGCTGACGGAACCTCAAGGACGCCCGGCAATGATGGATACGGAAACTGTGTCATCGCCGCGACTGATGGAATTGCGTGAAAAACACGCGGGTCTTGTCGGTGGCCCCTTGCTTGAAGCGCTGATCAAGCAGGAATTCCCTGGTGAGATTGCTGTGGTCTCGTCTTTTGGGGCGGAGTCGGCCGTTCTGCTTCATATGGTGGCTGATATCGATCCTACTGTGCCCGTCATCTTTCTGAATACGGGCAAGCTTTTTGGCGAGACGCTGCGATACCGCGACCGGCTCCAAGAGAAGCTTGGCCTGACAGATTTGCGCGCCATTGGTCCGCTGCCATCGGACCTGGAAGCCAAAGATCCCAATGGGGGGCTTTGGAGCCAGGACCCTGATGGATGTTGTTTTGTTCGTAAGGTCCTGCCGCTTGAGCGTGCACTATCGCCCTTCAAGGCCTCGATAACGGGCCGGAAGAGGTTTCAGACCTCTACACGGACGACAATGGATCCGATTGAAGAAGAAGTGGTCCGCGCTGTCGATGGGCTGGAGCCAGCAGCCGCGACCCGCTTCAAAATCAATCCCCTTTCCTTCTGGGGAGAGGACGAGCTCAATCAGTATCTGACCGACCATCGTTTGCCCAAGCACCCCCTTGTGAAAGACGGATATCGTTCAATCGGCTGTATGCCTTGCACGGACAAGGTTCCTGAGGGCGGTGACTATCGGGATGGTCGCTGGAAGGGCAGTGATAAAGATGAATGTGGGATCCACATACCAATCAATATGGATGGTGATGGGATCTGATTGCCTCAAAAGGCAAGTAATTTCAGGCGTCTAAAAGCCATATCTAGTGAAAGAGAAGGCTTGCCGAGGGGCTGTTGATTTGTTACATGAGCGCCTTCCTACCGGTCATGTGATTTGCGGACGTGGCGGAATTGGTAGACGCGCAGCGTTGAGGTCGCTGTGGGGTAAAACCCGTGGAAGTTCGAGTCTTCTCGTCCGCACCATGATTGACAAAAAGCCGGGGTTCGCCTCGGCTTTTTTTGTGGATTTTTAGCGCTCAGATAGGGCGCGCAGTAGCTTATGTCTGCTGTTTCGCGCACACTCGGCAAATGGGTGAATCAGGGATATTTGCGGCTCTGATTGTCCCGTCAGTCCGCCCGTTTTCATCTTTCTTATAGGGAATTCGCTCGAGTGACAGACACTGTCCAACATGCTGGCCAGAACGATGAGTGGGACACCCCGCTGACTCCGGTGTTCGTTGGCGCAATTGTGCGGGCACTGGACCGTGGCGACGTTGACCAGGTGCGCTCCCTCGTGATGCCTCTTCGTGCGGCCGATCAGGCGGAGCTTTTGGAACTTGTACGCTCTGATGAGCTGCGCGCGCTTGTTCATGCTCTCGGTCCTGATCTTGAACCAGATGTGTTGAGTGAGCTTGAAGAAGCGGTTCGGGACGATGTCATCGAGTTGATGGCGCCAGAGGATATCGCCGCCGCAGTCCAGGAAATGGACTCGGATGATGCGGTTTACATTCTTGAAGATATGTCTGCGGATGATCAGCGTGAAGTGCTTGATCAGATGCCTGCACAGGACCGGGCAGCGATTGAGCAATCACTCGACTACCCGGAAGATAGTGCCGGTCGTATCATGCAGCGCGATCTTGTCGCGGTGCCGCCGTTTTGGGATGTCGGGCAGACGATTGACTATCTTCGTGAGGCTCAAGATCTGCCAGATGATTTCTACGAAATATTTGTTGTTGATCCTTCGTATCGACCAATCGGCACGGTTCCTCTCTCTCGGATCATGCGATCGAAGCGGCCCATCGCTATCGAAGACGTTATGGACGTGGAGCAAACAATCATTCCTGTTGCGACAGACCAGGAAGATGTTGCGCGCCAGTTTGAGAAGTATGACCTGATCTCCGCTGCTGTTGTTGATGAGAACGAGCGTCTTGTCGGCGTTGTCACAGTGGATGATGTGGTTGAAGTTATTGCGGAAGAAGCGAGCGAAGATATTCGGCGTCTCGGTGGTATCGTTTCAGGGGAAAGCGTCTCTGATACCGTTATTGAGACAACACGTAATCGGTTCACCTGGCTTTTTGTTAATTTGCTCACAGCGATTTTGGCGTCAGTTGTCATTGCGATGTTCGAGGGCACGATCCAGTCCATGGTGGCGCTTGCTGTGCTGATGCCGATTGTGGCCTCGATGGGGGGCAACGCGGGGACGCAGACCATGACGGTCGCTGTGCGCGCCTTGGCGACCCGAGATCTGGTGCCGATCAATACGCGACGGATTATCACGCGTGAAGTTTTGGTTGGTTTTTTCAACGGCATTTTGTTTGCTTGTTTGATGGGGTTGATCGGCGGCTTTTGGTTCAAAGACCCATTGCTGGGTGGTGTGCTTGCCGGCGCAATGGTCATTAATATGATTGTTGCGGGGCTTGCGGGTATTCTTGTGCCGCTGGGGCTTGATAGGTTCGGTGTTGACCCGGCAGTTGCCTCAAGCGTGTTCGTGACGACGGTAACGGATGTTGTCGGGTTCTTTGCATTTTTGGGATTGGCCGCAGTGGTTTTGTTGTAGGGGTGAGTTTCTAGGAAAGGTAACTCATGCGTAGCGTGTTTAGATTTTGGATATTTATTGGCTTGCCGCTTTTTTTTGCGGGTTCCGCAACAGCGGGTGAATGGCGAGAAGGCGCTCCGAGTGCGACGGGCCGGGCTTTTGCGGCTTCTGCGTTGCTTGGTGAGGAGATTTATATCGCAGGCGGTGCGGGTATCAGCAAACCCGTCTCCTCAGTTGATGCCTATGACACAATCGGTGACATTTGGCGTGCGCTTCCGGCCCTACCTCTGGGGTTGCAGCAAGCCGCGATGACGTCGATCAATGGACGTCTCTATTTGAGCGGTGGCTATACGGCAGACAGTCCTGGTCCTGATAATGCAGCGCTATATCTTTTCGACCCGGCAGTTGGTGTTTGGGTCCGTGGACCGGACATGCCTGGTCCGCGCGCGTGGCACGAGATGGTCGGCGTTAACGGCAAACTCTATGTCGTGGGTGGGGTTGGGCCGCGCGCCGACCGGGTCTTTATGTTTGATCCGATCAGCGACGATTGGTCTGTTTTGACATCCAAACTTCCTGTGGAACGTTCTGCATTGGCGCTTACCGTTTTGGAAGGGAAGATTTATGCGATCGGTGGCCGAAACTCCAACGGCTCCCCATCCTCGCGCGTAGACATTCTTGATCCTGCATCGGACAGATGGCGTCGTGGCCCTGCGCTGCCTGAGCCGCGCGCGGGAATTGGCGCTGCTGCTCTTGATGGCCGTATTCACGTGGTGGGTGGCGAACAGGTTTCACCGCCTCGCACCTTTACTGAGCATAATGTTCTAAATGCTGCAGGGACAGGCTGGGAGAGGGCAGAACCTCTGGCGACGCCACGCCATGGGGTTGCTGTGGCTGTCTCTGAGGGGCGTCTGTTTGCTATTGGCGGTGCGACGGGCCCTGGTGTCTATACTGTCTTCACCGTTTCTGACGTGGTCAGCATCTATCGGCCTTAAGGAATGTTAGTTTTATGATCTCGAATAATTATCCAACCCTCAATTTTGATCTTGGCGAAACCGTGGATATGATCCGCGATACGGTGCGCTCTTTTACGGCCGACAAGATCGCGCCCCGGGCTGCTGAGATTGATGCCACCAATGAGTTTCCTCGTGACCTTTGGCCCCAGCTTGGCGAACTTGGATTGTTGGGGCTCACTGTTGAAGAGGCTGACGGTGGGTCTGGACTTGGCTATCTGGCCCATACGGTCGTGATGGAAGAAATTTCTCGGGGATCGGCGTCCGTTGGGCTTTCCTACGGGGCGCATTCCAATCTCTGCGTGAATCAAATTCGTCGTTGGGCCACGCCTGAGCAAAAAGAGAAATATCTGCCAAAGCTGATGAGCGGAGAGCATGTCGGCTCGCTCGCCATGAGTGAGCCAGGTGCAGGTTCTGATGTTGTGTCGATGAAGCTGAAGGCAGAGAAGAAGGGTGATCAATACATCCTAAATGGTAGCAAGATGTGGATTACCAACGGGCCGGACGCGGATACGCTGGTCGTCTATGCGAAAACAGAGCCCGATGCCGGTCCGAAAGGTATCACGGCCTTTTTGATTGAGCGGGACTTTGCCGGTTTCTCGACAGCGCAAAAACTCGACAAGCTTGGTATGCGGGGCTCAAGCACCTGCGAGCTTGTGTTCGAGGACTGCGCTGTGCCTGAAGAGAACATTATGGGCGGGCTCAATAATGGTGTGAGAGTCCTCATGAGCGGACTGGACTATGAACGCACTGTTCTTTCAGGTGGACCGCTGGGCATTATGCAAGCGGCGATGGATGTTGTGCTTCCCTACATTCATGAACGGAAGCAATTCGATACACCGATTGGCATGTTCCAGCTGATGCAAGGCAAGATGGCAGACATGTACACCACGATGAATGCGTGCAAAGCGTATGTGTATGCGGTCGCCAAGGCTTGCGACAGGGATGAGACCGCACGGAAGGACGCTGCCGGGGCAATTCTTTACTCAGCCGAAAAGGCCACCTGGATGGCGCTTGAAGCAATCCAGACGCTGGGGGGGAACGGCTATATCAATGAGTATGAAACGGGTCGCTTGCTGCGCGATGCCAAGCTCTATGAGATTGGGGCTGGTACGAGTGAAATTCGCCGCATGTTGATTGGCCGTGAGCTTTTTAATGAGACCGCTTGATCGCTGCTGTCCAATTTTCTTGTTAGGGAGATGCCCATGAGTGATGTGGAAAAAGACCCGATTGTGATCGTAAGTGCTGCACGAACACCCCTTGGTGGATTCCAGGGTGTATTGTCGGCGGTTTCAGGACCGGAACTTGGGGCGCGGGCTCTCGCTGGTGCTGTGGCGCGGGCGTCTCTTGGGGCGGGCGATGTTGATGAGGTTTTCATGGGCTGCGTGCTGCCAGCAGGTGTCGGCCAAGCACCTGCTCGGCAAGCAGCGCTCCGTGGAGGGCTTGAGGACAGCGTGCCTGCGACGACGATCAACAAGGTTTGTGGGTCCGGCATGAAGACGGTCATGCTGGCGGCGGATGCTCTTGCGATGGGACGGGCAGACGTTGTTGTGGCTGGTGGGATGGAGAGCATGAGCAATGCGCCGTACCTCTTGCCAAACGCGCGTAGCGGCATGCGCCTGGGTCATGGGGCAGTGAAAGACCACATGTTTCTCGATGGGCTTGAAGATGCCTATGAAGGCCGTTTGATGGGGACTTATGCGGAAGACACGGCGCGGCACTATCAGTTTTCCCGGGAAGCCCAAGACGGATACGCGCTGACATCCCTTGCACGGGCAAAGGCAGCGACTGAAGATGGTCGTTTCGCGCCGGAGATTGTCCCTGTAACGGTCAAGGGCCGGAGAGGTGATACACTTGTCGAGCAGGACGAGCAGCCGCTTTCCGCGCGCCCGGACAAAATCCCCACTTTGAAACCCGCCTTCGCACCTGATGGGTCTGTTACAGCAGCGAATTCTTCGTCGATCTCAGATGGTGCTGCGGCCCTGGTGATGATGCGCCGTTCTGAGGCGGACCGGAAAGGTCTGGCACCACTTGCGATCTTGAGAGGTCAGGCAGGTCACGCTCAGGCACCTGCCTGGTTCACGACAGCGCCAGTGGGGGCAATTGGTAAGCTGCTCGATCAGATTGGCTGGACCGCTGCGGATGTCGATCTTTATGAGATCAACGAAGCTTTTGCGGTGGTGGCCATGGCCGCGATGCAGGAGCTCGATCTCGATCATGAGCGGGTCAATATCTATGGGGGTGCTTGTGCGCTTGGTCATCCTATTGGCGCGTCTGGGACGCGTATCATCGTGACACTTCTGAATGCGATGGCTCAGAAGGGCGTCACAAAAGGGGTGGCGTCTCTCTGCATTGGGGGCGGGGAGGCGACAGCGATGGCGCTGGAGCGACCGACAGCCTGAATGATGCTGCGAAGACATCCTTTTAAGTGATTGAAATTGCTTATCTATATTCTTGACAGGGGAGCCTAAGAAAGCGCTTGGCATTGGGGGCTGGCTGCTTATTCTCCGGGACACATAATAAGAAGAAGTAGGGAGTGCGCGGCGCATGGCCGTTCTGAAGACCAAAATCTCGACGCGGGATGATCGTTTCAAACAGAACCAGGCTGCGATGGTGGCGCTTGTGGCGGATCTGACAGCGCAGCGCGAAAAACACGCCGTCGGTGGCAATGAGCGATCCCGAACGCGGCATGTCTCACGTGGCAAAAAGCTTCCGCGTTCGCGCGTCTACGATCTGCTTGATCCAGGTACGCCGTTTCTTGAGCTCTCGCCGATGGCGGCTCACGGGATGCACGGCGGTGAAATTCACGGTGCGGGCATGATCACGGGCATTGGGCGGGTCGCCGACCAGGAATGTGTGATCGTCTGCAATGATGCCACCATCAAAGGTGGCACCTATTATCCTGAGACGGTGAAGAAGCACTTGCGCGCCCAGGAAGTGGCGCTGGAAAACAATCTGCCTTGTATCTATCTGGTGGATTCAGGCGGGGCGAACCTGCCGAACCAGGCAGACATTTTCCCGGATCGCGAACACTTTGGTCGGATATTCTACAATCAGGCCAACATGTCGGCGAAGGGTATTCCCCAGCTTTCTATCGTGATGGGCTCTTGCACTGCCGGTGGTGCCTATGTGCCTGCCATGTCGGATGAAAACATTATTGTGCGCGAGCAGGGCACTATTTTTCTCGGCGGACCGCCTTTGGTAAAAGCGGCGACCGGCGAGATCGTCACGGCTGAAGACCTTGGGGGTGCTGACCTGCATTCGCGCACCAGTGGCGTGACGGACCATTATGCGCTGGATGATGATCATGCGCTGGCGCTGATGCGTCAGATTGCGGGCACGCTTAACCGGCGGAAGAATATCGACATCAAAATTCAAGACCCCAGAGAGCCTCTCTATGATGCCGCTGAGCTGGATGGGATTGTACCGTCGTCTCTCGCCGTTCAGTACGATGTCCGCGAAGTGATAGCCCGGCTGGTTGATGGCTCAGACTTTGATGAGTTCAAACCCCTTTACGGCGAGACGCTGGTCACCGGATTTGCCCACATTCATGGCATGCCGGTTGGCATTGTTGCGAACAATGGCATTCTCTTTTCGGAGTCGGCCCTGAAAGGGGCGCACTTTATTGAGCTCTGTTGTCAGCGCCGGGTGCCGCTCCTGTTCCTGCAAAATATTGCGGGCTTTATGGTTGGTCGTGAATATGAAGCCGGTGGCATCGCCAAGGACGGCGCGAAGCTGGTCACGGCTGTTGCGACGGCTCAGGTGCCCAAGATCACTGTGGTGATTGGCGGCTCTTATGGCGCTGGAAATTATGGCATGTGTGGCCGAGCCTATTCGCCGCGTTTCCTTTTCATGTGGCCCAATTCCCGTATTTCCGTGATGGGGGGCGAACAGGCCTCAAGCGTTCTTGCGACCGTCAAGCGCGATGGCATGGAAGCCCGCGACGAGAAGTGGAGTGCAGATGAGGAAGATGCTTTCAAGGCTCCGATCCGCGCCCAGTATGATGACGAAGGTCATCCTTATTTTGCGACAGCGCGGCTTTGGGATGATGGCATCATCACGCCTCAGGAAACCCGCCGGGTTCTAGCGCTTTCTCTTTCAGCCACTCTTAACGCCCCCGTGCCGGACACTAAGTTCGGCGTGTTCAGGATGTAGCCCTCATGTTTTCTTCTGTCCTGATCGCTAACCGCGGTGAAATCGCCTGCCGGGTCATTCGCACCGCCAAATCCATGGGGCTGCGGACGATTGCTGTCTATTCCGACGCGGATGCCAATGCGGCTCATGTGGCGCTGGCCGATGAGGCGCATCACATCGGTCCATCGCCTGCGAACGAGAGCTACCTGAAAGCGGATGTTATTCTTGAGGTCGCCAAGCGCAGTGGCGCAGCCGCCATCCATCCAGGTTATGGCTTTCTCTCTGAGAATGCGGACTTTGCCGAGGCTTGCGAAAAGGCAGGAGTGATTTTCATCGGGCCGACGGCTTCGGCCATTCGCGCGATGGGTCTGAAAGACGCCGCCAAGGTTTTGATGGAGAAGGCAAATGTGCCTGTGGTACCGGGCTATCACGGGGACAATCAGGACCCTGCCTTCCTAGAAGCTCAGGCCGGTGACATCGGGTATCCGGTTCTCATTAAAGCCGTTGCAGGTGGCGGCGGCAAAGGCATGCGCCGGGTCGATGAGGCAGGGGATTTTGGCAAGGCTTTAGCCTCCGCCCAGCGCGAAGCAGCCAGCGCGTTTGGGGATGACCGGGTTCTGGTCGAAAAGTTCGTGGCGCGGCCACGACACATTGAAATTCAGGTCTTCGCTGACGCCCATGGCAATGCGGTTCATTTGTTTGAGCGAGATTGTTCTTTGCAGCGTCGTCACCAGAAGGTTGTGGAAGAAGCGCCGGCTCCTGACATGCCGCTCGACATGCGCGAAGCGATGGGCGCGGCGGCTGTGGCTGCTGCGAAAGCTATCAATTATCGCGGGGCGGGGACCATTGAGTTCATCGCGGATGCCTCTGATGGCCTGAAGGCTGACAGTTTCTTTTTCATGGAAATGAATACGCGGCTGCAGGTTGAGCACCCTGTGACTGAAATGATTACCGGTCAGGACCTTGTGGAGTGGCAGTTGCTGGTGGCTGCAGGAGAAGTGCTTCCCGCAACCCAGGAAGACTTGTTCATCGACGGACATGCGGTGGAGGTACGCCTCTATGCCGAAGACCCGGCGAAGAAGTTCTTCCCTTCAACCGGCACGCTGCATCGGTTGCGGCTACCCTCTGAAGATGAAGGGGTTAGGGTCGATACTGGCGTGCGCGAAGGCGATACGGTCTCGATGTTCTATGACCCGATGATCGCGAAACTCATCACCTGGGATGAGACGCGCGAGGGTGCCCTGCGCCAAATGGCCCGCGCGCTGGAAAGCACTGAGATCGCAGGCCTTCGGGCAAACACTGCCTTTCTGGCAGAGATTGTTCAGAACAAAGACTTTGTCTCTGGCGATATTGATACGGGGTTTATTGATGCGCATCTGGACGCGTTGGTGCCGTCCGCCGGGCTGCCTGCCCCTGAGGTGATCGCACTCGCAGCTCTTCATGAGGTTCTCCAACGCGGCGGCGACGCCGATACTCAATCTCCTTGGGAAGCAACGGACAGCTGGACCCTTGGCGGGGGACGCACGGAACCCGTGCCTCTGGAGTTTGGGGGAGAGGTGATTGCTCTTTCCGCTAAGAGCATCGGCTCGGGCTGGCAGATCAATATGGACGGGGCGTCATATGAGGCCCAGGGTCATTTGTTGGATGGGCGGTTGACGGCTCAGGTGAATGGTCGGCGATTTGCGGTTGGGGTGATTGAACTCAGCGGCAGCTTTGTGTTGATGCACAAGGGGGCGTCCTTCGAATTTACCCGTCCTGACCCGTTGGATGTTGATTTGCAGGAGCAGGCAGGGGGCAATCGCTTTACCGCGCCTTTGCCGGGCAAGATTATTCAGGTTCTCGTCAAACCGGGCGACAAGGTTCGTCAAGGTGCGCCGCTGGTTGTTCTAGAAGCGATGAAGATGGAACAGACCATCCAGGCACAAAGTGCTGGCGTGGTGGAGACTGTTGGTGTCTCAGAAGGTGATCAAGTGGAAGCGGGCGCTCTTCTCGTGAGTTTTGAAGAGGCGGCAGAGTAACTCTCTCGTGACGGTCAATCTTATTAAACTCTGTGTTGGCGTAGAAGACCCGGAAACGCTTCGGGACTATCAAGCCATGCGCCGCGCCCAAAAGAAGAAGGCGGGTCAGCCAGTCGAGGTCATGCACATCACCCGCATGACGCCGAAGCGCGCCGATGAGCTCACGGATGGTGGATCTATCTATTGGGTCATGAAGGGTGTCGTGCGGTGCCGCCAGAAGGTGCTTGAGTTGAAGCCGCTGGTTGACGATGAAGGCAAGAAGCATTGCGGGCTTGTCCTGGACCCCGAACTCATAATGACAGAACGGCTCGCTAAGCGGCCTTTCCAGGGCTGGCGGTATCTTGAGCCTGACAATGCGCCAAAAGATGCGCGCGCCGTTGATGGTGAAGATGAAATGCCGATGGAAATGCGTGAAGAGCTTCGCGAGCTTGGCCTGCTCTAGGTTCTAAACTCAACCTTCATATTGTCGAGCAGTCGCGGCTGTCCGATTTTGGCGGCGACGAGAATGCGGGCCTCTTCCGTGAGCTTCTCAATAGATTGCAGCGTCTTTGTATCGCGGACTGTCAGATAGTCGATTTTGTCGAAACCTAACTCTATGAGTTGCTTCTCCGCGTCCGCTGTTGCTGTCTTGATGTCTGCGCCCTTAGTGATCGCATCCGCTGTTGCTTTCAGGATTACGTTTAACTGACCGGCGGCTTGGCGTTCCGTTTCCGTCAGATAAACATTACGGGACGACATGGCGAGGCCGTCCGGCTCCCGCAGAATGGGCCCGCCCAGGATTTCAACGGGGATGCGCAAGTCTGTCACCATGCGGCGGATGGTGAGGAGCTGCTGATAGTCTTTTTCGCCAAACACAGCACAATCGGGCAGGGCTGCGAGCAGGAGCTTGCTCACGACAGTGGCAACGCCATCGAAGTGGGTGGGGCGTGCCTCGCCCTCCAGCGTGTTGGTGACACCCTTTACAGACACTGTTGTGCCGTAGCCGTCCGGATACATTTCTGCACCATTGGGGGCGAAGATGAGCTGTGCGCGATCCACCAGCTTTTCGGCGTCTGTCGTCTCGGTGCGAGGATAGGCGTCGAAATCTTCGCCGGGTCCAAACTGGGTGGGATTCACGAAGATGGAGACGATGGCTTTGGTGGCGCCGTGGGCTTTCGCGACATCTATGAGCGACAGGTGCCCTTCGTGGAGCGCACCCATGGTTGGCACGAGAGCGATTTTCTCGCCCGCCGCGCGCCATTCTGCCACTTGCTCGCGCATGTCTGCGATTGTGCGAGCCAGCGGCACGGCATATGTGGTCATGTCTATCGCCATGGGATCAGCCGAGGGTGCCGTTGATGGCTTTGTCGTAGAGCGCTTCATAGGCACCTGTGGTCATGGAAACCGGATTGCCGCCTGTGCAGGGGTCTTCGAGCGCCATGGGGGCCATTTGCGTGATGAGATCGGGCGTGATGCCGAGGTCATGCAGTGTATTTGGAATTTGCAGCTGCTCGCGGAGGGCCAAAACCCAGTCGATGAAACTGGCGGCACTATCGCCAAGACCCAGATAGCGGGCGGCGGCGGCGAGCTTCTCGTCAATCACTTTCAGATTGTGATGAAGGACATAGGGCATGACCACGGCATTGGTGAGGCCGTGATGAGTGCCTTTGAGGCTGGAGCAAGGGTGGCTCATGGCGTGCATGGCGCCCAGACCCTTTTGGAAGGCAACAGCCCCCATGGACGATGCCGCCATCATATAGGCACGCGCGTCGACATTCTCGCCATTGGCGGTGGCCTCGGGCAGCCATTCTTTCACAAGCCTCATGGCCTCCAGAGCGATACCCTGGCCCATTGGGTGCCAGAAGGGGCTGCAATAGGCCTCCAGGGCATGAGAGAGGGCGTCCATGCCCGTGGCGGCTGTGATGGCTGCTGGGAGCCCGGTTGTGAGCGACGGGTCTGCAATCACTTCCACGGGCAGCATTTTCGGGTGGAAGATGACCTTCTTTGTGTGATCGCTTTCGTCTGTGATGACAGCGGCGCGGCCGACCTCGGATCCGGTGCCTGCCGTGGTCGGCACGGCGATAATGGGAGCGATGCCTGCGGGATCTGCTCTGGTCCACCAGTCTTCCCGGTCCTCAAAGTCCCAGATGGGGCGCGACTGGCCGGACATGAAGGCAATGGCCTTTGCCGTGTCGAGGGCTGAGCCACCCCCAAAAGCGATAACACCGTCATGATGGCCTTGTTTGTAGATGGCGACGCCTTCGTTCACGTTCGCCGCGACAGGGTTGGCCTGCAGCTCATAGAAGAGCACGGTTGAGAGACCGTTCTCTTCGAGCGCATTCAGGGCGTCTTTGACGATGGGCAGGGACGCGAGGCCCGGGTCTGTCACAAGCAGAGGCGCGTGAATGCCTGCGCCGCGACAGGCATTGGTGAGCTCAGCGATGCGTCCCGGTCCAAACCGGATGGATGTAGGGTAGCTCCAATTGGCGATCAGGCTTTGATAGGTATCAATCATGGGCGTCACGTATTCAGTCTGAGGTGATAGCTCTTTGGACGGGTGAGAAATTCATAGCCAACAGCGGAGAGTGTGGCACCCCGTCCGCTGTCTTTTACTGCTGTCCAGGCAAGGGCAGGATCAAGATAGTCGCACCGGTTCTGGAACCAGGTGCCAGTCTCCACCTGATCACCGATATGGACGGCGGCTTCTGCGTCAGATGTCCAGATGGAGGCCGTGAGACCATAGGGGCTGTCATTCATCAGTCGGATGGCTTCTTTGTCACCGGCGACCTTCATGATGCCGACGGCAGGTCCGAAGGTCTCGTCTTTCATGATGCTCATGGAGTGGTCTACATCTACTAGGACCTGTGGCCCGAGATAAGGCGTTCCGTCTTTGGAAGCGGGATAGTGGCTCTCAGGGATTAGTGATTTGGCACCATCACGAACGGCATCGGCCACCTGTCCGCGTACAAAGGTCGCGGCACTTGTGCGGACCATCGGACCAATTGTTGTGTCGATATCCAGGGAGTTGCCGAGGCGGTAGCCTTTGGTGGTTTCGACAAACTGTTCGACGAAGGCGTCATAGATGCTGGCATCCACATAGATGCGTTCTTTGCCGCAGCAGGATTGGCCTGAATTGAAGAAGGCACCGTCGACAATGTTTTCCACGGCAAAAGAGACATCTGCATCACTGCGAACGTAAGCCGGGTCTTTACCGCCCAGTTCCAGTCCGACACCGATGAAGCGGTTCACCGCGGCTTGCTGGATTGCATGCCCGCCACCGACGGAACCTGTGAAGGCAACATAGGCACATGCGGGGTGCTGGATGGCTTTTTCGGTGAGGTCATGCCCCATATGCAAGACCTGGAAGAGTCCGTCGGGCGCGCCAGCTTTGTCGAAAGCCTCAGCCATGCGTTCTGCGCAGAGTGGCGTTTGTCCTGAATGTTTGAGCACAACCGTGTTTCCAGCCATGAGGGCTGGAACAACTGAGTTCACAGCGATCATATAGGGGAAGTTCCAGGCGGCGACGGTGAACACCACGCCTAAGGGCTCGCGCTTAATATAGCGATCAAATCCATCGATGGGGTCAGGCCGGACATGTTCCAGGCATTTCGGGGCGATCTCAATCATGTAACGGGCGCGGTCTTCAAAGCCCCCGACTTCTCCTGCGCCATATGCAATAGGTCGACCCATCTGCCAGGCAAGCTCTGGCACGATGTCATCTTTCATGGAGACAAACGCCTCAACGAATTTGGTGAGAAGGGCGGCGCGGTCTGTAACAGACACGCGCTTCCACGCGGCCTGTGCTTGGGCAGCTCGGTCGAAGGCGGCGCCCACTTCTGCCTCGGTGGCATAGGGACGTTCCACATAAATGGAGCCATCAATCGGTGTTATCAGTTTTAGTCCGTTACTCATCCGCGTTCAAAACCTCGTTCTAATTCCCAATCGGTCACGGCGCGGTCATATTCCGCCTGTTCCCAGTGCCCTGTATGAAGGTAATGGTCAATCACATCGTCTCCGAAAGCGGCGCGCATTGTCTCTGATTTGTCCAGAAGCTCAAGGGCTTCTCGTAAAGATTTCGGCAGAGACCTGATGTCTTCTGTCGCGTAGGCGTCGCCGCGAAACTCTGCTTCAAGTTCCATGTTGTTTTCGATGCCGTGCAACCCGGCGCCGATGATACCTGCAAAGGCGAGATAGGGGTTGAGGTCGGCTCCACCAACGCGGCATTCCACGCGCATGGCGTTGCCTTCGCCCACAACTCTGTATCCCGCTGTTCTGTTATCCATGCTCCACACCGCTGTTGTTGGGGCGAAAGACTGGTCTGCAAATCTCTTGTAGGAGTTTATGTTAGGCGCCAGAAAATAGCTCATCTCGCGGCTTGCCGAGAGCTGTCCTGCGATGAATTTTTTAAACAGAGGGGACATACCCTGCGGGTCTGATTTGTCTTTGAAGACAGAGCCTTTGGCGGCTTTGTCCCAAAGAGAGCAATGAATGTGGCACGAATTCCCCGCCAGCTTGTCGTTCCATTTGGCCATGAAGGTGACGGATTTACCATGCAGGTGGGCGATCTCTTTGATGCCATTTTTGAGAATTACATGACGGTCGGCCATGTCGAGGGCTTCTGCATAGCGAACGTTGATTTCTTCCTGACCTGGACCCCATTCTCCTTTGGAGGTCTCTACTGGAATACCGGCAGCGTCCAGTCCATTGCGGATGGCGCGCATGATGCCTTCTTCCTTTGACGTCTGGAAGATGTGGTAGTCCTCGCTATACCAGCTGGCGGTCTTGAGATCGCGGTAGCGCTTGTCATGTGCAGATTCAAACGGCTCGTCGAAGAGAAAGAATTCAAGCTCGGAGGCCGTGTAGGCCATCATGTCTTTTTCGGCCAGGCGCTTTAGTTGCTTCTTCAGGATCGCGCGGGGCGCGACGGGAATGTCCTCGCCATGATGATCCAGTGTGTCGCAGATGACGAGGGCTGTTGCGGGCAACCAGGGAATGCGGCGCAGTGTTGAGAGGTCAGGCTTCAGGGTGAAGTCCCCATAGCCTTTCTCCCAGCTTGCGGCCTTGTAGCCGGGCACAGGTTCCATATCCATGTCGACAGTAAGCAGGTAATTGCAGGCGTGGGTCTCTTCAACAACGCTATCCATGAAAAAGGCACCTGTGGTGCGTTTCCCCACAAGTCGACCCTGCATGTCCGGCATGCAGACGATCACTGTGTCGATCTCTCCGCTCGCGACGAGATTGCTGAGTTGATCCAAGTCCAATTTGCCGGTCATAGAAGTATCCTTTTTGTTCACTGAACCTGTCTCAGGGTGTTTGTTGTCCTGGGTGAGGGTTGCAACAACCCGCGTAGAATGGCCCATTCTCAATGTCGACGCGAATGGAGTATCGATAGGTAAGATCAGACATGCCATCAGAACATTGATTGGTTTCTTCCAGAAGCGCAAAAACCGATGACTTATCTGCCGCTGTTTTGCCTTTCAACGCCCAAATAATGGGCACGCCGTGGGCCGCCCGCGACGAGACGAAGTTGATCCTTGATTTTCCCTCTGCGAGGGAGTCGAAGTTACCGACTGTTCCCTCAATCTGGAGCGCCCAGAAAGGCTCGGTGCCGCTACACGCAAGTGGCTCACGAAACAGGGGGGAATCCTGCGAGGTTGGGGTTGCACTCAGATATGCTGCATTCACCCAGCCTTTGGCGCCGTCGAATTCAATTTCTATCCAGGTCGCGCGTCCGGTTTTGCGGGTCTGACCGGTCGTCGTTACCGATGTTGCATTGAAGGCAAGGGTACCGAGCCTCTCCGCATCCGCCGAAGGGGCAGAGCGAACGTTTAGGGCATCGTTTTTGACAACGTTGATGACTGAAAACACGTCAGCGGCCTGCGATGGGAAGGCGCTGCCCGTCAGCCATATGCTGACACTCAGCACAAAGATGAGGAATGAGAGGATCGGGTGGGAAAAGGGGAGCGGCGCGCGAATTTTCAGCCTCATTTCAGATGATTATTTGTTTCGGCCAGTGTAGCGCTGAAGCCGGTGAGGGGACAGAGACTAATGGGTGAAAGCGCTGGCATATCGGTCTGTTGACTTGAGCATGGCTCGGGCAGACACTCCGCAAAATCCGGCCATTGAGTCGCCCTAACGATAGTGAAGATCCGCTGTGACTGCCGCCCAAATGTTCGCAAAAAAACACACAATTGTCCTTGGGAATGAAAAGGGCGGTTCTGGCAAAACAACCAGCGCGATGCACGTGATTGCGTCGCTCTTGGCTGAGGGCTTGCGCGTCGGGTCCATTGATCTGGATAGTCGGCAGCGCTCTCTGTCCCGTTATGTCGAGAATCGTCAAAACTGGAGCACTGCGAATGACGTTCCGTTGGCGGTGCCGGACCATCATGTCATTGAGCTGTCTAGCGCGGACTCCACGGAAGAACGACAGCGAGAAGAACGTGTCCGGTTTGAGGAAGTCTACGCTGGCCTGACAGCGACAAATGATGTGATCGTTATCGACAGCCCTGGGAGTGATACGTTCCTCTCCCGGTTGGGCCATGCCGTGGCCGATACAATTATCACACCGATGAATGACAGCTTTGTGGACTTTGACCTTCTCGCGCAGGTCAACCCGGATACCTATGAAGTGAAGCGGCCCAGCCTCTATGCAGAGATGGTTTGGGAGGCGCGGAAACGACGCGCGATCGCCGATGGGGGCACGATAGACTGGATTGTCATGCGAAACCGGCTGTCTTCTCTTGATGCCAAAAATAAGCGGCGGGTTGAACAGGGGCTTGAGGCTCTAAGTCAGCGCATTGGTTTCCGAATTGCCCCGGGCTTTGGCGAGCGCGTTATCTTTAGAGAGATGTTTCCTTCCGGACTGACGCTGCTTGATCTGCGGGAAAAAGGGACGGGCGCTGGCCTGTCCATGTCTCACGTGGCGGCGCGCGCAGAAGTACGCCAGCTCATTGCGACGCTGGAGCTGCCTGATTTGCACCCGGCGGTTCGCCAAGAAGCGCTTGGCTGACTGAGCTCATCGCCACGGAGCGAGCTCCTTCGGGGCTTGGTTCCGGGTGCGCCGCACCCCATTTAAGGTAGAGTTGTCCTGCAATCCTGCCCAGTATGTGAGCTCATGACCAAAGACAGACATAAAGTCCCCTCAGCACAGGTTGCATCGAGCGTGGATGGCTTTTTAGCGCAAGTAAAGGCAACGCCTTTGCCAGCCAAGCAGGGTGCGCGTGGTCGGTTGATTTTTGCGATGGATGCAACGATGAGCCGCGAGCCCAGCTGGGATAGGGCGGTTGCCATTCAGAGCGAGATGTTTGATGCGGCGTCCAGTCTTGGCGGGTTGGATGTGCAGTTGGTCTGGTTTCGTGGATTTGGTGAATTCTCTGCAAGTAAATGGGCTTCTGATGCAAAGGCGCTCGGCAAAGCAATGACACGAGTAGGGTGTCGCGGTGGGCACACTCAAATCGGACGTGTGCTGTCACATGCCCTCAAAGAGACTAAGTCCTCAAGGGTTGATGCTGTCGTTTATGTAGGGGACTGCGTCGAAGAAAATGTGGACGACCTTGCAGCGGCCGCTGGACAATTGGGTTTGCTGGGGCTTCCAATTTTCATGTTTCAAGACGGGGGCGAGGACACGTCCGCACGGGCGTTTCAGGAAATTGCACGTCTGAGCGGCGGTGCTTATTGTCATCTGGATGCAAGCTCTGCCACACGGCTTAAAGATCTTCTTCGGGCCGTCGCGGTTTATGCATCAGGTGGGCACAGGGCCATGACACAGATCGGGTCCACACAAGACCAGGCGGTTCGCCGCCTCATCTCGCAGGTGAAAAGATGAGTGCATTTCTTCTTGTTCTGGCTCTGTTGCTGGGGATGGTTGTGGCCTTGCAATTGGCAACGCGGGCTGATCCCAAGTCCCTGGCGAGGCTGCTGCGCTTTGGCGGTGCAGGGCTGGCCGGTCTGGTGGGGCTGGCGCTGTTGTTCACTGGTCGTTTCGGCATGGCTGTGCCCGCTTTCATGTTTTCCTTCTGGCTTTTGGGCCGCCGATTACCGATCCCTGGAATGCCAGGCGGGTTTGGATCTGCACCAAAGTCGCCGGGGCGGTCATCGGAAGTCAGAACGCGCTATTTCTCAATGGTGCTGGATCATGATAGCGGCGAAATGTCAGGAGAGGTGCTTCAAGGGCAGTTCGCTGGTGGCCAAGTCGGCGACCTACAGCTTTCAGACCTCTATCTTCTTTTGCAAGAAGTTGGTGGTGATCCAGACAGTGAGCGTCTGCTTGAGGCTTATCTCGACCGGCATATCGGCCCGGATTGGCGTGAAGATGCCGGGCGCTCAACAGGGGACCGTTCACCCTCCTTCGGTCCAATGACGCGGGATGAAGCCTATGACGTGCTTGGACTGCGTTCTGGTGCGACCGTCGATGCCATTAGGCATGCCCACAAAGAGCTTATGCTCAAGCTGCATCCCGACCATGGGGGATCGACGGTTCTGGCAGCGAAAGTCAATGCTGCGAAAGATCTTCTGTTAGGTGACTAAGGTTAGCCGTTCGCGCTGGCGGTGCGGTCCCATCCATGTGGTGGAATGGCGATGCAGCTGATTGAGGCTCGCGTGAGCTTCCGGCAGGCTTTGCGTGCGTTGGTTTCATTAAGTCCAGCAAAGCGTGATCTGTAGAGCGTTTGGGCGGCAGACGACACCGGCATTGTGATTGGTACGGCGCTCGCGAGCAAAACCGGCGCAACACGTACTGCCTGACGAATGCGTGCAACAGCTTCGGAAGGTTGCGCATACGCTCCCACCTGGATCGCCCAGCTCGATGAATTGAGCGTGTCGGCGTTACCGGCTGGGGTTGTCGAGCGGAGGTTATCTAGCGTTGCCATCTCCGTGCCTCTTGTGTCTGAAAAAGAAACGTCCAGACTCATATCCCCCTGAGGTGGAGGGGCGGGTAGAGGGGTGGTTAAGGCCGACGCCAATAGATAACGGGTTGGCGTCGTACCTGGACGGGTGCGTGGAACGGGCGCTGACGCCAATCGCGTGCGTGGGGTGTTCATCGCGATAGCGGTTCCCCATGCCCGATCCAGGATGGAGACCATATGGTCATCACGCGAACGGGCGCTTTGTCCGCCCAGAACAACACCAATCAGGTATTTGCCCTGGCGCTCTACAGTTGCTGTCAGGTTGAAGCCAGACGCGCGGGTGTAGCCGGTTTTGAGGCCGGTTGTGCCAGAATAGCGGCCCACAAGACTGTTATGGTTGGTGTAGCGGCGGCCATTGTACCGAAACTCGGTGATGGAGAAGAAGCCGTAATAGTCCGGGAAATCCTTCTGTATCCGCTGAGCCAGGGTCGCCATATCGCGTGCGGTCGTGAGTTGGCGGTTGTTGGGCAATCCAGAGGCATTCATGAACCGGGTGCGGCGCATGCCAAGGGACCTTGCGCGCGTGGTCATCCGCTGGGCGAACCGATATTCGCTGCCAGAAATGTGTTCTGCCACAATGACGGCCACATCATTGGCTGATTTTGTGACGAGGGCCCGAATGGCCTGGTCGACGGTGATGGTGGTTCCTGCGCGCACGCCGAGCTTTGAGGGGGCTTGGCCAGCTGCGCGGGGTGACACGTGAAGCCGGGTGTTCATATTGAGGCGACCGGCTTCCAGCTCCTCAAACAGGAGGTAGAGGGTCATGACTTTTGTCAGTGAGGCAGGGTAACGAGGTCGGTCAGCGCTTCGCGCATAGACGATCCGCCCGGTGTGGCCGTCAATGACAACTGCTGCGTATTTGCTGTTGGCATGAGCTGGGATTGGGTTTGTCAGCTGCCATCCGGTCGCGACAAACAAAGCGAACATGAAGGCGATTAGATGCTTTAGATGCGTTGCAGATTGTTGCGAATCGAATGGTTTTGACTGCGTCATTTCTAAAGCCACCGGTCTTCTGCAGATTTACTGCAGCGATAAAAGTGCCAGAGCGGACATCGCGAGACCCAAGGCAAACTCAATTGGGTCGCCGAAAAAGGCCAAATGCGCATAGGTTTGCGCCGTTTCGATTGCCTCTGGCAGGATCAACATCAACATGGTTTAACCGCACGTCCCCTCTGCGAAACTGAGCGGGCGCGTCCCTTTTTTGCCTTGATGCGCAGAAATAGCGCAGAAACTCAGGCATTTTTACAAGCGTCCAAATTACGCCGCAGCGGTTACCGTAAGGTTAACAGCGCGGTAAGCTTGGGGGTAAACGCGGATGAGGGGACCAAGCCGGACCAGGGCGGCGGGGCAGTGGTTGAATTTGCTGAGAGGCCCGTGGATTTGGGGGATTTTTGCGACTTAAGGTCCCTTACAAATCGCCTGACATAGATTATCTTATGAACCAAATATGACCCGGTGGTCGCCCGGATGGATTTGCCTGTGATTTGGCATTTTTGTATCCGGGATTTGACCCGATGAGAGAGTTTCCGAGCCCTGCATGGCCGATAATGAACGCGATGATGATTTTGATGGGGGTAATGGGTCCGACACGGGCGTCATTACGCGCACGAAGCCGAAAACGAAAAAACCTTCTCTCTACAAGGTTTTGATCCTCAATGATGACTACACGCCGATGGAATTCGTCGTGCATGTCATTCAGCGCTTCTTCAATAAGAATATGGAGGAGGCGACGACGATCATGCTGCATGTCCATCAAAATGGTGTGGGTATATGTGGTGTCTTCACCTATGAGGTGGCAGAGACCAAGGTTGCGCAGGTTGTGGATTTCGCCCGTCAAAACCAACATCCGCTTCAGTGCACCATGGAGAGGGACTAAGTCCGCATAATTGCCTGAGTCGCGTCGGCCCGACTCCAAAATCTAACGTGGACAGGGACTTGAATGCGGCTAAGCTAATCTCCAGACTCTAACGGTTCCCGGATTCTTAACGGAGCGCAGATTCTGAAGAGGGTGGGAGTAAGAGTTCGATCGAAGCGGCCCGTTTCGATCAACGCCAACAGAAAGGGACGTCGTGCCATCACTGTCTCGTAGTTTGGAAGAAGGCCTTCATCGCGCGCTGGCGCTTGCTAACGAGCGTAACCACGAATACGCGACGCTTGAGCATTTATTGCTCTCGCTGCTTGATGATCAAGATTCAGCCGCTGTCATGCGCGCGTGCAATGTGGATCTGGATGCTCTTCGCCAACAGCTGCTGCATTATATCGATAATGAGCTTTCCAGCCTGATCGTGGATGGGGAAGAAGAAGCGAAACCAACCGCTGGCTTTCAACGGGTTATTCAGCGCGCGGTCATTCATGTTCAATCCTCTGGCCGTGAAGAGGTGACAGGCGCCAATGTTCTGGTTGCGATGTTTGCCGAACGAGAAAGCCACGCTGCCTATTTCCTGCAGGAGCAGGAAATGACCCGCTACGACGCGGTCAATTATATTTCCCATGGCATCGCAAAGCGCGGTGACATGAGTGAGAGCCGTTCTCCACGCGGGACCTCTGAGGATGACGAGGCACCGGCTGCTGCTTCGGAAGAAGGCGGAACGGCAAAGAGTACAACAGAAGCGCTGGATGCTTATTGCGTCAATCTCAACGAGAAAGCGAAGAGCGGGAAGATTGATCCGCTTATCGGTCGCGATAAGGAAGTAGAGCGGACGATCCAAATTCTTTGCCGTCGCTCTAAGAACAATCCTCTATTCGTAGGTGATCCTGGGGTTGGCAAAACGGCCATCGCTGAGGGGTTGGCTCGGAAAATCGTTCAGGGTGAAGTGCCCAAAGTTCTGGCGGATGCCACGATATTCTCGCTTGATATGGGGACGCTGCTTGCCGGCACCCGTTACCGAGGTGACTTTGAAGAACGCATCAAACAGGTGATCAAAGAGCTGGAAGACTATCCAGGCGCTGTGATGTTTATTGATGAAATCCATACAGTCATCGGTGCTGGGGCGACCAGCGGTGGGGCCATGGATGCGTCGAACCTGCTCAAACCTGCGCTCGCCAGTGGCACTCTGCGCTGCATGGGCTCCACAACCTATAAGGAATATCGTCAGCATTTCGAAAAGGACCGGGCGCTTGTGCGGCGGTTCCAGAAAATCGATGTTGCCGAACCATCTGTACCGGATGCCGTGAAAATCCTCAAAGGCCTGAAACCTTATTACGAGGAGTTTCATTCCCTTCGCTACACGAATGACGCCATCAAATCTGCCGTCGATCTGTCCTCGAAATATATGCATGACCGGAAACTCCCGGACAAAGCGATCGATGTGATTGATGAGGCGGGGGCTCGGCAGATGCTGAAGCCGGAGACCCGCCGCAAGAAGGTCGTGGGTGTCAAAGAGATTGAAGAAGTCGTTGCCACGATGGCGCGCATTCCGCCGAAGTCGGTGTCAAAAACGGATACGGAGAAGCTCAAAGACCTCGATGTCGAGCTGAAACGGGTCGTGTTTGGGCAGGATCAGGCAATCGAAGCCTTGGCGTCGTCCATCAAACTTGCGCGGGCGGGCCTGCGTGAGCCTGAGAAGCCTATTGGCTCTTATCTCTTCTCTGGGCCAACCGGCGTTGGGAAGACCGAGGTTGCGCGTCAACTCGCTGACATTATGGGCGTGGAAATGCTGCGCTTCGACATGTCGGAATATATGGAACGCCATACGGTGTCGCGTCTTATCGGGGCGCCTCCCGGCTATGTTGGTTTTGATCAAGGGGGTCTGCTGACGGATGGCGTCGACCAGCACCCGCATTGCGTATTGCTGCTTGATGAGATTGAGAAGGCCCATCCTGACCTCTTCAACATCTTGTTGCAGATCATGGATCACGGGAAGCTTACGGACCATAACGGTAAGAAGATTGACTTCCGTAATGTGGTTCTGATCATGACCACGAATGCGGGGGCGTCTGATATGGCCCGCGCTCCGATTGGGTTTGGTCGGAATAAACGGGAAGGCGAAGACGAAGAGGCGATCAAGAAGCTCTTCACGCCTGAATTCCGGAACAGGCTGGATGCGACTATTCCCTTCCAGAACCTCCCGTCTGACGTCATTGCCCGTGTGGTTGAGAAGTTTGTGCTTCAGCTTGAAGTCCAACTTGCCGACCGCAATGTCACTATCGAGCTGACAGAAGCAGCGAACCAGTGGATTGCCGAGCGTGGATATGATGAGCAATTGGGTGCCCGTCCATTGGCGCGGGTGATCCAGGAGAACATCAAGAAACCGCTCGCAGACGAAGTGCTGTTTGGTCAATTGACCAAAGGCGGCATGGTCCGCGTTACTGTCGATGCGGAAAAAGACGAGCTTGCCTTTGAGTTTGAACAGACCCCTCCGAAGGTGCGCAAACCGCGCGCAAGAAAAGGGGACGGTAAAGGCCCGGATAAACCAGACGATGGCGGATCTGGGGATGGGTCTGGTGGCTCTGTTCCAAAGGTTCCCCTGCTGGTCGACTGATTGATTACACATTTTCTTAACAGCCGATGCTCTCATTCGTTTTGAGGGGTCGGCTGTTTTGGTATGGGAGGAGACGTGATGCGTAACGAAGCAGAAATCACTGGGGCGCAGGGCTGCCTTGACGACTTTATGTCGGCTTTCAACAAACGTGATCTGCCTGCCTGGGAGAAAACGTTCAACTTCCCGAGCATCCGGCTGGCATCTAACACAATGGCGATTATCGATGGTCCCGGGTGGCACAAAGCGGATATGTTCGATAAAAGCTTAGGTGATGGGTGGCATCATTCTGGATGGGACCGGCGTGAGGTGATCCATTCGGGCGCAGACAAAGTGCATTTTGATACGCGCTTCACCCGCTACAAGGAAGATGGCAGCGTCATCGGGCACTTTGACTCGATTTATGTCGTCACGCTTGAGGATGGACATTGGGGCATCAAGTGCCGCTCAAGTTTCGCGCCTTAGGTCTTCGTGAGCTGCTGTCCGAACTTCAGGAGGCTTCCGTCTTCATCGACAATGTAGAACTCCCGCATGCCCCAGGGCCGGTCCGCTGGCGGTTCATGGCGCGGGATGCCCTCTGTCGGGAGATGCTCAGGTGAAACGATGTCGAAAAGTGTGTCGACATCGTCTGAACGGATATAGGAGCCCGAGATGCTGGTACTTGGGTCCAGCTCAGGATGCGGGAAGAAGTGTATCTCCATCGGTCCGCTTACGAGGATCAAATACCCTTGAGGGCCAGGCACATGCAGCTGAATACCGAAGCCCAGCTTGTCATAGAAGGCGATGGTTTTCTCAAAGTTCCGACTGGGGAAGAGCGGAAGCGTCTCTGCTTCTGGGAAGACATCAATCATTGGCGCTGTAATCTGTAGATGGCGGCTTCCATGTCGGAGGCAAAATAGACATCTCCTGCGGCTGAGAGCGCTACACCGGTAGGCACATAAACAGGCAGGCCATCGGCTGGGCCTGCAAACCCAATGGGCAGGTTCTCCCCAATGACGGTTTTAACGCCATCGGGTGTGATCCTTGTTATCTGTTTGTTGGCTACCTCTGCGACATAGAGGGTTCCGTCCAGGCCTCGGTCAAAGCCTTCAGGGCCAGACAGTCCTTCAATAATGACGGTCTTTTCGCCGGTCTCAAGATTTACCTCGGATATGGCTCCGCCGATATTCTCAGACACAAGGACGTTGCCATTCTCCAGAGCGAGGAGGGTGGAGGGGCCTGCAAGCTCTGTCGCGACGTCTGTGCGCTTGCTCCAGTCAGAGCCATCAACACGGACAAGGGCACCACGCGCATATTCTGCAACCAGTGTATCGCCACCTGGCAAGGGCAAGGCATCTAAGGGGGTCGTGAAATTGTGGTGGATATCACCCAGCGTGCCGGTTGAGGTGTCGTAGCGCTGCACCATGCCGGCAGACCAGCCCGCGAGGGCGATCTCGCTTCCGTTCACACCAACGCTGATCGGGTAGTCAATATTGGCGCCAAACACACGCCCGATTTCTGACACTTCGCCACTTGCAATATCAAGAGAACGGAAGGAAAAGAGATCGCCGATGTAGAGTGTTTCTTTCCCATTTGCATCTGTCACCATGGCAAGGTCTGCGGCGACAGCAAGCGCTCCGCTGGTGAGAGCTGTGCTCTCGCCGGTTTCTGTGTTGATGCGTATGACAGCATTGTCGGCCATGTTGGTGATGACGACTTCATCGTTAGGACCTATTGCGAGATTGTCGATGGCAGCGTTCACTTCTGCAACCAGTGTCTTTTCGCCAGTTTCAATGTTTACACGGATGACTTCGCCGCGCGCTGTGTCAACGACCCAGAGATTTCCTTGAGAGTCGAAATTGACGGCAGCGGGGACCTCAAAGCCCTCGGCGATGACTTCCAGCGTAGCTGCATCGACATCGACACGGGCGATCTGGCCTTTGAACCAAAGCGGGCCATAGAGTTTGCCGTTAGGGCCAAAGTCGAACCCATTAAGGCCGCCCATGTCTTCCATGATTTTTCTCGGCGGTGCGTTGCCTGCGGGATCGAGTTCATAGAGAGCGTCACCCAGAAAGACTTGCGTTGTGAACAAGCGTCCATCTGGAGCCCATGCGGTGGAATTTAGTCCCGGCAGGCCTTCCGCTAAGGTTCGGGTCTCGCCGTCTTTCGTGCGCAGATAGTATTTTCCGTCCAGGAATGCGGTCCACCCGAGTTCGCCGTTCGGGCCTTCTTCCAGATCATCGGCCATGCCTTCGGGGGCATCGATGAAGATCGAGGTCGCCCCGGTTTCGGCATCGATTTCATAGATGGCGCGGCCGAGAACAGATCCCGCCAGAATGCGATTGTCGGAGGTAAAGGTAATGCCGTGAATGCCATGAAATGCAGAGCCCGGGACGACTTCTTCGAGCGTGTAGCTGATTGCCTCATCTGTGGCATTTGCGGGCAGGACCATCGCCGCAGACATCATGAGTGCTGCCGCTAGTTTCTTGGTCTTCATCATTCTATCCCCCATAGATATGTTGCGCGGTCCTCCCCCTAGAGGGCAGCGCGTATCTTTTGTGCCTGTTCTTCCAGCATTCCCATGTCGGCCATTTCACGCGCGTGGAGCTTCATTTCGAGGCCGCTCCATCGTGGAATGATGTGATTATGAAAATGAAACACTGTTTGTCCCGCGTCAGCGCCGTTGAGCTGCGCAATCATAACCCCCGGGGAGCCGATCGCCTGTTTGACTGCTGCGGCGATTGTCTGTGTGACTTTGGCGAGTGCAGCGTAGTCGTCAGAGCCCAGGTCGAAGAGATCTACTGCGGGGGCCTTTGGAATGACGAGTGTATGGCCTTCGGCCTGTGGCATCACATCCATGAAGGAAAATGTCTTATCGTCTTCATAGACCTTGATACACGGGGCTTCACCGCGCAGGATTTTTGCAAAGATGTTCTTGTCGTCATAGGCCATAGGGTCGTCCTAGTTCTTATCGCTGGTTTGCCTGAAGGGCGCATGTTTACTGAGTGCCGCGATGTCATGATCCACATGATGCCGCTCTTGCTCAAGATATCTTTCAACCGCCTCCCGGAAGCTTGGGTTGGCGATATAGTGGGCGGAATAGGTATGGGTTGGCAAATAGCCCCGTGCGAGCTTGTGGGCACCTTGTGCACCGGCCTCGACTTTCTTTAAGCCTCGCGAAATCGCGAAATCAATAGCCTGGTAGTAACAGACCTCAAAGTGCAGGAAGGGATGGTCTTCTACGCATCCCCAGTTCCGCCCAAATAGCGTGTCTGAGCCAATAAAATTGAGGGCTCCTGCCACATAGCGCCCGTCGCGCTTTGCCATGATCAACAGTGTTTCGCTGGCCATGGTTTCGCCCACCATGGAGAAAAACTCCCGCGTCAGGTAGGGGGAGCCCCATTTGCGCATGCCGGTATCATTGTAAAATTCGAAGAAAGCGTCCCAGTGTGTTTCTGTGAGATTCGTGCCCGTCACCCACTCAATCTCAATGCCATTTTCCAGGGCGCGTTCTCGTTCTTTGCGCAGGTTTTTCCGTTTTCTTGACGCCAGATCGGTGAGGAAATCATCGAAAGTTTCGTAGCCATTGTTAAGCCAGTGAAACTGCTGATCGGTTCTTTGCAGAAACCCCACATCACCCAAACGTTTCCACTGTTGTTCAGGCAGAAAGGTTAGATGCACCGACGAGACTTCCAGTTGGCGTGCGAGTTCGATCATACCCGCCGTCAGCTGGTCTTCCGTCTGTTCCTGAAACGGACCCGGGCGCGCGAGGATGCGTCGACTGGTTGCTGGTGTGAAGGGAATAGAGACCTGGAGCTTGGGATAGTAATTGCCACCAGCGCGCTCAAAAGCGTCGGCCCATCCATAGTCGAAGACATATTCGCCCTGGCTGTGGTTCTTCATATACATAGGCACGACACCGGCGAGGCTGCCGTCTGGTTCTTCCAAGATGAGATGATGGGGTGACCAGCCGGTTCGGTTGGTCGCAGAGCCGCTTTCTTCAAGCGCTGACAAAAAGGCATGCGATAGAAATGGGACGTCGGGTACGTCCCCGCCGGGATTGGCGCAGGCGTCCCAAGCCGTAGCAGGGATGTCAGCCATCCGCGGCATAACTTTCATGACGACCTGTTCTGCATCTCCCATGGATTGCGGCTCACGCAATCTCAAAGATGGCTTCAACCTCGACCGCGACATCGAACGGAAGCGAGGGCGCACCGACTGCGAAGCGCGCATGTTTGCCTTTGTCGCCAAACACTTCGACCATGAGATCAGAGGCGCCGTTCATCACGGCTGGGTGCTCGCCAAATTCTGGAACTGAGTTGACAAAGCCGCCAAGTTTAACGCACCGGGTGACCCGGTCCAGATCGCCCTCAAGAGCGGCTGAGAGTTGCGCCAGAATATTGATCCCGCAAAGCCGGGCGGCGGCTTTTGCTTCATCGGTGTTGAAGGTGGTGCCGACTTTGCCCTGATATTCCAGGCCTTTGGGTCCAACGGGGACCTGGCCAGAGATAAAGACCAGATTTCCAGAAATGATGAACGGTGAGTAGGTTCCTGCAGCCGGTGTGGGCTTAGGGAGAATAATTTCGAGTTCGCTCAATCGGTCTGCGGTACTGCCACTCATTTCTAATTCCTGTCAGCGCTGTTTCTTTCCGCCCAGTTTACGGCACAATGGGGCTTCTGCGCAGTTTTTTGAGTCTTATTAGGGGACCTTATGGACGATTATTTGCACTCTCCCGTGGGTGAGGGGTTTTTTCTACCAGGAGAGTGGGAACCGCATAGCAGGTGCTGGGTTCAATGGCCGTCACGAGCAGAGCGCTGGCGCGATCTGATGCCACAAGCCTATGCTGAAGCAGCGGAGGTTATTCGCACGATTGCAGCCTATGAGCCGGTTTTGGTCATTGTGCGCGAGGAAGATGCGGCACAGGCGCGTTTTGCGTGTGGCCGTAACGATGCCATTCGTTTTATCGAAGCCCCCATTGATGATTGCTGGGCGCGGGATACGGCGCCTCTGTTTGTTACCAATGGGGTGGATGCCATTGCGGGTATCGCATGGCAGTTCAACGGTTGGGGCAATAGCGTTCACAATTTTCGGCGCGATGCGGCTCTGGCAGACCATATTCTTCAAAGGGAGAAAATCAAAAGCTTCAGGGGCGATATGGTGCTTGAAGGTGGTGCGATTAGTGCTGACGGCTATGGCACGGTGATCGCCACCGAAGAGTGTTTGCTCAACGAGGATCGCAACCCAGAGCTGACCCAACCGGAGATTGAAGAACGCTTGGCGCTTTTTCTGGGGGCTCGAAAAGTATTGTGGCTTGGCGGAGGACTGGCGGCGGACCCGACGCAAGGGCAGGTGAGCCGCGTGGCCGTCTTCGCCGGACGTGACCGGGTGCTGGTGTCGGAGATTTCAGATCCAGATGATTTGGACAGTGTAACGCTTGAGGACAATCGGGCACATCTGGAAGAAGCGATTACGGCGCGCGGTGAGCGGCTGACAGTTACGCCAGTGCCGCTGCCAAAAAATCGACAGGTGGATTTGGACGGAAAGCCAATGGCAGCAAACTATCTGGATTATTATGTGGCGAACGGTGCGGTTATTGTGCCGTCTTATGGCGACCCGAATGATGAGGTCGCGGCACTGATCATTGGCGCTGCCTTTCCAGACCGCAAGGTGGTGCAGGTTCCAACACCCATACTCGCAAAGGGCGGTGGGGCCATTCGTCGCCTCACACAGCCAGAACCGTCATTACCGGTTGGCGAGGTCTGAGCGTTTTTCGCTTTCTTTGCGTTTTTCGCGGTACATGGCGCGATCGGACTGAGCTAGCAACTCTTCAAAAGCTGTGTCGCCTGTATAGTTGGCGAGGCCCATGCTGGCGTGCACAGGAATTTTTTTACGTTGCCATGTGACGCGCAGATTGTTGAGCTCTTCAAGCATTGAGCGGGCGCGGTCTCGCGCCGGGATGTGATCGGCGCGGACAAAGAGGACGGCGAATTCGTCGCCCCCAAGGCGAGCTGCAAAGTCGGTTGCCCGGATGTTGGTCCCCAACTGGCGGCCGACAGTGCGCAGAACTTCGTCGCCTGCTGCATGTCCGAGCGTGTCATTGATGGGTTTGAAGTCGTCCAGATCAATATAGGCTAGGACACCTGTTTCCTGGTGCCGAGCTGAAGTTTGAAGTTCGCGACGTACCGTGTCGTAAAACCCACGACGGTTCAGCAGGCCCGTGAGTTCGTCAGTCTTTGCCAGTGACTCCAGGGTCCGTACCCGTGCATTGAGAGTCGCGATGCGCTGTTCAGCTTCAGCGGCATACTCAAGCGCTTTGACGACAACTGTGTTTGGATCTACAGACTCTTGCGCCTCGCGCAGAAGTTCGCAGCGAAGGCGCATTTCCAGCGTATCAATCACTGGATGGATGCTGTCGCTCTGCATTCCTGTTGTCGGGTCGTCTTGAAAAACTTGGCCCATCTCTTGTCTCCTTGATGCGCGGGAATATGGTTCTCGCGCATGTGTTCGCAGGAGATGTCGCAAAGCCTGTGCCAAACTAAAAGCGGCTGAAAACATACAGATTTGGAAGTTTGCGGATTTGGGGCGGCAGAAATTGCCGGGCACTCCGGGCACGCGTTGTTCGTTGTTTGCCTATGGCGCAATGAGGTTGGGCACCGGCTTATCCGCAAAAAAGGCATCAAGATTGTCCAAAGCGCAAAACCCCATTGCGTTGCGGGTTTCCAAGGTGGCGCTGCCCAGATGGGGCAGGAGGAATGTGTTGGATAGTGTCCGGTAGCGCGGGTCCAGGGTCGGTTCGTCATTATAGACATCGAGGCCAGCGGCTCCCACATGTCCTGACTGCAATGCGTCGATCAAGGCGTCATCATCCACTAGGTCACCACGGGCGGTGTTGACGACAATCGCACCTGGCGGTAGCGCCTGGAGTATCTCTTTGTTGATGATTTTGCGGGTTTGCGGCGTTGATGCGGCGTGGATTGACAGGAAATCTGAATTCGGGAGAAGACTTTCAAGTGTTGGGTGGAATTGAGCACCTTGCTCAATTTCTACATTTAGCCGCGTTCGATTGTGATAGTGGATCTCCATATCAAATGCGCGGGCCCGCTTTGCCAGAGCCTGCCCGATGCGTCCCATACCCAGGATCCCGAGGCGTTTTCCGGTGATGTCGCGCCCCAAAAACCCGGTGGGTGCCCAGTTTTCCCAAGTATTCTGACGGATTGCGGTTTCGCCTATGCCAGCGCCACGGGCGGCACCCAGAAGCAAAAGCATGGCGATGTCGGCGGTGGCGTTTGTGAGTACGCCTGGTGTGTTGCTCACGGCAATGCCCCTATGGTTTGCCGCAGATACATCGATCTGATCATATCCTACGGAGAAGGTGGCGATCATCTTGATGGAGGGGGGCAGGCGGGCGATGAGGGCTGCGTCTATCTGATCTGTGACGGTGACCAGGAGAGCATCAGCACTATTTGCACGTTTGAGCAGTTCTTCTTGTCCATAAAGCTCGTCGGTTCCGTTAAGGTCGGGCTGATAGTCTTTTTGCAGTCGTTCTTCAACGGCTGGAGGAAGTTTACGCGTAACAAGGATTCTTGGTCTGGACATGGATTTTATTCTATCTGACAGAAATATTTGGGCTGAAAAAAGCGCGGCTGCGGGTACAAGCGCCACAGCATTGCCAGTATTTTCGTTTCTCGCAAGTGGCTTGATGGGGCTCTGCACGATGGTTCTCTGTCTTGCCGGCTGGACAACGCAAACCTTTGCCGCTGAGCTTGCAAGCCACCGGGCGGTCTACGATCTTCAGCTTTCTGAGGTTGAGTCGAGCGCAGATATTGCAGGCTTGAGTGGTCGCATGGTGTTGGAATGGTCGGGCAATGTCTGCGACGGCTATACCCTGAACCAAAGATTGGTCACGCAGCTGTCTGATACTGACGGCGGCGTTTCGGTCCGTGATTTGCGTATGGCATCCTGGGAGAGTGGCGACGGCGATGAGTTTCGCTATGAAGTAAAACGCTATAATGGAGCGGTGTTGGATGAAACCGTTTCAGGGTTTGCTGAAAGAACTGCTGGAAACGCATCGGCTGTGTTCTCGCAGCCCGATGGTGTTGAGTTGGACTTGCCGAAAGAGATCATTTTCCCCAGTGAATTTGTTCGCGATCTCGTGACGACTGCCCGTGAGGGCAAGTCTCTTATGACAGCGTCAGTGTTTGAGGGGGCGGAGACTGATCGGTATTTTGTCGTGAGTTCCTTTATCGGCAAGGCCAGTAAGAGCGCTGAAGCGGATGCCCCTGTCTTAGAGGGTGATGGCTTGGCCCTAATAGGTGCGCCGTCATGGCCTGTTCAAGTGAGCTATTTTTTGCCCGATGATAAAGAAGGGCTGCCAGATTATCAGGTGTCCTATCGGCTCTTTGCGAATGGGGTGTCGTCCAGCATGCGTTTGGACTATGGCGATATTGTCATTGATGGTGTTTTGAAAGACGTGACGTATCTGGCGCCGGATCCGTGCTGATGCTTAACGTCTAAGCCCGCGCCCCTTCTTGATAGCGTCCTCGCCGAATTTGGCGCGAACGGAGTCCATAGCGCGCTCCGCGTCTGCACGGCGTGTTGCTCCCGGGTCCAAGAGGTCGGCTGGGTCTGCGAGGTCCGCATCGGTGAGTGCCGAAACCCCGATGCCCATCAGGCGGAAAGCCGTTCCATCGGTCTCACGCTCTAGCAGCGGTAATGCCGTTTGGTACAAGACGTCTGCCAGCAGCGTGGGGTTGGGGAGGGTCTGACTGCGGGTCCGAGATTTGAAGTCCGCTGTCTTTAGCTTAAGCGTGACAGTTTTTCCGGCAATCTCAGCTTTTTTTGCGCGTTTCGCGACGCGTTCGCAGAGCGGCCAGAGTTTTCGTTTCAGCTCTGCAGCGTCTGTAATGTCGTCGAAGAATGTTGTCTCAGCAGAAATGCTTTTGGCTGCCCCATGAGGTTTGATCCGGCGGCTGTCCTGGCAGTTGGAGAGCTGCCAAAGCCGTTGGCCCATGGTGCCATAGCGCGCGGTCAAGGTGCTTTCGTCATACTGTCTGATATGGCGGACAAGCGTGATGCCGTCTTTCTTGAGCTTCGCGTTGAATGCTTTGCCGACGCCCCAAATGATAGAGACCGGCTTTTCGCCCAGGAAGTCCATGGCTTCTTCTTCGCCGATAATAGAGAAGCCTCGAGGCTTGTTGAGATCTGAGGCGACCTTTGCCAGAAATTTGTTGAAGGAAAGACCCACAGACACGGTGATACCAATTTCCTTTTCGATCCGGTTCACGAGACGCAGCATGGTCAGCGCAGGGGGCGCGTGATGAAGCCGCTCGGTGCCGCTCAGGTCCATAAAGGCCTCGTCGATGGAAAGAGGTTCTACTAAGGGCGTGAGTTCTCGCATCATGGCGCGCACTTCACCGCCTGCCTTTGCGTATTTTTCCATATTGGGTTTTATGACCACCGCATCCGGGCAGGCTTTCAGCGCTTTAAACATGGGCATTGCAGAGCCGACCCCGCGAATGCGGGCAATGTAGCAAGCGGTGCTCACAACACCGCGCTTGCCGCCGCCGATGATAACCGGCTTGTCTTTCAGTTCCGGGTTGTCGCGCTTTTCAACCGACGCGTAAAAGGCGTCACAATCCAGGTGCGCGATGCTGAGCCGATGGAGCTCCGGGTGCTGCAAGACGCGTGGACGTCTGCATGCCGGACAGCGTGTCTTGTCCTCAGGCACCGGCTGCAAACAGTCACGGCAATATCCGTTAGTGGCGCCTGTCATCTTACCCGGCCTCGGTTTCGGGCCAGAGCCATGCGGCACCGCGGACGCCGCTGGAGTCACCATGGATGTTGGGTACGAGCCGGGTGGTGACAGTGTCTGAGAACACATACGCGCCCCACTTTTCAGCCACGTCTGTGTAGAGCTGCTCGAGTGCCGACAGGCCACCGCCTAACACAATGACCTCCGGATCCAGGATGTTGATGACACCTGCCAGCGCACGGGCCAGCCGGTCCGTATAGTCCTCGATGAGGGTCTGTGCTGGTCGGGCACCTGCGGCAGCCTGCGCTCCAATTTCCAAGGCGCTTGAACCAGTAAATCCGTGTGAAGCACCCTCCCGCTCAAGGGCTGGCCCGGACAGCCAGGTTTCTATACAGCCTGATTTTCCGCAATAGCATGTGGGGCCAGGTAGTTCAGCTTGTGTCGGCCAGGGAAGGGCGTTGTGACCCCATTCACCGGCGATGGCGTTCGGTCCGGACAAGAGTGCGCCGTTCGCGACAATCCCGCCGCCCACGCCTGTTCCAAGAATGACGCCGAAGACCGTGCGATGGCGGCTGCCCGCGCCATCGGCGGCTTCAGACAGTGCAAAGCAATCGGCGTCATTTGCCAGCCGCACGGGTCGGCTCATCGCGGCTGATAGATCTTTGTCGAAAGGCTTTCCGATCAACCAGGTTGAGTTGGCATTTTTGATGAGGCCAGTTGCAGGCGAGACCGTTCCTGGAATGCCCATGCCGACGGGCAGGGATGGAGGTGCAGCCTGTCCTACTTCCGCGACCAGGTCACGGATGGTCGTCACGGTATTTGAATAGTCCCCGCGCGGGGTTGGCACGCGTTTGCGTTCCAGGATCGCGCCGCCTTGACCCATCAAGATGGCTTCGATCTTTGTCCCGCCCAAGTCTACCCCAATCCGCATAAGTCACTCTCTCCTTAAAACCCAAGCGCTGAAAGCTCTGCTTCCATAAAACTTTGGGCATCGGGCCAATGGCTCGAATGAAAGTGGCTGTGTTCTGAGGGGGGGAGTAATTTTGCGAGCCGCTTATCTGCGATGAAATGTAGGCGGCGACTTGGTTCATGAGACTCCGCCACAGACTTCAGATTGTGCGGAATGTCGTCGAGGAAAAACACCGGTGCCGTGAAAGCTTTCGCGATGTGACTGACTGCGGGACCTTTGAGGCCTGTATTGGCGATGACGGGATAGCCCATCCCCTGCCGGGCCAGGCTGTCTGCCCGCGCGTCCCTCTGCGCTGTTGGCACGTTGGTGAGCACGATGATCTGTGCCCGCTTGGAGAGGGCGGTGAGCGCTTCGGCAGCATGATCGACAGCAAGAAGGTTGCCGGCTTCAGCCTTGAAAAAACCGGATAACAGATCCGGTGTTTTGTCCACGGGGACGGGCTCGCCGGTTTCTTTGTCTTTGATATTTCCTGAAAGCGCGAATGTCTGTAGGTCGAGCCAGAGGCCCAGACCATCGAGATAGCGTTCCAGACCGGCCACAAATTGCAGCAAGACTTCATCTGCATCCGAAATAATGAGGGGCTGCGTAGGGTCGAGATCAAGCGTATTGAGCGCCTCGCGAACTTCAGGGTCCAACTCGGTTTGTGGGGTCATACTCATGTCCAATGCACCTCTTCCCCACCCGGCAGGGAGCGCCGGGCAAGGCCAGGCATCTCAGGCTCCATCTGGGCTGCTTCACAAAAGGCGACAAGACCTGCCTCGTCGCTCATTAGAAAATCCAATACACCGCCTAAAAGGGCAGGGTCGGTGGCTTGGGCTTTCAGTTCATCGGCGGCAAGGCCGGTTTGGGCCAGGAAGGCTCCTAAAAGGTCTTCGTCGGCGGCGATATGGGTAAGGGCTTGAAGGGCGATCGCTTCGGCCGTTTCGGGAGAGAGAGGTGTGTTCATTTTTTTATTGAAACCAAATATTTATGAAGTGCTGGTCAAGTAAGGATATTGGCGGATATCGCCCGAACCTTAAAGGTTTGGTTAAGGATATTGAGGTCAGATGGAAGACTGATAAGTCGGCCATTTTTGAAGTCACCAGCTGCCCCCGCCCGGCAGCGCTGCTGTTTTTAGCAGGTAGAGTATGGGGTGCTGGAGTTATGAAAGCGATGTCGAAAACGGTTCTCATCGTTGAAGACAATGAGCTCAATATGAAGCTCTTTCACGATCTTCTCGACGCTCATGGATACCAGACCCTTCAAACGAAGGATGGTATTGAAGCGCTTGAAATCGCACGCTCCAACCATCCTGATCTCATTTTGATGGATATCCAATTGCCGGAAGTATCTGGCCTTGAGGTCACGAAGTGGATCAAGGAAGACGATGATCTGCGCGAAATTCCTGTTATTGCTGTCACCGCGTTTGCGATGAAGGGCGATGAAGAGAAAATTCGCGAAGGGGGATGTGAAGCTTATATTGCGAAACCGATCTCGGTGACACAATTCCTTGAAACGGTTCAGCGTTTTTTGGGGTAAGCCGTGACCGCTCGAGTCCTCATTGTCGATGATATTCCAGCCAACCTGAAGCTTTTAGATGCAAAGCTCACGGCTGAGTATTTTGATGTCATTCAGGCACCAGATGGTCCGACGGCCATTGAAATGGCGCAGCGCGAGCAGCCTGACATTGTGTTGCTGGATGTCATGATGCCGGGCATGGACGGATATGAAGTCTGTCAGCGCCTGAAACAGCTTCCTGAAACATACCATATTCCCATTGTGATGGTTACGGCCCTCGATCAGCAATCTGATCGGGTGAAAGGGCTGGAAAGCGGTGCTGACGATTTTCTGACCAAACCGATCAATGATATTGCCTTGTTTGCGCGGGTTAAGAGTTTGGTGCGGCTTAAAACGCTCACCGACGAGCTACGGATGCGTGAATCGACCGGTCAACGTATTGGCGCCATTGATGCGGTCGCCAACGCGCTTCCGAGCGATGTCGGGGGCAGATGTCTGGTTGTTGATGACCGGGAGCGGCAGTGTGCCCGTGTCTGCGAAATGTTGAGCGAACGCCATGAGGTAACAGTTGCGGAAAGCTCTGCCCATCTCATGGAGCTGGTTGGCAACGAAGAGTATGATTTTGTGCTTATCTCCCTTTCTCTCAAGGAAGAGGATGGCCTTCGTCTTTGCTCGCAAATGAGATCACTGGATACGACCCGTCAGACTCCTATCCTGGCGATGGTGGAAGAGGGCGACATGGATCGTCTGGTTCGCGCGCTTGATATGGGCGTGAACGATTACCTGATGCGCCCGGTCGAGCAAAATGAGCTGATGGCTCGTTGTCGTACCCAGCTGCGACGCAAACGCTATCAGGACCAGTTGAAAGATACATTCCAGCGCAGCCTGGAGATGGCGTTTACCGATGCGCTGACGGGTCTCTACAACCGTCGCTACATGAGCAACCATTTGACGACGCTCGTGGACGAGGGTGCCCATAGCGGTAGGCCTTTGTCTCTCATGCTGTTGGACATCGATTATTTTAAGGCTGTGAACGATACCTATGGCCACGGCGCTGGCGACGAAGTTCTGACGGAGTTTGGCCGCAGGATTGCGGACAATGTCCGCGGGATTGATCTTGCCTGTCGTCTTGGCGGGGAAGAGTTCGTTGTGATCATGCCAGATACCGAGGCAGAGACAGCGATCTCTATCGCGGAGCGTTTGCGGTCTCGGGTGGCCGAGCGGTCCTTCAAGACCGAAGCAGAGCAAGATATTGAGGTCACTGTCAGCATTGGTCTGGCAGGGGCGATCTGGCCCTATGACAGCGCAGAAGCGCTTCTTGAGCGGGCTGACCAAGCTCTTTACAAGGCGAAACGGGACGGTCGTAACCGGGTAAATACTGAAGCAGCCTGAATGGGTGAGGCTTCTCCCGACAGTCGAAAAAGCTGATTTTCATCAAGCTTTTAGCCACTTTCCTCTCTTGTTAACCTTAATTTTTTATTATAATCCAAGGCCTTAGAGCGGTCGCTTATACCGATTGTTCATGTTTGGTATTGGCTGTGCTATAGTTTTCTTTCACCATAGTGTGACAGTTGGGGGGCGTTGTTTCTGGCATGCTCTGCCCATTATAGCTTGATGGGCAAGCCGGGTCGTTTCCCACAGAAGTGAAATGAGATTGATCTCGCGTGTGCCTGGGTCCGCCGCATCTCCTGGGTCCGCGGGACCGGCCGATCGGGACGTGGTAGGAGTGGCCTCCTCTGTTACGTCACGTGTTCGATCGGCCACCCTTTTTCCATAGTATTTTGGCGCTTAGAGCGCTGAGCGCAGGTGCTCGTGAACCTGGCTCATGTCATCACAGATCAGGTGGCAGAGATTTGCGACGTCTGCATCTGGTAGTTTCATGGAGGGGACCATGATGGGGACGGCACCAGAGCCGTGCGCTGAGCGTATGCCTGCTTCGGTGTCCTCCATTGCAAGACAGCGCTTTGGAGGTACGCAGAGAGCTGCTGCGGCCTTCTGGAAAGGTTCTGGGTGGGGCTTTCCCTGCGCGACATCGTCCCTTGTAATGACATGACTGAAGAAGTTTCTAAGGCCCGCTGTTGTTAGATAGGCTTCAGCACTCGCCCGTGTCGCAGAGGTCGCGACTGCTAAGGCAATTCCGTTTGTTTGGAGATCTTCCAGCAAGGCAGTGACACCTGGCATTACCGGCACGTGGTTTTGGAGCTTTTCGTTTAGTCGTGGCCGCCATTCAGCGACATGTGCATCGACATTGAAGCTTTGTCCAAACGTGTTTTGCATGAGTTTCAGACAATCGTTGGTCGGCCTGCCAAGCATTGTCTGCCATAGCTCTTCTTTCAGCTCGAAGCCCTGCAGGCTGGCGGCTCGGACCCATTCCTCCATATAGAGGCTTTCTGTGTCGATGAGCGTGCCATCCATATCGAAGAGAACGGCATCGAATGCGGGGAGGGGCATGAGGAACTCCTGCGCAGCTTGTTGCGGTTTGGGCAAAAGAAAAGGCAGGCTCGAAAGCCTGCCTTGTTCATCCTGTCGACCCCGAGAGGGCCGGCCAAAATCATTTGATCTTGGTTTCCTTAAACTCAACGTGCTTGCGGACGACGGGGTCGTATTTTTTGACGACCATTTTCTCGGTCATGGTCCGCGCGTTCTTTTTGGCTACATAGTAGAAGCCCGTGCCAGCTGTGCTTTCCAGCTTGATCTTGATCGTGGTTGGCTTCGCCATCACCAAATCCTCAGTAAATACAGGCGCTTGGACGGTTGCCCGCACCTTTGAAAAAGTTGCCGCAGACTAACCAGCACGGCAGAGAAGTCAAGGCCCCGATATAAGGGGCTTTTTGGCGCCTTATTCCAGCTTTTCTCTCGTTTTATCGCCTGACCAACGCCAGCCAATCACCAGCAGGTAGGCGCCACAGATGGCGGCCATCGCGATCGCCAATCCATGGGGGTCCCATATGTCCATGGCGGCCCCGGCGATAGGAGGGCCCAGAAGTCCGCCGGTTGAGAACATCAAGATGAAGGCTGAGTTCGCAGCTGCGAGGTCTGCTCCCTTGAAGCGTTCCCCCAAAAGCGCCAGGCCCACTGTGTACATGCCAACGACAACCCCGCCGAAGATGAAGAGGCTGGGGAGAAAGACCCAAATGTTTTGCGACACTATCGGAAGAAGCGCGGTGCCTGCGAAACCAAAGCCAGCACAAATGAACAAAACCGTCCGGCGGTCGAATCGATCCGATGCCAATCCAATGGGGATTTGAAAGATGACATTGCCTGCCGCGAAAATGGTGAGGATCAGCGCGGCTAGGTTTTCCGTCAAACCAACCCGCAGCGCATAGATGGGCAGCATGTTGAACATGTTGGTTTCAGTCGCGCCGTAGACAAGACCAGCGAGGGTCGCTGCCGGCGCCACCGTCAGGAAGGCCAGAAGGCTATGGTTTGGCTTCTCTGTGACTTGTGGGGCCAGCTTGCGGGCATAAATGATCGGTATGCTGGAGAGCAGGGTGAGAGAACTCACGATCAGGAAGGGCACGACCCCGTCTGGGCCAATCGTCAGCAAGATGAGTGGTCCGACTGCGAACCCAGCCGACAGGATGGTGCCGTAAATGCCGATCAGGAAGCCTCTGTTTTTGTCCGTTGCCAGCTGGTTGATCCAGAATTCGCTTACAACGAACAGTCCTGTGAGGGCTAGCCCGTTGATGAAGCGCAGGGGAAACCAGATCCAGACATTGTTGAAGACGAAATAAAGCGGCATGCAGATTGCTGAGGTGAGCAAGCAGACAACCAGAAATGAGCCCGTCGAGACCCTGCGCAATAGCAGCGAAATAAAGGGTGTCATGGCCAATGCCGCGAGAGAGGGCATCGCCGTATTCAATCCGATGAGCGTGCTGGAGATGCCCTGACGCTCCAACAGGATGGCAAGCAGGGGGATCGAAACGCCCATGCCAATGCCAACCGAGGTGATGCAGGCAATGACAGCGGCAAGACTGATCATCCGCTCACGTGGGGTCAGTTCTCTTGGCATGTCAGCAATGCCGGCCATTCGCTCCCTTTCTCGCGGGACGTGTTAACGGGGTCTGGGTTCAAGAACCCGGGGTTTCTCGTTCAGGTAACAATAAAGCGGTGGCAGGGCCCGGGGATAACCTTCTGCAGAATTTTTTAGCTCGGTCAGCACAAATTCTGTCACGTCAATGATCGGGAGTTTCAAAGCTTCTGAGAGCGGGTACCAGTCAATTTCACTCAGTTCCCCGCTGCCTTTCAACGTCCCGGTGAGCTTTGAGGCATCTGCCTTGAAAAAACGGGCATGGAAGCGGATCGGGCTCACGGTTGGGGTAATGGCGCGCGCCATGAAGGATACGTGGCGCAGGGCAGGAGCCAGGCCCATGTCACGGAACTGACCCCAGGTTTCCCCCGTTGCAGGTCCGATGTCGCCCTTGTCAGCGAGCAACATGCCTGTTTCTTCGAATGTCTCTCGTACCGCCGCCATGGCGAGTGCCAAGGTTTTGGCTTTCGACGCGCCGGTGTGGCCAAGGTTTGGGTCATTGGCGAGATTGTTTGCGGGCAGTGCCTCATGGTCATGAGGGTCGAGCTTGCCGCCTGGAAACACAAAAGCGTCTGGAATGAAGCTCATCTTGGCGTGGCGCTTGCCCATAAGGATGCGCGGCTCTGGGCCGGTTTCATCAACCAGGACGAGCGAGGCGGCATCGCGCGGTTTGACCGGTTTACCCGCGTTAGGGGTCGCTACGTTCATAGGGTGTCTCGAACAGGGTTCGCGCCACGAAAATGCACGAACGGAACCGGGCGTTTGGCCTGTGCTGGTTTGGGTAGCGCCAGGCGCTCTTCCATTTCACCCAGAATCATGCGGGTGATGTTTGGAAGGTCGAGGTCAAATGCTTCGTTGATCTCAAGCCAGTGAAGCTCCAACAGTTCCCCGGATGCACGGTCTGTATTATGGAGGTCGCCGCGAATTTGCTCCGCATCAATCATGAAAAACCGCGTGTCGAACCGACGTGTGCGGTAAGGCGGGGTGATTGCTCTGGCGACGAAGTCGACGGATGAGAGGTCGGGAGCGACATGCTCGTTGTAGTAGGCCTGCCATTCTGGATTGCGGGTCTGAAGAGGCTCGCTCACCTTCTTGCCAATGACGAGGCCGGTTTCCTCAAACGTTTCTCTGATCGCGGCCATTGCAAGGCCACGGGCCTTGTTGGCGCTGGGCGTGCCGCGCATGCGATCGAGCAACCGACGTTCTACGGGTGCTCGCAGGCCTTTATGTGCCTTCACACGGCTGTCGGCGGCATCCATTCGTCCCCCAGGGAAGACAAATTTGTTGGGCATGAATTTGTGTCCTGCGGCGCGCTTGCCCATCAAGATGCGGGGCTTGGCTGCGTCGTGGCGCACAATGATGAGGGTTGCGGCTTCCTTTGGACGAACGGCGGCCGTTTTGTCATTCTTGTACTCCTGACCCCGGGATTGTTTCGGATCAAAAGTCGCGCTTGGCGCTGTCTCGTTTTTGTTTTTGGTCGCCATCTCACCCTCCACACGTGAAAAAGGCGCGACCGGCGGTCACGCCCTTGGGCTCAATGTGCCTTTTGAGGTTGAGTCTGTCCAGACAGGTTGAATTCTGTCAGCAAAACGTTGCGCTGTTCAGTCTTCGTGGCCGCCAAAGCCGTGCATTTTTACTGCCCACTGCATGCCGACAACGGCCCCTTTGGTGATGGGCAGTATGGCAAGTGCGAGAGCCAATGTTAGGGGCCCCCAGGTGGCCGCATGGATCCACGTATCTGGACGGTAGGCAAGCTCCACCCAGAGCATTGCAGGCACCACAATGTGGCCAACGATGAAAATAGTGAAGTAAGGCGGCGCGTCGTCCGCACGGTGGTGGTGCAGTTCTTCACCGCAATGGCCACATTCGTCCGCGACCTTCAAGTATTTGCGGAATACCTGGCCCTCGCCGCATGCGGGGCATTTGAAGAATGCACCTCGGCGAATGGACTGCCAAACCGACCGACGCTCATCTGCTGCGCCTACAACGTTTATCATGGGGTTTGTCATGGGCTTTCTCCGACCGACCGTGGAGAAATAAAGATGCTGATTTCAATGGATTTTGCCAATGTGGCAGGGTGACGCGCGTCTTCCTGCGCAGCCCTATTTTTTCCCGCGAGGGCGTGCTTTTCTGCCGCCGCTGCGCTGGTGGGGCTTACTTCCGCCGCCTGGACGTCCACGGTTTTTTCCGCGCCTGACACCTGTTCCTTCTGTTCCGCCTTCAATCATGGTGAAGCGCAGACCGCCGGTGACGGGTACGGCTTCATCCAGGCGGATGCGCACGGGATCGCCGATCCGGTAGCGCGTGCCTGTTCTGTCTCCGATGAGGGCGTGGGCACCTTCGTCATGGTGGTAGTAGTCATTATCAAGGCTCGCGATGGGCACAAGCCCGTCTGCACCGGTGTCGGTCAGTCTGATGAAGAGCCCAAAGCGGGTCACACCAGAAATGCGGCCGGCAAACTCACCACCGATTTGTTTTTCAAGGTAAGACGCGATGTAGCGATCATTGGAATCGCGTTCCGCGACCATGGACCGGCGTTCGGTTTGTGAGATGTGCTCAGCAGTCTGTGACATGAGTTTGATGTCATCAGGGCTTAGCCCATCGTCGCCAAGCTTCAGTCCGCTGATCAGACTGCGGTGCACGATCAGATCGGCGTAGCGTCGGATGGGGGATGTGAAGTGAGCGTAACGTCGGAGGTTCAGACCGAAGTGACCGAGATTGTCTGGCGAATAGATCGCTTGTGCCTGGCTGCGCAACACCACGTCACTCACCATTTGCGCATGTTCTGTTCCCTTCACCTTGGCAAGGATCTGGTTGAACTGGGCGGGCTTCATCACAGAGCCCTTGGCGATTTTCATATCGAGTGTTTCTAAGAACTCAGACAGGGCCATGAGCTTTTCGCGGCTCGGGGCGTCATGGATACGATAGATGAGAGGCGATTTCTTTGCTTCTAATGACTCCGCCGCGCAGACATTCGCCTGGATCATGCATTCTTCGATGACGCGCATGGATTCAAATTTGTCAGCGATTTTAACTTCGGTGATTTTTCCGATCTCGCGGTCAATCATGATCTTGTGCTCAGGCAGGTCGAGCGCCAGTGGACCGCGTTTGTCGCGGGCTTTCGACATGGCCTGATATGCCTGCCAAAGCGGTTCGATCACCGTGGCCTGCAAGTGCTCGAAGCGTTCGTCTGGATTGCCTTCAAAGGCTGCCTGAGCTTCTGCGTATGAAAGTTTGGCTGCAGAACGCATGAGCCCGCGCAAGAATTTGTGGCTCTTTTTCTGACCGTTCTTGTCGAACACCATACGGACAGCAAGGCAGGGTCGGTCTTCGCCTTCCCGGAGTGAACACAGGTCGTTTGAGATGCGCTCTGGCAACATGGGGACAACCCTGTCGGGGAAGTAGGTTGAGTTGCCGCGCTTTAGCGCTTCCTTGTCGAGGATGCCGCCGCTGTGAACATAGTGGGACACATCTGCAATGGCGACATAGACGATCCAGCCGCCTTCATTTTTCGGGTCATCATCTGCTTGGGCGGCGACGGCATCATCATGGTCGCGGGCATCAGGCGGGTCGATGGTGATGAGGGGCACATCGCGGAGATCATCACGGGCTTTGCTGACGCGAACGGGTTTGGCCGCATCAGCTGCTGCGATCACATTGTCTGGAAACTTGTCTGGAATGCCGTGGGTGTGAATGGCGATCAGGCTGATGGAGCGCTGTTCGTCGCCACGGCCGTAGGTTTCTTTTACCTTCGCCCGGCGGGGGGCATAGCGGGGGCCTGGCATGGCTTCCACCAGCACCAGATCGCCTTCTTTGGCCTCACCAATGTGGGGCCGGGTGACTTCGTATTCGTTGCGGGACTTTTTATCGACCGGAATGATCCGCCCGCCGGTATCGGTCTTGCGGAAAATCCCCAGAAAATTTTCATTGCCTTTACCGATGCGGCGAATGACACGTGCTTCAAAAGGATAGTCAGCGGGACCTTCGGTGCTTGTTTTGGTGATGCGCGCCAGAACACGGTCGCCAACGCCTGCAACGGTGCCGCGTTCCCGATCTTTGTCGTCACCGGGGACGATAACGATCTCAGGGATTGGTGTTTCTTCCGACCAGTTGTTTGGCGTGGCGATGAGTTCGCCGTCCTGATCACGTTTCGTAATGTCGATCACCGCAACCGGCGGTATCTCGCCTGGCTTGGCGAGCGACTTGCCTTCCTCTTTTTTGAGGAGGCCTTCCTGAGTGAGTTCTTTGATAATCCGTTTCAGACCAATCCGCTGCGAACCGGCGATGCCAAACGCCTTTGCGATCTCGCGCTTCCCAACTTTGCCCGGTGACTCTGTCACGAAAGCCATAATCTGGTCGCGGGTCGGCAGTGTTGCGTCCGGCGTTTTGGGCTTGCGGGCGCGTTTCTTTTTGGTGGGTGGTTTTGGGGGTGAGGCCACGGCGGTTAGTCCGCTGCCTCAGCCGTCTCGTCTGTGTCCGCTTTTTTGGGAGCTGCCTTCTTCTTGGCAGCTGTTTTTTTCTTAGTGGTCTTTTTCTTTGCAGCCTTTTTAGCCGTTTTCTTTTTGGCGACCTTTTTCTTCGCCGTCTTTTTCTTGGCGGTTTTCTTCTTAGCTGTCTTCTTTTTCGCCGGGCCTTTGGCTGCGCGTTCCGCAATGAGCTGAACCGCTTCTTCCATCGTCACATCTTCAGGCTTTGTGCCACGTGGCAAGGTCGCATTGATCTTGTCATGCTTCACATACGGACCGAAGCGGCCGTTCAAGACATTCACAGGGCCGCCGAATTCCGGGTGTTCACCCAATTCTTTAAGCGGTGGAGCCGCCTGGCGGCGTCCGGGGTTTGCTTTCTTTTCAGCAATGGCCGCCACGGCGCGGTTCAATCCAACGGTGAAGACTTCGTCCGGGCTGTCCAGGTTGGCGTAGGTCTTGTTGTGAAGCACGAAGGGGCCATAGCGGCCGAGACCCGCAGTGATCATTTCCCCGTCTTCTGGATGGGGACCGACGTCGCGTGGGAGGGAGAGAAGCTGAAGCGCTTTCTCCAGATCCACTTCTTCGAGCGCCCAGGTTTTGGGGATGCCCGCGCGTTTTGGCTTTTCGTCTTCTTCAATCGGATCCATGTGGATGTAAGGGCCAAAGCGGCCGTTCTTCAGTTCCACGTCTTTGCCGGTTTCCGGGTGCGTGCCCAGAATACGATCGGCTGCTGCTGGATCTCCGTCCATGCCCTTGGTGAGCTGGCGGGTGAATTTGCATTCTGGATAGTTGGAACAGCCCACAAAGGCGCCAAAACGACCGACTTTCAGTGAAAGCTCGCCGCCTTCACAGGACGGACATCCGCGACGCGGACTGCCATCTTCCTTTTCAGGGAACACGTGAGGTTCGAGAACTTCGTTCAGACGATCGAGTACTTGCGTGATGCGCAGGTCTGCAGTGCCTTCGACATGAGCGGTGAACCCGTCCCAAAATTCGCGCAGCACGTCTTTCCAGTTCAATTCGCCGGCAGAAATCTTGTCGAGTTTCTCTTCCAGATCAGCGGTAAAGCCAAACTCCACATATTGGGTGAAGAAGCTTCCGAGGAACGCTGTAACGAGGCGTCCCTTGTCATCAGGGATGAAGCGCTTTTGGTCCATATGGACATAGCCACGATCACGCAGCACGCCCAAGATGCTCGCATAGGTCGAAGGACGACCAATGCTGAGCTCTTCCATCCGCTTTACGAGTGAGGCTTCGGAAAAACGGGGTGGTGGCTCGGTGAAATGCTGGTCGGCTCGGGCTTCTTTGGTGCCCAGGCGGTCCCCGGAGGCGACCTTGGGTAGGCGACCATCTTCTTCGCTGTCGTCCTTGTCGTCTGTGCCTTCCTGATAGAGTTTCAGAAAGCCATCAAAGACGATGACCGAGCCCGTTGCACGAAGGCCGAGTGTTTTGTCCTCTGATGCCATTTCGATGGTGGTGCGTTCCATACGCACGCTTTCCATCTGGCTGGCCAGTGTTCGGTTCCAAACTAGCTCATAGAGCCGCTTTTCATCATTATTCAGCAGCGCTTTAACGTGTTTGGGCAGTCGGGCAAGGTCGGTTGGGCGGATGGCTTCGTGCGCTTCCTGTGCGTTCTTTGCCTTGGTTTTGTACTCACGCGCCTTGTCAGGCAGATAGGCTTCACCAAATTCATTGGTGATCACGGTGCGCGACTGGGCAATCGCTTCTTCAGCGATCTGCACGCCGTCTGTCCGCATATAGGTGATGAGGCCGGTGGTCTCTCCATCAATGTCGATGCCTTCATACAGGCGCTGAGCGACCTGCATGGTGCGGCTCGCAGAAAAGCCCAGCTTCCTGGATGCTTCCTGCTGAATGGTCGATGTGGTGAACGGGGCAGGCGGGTTGCGCCGTGCCGGTTTGCTTTCAACCGATTGGATTGAGAAAGGCTCAACAGCGACGCGGGCGCGCACAGCCTCAGCCGATTTCTCGTCGGGCAGGTCGAACTTATCGAGCCGTTGACCATTGTGAGACACAAGACGGGCAACGAATTCGTCGCCTTTGCCCGTCGTCATGTCTGCTTCAACGGTCCAATATTCCCTGGCGTTAAACGCCTCAATCTCCAGCTCGCGGTCGCAGATAAGGCGCAGGGCAACAGATTGCACGCGGCCAGCAGAGCGACTGCCGGGCAGCTTGCGCCAGAGAACTGGTGAGAGGGTGAACCCTACAAGATAGTCCAGCGCCCGCCGGGCCAGATAGGCATCGACCAGCTGGGTATCCAGCTCGCGGGGGTTGTCCATCGCGGCCAGGACAGCGCGTTTGGTGATTGCATTGAAAACGACGCGCTCAACCGGCTTATCGCCAAGCGCCTTCTTCTTCTTCAAGACCTCCAGAACGTGCCAGGAAATGGCTTCGCCCTCGCGATCCGGGTCAGTCGCGAGAATGAGCTTATCTGCGCCTTTGACCGCTTTTGCGATGTCGTTCAGACGCTTTGCAGACTTCGCATCAGCGTCCCAGGCCATCGAAAAATCTTCGTCCGGCTTGACCGACCCGTCTTTCGAGGGGAGGTCGCGCACATGGCCATATGAGGCAAGAACGATGAAGTCTTTGCCCAGGTACTTGTTGATTGTTTTCGCCTTAGAGGGCGATTCAACAATGACAACGTCCATTGATGATCCCAAACTTTGATGGGTTGGAGGTGTAAAAAATGCCTGTCTCCTGCCATTTTTTATCTAAATGGCCGATGTGAGGCTGATTAACGTCGCTGGAACATGGTGAAAACGTTCCGGCCTGTCAAATGGCTCTTAATAGTGGTGGTTCTGTGGCGGGCGGCTGACGCTTAGCGCCACCTTGCCAATAGGGTTGATGCTCTGATCGCAAAGAGAGTGTTTCCAAATAAATACAACTATAGATAAATATATCAAGGCCTTGCAATGCAGATTGGTCCGATTCGGCTGTTGAATAGATACATGTGTGTCTTAGCGTTCTTTCGTAAGCGCTTGGTCTTGCAGCGAAACACGCTGACCGGTGTCGCGAATAAGACGTCCTGCAAGATCAATTTCCAACAGTAATGCAATGACGGTTCGGGCGGGTAAACCCGACAGACGGATAAGCTCGTCCTGCTCCACTGGTGTTGGCCCCAGCAAGGACAGGAGGCGGTCGCGCTCGGACTTGCTTGGTTCGGGCGGCGGGTCTTTGGCGCTTGCGTAGGGCAATTCGTCTCCTTCCGAGAAGAAGGGGGATGGCGATTGGTCCAACCAGGCAAGCACGTCCTCCGCATTCTCTACGAGTGCGGCTCCCTGTTTTATGAGCCTGTTGCCGCCCCTGGCGCGGGGGTCCAGAGGGGAGCCTGGAACGACCATCACTTCGCGGTTTTGTTCCAGTGCCAAGCGGGCTGTTATCAGGGAACCCGACCGGAGTGCTGCTTCCACGACGATGACCCCGCGAGCAAGGCCTGCGATGATGCGGTTGCGTCGCGGGAAATGCCGCCCCTGAGGCCTTGTGCCTGGCGGCATTTCGCTTACCAGGACACCTTGTTCCTTGATCTGTTCGTAGAGGCTGCGGTTTTCTTCCGGGTAGATTATGTCGATGCCCCCAGCGATGACGGCAATTGTGCCCGTCGCTAGCGTGGCTTTATGGGCTGCGGCATCGATCCCCCGGGCGAGACCTGACGAGATGACAAACCCGGCCTCTCCCAAATCACGTGATAGGTCTAACGCCATTCGCAGGCCCGCTGCAGAGGCACTGCGAGACCCCACGATACCAAGGCAGGGCTGGTCCAGTAAATGGAGCGCGCCGATCACGGAGATGACGGGCGGGGGAGGATCTGATTGTGCAAGGAGAGTGGGGTAACCGGTTTCTCCGGCAAAGAGCAGGTGCGCGCCCAGCTTAAGTGCGTCGCTCATTTCCTGCTTGGCTTGTGCCGCACTGGCAATCTTTATGGCTCTCTTCCCGCCCCCACGCTTTGTCAGGTCGGGGAGGGCCGCGAGCGCGTCGCTTGCTGATCCAAACTGCGCCAGCAGGTCGCGAAAGGTGACGGGACCAACATTCTCACTACGGATGAGCCGCAGACGGTCCTGTCGTTCTTGATCTGAAAGGGATGTCGCTATATCGACCTCCGGGGTTGGACGCCCGGGGCAACAACAATCGGGTCAGGCGTCTTCTTTTTGTCCGATGCGCGGCTCTGTACCGGCAAGCAAGCGCTGGATGTTGTCTCTATGTGCATAGAAAACCAGCAGGACCAGCACGAAGCTCAATTCGACCATCTGCCATTGATCGACCCACACAAAGTAAACGGGTGATAGCAGAGAGGCAATCAGTGCTGAGAGGGAAGACATGCGGAAAATGACGGCGACGGTCAGCCATGTGGCGCAAAAGAGCAGACCTACGGGCCAGGCAAGGGCCAGAAGAATGCCGATATAGGTCGAAATCCCCTTGCCGCCCTTAAATTTCAACCAAACCGGGAAGAGGTGGCCGACAAGGGCGCCAAAAGCAGCGATAATTGCGAGATCGGGTCCAAAATGCCGGGCAAGGATGACCGCCAGTGCCCCTTTGCCCATATCGCCAAGGAACGTCGCCCCAGCGACCCACTTATTGCCTGTGCGCAGTGCGTTGGTCGCGCCGATGTTTCCTGAGCCGATATCGCGGATGTCGCCGAGGCCCGCAAGCCGGGTGAAGATGAGTCCAAAGGGAATTGATCCCAGGAAATATCCAACAAAGAGTGCCGCAGCATAATAGGGCGCAGAGGCGGTCCAGCTAATTGGATCTGGCATTGTTAGTCTCTCCCGGAAAGATGCACTTCTTTTCCACGAACGATTGTTCGTATGGCACGGCCCTGAAATCTGCGTTCGTCGTAGGGCGTGTTCTTTGATTTCGATTTGAGGTTTTCCGGGGCCAGGACCCAAGGAACATTCATGTCGATTAATGTCATGTCCGCTGGCGCACCTTTGTCGAGGCGACCGGACTTTAAGCCCAGCAATGAGGCCGGTCCATGGGTCAATGCCTCAATGGCGCGTTCTAGAGAGAGCGTTCCACCATGGACCAGAGACAGGGTGGCAGGCAGCAGAGTTTCAAGGCCAACCGCCCCGAAAGCAGCCTGGGCGAAGGGCAGGCGTTGGGTTTCCGGATCTTGTGGATCATGGCTGGAGACGATGACGTCAATGGTGCCGTCTGCGACGCCTTCGACAACGGCGAGCCGGTCATCTTCGTGACGGAGTGGCGGCGAGAGCTTCATAAAGCTGCGATAGCTCGCGACATCGTTCTCATTGAGTGTCAGGTGTGGCGCAGAGGCACCGCAGGTAACCGCGAGACCATTTTGTTTGGCACGGCGAATGACATCGACAGACGCTTTGCAACTGACCTGCGCCACATGATAGCGCGCGCCGGTAAGCTCTACTAACCGCAGGTCTCGTTCGATCATGATGGTTTCTGCCGCTGAAGGGCTTCCCGCGAGACCCAGGCGGCTGGCAAGCTCGCCTTCATTCATGACGCCGCCTGCAGCAAGATCCAGGTCTTCGGCATGTTGAACAATCAGAGCATCGAAGAATGTTGCGTAGGAAAGCGCACGGCGCATGACAAGCGGGTTGGCGAGTGGCCGGTCGCCATCTGTGAAGGCAACAGCGCCAGCATCTTTCAGGAGACCGATCTCGGTCATCTGTTCGCCTGCGCAACCCCTTGTGAGGGCACCCATGGGGTGAACGTTTACAATTGCCGTGTCGCGGGCGCGGCGCTCGACAAAATCAACCAGGGCAACATCATCAATGACAGGGGCGGTGTTTGGCATCACGATGATGGTTGTGACACCACCGGCGGCCGCCGATTGGCTCGCACTTCCGAGTGTTTCGCGATATTCGGTGCCGGGTTCGCCGGTGAACACACGCATGTCGATCAGGCCGGGTGTCAGGAGCTTGCCACCACAATCGACGGTCTCTATTTCTTGCTGCACGCCGTCCGCAAAGAGCGATGCTCCTCGGTCCGCGATTTTTCCGTCTTCGACAAGAAGTGCTCCGGTCTCGTCAAGACCTTTGGCGGGGTCAAAGAGCCGCGCGTTTATGTAAGCTGTGCGGTTCATGCCTCATGTCCTGCTGTGGGCTCATTTGGCAGGTTGCGCGCGAGCGCATCAAGCGCGGCCATGCGCACGGCGACGCCCATCTCAACTTGCTCCCGAATGACGGAGCGATTGATATCATCGGCAACGGCGCTGTCGATTTCGACACCACGGTTCATGGGACCTGGATGCATGATCAATGCGTCGGGCTTTGCGACTTTGAGTTTTTCATAGTCGAGGCCGAAATAGCGGAAATATTCGCGCACAGAGGGTACGAAGGAACCGTGCATGCGTTCCAGCTGTAGGCGCAACATCATGACGATATCAACGTCCTTCAGCCCTTCGGTCATGTCATTGAAGACTTCCACACCGAGACGTTCAATGCCGATTGGCAGAAGGGTCTTTGGGGCGATGACGCGCACGCGGGCGCCCATGATGTTGAGGAGCAGAATATTGGAGCGTGCGACACGGCTGTGAAGAATGTCGCCACAAATCGCAACGGTCAGGCCTTCGAGCCGACCTTTGCGGCGGCGAATGGTGAGCGCGTCAAGAAGCGCTTGTGTTGGATGTTCGTGGCTGCCATCGCCCGCGTTCAACACAGAGCAGCTGACTTTTTGTGAGAGCAGTTCAACCGCACCACTATCTCCGTGACGCACAACAATCAGATCCGGGTGCATCGCATTCAACGTCGTCGCTGTGTCGATCAGGGTTTCGCCCTTTTTGATCGATGAGGAGCTAACCGACATGTTCATGACATCGGCACCTAAGCGTTTCCCGGCGAGTTCGAAAGAACTTTGGGTTCGCGTTGAGGCTTCGAAGAAGAGATTGATCTGGGTGCGGCCGCGGAGCACATCACCCTTTTTATTGATCTGCCTGTTTTGATCGACATATCCGTCGGCGAGATCGAGAAGGGCGGTGATGTCAGCTTGGGAAAGGCCTTCGATACCGATCAAGTGCCGGTGGGGGAAGAGCGCTGAAGTGTTTGTTTCCGAGCTGGTCATTAAAGCCGCATCTTATAGGAGTGGGATCGGTTGTGCGCAAGCATTGAATGAAGGCAACCGCAGAAACACTCTGTTTTTGGCAAACAGAATGGTGTTTAGGTAAACAGATAGAGCATGAGCGGCATGGTGAAGACCGCAAGAATGGTTGAGCCGGTAATGAGGCTTGCCATCAAAGTGGCGTCGCCGCCAAGTTGTCTTGCAAGAATGTAAGATGAGGTCGCGCCGGGAACCATACCGCATAACAAGACGACCAGGCGCGCCAAACCCTCAATATCGAACACCCAACACCACCCGAGGAGGAAAAGCGGCATGACAATCAGTTTTAGCATGCTCGTGAGCAGCACAATGCCTTTCGTTTCGTAGGCATGATCCAGGCGAAGGCCAGCTCCGATGGCCAGCAGGCCCAATGTCAGGGCGGCCTGTCCCAGAATGTCTGCAGTGGGCGCGAGAGGACCCGGTAATCGCAGCCCTGTGATGTTCAGGAAGATGCCAGCGGCACAGGCAAGGATGAGGGGATTTTTTGAGAGGAGACGTAGGACGGTACCAAACCCTGCAGGCTCATCCCCTGCATAGCGGGTAAGGATCAAAACGGAGAGCACATTGACGGTGGGCACAAGGACGGCAAACGAGACAGCGGCAAGGGTGATGCCTTCAGGGCCAAATAATTGTCCAATTGCCGCGAGGGCAACAAACCCGTTCCAGCGGGCAGCCCCCTGAAACACGCTCGCAAATTGCGGACCCGACAGTTTTGATGTGGCCCTGAGCACCATCAACAAGGCGACCATCGTGAAAAGTCCGCCCCACAGGGCATAGGCCATCGGCCAGACGTCGAAATTTGTTAGATCGGCAGTTGCGAGCGTGTGCAGCAGCAGCGCTGGAAAGAAAACATAGTAGGTGAGACGATCAAGAGGTTGCCACAGGCCTTCGCCGGGAAAATTGAAGCGCTTGATTGCAGCGCCCAAGGCGATGACCAGAAAGATTGGAATAAGAGAATTGAGGATGGCAATCACTTGAGCGTCCTCAAGCGTTCCAGCACGCCCTGCAGGATGAAAGAAGCTGCCATCTTATCAACGACTTCTGCGCGTTTCTTGCGGCTCGTATCGGCCTCCAAGAGGGTGCGGGTGACTGCAACCGTCGACAGCCGCTCATCCCAGAAGAAAATCGGAATGTTGATCTTAGGAGAGAGGTTCCTGGCAAAGGTGCGGGTTGATTGAACTCGGGGCCCCTCTGATCCATCCATATTGAGGGGCAAGCCAAGTACCAGAGCGCCTGCCTCGACCTCGTTGATGATCTCAACCAGACGGGCGGCATCGGGATTGAACTTAGTACGCCTAATCGTCTCTCGCGGTGCTGCGATGGTCCATAGAGGATCAGAGACCGCTATTCCGATGGTTTTCGACCCGAGATCGAGCCCAATCAGGGCTTTTCCGGCTGCGCGCTCTTTCAGAGCGTCTATTTCGATGATGTCAGCTGCCATGGGACCGGGTTCTAGTGGAATATGCCTAATCGGGCAATCGGAGCGCTTCAACAGCCATTCATGCCCGGTGTGTTGCGGGGGCAGGGTCGGTCTGATATTTTCCGCGCCAAATCAAGGTGCGTTGGTGAATGTCTGCCGTTTCGCACCTCAATTTCAGAAAAGAGAGGCCCATGTCGGTCGACGAAAATACAGTCCGGCGCATCGCCCGGCTTGCCCGGATTGCGGTGACGGAAGAAGAAGTCCCCCCGCTTACCAAAGACCTGTCCGCTATTCTCGACTGGGTCGAGCAATTAAGTGAAGTCGAGACGGATCATGTCGCGCCTATGACGAGTGTGGTCGAAATGGAGATGAAGATGCGCGAAGACATTGCGCATCACGATAATCTTCAAAAACAGGTCACACAAAACGCGCCGCAGTCTGAAGATGGCTTCTTCACTGTGCCAAAAGTTATTGAGTAGGGCGGCCCCATGACCGGATTAACAAAACTTACGCTTGCTGACGCGCGTGCAAAGCTTGCGGCGAAAGAGATCACATCTGTGGAACTCACAGAGGCACACCTTGCAGCGGCGAAAGCGTCGGACAAGTTGAATGCTTATGTCACGCTGACCCCAGACATTGCGCTGGAGATGGCCGCGAAGTCTGACGCACGTATTGCGAAAGGTGAAGCCGGACCGCTTGAGGGGCTTCCTTTGGGCGTTAAGGACCTGTTCTGCACTGAGGGTGTGCGCACCACTGCCTGCAGCAACATTCTCGCTGAATTCACGCCAACTTATGAATCCACCGTAAGTGCAAATTTGTGGGCTGATGGTGCGGTGATGCTCGGCAAGCTCAATAATGATGAGTTCGCAATGGGCTCTTCCAATGAAACGAGCCGCTTTGGTCCGTGTGTGAACCCCTGGAAGGCGTCAGACAGTGATGCTGATCTTGTTCCTGGTGGATCCTCTGGCGGGTCTTCTGCCGCCGTGGCCGCGCATCTGGCGCTTGGGGCGACGGCAACCGATACTGGCGGGTCTATTCGCCAACCTGCGGCCTTCACCGGGACTGTTGGCATGAAGCCGACGTATGGACGGTGTTCGCGCTGGGGTGTCGTGGCGTTTGCGTCCTCGCTTGATCAGGCGGGACCCATTACACGCTCGGTGCGGGATGCGGCGATTATGCTTGGCTCCATGGCCGGACATGATGCGAAAGACACAACAAGTGTCGACATTGAGGTGCCAGACTATGAAGCGGCCCTCACCGGCGATATTCGTGGTCTCAAAGTTGGTATTCCCAAAGAATATCGCGTCGAGGGCATGTCTGATGAAATCGAGAAGCTTTGGACGCAAGGCATTGATTGGTTGAAAGCGGCCGGTGCTGAAATTGTTGATGTCAGCCTTCCGCATACTAAATATGCGCTGCCTGCCTACTATATCGTGGCGCCTGCCGAAGCCTCCTCCAATCTCGCCCGCTATGACGGTGTGCGGTACGGGCTTCGCGTGCAGGGCGATGACATTACCGACATGTATGAGAAGACCAGGGCGGCGGGTTTTGGCGAGGAAGTGCGCCGCCGCATTCTGATCGGTACCTATGTGCTGTCTGCGGGCTATTACGATGCCTATTACATCAAAGCGCAAAAGATCCGCACTTTGATCGCGCAAGACTTTAAGCAGGCATACGAAAAGGTGGATGTTCTCTTAACGCCAACCGCACCGTCACCGGCATTCGCTATCGGCGAAAAAGTGAATGATCCGCTGTCCATGTATCTGAATGATGTGTTCACTGTTCCTGTAAACCTTGCGGGTCTTCCGGGTATTTCGGTTCCCGTAGGTTTGAGTTCCAATGGATTGCCACTCGGCCTTCAGTTGATCGGTCGGACATTTGATGAAGAGACCCTGCTACGCACAGCCGGTGTGCTGGAAGAAGCTGCCGGATTTAGCGCCGAACCTTCGACATGGTGGAATGAAGCATGAGTGAGAACAAAAATCTGATCGAAGGCGCTACAGGGTCCTGGGAAATCGTTATGGGGCTTGAGATCCATGCGCAGGTCGCCTCCAGTGCAAAACTGTTTTCAGGAGCGTCCACGGAGTTTGGTGCTGAGCAAAACAGCCAGGTAAGCCTTGTTGATGCGGCTTTGCCCGGCATGTTGCCGGTTATCAACGAAGAATGTGTGCGACAGGCTGTGCGTACGGGGCTTGGCCTTGGTGCAAAGATCCATTTGCGCTCGGTGTTTGACCGTAAAAACTATTTCTATCCGGATTTGCCGCAGGGCTATCAGATTTCACAGTTCAAGGACCCCATTGTCGGGGAGGGAGAGATTGAAATCGATCTGAAGGATGGTTCGGTTAAACGTATTGGCATTGAGCGTCTGCATCTGGAGCAAGATGCGGGCAAAAGCGTGCATGACCAGCATCCGTCGATGAGTTTTGTTGATCTCAATCGGTCGGGCGTCGCGTTGATGGAGATCGTGTCGCACCCAGATATGCGCTGCGCAGAAGAAGCGCAGGCTTATGTGAAAAAGATCCGCTCGATCCTGCGCTATCTCGGCACTTGTGATGGAAATATGGAAGAGGGGTCGTTGCGTGCGGACGTTAACGTGTCTGTGCGCAGGCCGGGTGATGATCTTGGCACGCGTTGTGAAATCAAGAACGTCAATTCGATCCGCTTTATTGGCCAGGCGATAGAATATGAGGCCCGCAGGCAGATTGATGTGCTTGAAGATGGTGGCAAAATTGCCCAGGAAACACGGCTTTTTGATCCGCGTGCGGGCGAAACACGGTCCATGCGCTCAAAAGAAGAAGCACATGATTATCGCTACTTCCCCGACCCCGATCTTTTACCGCTGGTGATCAAACAAGAGTTGGTAGACGCGCTTGCGAAGGAATTGCCGGAGCTTCCTGATGAAAAGAAGGCGCGGTTTGTTAGAGAGTATGGGCTGTCCCCCTATGACGCGGGTGTGTTGGTTTCTGAAAAAGCGTCGTGCGATTTCTTCGAAGAAGTTGCAGACGGGCGTGATGCGAAACTTGCGGCCAACTGGGTGACGGGTGATTTTTTTGGCGCCTTGAAGAAGGCTGGTTTGCAAATTGAGACCTCTCCAGTGAGTGCAAAACAGCTTGGCGATCTGATCAATTTGATCTCTGACGACACCGTCTCTGGGCGAATCGCTAAGGAAGTTTTCGAGATAATGTTCGAAACTGGCGATGATGCTGGCAAAATCGTCGAAGAAAAGGGATTGCGTCAGGTGACTGATTTGGGTGCGATTGAAAGTGCAATCGACGAAATTATTGCAGCCAATCCAGATAAAGTTCAGCAGGCAAAAGAGAAGCCAAAAATGGTCGGCTGGTTTGTTGGGCAAGTCATGAAATCCACTGCTGGTAAGGCAAATCCAAAATCCGTGAACGAACTATTGGCGAAGAAACTAGGCCTATAGTTCGCCCACGGACGAGAGATTGCACTCAGTGTAGTCAACCTTTTATCAATACTTTCTCGGACATGTTGTGTGTGACAGGCTCTGCTTGCGTTAAGCAAACTGTTGCCTGCATGAGTTCAAGTGCTCATAGTAATTATGTTTTGCGTCCTGCAATTGAGGGGGACGCGTCAAGTGTGCGTTTTATGACTCATGTTTCGTCGTTGTAGAAAACGGCACATTAGGAACGAGGACGAATATGGCTACGAGACCTAAAGCGAAGAAAAAGGCTGCGCCGAAACGCAAAGCCGCGAAGAAAAAAGTTGCTAAGAAAAAAGCAGCTCCTAAGCGGAAAGCCGCGAAGAAGGCAGCTCCTAAGCGGAAAGCTGCGAAGAAAAAAGTAGCGAAGAAGAAAACTGCCAAGAAGAAGGCAGCTCCTAAGCGGAAAGCCGCGAAGAAAAAAGTAGCGAAGAAGAAAACTGCCAAGAAGAAGGCAGCTCCTAAGCGGAAAGCCGCGAAGAAAAAGGTCGCTAAGAAGAAAGTCGCTAAGAAAAAAGTAGCGAAGAAGAAAACTGCCAAGAAGAAGGCAGCTCCTAAGCGGAAAGCCGCTAAGAGAAAAGCACCGGCTCGCAAGAAACGGTAGAAACCTGAATTGGCGGGCTTCTGGTCCGCCAATTGGCATCTAACGGTGCGCATTCTGACGGCGTTGAGAGCTTTTTATTGTATCCGGGGGGACGCAATGGAGAGCTAAGCGGCAAATCGGTCCAGATTTTCAATCGGATCTTTGCCGTACCGCTGTTGGGATGCGCCCGTTTTCGTTTGAAAAAGCGAAAATGGCGCGCTTTGGCGCCTATTTCCCATAAACCAAGAGTGTAAATCGCTCTTATCGGCTGTTTTCCAATGGAAACGGAGCGTGGTAGGCTGTGGTTCACGGGTGGTTTGATCAATTTGTTGGGACATGACGATGTGTTTTGGACGTCCTGGGCGTTTTAGAGTTTTTTCTTCTGTGTTTTTGCTTGCGACGATGATTTCAGCGCCGGTTTTGGCAGTTGAACGCGTCACAGGGACCGGCACGCGCATTGAAAACCAGACATTCGGCACGACAAAACACTGGGGACGTACCCTTACCGTCCAAAATGACGGCACGATCATCAGGGTGATGGGCGGGACCTATGGTTTTCAGATCCTTGATAAGAACGAAAATGTCGTCGGTGACTTCTTGGTCCCGGAAGATGCTGTCGGATTTGCCCTTCAGGCGGGCGACTATGAAATCATGCCACTCGTTTGTCGGACCCATCTCCATCATCACGTCGAAGTGACGGTCGAATACTAGGCCGGCTGGCAATCTCTCCCTGATCTCCCCATATGCAGTGCTGAATTTTTGACGCGCTGAAAGCGTTTTCAACGCTCCGAGAAATTCGGGCGAAAACCGGGGGAGATTGAGTTTGATAGATTTTTATACGTGGACCACGCCAAACGGTCGCAAAGTATCTGTGATGCTTGAGGAGTCTGGGCTCGACTACACTGTGCATGGGGTCAACATCTCAAAAGACGAGCAGTTCAAGCCGGCGTTCCTGGCGATCGCGCCGAACAATAAAATTCCAGCGATTGTTGATCGTGATGCAGCCGACGGTCCGGTCTCGGTTTTTGAGTCTGGGGCCATTCTGCTTTATCTCGCAGAGAAATCGGGCAAGTTCCTTCCGACCGGGGGGGCAGAGCGTGCCAAAACGCTTGAATGGTTGTTCTGGCAGATGGGGGGCATTGGACCCATTTTGGGGCAGGCAGGCCATTTCACGACACAGGCGCCAGAGCAGGTCCCTTACGCAATTGATCGGTTTATTTCTGAATCCGCGCGTCTCATGAAGGTTCTCGATACGCAGTTGGATAAGACAGAGTTCATGGCCGCAGAGTATTCTATCGCCGACATGGCGACATACCCTTGGGTGATACTCGGTTTCGATCTGATCCGTTCTGCTAAGCCAGATGTGATAGGCGAGGGTAAAAATATCGCGCGCTGGATCAAAACAATTGGAGAGCGACCAGCCGTGATTAGAGGTATGGCGGTGCCGGAAGTCGCTTCTTAGGAAAAAAACTTCAATTTGAATGAGTTGAGAAAGCGGCGGTCGCAGAAAGCCGCCGTTTTTTTGTTTGTGGCGTTAACCAAATTTTCAATGCGGGGATGATTTCCTGTAGGCAGGCAAGGAGGAGCCTTGCAGTTGAACGAAGTGCACAAAAGTTGAGTGGGAGTTTGGTGCGCTACACTGGAGGACAGCGAGATGGCCCGTCGGGATATCGATCAGCTGGAAAAATGTGAATTGGCAGCGGAAGCTGGAGCACCTGAAGCGCTTTATAGCCTAGGTCTCATTTATGCGACCGGCAAAGGTGTTGATGTTGATTTCATCAATGCGCACAAATGGTTCAATCTTGCGGCGATGCGGGGCAGTCATGCAGCGCGTGATAGCCGATCAGATGTCGCGCTTGAAATGGACAAGCCCCAGATCGCCGAAGCACAGCGGCTTGCCCGGGAATGGCTTTCCAGCCGCTAAGCGCTGTTTGCTCATGTGGAGCGAAAGAATGCATGAGACCCGCGCGGACATTCGTGTCCGGCTCGCGGGTTTTGTTGTGTCTAGGGCGTTCTAACGGGCTGAGAGACCTTACGTGACAGTGCGGGGCGAAGTGCTTATGGTCCGGCCAAATTCTAAGAAACAAAGGACTATTCTCACGCATGAGCGACGCCGTTGAAGATCTTATCGCCCTCCTGGATCTCGAGCAGATCGAACTCAATCTGTATCGGGGGCACAGCCCTGAGACCAGCTGGCAGCGCGTGTTCGGCGGTCAGGTTATCGGCCAGGCCTTGATGGCTGCCTATCGTACAGTTGATGAAGGCCGGGTCTGTCATTCCCTTCATGCCTATTTTATTCGCCCCGGCGATCCGAAGGTTCCCATTTTGTACGAAGTGGACCGGGCGCGGGATGGGCGGAGTTTTACGACCCGTCGTGTCGTGGCAATTCAACACGGCAAGCAGATATTCAACCTCGCAGCATCGTTTCAGGTTCAGGAAAAAGGCTTTGAGCATCAGGCAAATATGCCCGATGTGCCTGCTCCGGAAGACTTGCCAACTGAGGCGGAACGGCGCGAAGCCATTATCGACAAATTGCCGGAACAAGTCCGTACGCATTTCACGCGGCCGCGGCCCATCGAAATGCGTGCCGTTGATCCGCAGCAATATCTTGATCCAGAACCCGCCGATCCGGAATTTAAAGTCTGGTTTCGGGCGACACGGCCCATGCCCGATGATATTGCGATGCAGCAATGTGTACTTGCCTATGCGTCCGATATGACACTTTTGGACACCTGCATTCGACCACACGGAGTGAGCTGGATGTCAGGCAAGCTGCAATCAGCCAGCCTTGATCACGCAATGTGGTTTCATCATCCGTTCCAGACGAATGACTGGATGCTCTACGATCAAGATAGTCCAAATGCGGTCGGTGCGCGGGGATTTAACCGCGGAAGCATCTATACCCGCGAGGGGTTGCTCGTTGCTTCGGTCGCACAAGAAGGGCTTATCCGCTACCGCGGATAAGCTGATCTCGTAGGGCTCGTCGTCACCCGATCAATTCATAATCTGCCATCTCAATTTTTGAGGTGGCTTGCGCGTACGCGCGGGTGTGGCTTGACCAGTTCTGGGTGATGCGTCCATCTGCGTTTTTGTACCAGGACGCGCATTGTGGATCTGCCCAGACAGTGCCCGCGAGATCCTTCTGGATTTCATCATTGAACCTGTCCTGGGCGGCCTTGCTGGGCATCAGCGCTTTTGCACCAGATGCTTCGAGAGCCTTCAGCGCTTTGACGGTGTAGGCGACCTGATGTTCCAGCATGAAGGTGATGGTGTTGTGCCCCAGGTTTGTGTTGGGTCCATACAGCACGAACAGATTTGGGAAGCCTGTGGCCGTGACGCCGAGATAGGCTTCAGGGCTTTCTTCCCATAGGTCATTCAGGTTTTGACCGTTCTGACCTTCTACTTCCATCGACCAGCGCCACCCGGTGGTTTCAAAACCTGTTGCATAGATCAGAACATCAAAATCATGCTGAACGCCGTCGGCTGTTTCCACACCGGCCTTGTTGACCTTGGCGATGCCGTTTGTCTCCAGCTCCACATGTTCTTGCATGAGCGTTGGATAGAAATCATCGCAGATGAGAATGCGTTTACACCCAATCGGATAGTCGGGCAGGAGCTTCTTACGCAGTTCTGGATCAGGGATTTGTGTTTCCAGCTGGTCGATTGCCTGGCGGGTAAACGCCGCGCGGCCTTCTGGCGTCCACTCAAAAGCCTGCCAGAAGAAATGGTCGGCATTGTCGTAAAGCAGCTGGCGGTTCTTTTTGCCGAGGTCCATGGCGAGCTCAAGGTTGGTCATCATCAACGCCTTGGTTTCGTCGGTGATCTCCTGGTCATTGCGCGGGATCACCCAATTGGGGGTGCGCTGAAAGACCGTCATCTGAGCGGCTTCTTTCGCCACTTCAGGAATGAGCTGTACAGCGCTTGCCGCCGATCCAATAACGCCCACACGTTTGCCTTTCAGGGAAACATTTGTATCCCACCGGGCAGAATGCATAGACGGCCCCGCAAACGTGTCGCGACCTTCAATATCTGGATAAGAAGGGCGGTTGAGCTGACCCATGCCGGCAATGATCGCGTCCGCTTCGTATTTGGCTCCGCTCTCTGTTCTTAGTGACCAGGTGTTGGACGCTTCATTCCACACCGCGGCGCCCATGCCATCGCCCAGTTTCATGTGTGGGGTGAGCTGGAAGGTCTCAACGAGGTTCTCCGCGTAGGCCTGAACTTCGGCGGCACGCGGAAACAAATGCGTCCAGCCCGGGTTGGGCGCAAAGGAGAACTCATAAAGGGCAACAGGGGTGTCGCAGCAACATCCTGGATATTTGTTCTCGTGCCAGACGCCACCGACCTTCTGATTTCGATCAAAAACCAAGAAATCATCAATTCCTGCTTCCTTCAGCTTGATCGCGGCGGCTATACCGCCGAGCCCTGCACCAACAACTGCCACGCGTACTTTCGTCGCCATCTTGTCCTCCCAAACAGAATTTCTTTTGTGAAAGTGTATCGATCTTCGCGCGCAAGAACAGTCATTCTGTTGTGACCCGTGTGGACGTTGGGGTGTTCATCGTTGAACACGCTACGTCAACTTCGCGAATGTCATTGAAATAACAGAGATGAAGTGGAAAGCTCCCGGGCAAAGGACACGCCTGTACGGTGGGCGGACCAACAATGTCCGGTTTAAGGAGATGCGAGATGAGTGACTATAAGCTCTTGATCAATGGTGAACTGGTTGACGGTGACATGGAGATGGCCGTTGTGAACCCGGCGACGGAAGAAGCTGTCGCTATGTGTGCGCGGGCTTCAGAAGCCCAGCTTGAGCAGGCGGTTGCCGCTGCCAAGGCTGCGTTTCCTGCCTGGTCTGCGACGACGATCGATGAACGCAAGAAAGCGATTACTGCGATTGCCGATGTGATTGAAGCGAATGCGGCGGAACTGGCGCGGCTTCTAACGCAGGAACAAGGCAAGCCGCTGGCAGATGCAACAGGGGAAGTTTACGGGACTGCGGCCTTCTTCCGGTATTTCACATCGCTCGATTTGCCGGTGAAAGTGCTCGACGATAGCGAAGGACGGCGCGTAGAAGCCCATAGGAAGCCTCTCGGCGTGATTGGTGCCATTGTGCCCTGGAACTTCCCGATGATCCTGATGGCCTTTAAATTGCCGCCAGCGCTGCTTGCTGGGAACACGGTTGTTCTGAAACCTGCACCGACAACGCCACTAACAAGTTTGAAACTAGGCGAACTCATCAAAGACATTCTGCCAGCGGGCGTTGTGAATGTCATTGCGGATGCAAATGATCTCGGTGCACCACTGACCGCACATCCCGATGTTCGCAAGATCTCGTTTACGGGCTCGACCGCGACTGGCGCTAAAGTGATGGCGGGGGCTGCCGGGCTTCTTAAACGCATCACGCTGGAATTGGGCGGGAATGATGCTGGCATCGTGCTTGGTGATGTTGACCCGAAAGAAGCGGCGCCGAAGCTCTTCAACAGCGCGTTTCAGAATAGCGGGCAGGTCTGTATCGCCATGAAACGGCTCTATGTGCATGAATCCATCTATGATGAGATGTGCGATGAACTGGCGACCATTGCCGATGCCACCATTATTGGTGATGGCTTGGAGCAGGGCACCCAGTTAGGTCCGCTACAAAACAAGATGCAGTTTGAGAAGGTTCAGGAGCTTATCAAAGCTGCGGGCGAAGACGGCAAGATCATCGCTGGTGGTGTAACACCTGATCAGCCCGGGTATTTTATCCGGCCAACTATTGTGCGTGATGTTGCAGCAGGCTCGCGGATCGTGGACGAAGAACAGTTTGGTCCGGTGCTTCCCGTGATCAAATTTTCTGACAACGACGATGCCATAAATCAGGCGAATGCGTCCGAATATGGTCTTGGCGGGTCGATCTGGTCGTCTGACATGGACAAAGCTTATGCGCTGGCAGGCAAGATGGAGTCAGGCACTGTGTGGGTGAACAAGCACGCCGAACTTGACCCGTCCATCCCCTTCGGAGGGGCTGGCATGTCTGGTCTGGGGACTGAACTTGGTGAAGATGGACTTGAAGAGTTCACGCAGCTCAAGATCATCAATATGGCGCGCTAAATGCGTCTTAGGACATAAAGAAACCCGGCCTTGCGTGTATGCAGGGCCGGGTTTTTGTTTGGGTGTGGGCTTGATTATTCTTCGTGCGTTTCAGGACGGATACCCGTCCTCACTTATCCTGGAAACGCTTCAAGCGTTGCTTTTCATCATTTGTGCGGCGGCAACAAGCATGAGTGTCATGACGGCTTCGACCGCAATGAAAACCGTTGCGAATTCAGCCCCGTGGACAGCCCAGGCGAGTGTTCTGAAGACGGCCGCGCCACCGAGCAGCAAAGCCGCGCCATAAGCCCAGGTTGGGTTTTGCTTCCAGGCGGCGAGAAATGCCATGACGGAGCAGGCAAAAAAGAAGGCCGCAAAATCACCAGCCTGTGTGCTGCGACCAATGCCATCGAGAAGCGGCATGCCGAGATTTTGAGCGGCTGCAGCTGGGTTTGTCACCCACATGAATGCATTAACGCCCATTGCGAGCCCAGGTAGGGCCGCCAGAATACGAGCCAACATGAATTATCCCCCTGTTTGGTTTGTGGCGCAGTCTGACCCGATTCCACGTATTCAAGGAAGCGATGATTGCCACATTGATTTGTGATGCGGGCGGGGAACGTTAAATCAGTGCAATTTTTTGCGTTGTTGCCTCAGCATTCTGAGCGATGTCCCATCGGTCTCTGCCCTGTCGTTTTGCATTGAACAGAGCTTTATCTGCTAATTTCAGGAGTTTGGTGGGGTCCATATCGGTGCTGGGCATTGATGATGCAGCTCCCAGGCTGAGCGTTATTGTCAGGGGACCGGCTGTTGTTGGGATCGGTTGGCTTGAGATGCCCCGTCTTATTCGTTCCAAAGCGGACGGTATTTCGTCGACATTGTGTTCGGAGAAGACGACCATGAATTCATCGCCCCCCCAACGACAGATTGTGTCCTCCGGTCTGATGTTGGAGAGAATATTCCGCGCAACGTGTCTTATCACATCATCGCCAACGTCGTGACCGAACGTATCGTTGACCTTTTTGAAGTGATCAATATCCAACATTGCGACGGTAATCGGTATGGATTTGCGCGTTGCTGTCCGCCATTGACGGCTGAGAAGTTTTTCACCTCCTGCGCGGTTCCACAGACGACTTAATGGGTCAATGAGTGCGGCTCGCTCGGCCTGTTTTAGATCAGATGTCAGCTGCTGGTTGGCTTTTGAGAGGGAGGTAGTTTGTAATTCTGTGCATACCATCTGAGCAAGATCTTCGAGGAAGGCAATTTGATCTGGTTCAAGGGTTCGCGGCTGGTTATCGATTGCGCAAAGCGACCCAACGTGAATTCCATCTTGCATGGCCAGGGGGGATCCGGTCTGCATGGTCAGAGGTGAGCCGGCGTAGAAGCGGATGTTGGGCTCGTTGGTCACCAACGGGTTGTCGACAAACCGCCGGTCTTGTTGGGCATCAGAGACAACCAATGTCTTGTCGTCGAGGATCGTGTGGGCACAGAATGCGCTGGACCGAGGGGTTTCGGATACTGTCAGGCCTTGGATGGATTTGAACCATTGCCGGTCATGATCGACCAGCGAAATTGCAGCAATGGGTACATTGAGCGTATGGCACACCATTCGTGTGATCCGCTCGAAACGTTCTTCCAGGATCGAGTCTAGAACTTTGAGTTCCTGCAATATGCGGAGGCGCTCGACTTCATTCTTCGGCAGGGCTGCTTCCATAAGGTTGACCTTTGGTCTCTTTTGTCGATGTTTTGCGTGTAAACATCGCATTTTCCCCAATTTCCCACGCTCCTTGTTTCCGATTGTCAGGAGCTGGAGGTAGGCAACGAATTACCTAACCGCCACTTGATGTTGATACAGGGACGTAAGGATTTGGTAAAAATTTCAGTTTAGCGAGGGCTCAAGCCATTCTGTTGAGGTGGTGATATTTTAACGGGTCAACAATTCCGCGATCCCCCTAGAGGTGTTGGCGATGGCCTTAGCGTCATATCGGCATATCATCGGCCAAATCTATGCTTGAAAGCTGAGGCTTTGTGCGGCATACACGGCGGTGGAGAGGTGGCCGAGTGGCTGAAGGCGCGCCCCTGCTAAGGGTGTATACGTTAATAGCGTATCGAGGGTTCGAATCCCTTCCTCTCCGCCATTTTTTCCAAATAGCTATTCAATCGCTCATGGGGCGCCACGGCCAGGTTTCGGGTTGCAGGCGCATAAGCTATTTGCGCGAATGTCCGACGGGCAGATGCTTTTGGAGTGGCGCGGGCGGCGCGGCAATTTTGAGCGGTTAGCGCTTCATTAATCATGAAGCTAGGCCCAACTGTCTGGATACAAGTTTTAGTAAGACCCCTATGGGAAATTATGCTTTAGGTCTAATGGGGCACCAGAGCATGTTTTCGAGCGGGGACGTAGTGTGGGTACGCAGATGGTGGGTGTCGCTCGCTGTCATCGCGCTCATATTTTTCACCTTGTTCACGATCTATCCTGGCGCTTCATATTTTGGTGCTGACATAGCTCCCGCCAGATCGAAAGCCCCCTTGCTAAGTGCAGAGGCTGGACTGGTTGATGCCACCCACTGGAATTTTGAGACCGACGGTCCTCTTTTGCTCGCAGATGGCTGGACTGTTTTTCGCGGCTCCCTGATCAACCCAGAACGTTTTCTGGGGCGGGGGTGCTCCTTGTCGTCGCAAAGCATTCAATCTGAGGCTATCAGCCTGCCAGATCTTTGGGGGCCTTCTCTAACACTGGACCCTTCGACAGGACACGGTGTGGCGACATACTGCCTGGAGATTATGACCGGCTCGCAGGATCGATTTTCGAGCCTTCAATTTGACAGTATCCGATCTGTATCTGCTGTGTACGCGCTGCATCGGGATAATCCGCGCGCGCCGGAACATCCCTCTCTGCTCTACCAAAGCGGCCAGCCGACTTCGATCTCCCACAAGTCTGTGTTCAATCCGGCGACACCTGTTATCAACATTCCTCATCATGCTGATCATATTACGCTGGTCATTCAGGTGGCGAACTATGTCCACAAGCAAGGGGGTATGCCAGCTGTTCCCGTTCTTGATGTGTCGGAAAGGTTGGAAGCAGACTATCGGAGGAACAGTGCGCTTCCCACTGCATTGTTTCTGGTTCTCTCAGTCGTGGCCGCTGTGACGTTTGTTGCTGGCCGCTTTGATGATGATCCCTTCAGATACTACGTATTTGCGTTTCTTTCCGCTTCGTCGGCGCTACGGGTGTTTTTCGTCAGCGATGTGGTGTGGGACTATTTTCCAACATTCACTTTTGCCAGGAAGCTAGACATAGAATATCTGTCCCTCTTCCTCGTTCTCTCTGCATACTATGCCTTTGTGCATATGTTGTTTCGGCGCGGCACGTTTGGATGGTTTGATAAGTGTGTCTACGGCGTGACCGGCGCGCTGATCTTTTTTGCTCTTTTCGTTGCGCCGTTCTTTCCGGTCGGGACCATTACGCTGACCCGCGAGCCTATTCAAATTATCTGGCTGGTTGTTGCCGTTGTTGTTGCTTACACGCTTGTGAAGTCGCTGCTCACCGAGCCGGATCAGAAGAAGGACGCGCTGTTTGTTTTCATCGCTGCGCTCAGTATGTGTTTCTATGAAGTGGCGGTTGGACTGGGGTTTATTTCTGCATCGATGGAGTGGTCTCAACTGCTTGTGTTGCTGGTTACCCTGCTTCACGTGCGCGCGTTCCAAGCAAACTTTAAGGGGGTTGAACAAGAGCGGGATGAGCTGAACCAGGACCTGGTTGCAGCGAATACCAGTCTGGAAGCGCAGACCCTTGAGCTGCGGCAGGCGCTCGTTCGTGCGGAGGAGTCGGCCCTTGCGAAGAGCTCCTTTCTCGCCGCGATGAGCCATGAGTTGCGAACACCGCTAAATGCCATTATTGGCTTTTCCGAACTGATCACCAAACAGATGTTTGGACCTATGAAGAATGATCGATATCTGGAATATGTTCATGATATTGGCCGATCAGGTGAAGAACTTCTCGCGATTGTAAATGACATTTTGGACATCTCCCGCATTGAGTCTGGGAATGACACCGTAATGGATGAAGAGGTCGATTTGCAGGACCTTACTCGATCAATTGTTCGTCTTGCTAAGGCGCAAACCAAGGAGATGGACATCTCCTGCCAGATGATCTGCTCCAAAAGCCTTCCCCGCTTGCGGGGAGATGCGCGGAAGATCAAACAACTTCTGCACCACCTGTTGAGCAACGCGATCAAGTTTAATGTCGAGAAAGGGCAGGTGGAGGTCAGGTTGTCCTATGACGCAAATTGTCTTGTCCTGGAAGTTACCGATTCCGGCATTGGGATGAGTGAAGAAAATATCGCGAAGGCACTTTCAGCATTTCAACAGGTGGATAGTGAACTGGATCGTCGATATGAAGGCCTTGGCCTCGGTCTCTCGCTGGTTCAGGCTTTAGCGGCGCAACATGAAGCCGTTCTAGAGGTGACAAGTGAGCAGGGTGTTGGGACTTGTGTAAAAGTCATATTCCCGTCAGATCGGACATTGCTTGCTGTCCAAGAAGCTGTCTGAACGGGTTTGATGCGCTGGCTAGGCTAGTGACGTCTCTAGTAATTTGAGCATACGCGCCCACGCGCGTTCGGCCTGGGTTTCGTTATAGACGCGGTGGTCAGGTGCGGTCTGCAGTTGATCGGCATAGGCCACCGGAAGACCTGGTGTGGTAGCAACCAGACCTATTCAGCGGCAGCGCGTTGCGGCTGGAGATCGACCCGCTCCAGGGTCGCTGAGGCATCATTGCCGAGGCGGATTTCCATGTTCTGTGCGACGAGATCCATGGTGAGTGTGCAGACTGTTCCCATTTGTCCGAGAGGGGCTCTCTTACGATAGGTCTGGCAGATCGCGTTTCCTGGGTTTTCGGTGTCGGAGAGCATGCGCGCCATGGTGCTGCGATCTCGCTCGGTATGTTCTTCTGCCAGCGCATACGCTCGGTTCAGACGGAAGGTGGAGTTCTCAAGTGTGAGGGGGACTGAGAACATATCCGGGTCCATATAGTGATTTGTGTGGGCGATGACATCGCCAGGGTCGGCAATCTCGAATTGTTCCGTCGCGGCGAACTCCATGTCGAACCGTTCGCCGGAATGATCGGCGACGAGAATGTTTGCGGAGCGCCCGGGACCAGCCCGTCTAATTGTCTCGCGCGCCTCTTTCATGGAAGAACTATCCAGGATCGCACGCAGAAGGATGTGAATGGGCACACCGTTTGTTGGGCGATTAATATGCAAGAAGTTGAAACACACGCCCACACCGCTGCTGTTCAATCCGATTTTCCCCAGGATGCCCGGCTCGGTCATCATCAGGATGGATGGTGCGTCTGCTCGTTCAATGCGAACCAATGCAATCAGAGGTTCAAGCCGCTCTTCCCAATCCCAGTTTTGGCCAAGGATGGGTGTCCCCGCAAAATGCATGACGGTGCATTCGGTAGCGGGCACAAAGGAGAGAAATTCGCTGCGGGCATTGAGAGCATAGATCCACAGGGGATCAGCACCAGCAGCATCGGCTATTGCTTCAATTTCTACGCCATAGGCTGCGTCGAAGTCGTTGATTACTGTTTTGAAATGGCGCGCGATGTCGAAGATTTCGTTCTCCTTGCGGCCAAAGAAGGACCCGTAGACTTCGATCGTGCGATGAATGCGATTTTTCAGGGCGGTACCGTGTTGTTCGCCGCGCGCCCGTGCATCGCCTGAAAGGGTGATGAGTGGCAGTCCGCCAATTGTGGTCATGCTATCCTCCCGCTTTGGAGCTTCAGGATAGAGCGTAACTGCGTCATTCACCAAATGTCCGCCGCTGGATGGGCCTCAGTGGCAGCCGGGAGGGGGGCGACCATGTGGGCCGGCGGTTAGGGCTGGCAATCCGGTTCCATTTCGAGTTCAATGCGGAAGTCCTTGTTCGCAGATAGGCTTTTTGTGTCGAAACCCCTTTCCGTTGGGCTGGCCCTCCTCTTTATCGGGCTCCAGATCGCGACCCTGTTTCACGGGGCGTCGTACGGGTTCGTGTCGCATAGTCACGGCGCTAAAACGATCATCGCTTTTGATACGCCAGCTCTTGATGTCTTTGGCTATGAGAGCCCACAAGAACAACAGGACCGGGCACCAGAGCCTTTCTGTGACCTTGATGTGTTTTGCGACAAACTGGATAAACTTGCCATCGCGCAAGAGGCTGATATTCAAATATTGTCGGGCAATTTCGATGCGCAAAGGGCCGGACACGACGCGGTTTTTGATGCCGAATGGCAAGAAGCTGTCGCTCGCGGACCTCCATTTTCTCTCCAATCCTGATTTATCAATTTGGCGCCCGTTGAGGGCGAAATGGAGAAAATAAGAATGTCTTTCCACTCGATGAAGGGACGTGCATGCCACCGTCCAACTGTTTCAAAAGCTTTCGCTGGATCCTCGATCGCCCTGCTCTTGTTTTGCCAGCCCGGCTTTGCCGAAGCCGATCACGATAGTCGTCATGCGGACGCCCATGTGCATGGCGCTGCAGAACTCGCCATCGCCTTGGACGATGGTCAGTTGGTCGCCGAATTCACCTCGCCTGGTATGAACCTCGTTGGGTTTGAGCACCAGGCAGATGAACCCGACGATATCGCGGCAGTTGAAGCTGCTGTTCAGCAATTGCGTCTGGGTGCTGACCTCCTTCAGTTTGAGGGCGGGGGATGCGCCTTGACGAAAGCTGAAGTGACGGCTGAGGGTCTTTTGGAGGAGGACCATGGCGACGACCATTCTGATGAGCATCACGAAGAGGGGGAGGCGCATGCGGAGTTTGAAGCGCGTTACGTTTTCAACTGTACGGAGGCTGACATGCTGACGTCGATTTCTGCTTCGTTCTTCACTCAGTGGCCGGGGATCGATGAAATCGAAACTGTGTTCCTCAGTGCCGATCATCAATCGTCGGCGGAGCTGACGGCATCCAACCCGAGCTTTGAGATTAAGTAATGAGCCATACTCAGGCAACGGCGCAATCTCAGTCAGCGGGTCCCGCCGTCGATCTTCACGACATGACGTTTGCCTGGGGAGAGCGCGCGACGTTGCTCGACATTGCCGACCTGACAATTGACCGTGGAGAACGGGTGTTTCTCCACGGTCCGAGCGGGAGCGGGAAAAGCACGTTGCTCGGATTGCTCGGGGGCGTGCTGACGCCCGCGGCGGGGCGTTTGCGTGTTCTTGGGGAGGACCTTCCGCATTTTGGTGGGCGTGCACGCGACAAATTTCGGGCGGACAATCTGGGTATCATCTTTCAGATGTTCAACCTGCTGCCCTATCTCTCGGTGAAGGACAATGTTTTGCTCTCCTGCCGGTTCTCAAAACGACGGGCGCAGAGAGCTGCGGAACGGGGAGGGATCGCCCATGAGGCGGACCGGCTTCTCACCGTATTGGGTTTTCCAGATGAAGCCCTGGCCCGTCCTGTTATTGAGCTGAGTGTCGGACAACAACAACGGGTGGCCGCTGCGAGGGCTCTTATCGGCCGACCGCAGCTCATCATCGCGGACGAACCGACATCGGCGCTTGATACGGATATCCGTCGGACCTTTGTCGATCTTCTTTCAGATGAATGTGCGGGGAGCGGCGCTGCACTGGTATTTGTGAGCCACGACCTTTCCCTCGCATCAAGCTTTGACCGCACGATCAGCCTCACAGAGATCAATCGCGCGTCTGGCGAGGAGGGGGGGTGATGCCAATTTCAACAATTGCCCATATCGCTCTTCGCAGCGTTCTTAACCGACGGGTAACAGCCCTGTTGACGATCCTTTCTATCGCTTTGAGCGTGACGTTGTTTCTGGGGGTGGAGAAGATCCGGTCTGGCGCGCAAGCAGGTTTTTCTAACACTGTGTCGGGCACGGATTTGATTGTTGGGGCGCGGAGTGGCGCACTCAACCTGCTGCTCTATTCCGTGTTCCGGATTGGCGATGCCACAAACAATGTGACCTGGGAGAGTTACCAGGACATTTCATCCCGATCTGAGGTGGCCTGGGCTGTGCCTATCTCTCTGGGCGACAGCCATAGAGGCTTCAGGGTCATGGGAACAACGCCTGCATATTTTGATCACTACCAAACCGGCAACAGGCAGGCACTCGCTTTTGCAGACGGCAAACCTTTCGCAGATATTTTTGATGTCGTCCTTGGGGCTGATGTTGCAGCAGATCTGTCCTATGGCTTGGACGCAAAGATCGTCATCGCCCATGGCATAGGCTCCGTTAGCTTTGCAAAGCATGATAATTTGCCGTTTCGGGTTGTTGGCATTCTTGAGCGGACAGGCACGCCTGTTGATCGAACGCTCCATGTCCCGCTGGAAGGCATAGAAGCTATTCACATGGGCTGGTCTGGTGGGGCCGCGCCTCGGGGCGGTCAGGTGCCAGGTGAGGCTGATGTGCGGGCTGCTGACTTGGAGCCAGCCTCAATCACGGCCTTCTTCCTGGGTCTGAACAGCCGTATTGCCGTGCTGACTTTGCAGAGGGACATCAATACCTACAATCAGGAAGCCCTTATGGCGATCATTCCGGGGGTTGCTCTGATACAACTATGGGACGTGGTGGGTGTCGCAGAAGCGGCGCTGAGTGCAATCGCGGCGTTTGTTATTCTGATAGGCTTGTTTGGGCTGATGACCAATATTCTGACCAGCCTTAACGAACGGCGGCGCGAAATGGCGATCCTGCGCTCTGTCGGGGCCGGGGCTGTTCATGTGGCCTTTCTGCTCGTGAGTGAAGCGGTGGTTCTTGCAGCGGCCGGGGCATTCCTTGGGTTGGGGTTCGTCCAGGTGCTTTTGTGGGTTGCGGGGCCGCTGATCGTTGAGGCGACCGGTGTTTTCGTGGGCGGGCCTAGCATCAGTCTGTTTGATCTTATCGCGGTCGGCATTGTCATCACATTGGCGGCTGTTCTGGCTGCATTTCCAGCTTGGCGGGCCTATCGTCAATCTCTGTCGGATGGGCTTACTATCCGCGTCTAAGGAGTGGTTTTATGAAAATCGCGTTTGCATTTTTGATTGCGGTCGGTGTCGTCATGCCAGGTGCAGCGGCGTTCGCGGTTGAGCCGGAGGTCATCTATTGGGAAGATTTGATGCCGCCAGAAGGGTTGAAAGCCCTGGAGGAAGCCTATGCAGCGGCAGCGGGGGCTGCGACGCCCTTGAGCGAGGTCGATTCCGGTCAGTCTGATACCGGAGATCTTGCAGTTGATGAAAACATGACGCCCGGCATCGATCCAGATGACCCGACGGGCACCCTGCCTGCTGCGACCCAGTTTGGGACCTTTGACGTGGTGGAGGAACTGGACGGCAAAACCATCCGCATTCCGGGTTTTATGGTTCCTTTTGACATTAACGAGATGAGCGAAGTGTCAGAGTTTCTTCTCGTTCCCTATTTCGGTGCCTGTATCCATGTGCCGCCCCCGCCACCGAACCAGATCGTTTATGTCACCACGGAAGAGGCGGTCCCTTTCGGGTGGGAACCTGTCTGGCTTGAAGGTGTCCTGGAGACCAAAACCAATATGAATAGCCTGGGGAGCGCAGCCTACACGCTCAACCTCACAAAACTGGAGCCTTACACGGACGGGTGAGTACTAAAGTTCTAAGTTTTTCAGAGGGTTGCTAGAGGAACCTTAACAAAATTTTGAGTCCATCTGCCTATTCTTTGCGGTGCAACCGCATAAGAGAGGGGACGGGCAATGGATGTTCCATTGGCGTCGGATTTTGGACGTTTTGATCAGCTGGTTCGGCGTTTTGCTGTCGCGGGCAATTTCGGTCGGCTGCCTGGTCGGTCCTGGGCCGTCTGGATCTATTCTCTCACGTTGCTGCCGGTTCTGTTCCTGCTCGGTGGTCTTTGGTACCAGCCCTACGTTCCGCTCGGTGAGTTGATGCGGGACAGCTTGCTGGTGGCAGAAGTATCGAAAGATTGCTGTCACATCTATTACGGGGCTGTTTCCAACCTGGGCGTCTTACTCTGGGCCGGGACAGCTGCCATCCTGTTTTTTTCTGCAATCGTTTTAGCGCTGCTGGGGGCTCGCAAGCACCGAGCGCATTTCGTTCAGTTTGTGCTTGCTGGCACCCTGACCACGCTTTTGTGCGTGGACGACTTTTTTCTGGTTCATGACATCGTGTTGCCGAAGTTCGGCTTTTCGGAGACGCTGGCATATGTGGTCTATGCCGCTTTTGCAGCGGTCTATGTGATTTACGCTCGGAATGAAATTCTTGCAGCGCGCTGGGCCATGTTTCTGGTCAGCGTTGTCTGTCTCGCCTTGAGCGTGAAGATAGATGTCTTCATGACAAATGACAGTGACTTTCGCCTTCTGATTGAGGATGGCGCGAAGCTGGTGGGTATTGCTGCTTGGTTCAGTTTTCACACGGAGACCGCAGCCTGCACGCTCCAGCGGTTGTGTCAGATGGGCGCGGCCCGCTCTGAAGTGGGGCACCACGCATGATGTCGATGTTCAAAAAACTGTTTGCCGACGTCGTTGATAATAGGCCGAGTATTCTTCTCCTGGGCAATTACAGACCGGCGCTTGCCGTTGCCCGTGCCCTCAGACCCGCAGGCTACCGTGTCATCATGGGAAAACGGGGTGGGGAAGGTTTCAGCGAATATTCTCGTTTTGTCGAAGAAGCATGGGACCACCCGGCTGTTGAGAGCGATCCTGCCGCTTTTGAGGTATCCCTCCGGAATTTTCTGGCCGAACGGCCTGATATTCAATTGGTGCTTCCCATTACAGAAGCCTTTGTCATGTTCTTTGCCGAACAAATGCAGGCGCTGCCAGGGGACGCTGTTTTGGTTTCACCCCGTGCAGATCTGGTGAAAACGTGCGCTAACAAAGTGACGATGTTGCGTACTGTGGTCGACGCGGATGTTCCCGTTCTGCCTTACGCCATTTTGGAAGCCGGGAGTGACTTGACAGCGGCCGGGCGGTTGGTTGGCTTGCCGATGGTTGCGCGCCCGCTATCGCCGGGTGATAAGTTCGATCACAAGAAAGCTGTCATTATCGAGAATTGGGCGGATTATAAGCGCTTCGTTTCTCTGTGGTGTGATGTCGATCATCCGGTGCTCATCCAGAGCCGCGCTTTTGGTCCGCGTTACAACCTCTTTTTCACCGCCCGGCATGGGAAAATTCTCGATACGCTTGAGACCCATATCAGACGTACAGACAGTCTGGATGGAACGGGTGTTGCCGTCGAGGGTATCACAGCGGCAACGTCAGAGGCATTGCTGGGGGATGTGAGCCGTCTTGCGCGCGCTCTCGATTACACAGGTATTGGTCTTGCTCAATTCATTGTTGACCCCGTTTCTGGTGAGCGATGTTTTTTGGAGGTCAATCCGCGCATTGCTGGGAGCCAGGCCATCACTGAGCAGATGGGACTGGAGATGGCCCGTACTGCGATTGAGCTTGCGCAGGGTCTTGTTCCTGATCCACCAAAGCGCGCTCGCCTGATCCGGGCTGGGTTCCGGTATGTCTGGTCTTACGGTGATCTGAGAGGCTTGCGTTCGAGCATCGCGCGCGGTGAGCTGTCGCGTGGTGGTGCGGCGCGTTGGCTTACGAAAATGCTCTGGGCAGCCCTTTGGGCAGATCATCATATGACATGGTCATGGCATGACCCGCTGCCTGCCTTGATGCTCTCTATGCGTCAGGTCTTCCCTTCTCTCATTCGTCTGTCTGGTACGGCAGGCAAGGAGGAGGGCGGAACCGTCGCTGAGTCAGATATTTTGGAAGACAGGCCAGGCGTCTGATGAGGTTTGTGTCCGCCAGGCGTCTTCTGAAAACGACAAGCTTTCTAATGGCCGCGCGTATCTTTGGAACCGGCCTTGGTTTTTTGATCCAGCTTGCATTGGTGCGGTTGATGACGGCCGCTGACTATGGCGTTTACGTGGTTGCCATGTCGTTGGCTGCTGTCTTGTCCATCTTTTGTGCCTTCGGGTTTCCATCCGTCACCGCACGTTTTGTGAGCCTGTACCAGGAGCAAGGCGACACAGCGAGTGTCGCAGGCTTTATCGGCGCAGGGCAGCGCCACGTTTTTGCACTCTCTCTTCTGGTTGCGGGTTTGGGAGGGCTGCTCATTTTTGCGACGGGGCTTGTGTCCGAGCCCTTCCAGTTTCCTTTGTTTCTTGCGTGTCTTACGGCGCCGGTTCTGGCGATGATGCGGTTCAACGGTGCTCTTTCGAACATTGCCCGCCGTTTCTACCTGACCTATTTGCCAGACATGACATTGAGGCCTGTCTTGCTGGTTCTGGGGCTCGCCATTCTCTTCATGATCGGACCACACATAACGAGCACACTCGTCCTTCTGGTGCATTTCGGGGCGGCTCTCGTGGCTTGTTTGGTGCTTTGGGTGGTTCTGAGGCCTCGGCACCAATTCGGCGTCCGCGGCGTTGTTCCCGCTGTCAAGAATGATGTCTGGCGACGTGCCGCATTCCCGATGCTTTTTGTCACACTGCTCACGTCTTTCCTGGCAGATATAGACATTTTGATGATGGGTCTTCTTTTGCCCGCAGAGGATGTCGGCCTTTTCAGCGTGTGTCTGCGGATTATGCTGCTCGTTGAATTCGGTATTCAGACGGTGTTTCAGATGAGTGCCCCTGACCTTTCTGAAGCGCAGGCGCGAGGGGATTCTCACGGTATGGCGCTGGCGTTTCGCCGGGCACAGCATGTCACTCTCCTATTCGCTATCGCATCTTTCGGCGGCGTTTTCCTCTTGGGCGAATGGATACTTGTTCTGTTCGGAGATGGATTTGTGGCTGGGTATCCGGCGTTGCTCATTCTGGTTCTCGGGCAGGTTGTACGGTCAGCGTTCGGGCCGGTGACTCAGACTTTGACGGCTGCAGGCCAGCAAATGCGAAGCCTCTATAGCTATGGCGCTGCTTTTGTGGTTCTTGTCGTCGGAAATGCCCTCATCGTTCCCACATTTGGCGTGGCGGGGGCGGCTGGTGTCCTCATTGTCACCCTCGTTCTTGGCTCTGCTCTTCAGGCGCGGGCTGTTTTTGTGAAGCTCGGAATTTCCGTTCTGCGGACGCTCGCGTCTCGGCAGCCGGAGATTGGCTCTGTCGCAGAGAGCCGCTAGGTCGGCCTCTTTGGCTTATCTGTTCGGACGTCCTTTCATCTCAGAATGCTCTCCCTTATCCGGCATGGACGTTTCCTGCCGATCTGTTTACGGTTTTGTCCAACGATAAGAGGCCCTGAGCCTCAATCAGAGCGGGCGAACGGGGGCAGGATGAATAAGTGGACAGTTGGTGACTTCACGGTCACGCGTGTCATTGAAATCGAGGTGGCTGGCGGAACTAAATTTCTCTTGCCTCAAGCGACACCAGAAGCGGTGCGGGATTTCAAGTGGATGGCCCCCCATTTCATGACGCCAGATGGGCATTTGATCATGAGCGTTCATGCTCTGGTGATCGACACGGGCGAGCGTAAGATTGTCGTCGACACCTGCATTGGAAATGACAAGGAGCGGGCGATACCCGCTTGGAGCCATCTCGATCTTCCGTTTCTGGATGATCTGGCCAAAGCAGGGTATGCGCGTGAGGAAATTGATACGGTGATGTGCACCCATCTTCACGTTGATCATGTGGGATGGAACACCATGCTGGTCGATGGAAAATGGGTGCCGACCTTTCCCAACGCCCGCTATCTGATGGCGGAAAAAGAATTTGAGTACTGGCGGGGCCAAGAGACGGATGAGGGACAAAAGGCGGTGTTTGCGGACTCCGTTCAGCCTGTGTTTGATGCAGGGCTTGTTGATCTCATTCCGTTGGACCATCAAATTTGCGACGGTATCTGGCTGGAGCCGACTGTCGGGCACACGCCGGGCCATGTGAGTGTGCGGCTCAGGTCGCAGGGCGAAGACGCAATCATCACAGGAGATTTTATTCATCACCCGTGTCAGCTGGCACGGCCGGATTGGTGTGCTGCCGTGGACTATGATCCAACGCAAAGTGAAGTGACACGGCGGGACGTGTTTGGCAGGTATGCGGATACACCCATGCTGGTCATAGGAACGCATTTTGCAACGCCGACAGCGGGTTACATTAAGCGGGACGGGGATGCGTATCGTCTTGACGTGTAGAGGTGACGGGACGGTTGTCAGGATTTGTGGAATAGGGGAAATCGGATGAAGTTTGTACGGATTGGGCTTGTTGCTCTGGGTGTTTTGGTGCTCTGCTGCGGTGCGCTTCTTGCGACCCTGTTGCTTGTTCGCGATGACCTCAGTTCATTTGAGAGTTACTTTCTGACCGCTGAAGCGGGCCAGGGTAAAGCCATCACCGTTCGCTACATGGGCAACACCAACCTTCTCATTTCCGATGGAACGACATCTCTCATGACCGATGGCTGGTTCAGCCGTCCGTCCACGAGCGACCTCTTGTGGGGCGACATTGGCCCGGACATGGACGCAATTGCCGCCGGAATGGTGCGCGGTGAGGTCGGCGCTCTGGCGGCGGTTATTCCGGTGCATAGTCATTATGACCACGCAATGGACTCGCCTGAAGTTGCCAGGCGAACCGGGGCGCTGCTCGTTGGTTCTGAATCAACCGCTAATATTGGTCGGGGGTGGGGCCTGCCTGAAGAGCACATTCGTGTCGTAGGGTCAGAGGAACCGATGCGGTTTGGCGACTTCACGGTGACCTTGATCAAGTCGCAGCATTTCCAGTTTCCTGATCCGGATATGGCAGCTGCAGCGCTTGAAGACCCTTTGATTACAGAGCCTCTTATCCCGCCGGTGAGTGCTCTCGACTATAAAATGGGCGGTGCTTACTCCATTCATATCGCACACCCGCTCGGCACGCTGCTGCTTCAAGGAAGTGCGGGATATGTGACTGGGGCCTTGGATGAGTACCGGGCGGATGTGGTGATTTTGGGGGTTGGGGGCGTTGCCGCCCAAACTGTGTCCTATCAGCAAGATTATTGGGAGCAGGTTGTACGCGTGCTGCGTCCCGACCGCGTCTTTCCTGTGCACTGGGATAGTCTGACGGACCCGCTTTCCGACAAGCCAGTCATGCCAAACTTACTCTGGTCACGCTTGCTCGATTTTCAGGCTGAAGCTGGTGTGAATTATGCGCTGAACCATGCCCGCCAGGACGGGATTGATGCCGCGCTGTTTCCCATGTGGGAAGAGGTTGTGCTTTTTCAGGAGTAAAACCTCTTAGTGCAGACCTGCTAGAAATTTATCGATTGCAGCCGTGACTTCCGGTTCGTCCAGGAACGGCGCATGTCCTCTGTCTTTCGCTGTGACCAATGCCATGTTGGGATGTTCTGCTCCCATGCGCTCAGCCGTCGCGGTTGAGAGAAGATCTGAGTTTTCGCCGCGTACCAGCAATAACGGGACGTGGGAGAGTGCGCCGAACTCTTTCCACATGGTAGGAATATTGCCTCTGGTGAGTTTGGCTGCTCGGCGCAGGCCGGTGCCGATGGCCGCGTCATAATCGAGGGCGGGCTTGCCATCGTCATCACGAAACGTCATGCGTGCAAAGGCATGCCACTTTTCTCCCGGCATATTTGGGAAATGGCGTTCATTCATCTGCCGTATCGTGATCGCAGCCTCTTCCCAGGTGGCGGGAGCTTCCATTTTGCCCGCATAGCTCATGATGCGCGTGATGCCTGCTTTATCGACCTCTGGCCCGACATCATTCATGACGAGGCCTTTGAGGGCAGTTGGACGATGCAGGGCCATCGTCATGGCCACCAGACCACCACGGGAGGTGCCCACAATAATCGCATGGTTCACGCCCGCGACCGCCATCAGGTCAAGCGTGTCGCGCATTTCATTGACCGGTGTGTAGTCCGTCCAGCCTCCCGCATATTCGGATTTTCCACGGCCCCTGAAGTCAGGGCATATCACGCGACGATCTGATGAGAGGAGCTCTGCCAGATCAGCGAAGTCCTTGGAGTTTCTGGTAAGACCGGGGAGGCACAGGATAGGTGTTTTGGAAGAGGCTCTTGGCCCATAATCACGGGCATAGAGCTTCAAGCCTTCCTGGGAATGGTAATAAATGTCCCGAAATGTCATGCGTTTTGGTCCCCTCGTCACGTGTCGTACATCATCGGAAGTACGGGAAGGCACGGCAAGCTTCTTTTCGCGCCCACTTTAATCGTCGGCGATTGGCAACATCGTGCCTGGTTCCTGCGTGGAGGGTTGGATTGGCGCTGTGGCCCCATCTACGAGGGGCGCAATTGCGGAGAAATCGGCAGGCGCTCTTGGTGCGTCAACTCCGGGCGGAGGCCTTAGCGTCACCGGCGCAGAATTGCGCGCGATCGGCTGGGGTTCTGGTGCTAAAAGTGCAGGGCGTTCTGGCGCTGCTGGCATTGATAGAATGGGTGCCGTCGGTGAGGGCGCTGCTGGCTGAATAGTCGCCAGGGCCGGTGCGTCGGGCACCGGGGCGCGATAGCTCGGATCATCTTCTTCCACGACAGGTTGCATCACTCCTTCGCTGATGGTCGCATCGGCAGGAGCATCAAGGATGGACGGGGCGGTTGGTTGAACAACTGGTTCTTGCTCTGGTGTTGGTGCGGCAGGTTGAAGGGCCGCTTGTGGAGGCGCCACAGGGGTTGGTGTTAGCGTCGGCGGTGGCGTCGGGCGTCCAGGGTTTGGGATCGGAAAGTTTCGCGCCGGAGGTGCCGTTACCGCTGGGGGAAGTGCTGCAAGGGTGGCGGGAGCCGGCACGGCGATGGGCGGCGGCGCAACCGAGGCGGCGAGAGGCGCTAGCTGCGTCTGCGGTTTGGGGGTTACCCGGACGTAGGGTGTGGAGCCATCATAGCGCGCGATGTCCTGGTCGATTTTCAGATCCGTCGCTTGTCCGTTTAACCGGGCGCGATAGACCTGCACATTTTCGATAACGCGCTGGACGTAGTTGCGTGTCTCGGTGAACGGGATGTTCTCAACCCAGTCAATCGGATCTACCGCCGGGTCGCGGGGGTCCCCATAGCGCTCAACCCATTGAGACACCCGGTGGGCACCCGCATTGTAAGCGGCGATGGTCATAATGTAGGAGCCAGCGAAATCACCGAGCAGGTCGCTCAAGTGGGCTGAGCCGAGTGTTGCGTTGTAGCCCGGATCGTCCGTCAGGCTTGCCCGACGATAGGGGACGCCGATCTGTCTGGCGACAGCGCGAGCGGTGCGGGGCATGAGCTGCATTAGACCGCGCGCGCCGGCATGGCTTACGGCATTTGGATTGAATTCGCTTTCCTGGCGCGAGAGGCCGTAAACAAGGGCGCGCTCGACGGGTTTGCCGACTTGTGTGAACGCTGGAAGAACGGCGGTTGGATAGCTGCGTTCTGGCAGGGATATGCCTCGTCCTGCGGCGACTTTAGCAACCCGGACAGAGAGGTTGGGGAGCTGGCGCGCAACCATCAGGTCTGCCAGCGAGGCCAGCGAGGCGGGGTTGGGCAATGTGTTGGCGAGCTCAATGACGAAACTACGGGCAAGCGACGTTTCGCCAGCCTCGGTCAGCAATTCAAAAGCACGGACCATATCTGAGGCCGCAAGTGCGTCATTTTGAGCGCCTGTCGGATTTGGCGAGGTTGGCAATTGCAGGAGGGCGACGCCATTGGAAGACAGTCGCGACGTGGCCAGCTGGCCGTAGAAGGTTGTTGGGAAGCTGCTTGCCTGGGTGTAGTAGCTGCGAGCTTCGTCGGCGCGGCCCTGTACCTCTGCTGCTCGGCCCATCCAATAGGAACCGCGAGATTTGCTGATGGGGGTTGAGACACCGCCCGCAAGGGTTTGGAAATGCCCGAAGGCTTTGTCGGCATCGTTCAGATATTGCAGAGCGATCCAGCCTGCCAGGAATTCGCCTTCAGCGAAGGCCACGCCTTTTTCGTGGTTATGGCCTGTCGCGAGACCGTAAGCTTCCTGGTAATGACCTTCCGCAAGTGCTTTGCGTGCAAGGATTTTCCGCTCTGTCCAGGCACGGTCAGGCCGGGTGACCGTGTGGGCGGCGGTTGGTGATGTGAGAAGCAGCGGAATGGCGGTCTGCTCTTGTCCTCGGCGTCTCAGATACCTTGCGTGATCAAACAGCAGGCCTACATCTGTCTGCAGGCTTGCGGGAACACGGGTGACGGCGCGTTCAGCCCCGTTCGACCGCGAGGCGAGCTTCAGGCGCGCATCGCCCAACGCACGCGCTTCAGCGTTGACCAACTGCAACATGCGTCTGCCGTCTGAGAAGCGTTGCTCCCAGATCAGGCGATTGAGTCGGTCCTGATGGGCCTGTGCAGGCAGGTGGCTGCTGTATTTCCTCAGAATTTCCGCCTCACGGGTGCGGGAAAACTGATGCTCAACCCAGGCCCGTTGGATCCAGGTTACCCCCTCTATGGTCTGACCGCTGTTCAGCAGGGCCGTTCCGAGGCGGATTTTACCCTCTCCTGTAAGAGGGTCGCGGGTGGCGAACCAAGCAATGACATCTGCATCCCGCATGGGATAGTCGGTCAGGGCTTCCTCGGCTCGACGGGAGAGGCGCCCCTGGCGGGGCCAATGGGGGTGGGCCTCCTGAAAAGAGACGATCTCGGCGACGGTGGACCCATTATCTTCCTTCTGGAAACGGAGCCAGTTCAGAATTGCTTTTGCGGTCGGGTCCGTGATTTGACGTGCGAGGGACCGGACTTCCATCCACTTGCCCTTTTCGCGCGCATCGAGCCCGTCCCAAAGTGCCCGTCCGTCTGTCTCGCTTAGGAGAATCGAAGGCGGCGGGGGTTCAGGGCGGTTTAGCGGGACCGGAACTGAGGCAAGCGCACTGGTGCTCAGCATGAAGGCGGTCGCAAGCCCTAATGTTCCAGACCGGGCTCCAGACTGGCATTTGGCAAAGGCTGGACTCAACATGCGATATTTCACTCGACTAGGACCCCTGATACTTGGTGACACGTCTGGCGAAGACTTTCTGTGCCTCGTACAATTTGCCTCAACAAAGATGGAAACTTGGTTTCCGAACTTGCCTTTTTTGAGGCGGAACTGCTCGAGGAATCGAAAAACGCGACTTTCTCACAAAAAGCGTACAATTGTCGGCGATCACTTGCCAGTAACACTCTTATGGGACAGTCCGCCTGGTTAATTCAGGACGCTAACCGCTTCATTTTGTTGCGATTTGCCGAGTTTTGGCTGTATGGTCCGCGCCGTATTACCAGATGAGAATCCGACAGTGAAAGCCGGGTCGTTAATTTGTCCACGTAGGAGCTAGAGAGATGTTTAAAGGGTCCATTGTCGCGCTGATCACCCCGTTCAAGAACGGTGCGGTCGACAAAGACGCTTTTGCGCGCCTGGTGGAATGGCACATTGCGGAAGGAACCCATGGTCTGGTGCCGTGCGGGACCACGGGTGAATCTCCCACTCTGAGCGCCGAAGAGCATATGGGTGTCGTCGCACATTGCGTTGAAGTGACCGCTGGGCGCATTCCTGTGATTGCGGGCACCGGCTCGAACAATACGGCGGAAGCACTTGAGTTCACGCAGCAGGCCAAGGATGTTGGGGCTGATGGGGCACTGGTGGTGACGCCCTATTACAACAAGCCGACGCAGGCCGGGCTCTATGCACACTATAAGACGCTAAACGATGCGGTCGATATTCCGATCCTGATCTACAATATTCCGCCGCGCAGTGTGGTTGATATGAGCGTTGCCACGATGACGGAACTCTCAAAGCTTAAGAATATTATTGGTGTGAAGGACGCGACGGCTGACTTGTCTCGCGTCAGCTCACAACGTCTGGCGATGGGCCCCGATTTCAATCAGCTGTCGGGTGAGGATGCTACCGCGCTGGGGCACATGGCCCATGGTGGCCATGGCTGCATCTCAGTTGCGGCCAATGTGGCCCCGAAACTCTGCTCGCAATTTCAAAGTGCCTGTCTTCAAGGTGATTTTGCCGCTGCGCTTAAGATTCAGGACAAGTTGATGCCGCTTCACACGGCTCTCTTTCTGGAAGCAAGTCCGGCTCCAGCAAAATATGCGCTGGAGAAAATGGGCATGTGTGGCAGTGAAATTCGCCTGCCGCTCGTGCCGGTTGAGCAATCAACCCGTGACGCAATGGACGCGGCGCTTGAACATGCGGGGCTGCTTGGCAGTTAGGGTTCATGTCTTCCAAAAGCGGTGGCGCAAAAAAGAGGGCTGGTGACGACGGCAAGAAGATTGTCGCCGACAACCGTCGGGCCCGGTACGACTATTCGATTGAGGATGTCTTCGAGGCGGGGATTGTGCTGCGCGGAACCGAAGTGAAAGCCCTTCGGGAAGGCAAGGCAAGCCTTGGAGAGGCCTTTGGCGAAGTGAGGAATGGTGAAGCCTTTCTGGTGAATGCTTTCATTCCAGAATATTTGCAGGCAAACCGCTTCAATCATGAGCCGAGAAGGGCCCGCAAGCTGCTGCTTCACGCACGAGAAATTGAAAAGATGGGAGCGTCCGTCCAACGTAAAGGCATGACGCTGGTGCCGCTCAAGATCTACTTTAATGATCGCGGGCGGGTGAAAATTGAGCTTGGCCTTGCTCAGGGCAAGAGGCAAGCTGACAAGCGTCAGACAGAAAAAGACCGCAGTTGGCAGCGCGACAAAGCGCGTTTGATGCGGGAAAAAGGCTAACCCCTTTGGAAGTGGAGACGATATGAGTGACGAACCAAAATCAGGTGCAACACCTGGCTTGCTCGGCCAGATTAAAGACAAGCTCATCTCGTCCAAAGAAAAGACTGCAGAGCAGGGCAGGCATCTGACAGGTCGGCTTGATGCTGAGAGAGCGGACCGTTTGCCACCGGGGCAGCATCGCGTTGACAAATGGCCTGTGCTTGATCTTGGCATTCAGCCAGATGTGCCCAAAGAAAGCTGGCAGCTCACCATCGACGGAGCGGTTGAAAATCCGGTGACCTGGGATTGGGCTGCCTTTATGGACCAACCCCAAATTTCTCATGTGTCCGATATCCATTGTGTCACCACCTGGAGCCGCTATGACAATCAGTGGGACGGTGTGTCGGGCGCGCACATTCTGGATCTGGTGAAGCCGACATCGGATGCCAAGCATCTCATATTTCACTCCTATGATGGCTACACGACAAATGTGCGGCTGGAAATGTTCCAGGACGCTGATGTCTTACTGGCGCATTCCTGGGAAGGCGCACCCTTGAGCCGCGAACATGGTGCGCCGGTTCGGGTGATCATTCCGAAATGGTATTTCTGGAAGAGCGCCAAGTGGATCAAGCGGATTGAATTTTCAGCGATTGATCAGCCGGGCTTTTGGGAAGTGCGGGGCTACAATAATGATGGCGATCCCTGGAAAGAGGATCGCTACTCTACCTAATTCATATCGAATGACTGTTCGGGGGGAACATGATTTTTCAAAACCGGGCCGCAATTTGTTGCGCCCTCGTTTTTGCGTGGGGGACGCTTGTTGCGTCCTCTGCTTCAGCCCGTGAGGGAAAACCAAATATCGTCATCATCCTGGCGGATGATTTGGGCTATGGCGATATTGGCGTGTTCGGCGCAGATGATATCGCAACACCTCATATTGATGGCCTCGCGGCACGGGGCATTCGATTCACCGATTTTTATGCAGCGCATAATGTGTGCAGTCCCTCGCGCGCGGCACTTCTTACCGGCAGGCACTCCAAGCGCATGGGTATCTCCCACGTGTTCCAGGCAGACTCACCCGATGGTATGCCTCTGGAAGAGATCACCATTGCTGAAATGCTGAAGGAAGAAGGTTATGCGACCGGTCTTGTGGGCAAGTGGCATCTGGGATCGCAAGACCGCTATATGCCATGGAACCAAGGGTTCGATAGTTTCCAAGGCGTGCCCTACAGCAATGATATGGGCAATTTCTTTTGGTACGACGAACAGGACGTGATCTACGAGCCCATCGACCAGGCGTATCTGACGCAACGCTATACGGAGAAAGCGGTCGATTTTATTGGTGCCAACAAGGAAGAACCTTTCTTCCTTTATGTCGCCCACAGCATGCCACATGTACCGATCTACGCCTCGCCTGACTTTCTGGGGACGAGTGAGCGCGGGCTTTATGGCGATGTGGTGCAGGAAGTGGACTGGAGTGTTGGCCAAGTTGTTGGTGCACTGGAAGATGCGGGCATACTCGAGAACACGCTTATCCTCTTCACCAGCGATAATGGACCCTGGCTGCCGATGGGCAGTCACGGGGGCGCGACCGGTGGGTTGCGGGATGGCAAAGGCACGACGTTTGATGGGGGGCATAAAGTCCCAACGGTTGCTTATCTGGGTGGCGGGGTTTCAGGAGTCACCGTCACTGAACCCATTTCCATGCTTGACCTCTTGCCGACCATCGCCACGCTTTCAGGTGCCTCTGTACCGACAGACCGGGCCATTGACGGGCGTGATGTTTCGGGTGTGTTGACGGGCGAAGAAGTTGGCGCGCCCATTCCCTATTTCTACTACGAGGCCTTCAACAGACAGATTGATGCTGTGCGGTTGGGCGCATGGAAACTGAAACGCGAGAAGAGCTTTTGGGTCCCTGACCTTATCCTGTCGACCATTTTGCGCTGGGGTGAGTTCAACCATGGTGAGTTGCTGTTCAACCTGGAAAGTGACCCTGGTGAGACCATCAATGTGATCGATGACAACCCACAAGTGGCTGAGCGTTTGCAGGCTCTCATGGCGGAGGCAGACACTGTTGGTGCTGATTATCGCATGCGTATCATGACGGGGACAGGTGCGGACCGGGCAGGGTATGGCGGTCTGTTTATCAGTCTGGCTGTGGTGGGCCTGGCGCTATTGGCTATGGGTTTCGGCCTTTTCTATGCTTTGTGGAGGGGTGGTAGACATCTGATTTCTCGAGTTTTCTGAAACCAATGAGATGTTTGAATGGGAGGCCGTGCAGGACCAGCGCAGCCTCCCTAATTTTATGCCGCTTCGAGCAGGCCTTCCGCTGACAGAGCAGCTTGTACGTGTGGTCGTATAGCGATGCGCTCCCTAAAGGCGAAAACGTTTTTCCAGGCGTTGAGTTCGAGCCCGGTTGCGTCCACCCACCGTAGGACGACAAACAAGTAGATGTCTGCGACCGAGATTTTGTTGTCGATGAAATATTCACGACTGTCGCTAAAAATATTCTCCAGGTATGTCAGGTGTTTGATGACCAGCGTCCTGGCTTTTTCCTTTGCTGCTTTTTCCGCATCGGTTGCGAAGAACGGGCTGAACGATTTGTGGAATTCTGATGCCACAAAACTCAGTCCCTCCTGAACCCGGGCGCGTGCCAAGGGATCTACCGGAAGAGAAAACTCGCTCTCTGGTGTCCTTGAAACGATGTACTGCACAAGAGCAGATCCCTCCGTCAGGACATCACCATTGTCGAATTCCAGAGCGGGCACGCGCGCCTTTGCATTAACGCCAGCGAATGTTTTGCCGGTTTCTGTTGTGCCCTTGGACGGATCATAGCGTTCAAGTTCAAAACCCAGCCCTGTCTCACGCAAAATAATGTGGGTTGCAAGAGAACATGAGGCGGGGAGGTAGTAGAGTTTCATTTGTCTTCCTTTCATTAAGCCGCATCAGCGTGTGTGCTGAGCGAGGCAGTTAGGGCGTCCATCAGGGCGGCCACATTTCGATGTTTGAGGTTTGGGGCGGATTGGCCAGCGTAGAGTGATGTCAGATCTGTCTGGTTGGCATCCGTTGACGCTTTTTTCAGTGGGGCAACAAACCAGGCCTGGACCGGAAAAGGAGCGATCTGCTGATCTGATCTCTCAAGTTCCTCGATCAGGCGGTTCCGAACACCGCGCGCGAGACGTCCGGTGTAGGTGCGGGTTAGTGTCGTGTCTGCGACAGCGCTCTTGTCGAACAGTATTTGTCTGTGGGCGTTCGAGGTACCAGACTCGTCACAGGCTAGGAATGCGGTTCCTAGTTGGGCAGCAGAGGCGCCAAGAACACGCGCGGCCTTAATCCCTGATCCATCGACAATGCCACCGGCAGCGATAAGAGGGGTGTCTGTGCGTGCAGCGGCGGTTTGTACAAGGGCGCTTGTGCTCATGAGAGAGTCTTCTGCGCGCTTTAGGAAGGAGGGACGATGCCCGCCAGCCTCAAACCCCGTCGCCACAATAGCATCCACGCCAGCTTGATCGAGAGCCTGTGCTTCAACGACACTCGTAGCAGCACCAATTGTCATGATGCCTTTCTCTTTGCACGCGGTGAGAACTTTCGCGGATGGAATACCAAAGACGAAACTGAGTACAGGAGGCCGGACCTCTAAAATGGCCTCTACCTGTTCTTCGAAAGACTCGTGGAAGCGCTTTGGTCGCTTTGGTAAGTCCAGGCCGATTTCATCGTAATATGGTTTGAACTGCGCGGCGTAAGCACAGTAGGCGTCGTCGGAGAGCGTGAGCGCTTCTGGGTCATGATCTTCAACCCAGAGGTTGAGGGCGAAGGCAGCCGACGTTCGCGAGCTGATGGCTTTGGAGGTTTCAAGGATCTCGTCGGGAGTAAGAAGATGGGCGCCGAAGGAGCCAAGACCCCCTCGGTTGGAGACGCTGGAGGCGAGTTCTACTGTGGAATTTCCTCCGCCGAACGGTCCTTGAACAATGGGCACCTTGAGTTGTAAACGGGCGGAAACTGCGTTGTTGGGGGCCATATTTATCTGTGCATCCTCTTGTTGAGTGGTGAGGAGCTGAGATAGGTAGTCGACTTACTTATGTAAATGAGATAACTTTTGGTAACCTCACTTTTGAGTTTCCATTTGGTAACTTGGTATTTTTCCTATGGCGGTGAAAGTCCGGAAAAACAAAGTAGACCCTCCACCTGAGAAATGCGCTCTTACAGAGTGCATGTCTGTTATCGGAGGCGCGTGGACACCCAATGTTATATGGCATCTGGGTGATGGACCGCGTCGGTTCAGTGAGCTTCAGATCGATATTCCACCAGTCTCGGCAAAGGTCCTGACGCAACGTTTGCGACAGCTGGAAGCAAAGGGTGTTGTAAGACGCAGCGTGATGCCGACATCACCTCCGACGGTCGAATACGCACTCACTGATTTGGGACGTGAATTAATTCCCGCTATTCAGGCCATTGTTACCGTGGGTGAAAAACTCAAGCTTCGTGAAGAAGCTTGAGTTTTGCAGTGCTTGTCACGGTTCGGCGATGTTGAACCAGAAGTCGAAAACGTCAATCAGGTCGATTAATTCAGTGAGCGCTTGCGGTCTGCCGGTGATTTTGGCGCCGTCAGCGATGACTTCGTCCACTGTCTTCTCCCGCAGGGCAAGCTGGGCCAGCGCGAGACGTGTGATTGAGATGTCCGCATCAGCCCCCTGAGCTTTCTTGTCGGGCTGGTGATGCAGCACTGCATTGCTGACGGTGACGAGATAGGTTTCACCGGTGTCAGTCACATCGAGATTGAATGTAAACTCTGTCTCGCCCGCACTTGGCCCGTTCAATCGCACGGATAGGGAGTCTAACAGCTCGTTGGTCGGTAGCCCGCGAACTGTGTCGGCGCCAGCAGGACGTGGGAAATCGGACGCTGGCATAGGGTTGCGAAGCTCTTGTGCCGCCGTCAGATAGAAGGCACGCCAGGGACCGGACTCCGCCTGATAACCTAATTGCTCGAAGGCGTCAGCCTGCAATTGCCGTGCGCCATCATGGCCCGGCTCAGCAAAGACAAGATGGTTCACCAGTTCCGCGACCCAGCGATAGTCTCCGTCATCAAAAGAGGTTTTGGCTTTTTCTAAAACAGCATCTGCGCCACCAATGGCCGCGACATAGCGTTTGCCTGCCTCAACGGGGGGCCATTTGTGCAGGTTTGCCGGGTTACCGTCGAACCAACCAAGATAGCGTTGATAGATGGCTTTTGTGTTGTGGCTGAGCGTGCCGTAATAGCCGCGTGTGTACCATTCCCGTTCAAGGCTGGGCGGCAATTTGAAGTCTTCGGCAATCTCCAAGGGCGTCTGTCCGTGGTTTGCCATGCGGAGTGTTTGGTCGTGAATGTATTTATAAAGATCACGCTGCTTCTGCAGGAAGGTGACGCTCGCATCCTTGCCCCAGCGTGGCCAGTGGTGGCTGGCAAAAAGCACGTCGGTCTGTGAGGCATAGAGATCAATCGCCTCATTGATGTAATAGCTCCAGGACTTCGCATCGCGCACAACGGCACCACGAGGCGTAATGATGTTGTGCAGATGACAGGAGCAGTTTTCTGCCATGCAAAGCGCTTTGTATTGCGGAAAGAAGAAGTTCATTTCTGCCGGGGCTTCGGTGTCGGGTGTCACCTGGAACACAATCTCCACACCATCGACAGTGAGTGTTTCGCCCGTTTCGGAAATGCTGACGGTGGGCGGCACAAGGCTGACTTTGCCGACAGACACGGTTTTGCCCAGTCCTGCATCCACATGGCCTTTGGGGCCGGGGGGCAGCATGGAGCCATACATGTATGTCGCGCGCCGTCCCATGGCGTTACCAGCGAGCACATTTTCACTGACGGCTGCTTCGAGGAAACCTTCAGGCGCAATGATCTGAAGACCGTTTGCAATGTCGTCGTCGCTGATGACACCTCTCACGCCGCCATAATGATCGACATGGCTGTGGGTGTAGATGACGGCGGTCACGGGTTTGTCTCCGCGATGCTCACGCATCAATGCCAGTGCAGCAGCAGCAGTCTCTGCGGAGATCAACGGATCAATGACAATATAACCGGTGTCCCCTTCGATGAAGGTGATGTTTGAGAGGTCGAAGTTCCGGACCTGATAAATGCCGTCGGTGACCTTGAAGAGGCCGTGAATGGCATTGAGCTTTGCCTGGCGCCAAAGGCTCGGGTTCACGGTGTCGGGGGCTTTGTCCTTGATAAAATCAAAGCGGGACATATCCCAAACTGTGCTGCCCGCGGCGTTGACGATTTTTGCATCGGGGATTGTTCCGATGAACCCGTTGGAGGCGAGATCGAAATCTTCACTTGTGTCCTTAGGCAATATTTTCTGGGTAGCAGCCTGGGCCTTTTTGGTGGCTTCTGTGGCGTCTTTTTGCGCGGACATGTCTTTCCCCTTACCTGTGATCTTTTGCTTGAGGCTAGTTTAGACAGGAATTGCCAGATGCGCACATGACCTAATGCGGCGAATTCCGTCTACCGGGATAGATGTTCTTTCGCAGCCCGAAATACGTCATGGAACATGGCTTCGGTCAGGCGGCCTGTGTTCGTGTTGTAGCGGGAGCAGTGGTAGCTGTCGAAAAGTGTGACACCGTCTTCCAGGTCATGCTTGGCACCATGAGCAAAAGTGAAAGCTGCGCGTTTTTTGCCATAGGCGCTGATCACATTTTCATGGGACACGCGGCCAAGGGAAATAATGACCTCGAGGTTGGGGAGGGCGGCGATCCGCGCTTCAAGAAAGCCTCGGCACATTTTTGCCTCTGGCCCGGTTGGTTTGTTCTGAGGGGGCACGCAGCGCACAACATTGGAAATCATACAATCGACGAGTTCCAAGCCATCGTCGGGCCGGGCGTCATAGGTGCCCTTGGCAAAGCCAAACTCCAGAAGCGTTGGATAGAGCAGGTCACCGGCCCAATCTCCGGTAAACGGGCGTCCCGTTCTGTTTGCCCCTTGCAGGCCTGGCGCCAGTCCCATCACAAGAAGTCGGACCTTGTCTGATCCCAGTGATGGCACCGGCGCATTGAACCAATCTGGATGGGCTGCTTGGTTTGTCGTTCGAAAGTCCACCAATCGTGGACAGAGGGGACAATCAAGGGGGGCTTCGGGCGTGTAGGTCGGGTCCATGAGGGTCTCAAGCGGCTTTCTGACTGGAACAGGTCGGGACCCACTGATAGACCGGGGGGGAATTTGCGGCAAGCGTCGGTCCGGTTGCCAGGATGTCGGAGAGTCAGATGATTTTGGTCGCGTTGGGCGCTAACCTGCCTGGACCCTGGGGCAGGCCCCGTCAGGGTCTGGAAGCTGCTTTGGGGCAGTTTCCAAGCTATGGATTGCGGGTTGAAGCCGTATCGCCCTTTTACCGCACACCTGCGGTGACCCCCTATGACCAACCAGATTTTGTGAATGCCGTGGTCCGCATTTCCACGGCGCTTAGCCCTTCTGAATTACTAAAGCAATTACACCGGATTGAGGCGGCGTTTGGCCGTGTGCGATCGCAGCGCTGGGAGGAGCGGACCCTTGATCTGGATCTCATCGACTATAATGGCCTGATTCAGCAAGAAACTGCCGGGAATGGGCCGGTTTTGCCCCATCCCAGGGCCGCGGAGCGCGCATTTGTGCTGGGACCGCTGGCAGATGTGGCACCTGAATGGCGGCATCCCCGGCTTTCGGCTTCGGTTTCAGAGCTATTGGCAGCGCTGCCAGCAAGGGACAGGGGCGGGCTTGTTAGGCTTGATGCCGCTTCAAAAGCCTGAAAAGAAGGGGCTAAACCGCTGTTTTCGCTTGCGTTTGGCTGGTATCCCGCTTAAACAAGCCCGAATCTTATTTGCTGGGGCCTTTTTGGTTTCGACGTCGTCGAAACTAGGCTCCCGCCGCCCATATTTCCGCATTTCCGCACGGTGAGCCGTATAGGCGTCACCTGGAAATGCTCTAGCGCCCGGAGTGTGACTGCATGGCTCGCGTGACTGTAGAAGACTGCGTAGACAAAGTCCCCAATCGTTTTGATCTCGTGCTGATGGCGGCCCACCGCGCCCGTGCCATGTCTGCTGGTTCTGAACTGACCATCGACCGGGACAATGACAAAAACCCTGTTGTTGCACTGCGGGAAATCGCTGAGGAAACAGTCATTCCAGCTGATATTCGCGAAGACATTATCGAAGACATGCAGAAACGCGTCGATGATGATGAGCCAGAAGGCATCATGGGTGCTGATGACGAAGATGGTGCCGATGCTGCGGAAGCACAGCTTGGTGAAGGCGACCGTATGAGTGAAGATGAGTTGCTGCGGGCTCTCCAGGCTCAGATTGACGCGCCGGCGCCGCCGCGCGCTCCTGAGACTGAGGAATATGATTGAGCAGCGCTTTACGCATAGGGGCTGAAATTTCAAAACCCCACCTGAGAAAGCGCCGCCCGGCATTTGCTTTAAGGGCGGCGTTTTTCGTTTTGGGCGATAGATTTGTTGTTTGCTGCCAAACGGGCAGTGAGAAAGAGATGGGTGTTTATGCTGCGCCAGTATGAACTGGTGGACAAGGTGCTGGCCTACGATCCGGTGGCGGACGAGGCGTTGATCAATCGCGCCTATGTTTATGCAACGAAGATGCACGGCAATCAGCTCCGGCATTCTGGTGACCCTTATTTTTCGCATCCGATTGAGGTCGCGGGCATTCTGACCGATTTGCGCCTCGATGCCGCGACGATCATCACCGGGCTCCTGCACGATACGATTGAAGACACGGAAGCGACGCCGGAAGACATTGCCTCTCTGTTTGGCGGGGAAATTGCCGGTCTTGTCGATGGTGTCACGAAGCTTTCCCAGCTTGAGTGGGATAGCGAAGATGCCAAGCAGGCGGAGAATTTCCGTAAATTCCTGCTCGCCATGTCAAACGATATTCGGGTGCTTCTGGTGAAGCTGGCGGACCGTTTGCATAATATGCGGACGCTTCACCACATACCCAAAGAAGCAAAGCGCCGCCGGATTGCTCAGGAAACGCTGGACATCTATGCGCCTCTCGCTGGTCGCATGGGAATGCACGAGTTTCGTGAAGAGCTCGAAGACCTCTCTTTCCAGGTGATCAACGTTGAAGCGCGACAGGCGATTGAAGCCCGGCTTGAAGATTTCCGCTCTGAGAGCGGGGACGTTATTGAACGTATTCGCGGTCAGATTCTCGCTCTATTTGAGGGCACGGATCTCGACGTGGAAGTGCGGGGGCGCCAGAAACGTCCCTATTCGATCTGGCGAAAAATGCAGAGCCGGTCTGCATCACTAGAGCAATTGTCAGACATTTTCGCGTTTCGTGTGCTCGTTGCAGACGAGACCGATTGCTACCGCGCGCTCGGGGTGCTGCATCGCCGCTGGCCAAGTGTGCCGGGGCGTTTCAAGGACTATATTTCGACGCCGAAAAGCAATGGATACCGCTCAATTCACACCACGATTGTCGGGCCTGAGCAAAAGCGTGTTGAAATACAAATCCGTACACAGAGCATGCACGATGTGGCGGAATATGGTATCGCTGCGCATTGGATCTACAAGAACCCTGATGCCCAGAAATCCGACGATGCGTATATTGATACGTTTGGGTGGCTCCGGCAGCTGGTCGAGATGCTGGAACATGGAAGCTCTGCTGAAGAGTTTCTTGAGCACTCCAAATTGCAACTTTTTTCCGACCAAGTGTTTTGCTTTACGCCAAAAGGCATGCTGATCAATCTGCCTCGCGGCGCTACAGCTTTGGACTTTGCCTATGCTGTCCATACTGAAGTTGGTGACACCTGTGTCGGGTGCAAGATCAATGGCCGTCATCTGCCCTTGCGAACACCGCTGGCAAATGGGGATGAAGTAGAGATTGTGCGCTCCAAAGCGCAACGTCCTGTTCCGATGTGGGAAGGATATGTGGTCACTGGTAAGGCGCGCTCGGCGATCCGTCGCGCTCTTCGCCAGGAACAGCTGGAAGAGTTCACTCTTCTTGGACGACAGATGGTGCGCTCCATATTTGAGTCGGCAGAGAAAGACGCTGCTGATGGCATCGTTGAGCGGGCTCTGGGAGCGCTGGGCTATGCTGATCTTGACGAACTTTTTGGAGCGGTAGGTGAGGGGCTCTTGTCGGCCCATGAGGTCCTTGAGCAGGTATATCCTTCATCCAAAAAGGGCAAACCTCGGAAAAAGGCGAAAGCGCGATCATCTGATGATGCCGACCGGCTGAATGCGAAACCTTTGGTGCGCCTTCGCGGGGGGGAGCGCGGGCATGCCATTCGTTTTGCCAAAAACACCTTTCCGCTGCCCGGTGACCGGATCGTGGGCATTATAACGCCTGGTGAGGGCGTCATTGTTTATCCAATTTCATCGCCGAAATTGGAGGAATTTGACGGAGAAACGGATCGGTGGGTCGATGTGGCCTGGGAGACGCCGGGGACGGATGCGGAGACTTTTACCAGCCGCCTGAACATTCGGGCGTCAAATGAAGTCGGTGCGCTGGGCTCCATCTCGATGGTGATTGCTGATTATGACGGAAATATTAACAACATGACCCTGGCTCAGCGTGATGTCGATTTCTATGACATGGAAGTGGATGTGGATGTGCGCGACCTTAAGCATGCGACTCGCATTATAAATGCGCTTAAGGGCTTGTCGGTGGTGAACGCGATTAGCCGGGTGTGAAAAAAAACAGGCTCTTTAAGAGCCCGACAACTAAAAACTGGTAAGAAAAGACATGGACGAAAAATGGGTTTTGAAGGAATTCTCTGACGCAGGTGCTCTTCTGGATGGGCATTTTGTGCTGTCGTCCGGACTTCATTCCAGCCGGTATTTGCAATGCGCCCGTGCGTTGATGGATGCCGAACGGGCAGCACGCCTGTGCAAAGCGTTGGCGAGTAATGTTCAAGACCTTATCAGCAAGCCTATCGACCTTGTCGTATCCCCAGCCATGGGCGGGGTCATCGTGGGCTATGAAATGGGCCGTCAACTGGGCGTGCCCGCGATCTTTCTGGAGCGCGTCGACGGCGAATTTACGCTGAGGCGCGGGTTTGACATTCCAGAGGGCTCGCGCGTCTTGATGGTCGAAGATATTGTCACCACGGGCCTGTCATCGAAGGAAGCGATTGCCGCGATCCAAGCTGCCGGTGGCAGTGTGGTTGGCGCGGCTTGTCTTATTGACCGCTCCAGCGGCAAGGCCGAAATTGGCGTGAAACTCGCGTCTCTGACCCAATTGTCGGTTCCAACTTACGCCGCCGACAAGTTACCGCCGGAGCTGGCCGCTATTCCGGCCATCAAACCTGGCAGCCGGGGGTTAAAGTAGGGATTCATGTTTCGCCGCCGTATAAAACTCCACCCCATTGAACGCCTGAGAGAGCTTGTCTGGCCCCGGTTGGGCTGGAAGCGTGCGTTTCAATATGGCTGGCGGCGGGTATGGCGCCTTGGGGGGACGCCTCATGCGGTGGCCCTTGGGGTCGCGGCGGGGGCATTTGCTTCCTTCACTCCCTTTCTGGGGTTTCACTTTGCGATCGGTTTTGCAATTGCCTGGGTGCTGCGGGGCAACCTGATTGCTTCCGCCTTTGGCACCTTTGTGGGCAACCCTCTGACCTTTCCCTTCATCTGGCTCGCGACCTATGATCTGGGTTATTGGATGCTCCAGGGGTCAGAAGCGCCGTCCGAACCTGAACTCCAGGTCAATATGATATCAGGGCAGGCGCTGGAAGGTGTTTTGCCGGTCCTGGTGCCAATGCTGGTGGGCGGTATTCCATTGGGTCTTGTCGCCGGCGGTATTATTTACTACCTCACGCGCAGTACGGTTGAGGCCTATCAAGCAAAACGGCGCGACCGTTTGGCAAAAAAGGCCGCTTTGAGAGACGGCAAGATTGCTTTCAGAGAGAGCCATGCTGGAGATCAGGGTGCAGTTGCTGAGCTATAGCTGACGGGCGCGAGGGTGTGATGACTGACGAACATGAATTGCGGCTTGGTGTAAATATCGACCATGTCGCCACCATCCGGAACGCGCGGGGCGGCGGACATCCTGACCCGTTGCGGGCTGCTCACCTGGCGGCTGATGCCGGTGCTGATGGTATTACAGCGCACTTGCGCGAAGACCGTCGCCATATTTCCGATGAGGATATTGACCGTTTGATGGGGGAGCTTACGCTGCCGCTCAATCTGGAAATGGCGGCAACTGATGAAATGATGGCCATCGCCCTTCGCCATCGACCGCACGCCGTGTGTCTGGTCCCTGAAAACCGCGAAGAACGCACGACTGAAGGTGGGCTGGATGCAGCTGGTCAGCATAATCGGTTGGCGCCAATGGTTGCCGATCTCGTGTTAGCGTCAGCCCGGGTCTCGCTGTTCATTGAGGCTGATATCAGGCAATTGGAAGCAGCCGTTTCTCTAAAGGCACCTGTCGTGGAGCTTCACGCGGGTGCTTATTGTGATGCGTGTTTCGATGGGGATGGCGCTGCGGCAGGACGGGAGTTGGAGCGGCTGCAAGAAGCGGCATCGCGCGGCGCTGAACTGGGGCTTGAGGTCCATGTTGGGCACGGACTGACCTTTGATACCGTGGGGCCTATTGCCGCCATGCCGGAAGTCAAAGAACTCAATATCGGGCATTTTCTCATCGGCGAAGCGATCTTTATCGGACTTGATGCGTCGATTAGGAGAATGCGGGCCTTGATGGATGAAGCCCGTGCAGAGACACTGAATACCTTGTCATTTTGAGGGCTTCATATGATTCTCGGCATAGGGAACGATATCATCGACATTAGGCGTATTGAGCGGACGCTTGAACGCCATGGCGAGAGGTTCATTGACCGCCTTTATACAGATATTGAGCGGGCAAAATCGGAACGCCGCAAAAATCGGTCAGCATCCTATGCAAAACGGTTTGCCGCTAAAGAAGCGTGCTCCAAGGCGTTGGGGACAGGCATTCGACAGGGTGTCTTCTGGCGGGATATGGGGGTCGTTAATCTGCGCTCGGGGCAGCCAACAATGGCTTTGACCGGCGGTGCAGCAGAACGGTTGGCGAAGATGGTTCCGGAGGGGATGGAGGCCCAAATTCACCTCACCATCACGGATGACGGGCCTATGGCTCAGGCGATTGTCATTATTTCGGCCATTCCAGCCACCGCATAGGGCCGGTTATTCCTTAATGGCGGGAGATGCGTGACATTGCTGCGTTTGTGGTATGGTCCCGCCACTTTTGACCCCTTTTTTGAGTGAGTGCGGACGTTAATGACTGAGAACATGAAAAGCCTACGAGAAGTGGCGTGGGCAGAAAACGTCAAGACAATCGCCTATGCGCTCCTGATCGCACTGGTCATTCGAACGTTCCTTTTTCAACCGTTCAATATTCCAACGGGCTCTATGATCCCGACTTTGTTGATCGGGGACTATCTTTTCGTTTCTAAATATTCATATGGATATTCACGCCACTCCTTTCCCTTCAGCCTCGGTCTTTTTGATGGGCGCATTTTGGGCAGCGAACCAGAGCGTGGTGATATTGCGGTCTTCAAACTGCCCACAGATAATCGCACAGACTACATCAAACGGGTCATTGGACTGCCCGGCGATGAAATCCAGATGCGAAACTCGGTGCTTTACATCAACGGCAAAGCGGTTCCCAGAGAGCGGATCGAAAATTTTGTCGAGCGTGATGCGGCGGGCAATGCGCGGGGACATGCGCAATACCTAGAGACGCTGCCAAACGGTGTGCAACATATTACGCTGGATCTGGTGCCTAACGGTCTTGGGGATAATACGGGTGTCTACCGGGTGCCGGAGGGACATTATTTCATGATGGGCGACAATCGCGATAATTCGAGCGATAGCCGTGTCCCGAGCTCTGTCGGGTATGTTCCCCTTGAGAACTTTGTCGGGAAAGCACAGGTCATCTTCTTCTCGACGGACGGATCTGCTCGGATTTGGGAGTTTTGGCGGTGGTTTGGTGCTGCGCGCTATGAACGTGTGTTCGACGGGCTTAATTGAAGATTCCTATGACGGATGAACTGGCAGAACTTGAGGGACGGATTGGGTATCAATTCGAAGACCAAGTATTGCTGCGCCGGGCGTTGACCCACGGAAGCCAGGCACTCGCCCAGGGTGAAATTGGGTATGAGCGGTTAGAGTTTTTGGGCGACCGGGTCTTGGGCCTTGCCATCTCCGACATGCTCTATCACCGATATCCTGCTGAGCCAGAAGGCGACCTGGCTGTGCGGCTGAACGGACTGGTTCGGGCGGAGACGTGTGCGGCAGTTGCGCGGGACCTGAAGATCGGCGATGCCCTTCGGATGACGAAGGGTGAGGATAAAGCAGGCGCCCGGGACCGTGGCAGTATTTTGGCAGATGCCTGCGAAGCGGTGATTGCGGCGCTTTACCTCGATGGTGGGATTTCGGTTGCGCGCACGTTCATCGAGACATGGTGGGGACCGTTGCTGGAAGCCATGAGAGACCCTCCGCGGGACGCGAAAACCGTGCTGCAGGAATGGGCGCAGGCGCACAAAAAAGGTCTGCCGAGCTATGTCGCGGTCGGTCGGAGCGGCCCGGATCATGCGCCGGAGTTTCAGATTGAGTTATCAGTTGCAGGGCTCGCTCCCGTGACGGCTGTTGGGCCGTCCAAGCGGGCAGCAGAACAAGCGGCCGCAGTGATGCTGTTGGCGCGCGAAGGGATTGAGATATGACGGAGAGCGGTGTGCCTGAGAGTACAGGCGATACGAAATGCGGCTTTGTCGCACTCATCGGCGCGCCCAACGCGGGTAAGTCGACATTGCTTAACAATATGGTCGGCTCCAAGGTCTCCATAGTGACGCATAAGGTGCAGACCACCCGCGCGCGCATTCGTGGAATTGCCTTGGAAGGCAGTTCTCAGATTGTCTTCGTTGACACGCCGGGCATATTTCAACCGCGTCGCCGCCTGGACAGGGCGATGGTGGACGCGGCCTGGGGTGGCGCTGCAGACGCAGATGCCGTCGTGCTGCTTGTCGATGCTCAGCGGGGTATGGATGAAGATGTGGAGCGCATTCTTGCCGGCCTTAAAAAATCGGGGCGTGTGGCCATGCTTGCGCTTAACAAAATTGATCTGGTGAAGCATGAAGATCTCCTGGCTCTGACGGCGCGGCTCTCAGAAGCAGCGGAATTTTCTGATGTCTTTATGATTTCCGCTGAGAAGGGACATGGGCTCAAGGACCTGAAGATGCATCTTGCTGGGATGATGCCTCTGGGGCCCTGGCATTATCCAGAGGACCAGATTGCGGACATACCACTTCGTTCCATGGCGGCTGAGATCACACGCGAAAAACTCTACCTCCGGTTGCACGAAGAAATTCCGTATGCGCTGACGGTGGAGACGGAAAAATGGACCGGTCATAAAGACGGCAGTGCCAAGGTCGAACAGATCATCTATGTCGAGCGCGACAGCCAGAAGAAGATCGTGATCGGGAAAGGCGGACAATCCCTCAAGACCATCGGTCAATTGGCGCGGGAAGAAATGGCAGAGCTTTTCGGCCACAAAGTCCATCTGTTTTTGCATGTTAAGGTTCGCGCTAAATGGGGCGAAGAACGTGAACGGTTCCAGGAGATGGGGCTAGAGTTTCCTAAAGACTAAGCTGCAATCGTCGTCTCTGTGCGTTTGGGTGCAGCGGGTTTGGGAGGTGTTCTCAGTGGAATGGCGTGACGAAGGTGTTGTGCTGTCGGCCAAATCGCACGGGGAAACCAGCGCGATTGTCGAATTGTTCACTGCGGAACATGGTCGTCATGCAGGCCTGGTACGGGGTGGGGCATCGCGTCGGATGAAGCCGGTTCTGCAACCTGGCAACAGCGTCAGTGTTACGTGGCGCGCGCGTCTGCCAGAGCATCTTGGCAACTTTACAATCGATCTTGATAGGGCAAGAGCTGGTGTGCTGATGGAGGACCCTCTATCGCTTGCGGGTCTGACTGGAGCGTGCGCGGTGGTGTCCGCGCTTCCTGAACGTGAAGACCATCCGGCCCTCTATGATGCCTTCACTATTCTCCTCGACACGTTAGAAGAACCGGAGGTCTGGCCTGCGGTCTTTGTTCGGTTTGAACTGGGATTGCTTCAGGAGCTGGGCTTTGGTCTTGATCTCACCGAATGTGCCGCGACAGGCAGTTCTGAGGATCTTATCTACGTGTCACCAAAAACGGGGCGTGCTGTGAGCCGGGAGGCAGGTGAACCCTATGAGAAGAGGCTTTACCGATTGCCGCCTTTTCTTGTTGGCGGGCGGATCACAGCAGCGGACCCTCAGGATGTCGCCGATGGACTTCGGCTGACAGGGCATTTTCTGGAACGCCACCTGTTTGGCCCGTTTCATGGCCGGCTGCCTGATGCGCGGTATCGGTTGATTGAGCGGCTGTCTGCAGTGGGCGCCCGGACGTCGCTAGATAATATCTAGCTGTCTCTAGCTTTTAGCTACTGTTGTGTGGTCGACCAGAGTCTCAAGAGCTGTCAGGACAAGTTTTGTTGGTGCATCCAGCTTTTGGTCGAGCGCGTTTCTGTTGAACAGCGCATCAAGGTGAGCAATGATGATAGACGGTTCCATTGGCTGTGCAGCCGTGTGGTTCTGAATATAGCGCAAAAGAGAAGCGGTAATCCTGATGACGGGGATGTGGTCGAGTGCTTTAGCGGCGGCGTGGATATCGTTGCATTGATCGATAAACTCCTGCTGTTGGGGCAGGGTGCCTTGTTGCAGATCCCTATAAACCTGTTCGATCTGTTGGATCTTCTTATTCAAGGCGCTGATGCAACGTTCCTGATTTTCGGTGATGAGCGTCTTCATCTTCCGCAGGCGCGTTTTGTCGAGCTTGAAATTGCTCTCTGTTAAATTGCGGACTTCTTTTAAAGTTGGGTCGTTGGTTACCTTCGCAAGCAACAAATTGGGCGGATCAATGAACTCGCAAGGGTCGCCCTTTTTTTGGCCGTCGCGTTTGCCGTCAGGCTCTTTCGCGGGCTCTTTGGTGTTGGCTTGGATGTTCATGATCTCTATACCGCCCACTCTTCGTTGGTATTTTTGGCTGCAGTCGTTTTCGCTGGAGGACTCTCGCGCTTATTGTCGCCAAAGAAGACATCGTCTGTGTGGCGGCGGCGGTCGGGACCGAAATAGGCACCGACCCTTACGAACTGACGCGGACGTTCGATCACACTGATGACACGGGTCATGAGACTGTCGGCGGACACGGGCTTGGCTAGATACTCTGTGACACCATTGTCTCTGGCGCGTTCGATGTTGGCCATCTCCACATGGCCAGAGAGCATGATGATTGGCACGAAGGGGTTGGGATTGTCCTTGTCCATGCGGATACGCCGAACAAATTCGAACCCATCCATAGGCTCCATGCTTCCATCTGTAATCAGAAGATCGGGCGCATTATCTTTGTATATTTTTAGAGCGGACTCACCATCATTCGCTGTGATCACTTTTCCAATGCCCATCAGGATCAAGAGATCATGGATCAGCTTGCGCATGTAGGGACTGTCGTCAACGAACATTGCCGTCAATACGCTGAGGTCATAGTCGGTCGCGGGCATGGTGCTTTTCCATAGTGTTCCGGTTATCCTCCGATTTTTACCTAGTAACTCCTTACAGTTGCTAAAATTTTTTTGAAGAATTGTATTTGTTACCAAATAATTAACGTAAGAATCCCCCGGAATGGCTGTTTTTCGACGATCTACATTTTCCTTGAACGGATCTTTTTTGGTGAATGAAAACTTAAAGACCTGTTTTTGACAATTGCAGGGGGGCTTTACTGGCTGGCAACGGCTTTATTCAGATCCGTGATCAGACGATCCCAGGCAGTTTCGTCTTCAGCCGACCAGCTATCGCCCAGAATGTCCCGAAACGTGTCCACGACGGTCGTGAAGAAGGTCTCAAAGGTTTCAGCGGGAACGCCGATATGGTCGTGATTTATTTTCTCAGTTGCGATGAGGCTGGTTGCATAATGTTTTTCGCCAGTGAAATCGAGAAAACACTCAATGACCTGTGCGAGCATGTTTCCTTTCACGCTGTCGTCGCGGTCCATGAGGAATAGACCTCGCATGTCCGGGTGTTTTTCGAAAAGACGTTTATAGACGAGGTCTGTCGGGTCGCCGTGGATTGTCGCAATGCGTTCCAGGCAATCTTCGATCGGGTTCAATGTTGCTTCAACACTACTCACAGTCGCTCTCCAGTAGGGCAATGGATTTTGATGCCAACGTGGGAGAGGTGATTGCCAATCTTTCGTCACGCCCGCAAGGCCCCCACTATTGCCGAGATGGCGGAACCAGGCAAACCAGGATGCGTTTTTAGTGCCTGCGCAATGAGGCGGCATTGATCTGGGTTAAATCGCAGACCTTCCAGGAGGATTGGAGTTTTGGATTTGCCCTGGTCCTCTCGGAACGCCTCAAGACAGAGCCGTCGGATTGAGAAAAGCACAGGTCGGGGGCTTGCCGTGGTGAGCTCATGTGCTGAGGACGCCGTGAAAGCGGATCTTTGACGTTTTGGCGTGTTTTTGGACTGATTTTGGATAGGGACCCGCCCGAATCTCGCTATAAAGCGAGGATGACAAAGGCCACATTGCCCCCCGAAACACCCGATCAAGAAGTCAATCTGCGCGAGGCGCTGGAAGAGCGTTACCTTGCCTATGCGCTCTCGACCATTATGCACAGGGCTTTGCCTGACGTGCGCGATGGGCTGAAGCCTGTGCATCGGCGGCTTCTGCATGCCATGCGGCAGCTGAAGCTCGACCCAAATTCTGGGTTTAAGAAGTCCGCCCGCATCGTGGGCGATGTGATGGGCCGCTATCACCCGCACGGGGATCAGGCGATTTATGATGCGCTTGTTCGCTTGTCTCAGGAGTTTGCCCAGCGCTATCCACTCGCCGAAGGGCAGGGCAATTTTGGTAATATTGATGGCGATAATGCTGCGGCCATGCGGTACACGGAAACGCGCCTCACAGAGATCGCTCAGCGTCTGCTCGATGGGATTGACGAAGATACTGTCGATTTTCGCGAGACCTATGACGGGGAAGAACGCGAGCCGGTTGTGTTGCCCGCGAACTTTCCCAATCTGCTTGCCAACGGTGCAAATGGCATTGCGGTTGGCATGGCGACCAGTATTCCACCGCACAATGTGGGGGAGCTTTGTACGGCCGCGCTGCATCTGATCAAACACCCGAACACCACGGCCGCTAAAATGGTGGAGATGGTCCCCGGCCCGGATTTCCCGACCGGCGGCGTGATAGTTGAAACCAAAGATTCCATCCAGGAAGCCTATGCGACAGGTCGCGGCGGTTTCCGGCTTCGGGCCCGCTGGGAGCGGGAAGAGGGCGCGCGCGGCAGCTGGGAAATCGTCGTCACGGAAATTCCTTATCAAGTGCAAAAAGCCAAACTGATTGAGCGGATCGCTGATCTGCTGCTGGCGAAAAAACTGCCCTTGCTAGACGATATTCGCGACGAGTCCGCAGAAGACGTTCGTCTGGTGCTTGTGCCGCGCTCGCGCAATGTGGAACCCGAACATCTGATGGAGTCGCTCTTTAAGGTGAGTGACCTTGAGGTGCGTATTCCGCTCAATCTCAATGTTCTGTCAGCGGGCCAGGTTCCTGGTGTGATGAACCTGCGGGATGCTCTGCAGGCATGGCTTGACCATCGCAAAGTGGTGCTGGTTCGACGGAACAAGTTCCGGCTTGAGAAGATTGAACGTCGGCTTGAAATTCTAGCGGGCTATCTGATTGCCTATCTCAACCTTGATGAAGTGATCCGCATCATCCGCTGGGAAGATGAACCCAAGCAATTCATGATGAAGGCGTTTGATCTCACTGACACTCAGGCAGAGGCCATTCTCAACATGCGCCTTCGGGCTCTTCGTAAGCTCGAAGAGTTGGAGATCAAGAAAGAGAACAAGGAGCTTAACGCTGAAGGTAAGAAGATTAGGGCTTTGCTCAAGTCTGATGACGATCAGTGGAAGCTCATCTCCGGCGAAATCAGCGACCTCAAAAAAGAATATGGACCGAAGAGCGCCCTTGGTCGCCGTCGATCCACGCTCAGCGATGCGCCTGTGCTCGAAGACGTGCCGCTTGAAGCGATGATTGAGAAGGAACCGGTCACGATTGTCTGTTCGGACAAAGGCTGGATCCGCGCTCTCAAAGGCCACATGGAGAAGACCGGAGACCTCAAATATAAGGAGGGCGACCGCGAACGCTTCGTCTTCCATGCGGAGACTACGGACAAGATTATTCTCTTTGCGACGGATGGCCGGTTCTACACGATCCCTGCAGATCGCCTTCCTGGTGGGCGCGGCAATGGACAGCCGCTGCGGTTCTTCATCGATATGGAAGAGGGACATGACATTGTCTCGCTCTTCATCCACAAGCCTGGTCGGAAGCTGCTTGTCGCCTCGCGCACCGGTCACGGCTTTATTGTGCCTGAAGATGATGTGGTGGCGCTGCGCCGTCCGGGCAAGCAGGCCATCAATGTCTCCGGTGACAATGAAGCCTGCGCCTGCGCGGTCGTTGAAGGCGATCATGTGGCTGTGATTGGCGAGAACCGAAAATTGCTGCTCTTCAAGATTGATGATGTGCCTGAGATGGGCCGTGGCAAGGGTGTCCGCCTGCAGAAATACAAGGATGGCGGGCTTTCAGATGTGAAGACATTCACGCTGAAAGAGGGTCTGACGATCTTTGATCGCTCAGGCCGCGCCCGCAGCTTCACAAAGACAGAGCTGAAGGACTGGATGGGGACGCGTTCTCAGGCCGGTCGTCTGCCGCCGAAGGGGTTTCCCCGTACTGAGAAGTTTGGCAACAAGCTGTAACGCCTATCGCGGCCTGACTAGAAAACGAAGTCGACAGGTAAGGTTGCCATCACACCCCAATAGCTCACGTGCAGCTCATAGCTTGAGTCCGGGCGCAGGCGTGTGGCATCGATATCGATCACAAAGCCTTCTGTCGTGTTGTGATTTCCCTCAAGCGTTGCCTGCATCATGACTTGTGGACAGATCTCTTCGGCCTTCGCCTGAACGAAGTCGCGGCGGCTGTCGAGCAACACCCATTTGAAGACTTTGCAAGGTGTGGGGGCGGTGAGCTGGATCAACGCATCTGTATTATTGATGAGCTGAACTTGCACATCCATGGGGATGGTATCACCGGTCTGCGCGAGTGGTTCACCTGAGATGATAAGTTCCAGATCGTCTTTGAACTGAACCAGGCCATATTCGCTCGCCAGCCCAATGGCCAGAATACCAAAGACAAGCACGAGGGTCATGGGGGAGAACATGCCGAGGCCCCGACCGGGTTTTAGGAAATCAGGTATGCGCATGAGAAAATCCTAACAGGCTGGCCTAGATTGGAATGGGTTGGCGTGGGTCATCCAAATATCACTTCCGGCAGCCATGTGGCAATTGGCGGATAGCGCGCAATGATGATGAGCGCCAGAATTTGAATGAGAACAAAGGGAATGACACCGCGATATATCTGAATGGTGCGCACGGTATCTGGTGCCACGCCCCGCAGATAGAAAAGGGCAAAGCCAAAGGGCGGTGTCAGAAAGGAGGTCTGGAGGTTGATTGCCATCATGACGCCGAGCCAGACGGGATCGAACCCCATAACCAGCAGAATGGGGGCGACGATGGGCACCACGACAAAGGTGATCTCAATGAAGTCGAGGAAGAAGCCCAAGACAAACATCACCGCCATGACAATCACGACAGGGGCAAGCGGGCCAAAGAGTTGAGTGGCCCAGCTGTCAGGGTCATGGAGTAGGAATTCCTGAACCGTCTCATCGCCGCCCAGACCTCTGAAAACGAGGCTGAAGAGGGCTGCACCGATGAGGATCACAAAGACCATGGAACTGGTGCGGGTGGTCGATTGCACGACATCAGAGAGAATGCCGTTCCCGAAAAGCCGGAGGCAGCTGACTGCGACGCCCCAGGCAATGCCCAGCGACAGAAGGGCTGCGAGCCAAATGGAGACTGTTTCGCCTGCGCCAATATCAGTGCGTGTGACGCGGAGATCAACAAAGGAAGTGAGCACAAGAATGCCGATAAGGCTGGCGGCGGCCACGATGATCGCGCGTTTTGCGCCTGCTTGTCGAAATCCGGCGAGGAGAAGCGAACCAACCGCGCCAACACCGGCTGCCTCTGTGGGCGTGGCGATGCCACCAAGAATGGAGCCCAGGACGGAGAGAATGAGCAGGACCGGGGGCACGAGCGCGCGGATCGTTTTTTTGTAAAGCTCGCGTCGGTTCAGGGTTTCATCAGGCGGCATGGCTGGGCTGGATTCTGGATGAATTGCCGCCCGGAAGATCTGATAGGCGATGTAAAGCCCGACCAGCATGAAGCCCGGAAGCAGGGCACCGGCGAAGAGATCGCCCACTGACATGGTCTCCAGAACAAAGAGGCCCTGGGAGGTCTGCGCCTGTTGGTAGGCGTTGGAGAGAACGTCGCCCAGCAGGACCAGTACGATCGAGGGTGGGATGATCTGGCCCAATGTGCCCGCAGCCGCGATGCTGCCGGTTGCCAGCGGTATGTCGTACCCGCGGCGCAGCATGGTTGGGAGCGAGAGCAGGCCCATGGTGACGACGGTCGCGCCGACTATGCCAGTGGAGGCGGCGAGCAGGGCGCCGACGATGGAGACTGAGTAGCCAAGTCCCCCTCGGATGGAGCCGAAGAGCTGGCCCATGCTTTCCAGGAGTTCTTCAGCAACTTTGGAGCGTTCCAGCATGGTGCCCATGAACACAAAGAGAGGCACCGCGATGAGCGTCTCATTTGTCATGGTGCCAAAGATGCGGGACGGCAGGGCGCCTAAGAAACCGGCATCGAATACACCAAGGGACATGCCGATAAGGGCAAAGAGCAGGGCGACGCCGGCCAATGTGAAAGCAACAGGAAAGCCGGATAGAAGAACAGCGCAGGCGACTGCGAACATCAGAATGTCGAGAATATTGGCAGTCATGCTCTAGACGGACCCCGATGTGCTGCTGTCAGCGGAACTGGGCGGCTCACCACTAAGGGTGCTCAGAGATCGGATTACAGTCGATAGACCCTGCAGGATCACAAAAACCGCAAAAAGTGGAATGATTGATTTCAGCAGGAAGACGGCTGGGATACCGCTTGTCTCGCGAGAGCCTTCGAAGACGGACCAGGAACTGCTGACATAGGGCCAGGAGACATAGATGATGAGAATGCAGACGGGCCACAGAAACAGGAAGGTGCCCATGAGATCGACCATCGCTTTATATCTAGGCGAAGCTTCCCGGTAGAAAATGTCCACCCTCACATGGCCGTCGCAATAAAGCGTGTATCCAGCGGCGAGCATGAAGAGAATGCCGTGCAGATAGAGGATGCTCTCCTGCATCCAGACATTGGATAGTCCGAACACGTAGCGCATCATCACCACCGTGAACTGCACAAGCACCATGATCAATGCAGCCCAGGCGACTATGCGTCCTGTGCGGTTGGAAAAAGCGTCGATCCGGTCCGCGACTTTGACAAGAGTTTTCAATGGGTAGCCATGGGGTTCGTCACGCGGTTAGCCACGGGATTCTGTAAAGGCCTGTTCGGCAATGCGTGTCCACTCGCGTGACGCATCCAGAGAGGTTTTAAAGCTCTCATAAACACGTTTTGTGATGTCGTCCGTGCCAACAGCTTCCGCCAGCACGATGTCAGACTGTTCTTTGATGCCCGTCATGATCTCAGGCGTGAATTCGCGAAGCTTGACGCCATGCTCGCTCACCAGGGTTTGCAGGGACCGGGCATTGAAGTGATTGAACTCCGCGAGTGTGTAATTGTTTTCAGCCTGACAGGCTGTTTCCACGGCTTTCTGCTGGAACGGTGTCAGCGAGTTCCAGACCTCCAGGTTAAACCCTGTTGCGAGGGCGGAACCGGGCTCGTGGAAACCGGGCCAATAATAATAGTCAGCGACCTGGTGGAAGCCGAAGGCCACATCGTTCCAGGGACCGACCCATTCTGTTGCGTCGATTGTTCCTGCCTGCAGCGCTTGATAAATTTCATTGCCCGGCAGGGTCACCGCTGCCGCGCCCAGACGGCGCATCACTTCGCCGCCGAGGCCTGGCATACGGATCTTCAGGCCTTTGAAGTCTTCGAGCGTGTTGATCTCTTTGCGAAACCAGCCACCCATCTGGACACCGGTGTTGGCGCTCATGAAGGGCTTGATGTTAAAACCCGTGGCGAGCTCATCCCAGAGTTCCTGACCGCCGCCCCAATAGATCCAGGCATTGATCTCGTTGGCGGTCATGCCGAAAGGCACGGCGGTGAAGAAATTGTAGGCGACAGATTTTCCCTGCCAATAATATTCAGCGCCGTTGTACATGTCTGCCGCACCGCTGGAGACGGTATCGAAGGCCTCCAAAGCGGGGACAAGTTCACCGGCAGCAAAGACTTTGATCTCCAGCTCGCCATTGGTGAGCTCATTGATCCGCTTGGCGGTGCGCTCTGCAGAGACGCCCAGGCCTGGAAAATTTTTAGGCCAGGTGGTGACCATTTTCAGCTGGCGGGTGCTGTTTGCAATTGCAGGTGCGGCAAGGGTGGTCGCTGCTGTGGCGGCAACGCCAGCGCCTGCCAAAAAAGAACGCCGTTTCATGACTGATAACTCCCCGTACCCACTCATTTGTCTGCGCCGTGTCCTTCCCCCGAACATGGCTTGATTGTTGGGGCTCAGTATAGGGAGCGCGGCTCGCCACGCAATGCTGCGATGAGTGGATTTTTCAGTGTTTCGAGGGGGTTAGCCGCGTTATCTGAGAATTGGGCTCTACTCGTCGTCCAGGACTTCCCAGCCTTCAGGACGCAGGCCTTCCAGGGGTTTGAACCTGGCTTTGTACGCCATCTTCTGGGACCCATCGACCCAATAGCCCAGATAGACGTAAGGGAGCCCTAATTGGCGGGCACGGGATATGTGATCCAGGATCATATAGGTCCCAAGGCTTCTGGATGCCTGGGTCGCATCAAAATAGGAATAGACCATGGAAAGCCCGTCTTCGAGGCGGTCCGTCAGAGCAACGGCGGTCAGCGGACCTTCTTCCTCACTGTCTAGGTCGCGCCGCTCGCGATATTCGAGAACGGCGGTGTTGACGGTTGTGTCTTCCACCATGGAGGCATAGTCGAGCGCCGTCATATCTGACATGCCGCCTTCAGAATGGCGTCCATCAAGGTAAGAGCGCAGAAGACTGAATTGTTCTTCACTGGCGATCGCGTCTTTGGTGGTTCGAACGAGGTCGGTGTTGGCCTTGGCGATGCGGCGGAAGGATTTGGTTTCGACAAACTGATCGACAAGCACTCTGACCGATACGCAGGCTGAGCAGTCATCACAGGCTGGCCGGTAGGCGATATTCTGGCTGCGTCTAAAGCCACCATGGGTGAGCGCGTTGTTCAGCAGATCCGCGTTCTCACCCATCAGGTGGGTGAAAACCTTCTTCTCATAAAAGCCGTCCAGATACGGACACTTGGAGGGTGCCGTAATATAGAATTGCGGAAATTTCGATCCGAACTGCGTCGTCACTTGAGCAATGCCCGTTCTTTAGAAGTGCTAGATTCCATAATACCACGGGGCGAAGAGAGAGAAAGTAATCCATAGGATAATAATCAAGGGTCCGCCGACATTCAAAAAATCTCGGAATTGATAGTGCCCCGGACCCATTACCAGAAGGTTCGTTTGGTATCCCATGGGCGTTGCAAAGGAGCAGTTTGCGGCAAAAATAACCGCATAGATGAAAATCATGGGATCAACGCCCAGCTCATTGGCGGTGCCGGCCGCAATGGGGACAAACAATACCGCCGTTGCGTTATTGCTCAGCATGTTGGTCATGATGGCAACAAGCAGGAAGAAGACCGAGAGGACAACGGCGGGACCGGCTCCCTGGAATGTCGTCACCACTAGGTGCGCGAGAAAACCAGCACCTCCGGTGAACTGCAGTGCCGAACCCATGGCGAGAGCGGCGCCCACCAGTAAGAAGATACGGCGGTCGACAGCACGCGATGCCTGGCGAATGTTGAGGACATCAAAGGCAATCATGCCTGCGGCACCGGCAAGGGCGGCGACTTCAATGGGTACAATGCCGGTTACCGCCGCGAGGATGCTCGCGCCAAAAATGAGGCGCGCGCGCCAGGCGCGACGGATGTCGGGAATTTCAGTTGCCGACCATTCCAGCGGGATGACGTCTCTGTTGAGACGTAGGCCTTGCACGTCATCTGCTTCGCCGAGGATGAGCAGCACGTCGCCATCTTCCAGGCGGATACCGTTCATGCGGGCGCGGATCATGCGGCTGCGGCGTTGAATACCCAGCACGATGCAGCCGGTTTCATGGCGGAAGCCGATCTGCTCGATATTGCGACCGATCATTCTTGAGCCGGGGGCGACAACCGCTTCGACAAGGGTGATTTTGCCTGACCCAGCCGGTGCCTCCTCACTGTCTTCGCTCTGGAGGGTCTCTTCCAGCATGCCGCGGAAAATATTGGCGCTGGATTTCAGGGCATCCGTCAGGCTCGTGCGGGTTGCCGCGAGAATGAGCGTGTCGCCGGGCTGGAGTGTGACTTCGTCAAAGGGGGGAAGAATTGGGTGTTCGCCCCTTTGGACCATGCGCACGGTCATGCCCTTGAGGGAAGGGAACATGCCCGCAACTGCGCTTTCGCCGACAAGCGGATGGTTATAGGTCAGGTGGATCTGCGCGATGTATTGCTTGCCAGCGCCCTGACCCAGCTCGTCGGTCAGTCCCTCTCGTTTGGGAAGAAGGTGCGGTGCGACGAACAGCACGTACACCATACCAACGCTCGCAAGGAAAAGGCCTGGCACGGTGAAGTCAAAGAAACCGATCTCGCCGAGTCCCAGATTTTCTGTGATCCCGGCGGTCAACAAGTTGGTGGAGGAGCCAATGAGGGTTGTCATGCCGCCGAGAATGCAGACAAAACTCAAGAGCATCATCACCTGGCTGGCATGTTTGCGGAGTTGTGCGGCCAGTGTCACGAGCACCGGAATAAACATCACGGCAACAGGCGTATTGTTCAGAAAGGCGCTGATGGCGGCGACAAAGAAAAGCGTGCCGATCAGTGTTGCCTGCGGCCTGCTTCCGCCAATAGAGGCGATCCATTGTGTGGGCGCTTCCATCGCGCCAGAGTGGAACAGGCCTTGTCCAACAACCAGCAGGGAGAGAACAGCGATCAGGGCCGGGTTGGCGAATCCTGAGAGCAGTTGAGCGCTTGAAAGCAGGTCGCGCCCGTCGGCGGCGATCACCGGAAACAGGGTGAAAAAGATGAGGAAAAAACCGATGACGAGAAGCGATGTCAGCTCAAGTGACAGTCGCTCTGTGCTGTAGAGCACAATCGCGGAGATGATGGCACCAAAGGTGACCCACATCTGCCACGTTTCGGGGGCAAGTGCTTGCATTGACGAGTGTTTGACCGTTTCAACCGCTTTTGGGACGCCCATCATATCTCAAATTTGCGCGCCGTCGTAGAGAATGATGGTGGTCGGACTGTTCTACCTATTGCGGAGAATCTGTGCGGATGAACACTGAGCCTGAAAAATAGTCATGGAGACACCGTTTGCGGCGGTTGAACAGGACAACAATGAGTGACAGGCCAAAAAGCGGAGTGGCAGTGATATAAAAGAGTAGCGTCTGGACAAATGCCTGCACGTAGCCCGGGCGACGTCCGTCCCATGTCCTCATCTCGACGCCCTGCCACTGCATACCTGGCGTTGCGGAATGGCTTCCCCCCAACGTCATTGTGAAATAGGCAAAGAAGAGGGCGGGCGTGATGAGGCCGAATCCCGGCCACAGAACGCCGAGACTCAAGACGCCCAGAATTCCAAAGAGGATTGAGGCGGCGAAGAAGAGCACGGCGATGGCCGCGAGATCGGCCAAAAAGGCAAGAATGCGGGACCTTATGAGGCCCTTGAAGGCAGCCGGATTGTCTGCTGGATTCGGTGCGCCTTCTGCCTCAAAACTCTGCCGAAAATAGTCGCTCGAAGGAAAGCTGCCCCGTATGCCGCTTTCGGCGTCGTCCATTCAATTTCTCCTGTCGGTCACAATGACTGTACAGAATAGTTGGGGTGGGGACAGCGTCTGTGCAAGGCCTGGGTTAGCGGCCAAATCCTGGTGGTAGAACAGGCGCTTCATTTAGAAGCAGAATGCCTACCCGACGATTCGCGGGTAGATAGGCATCTTCAGGAAAGAGTGGATCTGAATCTGCTTTGCCGGCGACCTCAGAGATCTGATCGGCATTGACGCCGTGTAGTTGGAGAATGCGACGGGTTGCGTTTGCCCGGTCAGCTGTCAATTCCCAGTTGGAATATCCAGGAATGCCCTCTAACGGTGCGGCATCTGTGTGACCCGTAATCACCAGCCGGTTGGGTAAGTTCTGGATGATTTTTGCGACCTGCTCCAGAACGAGACGTGTGCGTTCGTAAGGTTCGGCGTGGCCGGGAGGGAACATGGAGCGTCCGTCCTGGTCTGTCAGCTGGATGTGAAGACCTTCAGGCGTTTCCTCGATGATGATGTTGCGAGACAGTTCGGCAAGTTCCGGCATGTCTTGTATCGACTGGCGCAGACTTTGAGCAGCACTCTGAAACTGGCTCTGGTCGTTCTTTGCTTGTTGATCTTTCTCCAGAGCCTCTGATTGGAAGTTGGCGGTGCCAGGGGCCTCGCCGTTTGAGGAGTCTCTGCCGTCAGAGCTGGCCGCTGTTTTCTGGTTCTCTGTCTCGGGGCTTTTAGGGGCTGCTGGTGTTGAGATCGACATCATGACTTTCGGGGCTGAACCCGCCATGCGCGCGCCATCAATGTCGAAAGCTGTGCCGCCCATCACGCCGCCAGCACCCGATGTGGTGCGGCTGACGCTTGCGGGCGCGAAATAGTCTGCGAGGCCTTGTTTCTGTTCAGGCGTGGTCATGGCAAGGAGCCACATCAGCAGAAAGAAAGCCATCATCGCGGTCACAAAGTCGGCATAGGCAATTTTCCACGCACCGCCGTGATGGGCGTGGCCACCCTTCTTGACCTTCTTGATAATGATGACTTGTTCGTTCATCGCCATGAGGGATTACTTAACTCGTTGGGATCGTGAGATTTCCGGTGGACTCTTCAACCTCGGCAAATGTTGGACGGGTCGGGCTCATAACGGCTTTGCGTGCGAACTCGACAGAGACTGCCGGAGCATATCCATTCATGTGCGCAAGAAGACCTGCCTTCATCGACAAGAGGTATTTGCTCTCCGCTTCGTAGGCCGCCTTGAGGAAAGTCGCCATCGGTGTGAAGAAGCCGTAAGCGACAAACACGCCGAAGAATGTTCCAACAAGCGCACCACCAATCAGGTGACCCAGAATTTCTGGAGGCTGATCAATGGAACCCATGGTTTTGATCACACCCAACACAGCGGCCACAATGCCCAACGCGGGCGTGCCGTCGCCGAGTGCCTGGATGGACCCCACAGCGAGTTCTTGTTCCTGGTGATGGGTTTCGAGTTCTTCGTCCATCAGGGCTTCAAGTTCATGAGCATTTTCTGTACCCAGAGTGATCATACGCAAGTAGTCACACATGAATTCAACGGCATGGTGATCGGACGCGAAAATTGGAAACTGATTGAAGATATCGGATGAGTGGGGATCTTCGATATGGGATTCCAGAGCAAGCGAGCCCTTTGCCTTTGCCAATTTGAAGAGTGTGTATTGCAGGCCAAGGAGCTCCAGAAAAGCTTCCTTAGTATATTTGGACCCTTTGAGGCTTGTGCCGAGAATGCCCCCCATGCTTTTAAGGACACTGGACGGATTGCCGATGATGAAAGCACCGATGGCGGCACCCAAAATGATGACGAATTCGAAAGGCTGCCAGAGGACCCCGAGTTTGCCGCCCATAGCGGCGTAACCGCCGAAGACGCAAACACATACTACAATAATGCCAACAATAAGCTGCATCGCGAGACCGCCCTTACCTGTGATCCAGCAGCACTACTACAAGCCCATAACGTAGCAGCCATCCTGGCCTACACTGTTCTGTCCCTATTCTGCTCAGCCATTCTTAATATGGTGTTGAAACGGAGAGGCGGGCGCGCAGAATTCTGGCCTTATTTGGGTAAATACATCGAAGGGGCGCAAAGCGCGTTTCGGGAATGTGGGTTGCGCGGTTTTTACTGCATGCCTAAAAGGGCTGAGATGATTTCGTTTACCGCTCCGAGATCTCTGTTAATAAGTTGTTGCGGTGACCTGAAGAACCGGAAAGCCTAATGACCAGTCTAGATAGTCGTGCATTTCGCAATGCTCTTGGAGAATTTGCTACCGGCGTTGCCATAGTGACAACTCAAGTAGAGGGGCAAGACCCTATTGGAATTACGGTCAATTCCTTTTCGTCTGTCTCGCTCGACCCGCCGCTGGTTCTTTGGTGTCTGGATAAAGGTTCAGACCGGCTGAGTTCCTTTGAGCAGTGTAACGGGTTCACCATCAATATTTTGGCGGCTGAGCAGCGCGATCTCTCCAACCGTCTTTCCCGGTCCGGGCAAGCAGGGCTGGAGGACATTCCCATTGGTGAAGGTGTCAACGGATGCCCGTACCTAGCTGAAGCGCTTGCAAATTTTGAATGCTCAATTGAAGCGCGTCATGACGCAGGCGATCACATTATAATGGTAGGCCGGGTGTTGGCGTTTAACCAACCCAGTGCAGAGACACCCCTGATTTACCACCGGGGTGCCTATTGTTCACTTGCGAGTTAGGGCGCTGTTTGCTCTGGCATTGGCGTTGGCGTCATTTTTTTCAGGTTATCGCGCATCAGGCGCATGTAGTTGAGAAGCTGAAGATATTCGTCAGGTGAAATTCCCTCGATAATCCCTTTGTGCATATCGATGATGATCTGCTCGCCCCCCTGTCTGAGCTCGTGCAGTACAGGCGTGAGGAATATGCATTTGGCGCGCCCGTCCTGGGGGTGGGGTCGCCGCTCGATAAGGCCGATTTCTTCTAATTCTGCGATATAGATCCCGGCAGAAACTTTGTGGATTGCCAATGCATCGGCAAGTTCTGTCTGGGTGAGACCGTCTGTTTTGAGCAGGGTGACGATGACCCTTGTCTGATTTCGGCTGAGGCCGCTGCGGCTGTCATAATTGTGCTGCAGCAACCCCCCAACCTCGGAAAACAGGTCAATGAAGTAGAAGGGGTCCAGCTCATCTCGATCTGTGTTTTGTGTAACCATCTCGCTCTTACGGCTCGTTCTTCTTAAGGGCGCTGCATATCAATGAGATGCGCGACGTCTGTGCTGTGGATTTTCATTCCCCTCAAGGGGGATTAACACTCGTTTAATTGATTTGGACGCGACCGCAAATCCGGGTTGACCTTCTCACCTTACCAATGTTCTAGTAAAGCCACGTTACTAATTATTGAGCCCGATAGCAATCGGGTCGTGTGGGGAGTGGTGTCAGTGGCCGATGAGCAAGTAGTTGAGAGTGAAGAAACTGTTGAGGCAGGGGCGGAAGCTTTGGTTGAGGGAGCTGCCGAGGGGGCGGACGCGTTGTCTGGCTTGGATGCGGCTGCCGCGGGTGCGGACAGTGGCATTTGGGAATTGGTGCCGTTGATCGACAAGGGCGGGCCGATTGTTGTCATTCTGCTTTGTCTCTCGGTGCTGTCCCTTGCGATTATTTTGCTCAAGGTCTTTCAGTTCTGGCGTGCAGGACTTTCGCGCCGCGGGTTTATTGAAATTGCCATCGACAAAATCAAAGCCGGAGATAAAGACGGTGCCGCATCTGTTTTGCGTAAAACACGGTCACCGGTTGCCCGCACATTGCTGGCGGGTGTTGAAGGCTCGATGAATGGCGGAAGCGTAGAAGAAGAAATTGCCCGGGTCGGCGGCAATGAACTTGGCGGGTTGCAGAGCTATTTTCGGTGGCTGGAAGTCATCGGGAATATCTCGCCATTGCTGGGCCTCCTGGGGACGGTGATCGGGATGATCAACGCTTTCCAACAACTGCAACTGGCTGGCAATAAGGTGGACCCTGCCATCCTCTCCGGTGGCATCTGGGTTGCGCTGCTGACGACTGCTGTTGGTCTTGCTGTTGCCATTCCTGCGATTGCATCGCTCAACCTGCTGGAAAGCCGGGTTGATGTTGCGCGCCTCACCTTACGAGATGCGTCTTCGCGGTTGATAGCTGCCCTTAGATCAGCATAAGGCACGGTCTCATGTTCGATGAACCAATCCATAAGAAGAGGATCGTGAGCCTGACACCACTGATTGATGTGGTGTTCCTGCTGTTGATCTTTTTCATGTTGGCCAGCTCATTTCTGCAGACGCAATCGATCGCTGTTCTGACTCCTGCGCCTAATCCAGAAGAAGTGGAGACGGACAAGCATGTCGTTGAAGTGTGGGTGATGACAGATGGCACACATCGTCTTGATGGTGAACCCATTGCACCAGAGGCACTGAGCGAGGGCATCCGCACGAACCTGGGTGGCGACCCTGAAGCGGTTGTGTCCATTCTGGCGGAGGAGGGTGCGGCGGTGCAGCCGCTTATCTCGGCGATTGAAGCTGCGCGCAATGGCGGGGCGCAGTCTATCGGGACGTCGCGGGTGGAGAGCTTAAGATAATGATTGAATTTGACGAAGCGCCTAAACGCAGACCCTATGAATCAGTCGTTCCGCTGATCAATGTCGTTTTCCTGCTGCTGATTTTCTTCCTGCTGGCAGGCACACTCCAGCCGACTGACGATATTGACGTCGATCTGCCGGTTGGTCAGGTGGATGACAAGCGGGCCTCTGAAGATGTGGTTCTTTACATGGAAGCAGACGGGTTCGTTTATCTCGGTGACCGGGTCATGGGCGCGGAACTGGCGGCCTACCAACTACGAAACTTTCTCGATGATGAAGGCATTTATGATGTCTCCATCAAGGCGGATGAAAATGCACCTGCGCATGAGTTGATTGTGCTCATGGAAGGCTTGCGCAATGTCGGTGTGCGGGAAGTCAATCTAGTGACGGAGCAATCTGAATGAGTGTGACGGACGCAACCCCTGGGCCGAGTTTTGAAGCGCCGAAATTGCGGACCGTGTTGCTCGTGTCTGTCGGGCTGCATTTGCTGGTGTTGATCTATTATCTTCTTGGTGGTGGGATCTTTGGTGTTGAAGGGCCGGGCGACGGGGATGCATTGACGTTCCAGCTCGCGGCCGGCCTGGACAATAATGATGATGCGGCGGCCCAGATTGACGGGTCCGACCAGCAAACGCCGACGTTTGCGGATGCCGATGTTGACCCGGTGCCTGAACCTACGCCCGAACCTGAAGTGAAGCCGGAAGTTAAGCCCGAACCCAAACCAGAACCGAAACCTCAGGTGACCGACCAGTTGCCGACGCGTCGCAATGAAGATGTTCAGCCACAGGCGGCTACAACGCCACAGCGCGGCGAGGCTGAAGTGACAACGCCTGGCGGATCTGTCGGCATCCCAGAATATGACCATTATGGCGGTGGGGGTAACCTGGAAGAGACGATCCGAAACCGTCCAGGGAACTCACTGACCGGGAACGCCATCAGTGCGCGGCTCACGGGCCAAACGCTCTATCTGGAAATGGGACGGCTTGATATTCAGGGGGGTAATCGTCTGACCAATGTGGAGATCCAGCTCAATCCAGACGGTACGAGCCGGGTGAAGCTTGTCTACTACCACTACAAAACATTCCATCAGGAACGCTCGTCGACCGATTCTAAACGGGGGAGCGGTCGCTGGTGGATCGAAGGCAACCGGTGGTGTCATCAGTCTGAGATCATCTCGTACGGGACAAAGGACTGCTACGACATGAACTTGGATGGTGCAACGTTGCGCCTTTACTATTCAGAGTGTTCGCGACGTTCGTCGCCTCATTGCAAGTCCTATCGTCTCGCTGGCGAGGGAGCTATTCGCTAGTATTGGATCTGCAATGGCCGGAGATCCATCTGCGACACTGCCTTGATGCTTGATCGATCTGTCGTGATAGCGATGCTTCCGCCGTCTGCCCAATCGGTCGCCAGATGATCGAAGCCCTCTGAGAACGGATTTCCTGACTGGCCGGTGGAGATCATGTATCTCGACGCGTCCAGATCGCTTAGATCGTAAACCACCCGGTATCCCGCTGCGTGTACGTTGTCGAAGGGGTTGCTTGATCCAATGACATGCTGGCCGCGATTGATGGTGTGATTGCCGCCGGAAGAAGGTCGCGCGATTGTGAGAGCTTCCCCAAGAATTGGCAGGAAAGACCCGGGGATATGCCTGTTCACCACCGGGTGGGCTTCGTCCCATCGCCACGCCTTCACATCCTCTCCAAATCGCTCTTTCGCGTCTGCTAGCGCCTTGGTAAGTGCCTCATCTACAAGACCAGCGCATGTCTCTATGACGTCTTCCGTGGTGACGTTGTCACACCAGACGTCTTTGCCTTCAGCGCCTGTCAGGGCTTGTTCCATGAAGATCGGGTGGAAACGCCAGCGCGAGGCAAACTCGTCCTGCAGCTCATCTGCGTACACAAGGCGGGTGAGTTCTCGCATCCAGCTGAGGAAGAGGATGGGTTCGGCTTTGTCGCCGTCCATCTTGTGATCCCAGCCTGCGAGACGCGCACGCGCTGTAGCTGTTTCCGGCGTGTCGGTGGCCATGCTGAGCAGGAGTGGTGAGAATTTCGCGGCGAAGCTGGACCCGTTGTCCATGAGCATTGCTTCAAAACTATCGACTGTGTGTTTGTTCGAGGCGGCCAGCAGTTCCTCAATTCGCTCGGCGCGGTAGGGCAGGTCCCATTGTCGGGTAATTGAATAGGGGTAGCTGTCGGACACAATCTTGTTGTTGGCCGTGACAATCTTGCCGCTCTCCGGATTGAAGGTTTGGGGCAGTTCCTCAAAGGGAATGGTGCCAGTCCAGGCATTTTCTGGTTTCCAAGCCGGGGTTGGGAGCAGGCCATATGTTTCGTGAGCGTCACCTCGTATGGGGATTTGTGCAGGGGCGATAAAGCCAATCTCTCCATCGATATTTGCAAACACCATGTTCTGCATCGGCGCCACATAAGAGCGGAGGGCGTCCCGGAACTCCTGAAAGTTCCGGGCTTTGGTGATGTTGTGGCCAGCTTCAATCGTGAGGTCAGGACTTGTGAGTGCTGTCCAGGATATGGCCAGCACGTGACCTTCGGGGGTCAACTCATCGGCACCGAAGAGGTCTGAGGGAAGCACGGGGCCGTTTTGCGTGGAGCGGATGGTGAATGTTTCATCGGCACCAAACCGGACTTTGAGGATTTCTGTTCTCTCTTCGAAGCTCGCATATCCTTCTGGTGTCAGATATTGGGTTTCATCCTCCGGGTTCAGTTTTTCGACATAGAGGTCTTGTGTGTCGGGGCCTGTATTTGTGTAGCCCCAGGCGATGTGATCATTGCGCCCAAGGATGACACTTGGAACACCTGCGATGGTACCGCCGACCACATTCCTGTCGGGATAGGCGAGGTGGGCGAGATACCAGATGGAAGGGGCCAACATACCCAGGTGTGGATCATTGGCGAGGAGTGGCTTGCCACTTGCCGTGTGGCTACCGTCCACGACCCAATTGTTGGAGGCCCCCTTTGGCCCGATATCCGGGATCGCAGCAGCGGCCTGCTGGATTGGTGTGTCGGCATAGAGGCTGGCGAGATCTGGCAGGGCGACCGGTGCGTCGCCGGGATAAGGCGGGAAAAAGGCAGCGAGCTGATCTGCGGACAAAACTTCTGCCAGACGGGCGCGGGAAAGTTCTCTCGTGGCATTGCCGGACAGGCCGAGAGCCAAGAGCTTAATCATGACGACGGAGTCCGCGGGCACCCACGGCTCGGGCTCATGGGCCAGAAACAGAAACTCCGGGGGAAGCGGAATTTCCCGCTGGGCGAGATAGGCATTCACGCCCGCTGCATAGGCGTTCAGCAGCGCCTGGGTCTCAGGTGCGAGATGTGGAACAGTTTCCTCTGACAGACCATACAGATTGAGGGTGCGGATATAGCGATCTGCGGGGAGGGCGAAACTTCCCAGCAACTCCGCGAGCCGTCCCTGACCGACACGGCGAAACAGTTCCATCTGCCAAAGCCGGTCTTGGGCATGAGCCACACCAAGGGCGAAGCTCACATCCTCTTCGCTGGTGCCAAAAATATGCGGTACGGCGTTTTCGTCGCGGATGATCTGGACGGGAGCATTCAGTCCCGCGAGCTGCAGCGTTCCCTCATGGGCATCGACAGACCTTCGGGCCGCCCCATAGCGGTCCATCGCCACGAGGCCGATCAGGGTGACAACGGCCAGAAGAAGGATTCCCGCCCATTTTGCTGTTTTTCGTGCCGTGCTCATCATTCCTCGAATTTTCCCTTTGGTGACCTTGGTGGGCTTTGCGTGGTCGGGGTTTAGTCCGGTACAAGTAACACTCGATGTTTAGAATAAGAGCAAAAGAGGTGGGCGTGGATAAATCAGTCGCATTTATTGGCCTTGGGGTCATGGGATATCCGATGGCCGGTCATTTAAGCCAAATGGGGCATTCTGTGACGGTCTTCAACCGGACCGTCACGGTGGCTGAAAAATGGCTTGCCCAATATGGTGGGTCCCTTGCGCCCACGCCTGCAGAGGCCGCAAAGGGTGCTGATTTCGTCTTTTGCTGTGTGGGGAATGATGATGACCTGCGGGCCGTCACAATCGGCGTGCAGGGCGCATTTGAGGGCATGGCGACGGGCGCTGTCTTCATTGATCACACAACGGCCTCAGCGGGCGTTGCGCGGGAGCTCGCCGGGTTAGGCGCGGAGCGCGGCATCGAGGTTCTGGATGCGCCGGTCTCTGGCGGGCAGGCAGGCGCGGAGAATGGTGCGCTCACGGTGATGGTGGGCGGCGAAGAGGCAGCCTTCCAGAAAGCCCAGCCGCTGATCGACGGTTTTGCGAAATCTGTCCGCTTGATGGGCCCGGCGGGCGCGGGTCAGTTGACCAAGATGGTCAATCAGATTTGTATCGCCGGTCTGGTTCAAAGCCTCTCAGAGGGCATTCAATTTGCAGAGAAAGCCGGGCTTGACCCCGCTGTGGTGATTGACGTGATTTCCAAAGGGGCTGCTCAATCCTGGCAGATGGAAAACCGCTTTGAGACCATGATCGCGGGTGAGTTTGAGCACGGCTTTGCGGTCGATTGGATGCGTAAAGATCTGGCGATCTGCCTGGAAGAGGCGCGGCGCAACGGGTCACAGCTTCCTGTGGCAGCATTGGTGGATCAATTCTATGCGGATGTGCAGGAGATGGGTGGCAGCCGTTGGGATACGTCCAGTCTCATCGCGCGGCTTAAACGGACCTAATCCCGTGACTGCTCGTAGTCACTATTTTCCAGTCAGCAGTTTCGCCGCGTCCATGGCGAAATAGGTGAGCACGCCGTCTGCGCCTGCGCGCTTGAAGCCAGTGAGCGCTTCGAGGATGACCCGGTCCCGGTCAAACCAGCCCCGCTCAATGGAACCTGCAATCATCGAATACTCGCCCGACACCTGATAGGCGAATGTGGGCACGCCAAATTCGCTCTTCACGCGCGTGACAATGTCGAGATAGGGCATGCCGGGTTTGACCATCACGAAGTCGGCCCCCTCGGCAATGTCGAGAGCCACTTCGCGCAGGGCTTCGTCCGTGTTGGCGGGGTCCATCTGGTAGGTGCGTTTGTCACCCTTGAGCGCGCCGGTTGATCCAATGGCGTCACGGAAGGGTCCGTAGAAGGCAGACGCATATTTCGCGGCATAGGCCATGATCTGGGTGTTGGTGTGGCCTGCAGCCTCAAGACCCTGGCGGATTGCGGCGACGCGCCCGTCCATCATGTCGGAGGGCGCAATGATGTCGCAGCCTGCTTCCACCTGCACGAGGGATTGCTGCACGAGGATTTCGACCGTCTCGTCGTTCAAAATCACATCGCCGTCCATGACGCCGTCATGACCATGGCTTGTATAGGGGTCGAGTGCGACATCACACAGAATGCCGATATTGGGCACGGCCTGTTTAATGGCGCGGACGGTGCGGCAGACAAGGTTGTCTGGATCTGTCGCCAAGGCGCCCTCCGGTGTGCGGCCCTCAGCATCGGTATAGGGAAAGAGGGCGATGACGGGGATGCCGATTTCTGCGGCTGCTTCGGCAGCCTTCACAGCCTCGTCTATTGAAAGCCGGTCGACGCCGGGCATGGTTGAGACGGCTTCCCGGCCAGACCCTTCAAAGACAAAGAGCGGCCAGATGAGATCATCAACGCTCAGTTTGTTTTCTGCCACCAGGCGTCTTGACCAATCGCTCTGGCGGTTGCGACGCATACGGGTGCTGGGAAAAGTAGGGTTTGCTGGCACGGGTTTTGGCTCTCGGTTCTATATTGTTGCTTCTGTCTTATCGGCTGGGCGACAGGCTGGCAACATTCCGTAGGGGCACCTTTAGGAGAAAAGGCTTGTTTGACAGGGGATTACCGGGCTTTTATCACCGGCTAATGGGCATGGTCGGATGTGAGGCCATGCTGATAAGGGAGGTGAGCCATGCAGTTTGATCTGTCGGAAGACCAGCGAGCGTTTCAGGACGTCGCCCGGGCGTTCGCCCGCGACGAATTGGCACCCTACGCATCGGATTGGGACCGGGACGCCTTCTTTCCTGTTGAGACGATGCGTAAAGCAGCAGCTCTGGGGTTTGCCGGGATTTATGTTCGCGAAGATGTGGGCGGTTCCGCTCTCACGCGCCTTGATGCAGCCCTGATCTTTGAAGCGCTGTCGGCCGGATGCACATCAACTGCCGCCTATATGTCGATCCACAATATGGCGTCGTGGATGATTGATCGTTTTGGCTCGGACGAGCAGCGATCGAAGTGGCTGCCCGACCTGACCTCGATGTCGAAAATTGCAAGCTACTGCCTGACGGAGCCCGGCGCGGGGTCTGACGCGGCGTCGCTGCGCACCAAGGCTGTAAAAGACGGCGATCATTATGTGTTGAACGGGTCGAAGGCCTTCATTTCGGGCAGCGGCACGTCGGACGTCTATGTCTGCATGGTGCGCACCGGTGAGGATGGTCCAAAAGGGGTCTCTTGTCTGGTGGTGGAGAAAGGCACTCCCGGCCTTTCCTTCGGGGCGCCTGAGAGAAAGATGGGCTGGAACAGCCAGCCAACTGCCGCGGTGATTTTTGAAGATGCCCGTGTACCTGTTGCCAATCTGATTGGCGAGGAAGGACAGGGGTTCAAGATCGCGATGATGGGCCTTGATGGGGGACGGCTCAATATTGGGGCGTGTTCTCTTGGAACCGCCCAGACGGCACTGGATACGGCCAAAGCCTATATGAAGGAACGCAAGCAGTTCGGGCGGGCTCTTGCGGATTTTCAGGCGCTACAGTTTAAGCTGGCTGACATGGCGACCGAGCTGGAAGCCGCCCGTCTGCTTTTATATCAAGCTGCTGTGAAGGTGGACGCTAAAGCACCAGATGCCACCATGCAGGCGGCGATGGCGAAACGCTTTGCGACCGATACCGGGTTTCGTGTGGTGAATGAAGCGCTGCAGATTCATGGTGGGTATGGGTATCTCAAAGACTATCCGCTTGAGCGGCATCTGCGTGATGTGCGGGTGCACCAGATTCTTGAAGGCACCAACGAGATTATGCGCGTCATCATCGCGCGCGAAATGTTGAAAGACTGAGTGAGTTTATGAGCAACGAGCCGGAAATTCTGTTTGAGCAAAAAGGGGCAATTGGTCTTGTTACCCTCAATCGCCCGAAGGTGCTGAATGCGCTCACCTACAATATGGTGAAGCAGCTTCATCCCCAATTATTGGCGTGGGCCGAGGATAGCAGCATTTCGGCCGTTGTCATTCGGGCGGCGGGCGAGAAGGCTTTTTGTGCAGGCGGTGACATTCGTGTGCTGCATGATCAGGGAAAAGCTGGGTCGCCGGAGGTGATCAATTTCTACCGGGATGAGTATCGCCTCAATCGTTACATCAAGCGCTACCCAAAGCCTTACATCGCGTTGATGAGCGGTATTAATATGGGTGGGGGTGTCGGCGTTTCTGTCAATGGCAGCCACCGTATTGGGTCGGAACGGCTTTTGTTCGCCATGCCTGAAACAGGCATCGGCCTCTTTCCAGATGTGGGTGGCACCTATTTTCTGCCCCGCTGTCCTGGTGAAATCGGCATGTATCTGGGGCTCACCGGTGCGCGGTTGAAGATTGCTGATGCGGTCTCTGCGGGAATTGCAGACGCCTATGTGCCTGCCGACAGGCACGACGCCTTGCTCGAGCGTTTGGTGTCGGGTGACGAGGTGGATGCTGCCATTGCTGGCGAAGCACAGCCGACGGAGCCCGCGCCGCTGGAAGGCCTTCAGGACCAAATTGATGCCTGCTTCAGTGCGGGAAGTGTGGATGAAATTCTTGCGCGGCTCGATAGAGATACCAGTGAGTGGGCGGTGAAAACGGCCGCGACTATTCGCAGCAAATCGCCGCTGTCAACGCGCGTGGCTTATGGTCAGATACGGGCAGGCGCGACACTCGACTTTGAGGATTGCATGGCCCTTGAGTTTCGGCTGACCAATCGATTTATGGCAGCCCCTGATTTTTATGAAGGCGTGCGAGCTGTCGTGATCGACAAGGATCAGGCGCCTAAGTGGGACCCTGCTACATTGGACGCGGTCACAGACGATCAGGTGGCAAGCTATTTTGCCTCACTTGGTGACAATGAGCTGCACTTCGACTGACGGCTGAACTTCGACAGACACTTTCGCGGGAGATGACACATGGCAAAAGTTGGATTTATTGGCCTGGGCAACATGGGTGGGCCAATGGCTCAAAACCTCATCAAGGCTGGGCATGACCTGAAGGTTTTTGATCTGTCGCCAGAAGCTGTGAAAAAAGCCACGGATGCTGGGGCTACCTCCGCTGACAGCTCAGCGGATGTCGCGAAGGGCGTAGATGCCGTGGTGACGATGTTGCCTGCAGGGGCACATGTTGCGTCCGTTTATCTCGGGGAAGACGGTTTGCTTGCCGCTGCGGAGAAAGGCACGCTCTTTATCGATTCCTCGACGATTGATGTGACAACTGCGCGCGCGGTCATTGCCGCGGCGACAAGTACCGGCATGCAAATGATCGACGCGCCTGTTTCGGGCGGTGTCGGTGGCGCAGAAGCAGGCGCGTTGACGTTTATGGCGGGTGGTGACGCAGCTGCTTTTGAGGCGGCTAAACCCTATCTCGATATTATGGGCCAGAATATTTTCCACGCAGGGGCAGCTGGAAATGGGCAGGTGGCCAAGGTCTGCAACAATATGCTGTTGGGGATTTCGATGATCGGCGTATCCGAAGCCTTTGTTCTTGCGGAGAAGCTGGGGCTAGATGGACAAACGCTTTTCGATATTTCATCGACTGCGTCTGGCCAGTGTTGGTCGATGACATCCTATTGTCCGGTGCCGGGACCTGTCCCGTCATCGCCCGCCAATCGTGATTATCAAGCTGGGTTTACAGCGGCGATGATGTTGAAAGACCTTCGTTTGGCTCAGGAAGCGGCCCAGAGCGCAAAGGCAGCGACGCCTTTGGGAGCGCAAGCCGCTGCACTCTATAGCTTGATGGAATCGAGTGGAAACGATCAGGTCGACTTTTCAGGTATCATTAGGTTGCTCAAAGGTGACCTATAGGTAAATCGCCGACGGTTTCGATTTCAGAGCTTTAACCCAGACTTAGTGTGTGGCCCCTATTTTTCTTTCTTTTCAGGGCTCGATGATCTGAGCTCTCTTGTGCCCGCGTCCAAAGGTTTGGTCAGGGTCATGACGATGCTTTTACTGCGGAAGTCGAACCTGTTTGGAAACATGTTTACCAAAACCTTTCCGGCACAATGATCGGTCCAGCCTGCGGTTAAGCGATTGAATGACTGGGCTGGCGGCAAAACATCCTTAAATTAGGACCAAATTTGACTCTCAGATTAAGCCACCATTAGGACGCCGCGTATACGGTTTCGGTTAATGGGTTTGCGGCGTTCCATTTCCGGACCAACCGCAAGAGCGGATTTGTAGAGGTTTGTTCCATGAGTGCGATGATCGAAGAAGCAGAAACACATGAGCCACGGAGTGCTTCTCCTGAAGCGCGCGAGGCTTACCTGACAGCGTTGACATTTGTTGAGCGGCTTCACCGTCGTTTGCTTGATGTGATCAAAGACGAGCTGGACCGCAGCGGAAACGTTGAGATCAACAGTGTTCAGGCGTTGCTCTTGTTCAACATTGGTGACCAGGAAATGACGGCGGGCGAATTGCGTTCTCGTGGTCACTATCTTGGCTCAAACGTCTCCTACAATCTGAAGAAGTTAGTAGAAGCCGGATATATCAATCATCAGCGTTCTGAAATGGATCGCCGATCTGTGCGCGTGCGTTTGACCCAAAAGGGTCGCGATATCTGCGACACGATCGAAACGCTCTACAATCGTCACATCGATACAATTTCTGAAGTTGGCGATATCAATCAAGCAGAGCTTGAGGTTATCAACAAGACACTCAACAAGCTTGAGCGCTTTTGGACGGATCAGATCCGCTTCCGTCTTTAAGTTCGGCTCAGCCTGTCATTCTTTTTCGTGCCGTTTCCACGAGGGTGGGAGCGGCACGAATGCGTTTACAGACCGCTGATAGTCTAGGTAGTCGGGTCTTACGCGCGCCATCCGGCGTTCTAGCAAGGCAACGCCAGACACACGCAACAACAAGAAAGTCATCAAAACCGGGCTCAGGAATGTGAGCGCGCCATAGGGCGTCTCTGCCGCGACGAGAAACAAGCCCCACCAAAGACAGGCATTTCCGAAGTAATTGGGGTGACGGCTCCAGGACCAAATGCCGCTGTGGAGAATTTTCCCGTCATTTTCTGGATCGGCTTTGAAGTCCCTTAGTTGCGCGTCCGCGAGTGCTTCTACAGTGAAGCCCAGTGCAAAGAGAACGCAGCCAGCAGCTGTTAGGGCGTCAAAGCTTGCCTGCGCACTTTGCAAAATGCCGATCTGTAAGGGCAGGGAGATGAACCACATAAGGATGCCCTGGAAGCCATAAACAGTGATGAGGGACCGAATGCCGAAATTAGGTCCGGCCTTTTTCCTCATGGAGACATAGCGGGCATCTTCTTTGCGACCGTGAGAGAGCCAGCGGCCTGCGAGGTGGGTGCCCAACCGGATGGACCAAAGACATGTAAATGCCATGAGCAATAGCCCGGCGGGGCCTGGCGTCGTCGAGAGTGCGAATGTTGTCAGCGCAATGATGCCAAAGCCTGGGCCCCAAAAAATGTCAATTATGCTGGCATCGCGAATCCAGATACTGATGCCCCAAAGGCTGGTCAGACAGGCAGCAATGACCGCTAAATTTATTATCAGTACTTCCGCCATATGCTGGTCTAACCCTCGTTTAAGTGGGACTTTTCTTGAATGTACATGGCCCCGTATTTGCGTCCATCATTACAAACTGTTGCTAAACAACCAAAAACTGTCTCAAAGAGGCTGTTTACCCTATTTGTGCTTTGACTCTGGTGTGCCGAAAATGAACGCTAACAGACGTAAATTCGAGACAGGCCGCGGGGGCAGCACTGTGACATATGTCGCTAAGATATCTTTTGATCTCTTCATTCTGGCTGCCAGTACAGTTCTTGTTGCGCTCGCATTTTTTTTTTCCACGCCCTTGGCGGCCGAAGAAGCCTTCAATCCCTGGGAACAACAATGGGTAGATCCTTGGAATCCAAGCTCTGAAGCATCGGTCACTGAAACGCCTACCTCGCTTTCTACTGTGCCGACACTTGGAGATGCAGGCTTCTGGCCTGTGCTGCGCGCCATGTCCATGTATGAGCAGATACAGGAATGGGGCGGTTGGAAAACCATTCCACGCGGTGAGAAGATTGAGCTTGGAGACCGGGATGACCGTGTTCAGCTCATTCGCGAGCGCCTTGTCGCGACGGGGGACCTTGCCGTCTCCAGCGGCGATCCAGCGGTTTATGACGAGTTTGTCTTTGAGGGCACGCGGCGCTTTCAGAGCCGTCATGGACTGACCCCTGATGGGGTCATTGGACCGAATACGCTCGATACCATGAATGTGCCTGTTGCCAAGCGGATCAAACAGCTGGCGATCAACCTGCAACGTCTCAACGAAACATCTGAGTCTCTGGGCCGCAGATATGTTTTCGTCAATATTGCAGGCCAAGAAGTTGAGGCGGTCACGGACGGGCGGGTTGATCTGCGTCGTCGGGTGATTGTTGGTAAGGAAGACCGGCAGACGCCGGAGATTACCAGTGAGATCACCTACCTTGCCTTCAATCCTTATTGGCATGTTCCACGGAGCATTGCAGATAAAGATCTGATCCCAAAGGCTCGGCGCAATCCGGGCTACTTTGAACGGTTGGGCATTCGTGTCTACCGCGGAGGGCGCGAGGTGAGTGCGCGCTCTGTAAACTGGGCGCGCACAACGTCGCGAGATGTCGTGCTGCGTCAGGACCCAAGCCCAAGAAATTCACTTGGGACGGTGAAGGTCCACTTCAACAACCCTTTTGCTGTCTATCTGCATGACACGCCGTCCAAGAGCTTGTTTGGGCGGACAGCGCGAACCTACAGCTCGGGCTGTGTGCGTGTGCAAGATGTGCATGACCTGACCGAATGGTTGCTGAGCGAAACAGACGGCTGGGATCGCGCGCGTATTGATGGCGTTGTCAATGACCGAAACCGTCTGGATGTTTCGCTTGCCGAACCGGTTCCTGTCTACCTGCTCTATCTCACCGCGTGGGTTGATGATAGCGGTGTCGTGAACTTTCGCGATGATGTCTATGACATTGACCGCCGGGTCCGTACGTCCTCGCTGACACGCTAGCTTTTTGGCGATCTAAAGTTTTTCATGCGGACGCGAATGCACTACGTTGCTGAGGCAACGGAGTGAGAGATGTGACGCGACCAGCTAAATTTCCCTATCTAGAGTTTGAGGGCGTCCTGGCCTTTGCCCATAGAGGCGGAACCAGTGCGCATCCCGAGAACACCATGCCGGCCTTCCAGCATGCGGTTGATCTTGGCTTTCGCTACTTGGAAACGGACGTCCATGCCACGCGGGACGGCGTTCTGTTGGCCTTCCATGATGAAGAATTGGACCGGGTCACGGACATGACCGGTCGGGTCGCTGAAATGGATTATGCGGAGGTCAAAAAGGCCCGTATCGGGGGAAGTGAACCGATCCCTCTCTTTGCCGAGTTGCTCGACTGTCTGCCTCATGCTCGGATCAATATCGACCCCAAGCTCGACAATGCCGCAGCACCACTGGTGAAGGTGCTCAAAGAGGCCCGCGCGCTGGATAGGGTCTGTGTCACGTCTTTTTCAGACAAACGCGCTGACTGGATACGAGAACAACTGGGCGCGGATTTGTGTACGGGGCTGGGGCCCTGGGGAGCAGCCAGAATGCGCTTCTCCAGCCTTTCTGGTCCTTTTTCACAGATTTGGGGGGATTTCGAGCAGGGGTGTCTGCAGATTCCGACGCATCAAGGCGGCATTCGGTTGGTCGACCGGCGTATGGTGGAGCATGCCCATGAACGAGGTCTTCAAGTGCATGTCTGGACCATCGATTCTCCCGAAGAAATGAACAGATTGTTGGATCTTGGGGTGGACGGGGTGATGACAGACCGCCCTGAAGTCCTTAAATCTGTTCTGGAGGCGCGCGGTGTTTGGCGGTAAATCTATAGTTCTAGTCAGGTGCCGCTTCTTCTGCGACAATTCGCAAGTAGCGGGCACTCGCCAAAACCGGCAGATTTTGGCTCCGCAGCAGGTGAGGTAACTGATTGGTAACCATAAGAAAACACCGTCTATGATGGTGTGTTGGTGGCCAATCAACTGAGAGTGGAACGGATGATGGACTACGAAGGCAAGCTGTTTGATGCATTGACGTCTTTACGTGATGAAGGGCGATACCGTGTGTTTGCCGATATCGTCCGTCATAGAGGCAGCTTCCCACGCGCGACCTTTTATTCCCCCAAAGGCGAGCAGGAAATTGTGGTCTGGTGTTCTAACGATTATTTGGGCATGGGCCAGAACGAACTGGTCACGGACGCGATGCATGAGGCCGTCGACTTGGTGGGGGCGGGGTCCGGTGGGACCCGAAACATCTCCGGGACGACGCACTACCATGTTGAGCTAGAGCATGAGATTGCGGATTTACACCAAAAGGAAGCAGCTCTTCTTTTTACCTCTGGATATATCGCCAACGACGCGACACTGAGCACCTTGGCGCGGGTCTTTGATAATTGCTTGACGATTTCTGATGAGCTTAATCACGCGTCGATGATCGAGGGTATTCGGCGTGGCGGTGCGCCGAAGCGGGTTTGGCGGCACAATGATCTGGAACATTTGGAAGAATTGCTGCAATCCGTGCCGCTTGAGCAGCCAAAAATTGTCGCTTTTGAATCCGTCTATTCAATGGATGGCGATATTGCGCCTATTGGCGAGATATGTGATCTCGCCCGTAAATACGGCGCCCTGACCTATCTGGACGAGGTCCATGCTGTCGGTCTCTATGGGCCACGCGGCGGTGGCATCGCGGAACGCGATGGCGTTCTGGACAAAGTGGATATCATCGAAGGAACCCTTGCGAAGGGGTTTGGTGTCATGGGTGGCTATATTGCTGCCAGTGAAGCTGTCGTGGACGTTGTGCGGTCTTATGCACCTGGGTTTATATTCTCAACGTCTCTGTCCCCAGTGCTGGTCGCGGGTATTCTCGCCAGCGTTCGCCACTTGAAGGCGAGCAATGTGGAAAGAGAACGCCATCAGGAACGCGCGGAGACTCTTCGTCGCATGCTGATGGATGCAGGGCTTCCTGTCATGATGTGCGAGAGCCATATTGTTCCGGTCATGGTCAAGGATCCGGTTTTGTGCAAACAGGTTGCAGACGATCTCCTGACCCACCACAATATTTATGTTCAACCGATCAACTATCCGACGGTCCCTCGTGGCACAGAGCGATTGAGGTTTACGCCTTGTCCTCTACATACTGATGAAATGATGGAGAGCTTGGTACACGCGCTAGATGAAGTGTGGACTCAGCGTAAGATTAGGCGTGCAGCGTAAAGACGAGACTGATTCACCCGACAACGCTTCGTCCAGTGCAACGGATGGGGCGCGTGAAGTCTATTTCGAGCTATACGTCGTTGGCGACAGCGTGAAAGTGTCTGCTGTCGATGGAGAAACCGGTATTGAAGTTTCCATCGTGGGATCTGCAAAGCTGCCCCAGGCCGAACTCGAACGTGTTGCGCTCAACAAACTGCACTATGTGATGAAACGGAAGGCTGGCGAAAGCGATCAGCCTGATGCAGGGGCCAAACCTACCAGTGATGGCAAAGGGTGGGTGGTATAGAGCTGGTCAGTCGCGTTTGCGTGGCGTGCCGCTTTGGCCAAGACCAATCTTCTTTGCGAGTTTGGAACGTTGAGCTGCATAATTTGGCGCGACCATAGGATAGTCGGCAGGCAAGCCCCACTTGGCACGATATTCCTCAGGCGATAGGCCGTACCTGGATCTCAGGTACCGCTTCAGCATTTTGAGCTTTTTGCCATCTTCCAAACAGATCAGATGATCATCGGTGACTGAATCAGCGATGGAGACCGCAGGCCCTTGTTGGGGCCTGCCTGCGTTGGGCTCATCTCCGAGGCCCTCAAGGACCCCGTGAACCGTCCGGATCATAGCTGGCAGCTCATCAACCGCGAGGGGGTTATTGCTGACATATGCAGCAACAATTTCCGACGCAAACTGAAGCGTTGCAAGAGAAGGGGGATCGTCACGATCACTCGGCATCTTCGAATCCGACAAGAAACTACACCAGGTATCTATGAACCAATACTTGGTTGCTGTATCGCAAACAGCGCAAGATTAATCAAGTAATTCTTCGAGTTATTTGAAAACTGTTGTGATGCTCTTCAGGAAAATCACAAATGTTTAATGACCTTTGGTGTTAACCGAGTAGAACACTTGGTCTTGGTGTCGATAACGTAAGATTGTCCTGCCAAACGCGGCAGTGGCCTTACTTCCAAGCTTACGCTGCGTTTTGGTGTGGGAAATAGACCTCCTTTTAGTAGGTTTAGGTATTGTGGGGCGTTGGCGCGAGGAGACTATATGTGGTAACTAGCGCGCCTTACATTCACGCAATCTGACCCTGGCATTGGCCCCTCATTTGCCGACCAGCGACAGTCTCTGAAAAGGTTTCGACATGGCCGTCTCAAATCCAAGCAGCATGGACAATCTTTCGTCACCGTTCTTTGGCCGGTCGTTGGAAGATAGCGATCCTGAAATTTTTGGCGCTGTTCAAGACGAACTTGGACGCCAGCGCAATCAGATCGAATTGATTGCGTCAGAGAACATTGTTTCTCGTGCGGTGCTTGAGGCACAGGGGTCGGTGCTGACGAACAAATATGCAGAAGGCTATCCGGGACGCCGGTATTATGGCGGGTGTGAGTTTGTTGATGTTGCGGAGACTTTGGCAATTGAGCGCGCAAAGCAGCTTTTCAACTGCGCCTATGTGAACGTGCAGCCCAACTCTGGCAGCCAGGCCAACCAGGGCGCGTTGATGGGCATGATCAAACCCGGCGACACGATCCTGGGAATGAGCCTAGCTGCTGGTGGTCACTTGACCCATGGGGCTAAGCCGAACCAGTCAGGCAAATGGTTCAACGCTGTTCAATATGGTGTTCGGTCCCAAGACCATCTGATCGATATGGATGAGGTTGAGGGCCTGGCAAAAGAGCACAAGCCTCAGCTGATTATTGCGGGCGGTTCTGCCTATCCTCGTGTCATCGATTTCGCAGCCTTCCGGCAAATTGCCGACAGCGTTGGTGCCTATCTGATGGTCGACATGGCGCATTTCGCAGGCCTTGTTGCCGGCGGTGTTCACCCAAGCCCGTTGCCCTACGCGGACGTAGTGACAACAACGACGCACAAAACTTTGCGCGGACCGCGGGGAGGGATGATCCTCTCTAACAATGAAACGCTGGGAAAGAAGTTCAATTCCGCCATTTTTCCAGGAATTCAAGGCGGGCCGCTGATGCACGTGATTGCGGGCAAGGCCGTTGCCTTTGGCGAAGCTCTGCGGCCAGATTTCAAGTCCTATGCGCAGCAGATTGTTGAAAATGCTCAAATGCTGGCTGGCACTCTCGTTGAAAACGGGCTCGACATCGTCTCTGGCGGCACAGATACGCATTTGATGCTGGTTGACCTGCGTCCAAAAGGACAGACAGGGAATGTGGCCGAGGCGAGCCTGGAGCGGGCGAATATTACCTGCAACAAGAATGGCATTCCTTTCGACCCCGAAAAGCCGGCGATCACATCGGGTGTGCGCCTGGGGACGCCGGCTGGAACAACACGTGGTTTTGGAGCTGCAGAATTCCGGTTGGTGGGTGAACTTATTGCTCAAGTCCTTGACGGGCTGGCCACGAACGGTCCTGATGGCAATGCTGAAATTGAAGCATCCGTGCGTGCAGAAGTAGAGGCACTTTGTGGGCGTTTTCCGATCTACAGCGCTGCCTGAGCGCAGGCTCGAAGATGGATGCGGGGATTGATTGGCGAGAGCCAAAATAGGGGAGCTTGAGGCAGAATGCGGTGCCCATATTGCGGAAATGAAGACACTCAGGTGAAGGATTCCCGTCCTACAGAGGACAATACGGCTATCCGTCGGCGCCGGTTCTGCCCTGGCTGTGGCGGGCGATTCACGACGTTTGAGCGCATTCAGCTTCGGGAACTCACAATTGTGAAATCCAGTGGTCGCAGAGTGCCGTTTGACCGGGATAAACTCATGCGCTCCGTGCAAATTGCTATGCGCAAACGCCCGGTTGAGGCAGAGCGTATCGAGCGTATGGTAAGTGGTATCGTTAGGCGCCTTGAAAGTATGGGCGAGCCTGAAATTCCATCACAAGTGGTGGGCGAGCTGATTATGGAAGGGCTCCGCTCATTGGATGACATTGCTTATGTGCGTTTTGCCTCAGTCTATAAGAATTTCCGGGAGGCCAAGGACTTTGAAGAAGTGCTTGGGGAACTCTCTGGGCCTGACGAAGACGAGCTCTGATCCAAAATTTCATTCTGTTGTGCGTGTGCTGCGGGGACAATGTCTGTGACGGCCGCTTTTGATGAACGCATGATGCGCGTCGCGCTTGGGCTCGCAGAGCGCGGCCTTGGCCGTGTTGCGCCCAATCCGTCGGTCGGATGCTTGATCGTGCAAGAGTCCGATGAGGGGGGCCAGATCGTCGGACGCGGGTGGACACAACCCTCTGGCAGGCCCCATGCGGAAACCGAAGCTCTGACGCGTGCTGGAGCGGCAGCGAAGGGGGCTACAGCTTATGTCACCCTAGAGCCCTGTGCGCATACCGGTAAGACACCCCCTTGTGCTCAGGCGCTTATCGATGCGGGGATTGCCCGTGTTGTAAGTGCGCTCAAAGATCCCGACCCCCGTGTTGCGGGGGAAGGCTACAAGATGGTGGAGGCTGCAGGGATTGAGGTCGTGGATGGTGTTCTTGAAGCAGAGGCTGCACGGCTCAATGAAGGGTTTCTGACACGAGTCATCAAAGGCCGTCCGATGGTGAGCGTGAAGCTTGCGAGCTCTCTCGACGGTCGATCTGCGACCCATACCGGCCACAGCCAGTGGATTACCGGTGAACGGGCACGAAACCGGGCTCATCTGATGCGGGCGCGCACCGATGCCATTATGGTCGGCAGCGCGACAGCAATTGTTGATGATCCAGATCTGACCTGTCGGCTTTCAGGCTTGGGGGACAGGTCGCCCCGTCGGATCATCGCTGATGGTCGGCTGCGGTTGCCGCTCACATCGAAACTGGTGCGCTCTGCGGGAAATGTGCCGGTTTGGATTTTGACCCTGCCGGGCGGAGACGATGCCCGCCGACAGGCATTTTTGGATTGTGGCGTCGTGCTCATTGATGTTCCCGCCACAGCTGAGGGCACAATGGATATGTCGGTTGCTCTGTCTCTTCTGGGGGAGCGCGGTATCACTCGGCTCATGGTTGAGGGTGGGTCCAGGCTTGTGTCGTCGCTCATGCGCGCGGAACTTGTCGATCGGCTTGACTGGTTTCAGGCCCCAAAACTCATCGGTGGGGACGGGTATCCAGCACTAGCGGGCTTGGGGATCAATACTGTTGACGAAGCGCCGGAATTTGAGCTGCTTGAAGTCTTGTCACTTGGCGAAGACACGCTGCAAAGTTTTTGTGTGAGAAGGTAGGCGTCAGATGTTCACCGGAATTATTACCGATGTTGGGAAAATCAGCGCGATCGAACAGCAAGGCGATACGCGTTATGTGATTGAAACAGCCTATGACCCAGCCGGCATTGCGCTTGGTGCTTCCATTGCGTGTGACGGATGCTGCCTGACCGTTGTTGAAAAGGGCACCATGACCGGTAGCAATTGGTTTGCTGTGGACGCGTCTAAGGAAACACTGGATTGCACCTCGCTTGGTGATTGGATTGTGGGGCGCCCTGTCAATCTGGAACGCGCCCTGAAGGTTGGCGATGAGTTGGGTGGTCATATCGTAAGCGGTCATGTTGATGGTGTTTGCGAAATTACAGATATCCGAGATGAGGGAGATTCCAAACGGTTTGTCTTCCGTGTCCCGACAAATTTGAAGAAGTTCATCGCGCCGAAGGGCTCTGTTACCCTGTCTGGGACCTCACTGACTGTGAACGAGGTCGAAGGCGATAGTTTCGGCGTTAACATTATTCCGCATACCCAGGACGTCACGACTTGGGGTCATGCAAAGGTTGGCGATAAGATCAACCTTGAAATTGACGTGCTGGCCCGCTATGTCGCGCGCCTGACACAAGAGGACTGAGACCCGTGTACAAAGAATTTCTATCGCCTATTGAAGAAGTGATTGAGGATGCCCGCAACGGCAAGATGTTTGTGCTTGTTGATGCTGAGGACCGGGAGAACGAAGGTGATCTCGTGATTCCTGCGCAGATGGCAACACCTGAAACCGTTAACTTCATGGCGAAGTATGGTCGGGGGTTGATCTGTCTTTCGCTGAACTCTGATCGGGCAAAGCAGCTTAATCTGGAGCTGATGTCATCCAACAACCAGTCGCGCCATCAGACAGCTTTTACTGTTTCGATTGAAGCACGGGAAGGTATCACGACTGGTATTTCCGCTCATGATCGCGCCCACACGATTACCGTGGCGATTGACCCGACAAAGGGTGCGACTGACATCGTTTCACCAGGGCATGTGTTTCCCCTTGTGGCGCGAGATGGCGGCGTTCTGGTCAGGGCTGGACATACGGAAGCCGCGGTTGATATTTCGCGGCTCGCGGGGCTTTATCCAGCGGGCGTCATTTGCGAAATCATGAATGATGATGGGACGATGGCACGACTGCCGGATCTTGTTCAGTTCGCGCAGCTTCATGGATTGAAGATCGCGACGATTGCCGATCTCATTGCCTATCGTCGTCGTCATGACAATCTCATTCATCGTGCCATCGAGACTGAAATTGAGAGCGAGTATGGTGGCACGTTCAACCTGAACGTCTACCTGAACACAGCTGAGTATGCAGAGCATATTGCCCTTACGATGGGTGATCTGACGACGCCTGAGCCGGTTTTGGTTCGCATGCACGCGATCAACGTGTTTGATGACATGCTGGGTGCAAAAGGTGGACGGAACGCTCTGATTGAAGACTCGATGCGGACCATCGCAAAAGAAGGCCGCGGTGTGATTGTCTTGATCCGGGATACGACGGCGACCGTTGTCTCCGACATGCTTCTTCACAAGGGTGAGTCTGAGGAACAGGGGCCGCGCAGGCTTCGGGAATATGGTGTGGGGGCGCAGATCCTTCTGGATCTCGGTGTCCATGACATGATTTTGATGTCGGACACACCGCGCCAAATTGTCGGCCTTGAAGGATATGGACTTCGGGTGGTGGAACAACGCTCCGTCGACGGTAAGAAAGTTACCGCTAAAAACGCGGAAACAGTCTGATGGCGGGCCCTCATATTTTGATCGTTGAAGCCCGTTTCTATGATGATCTGGCAGATGAGCTTGCACGGGGCGCAATTGCGGAGATCGAAGCACAGGGCGGCACTTATGAGCGTGTGTCGGTCCCGGGTGTGCTTGAAATCCCTGCCGCTGTGAAAATCGGGTGCGATGCCAGCCGGGCCGGCAAGCTGGATAAAGCCTATGATGGCTATGTGACGCTTGGCTGCGTCATTCGGGGTGAAACGACGCATTATGACATTGTGTCCAATGAATCGGCCCGTGCGCTCATGGATTTGACCATTGATGACAAGATTGCCCTTGGAAATGGTATCCAGACCGTCGAAAACAGCGACCAGGCTTGGGCACGTGCGAACGTGTCTGACAAAAATAAAGGTGGCGGAGCGGCGGCGGCGGCGTTAGCAATGGCGGCCTTGAAACAGCGATACGGCGCAGGAGCGTAAATCAATAATGGCGTCCTCCAAAACGGGCAAAGTCTCCAAACGAGCTGGCCGCAGTGCGGCTCGGCTTGCGGCTGTGCAGGCGCTCTATCAAATGGATGTTGCTCAGACCGACCTGGAAGACGTGATCGAGGAGTTCGTTCTCCATCGTTTCGGTCGGGAGGTGGAGGGCGAGCTCTACCACGAGGCAGACGAAGCGCATTTCGATGATGTTGTGCGTGGCGTTGTTCGAGAGCAAAAGACAATAGATGTGCGTATCAATGATGCGCTTGCCGATGGGTGGGTGCTCGCTCGGATTGATGCCACACTTCGGGCAACGCTTCGTGCCGGTGGATATGAGTTGCAGCGGAACAAAGACATTCCAGCCAAAGTTGTCATCACCGAATATCTCGATATCGCGAAAGCATTCTTTGAGAATGATGAGCCCAAAGTCGTGAACGCGGTTCTTGACCGGATTGCGAAAGCCATTCGTCCTCAAGAGTTTGGTCAAGCGGACGCCTGATATGTCCGGCGGTGACGACAAGGTCTCCATCCCTGGTTCGGTTCCCGGTGAATTTTCTCTCATTGAAAGACTGTTTGCGCCGCTTGCGGGCGAGGGCGCCTTCGCGCTTAAAGATGACGCCGCGCTTTTTACTCCGGCTCCCGGCAGGCAATTGGTGCTCACCAAAGACACCATCGCGGAAGGTCGCCACTATTTGCCCGATGATCCACCCGGCGATGTCGCGCGGAAGCTTTTGAGAGTCAATCTGTCGGATCTTGCGGCGAAGGGAGCTACGCCCCGAGGCTACCTTCTCTCGTGTGCATGGTCGGCAACGACCACATACGAATGGATGGCAGCCTTCGCAGCGGGACTTGCGGCCGATCAGAAGCAGTTCGGACTTCAGCTTCTAGGGGGCGACACAATCAAGGTTGATGGACCCTCAGTCTTTTCACTGACGGCTATTGGAGATGTGGCAGAGGGCAAGATGGTGTTGCGCTCAGGCGCTCAACCTGGAGATGACCTCTGGGTGACAGGGACCATTGGTGATGGTGCGCTTGGGCTCATGGCCGCACGTGGGGAGCTGGATTTCCTTTCGGGTTCAGAAAACGAATATCTCGTCGGGCGTTATCGTGTTCCGGAGCCGCCGGTTGATTTTGGTAAAAACCTGAGTGAGGTAGCGTCCGCCGCTCTTGATGTTTCTGATGGCCTTCTGGCTGATCTTGGATGCTTGTGTCAGTCTTCAAGCGTTGGGGCGCAGGTTCGCCAAGAGGCAATTCCGACGTCCGATGCAATGAAGCAATACCTGGCGACGCACCCGGATGGATGGAACCTGGTTTTCGGAGGAGGGGATGACTATCAAACCCTTTTCGCCGCTCCAGTGGAGATGCAAAAAGCCATTTCGTCTGCGGCAGCAAACATCGGTATCACAGCTATACGTATCGGCGAGCTGACGGCGGACCCGAAGATCGCAGTATTGGATGGGGCTGGTGCGCCGGTTGATGTTTCATCAACCGGATTTACTCATTTCTGACCGATACATGCGCTGTGCTAGCGGAGTCTTTTCATCATGAAACAGCGTCGGGCCACTGGCAGTCCTGCATGCTCCTCGTGTTCACGAAGGATGTGAAAGCCGGGCGTCCATTTTTCTGGCGACACAATCTGGTAGCCATGCCTGGCGTAGAAGGGAGCGTTCCAGTGAACATCTTTGAATGTTGAGAGCGTAACGTGAGAGCAGCCAGATTCGCTGGCCCATGTATCGACCGCTTGTAGCAGGCGACCGCCGAGGCCGCGTCGTCCGTGAGCGGGATCTACGGACATTTCCTGCAGGTGGATGGCATTGTCCAGCATGAAGGTGAGGGTGAAGCCCGCGACTGTGCCGTCTGTATGGACAGCAACAAAAGCACCGCCGGTTTGGACAAAGCTCATCACAAATTCTGGACTGCTGAAGTCGCCCGCGAGGTCATCGAGGCCAACAGATCTAAATAGCTCGCCTGCGTTGATCTCAACGTGTGCGAAGGCGGGTATATCGGCGGGGGTGGCGGTTCTGATTGTGTAGGTCATTTGAGAAGGTCTTTCGCGTTTCCGAAGTTTTTCACGCTGGCCCAAACCCGAGCCGCACGGATATGCCTTCGGGATCTACGAAGGCGTTTACTTTTAGTATTCGTCGGTTTGACGTCGGAATTAGCGCATGGATACAGAGCGGACCTTTGTGACACTCAAGGTCATCATACCAAATGTTCGTCAGCTTGGAAGCTCTTGACCGTAACTGCTGCACATTTGACCTTGGTGTGCAGCAGCGCATCGCATAGCGTCCAGGGATGACGCACTCAGCCATTCTGCCCAATGACAGCCTTGCGAAACGCAATACGTTTCTTCTTTCCGGGGGGCAGGCCCTCTATGGCTCGAACATGGCGGTGCTGATCACCTTGAGTGGGCTTTCTGGTGTCTACCTGTCGCCAGACCCCGCCTACGCCACGCTACCGATCAGTGCCATGGTTGTGGGCACGGCTCTGTCAACGGTCCCAGCCTCGCTCTTTATGCAGCGCACCAGTCGGCGGCGGGGCTTCATGTTGGGGACGGCCACCGGGGTGTTTGGCGCTGCGCTCGCAATGGTTGCGCTCTTCGGTCATTCCTTCGCGCTCTTCTGTGGTGCTCTCTTCATCTGCGGGATCTATCAGGCCTTTGCGGGATATTACCGGTTCGCGGCTGCTGATACGGCGAGTGACGCGTTTCGGCCCCGGGCAATTTCATGGGTGATGGCAGGCGGTGTGGCGGCGGCCTTTGTCGGTGGGCAGCTTGTGGCGCTTTCCAGCGAGTGGTTGGGGCCAGTCCCCTTCGTCGGGGGCTACGCGACGTGTGTTGTTCTCAGTCTGATTGCTTTTGTGGTGATGTCTTTTCTCACAATTCCGAAATTGAGTGAGGAGGAACAGGCGAATACGGGACGACCTCTCAAAGAAATATTTGCGCAACGCAAAGCATTTGTCGCCGTGGCTTGTGGAATGGTGGGCTATGGCATCATGACCCTGGTCATGACTGCGACGCCAATTGCGATGATTGGATGTGGTCTGTCTGTGAAAGATGCTGCCTTTGTCATCCAGTGGCATATCTTCGCCATGTTCGCCCCGAGCTTTTTTACCGGCAATCTGATCGCGAAATTTGGTGTCATGCCCGTCATTGCTGTGGGGCTGGCGCTCCTCACGGGATGCGGACTTGTCGCGCTCAGTGGTCTTGAGGTCGAACGTTTCCTGGTGGCTCTTATATTTCTCGGGCTGGGATGGAATTTCACTTTTGTTGGGGCCACCACGCTTTTAACCGAATGCTACACAGCCGGTGAGCGCAGCAAAGTGCAGGCTGCCAACGACCTGATGGTTTTTGCCGTTGTCGCTGTAGCCTCGTTTGCCTCTGGCGGTCTGCTGAACGGGCTGGGCTGGCACGCGGTCAATTATGCGCTCTTTCCCTTTGTGTTTCTGGCTGCACTGCTCGCTCTCTGGTTCGCCTTGCAGGGCCGGACGACACACGCTTAGCAGGGGCCTTTATGGTTAACGGATTCACAAGACCTTCGCTGGATACTTGATGGACCTAACCAAGCCTTTGGGGAAAGTCTGTGGATCAGCTCGAAGCCATTATCAGTTTAAACCCGATAGAATGCGGGGCCTGTCAGAAGTGCTGTCAGAACAATCCGGGCATTCAGATCCTCCCCGAATTCGGTGACAATCCGGACCTGTACGCCGGTAACACCGAAGAGATTGAGGGCCACCTTGTTTTGAAACGCCAATCCAACGGCGACTGCGTCTACCTTGATTCGGAAACGGGCTGCACAAACTACGAGAATCGGCCCAGCATCTGCCGCAGCTTTGATTGTCGCCGTGGCTATATGCATTGGATGGGTCTGAGCCGCAAAGACCGGCTGGCAGCTAAGAAATCTGGCCAATTGAACCCCCGTGTTCAACGCGAGGGCGAAAAACAACTCAAACAAGTCCTCAATGCTGAGCGCTAACGGCGCCGAGCTCTAGAGAGACGTTGCGGAAGCTTGCTCTGAGGGATTTCACCTAAAGGTGGCGCCTTAGCGCGGTCCTTGTCCTGTGCCCGTCGCCGGGCGAGAGCGAGCCGCTGCTCCTAACCCCTTGCCATTCAATGAGACTTTCCCTCCCTGCGCGGTTGCGCACATGGTTAAGGTTTGGCACTCTGCTGCCCATCTTAGGGGAGGGGGCGTTTGGCTGGGAGGTGGTCAGCGAACCCTTGTCTCATATCAGAAGTTCAATCCTATAAAGGGATAAGGAAAAACTATGAGCACGTCTTTGTGGGCAATCATTGGATGTGGGGTTCTCGCCGTTTTGTACGGTGTATGGGCATCGCGTTCCGTGATGGCAGCCGACGCGGGTAACGCGCGGATGCAGGAGATCGCGTCAGCGATCCAAGAGGGGGCTAGCGCCTATCTTAATCGTCAATACCGCACCATTGCGTATGTGGGTATTGTCATCTTCGGTCTGGTTTGGTGGCAACTTGGCATGACCGTCGCCGGTGGCTTTGCTATCGGGGCCATTCTGTCTGGTGCAGCTGGCTATATCGGCATGTTGGTGTCAGTGCGCGCGAATGTGCGGACAACACAGGCTGCAAGTGAAAGCCTTGCGGCTGGCCTTGCCATTGCGTTCAAGTCTGGTGCCGTTACCGGCATGCTTGTTGCGGGTCTGGCACTTCTTGCTGTGGCGGTCTATTTCGGCCTCCTAACCGGCCCAATGGGCCATGAGGCTGGGTCGCGAACGGTTATTGACGCCCTCGTCGCACTGGGCTTTGGGGCTTCGCTCATTTCCATCTTTGCCCGTCTTGGTGGTGGTATTTTCACCAAGGGTGCAGACGTTGGTGGTGACCTGGTTGGTAAAGTGGAAGCCGGTATCCCGGAAGATGATCCACGTAATCCAGCGACGATTGCTGACAATGTTGGCGATAATGTCGGTGATTGCGCCGGCATGGCTGCTGACTTGTTTGAAACCTATGCGGTGACGATTGTTGCCACCATGGTGCTTGCATCGATCTTCTTTGCGGGCGACATGATGATCAACATGATGACCTATCCGCTGGCTATTGGCGGCGCCTGCATCATTACGTCCATTATTGGTACGTTCTTTGTGCGTCTTGGCAAAAACAACTCAATCATGGGTGCGCTTTACAAGGGCTTTGTTGCTTCAGCGGTGCTGTCGCTTGGAGCGCTTTACTTCGTAACTGAACGTCTTATTGGCTTCGGCACGGAACTTACTGTCGCAGACCAGACATTTACGGGCCAAAGCCTGTTCTTGTGTGGCGTTTGTGGTCTGTTGATCACCGGTCTGATCATCTGGATCACCGAATACTACACAGGCGTTGACTATCGTCCTGTGAAGTCAATCGCCGCCGCGTCTGAAACCGGCCACGGTACAAACGTGATCCAGGGTCTTGCTGTTTCTATGGAAGCAACAGCGTTGCCTGCTTTGGTCATTGTGGTTGGTATCATCGCCACTTACAGCCTTGCGGGTCTCTTTGGAATCGCAATCGCCGTGACAACGATGTTGGCTCTCGCCGGCATGGTGGTTGCGCTTGATGCGTTTGGCCCCGTGACCGACAATGCAGGCGGTATTGCGGAAATGGCTGATCTGCCAGAAGACGTTCGCAAGACGACTGATGCTCTGGATGCTGTGGGCAACACGACGAAAGCTGTGACTAAGGGATATGCGATTGGTTCCGCTGGTCTTGGTGCTCTGGTTCTCTTTGCGGCCTACACGCAGGATCTGATGCTGTTTGCTGCTAATCCGGAGACTTATCCTTACTTTGCGGGTGTTGTGGCCGACTTCTCTCTGTCCAACCCCTACGTCGTGGTGGGTCTCTTTATTGGTGGTTTGTTGCCTTACCTCTTCGGCTCTATGGGCATGATGGCTGTTGGCCGTGCTGCCGGTGCGATCGTCGAGGAAGTCCGTCGTCAGTTCAAAGAGAAGCCTGGTATCATGCAGGGCACGGAGAAGCCTGATTATGGTGCAGCGGTTGACCTTTTGACGAAGGCTGCAATCAAGGAAATGGTTATTCCGTCCTTGTTGCCTGTGTTGTCTCCGGTTGCGTTGTATTTCATCGTGCTCGCTGTTGCTGATAAGTCAGCAGCATTCTCAGCACTTGGTGCGATGTTGCTCGGTGTGATCATCACAGGTCTCTTTGTGGCTCTGTCCATGACCGCCGGTGGTGGTGCTTGGGACAATGCCAAGAAGTACATTGAGGATGGCAACCATGGCGGTAAGGGCTCAGAAGCTCACAAAGCTGCTGTGACGGGCGATACGGTCGGTGATCCTTACAAGGATACGGCTGGTCCTGCTGTGAACCCAATGATTAAGATCACGAACATTGTGGCTCTGCTGCTGCTCGCGATCCTTGCTCATCCGTGAGCTGGTAGCTCATAGACAAAAAGAAACCCCGCGAGGAGCGATCCTCGCGGGGTTTTTCGTTGTGTGGAGAAATCTACTAGAGCGCGCTTGAGAGTGAGTTCCCTGAAGCGTTGAGATCTTCAAATGCGATGCTCAAGCGATCAACAATGCCTTTCTCGCCTTCGCGCAGCACAACCCGGGGGTCGTACTTTTTCTTGTAAGGTTCGTCTGTGTCTGGATCGATCTGGAACTTGAAGGCTTTCGGATTGGCTTCAACATAGGCGCCGACACGTTCAGCAAAAGCGAACTGTGTGTCTGTGTCGATGTTCATCTTAAAGACGCCATAACCAACAGCCTCAGTGATTTTCGCTTTCTCAGAGCCAGAGCCACCGTGGAAGACGAAGTGCAGTGGGTGCGCGCCTGTCCCTGCTACGGCCGACACGGCCTCCTGAGACGCTTTGAGGATCTCAGGGCGGAGCTTCACGTTGCCTGGCTTGTAGACGCCATGGACGTTCCCGAAGGCTGCTGCGACAGAGAAATGCCCGAGGGGAGAAAGACGTTTGTAGGCGGCCAGAACTTCCTCAGGTTGCGTGTAAAGCTTGTCATTGTCGACTTCGTCCAGGTCCTTGCCGACACCGTCTTCTTCACCGCCGGTGACGCCCAGCTCGATTTCCAGGCTCATGTCGATGGCTGCAAGCCGTTTCAGGAGGCGCTCACATTCAGCCAGATTATCTTCCAGGCTCTCTTCGGAGAGGTCGAGCATGTGAGAGCTGAAGAGGGGTTTGCCCGTGGCTTTAAAACGTTCAGCCCCTGCATCGATGAGTGCGTCCACCCAGGGAACCAATGCACGGTTGGCGTGGTCTGTATGGAGGACCGCGCAGACGCCATAAGCTTCTGCGACCCGGTGGACGTGCTCTGCTGCGGAGATGGCGCCGAGATGCCGCGCTTTCGCCGTGTCCTCAAGTCCCTTGCCTGCGTAGAACTGTGCGCCGCCGCCAGACAGCTGGATGATGACATCTGCTTTGTTTTTTGCGGCTGATTCGAGAACAGCATTGATTGACTGGGTGTTGACCACGTTGACGGCGGGCAGGGCGTATCCGCCTGCCTTGCATGCCTCAACAAGTGCGATGTAGTCGGCCCCTGTCTGGACACCGGGTTTGAGTTTTGAAGTCATTGATCTCTGTTCTCAGTTAGTTTCTCAGACGCTGCGATTCTGCACCGTCTGAGAAAGTGAAGTGATGCCGCGTTATGCCTTGCTGCAGAGCAGGCTGGCGACGCGGTGTTTTACCGGCCCGGTTGTGCGGGCGCGTTTTGGTTGAATCGGCCCAGGTTGCCAAAGATTTGGCCCAGGACGGTCAGTTCCTTGCCGCGGGTCGGTGTCTTCCGGGTTCTAAAGTCGACAATACGGCCATCTTCCAGGCCGTAATATCCAACTTCTTCGACAGTTTTCGTTTCGTCGAAGTAGATTGCAACGACTTTCCGATCGATCTCTTCTGGCGTGTAGAACATCAGTTTCTCGAAGGTCGAGGAAATGTAATACCAGACCTTGCCGTCTATCGAGGCTATCGTGGAAGGTGATCCGAGCAGTGCAGTGATTTCTGCTTCGCTCGTAATCCCCTCCTGAATCTGGTCAAAATCACGCTGGTCATAGATGTAGCCACGTTCTTCAATTTCGGCGCTACAGCCGGTGAGGGCAGTTGCCCCAAAGATTGTGGCAATAATTGCTGACTTGAAGGGGGCCAGCAGAGCGGCTAAACGCTGTCTCATCGAAATACCTTTATTGGGCCCAACGTACGCTTCTCTGCGCGCTTCGGGCTTTGCGCAAGTCACCTGTTGACGTACCTGTAACGGCGTCTAAATTCAAGCTTTCCTGCCAATTTGGTGGGAAGATGGAAAGTACTGACATGTTTTGGAAAAGCTGGTTCAAGGCCTCATCTGCGGACGAAAGTGCGTTCCTCCTCTACCGAAACCTGGTGGATCAGGCCCGCGCCCCGCAGTTTTACTTGAATGTTGGCGTGCCCGATACGCTGGATGGGCGCTTTGATATGATTGTGCTCCATATGGTTCTGGTCATTGAGCGCCTGAGTACAATTGGTGCGACCGCAAAAGGGCTTAGCCAGAAGCTTTTTGACGTGATGTTTGACGATATGGACCAGGCGCTACGCGAAATTGGGGTCGGCGATCTGTCAGTCGGCAAGAAAGTAAAGACGATGGCGCGGGCTTTCTACGGTCGATTGGGAGCGTATGACGAAGCATTTCAGGCCGGTACGGATGAGGCTGTTCGTGCGGCGCTGAAGCGAAATGTGTTCAGAGACGCAGATATTGCGCCTGAGCGGCTGGACGCTTTGGCAGGTTACACAAAGACTGTCAGGCAAACGCTGAGCGATACGGAGCTTGGGACTTTTGCGAGTGGAGAAGTTGTTTTTCCTGCCGCACCTGAGGGTGTCTTGACCGTCGAGGTGAGGTCTTGAGCGACCTGAAAGAAAGCGGGAGCGAGGGGCTTCCTGGGTTCAAACGCATCATTACACGCGACGATGTGCCGGATGATGGACGGGATGTGACCCTTACTGCCAGTGCTGAGGCCAGAACCATCCTTTCGGATCGCTACGGGCTTGTCGCTCTTAATGCACTTTCGGCCAAGCTGGTTGTTGAGCCCTGGCGAAAAAAGGGTCTGAAGGTCACGGGGACACTTACCGGGGATGTTGCGCAGGCGTGCATTGTCACGCTTGAGCCGGTGCCCGCACTTTTGGAAGTCGATTTCACCTTGGTTTACTTGCCCGAAGATGTCTCTGGGCGGCGCGCATTGGAAATTGCTGTTGATCCACTGGCGGCAGAACCTCCAGACCCCCTGCCGCTGGAAGGCATTGATCTGGGTGAAGCTGTCGCTGAGCAGCTGGCATTGGCTCTAGATCCCTATCCGCGCGCTGATGGCGCTGAGCTTGCGACGGGTGAGTCGCAAGATGGTGCAGATGGTGGATCAGAAAAAAGGCCTAACCCTTTTGAAATACTCAAAAATCTCAAAACATCAGAATAGCCCTACGGAAGGGCGATCCACCCTATTAACTGTTGTTTCAAAGGGTAGACTGGGTATTGTCTGACCGCTTGGCGGTGTTGGTGGTTTGAGCCTGGCAGTTGAAACCAAGAATTGGGAAAACCAAAATTTGGCGCGCGACCTAACAATTGCAATAGATGGGATGGGCGGAGACATTGGTCCGTCGGTTGTCATCCCGGGGGCTGAGATTGCCCATGTCCGGCATCCTGAAGTTCGTTTCTTGATATTTGGAGATGAAACACAGATCCGCGCGGAACTGGACAAGACCCCACGGTTGGCGGACGCGAGCACCGTTGTTCATACGGACGTCTCCATTGCGATGGATGACAAACCCAGCCAGGCACTGCGACGCGGGCGTAAGACCAGCAGCATGTGGCGCGCGATTGATGCGGTAAAGCAGGGTGATGCGCAGGCCGCGATGTCGGCTGGCAATACAGGCGCGCTGATGGCGATGTCCAAAGTCATTTTGAAGACGATGCCCAATATTGATCGGCCCGCTCTTGCGGCACTTATTCCAACCATGCGCGGCGAGAGTGTGATGCTGGATTGTGGTGCGACCATTGGGCCGGAATCCAAGCAGCTGGTTCAGTTTGCCGTGATGGGTGAAGCCTATGCAAAGGTGCTTTTTGGCTTCGACAAGCCGAGCGTCGGTCTGCTGAACATTGGCGAAGAAGAAGTTAAGGGTACGGAGTCCGTTAAAGTCGCTGCACAGATGTTGCGGGAGTCAAACCTTCCCATTCATTTCCACGGTTTCATCGAAGGCGATGACATTGCCAAAGGCACTGTCGATGTTGTTGTGACAGACGGTTTCACGGGCAATATTGCTGTGAAGACAGCAGAGGGCACAGCGCGGTTGATGAGCAGCTATCTTCGTGAGGGCATGAGCCGTTCGATTTTCAGCAAACTCGGATATCTCCTGGCGCAAACTGCGTTCAACATGCTGCGTGATCGGCTAGATCCTAATGTCCATAATGGTGGCCTCTTCATGGGATTGAATGGCCTGGTCGTGAAAAGCCATGGCGGCGCAAACGCTGCAGGTATTGCGTCTGCGCTTGATACGACAGTTGATGTCGCGTCGGCTGACCTGGTTCAGAAGATTGCTGCTGATCTTGCCCATCTAGGCGAAATGGATAGTGAAGACGATGCTGAGCATCGAAAAGAGGTGGTTGCGTCGTGAGTGTGATAAGAAGCGTTATTACGGGTGTTGGGTCTTATCTTCCTGAGCGTGTGGTGACGAATGACGATCTCTCAAAGATTGTCGATACAAGTGATGAATGGATCGTGGAACGCTCCGGCATCCGGCAACGCCATATGGTCGTCGACGGTGAGCTGACATCCGACTTGGCTATTGCGGCTGCAAAGGCAGCGCTGGCAAGTGCGAATGTTGATGCTCAGGAGATTGACCTGATCATCATGGCGACGACGACACCAGATAATACATTTCCGGCAACTGCCACGACCGTGCAGGCGGCGCTTGGTATTCACCACGGTGCTGCGTTTGATCTGCAGGCGGTTTGCTCCGGCTTTGTTTTTGGGCTGTCAACCGCCGACAATTTTCTGAAGGCGGGTCAGTTTAAAAATGCTTTGGTCATCGGTGCCGAGACGTTTTCGCGTCTGCTTGATTTCGAAGACCGCACAACCTGCGTTCTCTTCGGGGACGGGGCGGGAGCTGTCGTTCTTCAGGCGCAAGAGGGTCAAGGTGGGATCGAAGACCGGGGCATTTTGACGGCTCATCTCCATAGTGATGGGCGTCACAAGGATAAGCTCTATGTGGATGGCGGGCCGTCTTCAACCCAGACAGTTGGCCATGTGCGAATGTCTGGGCGGGATGTGTTCAGACATGCGGTTGTGAACATTGCCGATGTCATCAAAGAGGCTCTGACTGCAACAAACCTGACAATCGACGATATTGACTGGTTTGTTCCCCATCAGGCCAATAAACGCATTTTGGATGGCACGGCGAAGCGAATCGGCTTGCCACCTGAAAAGGTTGTGATGACGGTTGGCGAGCATGGCAACACGTCGGCAGCGTCCGTGCCGCTGGCGTTGAGTGTTGCGGTCGCCGATGGCCGCATCAAACGGGGCGACCTGGTCTTGCTTGAGGCGATGGGCGGCGGTTTTACTTGGGGCTCTGCGCTCGTTCGCTGGTAAACGACCGGGCAAGCGCGTCAAATTCAGCACAACATTCTAAGTAAACAGGACCCGCCATCTCATTGATATTGACGGGATAATTCCGCTGGCCTACCTTTTGTGACAACGCGAGAGGATGGTCATGGGGCAAACAATTACGCGCGCTCATTTGAGTGAAGCGGTTTATCAGGAAGTTGGTTTATCGCGGAACGAGTCCGCTGATCTGGTCGAGTCAGTCTTGACGGCGATTGGGGACAGTCTGTCGGAAGGAGAGACTGTCAAGCTCTCCTCCTTTGGCTCTTTTTCTGTGCGCCAAAAAGGCGGGCGTATGGGGCGCAACCCGAAAACGGGCGAAGAAGTTCCGATTAAGCCTCGGCGTGTTCTGGTCTTTCGACCCAGCCATGTGCTGAAGGAACAAATCAACAAAGCGCTGACAGTGGCAAAAGCGGCTGGCGCGCTGCTTACAGGGGTCAGTTCGACTGGCTCTGCAGACCAAGCGGCTGATTGATCTTGGCCGTGATTGAGAGCACAAGCCCGCAAAAATCGCCCGATGCCTTTCGGACGATCAGTGAGGTCGCGGCGGATCTTGATGTGCCTCAACATGTGCTGCGGTTTTGGGAAAGTAAATTTGCCCAGATCAAACCTCTGAAGCGTGGAGGTGGTCGGCGCTACTATCGGCCAGAAGATGTTGATCTGCTGCGGGGTGTGCGTGCCCTTCTTTATAAAGATGGCTACACGATCAAAGGCGTTCAGAAAGTCTTTCGGGATCAAGGTGTGCGTTTTGTCATGGAGACGGGGCGGGCGGCTGGTCAGGAATCAGTGGCCAGCATTGCCCGTACGGCTGTTGAACGTGGTGGCGATGAGACTGCAGATGGCGACGGCGAAGAGTATGGGCTTGATCGAACAGCCCGCTCAATTCTGTCTGGGGTCGCGCGTCGGCTTGAAGCTCTCAAGGCTGACCTTGATGCCGATGCGGACGACGAAGAAGCCGACGTCTAAGACCCTTCTTTTATCAGACTATTTCTGTCGCTGTGACCGTTGATTGGCGGGAAGAGCGCCTCTATAGTGCCGCTCCTTCCGGGGTTATCCCCCAATTTGTCTTTGGTGATCTGGAAGGTTTTGACGGAGCGTAGCGCAGCCCGGTAGCGCACTTGTCTGGGGGACAAGGGGTCGTGGGTTCAAATCCCGCCGCTCCGACCAATATGGAAAGCCGCCTCTCCCTTTTTGTGTGGGGGAGGCGGCTTTTTCGTTTCTCGTCTATCTGGACAGAAAAGAATGAGTGGGGCATTGTCCGGCCACGCCGCAGGTGGCGCAAGTAAACTCAATGAATGGACCATCCAATGACTGCAATCTATGCCATTGTCGCCTTCATCGCTGTTATGGCGATTCTCAACAAAATGACATTCGGTCGCTTTGACTGAAGGTTTTTGCGATGCGCAGTCAGCCGGAAATACCCAAATCTGATTTGGAGTTTTTCCTGACTGTGTTCTGCTATTCGTCCAGCTTGTCTGGACGCTGCATCCAGTCAATGAGCGGTTTGGCTGGAAAAGCCCAGGCGATGCCCGCGATTGGGTAGAAGACCAATTGGACCGCCCAATGATCAGGTAGCACTTCAATGGCAAGCCAGATGGCGCCAAGTGCATATGCGACCAGTCCAACCAAAATAATGATGGTTCCGAGCAGTTTACGGATGCCGATTGGCAAGAGTGGTGGCTTGTAGGGCTGCGTGTCCATTTCAGAAATCTCCATTCGCGTTCTTCCTACGGCATTCATGCCGTTTCGCCAAGGTGTGGCGAGAGGTCGCGACTGCTTCTGGGCCTTGTTGGATCCAGGTGACCGCGCTATGTCTTTAGGATCATGACCGCGACCGACATTGACATTGATACTGCACCAACCGAGCAACAGATCAGCGCCCGCAGGGCAATCGCGATCTGGTTGTTTGTGATTTGCGGCCTTGTGGCTGCTATGGTCGTGGTTGGTGGCGCGACGCGGCTTACCGATAGCGGCCTCTCGATTACGGAATGGAAACCCGTCACGGGTGCTATTCCCCCTCTCTCCCAAGAGGTATGGGAAGAAGAGTTCGCCAAATACAAACTGATCCCCGAATATATTCGCATCAATCGCGGTATGAGCCTGGATGAATTCAAGACCATCTATTGGTGGGAGTGGGGACATCGGTTTTTAGGCCGGTTGGTTGGGCTCGCTTTCTTCGTTCCCTTTGTTTTCTTCTATTTCACCAAACGGATTGAGCGGCCACTGCTGCCGCATCTCGGCGCTATGTTTGCCTTGGGTGGTCTGCAAGGCGCGCTTGGCTGGTACATGGTGATGAGCGGGCTGACAGAGCGGGTTGACGTGAGCCAGTACCGGCTTGCCGCACATCTCAGCCTTGCCTTCTTCGTCTATGGCTACATGTTCTGGTTTGCCACCGCGTTGTGGCGTCACGAGCTGCCGGGCCGCATCAGTTTTAGAAATATCGAGTTAGGCGCAGTGATCGTTGTCGCGGCGATATTTGTGCAAGTTATTCTTGGTGCGTTTGTTGCGGGGCTGAATGCCGGCTTTATCTTCAACACCTGGCCATTGATGGATGGCTCCTTTATTCCCCGGCATCTCTATCCACTGGACTCGCTCTGGGCGAGTGCGTTTGAGGATGTGCGGACGGTGCAGTTCAACCACCGGATGTTCGCCTACGGGCTTCTCGTGCTCATTGGCTGGCACTATTGGACACTGAATAACTCACCGGCTGAGATCCAGAAGACGGGCCACTGGCTACTGGCGGCATTGTTGGTGCAGGTTTTTCTGGGTATTGCCACGATCCTGACCGTTGCGCGCATTGAGATTGCGCTTCTGCATCAGGCCGGGGCGGTGTTTTTGCTCAGTGTTGCGCTCTTTCACCTGCAGAATATCGGACGGGCCACACGGTAGCGCAGCCCGCCTTTTGCTTCTTAAGCTGACAGTGCCTGATCCAGGTCAGCGATAATGTCCGCTGCATCTTCCAAACCAATTGAGAGCCGAACCACGTCAGGCCCTGCGCCTGCGGCGGTCTGTTGCTCCTCCGTGAGCTGTCTGTGGGTTGTTGAAGACGGGTGGATGATCAGACTGCGTGTGTCGCCGACATTGGCGAGCAGGCTGAGCAAGTTCACACTGTTGACGAGTTTCTTCCCTGCTTCATAGCCGCCTTTAACGCCAAAGGTGAAGACGCTGCCAGCGCCCTTGGGAGCGTATTTCTTCATCAATGCGTTGCTTGGGTCATCGGTGAGACCTGCATAGGAAACCCAGCTTACAGCTTGATGGGCTTTAAGGTGCTCGGCGACCTTCAACGCATTTTCACAATGGCGCGCCATGCGGAGCGGCAAGGTTTCAATCCCGGTGATGATCATGAAGGCGTTCATGGGCGAAATGGCGGGGCCGAGGTCTCGCAATCCGATAACCCGGCTGGCAATTGCGAAGGCGATTTCGCCGAATGTTTCGTGCAGTTTCATCCCGTGATAGCCCTCATTGGGCTGGGAAAGAGAGGGGAATTTGTCGGATGCTGACCAATCGAACTTGCCACCATCAACAATGATGCCGCCCATTGAATTGCCATGACCGCCGAGGAATTTCGTGGCGGAGTGGAGCACGATGTCTGCACCATGCGACAGGGGCTTGCAGAGATAGGGTGAGGCAAGCGTGTTGTCGACAATGAGCGGAACGCCAGCCTCGTGGGCGATGTCGGCAATGGCGGCGATGTCGGTGACAAGGCCTCCGGGGTTCGCGATGCTCTCAATGAAGATGGCTTTTGTCTTCGGACCAATGGCCGCTTTGATGGACGCCGGGTCGGTGACATCTGCCCAGTCCACGTGCCAATCGAACTTTTGAAAGGACACGCCGAACTGGGTGATGGAGCCGCCATAAAGTTGACGGGCGGCGACAAAGTGATCGCCTGGCTGCATCAGTGTATGGAAGGCAACAAGTTGTGCGGAGTGACCAGAAGCGGTTGCCAGTGCAGCGACGCCGCCTTCCAGTGTGGCAACGCGCTCTTCGAGCACAGCGGTCGTGGGGTTGGTGATGCGGGTATAGATATTGCCGAATGCCTGAAGGTCAAACAGGCTGGCAGCGTGATCGGCATCATCAAAGACAAATGATGTTGTTTGGTAGATCGGCGTGGCCCTGGCACCCGTGGTGGGGTCGGGGGCGGCACCTGCGTGGATGGCTAGCGTGTCAAAACCGTAATCGCTCATTTTGTTTCCCTGTTCGTTTCTTTGAGGGTGCCTTAGAGGCGTTGATTTCTTTTACTTGTAATGATGTTGGAGGGCAGGCCCATCCAGCCACCTTCGCCTGAAAGGCGGCTATATTCCACCTTCGGGCAGCGGTCCATGATCACGGTCAATCCGGCAGCTTCTGCCCGTGCCGTTGCCGCTTCATTGATGACACCGAGCTGCATCCAAATGGTCTTGGCGTTGATGGCGATGGCTTCGTCGGTGATCCCGCCTGCGGCTTCTGAGTTTCTGAAGATATCCACCATATCAATGGGGTGGGTGATGTCGGCAAGCGTTGCGACGACGGGTTGTCCCAATATTTCTTTGCCCGTCGCGCGCGGGTTTACCGGGGTTACGTCATAGCCTTTGGACAGCATATATTTCATGACGATATGGCTGGCTCTGCGCCAGTCTGCACTCGCCCCCACAAGCGCAATGGTCTTGGTCTCTTTCAAAACACGGGTGAGAAGAGCAGGGCTGTAATCCAGATGGGTCATAAAGGCGTTTTACCGATCTTCCCATGTGGGGGGGCGCTTTTCGATAAAGGCATTGACGCCTTCTTCCGCGTCATGGGTCAGCATATTCCTCACCATGACGTCGCTCGTGAACGCGTAAGCGTCCGAGATACCAAGCTCCAACTGATCGTAAAAGGCCTGCTTGCCGATAGAGACCGTGAGCGCGGATTTTGACGCGATCTTCGTTGCGAGATCGGTTACTTCGCTCCCGAGCGTGCCTGGGGGAACAGCTCGATTGATCAGACCAATATCGGCTGCATGATCGGCATCGACCATGTCGCCGCTCAACAACATCTCCATGGCGTGTTTGCGGCTGACATTGCGCGACAGGGCGACCATTGGTGTTGAACAAAAGAGCCCGATATTCACGCCCGGTGTTGCGAAGTGAACATCATCTCCGGCAATCGCAAGGTCGCAGGTCGCAACAAGCTGGCACCCGGCTGCGGTCGCTGTGCCATGAACCTTCGCAATCACCGGTTTTGGGTTCTGCAGGATGGAGAGCATCATGGTGGAGCACCGCTTCATGATGTCCTGATAATAGGTGCGGCCACGGTCTTCCTGTTGTCTCGCGGCGGTCAATTCCTTCAGGTCGTGACCGGCACAAAAAACGGGACCCTTGGCAGCGAGCACGACCACCCGGACCGAAGGATCTTCGGCGATGGCCTCCATCTCCTCGGTGAGGGCCGCCATGAGGGCTTCCGACAGGGAATTGCGCTGGCGCGGGCGGTTGAGGGTGAGAGTTGTGACGCCGGCCAGATCTTCGCGCAGAAGGACATCCTCTGAAATTGCAGCACTTATCTCCGGCATGTCCTTACTCCCTGCCTGTTTTGAACACTGTACCTTTAGCTGGCGTGCCCGTCAGGCTCGATTTGCCGCATACCTTGCTAGGAACTATTGTCCGGCAAAACGCAGGAGGTGCCAATTGTGGGTGGAATAAGAGGGGCGAGTGGGCTGGAACCGGTCATGAGCGTGGCAGAGCTGCGGGCGTTCTTTGTTGAGGCTTTTCCTCAGGCGCTGGGCGCCTCGGGCGATGAAACAAGGGTGGAAGAAATCTCTCCAGGTCGGGTTTTGGTCCGCCGAAAGGTCTCGGACGCCAATCTGCGTCCCGGCGGCACTGTTTCGGGTCCGACCATGATGGCGCTTGCCGATCACGCGATGTATGCGGTGATTTTGGCTCATATCGGGCCTGTGGCTCTCGCGGTGACCACCAATCTCAACATCAATTTCCTCAGGAAACCGGGGCTTGACGACCTGTTGGCTGAGGGGCGGTTGTTAAAACTGGGGAAGCGGCTGGCCGTTGGGGAGGTCACCCTCTTCAATGAAGGTGAAGAAGATGATCCGGTCGCGCATGTAACGTCGACTTACTCAATTCCGCCAAACAGATAAAGGTCCTCAATCATCATTCCCAACGGTTCGCGAATCTGTTGGCGTTTATCGAATGGCCACCTATGGTAAACCTTTAGGTTTATCTGAGGGGGAGGCATGATTGTCCTGAAAACCGCTGTTCCGGTGGGGCAGGAAATTAGAACAGTAGATACAATCGACTGTTCGGGAACCCTCTGGCTCATTCCGATCTGGGCTGATCAGCCCGACGAGAGCTTGATGATGCCGGCGAGACTGATTTGCCTCAGTTTATTGCCCCACCAGGAGACCAGCGATGCCCGCTATGATTATCTTCTGAATATCGCACTGCCAAAGGAGCTCTTTGATTATGACGTGGAGCCTGCACCAACGAGTGGGGCAATTGTTGTTGTCGACCCGATAAGACTCCAGGCAAGCAGTTCTGGCCACTTGCATTAGCATCCGCTCGTGGTTTTGACCCAGGCACCAGAAAATGCGGTAATTAAATACCGCATTCTTAAGTTGCTGAATTTCTTCTGTTTTTTCGACACATATCCGTTTGACTTGTCGAACGGGCTCCCCTAAAACTCCCGCCAACGGGCACCCATGACGGGTGCCTTCTCGTATTTAATAGGGTGAGATTAGGGTCAAAATGAAAACCTTCTCTGCAAAACCCACAGACATAGACAAGAAATGGATCGTGATTGACGCTGAGGGCCTCGTTGTTGGTCGTCTCGCCTCCATCATTGCGATGCGCCTTCGTGGGAAGCATCTGCCGATTTTCACGCCTCATATGGACTGTGGTGACAATGTCATCGTTGTGAACGCTGAAAAAATCGCGATGACCGGCAAGAAGCTGACGGACAAGAAATATTACCGTCACACCGGTCACCCTGGCGGGATCAAGGAAACCACTCCTGAGAAGATCCTGGCTGGTAAATTCCCAACCCGTGTGGTTGAGCTGGCTGTTCAGCGGATGCTGCCGGGCGGACCTCTCTCACGTAAGCAGATGTCTAACCTGCACATCTATGCCGGCACAGATCATCCGCATGAAGCGCAGAAGCCCGAAAAGCTTGATGTTGCAGCCATGAATTCTAAGAACGTGAGGAGTGCGTAATGTCTGAAGAAACACGCACACTGGAAGACCTAAAAGACGTGGTCGCACCGGTTGAAGAAGCGCCTGCTCCTCGTGAGCCAAAGATCGACCAGTATGGTCGTTCTTATGCAACAGGTAAGCGGAAGGACGCGGTCGCTCGTGTCTGGATCAAGCCTGGTGCCGGTCGCATCATGGTCAATGATCGTGAGCTTGAAGTTTACTTCGCCCGTCCTGTGCTTCGCATGGTTCTGCGTCAGCCATTGGTTGCTGCGGGTCGCGAAAATCAGTTCGATATCATCTGCAAAGTTTCTGGTGGTGGCCTGTCGGGTCAAGCCGGTGCTGTGCGGCACGGTATTTCAAAAGCCCTGACATATTACGAACCGGGCCTTCGCGCGGTTCTGAAAAGCGGTGGCTTCCTCACACGCGACAGCCGCGTTGTGGAACGTAAAAAATATGGCCTTGCGAAAGCGCGCCGGAGCTTCCAGTTCTCCAAACGTTAAAGTTTGGGTTCAGAGTTCAAAAGGGGCGCCAGCGAGGCGCCCCTTTTTTTGTTATGGTTGCAGACTAGACGATGAGATGGTGATTGAGATGAAACGGGTATTCATTGACGGCGAAGCGGGAACAACGGGCCTCCTCATCCGGGATCGGATTGTAGGGCGGCGCGATATTGAACTTTTGCAGATTGATCCTGCGAAACGCAAAGACGCGGCTGAGCGGAAGCGTCTCTTGAATGCTGCAGACATCGTGTTTCTGTGCCTGCCGGATGACGCGGCGATTGAAGCAGTGTCGCTCATCGACAATCCCGACACAGTTGTGATTGATGGCTCGACGGCGTTTCGGGTGGCTGATGGGTGGACCTATGGCTTTCCGGAAATGACGAAAGACCATCGAGCAGCAGTTGCTGCATCCAAGCGGATCAGCAATCCCGGCTGCTATCCAACCGGCACGATTGCGCTTGTCCGGCCTTTGGTGGATGCGGGCATTCTGCCAGCCGACTTCCCCCTTACGGTCAATGCGATTTCCGGCTATAGCGGCGGCGGCAAGGGCATGATCGCCGAGTTTGAAGATGCCCAAGCGCCCGTCACCTCTGAGCAACCGTTTCGGCTTTATGGGCTGACGCTGGCGCACAAACATGTACCTGAAATGCAGGTCTATGGCGGGCTGGATCACAAGCCACTCTTTTCACCTGCTGTCGGGCGCTACCGGCAGGGCATGTTGGTGGAGGTGCCTGTGCAGCTTTGGTCACTGAAATCTGACGCGACACCGACGCGCATTCGCGATGTTCTGGCAGAACGGTATGCGGGTGAGCGGTTCGTTTCTGTCGCGAGTGGGGAAGAGACAGCGGCTATTGCCAATATCGATCCAGAAGGTCTCAATCATACGAACGAGATGAAGCTCTTTGTCTTCGGCAATGAAGCGACAGAGCAGGTACGGCTTGTGGCACTGCTCGACAATCTGGGTAAAGGGGCGTCGGGTGCTGCGGTTCAAAGCATGAATCTTGTACTCGGACTTGATGAAGCGACAGGGTTGGTGCCCAACGCGTGAGCGACCCGAAGGGGAAGTGGCGATGATCGACTACACAAACACGACTGTTCTGGTGACGGGAGCGGCGTCCGGGATCGGGGAAGCGACGGCCATCGCTTTATCGCAACGCGGTGCACGGGTGATCTGTGCGGACATTGATGCAGATGGTGTTGCGGAGACAGCATCGAGGATCGGTGACAGTGCGCGGGTGATTGTTTGCGACCTTGGCGATCCTATTGCTGCTGCCAAACTTGTCGACCAGGCTTATGAGATGTCAGGTCACCTGGACCTTGTCTTTTCCAACGCCGGGATCGGGCATCGCAGCAGCTTGACCAAAGAGCCGTTTGATGAGACGGATGCGATGGCGAAGCTCTTTGAGATCAATTTCTTTGCTGGCCCCAAGATCGCGCAAGCCTATGCAAGACATCTTGAGAAAGATGGACGTCGCGGGCGCTTCATGGTCACCGCGTCTGAGAACTCGCTAAGTGTTCCTGAGGTAGTGCGCAAAGGGAAGATGGTGTTCTATGGAGCGACCAAGCATGCTCTCCTGGTTGCGATGGAATGGTTGCGGATTGAGCAAGAAAAAGTCGGACTGCTCGACCTTCATGTGCTGTTGCCTGGTGCGGTCTACACGCCTCTTGTTGTCCGCAGTCTGCCAGACCCCTCCCTGGCGCCGGCTGAACTTGAGCTGATCACGGCTGAGCAATGTGCGGAGATTGCACTCAAAGGCATGGATCTCGATCTCTTCTATATTCCGACGCAAGCGCATCTGCTGGATGATATGCAACCGCGTGTGACCGATATTCAGGCATCTCTGAAGGCACTAGGTATCGAAAAAACCTATTGAGTTTCAGAACCGGATGAGAGCAACGCCCACCGCGACGATGATTGCCGCGGCTACGCCAATCCGTCCGACAGGTTCTTTCAAGATATAGGCAGACAAGAAGGCAGCGAAAATCACGCTGGTTTCGCGAAGCGCTGAGACAAGCCCCAAGGGCGCCACACTCATGGCGTAGATGACGAGCGCATAAGCCACCATCTGGAGAGCCGCCCCACCAAAAGCCACGGTGCCGACTGATCGGGTTGTACGCATGGCGTGCCAGCCCCGGCGATAAAGGCCAATTGAAAAGAAGATAAGCCCGTCTAGTGCAAACAGCCAGAAGACGTAGGTCATGGGCGTCTCGGCAACACGACCGCCAATGCCGTCGAGCATCGTATAGCTAGCAATGAAAGCTGCGGTGCCCAGCGCATAGAGGGTGGCCTTGCGCTCATCTGAGGAGCCGCCCCGACGTTGCCATGCCAGGCTCATAATGGCGCCGGTCACAAGCACCAATCCTGCTGCAGCATACAAGGAAATGGTTTCACCGATGAGAAGGAAGGCAGCCATTGCCACCAGAAGCGGGGCTGTTCCCCGTGCGATGGGGTAGACATGGCCCAGATCGCCATAGGTGTAGGCGCGCACCAGAAACAATTTGTAGCCGGTGTGAAGAACCAGAGTACCGCCCAGGATCGCCCAGGTCTTTTGATCTGGGAAGGGCAGGAAGGGAAGAGCCGGCAGGGCCAACAGTCCACATGCGCCGGTCATAAGCGCGAGCGAATTCAGACGATCATCTCCGGCCCGTACCATCGCGTTCCAACTGGCGTGCATAAGGGCCGTCAGGAGCACAAGGCCGATAAGGGTGAGGCTGATGTCTGTTTCCATGAGCGGACCATAGAGATCAGGTGTCACTGCGCCTATTCAGCGAAAGAGCAAAGCGGCTTGCAGCAGTCAGCAGGGTTGCCGGGATGTACTGCTTGATCGCAGCGACGGCTACCGTGGGATAAAAATTTAGAAAACGTCGAAATGTCGTGATTTGATCTGGTTACGTTCCCGGCGAATATCCTATAGGGTGCGTTAGGAATTATCTGTAATCCTCAGCGGGGTTCGTTGAGGAGTGCGAGAAGGGGTCTGACCTATGAATGGTCGTTTGTGCGGGGTCGTGATGACAAGAGACTATCAATCAGATGAGGGACGTTCGTCTGCCAAATCAGGAATGATTGGGCGCGCGACCAAGCGCTTGAGCGCAGTACTGCTGGTTGCTGGTCTCGCGGCCTGTTCGACAGCACCAGAATGGGCCCGTCCCGGACTGATTTATGGCGATGACGCAGAAGCTGCTGCCGCGGACGCTAGTTCGGAAAAAGACTTCCCGGAACTTGTCGATGTGCCTGGTCAGGCGCCCTCACGAAGCTCTGCAGCTGAACTCAGAGCTGCTGCTGAAGGTCTTGCGGCTGACAGAGAACGCGCCCGGTATTCCGATGAAGTTTTGAGAGGCGGAACCGGCACACCTGCGCCTGCTCCTCGCAGTGCGGCACCTGCTCCTGTTCCGGCGGCTCTACCGACTGCTGCGGCGCCTATAAGCACGCCGGTGACGGCATCTGTAGCCAGCGAAACCGGTGTTATTCCTCTGCCAGAACGGGGCGGACGTGCGTCCTTGGCGCCAGCTGTCGCGCAGGCAGCTGCAGTGAGTGAACCCGTAACGCGGGCGGCGGCAACGGCAGAAGTGACCGTTCAGCCAAGCCCGACTCCTCAGGCATCGACACCCGCACCTCAGGCACCTGCTCCTGCGCCGCAGCCAGTTGTTGTCGCCACGCCGGTTGCGCCATCACCGGCCCCTGCCGCCCAGCCCACACAAACCTCCCGGCAGCCTGCTGTTCCTGCCGTGCCAGATACAGGACGTGTTGCCCGTACATCCCAGCCGATCGCGTCCTCTTCTTCGGCGACGCCGAATTACCGGGAACGCCCACCAGCACCGGCAGTGACGCCGGAACCAGCAGCTCAAGCGGTGGTTGCGCCGAGACCTCGTGCCGCGCCGCCATTGGTTTCTGCCAATGCCCCCATTGTGCGGTCAAATACGTCATTTGAGGCTTCATCGGCCCCTGCTTTGACCCAAGATGCGCTTGAAGCGGCTGGGTCTGTGGTTTCCTCGCGCTACGGGGCATCTGGCGCGCCGACGGGTTCTGCGGACCCTGAAGACCCGGTAGAGGTCAATCTTGATGCTCTGCGCGGCCTCGGGCCTGGCGCGTCGCTGGTGCCTTCATACACTGCGCCTAACGGCGCGGCCTATGCGAACCAGGGTGGGCCGGGCAATATCCCGCCCTACGTGGTGAGTTTTGCCCATGGATCGACCGGTCTGAGCGCGGAAGACCGGCAGAAAATTGCCGCAGCGGCCGCAAGTGCAGCTGGCCAAAACGGCATCGTGCGTGTTGTCGGGCATGCTTCTAGCCGGACAGGTGATTTGGGCGTCGGGCAGCATTTGCTGGCAAATTTCGGGGTCTCGCTGGATCGAGCATCCGTCGTCGCGAATGCATTGATCCGAGCGGGCGTGGACGCGTCCCGTGTGGTGGTTGAAGCCAAAGGGGATAGCGTCCCGGTCTACTACGAATCTATGCCTGCTGGAGAAGCTGGAAACCGCCGCGCGGAAATTTTCATCGAGTAGGCGATCGCAAGCTTGGAATCGGCCATTCTTTGGCCTTTTTCTGCCGTTTATTTCACCCCTTCCTATTATCGAGCCTGGCCACTTGCCGGGACACGGGAAACCCGTGGCCCGACCCGGTTTTTGACGGTATAAGAGCGCCCGTCGGCGCTTTTGTGCCAAAACCCCTGATTGGCACAGGCTGTCTAGCCGGAGTTCTTTGAGATGACAGAGGAATTTCATCGCATCAAACGTCTGCCCCCTTATGTTTTGGAGGTGGTGAACCGCCTTAAAGCAAAGGCGCGCGCAGAGGGTCGCGATATTATCGATATGGGGATGGGCAATCCCGATATGCCAACACCTCCGCATATTGTCGATAAGCTGATTGAAACGGTGAAAGACCCCCGCACACACCGGTATTCGGCCTCTCGGGGTATTCCAGGGCTGCGGAAGGCGCAGGCGGGTTACTATGAGCGCCGCTTTGGGGTGACGCTCGATCCCGACACGCAGGTTATTGCGACGCTTGGCTCGAAAGAGGGGCTCGCGAACCTTGCTCAGGCCATCTCGGCTCCTGGCGATGTGATTCTGGTGCCAAACCCGACTTATCCGATCCATGCCTTCGGGTTCATCATCTCCGGTGGCGTTGTGCGTCATCTGCTGGGCGGTATTGAGCCGGGCGAAGAATATTTGCGCACACTCCATCGCGCGCTCAAGCATTCGGTTCCCGCGCCCTCAGCGCTGGTGCTTAATTATCCAGCAAATCCAACGGGTTATGTGGCGACCCTCGACTTCTACAAGGAGGTCGTTCAAATCGCGAAACAGCACGAATTGTTCCTGATTTCCGATCTTGCCTATGCCGAAATCTACTTTGACGGCAATCCGCCGCCCTCACTGCTTCAGGTGCCCGGGGCAATGGATCTGGCGGTTGAGTTCACCTCTTTGTCGAAGACATTTGCGATGCCGGGCTGGCGTATGGGCTTTGCTGTGGGCAATGAGCGGCTCATCGGTGCGCTCGGGCGTGTGAAGTCCTACCTCGATTATGGGGCGTTTACGCCGATCCAGGTGGCTGCGGCAGCGGCGCTCAACGGGCCAACGGATTGCATCGAAGAAATTCGCCAAACCTATAAAACGCGGCGGGACATTTTGATCGAAAGCATGGCGCGGGCTGGCTGGGATATTCCCAAGCCGCAGGCGGGCATGTTTGCCTGGGCGCCGATCCCTGAAAAATTCAAGCATTTGGGTTCTTTGGCGTTCTCCACGCTGCTGCTGGAGCATGCTGACATTGCTGTGGCTGCGGGGATTGGCTTTGGCGAATATGGAGACGGGCATGTTCGGATCGGGCTGGTGGAGAATGAGCAACGGATCCGTCAGGCGGCTCGGAATGTAAAAAAATTCCTGGAAAATGCCGACAAGATCCTCGCCGACTACGATCCCAATGGCGGCACGGTCGTTCAATATCCAGGACAGAAAGCGTAAGCAATGAAATCACCACTGCGAATTGGCCTGGCAGGTTTGGGCACGGTCGGCGGTGGCGTCGGCAAACAGCTGGAAGCTGAAGGCGCGCGACTTGCGGCGATCTCCGGTCGCGCGATCCAGATTACGGCTATTTGTGCCCGTGATCGGTCAAAAGACCGTGGTTTTGATATTTCCGGCGCTAAATGGTTCGACGATCCGGTCGAAATGGCTAAATCCGACGATATTGACGTCTTTGTCGAGCTTGTTGGAGGATCTGATGGGTCTGCCAAAAGTGCCGTTGAAGCAGCGCTCATCGCCGGGAAACATGTGGTAACGGCGAACAAGGCGCTTGTCGCTCATCATGGCGCGGCGCTGGCAGCACTGGCGGAAAAAGGCGGGGCGGCGCTCAACTTTGAGGCGGCTGTCGCAGGGGGCATTCCGATCATCAAGGCGATGCGCGAAGGCCTGATCGCCAACAAGATTTCCCGGGTATCGGGGATTTTGAACGGCACCTGCAACTATATCCTGACCGAGATGGAAGAGACGGGCGCTGATTTTTCTGATGTGCTGAGTGATGCCCAGAAGCTTGGCTATGCCGAGGCTGATCCTAGCTTTGACGTTGGTGGCATCGACGCGGCGCATAAGCTCGCCATTCTCTCCAGTCTGGCATTTGGGACTGAAGTCGACTTTTCGTCCGTTTATGTCGAAGGCATTGAGGCGGTGACCGCTGCCGACATCCGGTTTGCGGCGGAATTCGGCTATCGGATCAAGCTGCTTGGGGCCGCTGTTCGTAACGAGCAGGGCGCCATAGAGCAGAGGGTACATCCAGCGCTTGTCGCCCACAGCGCGCCGCTAGCGAGCGTCTCAGGCGTCACCAATGCGGTCTCTGTTGACGGCGGGTATGTTGGCAATGTTGTTCTGACAGGCCCCGGAGCGGGTGAGGGGCCTACAGCATCGGCTGTTGTGGCGGATATCGTTGATATTGCTCGGGGTATCGCATTCCCACCCTTTATTCTCCCCCAATCCCAGCTTTCGCCTGTGGAAACCGTCGATATGTCGGCTTATTCCGGCGCTTACTATCTGCGCCTGGAGGCTGCTGACCGGGCGGGCAGTATGGCTGAGGTGACCAAAGCGCTTGCGGAGGCTGACGTCTCCATTGAGCGGATTATGCAGCGCCCTGAGCACCGCCGTGATGGCAAATGGCTTCCGGTGGTTCTGATCACCCACGAGACACGGGAAGCGACCATGCGCCGGGCTTTGGGGCTTTTATCAGAACATGCAGATGTGGTGAGCACACCGGTTGTGATCCGCATCCAAGGCAGTTAAAAGTCGGCAGGAGAAACTGACGAGAACCAAACGGGGATAAGAATGACTTCCAAGAAAGCAGCCACTAAAGGGTTGAGCCGTACTTTGGCTCTGGAGCTCGCGCGCGTGACTGAACGTGCTGCCGTGGCTGCTTCGCGCCTGTCGGGGCGTGGGGATGAAAAGCAAGCGGATCAGGCCGCCGTGGATGCAATGCGCCAGGAGCTGAACGCCCTGCCGATCGACGGCACCATTGTTATTGGTGAGGGCGAGCGCGACGAGGCACCGATGCTCTATATCGGTGAGGAAGTCGGCACCGGCGGTCCAAAAGTTGATATCGCGCTTGATCCCCTGGAGGGCACGACCCTTACCGCCAAAAATATGGAAAATGCACTCGCCGTTGTTGCCATGGCTGAGGGCGGGACCCTGTTGCATGCGCCTGACGTCTATATGGACAAGATCGCGATTGGCGGCGGCTACCCGGATGGGATTGTTGATCTGGACGCTTCGGCAGCCGACAACATTAAGGCCCTGGCGCAAGCCAAGGGTGTTGATGTGAGTGAGATTACGGCGTGTGTTCTTGATCGGCCGCGGCATGCAAACATCATTGCAGAAATTCGGGGTGTTGGTGCGCGGGTCTCTTTGATTTCCGATGGGGATATTGCAGGCGTGATCGCGACGACTGATGCCTCAACCGGCATTGATATCTACATGGGTGTCGGGGGCGCGCCGGAAGGTGTGCTTGCAGCAGCAGCGCTCAGGTGTATTGGCGGTCAGATGCAAGGCCGGTTGATCACCAATAATGAAGAACAAAAAAAGCGCGCGGCCAAGATGGGCGTCAAAGATTTTGATGCCAAATATTCGATGATCGAAATGGCGAGCGGTGATGTGATTTTTGCAGCCACGGGTGTTACCGACGGATCTATGCTTGATGGCATTAAGGTCACGAAAGAGGGTGTGTCGACCCATACAATCGTGATGCGATCTTCAACGGGCACAGTGCGCCGCATTCGCGCATTCCACAGAGCAGATTCCAAATTCGAAAACGACTGAGTGTTTTGGCGCTCTTTCTAGGAGGCTGATTGGAATACGAGCCAGATAGTGGATTTCTGGGTGTCAGCCGGTCGCTGACTTCTCGTCGCTGGATGCCTCGGCTCGAAAACGATCGACTGGCACTTCAGCTTGCTCAACAAGCAGACATTCCTGAGCTGTTGGCTCGCGTTCTCGCCGCGCGCGATGTTACGCCTGAGGCGTGCGAGCAACATCTAAATCCGACGCTGCGATCCTACCTTCCTAACCCTTCTGTGGTGCTGGACATGGACAAAGCGGCAGAGCGCATCACCAAAGCGATATCCAATGACGAGCAGGTTGCTGTCTTTGGCGATTATGATGTGGATGGGGCGACCTCGTCGGCGCTTTTAAAACTCTATTTCGAAGCGATTGGCGCGCCGCTGCGGATCTATATCCCGGACAGAATCAAAGAAGGGTATGGGCCTAACGCGCCTGCCTTTCTCAAACTCAAAGACCTCGGTGTCTCGCTCGTGATCACGGTTGATTGCGGGACCATGGCCCACAAGCCGCTTGGTATTGCCAAGGAGCATGGGCTGGATGTGGTTGTTGTTGACCACCATCAGGCCGAACCGCTGCTGCCACCCGCCGTCGCAATTGTGAATCCCAATCGGCTGGACGATACGAGCGGGCTTGGACAGTTGGCCGCTGTTGGGGTGGTTTTTCTTCTGTTGATTGCCCTCAATCGTTCCCTGAGATCGGCTGGGTGGTTTGAAGGTGAACGGGAAGAGCCTAACCTTCTAGACATGCTTGATATTGCAGCCCTTGGAACAGTCTGTGACGTGGTGCCGTTGACCGGCCTTAATCGTGCGATCGTGACCCAGGGTCTGAAGGTGATGAGTGGCCGCAAGAACACAGGCCTCGCAGCCCTTGGCGATGTCGCCAAAATGCAGGGGACACCTGGTACCTATCACGCAGGCTTTCTTCTTGGCCCGCGGGTGAATGCCGGGGGGCGGGTTGGACGTGCAGATCTTGGCGCGCGACTGTTGACCACTCATGATGGCGCGGAAGCGCATGAGATTGCACTGGCACTTGATACCTACAATCGTGAGCGCCAGGCGATTGAAGCCATGGTGCTGGAGCAGGCGAGCGAGCAAGTTGGAGCCGCTCTTGTTCACGCCCGGTCGAACCAACCGCCGCCCCTCATTATCGCGTCAGGGGCAGGATGGCACCCGGGTGTTATCGGCATTGTTGCGAGCCGTCTGAAGGATAAATATGACCGCCCCACATTCGTGATCGCCATCGACAAGAAGGGCGAAGGGAAGGGGTCAGGACGTTCCATTCCTGGTGTTGATCTGGGGCGCGCGGTAACAGCGGCGCTTGAAGCGGGTTTGCTCGTTAACGGTGGCGGGCACGCCATGGCTGCGGGTCTTACTTTACAAGAGTCCAAGCTGGAAGCGTTTCATGAATTTCTAAACGCCAGGATTTCTGCTGATGTGCTTGCAGCTGGTGAAGAAAGACACTTGAAGCTTGATGGGGCGCTGACGACTGACGCCGCGACACGTGAGATGTTTGAGATGCTGGAGAAGGCCGGGCCCTATGGTGCGGGAAACCCCGAACCGCGATTTGCGGTTCCTCGTGTCCGGATCGTGCGGGCTGATCGTGTCGGGCAAAATCATGTGCGGTGCATTCTGGCGGGCGATGAAGGAGGACGGTTGAAGGGAATCGCATTCCGGGCTGCTGATTCTGAGCTCGGTGAGAGCTTATTGAACAGCGGTGGCGCCATTTATCACGTTGCAGGACGTTTGCGCGCCGATGATTGGCAGGGACGGCAGGGCGTTCAGCTTCAAATCGACGATGCGGTTCGGCTTTGATTTCTTAATTTGTCGCATTTCCGGACAGATCGCCGGTCCTACCTATCCTGGAAACGCTTTTGAACGTCGTTTTCCCCCTTTGGGGACCTAAAATCAGCCTCTTGTTTCACGGAATGTCACAGCCGGGTAAAAACCCCAGAAAATCTACCGAAAACAGCGGATTAGGCACTTGCATTCCCCGGGGCGAGCCATTATTAAAGCCGCACTGTGCGCCCTTCGTCTATCGGTTAGGACGCCAGGTTTTCAACCTGGAAAGAGGGGTTCGACTCCCCTAGGGCGTACCAGTTTTCTCTCCTTCATCTATATCCCTCAGGCCGTAATCCGGCTGGCTTGAGACCGGCTGTTCTGCAACTATTGGTCAACAAAACCAATGGGAGACGGAACGATGAAAGTTGAAGGTGGATGTTATTGCGGTGACGTTCGATATGAAGTCGAAGGCGACGCACTTTTCAAAGCACAATGCCATTGCCGGGAATGTCAGTATATTTCTGGCGGCTCACCCAATGTGACCATGGGCATGCCTGAGGGCACGTTTAAGTACACGAAGGGTAAAGCTAAGACCTTCAAACGAACCGATATTGACCCAGCTGTCAGCCGTGAGTTCTGCGGAAACTGTGGAACCAGCATTCTGTCGCGTGCGCCGGGTGCTCCAGGCCTGGTGCTGCTTAAAGTTGGGTCGATGGATGATCCAAAGCAGTTTGAAGGCCCTCAGGTTGCGATCTACACGTGTGATGCGCAAGCCTTCCACATGATCCCGGAAGGGGTGGCGTCGTTCGATAAGCTTCCCGGCTAGTCGTTTGTGAGCAATATGTGGTTAGCGGGTGGCGGTGATGTCGAAAGAGACCGCCACCTCCGCGCCCACCATGGGGCTCAAAGCGCCGGTTCCAACATTATAGTCACTGCGATCAAGAGTGAGTGTGCCCGTGGCGTGGGCCGCATCATCAGTGATGTCGAGCGTAAATGGCAAGGACGTCGCCTGCGAGGTTCCTTTGAGGGTAAGCGTTCCCTCTGCCAGATATCCACTATCGGTCCTGTTTACCGTTGTTGATGTGAAGGTCGCCTCCGGGTGGCTTGCAACGTCAAACCAATCTGCGCTTGGGAGTGTGCCGTCCCGTTCTGCCGACCCACTTATCGCACTTGCCGTTTCTATCGTGACGCTTATGGATGCTGACGGCAGATCGTCAGGATCAAGGGATATGTTTGCGCTGAAACGCTCAAACGATCCTTGAAACGGAACGCCCCCTTGTGTGCCTTCAAAGGTGAGCGTGCTGTGGTCTGGATCAAGCGACCAGTCAATTGCGAAGGCGCTTGTTGTCATCAGACTGAGGCATATGAGGATACGAAGGATCATGGGGTGTCCCTAGATTGTGTTGGACCCTTGGGGGCCCAGAATGAACTGGTTTAGTTTCTGCCTGGCAGCATGCGGCGCAAAATATTGTCTTTTAGAATGAAATGATGGCGAAGGGCGGCGGCGGCATGCAGAAACACAGCGGCACCTGCGGACCAGGCAAGAAGCCAATGTCCCCATTCGCCGACCGCCAGCCATTGGTCCTTATCTGGATCAGTCGCAATGAAACTGATATGCGGCAAGGCGATCAGATCAAAGACCCGTGTGGGGATGGCAAAGGGTGAGGCGGAAACGATGATCCACCCTGTTAGTGGCATTGCCACCAGAATGGCATAGAGCCCCAGATGTGTAAGAGATGCTGCCGATTTTTCCCACCAGATCATATCTTCTGGTAAGGGCGGGGGTGTGTCAATGAGACGCCAGCCAAGGCGAAAGAGCACGACAATAAATATGCAAACACCAAACGATTTGTGCAGTTGATATAGCGGGAAAAGATTGGGATCAGAGAGTTGAAGGGTGCTCATGTACGCCCCTAAACCAAGGTTCCCCAGAAAGAAGATGGCAACCAGCCAATGAAAACTGCGCGCAATGCGCCCGTAGTGCGTTTGGTTATTTCTCCAGGACATGGGAGGCCTTGTTACTAATATTGAACACCGGGGGGCGCCCAGAAGGTTGGTGTCCAGTTCCGGGCGAGAGCCTTGCCAGCCAAGAAGTCAGAGCGGGCGAGTGTCTCTTTGAGGTAAGTGCGCAGGCCGTCATCCTGCTCGATTGCACCCAGCGTGAGCCGCAGTGGATTGACATCATAGAGACGCAACCACTTCCCAAGTTCAACCGGGTTGGTGTCGGGTCCCATGTTCGCGGCGTAGAGCGCTAGAACTGTCCGTTGCGCCTGGAAGTGACCGGCGTTGGCGGCGCGTAGAACCCACATGCGTCCATCTTGGAATTGCTGATTGCTGGAGACTTGATCTGCATCGAAGGTTGCCCCTCTCTCCGCAGGCAGGCCACCAAGCGAGAGGAGGCATAGACCGTAGGCATGTTGTGCGGATTCGTAGCCACGTCCATTGCGGGCAAGAGGTCTCAGGCGCTCAATTGCAGCATCACAATCACCCTCATTTTTAAGCTCGAAACCTTCCCAATAAGATGCCTGGGGGTCGCGATAATTGGCACGCTCCCGCACGTCATAGTGGGGAGATGTGCGAGGGTTCTCCTGGCCACCTGCCGCAAGCGCAGTTTTGGCGAGAAACCCACTGCTTAAGAACAGGGTGGTGATAAGCAGACATAACAATGTCGGAATACGCATTTTCATGGGAAAACCGTATCCCGACAGCGCTTTGGTTTCAATCGGCGTCAACAGCTGAAATTCAGCGGTAGTGGATGAGATATCGGCTGCCAGCGACCACGTAACCTTGTCCGCGCCTGTTGTAGCACATTGTGCCACCTATTTTAGCTGCACGTCCGTGCCAGGACCCGAATTTGCTGACCGGGTGGCAGGCTGAGCCGGAATTTTGACGATACCTATGTCCACTATTGTAGCCGCCGTCAGAATAGCTGTAGTGACGGCGTGAATGGCCGCCATACCTGTTGCCTCGATGATGGCCGCGCGGGGCGTAGTAGGGCCGGTGATGTTGCTGGTAGCGCTGATGATGGGCCCGTGGATAACCATAGCCATTGCTCCAGCCAAGAACCAGACCACCGACAATCGCTCCGGCGATGAAGGCGCCTGTACGGTCACGTCCGCGGTTCCTGTGGCCGCCACCGTGATGAGCGCCTCTATGATTGCCGCTACGATAGTGGCGGCCCTGACCCCGCCCACCCTGGCCCCGTCTGTCGCGGACCTGGTGGATATTACCATTATTGGCGTTCAGTCCGCCGATACCTGTCGGCCCCGCAGCTGTAGCCGGAGCCGTCAGGCTCGTCATGGTCCCAGCAACCAAACAGGCACTGAGTGCCAATCGTGCGAGTATCATGTCCTTCTCCCAATCCTTGGACCGATCACAAAGCGGATCGGCATAGCACCCTCAAGGGAGAAGGTGATCTTGTGTATTTGAACGCTGGATGAACAGTCTGTTCAGGTTGGGCCTACCAGTGCCCAATATTCTCCATAGACGCCCAGGGTTCCTGAGGGGCGAGCGCCTCACCATCCTGCAAAAGTTCTATGGAAACATTGTCTGGAGAGCGCACAAACGCCATGCGGCCGTCCCGGGGAGGGCGATTGATGGTGATTCCCGCATCGCTCAACTTCTGGCAGGTCTCGTAAATGTTATCGACGCGGTAGGCCAAGTGACCAAAATTGCGGCCTTCATCCAGCTCTTCCGGGTCCCAATTGTGGGTCAACTCGATTTGAGCCTCTTCCTGGCCTTCAGGCGCCAAGAAAACCAGGGTAAAGCGGCCTGCCTCAACGTCATACTGGCCAACATTCTTCAGGCCTAAATGGGTGCAATAAAACTTTAGGGAGGCATCGAGATCGGTCACGCGGACCATGGTGTGCAAATAGCGCATAGGTTTGTTGGCCTATCTTTGTGGATGTTGTTTTGCGTATCATTTCTGGAACGAGCCAGAAGGTCAAAACATCTGTTTAGGAGGCGTCATGTCAGCGGGGTTAAAAGCACTGATTGAGCAGAGCCAAAAGGCGGTGATTTTCACCGGCGCTGGTATTAGCACGGAATCGGGTATTCCAGACTTCCGCAGTCCTGGTGGACTTTGGACAAAAATGGCCCCCATCGACTTTCGCGACTTTATGGCGTCTGAAGAAATGCGGATTGAAGCCTGGCGCCGCAAGTTTGCGATGGATGGCAGCTTTGCCGCTGCTGAACCAAACAAGGGCCACATGGCCGTCGCCAAGCTTGTCGATACAGGGCAGGTGACCCATGTGATCACCCAGAACGTTGACAATCTGCATCAAAACTCTGGCGTGCCCGTCGACAAAGTGATTGAGCTTCATGGGAACAGTACATACGCGACCTGTCTGAATTGCGGGGCGCGCTATGAGCTTGTGGAAATTCGCGCGCACTATGAGGAAACGGGCAAGCCACAGGATTGCACCTTTTGCAGTGGGATCATCAAATCTGCAACGATTTCGTTTGGACAATCCATGCCCGAGGCAGAAATGGAGCGGGCGACAGAAGCCACGCTGGACTGTGATCTCTTCATCGCCATTGGGTCATCTTTGCAGGTCTATCCTGCGGCGGGCTTTCCGATTATGGCAAAGAAGAACGGGGCGAAGCTCGCCATCCTAAACCGGGAGGAGACGGAACTGGACCCGCTTGCCGACCTGGTTGTGCATGAAGAGATCGGGCCGACGCTGGCGCCGATTGTCCAACTCAACTAATTCCGAGCTTACCTGTTTGTGGGCTTAGCGGGCGTTCGCCCAGCCACCGGCAAATGGGATAACCTGGCCTGTAATAAATCCTGACATGGGGCCAGCAAGGAAGGCGATGAGGGCTGCAGCTTCTTCCGGCTTGCCAAGGCGGCCGAGCGGAATGTTTTTCAGGATTTTCGCTTTTGCCTCTTCGTTTGCCAGAAGCTCGGGTGGGAAATAGTCCGGATTTTCCACATAGTTTGGAGCGACGGCATTTACTTGAATGTTTTTGGGTGCCAGCTCACGCGCCAGAGACAACATTAGCGCATTTGTGGCGCCGCGCGCGGAGGCATACATGGAGTAATTGGCGAGACCATTGAGGGGGGCAGCTGAGGTGAGAAAGATGACTTTCCCGGCCCCGGCAGATTTCATGGATGGCACAACAGCGCGGGTGACCCGAAAAGGTTTGAAGACAAGGGCCTCATAGGTCGCTTCCAAGTCTTCGTCCTTGGCGGCATCGAGGGAGGCTCTTAGTGCTGGAAAGGCATCATTGTTGATGAGCACATCGATGCGACCTGCCTCTTCCAACACACGTCCGGCAGCGGTCACCGGGTCGCTGCCACTTATCGTTTTCAAGCCGGGAAGGGCTTCTTCGGCGGCAGTTCGCGCAGTGGCATCGTTGAAGGTTGGATCTGTGCCATAGACGGTGGCACCGGCATCAAGCAGCGCCTTCGCCGCAGGCCGCCCGACAAAATGTTCCAGATCTGTAACAAGGACAATCGTGTCCGCCAGTCCGCTCATACTCTTCTCCAACATGTCAAAACGCTTCCTTCTCATGTAGCATTAAATCTGGTGTGAAGGCGATGTGATAGGGGGAGTGATGAGCGGAACAGGAGCAGTACCTTGGTGGAAAGGTGCCGTCATCTATCAGATTTATCCGAGGAGCTATGCCGATAGCACAGGATCTGGTGTCGGTGATATTGAAGGTATTCTGGGGAAGTTAGATTATATCAAGTCACTGGGTGTCGATGCCATTTGGCTGTCCCCCATATTCCCCAGTCCCAATCGGGACTTTGGATATGACGTCTCTGACTATTGCGACATCGCGCCTGAGATGGGCACGCTGGATGCGTTTGACGCGCTTGTAGAGGCAACCCATGAGCGGGGGCTCAAACTCATTCTTGATCAAGTCCTTGCCCACAGTTCTGACCAACATGCCTGGTTTCAGGAGAGCTTGCGTTCCCGCGACAATGACAAAGCGAATTGGTATGTCTGGGCCGATGCACAGGAGGACGGCACGCCCCCGAACAATTGGCTGTCTGCCTTTGGCGGACCTGCTTGGTCATGGCATCCGATACGATGCCAATATTACCACCACAAGTTTTTGCGGCAGCAGCCAAAGCTCAACTTCCATGAACCGGAGGTTGTGAAAGCACTTATGAACTCGTTGCGGTTCTGGCTGGATAGGGGGGTGGACGGGTTCCGTCTCGATGTTGCGCACGCTTACCTGCATGACGCGACACTCTCTGACAACCCGCCGGTCCCGTTGGGGGAGCGTACCAGTCTTGATTGGTCCCATGCTCCACGGCTGCAGCAACATATTCATGACAGTGGCCTTGCGGAGAACAAGTGGGCAATGCAAGCCGTGCGCACTGTGATGGATGAATATGAGGATCGGATGGCCTTCGGTGAATTTGCTGAAACGCCTGAAATGATTGGGACCTATGTGGGAGAGCCAGATCGGCTCCACACGGCCTATACATTCGATTTTCTGGAAGACCGGTCGCTGGCGCCACGCGTGTTTCAAAACTACTACACGGACGTTCTGGAAAAGAATGGCAATCCCTGGCCCTGCGTTACCTTTTCCAACCATGACCTGCCAAGGCCTGTGACCAGATGGGGCGGTGATAAAGAGGGAGACGATGCGCTCGCTAAGTTCGGGCTGACATTGCTGCTTGCACTACGCGGAACTGTTCTTCTCTATCAGGGGGAGGAGTTGGGTTTGCCGGATGTTGATTTGGATAGGGAGAATATTCAAGACCCTGTCGGAGATCTCTATTTTCCTTTCGGCAAAGGGCGTGATGGCTGCCGCACACCCATGCCTTGGATCGGGCAGGCGCCTAATGCTGCTTTCACAAGTGGCACCCCGTGGCTTCCCATTCCTGAGACCCACACGCGGCGTGCTGTTGATGTGCAGGAAGTGATGCCTGACACAGTGTTGAAGTTCGCGCGTGCAGCGATTGCTTTTCGCGAAACGCACCCTTGTTTGAGAACGGGGGAGATTAATTTTCTGGAGAGCACGGATTCTGTTCTCGCATTTGAGCGCGTTTTGGAAGAGGAGCGTCTCACCTGTGTTTTCAATTCAAGTTCGGAAAGTGCAATTTGGCATGGGAAGGCAGCGTCACAAGTGGTCATGCAGGGCGCAGAACAATTGCGCTTTGGAACCGGCGATGTCTCGATTGTTGGATCTGAAATTATCTGCGGTCCTCGAAGCGCTGCCTTCTTCAAAAAGGCCTAATCGTTTTTGTGGTGCCGCAATGAGTGGGGTGTGTCGAAATCGGTCAGGCTTGCGTCGCCCTCGACGGGGACTTCGCAGACGAGATCCGCGTTTTCGGCCATGAGAGATTTTGCGCCAACGTCGCCGCTGAGAGCTTGGAGATCGTTAAAGAATGCGGCGTCCCACAAGACGGGGTTTCCGCGTTTATTGCCAACGGTGGGCACGCAGATATACCTGTCTTCATCTGGATCATGAGCGGCAATAAGGCGATCAATTAGGTCCGAATTTACAAGTGGCATATCACCAAGCAGGATAAGTGCTGCATCGACAGGCGGATCAAGCTCGGCTGCTGCTTTGATGCCCGCTTTGATGGATGTGCTTAAGCCGTCGGCGAAATCCGGGTTGTGTGCATAGGACATGGGTCGTCCCGCGAGGGCTTTCAGCACATCGTCTTTCTGATGACCTGTTACGAGGATGATCTCATCTGCTGTGGAGGACAGTGCCGCGTCTGCCACATGGGCAATCATCGGCTTGCCGTCAAAACTCTCCGTCAGCTTGTTTGCCTCGCCCATGCGGGTGGAGCGCCCAGCGCCTAAGATAATCGCCGACACGCGCGGTGCGCGGGTGCTTTTGGGTTTTCTGTCGCGCGGTTGGGGCCGGGAAGGGATTTCTTTCAAAAGGCCACCAACACCCATGCCCTGGATTTCATCAGCGCCGACGGTCAACCCGGCAGCGAGGCGTTGCAACACCCAGTCCGCACCGTTGAGTTTTGGGGAGCGAGCGCAACCAGGCAGTCCCAATACTGGGCGACCTTGGTGTTCTGCTAGCAACAAGAGGTTACCCGGATCAACCGGCATGCCGAAATGCTTGATCGCGCCGCCAGCGCGTTCGATTGCTGCGGGTACAACATCGCGCCGGTCGCCGGTTGCTGATGCCCCCAGTATCAATGTCATCTCTGCACCAGCTGGTGATTTTGCGATTGCGGCTGCAAGGTCACTCTCTTCATGGCTGCAGGTGTCGACGGTCGTCAATGTTATTCCGAGATGCGCTAAGCGGGCGGTGACCACCTTTTCTGATTTGGTGATCAAGGAAGGTTTCATTCCCTCAACGGTGGTTAGGATGAGATCAGCAGTTTTGATGCGAAAGGGGTGGAGTGTAAGAACGGGTTTTGCGTCCGCTGCAAGCGTCACGGCCCGGTCGAGCAATGTCTTTGGTACGGCAAAAGGAATGATTTTGACCGTCGCCAGCATTTGGCTGTCCGCGACAGCGTCATGGTTAGGTAGAGTTGCGACGGTGATGGCTTCACCCAGCGCATTGATCTTATGGATCGTGGTTTCATCCAGGGTCAGAACCCCTGCTGCGTTTGCGTAAATGTTAGCGCGTCCAGTGAAGGGCGCCTCGACCCGGACATGAGGCCCCGCTAGGGCCGCAGCTAAGGCGCCAGCGGCCTCATCTTCGGGGACGTCATCTTCATCGAGAGACGCGGCGTAGACTGTCTCTATCTTCGCTTGGGTGAGGTTCTGTATGTCTTCAGTACTGATTACCCGTCCTTTTTTGAAGACCCCTCCAAATATCGACACGGAATGCGCCAGCACCATGCCTTCGGTTTCACCGACGGGAAAGGAGCCGAACCTCATGCCCGATCCTGACGCAGTGTCTGAGTGATTTCCGCGAGGATGGAGATCGCAATTTCCGCAGGGCTCTTAGCGCCAATATTGAGGCCGACTGGTCCACAGATGCGGGCGCGTTCGGATTCTGAAAAACCGGCGTCCGACAAACGTGCCTGCCGGGATCTCTGAGTCTTTTTGCTCCCCAGAGCGCCGATGTAAAAGGCGGGTGACCGCAGGGCGACAACGAGTGCTGGATCATCCAGCTTTGGGTCGTGGGTGAGCGTGACAATGGCGGTTCTTGCATCAAGAGCCAGGCTTTCAAGCGCTTCATCGGGCCATTCGGATTTGAGCACGACATTTGGAAAGCGCTCCGACGACGCAAAGGACTCTCGCGGATCAATCACCGTTACGTCATATCCCGCATCAACGCCTATACGCGCCAGAGGCTGAGCGATATGAACGGCTCCTACAATCACCAGACGTAGAGGGGGATTAAAGACATTGAAGAACCAGGGGGTTTCGTCGGGGGACGCCTTGATGCGGCTTTTATCGGACCGAATGGCGTCTGCGACCTGCTCTCTCATCCAGTCAGGCTGGTCGGATGAATTGGCAGTCAATTCAATTTGCTGATGGGATTCAAGATTGGTCGCCAGGACAAACGGTTGTTTGGCTTTCTGTGCGTCCAGAATTTTTCTGAGAGTGTCGCGTTTCATGGTGTCACGCGCTCGTCATGGGGTCGAACATCAGGGGTTCGAGATAGATTTTGATTTTTCCACCACAGGCGAGGCCGACTTCCCAGGCCATGGCGTCCGCAACGCCGTACTCGAGTATTTCAGAAGCACCTGTCTCAATGGCATCTAGTGCTCTTGTGACGACATCTCCTTCGATGCACCCGCCAGACACCGATCCGACAAAGGTTGCATCGTCGCAGATGGCCAGCTGACTGCCCACGGGGCGGGGGGCAGAGCCCCAGGTTTCGATCACTGTGGCGAGCGCTACCTTTCGGCCCTCATCCGCCCAAGCGGCTGCTTGAGCCAGCACATTGTCGTCTAGGGTTTGGGTATTCATGCTGCGGTCGGCCATTTCTTTTCCGGGGCGCTTAGTGTGGCAACAAGTTCGTGCAGGGACGCGACATTGTGTACCGCTCTGAATTCATCCACATGGGGAAGCATGGTCTTGATACCAAGGGCCTTGGGCTCAAATCCATCGTATCGCAGAAGCGGGTTCAGCCAGATTAAACGACGGCTGGCTCTGTGTAGCCGGGAAATTTCAGCTTCCAGACCGCTTGCGCCGTCCCGGTCGAGGCCGTCGGTGACAAGCAGCACCGTTGCCCCTTGTCCAAGAACCCGTCTGGCCCAATCCACGTTGAAACGCCTCAGAGTCTCCCCGATCCGGGTACCGCCGTCCCAATCTTCCACGCTGTTTGAGACAGCGCTCAGCGCGTCATCGACATCCTTGTGGTCCAGTTGCCGTGTGACATGGGTAAGGCGCGTGCCGAACAAAAAGGTATGAACACGGTCGCGATCATTCGTTAGTGCATGCAGAAAGTGCAGGAATGTTCGGGCGTAGACGCTCATGGAACCGGATATGTCACAGAGCACGACCAGTGGAGGCGGACGATGACGTCGCTCACGGCGTCTCAGAGGAATGATGTCGCCCGCCCGCAATGATGCCCTGAGCGTTGCGCGCATGTCTACCTGGGGGCCATGCGCCGCAGGTCGTGTTCGTCGCGTGAGCACCTGATCGTATTTCAGTCTGAGTTTTGAGAGTGCCCGTCTTGCTTCGGCAATTTCAGACGCCGACATTTGTTCGAAGTCTTTGGTACGCAGAATTTCTGCGGCGGACATTGTCTCACGGGCATCAATCTCGATATTAGGCTCAGGAGGCGATTGCGGCACGCTGTCGGGGTTCATGAGCGCTTCGGCCAGCCGACGACTGGTTTGCTCATCAGGTTCCTCAAGCGGTGTTGTGAGCTCTGGCAGCATGAGCGCCATCATCCGCTCCAGCATGCGTGGATCACGCCAGAAGACCTGAAATGCCTGATCGAAAATTTCGGCTCTGTCGTGGGTGCAAATGAGCGTGGTGTGAAGCGCCCAATAAAGATCGCTCTCAGAGCGTATGCCTGCACGCTTTACCGCTTCGATTGCGTCGAGCACCTGTCGCGGTCCGATCGGAACACCGGCCCGCCGCAATACCCGCGCGAAGTGCACGATATTCTCAGCGATATGGCCGGACTCATTGCTCATTCAGCCGCCGTTTTTAGGTCGTCCAAAATCTGTGCAGCATCGGACCCTCTCACCTGTGCAATGTCATCTTGATATTTGAGCAGGGTGCCAAGCGTGTCGTTGATATTGCTTTCATTCAGTGAGATGGCGTTGAGCTGCGTGAGAGCATTTGCCCAGTCCAGTGTCTCGGCAATACCAGGCTGCTTGTAGAGATCTCGGTCGCGGAGCGCCTGCACGAAAGCGACGATCTGACGCGAGAGGTTTTCAGCGGCGTTTGGCGCTTTGAGGCGCACGATTTCAAGCTCGCGTTCCGCGTCGGGATAGTCCACCCAGTGATAGAGACAGCGGCGCTTCAGGGCATCATGGATTTCACGGGTGCGGTTCGATGTCACGATAACGGTGGGCGGTTCTGCGGCTTTGATCGTTCCAATCTCGGGAATGGTGATCTGATAATCCGACAGGACTTCCAGAAGGTAGGCCTCAAAAGGCTCATCCGTCCGATCCAGCTCATCAATGAGAAGCACAGGTGGCCCATTGATATCTGGTTCTAGTGCCTGAAGAAGAGGTCGCCGGATAAGGAAGCGATCATCAAACACATCTTTCGCGAGCGCGCTTCTGTCTTCCACGCCTTGTGCTTCCGCCAGCCGGATCTCGATCATTTGCGCTTGATAGTTCCACTCATAGACTGCGGCGGCTGTATCCAATCCCTCATAGCATTGCAAACGGATGAGCTTGCGCCCGAGTGCACTTGCCAGAACTTTTGCGATTTCGGTTTTTCCGACACCGGCCTCGCCTTCGAGAAACAAAGGGCGGCCCATGGAGAGGGCAAGGAACAAAACGGTCGCAAGAGATCGATCAGCAATATAGGCACCGCTCGACAAAAGCGCCGCTGTCTCGTCGATAGAGGCAGGAAGTTTGATGGTCATGGGACTAGTTTACTGCGAAAAAGGCTTCAGGTCACATCGTGGCGGCGACGGCGCGTTTTGCCATCACCGTGATGAGGTGGCTGCGATAGTCTGCTTGTCCATGCAGATCGGACAAAAGCCCCGCTTCGGGGACTTTAATGCCTGCGACAGCGTCTGGTGACCAATTGGCTTCGAGTGCAGCTTCCATCTCCTTCACCCGAAAAACGCCGTCAGCTCCGGCACCTGTCACCGCAACGCGAATGTCGATGGCTGTTTTTGCGACAAAGACACCAACCATGGCGTAGCGTGACGCGGGGTTGGGAAACTTCACATAAGCCGCCTTCTCAGGGTGCGGAAAGGTAATTTCCGTAATGATTTCATCTTCTTCCAAGGCGGTTTCAAACATGCCCTTGAAATAGGGATCGGCGTCGATCAGGCGCTTGTTGGTGTGGATTTTTGCGTCCAGTCCCAGGGCTGCAGCTGGATAGTCCGCTGCGGGATCATTATTGGCGAGGGAACCCCCAATTGTGCCGCGGTTGCGCACTGCAGGGTCGCCAATATGAGCTGCAAGGTGTGCGAGAGCGGGTACATGCTTTGCCACGTCTGGGGATGCGGCCACGTCAGCGTGTTTCGTTGCGGCCCCTATGGTAATGGCGTCGCCTTCGGCTTTGATGAAATTGAGGTCGCTAATATTGCCAATGTCGACAAGCGTTGCTGGCATAGCGAGACGTTGTTTTAACGTCGGGATCAAAGTTTGACCACCGGCAAGCAGCTTGTTCTCGTCATTGGCGGCGAGGAGATCGACGGCTTCTGCGATTGTGTGTGCGCGATGATAATCGAACTGATACATGGGATTTCCTCAATCAGAGTCTAGCGGTTGTGCGGCAAGGGCCGCCCAAACACGCGCGGGAGTTGCGGGCATTTTGATATCTCGGACGCCGAGAGCATCCGTAATGGCGTTGATGACGGCGGGAGGCGAGGCGATAGACCCTGCCTCTCCACAGCCTTTCATGCCCATCGGGTTGGATGGACAATCGGTCTGGGTGAATCCCAGATTGAAGTCGGGCATGTCGTCGGCGCGGGGCATGCAATAATCCATGAAGGACCCGGTGAGGAGCTGACCCGTTTCGTCATAATGAGCGGCTTCAAATAGTGCCTGGCCGATGCCCTGGGCGATGCCGCCATGGACCTGACCTTCGACAATCATGGGATTCACAATCACGCCGAAATCATCGACAGCAACAAAATTGGCGATCTTGGTGACGCCTGTTTCAGGATCGATCTCGACTTCGCAAATATGGCAGCCGGAAGGGAACGTGAAATTGAGGGGGTCGTAGAAAGCATTTTCCTTCAGACCGGGCTCAATTTCAGAGGTTGGAAAGCCGTGACCGGTATAGGCACCGAGTGCAAGTTCTGCCCAGGCAAGTTCCTTGTCTGTGCCGGCGACGGTAAAGATGCCGTCTTTGAGTTCGATGTCGCCGCTATCTGCTTCCATCAGGTGGGCGGCGATCTTCTTGGCTTTGGCCTCAATCTTATCCAGCGCATTGGCAAGTGCGCTCATGCCCACTGAACCTGATCGGGACCCATAGGTTCCCATGCCAAATTGAACGCGGCCGGTGTCGCCATGGACAATTTCAACATCGTCGATCGGCACACCAATGCGTTCACATACGAGCTGGGCGAACGTGGTTTCGTGTCCCTGGCCGTGGCTGTGCGAGCCGGTGAAGACTTCAATTTTCCCCGTTGGCGTGACTTGCACCTCAGCACTTTCCCAAAGGCCAACACCGGCCCCAAGAGAGCCTACGGCTGCTGACGGGGCAAGGCCACATGCTTCAATGTAGGTGGAAAAGCCAATGCCGCGTTTCTGGCCGCGTGCTTCTGCTTCCGCTTTGCGGGTAGGGAAATTATCATAGGCAATCAGCGCAAGGGCCTTATCCAGGCAGGCGTCATAGTCGCCCACATCGTAATTCATGATGACCGGCGTCTGGTGCGGGAAGGTGCGGATGAAATTTTTGCGTCTGAGTTCGGCTGGATCAAAGCCCAGCTCGCGTGCGGCGGTCTCGACAATTCTTTCGATCAGATAGGTCGCTTCTGGCCGTCCGGCACCGCGATAGGCGTCTACAGGAGCTGTGTGCGTGAAGATGCCATCGACTTCCACATAGACAGCAGGGAAGGCGTATTGGCCGGATAGGAGGGTGCCGTAGAGATAGGTTGGTACCGAAGAGGCGAAGGTCGAAAGGTATGCGCCCAGATTGGCCTTGGTCTGTACATGGAGGCCAAGGAACGTCCCATCCTTTGCAACAGCAAGTTCTGCGTGGCTTACATGGTCACGGCCGTGGGCATCAGACAGGAAGGACTCGCTGCGTTCTGCCGTCCATTTGATGGGCCGTTTGATTTTGGCGGATGCCCAGGTGCAGGCTGTTTCTTCGGCATAGATGAAAATCTTGGAGCCAAAGCCGCCGCCGACATCTGGCGCGATGACTCTGAGTTTGTGCTCCGGGGCGACACCCACAAAGGCTGAGAGAACCAGGCGGGCGACATGGGGGTTCTGGCTTGTGGTCCAGAGCGTGTATTCACCTGTGCCGCTGTCATAGTCGGCAAGCGCTGCACGAGGTTCCATGGCATTGGGAATGAGACGATTATTGGTAAGGTCCAGCTTGATGACATGGGCAGCGTTTTTGAGCGCCGCTTCTGTTTCAGGCTTGTTGCCCAGCTCCCAATCAAAACTCGTATTATTGGGGGCTTCGGCATGTACCTGAGGTGCGCCGACATTTTGAGCAGACCCAACGTCAGGCGAAGCGTCCTGAACGTCATAATCGACAGCGATGAGTTCTGCAGCCGACTTTGCTTCTGCGTAGGTTTCCGCCACCACCATGGCAACATGGTCGCCGACATAACGCACGGTGTCTTCGGCAAGGATGGGGTGGGCGCCGGCCTTCATTTCGGACCCATCTTTTGAGTGCACGGTCCAGCCGCAGATGAGGCCGCCAAGCCCTTCTGCTGCCACGTCTGAGCCTGTGAAGATGCTGACAACACCTGGTGCGGTGACAGCTTCTGTCAGATCAATTCCATTGATGCGCGCATGGGCGTGGGGACTTCTCAGGAAGTAGGCATGGGTCTGCCCCGGACGGTTCAGGTCGTCGGTATAGCGTCCAGCGCCGGTGATGAACCGCTTGTCTTCCTTGCGACGGACAGCTTGCCCGATCCCTGTGTTGCTCATGAACGCCTCCCTGGAATTGGTGCGCTTATTAGGCTGGTGTTTTCTCAGCTGCGTCCAAAACTGCCTTCACGATATTGTGGTAGCCGGTGCAGCGGCAGATATTTCCTTCAAGCTCCGCACGCACTGTTTCCTCATCAAGATTGGGAATACGGTCAATCATGTCGACGGCAGTCATGATCATGCCTGGTGTGCAGAAGCCGCATTGGAGACCATGATTTTCCTTGAAGGCTACTTGAACCGGATGCAGTTCTTCGCCCTTGGCGAGACCTTCAATGGTCGTGATGGAACTCCCTTCAGCTTGAAGAGCGAGCATTGTGCAGGCTTTGACGGCTCTGCCATCCATGTGAATGACACACGCGCCACATTGACTGGTATCGCAGCCGACATGGGTGCCAGTGAGCTCTAGATTTTCCCGAATGAATTGAACGAGTAGCGTGCGACCTTCGACTTCACCAGATACTGGCTTGCCGTTGACCGTCATGGAGACCGTAGTCGCAGGAATAGGGGCCATGAATCCTCTCAAGGTTAGATCCGGCAGAAAAATGCCGGGAGGGCGTCCGCAGGCGCCCTCTAGGTTTCTTTGGTTAAAGTGTCTGCGCTTGTCTGGTCGGCGTCAAGCGGCGTGGCTCCGCCTTACATAGTCACGAGATAGATCGCAATCAATGCGCCGGCGATGACAAGTGTGCCCCACATCCAGGGTGACATGGCAAGGCCTGCATCTTCGTCGGGTACTAACGGGACGTGCGTAGGGGCAATTGCATCGACTTCTTCCACGGTTGTGCCGCCGGTGATAGCGGCAAATGATGTGAAAAACTCATCGGCCATTTTTTTTGCTGTTGAATCGATAAAGCGCTGCCCGACCTGGGCAAGTTTTCCGCCAACGGTCGCATGTACTTCGTAGCTCAGAATGGTCCCATCACCATCTGGCGTCAATTTTACAACAGCAGAGCCTTTGGCAAAGCCTGCAGCGCCACCGGAGCCTTCACCGCTGATTTTGTAGCCGTTTGGGGCATCAATGTCAGAGAGGGTCACATTGCCTTTGAATTTGGCACTGACGGGGCCAACTTTCGCTTTGGCAACAGCTGCAAACTCTGTGTCGCTGGTTTTCTCGACGCTTTCAGCGCCAGGAATGGCTTGCTGAAGAATTTCAGGATCGTTGAGCGCGGCCCAAACCTCAGCTTGAGGGGCGGGGATACGGAATTCGCCAGTCATTTCCATGTCAGGTGACCTTTGTTGGCTTCAATCAAAAAGTGTGATGCATCACATATAGTTGAGTAACAGCGTCGCGCCAAGGAGCACTGCTATCCAAAGCACCATTGATCCGGTCGGCCACGCCCTGGCAAGGAGCCCTTCGGTGCCGTGGGCTTTCTGGAGCGTTGCGAGGCCCCAATTGATCCCGCGAAGTCCGGTGCCAATAAATCCCCCCCAAATGCCGTTGATCACGTAACGCACCGCACCAATCAACGCTGGGCCCAGTTTCCGGTAAGTCCAGTCGAAATCGAGATTTACCGATGTTAAGGCCAGTGGATACATTCCGGTCCGCAGCAACAAAGTGAATGCGAGAGCTGCGAAGAACAGCAATTGAAGCTGGGTTACAACGTGCGTGGTCGTATAGGCGATGTAATCAACTTCATATGGCAGGAGGTCATAAAGTGGGTCTGGATATACACCGATAGCTATACACAGGAAGGCTGTGATGCCCATCGCAAGCAACATGTTCCCAGGAGCTTCTTTCGGACGCAGGCCACTGTCACGGCCAAAGAATGCGAAGTAGGGGACCTTTATGCCCGAATGTATGAACGCGCCAGCTGAGGCAAAGAGCAAGATGCCCCAAACGATATAGTGCCCCTCATGTACGGAGGCAGAAAGAATGAGCGATTTGGTCACAAAGCCTGAGAAAAGCGGGAAGGACGAAATAGCAGCAGCGCCAATCACGCAAAAGACCATGGTCAGTGGCATGGTCTTATAGAGACCGCCCAATTCGGAGGCCTTCGCTGTACCGGTTCTGAAAAGCACTGCGCCAATGCTCATAAAGAGGAGTGCTTGGTAGAGAATGCTGGCAAAGGCGTGCGCGACCGTGCCGTTCAAAGCGAGCTCGGTCCCAACCCCAATACCGACCACCATAAAGCCCAATTGTTGGTTCAAGCTATAGGTCAGCACCCGCCGGAGATCGTTCTCGATCACCGCATAAAACACCGGGAAGATGGCCATGGTTGCGCCGATATAGATTAGGAGCTCGGTTCCTGCGAACCCGCGCGCAAGGGCGTAAATTGCTAGCTTCGTGGTGAAGGCAGACAGGATCACTGTTCCCGTAACCGTTGCCGCTGGATAAGCGTCCGGCATCCAGTTGTGCATCAATGGGAAGGCACATTTAACGCCAAACGCGATGAAGATGGCCCATGTGGCAGGACTTCCAAGGGTCATGGCGTCAAACGCGATTGAACCTGTGGCGTTATACTGGAGGACAATACCTGCCAGAAGGACGACGCCGGAGCTCACCTGGACAATGAGGTAGCGAAGACCAGCCCAATAAGCTCCTTCCGTGCGACGCGCCCAGATCAGGAAGACAGATGCAATCGCGGTGCCCTCCCAGAAAATAAAGAGTGATATCAGGTCACCTGCGAATACGGCGCCAATTGCGGCCCCGGCGTAGAGCAACGCCATTGTTTGCTGGATCGTATCGCGTATATGCCAGGCATAGATAAGTGCAAGGAAGGCTGCGAGGCAGAAGACCAGGCCGAATATGGTTGAGAGCTTGTCCACCCGAAGCAGGGTCAATTCCTGGCCAACAAGTGTGAATTGACCGTACATGCCTTCTGGCATCATCCAGATCACATAAGCACTGATGATTGGGGTAATGACAGCGGCGAGTGAACGTGCGTGGCCGTTTGGAATGAACGGCAGGACCAGTGCGCCTGCAATGAAGAGTAAGAAAGGGGGAAACAGATCAATCATTGATCGTCTCCCGGCCCAGTTGATCTTCGGGGTAAGCCTCAGACTCTACTCCCTTAGGCGCATAATAATTTTCATCACGCTTCAGCACTCCCCGGATAGCCCATGCGCAGGTGATGAGCGTGAGGCACATGAAGAAGCCAAATTCGGCGTAGAACCCCGGAATGTCTTCAATTTCGAGATAGCTGTGCTTGTGGTACATGAAATCGGCTAGCAGAAGCCCTGCGCATCCGATGAAAAGTGCGTACACAATCCGATCAATATTTTTCGTGCCATCGAGCCACAGGAGTTTGCGGCCCAGCCAGGGAAGTTTCGCGGCTTTCGTCTCAGATATCTTCATTTCTGTACTCATGGCAGCGGCGCCCCCTGTGGGAACGCGACGGGCTCGATCAGCGTGTAAATATCACCTGCGTAGAAAAAGAGCAGCAGACATCCCACGGCAGTGAGACACGGCGGCACAACACACCATAGCGGCGCTTCCTGGATGCCCTTGCGGGCGACCGCTGCAGCGCCAAGAGAATGTGCGACCGGACCGGAACTCCCCATGAAGAAACCTCGGGCGACCACAGGCAGAAGATAGGCAATGTTCAGGAGCGAGCTCAGCATGAAGACGATCATCATCGCAATCTGGCCGGTGTCTGCCGCGGCCAACATTAAATACCATTTTGACCATGCCCCTCCGAGTGGCGGCAGGCCGATGATGGAGAGGGCTCCGATAAAGAAGGCGCCGTAGGTAAAGGGCATGAGACGGCCCAGTCCGTCCATGTCACTGATTTCTGTCTTGTGTGTGGTCACATAGATTGCGCCAGCACACATGAAGAGGGTGATCTTCCCCATGGCGTGCATGGCAATATGCATCGCACCGCCCATGACACCCAGCGATGTGGCCAATGCCATGCCGAGGGTGATGTAGGAGAGTTGGCTGATGGTCGAATAGGCGAGACGGGCTTTGAGATTATCCTTTGTCATCGCGATGATTGATGCAGCGAGAATTGAGAATGCGGCCAACCACATAAGCCAGTCAGCGGCGCCCGTTGTTGCGAGCAAGTCGATCCCGAATATGTAGATGCCGACTTTGAGCATTGTGAAGACGCCGGCCTTCACGACCGCGACGGCGTGCAGAAGAGCGCTCACAGGTGTGGGCGCCACCATGGCAGCGGGCAACCACCTGTGGAAGGGCATGAGCGCTGCCTTGCCGATTCCAAACGCATAGAGAGCCAGCAGGAAGGGAAGGAGGGTCGGTTCAATCTTGTCGGTCAAAATACCGCCAAGTTCGAAGTCGAGCGTACCTGCCGCAACCCATGTCCAGATAATCGCGACGAGTTGAAAACCGATAGAGGTGGTAATGAGGATGCCGAGATAGGTTCGAGCGCCGCGCCGTGCTTCTGCGGTCTCTTTGTGTGCGACCAAGGGGTAGGTCGAGAGCGTCAGTACTTCATAGAAGATGAACAGCGTGAACATATTGGCGGCAAAGGCAATGCCCATGGCGGCGGAAATGGCAATGGCAAAACAGATGTAGAAACGGGTCTGGTTCGCTTCGTTGTTCCCGCGCATATAGCCGATGGAATAGAGCGCCGTTACAATCCAGAGGCCAGCTGCAACAACACCAAACAGCATCCCCAATGGCTCAATCTCGAAGGAGAGTGAGAGGCCGGGGATGACGTCGAACCAATGTGCTGTCGGGCGCGCGCCATCCAGAACGGTTTCGAAGAGACCAAAGACGATTAAGAAGAGTGCACCGGCGGTGATGAGGCTGACCGCTTCGCGAAAGTTAGGGCGTTTGTCCAAAAGAGCGAGCAGTACCGTCGCGCTTGCTGGCAGAAGGATCGTCAGAGTGATTGCGAGTTCGGGGCTCATTGAGGTGCGCCCTCGCTCACAAGATCAGAGGCTGAATAGAGTGCCGATGCGGCTTGGGATGCGGCGCTGCTGGTCAACTCACTGTTGATCCCGAAATAGAGGCTGGCTGCGACCAGGGCATATGTCGGCAGGATCATGGACAGCGGCGCTTCTTGTTTTAGCCGCCCTTCCGGCGCTGGCTCCAGATACGCGACCTCAACAATCCGCCATACGTAGACAACCGCTATGAGAGACGAGGCGACAATGAGGCCTGCAATCAAAAGCGATCCAGTTTCTAGCGATGCTTGGATCAAATACCATTTGGAGATGAAGCCAACTGTGAGCGGCACCCCGATCAGGCTGAGGCCCCCGGCTGTGAATGCCGCGGTTGTCCACGGCATGGTTTTACCGATGCCTTTCAGATCACCCAACCGACTGGAGCCAATCTGGTAGACAAAGCATCCGACTGCCATGAAAAGCGCGCCCTTGGTGACGGCATGGTTGAACAGATGAATGATGCCAGCGGTAAGGCCTGCTTCGCTCAGGAGCGCCACACCCAGCAGCATGTACCCCACCTGGGCGATACTTGAATAGGCAAGCAGGCGCTTCAGGTCCTCTTGGAACACCGCTGCAATGGAGGCTGCAAACATGGCGACGATCGCGAGTGGCATCACGACATATTCAAATGTCATTTCTTGAACGGGGAAGTCGAACTGGAACACCGTAAACATGAAACGCAGGAGCACGTAGAGAGCTACTTTCGTCGCAGTGGCTGCCAGAAAGACGGTTACCGCGGAGGGGGCATAACTGTAGGCGTTTGGCAGCCAGAGATGCAGCGGGAACATTGCGAGCTTCAGACCCATGCCAATCAGGATGAAGACGAAGGCTACGCGGGTCACCCGGGTGTCTCCAACGTCCTCCAGCCGCACGGCGAGATCTGCCATATTGAGTGTGCCGGTCACCATGTAAAGGAAGCCGATGCCGATCACAAAGAAGGTAGCGCCGATCGTTCCCATGATGAGGTAGTTGTAGGCGGCGGTGAGGGCGCGCTTGTCGCGGCCGGCACCAAATGCGACCAGGGCATAGGTTGAGAGCGATGAAATTTCCAGGAAGACGAAGACATTGAAGGCGTCGCCGGTAGCGGCAACACCGAGCAGACCCGTCAGGCACAGCAGATAACACGTGTAGAAATAGGCATGGGTTGACGCGTCGAACTCCCGTTCGATGCTTTGACGCGCGTAGGGAAGCACCAAAGCTCCGATGAGGGAGACAATGAAGAGGACAAAAGCGTTTGCGGCATCAATTCTGTACTCAATCCCCCAGGGCGGTGCCCAGCCGCCCATGTGGTAGGAGAGGACGGTACCGTCAAGAACGGACACAAGCAGAAGTGTCGAGATGATGAAGGCGGTAAGGGCGGCGGCAAACGCGATGATCCAGGCGAGATGCCTGTTGTTAAAGAGCGCACAGAGCGGGGCTGCCATCAACGGGACAGCAACTTGCAAAACAGGCAGGTGGGGCGTGAGACTGCTCAACATGTCTTAGCTGTCTCCGCTTGAGGGTGTGGCGTTTTTCGCCATCTGTTGTTCAATTTCGAAAATTTCGTCTTCTTCGATCGTGTCGAAGCTCTCTTGAATTCGGATAATCAGGGCCAGCCCCAGAGCCGTGGTCGCGACCCCCACCACAATGGCAGTGAGGATGAGAACGTGCGGCAGTGGGTTCGAGTACACCTCATTGGGATTGTCGGTAAGAATAGGGGCGGTGCCGCCGAAGATTTTCGCCATGGAGATATAGAGCATGAACACCGAGGTCTGAAACAAGTTCAGCCCGACGATCTTCTTCACCAGATTGCCCCGGCTTACGACGACATAGAGGCCGATCATCATCAAGATGACGGTCATCCAATAATTGTAATGGCCGACAAAAAACTCGGCCGTCATCTCGTCCCACATCACCAGTCGGTATCCTTGATCTCAGGCGCCCGCGCAGCAAAAGCCATGAAGACGGCGATCATGACGCACGCAACCGTCAGCCCCACCCCCGCCTCAACGAGAAGGATTCCCAGATGTTGTCCACCGACCGCATGATCGGCGTCTGCTAGAGCTGAATAGTCGAGATAGTTTTTGCCTTTGAAGAAACTATAGGCACCAGTTCCTGCATAAAGCAGTACACCGAGCGCAAAACCTGCGCGTACAATTGCAGGGGGAGCAACACGGCGCAGACTGTCCAGTCCGAAAACAAGCGCGTAGAGGATGAAAGCAACAGCGAAAATCACCCCGGCCTGAAATCCGCCACCAGGGCCAAAATCCCCATGAAACTGAACATACAGCGCATAGAGCATGATGGGGGGCATCAGCATCTTTGCAACAACACGCAAGATAAAATGATGGTCCATTAGCTTTCTGCCTCTTCATCTTCTTCTTCGCGGCGGCGGCGCTTGCTCGAGCTATGCAAGAGGACGATCACGGCGATGCCGGCGGTGAAAATCACGACGACCTCACCCAGGGTGTCATATCCCCGATAAGATGCGAGCACGGCCGTGACGATGTTTGGCACGTCAATCTCTGTCGGCGTGCGCTCGATATATTCAGGCGCGACGTGCAGTTGTATGGGGGTGTCGGGTGCGCCGAACGGCGGTAGATCCGCCGTGCCATACAAAAGCGCGGCGCCGGTTACCAACACCACGAGCAGAGGGAGGGCTCTTGAATGTTGAGCTGGTTTTTCTTCCTGCCTGGTGAGCGCGAGGGTGCCGAGCATCAGCACGGTGGAAATGCCCGCGCCGACGGCGGCCTCGGTAAAGGCAACATCCACGGCGTCCATGGCAACAAAGAGGCTCGCGGATAACAGGCTGAACACGCCTGAAAGCATCACCACGGCAAACAGGTTTCGCAATCTCATGATTGCGAAGGCAGTAATGATCAAAAATCCAAAAAGGATGATGTCGATATACGCTTCTATGACGTCGCCCCTTTCTTCTTGTCTTCATCGCCGTCTTTGATTTCCCCCAAGGGGCGTATGCCCGCTACGTGGGCGGCATTGGCGACGGCATGTGTGCCCGTTGGGCTCGTTAGGAAGACGAAAAGTCCGATCAGGATCAGTTTGATGGTCACCTGTGTGAGTCCGGCTTGAAAGATCATGCCCAGCAGAATGAGTTCAGCTCCTGCTGTGTCGATAACGCCAGCACCGTGCAGCCGCGACCAGAAGTCGGGCAGGCGGATCATGCCGATGGCGCCGACAATCAGGAAGAAGCCACCAAGCGCAAAAGAGATCCAACTTGCAATATCGAGAGCGAGGTCAATCATTTCGTCTGACCTCGTGGGCTGTTTGTGTCGGTGCTTTGGGAGGTCCGGCCAAGACCCCGGTACCGGAAGAATTTTAAAATCGCAATTGTTCCGACAAAATTGATGAGGGCGTAGAGAAGGGCAATATCTAAAAATTCCGGCCGGGCTGTGAGGAACCCGATCAAACCGAGCACTAGAACGGTGACGGTTCCAAAAGCGTTTACGGCCAGCACCCGGTCGTAAAGGGTCGGACCGAGAAATGCCCGGACAAGGATCAATGCCATGGTGACGGACACGGCCATTGTTGCTGCAATAAACATCAGGTGCTGCTCTCCACAGCAGATACGCGGGCGCCCATATCACTCAATGCCTCAAAGTCTGCCGCATCGCTTGTCAGTGCATGTACCAGGAAGGAATCGTGTTCAGTTTCTACTGTGATGGTGCCGGGCGTTAGGGTGATGGAGTTTGCGAAAGTGACGCGTCCCACATCTGTCTGCTGGGTTGCCGGAACACTAATCATCCGCTGTTGAAGGCGGATGCGCGGCGACAAAATTACTTTTGTAACAGCCCAGTTTGCTTTGCCGATCTCTGCCGACAACCAGAAAAGGTATGCAAATACACCAAACTTCAGTTGGAGCGGGACAGATTCGTGATCCACGACCTCCATCCGGGCTGCGATGTAGACGCAGATCACGCATGAGACAACGCCGAGCGCGAGTAAAAGCGTGTTGTCCAAAAATCCTGATAGAAGTAGCCAGAGCCCAAAAAGCCCAAGCCCCATACTGACAGCGTGAATCATATCCCTGCTTTCGGACAAATGTGCGCAGACTTATTTTTCCTATTTCTGCGCTAATCCTCAGATAGACCCGTGAAGGTGCACTTTATGTTTGTGCTTACCGTCAACAGCTCATCCCTTTTCTTAGTCACTCCCTGTTGCGCCTGCAAGTTGTGTTGGTATGCTGAACTGGTTGTTTCAAAATCTGCGTTACTGGGTTTCATCAGGACGCAAAATCTGTATAGTTAATCATTGCCTCTTGGGGGGGGCGCACTGAAGTTTGAGGAAGGCCGACCAAACCGTGAGCAGTTTGCTCTTATTTGCGGTGTTGGATCTGGTCTGATTTCGGGGTGGGGATGGAAGAACAATTCGAATCCACCGGTGAATCACCCGAAACGACTGTAGAGATACATGGCGTTGTTAAGTGGTTTGATTCGGTAAAGGGTTACGGGTTCTTAGTGCCAGATAATGGCGCCGAGGACGTGCTAATACACTCATCATGCTTGCGTCAGTTTGGTCGAGAGACGCTGGAAGAGGGCGCGACTATTGTCTGCGAGGCGGTTAAACGCCCTAAGGGTATGCAGGCCTCAAAAATAATCGAGATTGATGACAGCACAGTGGTGGTCTCCTCGCCGATTCGTCCGGCTGACAAAAACCCTGAGACGGCCGTTGTTCCCGTTGGTGATTTTGAGGTCGCCGTCGTTAAGTGGTTCAACCGGGCGAGGGGCTATGGATTTGTGACGCGTGGCGACGGAACGCCCGACATATTTGTCCATATGGAAACGCTCCGACGGTTTAATATTCGCGAACTCGTACCTGGGCAAGAGGTGAATGTACGGTTTGGCGAAGGACCAAAGGGCTTGATGGTTGCTGATATCTCGGCTGATGGGTCACCTGGTGCGCCATCTGATGAAACTTCCGATGAGACACCTGACGAGACTCACTAGGTCTCTCAGACAATCGCAGACCAGGTGCATTTTGTGAGCTGCTGGTTTATGCAGTCGTATGTCAAAATCAACTCACAGCATCGAAGACGACTTTCCTTGGGACCCGCCAGCCGGGTTTCAGGAGTCGACAACCCGCGGTCCCTACACGAGCCACAACGGACCCTTTTTCCACAAAACCACCGATGACGGATTCTGGCACGGCGTCAGGGTGCAAAAACGCCACTGCAATTCCAAGGGCATCACCCATGGTGGCATGCTGATGGCCTTCGCAGATGGTCTCCTGGGCACAGCTGTTTATCTGGAGACGAAGACGGTGGCGCTGACGGCACGCATGAATTCAGACTTTCTGTCATCGGCGCGCCCTGGGGAATGGCTGGAGGGCACGGCCCGTGTCACCCGAGCGACCTCTTCGGTCGCATTTTGCGAGGCAGAGCTCTATGTGGGAAGCCGATCTGTGCTCCGAGCGACGGGCGTTTTCAAGTTAATGCAGCGCCATAAGGAAAAGGATGCGATTCCTGGCTGATTTTCGCGATTTGGGCATTGCGTCCAAGGCAAAGGGGCGCTAACAAGACGCCGTCGGGGCATGGCGCAGTCTGGTAGCGCACCTGGTTTGGGACCAGGGGGTCGTAAGTTCGAATCTTACTGCCCCGACCAGTTTTCCCAAAATTGATCATCGGGGGACGTTGGCTCGCTAGTTGACGACCTTGATGCCGTATTCTTCCCTCAGTTCTTTGATTGGCCGGGCCCACATTTGCTCACTGATGCCATGGTAGGGCCAGCGTTTGGTGAGGCGCCGTACGGGTCCAAAACGCACGCGCATAACCTTTGGGAATACGGTCACAAAGTATTTCGCGTAGAGGCGCAGTCTCCCACCTTCCTCTTTCACAAGCTGTTGAATGATCTCCTTCACCTCAGGCATTCGGGAATAGGCCATTGCGCCTTTCCAGCCAATGTCGGTCCCGCCCAGTGTCCAGGCGTCCAGCACTGCCTCACCCTTGAACGTTGTGTCGCAGCCGAAAATCACGTGAGTTGCATCATGGTCGACAAACAGCGCGCCGACCTTCTGAGCCGAAGCGCCAACCTCCGGCTGTTTTGCATAGAGTTCTTTGAGGCCCTCCCGCAAGGTAAGGGCGCAGTCCTGCTGCAAGAATGACAAGTCCTGATTGGCCACACTGTCCTCCGTGCCGAACCCTATTTCTGCAAACGATGTGGGTGAACACTCCAGAGCGCTAATTCCATACCGATGTCACGCCGATGTCAATTGACATGTTTCATGTCATAAGTTTCTATGGGCACCACCATAAAACCAGGAGACGTCCATGGAAATCCTTCGCACACCCGATGCGCGGTTCGAAAACCTGCCTCTATATCCATTCTCCCCCAATTATTGTGAGGTTGATGATGGGGAGGGCAACATCGTGCGGATGCATTATGTGGACGAAGGCCCAAAAGACGGTCCCCTGATCCTGGCGATGCATGGCCAGCCTGTCTGGTCCTACCTTTACCGGACGATGGTCCCGCTCTTTGTGGCCAAAGGATACCGGGTCATTTGCCCAGACCTCATTGGCTTTGGGCGGTCGGACAAGCCTAAAAGCATCGATGACTATACCTACGCGCGCCATGTGGGCTGGGTGACGTCACTGGTGACACAGCTCGACATGACGAATGTCACCTTCTTCGGTCAGGACTGGGGTGGGTTGATTGGTCTGCGGGTGGTGGCTGAAAACGAAGCCCGCTTTGCACGGGTCTGCGTAGGCAATACGGGCCTGCCAGACGGGAAGGGTGTTCCGCTGGAACTTGCGCCCAAGATGCATGCCTATTACGAGAGCATTGAGGTGCCCACAGCAGAAAACCTTGGGAACCATTTTGTCGAGAACACCAATGGGATGGGTTTTCTTCATTGGGTGAAGTTCGCGGCGGAAGCCACTGATTTTGTTGTCTCAAACATGGTCAAGAATAGCTCGCCGGTTGGCATTTCGGAGGAAGAAGCGGCGGCCTTCGATGCGCCGTTCCCGAGCGATGAATATATGGCGGGCGCTCGGAAATTCCCGTCTCTCGTTCCCATCATTCCCGACAATCCTGCCATCCCGGCCAATAAAGCTGCATGGGACGTGTTCCATAAGTGGGAGAAGCCATTCCTGACCGCGTTCAGCGACATGGACCCTGTCACAGCTGGAGGTCATACACGCTTCCAGGAGGAGGTTCCTGGCGCAAAGGGGCAGCCTCACACCATCATAAAAACGGCGGGGCATTTCCTGCAGCATGACCAGCCGGAGGTGCTGGCAACGGTCATCATGGATTTTATCGAGGCAAACCCCATAGGCTAGCCAGAGGACCCCGCGAGATACTGGCTCAGCGATCCATCTTCCGGCGAAAAACTAGGCTGCGGCGGGAAGGTTGAAATCGATCGGATCTTCATTCAACCAGAAGGCCCGGTTCACAAATTGCTGGAGCTTATCCACGGGGTAGCGCATATGCCCGGCGGCTTTTTGATGGGGGGCGAATTCCAGCACGAATTCGACGTCGAGCCAGTTGAAGCCAAGCTTGTTAAGGCGTCGGGCGGCTTCGGCAGCGGTGAGGGTATTTGGGGTGGGGATTGTCATGATTGGCCTCTCCATAACGTCCGGTTGGGGGGCGCGCCAGATCATGATGACCGGCGACGGGCTTTGAATAATGGGGGGTCGTGACCATTGTTTGTCCCTCCCGCGATGTTTTGGTGACTGAGGTGTTCTTTAAGAGTTCCCGGCCATGATCTCGGGCAAGTTCTTGTGCCAAACGCTTGTTTTTGGTTGCAAATCAGGCGATACAGGGACAAATGAGCTAACCGAAGCCTTGAGGGATTTTCCATGCTTGCGCGCATTTATAAGCCTGCAAAAACTGCCATGCAGTCCGGCACTGCCAGAACCCGCAATTGGATGCTGGAATTTGAGGCGGAACAAGCGCGCTCCATCGACCCCTTGATGGGGTATACAAGCTCGTCTGACATGACATCTCAGGTGAAGATGCGCTTTGAGAGCAAAGAGCAGGCGGTCGCCTATGCTGAGAAGCACGGTCTGGCCTATCAGGTGGTTGAACCCAAAAAGGGTAAGAAGTCGATCCGCGCCTACTCAGACAATTTCAAGTTTGGCCGTATTGGCCAATGGACTCACTAAGGTCTGGTTGGTCGACGTTGCATTGGTTCAGGTCCCGTAGCTCAACTGGATAGAGCACCTGCCTTCTAAGCAGGATGTTGCAGGTTCGAGTCCTGCCGGGATCACCATTTGGCACTTACAAATATTCTCTACAGTAGGGCGGCTCCACAATGTCTGAAATGAAGCTTGCCAAACCCCGGTTTGATATCGGTCTTGCCACCAATAATCTCGATGAGATGTTGCGCTTCTGGCAGAACGATGCGGGCGTGCCGCTGGATCATGTGTTGAAGGTTCGGCGCGGCCAGAACCAGCACCGTCATGACCTGATGGGCTCGGTGCTCAAGATCAATCACTTTGAAGATCCGGTCCCCGAGACACCGCCCGCCGGATATCTGGAACTGCTGGTGGCGAGCGATCGCCCGACAGCTCAGCTGAGCGACCCCGATGGCAACGCCGTTTCTCTGGTAGCGCCTGGAACGGACGGCATTGCGCAGATTGCCGTTCGGATGGGCGTGCGTGACCTTGAGGCTCATCGACGCTTCTACAAAGACGCATTTGGGTTTGCGGAGAAGCCTTACAGCAAGGGCCTCGCGTTTCAGGCGGGCGAGGGACTTATTCTGCTGGAGCAAGATCTCAATGCGCCCTCCGATGCAGAATTTCGCGGTAAGGGGTGGCGCTATATTACCTTTCAGGTTTTCAAAGTGGACGAGGAGCATAAACGTGTTCTGGCAGCCGGTGGCGGCGAAGCCCTGGCGCCGGTGACGCTTGGGACCACTGCGCGTATCTCGATGGTACGGGACCCGGACGGCAACTGGATCGAGCTTTCACAGCGCGCCTCGATCGTTGGCAGTCTGGAGTAGGCAGTTCCTTGTTCGTTGACTGACTTATCAGTGCCAGCTTTCATCGTGGCTCTGTCGGTAGGCGGGGCGGCCCTTGAGGCGTCGCACATAAGCCAATTGTTTGGGGCTCGCAGCTTTCATCCAGCCGAACTGGATGAAAAAATCCAATGACCCTCCAAAAACAACATCCGCAGCACTAAACTGTTTCCCAAGCGCCCAGTCGGTTTCGGGAGTCATTTCTTCGATGGTTGTTAGGCATCGCTCCATGTCGCCAAAGCCTGCCGAACCTGTCGGATGATCACCGAGCTCCATCGATTTGAAGGTGAACATCGGCTCCAGCGTTGTTCCCGGCACGAACAAATATCGGTAATATCTACCCCGTTCAGGAGACCTCAAGTCAGGGGCCAGACCTTTCTCCATAAACTTGTCCGCAAGATATGCGCAAATGGCGGCGACCTCGGTGACAACAACATCGCCATCAACGAGGGCTGGAACTTTCCCCATCGGATTAATTGCGCGATACTCAATGTCCACGATCCTACCCGAGTCAATATCGACAAGGACTTGCTCGTGCTCAACGTCTAGTTCTGCAAGCATCCAATCTGTACTTACGGCTCGGCTCATCGGATTGTAGTAGTGTTTCATTTGTCTTCCCTGTTTTCGTCTGGAAGCACTATAGATCCGCCATCCTGACAACATACTGTCAGCAGGTGATGCATAGCCGTGGCGAAAATTAGTCGTTCTTAGCGTTCCGCGCTTCTGCGTCGAACTGTTCCAGCAATTGCCGAATGTATTTTGAGACAGCCGCATCTTCTGTTGTTTTTCTTCGGCTGCCTTTTGGTGTGGCTAAACCTTTCAGCTTTTCATCCAGCTCGGGCGGCAGGTGGATAGTGCGGGCGGTTAGGCGGGGGTGATCGCCGGCTCCGAGGCTGGTGGCGCAGGCCGGACACGACCTTGCTCGCCAGGGAACATGCGCGCTGCATGCGGGACACGTCTTCCATTTGGTTTGGGTGAGAAAGCTCAGGACGCCCAACGTGCTTATGCCAGCGACGACGGACATTTCGGCAAAAAGGCGAAAAGTTGAGAAGTCGATACTTGAACCCAAAGCAGTGAAATCACGGGGATCAACGATGCCTGTGAGGGTGGCAATGGTGAGCGGGACGACGATTGCGACGAGTTGAGCTGCTGAGGCGATGGCCGCCCAGACGATAGCACTTCGACCCTTGTGACTGCTCGCGACGTAGACGGACATCCCGATAAAGAACATCATCACGCCGCCGAGCAGCAAAACCCCGCTCCAATCCGGGCGAACAATGCCCATTTCCGCTAGTTTTTGCAGTAACATCGACACAGATTTGTGACCAATCGTTAACTTGGCAAGAAGACTAAACTTCGTCGATCCTCTTACAGTGATGTATCATTTGGCTGTAAGCTTAACGCCGAACTCGAAGAATTGGGTAAACGACCATGACGAACCACCGCGATCCTCAAAATAGAGCCAAGTCTGCCGTTCTTGACGATGACAAGGGGCGCCATCAGCGGATTGCTGCGATGACCTTTGCGGCATTGATTTTGGCAGCGGCGGCAATTGGCGCGATGGTCACCCAGAGCGGCGCAGCGGAAGCGTCTGCTGAGGCAAGCGAAGCAGCGGCCAGTGAAGCCACCGGACATGATTTATATCGCCGCGGATATTACGAGGAAGCGATTGTTGAGTGGACGAAGGCTGCCGAGGAGAATGGTGACGCAGGTGCTGCGTTCCGTCTCGGAGAAGAATATTTCGATGCGAAAGTTGTCAAACGTGATGTGCCGACAGCCCTTAAATTTCTGGTCCTTGGCGCTGAAGGGGGCGACGCGCGTGCCCAACAAGACCTTGCCACTATGTATGATCATGGGTGGGGTGTGACGGCAGACATTGATAAGGCCGCACATTGGTATCTTGAGGCAGCAAAGCGTGGAAGTGCGGTCTCGCAATATAATATCGCGACCATGTTTGAGACAGGCACGGGCGTCGAGAAAGATATTGAGAAAGCCTACATGTATTTTCTGCTGGCGATTGAAGGTGGCTTTCCGCATTTTGCGACGACAGAGCTGGAGAATGTCTCCCGGGTGATGACCGCGCAGCAGATCAAAGCAGCGACATTGATGGCGCGTGAATTTGAACCCGTCGATCAGGAAAACGAAGAACGCGACAGCTAGGCTGAAGATTCTTCCAGACTATAATGTCGCATTGGTAAAGCCGTGCTTTTCTGTTAGCCTTTTGGTGTGCAACGTACGATCTAACGCAGCGACCACAAACAAAAACAATATTCGCTGGCTGAAATCGAAGCGTCGTTATTTAAACGTCTGACTCTCGGGAGGAGGGGTGTCTCATGAATTTTAGATCCGTAAAAAGTCCCACTACATGGTTGGCGGTGTCGCTGGCTACAGGACTGAGCTTTGGCATGGCCTTCTCGGCTGGTGCTGGAGTGAGCGAGAGCGAAGCAGCACGTCTTGACGGCGATCTGACTCCAATGGGTGCAGAGCGGGCTGGCAATGCAGCTGGAACGATCCCAGCGTGGACGGGCGGCATTTCAAGCCCTCCTGCCGGGATTAGCTACACGATTGGAGATCACCATCCAGATCCGTTTGCCAGTGATGAAATTCTCTACACCATCACGCCGGAGAATGCAGCTGAACATGCGGATGCTCTGACTCCAGGACATCTGGCCATCCTGAATTCATACGATACCTATAAGATGAACGTGTATCCCACGCGTCGGTCTTGCGCCTTTCCTGAAGCTGTTTATGCAGCCACTCGCGCGAACGCTGTGAATGCATCGCTTGTTGCAGACGGCAATGGTGTTGCTGGGGCCCTATTGGGGACACCCTTCCCGATCCCGCAAGAGGGTGTGGAGCTCGTCTGGAACCATAATCTTCGTTATCGCGGTCACAAGCTGACACGGCAGTTCTCGGCATTTTCTCCGTCTTTTGGTGGAGGCTTTACGCCGATCGTCGTGCGTGACCAGGTGATTTTCACCTATGCTGATCCGACAACGCAGAACTTTGATGATCTTGATAATATCTCGCTGAAATACATGCAGACCGTTGTGTCGCCAGCACGACGTGCGGGGGAGATTATTCTCGTCCATGACACGATCAATCAGGTTGCCGGTCCACGTAATGCGTGGTCATACAGCCCCGGCACACGGCGGGTTCGTCGCGCACCGACCATCGCTTATGACAACCCTCAGTCCTATTCAGATGGTCTGCAGACTGCGGACAATTTCGACCTCTTCAACGGGTCTCCTGACAGGTACCAGTGGGACTTGGTTGGAAAGCAAGAAAAGTACATCGCATATAACAGCTATAAGATTGGCTCAGATGCGCTGACATATGAGCAGATCGCGCAAGAGCGTCATGTCGATCAGGATCTTCTTCGGTACGAATTGCACAGGGTCTGGGTTGCAGAAGGTAAGCTGAATGAGGGTCAACGCCACATTTATACGCGCCGCGTCAAATATTTTGACGAGGATAGCTGGACGATGGCAGCCGCTGAGCTTTATGACGGTCGCGGCGAACTATGGCGCACACAGGAAGCCCATATCATTCAGTATTATGATGTGCCGACCTGCTTCAACGGGTCAGAGATTGTCTATGATCTGATTGTTGGGCGTTATGTGGTTCAAGGCTTGAAGAACCAGGAGCCTATGATCAACTTCTTCGCCGACGAGCTTGATGAGAATCAGTTCACGCCATCTGGTGTGCGGGCGTCTGCGAGCCGCTGATCTGACAATCTGAGAAATCATTGGGCGGGTGCATTGTTAATGTGCCCGCCTTTTGTATGTTTGGTGTGAAGATTTTCGGGGGAGAGTATGGCGCAGAGCACATGGCAAAACTGGTCGGGCTGGGTAAAGTCCTCGCCCAGCGTTCATCATCATCCCTTGGACGAACAGGAACTCCAACGGCTGCTTACCGATGCCAGCAAGCCCGTTCGGGTCACTGGTTCCGGGCATTCGTTCACGCCGATTTGTGAGAGTGAAGGCTCCCTTATCTCACTGGATAAAATGACGGGGCTCGTCTCTTGCGATCAGGAGACAGGTATTGCCCGTGTTCTTGCGGGAACGACCATCCGTGACCTTGGTCCTCTATTGCATGCGGAAGGGGTTGGCCTTCTCAACCAAGGGGACATTGATCGGCAGACGATTGCTGGGGCTGTCGGAACAGGGACCCACGGAACGGGACGAGACTTGAAGAGCATTTCGGCGGCTGTCACGGGCTTTCGTCTTGTGACAGCTTCTGGAGATGTGATCTCTTGCTCTGCAGATGAAAATGCGGACACCTTTCACGCAGGCCGTGTGTCCATGGGCAGCCTTGGTGTCATGAGCGAGATTGAGCTGCAATGCGCGCCAGCATATGCGCTGGAGGAGAGAGGCGGCCGGCTCTCCGTGGCAGATCTTTTTGACACGCTCGACGCGCTGCGGGATGAGAACCGGCATTTCGAGTTTTTCTGGTTTCCCTATGCAGATGACGTCCTGATCAAAACGCTCAATATATCGGATACGCACCCGAAAGGCCGAACACGTGCCCCCGATGGGCAAGATGGTCCCGCTGATATTGCTTTTCGAAGACTCTGTGACATCAGTCGTTTTGCACCGTTTTTGAGGTCACGTTTTCAAAAACAGATGACGGAACAGGGAGGGTCGCGGTATTCCGGCGATGAACCTGGACGCTCTCGTTGGTCTCACGATGCTTTTCCGAGTGATCGGAATGTGCGCTTTAACGAGATGGAATATGCGGTGCCTGCTGCCCGTGGGCCCGATTGCATTCGAGAGGTAGCGGCTTACATGAAATCTTGCGGCGTGAACTTTCTGTTCCCTATCGAGTACCGCTATGTTGCTGGCGATGATGCCTGGCTTAGCCCGTTTTATGAACGCGACGCCGTCACGATCTCCGTCCATCAGTACCATAAACAAGCCTATGCGAAGCTCTTTGCGGGTGTGGAGAAGATCTTTCGCAAATATGATGGGCGGCCCCATTGGGGCAAGCTGCACACATTGGCCGCGGAGGATCTTAAAGCGCTGTATCCTAAATGGGATGAATTTTGCGCCGTTCGGGCGCGGTTGGACCCGCAGGCAAAAATGCTGAACCCGTTTTTGAAGAAACTGTTTGGTGTTGCCTGACTAGCCTTCGTCTATCAACGCAACTGTCTGACCTTCTTCGATCGCCTCCTCTTCGGCCACAAGTATCTCTATAAGCGTTCCGTCAACGGGTGCCATGATCGGGATTTCCATCTTCATGGATTCCAGGATCAGTATGGGATCATCTTCCGACAGCTTGTCACCCGGTTTTGTTTCGATCTTCCAGACTTTTCCGGTGATCTCACTTTTTACTTCGACCTGAGCCAATGTGGCCTCCCTTTGTCATATGTTCGTTTGCGTAAAAGATATCATGAGACAGTGACGTCACCGAAGCGCTTCCAGGTCTATATCAGATGCCAGGACAACCGCTTTTATGAGCGCCCAGATCGGCTGACCCGGCTGAAGGTCCATCTGTGTCGCGGCACGCCTTGTGACACGTGCCCAGAGAGGGGGAGCCTCCCTGTCACCAAGTGACCGAACCAGAATATCCACCTGAGCGCTGCCAGCTTCTGTCATTGTACCCACTTCGCCAGCGATGATATTTCGGATAGAGAGACCTGTTGGTTTAACCGTCGAGAGTACAATGTCGCGGGCGCGAATGCGCAATCTTGCGGCGCTTCCCGGTGCGCCCGTTATATCCGGTGCAGCCAATGTTCCCCAGGGGGTGTTGATTGCGTAGAGGCCATCTTCTGCTTTCGCACCAATTGTTGCCGACATGATGGTGACAGGTTCAGGGTGGTTGCCGCTACTTGAACCGCCCAGGATGAGAGATTGCACGTCGATGCGGCTCAGGGTCTCTTCAACCGGGCCACTTGCGACGATTGATCCCTGGTCCATAACGATGACCTTATCTGCGAGCCGGAGTGTCTCATCAAGATTGTGGCTGACATAGAGGATGGGGAGCGAGAACCGATGACGGAGCTGTTCCAGGAACGGCATGATCTCGCGACGGCGTGCAAGATCCAGGCTCGCGAGAGGTTCGTCCATCAGCAGCGCTGCTGGTGCTGAAAGTAGTGCTCGGCCGATAGCCACGCGTTGTTTTTCGCCACCCGACAGATGATGCGGTCGCCGAGCAAGCAAATGGGATATGTCGAGTAATTCAACGACCTCTTCAACGGTTGCAAGAGGTGCTTGAGTGTTTCGCCGTGCGTACCCCAAATTGGACCTGACCGTCATATGAGGAAAAAGCCGTGCTTCCTGAAACACCATGCCAAGCTCACGATGTTCCGGGGAGAGGTTGATGTTCCGCGCAGGATCATAGAGGGGAGCATCACCGAGGAGGATCAGTCCCTCGTCTGGGTCTTGTAGTCCAGCGATTGTCGACAGCGTCATGCTCTTGCCTGCGCCAGAGCGTCCGATGATGCTGGTTACCCCTTCGTTTGCCACAAAATTGACATCGAGGGTGAAAGAGCCCTCGGCTTTTTTTATGGCGACTGACAGAGACCGGGTCATTGCGGGGTGCCCGTTAGTCTGCGGCGAACCCAGCGGCTCAGAAGTTCTGAGGCAGCGAGTGTTGCTATCGCGAGCAGGACCGAGAGCCCAACCAACCGGTATCCCATTTCCTCACCGCCGGGAGACTGAAGGGCACTGTAAAGCGCCAGGGGAAGGGTCTGTGTTTCGCCGGGCAAGTTGCCGACAAATGCGATTGTCGCTCCGAACTCTCCAAGCGCTCTGGAAAATGCGAGCAGTGATCCTGCGATCAAGCCGGGTGAAACAAGGGGCAGAATGATGGTTATGAAAACCCGCAATGGGGAGGCCCCCAGTGTTCGTGCAGCCTGTACCAAGCCTATGTCAATCGCTTCAATTGACAGGCGCAGCGCCCTCACCAACAAGGGAAAGCCCATCACAGCGGCGACAATCGCCGCGCCTTGCCACGTAAAGACCAACCGAATGCCAAACTGGGCGTTGAGCCACCCGCCTAAGGCACCATTAATGCCCAACAAGACCAGCAGCAGATAGCCGGTGGCAACAGGGGGGACCACGAGGGGAAGATGTACGAGTCCGTCGAGCAGAAGTTTTCCCGGGAATGTTTTTCGCGCAAGCAGCCAGGCAATCGCAAAGCCAAACGGAAGCGAGACAGCTACCCCGGTGAGCGCGACCTTCAAAGAGAGGCTAAGAGCAATCCACTCCGCGTCTGTAAGTTCCAGCATCACTCAGCCGACACCCTGTTAAAGCCATATTCGGCAAAGACGGCGGCGGCCTCATAGGATTGCAGGTATTCATAGAACGCTTTTGCCGCTGTGTTTGGTGTTCGTCCAATCAGGGCCAGAGGGTAGACAATTTCAATACCTTCTATCGCTGGGATCGATCCTGCTACCCGAACGTCATCTGAAATGTAGGCATCTGTTCTATAGACGATACCTGCCTTTGCTTCCCCACGCGAAACCCACGTAAGCGCCGCACGCACGGACGATGCGCGGACTGTTTGCTCCGCCTCGGTGACGGCAAAACCGAAATGCTTGAGGGCCGCACTTGCATAGCGTCCAGCCGGTACCGCAGTGGGATCGCCTATCGCCAACTTTTCCCCTCCAAGGAAAGCCAACACTGTCGTTTTGTCGCGAATGTCCAGCTGCGCGGACGTTTCGTTGGCAGGGACGATGATCACCAGTTGGTTGCCAAGGAGATCCGTCCGGTTTTGGCGACGGACCAGCCCGGTGTTTTGAATCCAATCCATCCATTCTATGTTGGCTGAGAGATAGAGATCGGCTGGGGCACCGGCCTCAATCTGACGGGCCAGGGTTCCGGATGCTGCAAATATGGTACTGACTGAACAGGCGCTATCGCTTTCGTAAGCAGAAGCAACTTCCTCGAGCGCGTCCGTTGTGCTGGCGGCGGCAAAAATGGAGATCGGTTCACAGGCTTCTCCGGCAGCGAGCACGGGACCTGACATGCCCGCAAGGAGACAGACCGTGGCCATCAGCTTTGGCATCATAGCGTTGCTTTCAGGCGGCCAAGACCCGCTTCAAGGTCTGCGATCAGATCAGCCGGATCTTCCAATCCCGCGTGGAGGCGCAGCAGCGGCCCTTCTGGTGACCATGTCGTCGCCGTCCTGTTTTCTGCCGGCGTCGCTGGGATGATGAGGCTCTCATATCCCCCCCAGGAATAGCCCATTCCAAACAGTTCCATGTCATCAAGCATCGCAGCAACAGCCGCGTCGCTTGCGGGTTTGAGCACAATACTGAAAAGACCTGAGGCGCCGCTAAAATCGCGCTTCCAGATCTCGTGACCAGGGTCAGTCGGCAGAGCAGGGTGCAACACGCGAGAAACCTCTGGCCGGTCCTGAAGCCATTTGGCGAGTAAGAGGCCTGTTTCCATGTGTCTGTTCAATCGAACAGAGAGCGTTCTTAGGCCACGAAGTGCCAGATAGATGTCATCTGGCCCGGCGGTGATGCCGATTGCACCGTGATTCTTGATCGTTGTGCGCCAGGTTTTTTCGTTCGTGGTGATGGTGCCCATCATCACATCGGAATGGCCTACAATGTATTTTGTTGCGGCTTGAATGGAGACATCGGCGCCCAACTCGAACGGTTGGCAAAATAAGGGCGATGCCCAAGTATTGTCCATGATCAGGATTGCGCCCGCATCGTGGGCTGCTTTCGCCAGGGCAGGTACATCCTGCATTTCAAATGTCTGTGAGCCTGGTGCTTCGGCAAAGACCACCGTCGTCTCCGGTCTGAGCAGATTGGCAATTCCCGCACCGATTGTCGGGGCATAATATTCAACATCAATGGCATAGCGCTTCAGCACGATGTCGCAAAATGCCCGGGTTGGCCCGTAGACACTGTCGGTGATCAGAACGTGATCGCCGGCTTTGAGATGTGCGAGCAGCGCAATGGTACACGCGGAAAGGCCTGAAGGGGTGACAAGAGAGCGATAACCTCCTTCAAGTTCCGCAACGGCATCCTGAAAGGCGAATGTTGTTGGCGTGCCTCGGCGACCATACGTGACCTCAGTGTCGCGGGCATGAAGGGCCTCCACAGTGGGATAAAGGATGGTGGACGCGTGGTAAACCGGGGGATTGATAACCCCATGATTATTATGTGGATCTCTGCCAGTTGTGACGATTGTTGTATCCATGTGCTTCTTTTGGGTCATAAGCCGTCACTCTTGGTCTTTGGGGTCGGTGCTTGTAGTGTCGCTGCCGACTTCGATGTTAAGAATAGGGGCTGGCGCTCATAAGCAAAAGGGCTATGGGGGCTGAAGTCTGAGTTGAATTGTGTGATCGGCGCGTCAAAGGGGAAAAATTATGGACAATCGGCTTTTGCCAACGGTTGGAGCACTGGCTGTGGGGCTTGTTGCAGGCTTTCTGTTGTATCCCTCTTTTGGGGATACAGCGAAAAATGCCCCGGAAGCGAATGCGACGGATGGCTCTGTCGGTCCGGCGACCGCGCCTGCGCCTCTTCCTGTCGTTGAAAACCGATCTACGCTCGATCTGGTTCGTGAGCGCGGCTATGTACGCTGTGGCGTCAGTCAGGGACTACCCGGTTTTTCCAACCCCAATGATTCAGGTGATTGGAGCGGTATCGATGTGGATGTTTGCCGCGCGGTTGCTGCGGCTGTGTTTGGTGATGCGGGCAAATCTCGATTCACGCCGCTTTCCGCCAAAGAACGTTTCACCGCTTTACAATCTGGTGAGATTGACGTTCTGACGCGCAACACAACGTGGTCCCTGACGCGCGATACCGCGCTTGGTCTCGATTTCGTTGGTGTGAATTATTATGATGGCCAGGGCTTCATGGTACGCAAAGGACTTGGCGTCAAAAGTGTAATGGAACTGGATGGTGCGGTAGTCTGTACCAATACCGGCACAACCACTGAGCTAAACGTTGCTGATTTTTTCCGCTCTAACGGCCTGGCCTATTCCATTGTTGCGTTTGAAAAATCTGATGAAGTTGTCGCTGCTTATGACGCAGGTCGCTGTGACGCGTTCACAACCGACGCTTCAGGCCTCTATTCCGAACGCCTAAAGCTCGCGGATCTAAATGATCATATCGTTCTTCCCGAAATCATTTCAAAAGAGCCGCTGGGGCCTGCTGTACGGCAGGGCGATGACCAGTGGGCGGATATTGTCCGTTGGTCGCTTTTTGCAATGATTGAGGCGGAAGAGCTTGGGATTACGTCTGATAACGCGCGGGATATGAAGACTTCCCAGAACCCGCCTGTGCGACGCCTCCTGGGTGTTGAGGGTGCTTTTGGACAGAATCTCGGCATCCCCAATGACTGGGCGTATAAAATCATCACGCAAGTCGGCAATTATGGTCAGTCATTTGAGCGTGGCGTGGGAGAAAATACACCTTTGGGCATTCCTCGCGGGTTGAATGCGCTTTGGACAGACGGTGGTCTGCAATACTCACCGCCGGTACGTTGATCCTGATCTCGTGAACTCTCCTAAAGCCCCACCATCACCGGCAGCGACCCAGCCTTGGAACAATCCAAAGCTGCGGTCGTTTGCTGTTCAGTTGTTGGTTCTGATTCTTGTCGGCGCATTTGTATGGATTGTTGTCGACAATACGATTTCCAATCTGCAAAGGCTGAATATTGCATCGGGGTTTGGATTTCTTGAAAACCCTGCTGGCTTTGGGATTGCGCTAACACTCGTCGAATATAGCGAGCAGTCCAGCTATGGCCGGGCTTTGCTCGTCGGCTTCCTGAATACACTTCTCGTTGCTGTGATCGGCATCACGCTTGCGACGGTCATTGGTTTTACTCTCGGTGTTGCACGGCTCTCATCGAACTGGCTGGTGGCAAAACTTGCGACCCTCTATATCGAGATCGTTAGAAACGTACCGCTGCTCCTACAAATATTCTTTTGGTATTTCGCTGTGTTGCGTGCATTGCCTTTGCCGCGGGACAGCGTCTCTCTGCTTGATGTGGCATTTCTCAATAATCGCGGCGTCTTTGTTCCCTCGCTTCTTCTCGAGGGCAGTGGTCTTGTTCTGCTGATTTCGGCGATTGTTGGTGGCGCCGCTGCTTGGATGATCTCAAGGTTTTCAAAGAAACGACGCGCGGAAACCGGAGAGACACTTAAAGGCGCCCAGTTCGCCCCACTTCTCGTTTTTGTCGTGCCCACCCTCGTTTTCTTTGTGTCTGGTATGGGGCTCAAAGCCGAGGTGCCGAGTCTTCGCGGATTTGGGTTCAGAGGGGGATGGTCGCTGATCCCGGAATTTGTCTCGCTGGTTCTGGCGCTCTCGATTTACACGGCTGCCTTTATTGCAGAGAACGTGCGTTCAGGAATTCTGGCTGTTTCAAAAGGACAGACAGAAGCAGCCCGTGCCCTTGGCCTCAAACCATCCCCCATTTTGCGATTGGTGATTGTTCCTCAGGCCCTGCGGGTTATCATTCCGCCGCTTACCAGCCAATATCTGAACCTTACGAAAAATTCGTCGCTGGCTGTCGCGATTGCCTACCCCGACCTGGTGTCGGTGTTTTCTGGAACCGTGCTCAATCAGACAGGGCAGGCTGTTGAAGTGATCGCTATCACAATGACCATCTATCTCAGCCTCAGTCTCTTCACATCCTTCGTGATGAATTGGTACAACCGCCATATGGCTTTGGTGGAACGGTAGACCATGAGTGATCGTTTCGTCCGCACAAGCCATGCACCCGCCAAACCCGCTCCTCGGATACAGATCGGTTGGGTGAGGTGGGCGCGAGAAAATCTTTTTTCATCTCTGCTGAACGGCCTGCTTACCGTTGTTGCGTTGTCACTTCTTCTCGTGCTGCTGCCACCTTTTTTGGATTGGGCGTTTTTTAGTGCCGTGTTCTCAGCAGTCGATGGCTCTGCTTGTCGTACAGATGGGGTAGGTGCTTGCTGGGCTTTTGTTGAGGCCAAATTCGGCCAGTTCCTTTTTGGACGCTACCCTGACGCCGAAAGGTGGCGGGTTATCTTAACGCTCGTTCTGTGTATTGCCGGGCTTGCACCGCTGCTCATTCCCAATCGGCTACCAAAGCAGTGGTTGGTTACTTATCTGCTGGTTCCGTTTCCAGTTCTAGCATTCATCCTACTATCAGGTGGATTTTTTGGGCTGGAAAAGGTGGAGACGAGCGACTGGGGGGGGCTGATGGTCACTTTGGTCGTCGCTCTTACAGGCATTGCGGCGTCGCTTCCACTGGGCGTTCTGCTGGCACTGGGGCGGCGCTCGGAGATGCCGGTCGTTCGCATGTTCTCCGTCATCTTCATCGAGTTCTGGCGGGGCGTGCCGCTAATCACGGTGCTGTTTATGTCCAGCGTCATGTTGCCGCTCTTCCTGCCGGAGGGCATGAGCTTTGATAAGCTGCTGCGGGCGTTGATCGGTGTGGCTCTTTTCTCGTCTGCCTATATGGCAGAGGTGGTGAGAGGCGGTTTGGCAGCTGTCCCTACGGGCCAGTATGAAGCCGGGAAGGCACTTGGGTTGACCTATTGGCAATCGATGAGCCGCATCGTTCTGCCACAAGCGCTTACCACCGTGATCCCAGGCATCGTCAATAATTTCATCGGCCTCTTCAAAGACACGACCTTGGTTCTGGTGATTGGCCTCTTCGACCTGCTGGGCATTGTTCAATCCAATTCCACGGACCCAACCTGGTTATCTCCGCAGACAGCAACGACAGGCTATGTGTTTGCTGCCTTCGTCTTCTGGATCTTCTGCTTTGGGATATCGCGATATTCTGTCTACATGGAACGCCGCCTCGAAGCGGGCGTGCAACGTTAGGACCGCTCTATGGACCCCCAAAAGAAAACCATGATTGAGATTGAGCAAATCAACAAATGGTTTGGTGACTTTCATGTGTTGAAAGACATCTCGCTGAGCGTGCGCGAGAGCGAACGGCTCGTCGTTGTCGGTCCTTCAGGGTCGGGAAAGTCCACCCTCATTCGCTGCATCAACCGGCTGGAGGCGCATGACCAGGGACGTATTGTCGTCGACGGCATTGAGCTGACGGACGACCTTAAGCGTATTGACGAAGTGCGTCGCGAGGTCGGCATGGTCTTTCAGCAGTTCAACCTGTTTCCGCATATGACGGTTCTGGAAAACTGCACACTGGCACCGGTCTGGGTGCGTAAACTGCCTCAGAAAGAAGCAGACGAGTTGGCGATGTCATTTCTGGAGCGTGTGCGCATTCCCGAGCAGGCGTTGAAATATCCAGGTCAGTTGAGTGGCGGTCAGCAGCAACGGGTGGCCATTGCGCGGGCCCTTTGCATGAACCCGAAAGTCATGCTGTTTGATGAACCCACTTCCGCGCTTGATCCAGAGATGATCAAAGAAGTACTCGATGTGATGGTGGACCTCGCTGATGGGGGCATGACGATGATCTGTGTGACCCATGAAATGGGCTTTGCCAAACGGGTTGCAGACCGGGTCATCTTCATGGATGAGGGCGAGATCATCGAAGTCAAACCGCCTCAGGATTTTTTCGAGAACCCAGAGCATGAAAGAACCAAGTTGTTCCTGTCGCAAATTCTAGGCAATTAGACGTCTGGCTCTTCCAGTTCAATTTCTTCTTGTCCACACGGGGTGAAACCGTTCCTCTGATAGAGCGGTAAGGCGCTTGGATGGTCCAAGGTACAGGTTTGAACGGTCAGCTTTTGCGGTCTGTGCATCCATGCCACGTCGATGGTTTCACAGAGCAGGAAGCGGCCCAGACCAAGACCGATAAAGTCCGGCATAATGCCCAGAAATGAGAGATCCGCCGTGGGCATGTTGCGCAGATCCAGTTCGGAAAATCCCGCTGGGGCGCCGTTCAGATAGAGAATGAAGATGTGGACCTGGTCGTCGTGGATGATCGTCTGGAGGTCCTGATCACTCAAAGCCTTGCGGTTTACCCAGAAATAGTCACTGCCGACAGTGTTGTAGAGATAGCGGTAAAAGTGGAGAGGGGGCTTTTCGGCCCGCATGAAGGCGAGTTTTCCACGGGGGGCGGGGCAGCTGAGGTTCGGTTCGCGTAGCATTTCCAAATGCGTGACCGTCGTCTTTACTTTGCGCCCCATGCCTTCACTCTCCTTCTCGACCGACGTTATCCCTTTTCGATAGGTGCACCCTCTGTGGCGGCCCACTCTGACCAGGACCCATCATACAGCGCAACATTCTTGTGCCCTAATAGTGTGAGTGCCAGATAGGGGACTGCGGCGGTGACGCCTGATCCACATGTCGTGACAATCGGTTTACTGAGGTCGACGCCGGCGCTTTCAAATGCCGCGCGCAAGGCCTGTTCGGGCTTAAGGGTCCCGTCTTCATTCAGCAGCTCATTAAACGGGAGGGAGAGACTGTTGGGCATGTGCCCTGATGATAGCTCAGGGCGTGGCTCCGGGGCTTGGCCTGTAAAGCGACCATGGCTGCGCGCATCAATCACCTGTTCGCGCGCTGTCTCCAGGTTGCGTTTCATATCCTCGAAATCGCGGATGATGAAGTTGTTGGGCCGGGAGGTGTGATGGCGCGGACCGGGGTCTTCATTTCCAGTCGCAATGGGATGCTTCGCCGCTATCCATTTTGGCAGGCCACCATCCAGCACAGACACATTCTCGTGTCCCATGGCTTTGAACATCCACCAGATACGCGCTGCACTGAAGACGCCCATACCGTCATAGGCGACAACGTGATGACCGTCTCCGATCCCTAGAGCTTTTATCCGGGAGGAAAACTTCTCTGGTGCCGGGAGCATATGAGGGAAGGGGCTCTCCGTATCGCTCACATCATCCAGGTCGAAGAAGACAGCTCCTGGAATGTGCCGGTCCAGATATTCCTGCTTTGCGTCGCGCCTCATCATGGGGAGGTACCAGGAACCATCAATGACACGTATGTCAGGGGCTGACAGGTGATCTGCCAGCCATTCTGACGTAACGAGAGCCGGGACCGATTGCGACATGAGGGTGCTCCTTTTAGAGCCAGGCCGGGACGGGAAGGCCTTGTTCCTTGAGGAATACCGGATTGAACATCTTGCTCTGATAGCGTGTGCCATAGTCGCAGAGGATTGTCACAATCGTATGCCCGGGTCCCATCTCTTTGGCGAGCCGAATGGCACCCGCCACGTTGATGCCACTGGATCCTCCGAGACACAGACCTTCATCGCTCAAGAGATCAAAGCAGATTGGCAAAGCTTCCGCGTCTGGAATTTGGAAGGGGTGGTCAATCGGGGCATCGACAAGATTGGCGGTGATCCGGCCCTGACCAATGCCTTCGGTGATGGAACTGCCTTCGGCTTTTAGCTCACCGTTCTTGTAGAAATTGTAGAGCGCAGCTCCCATCGGGTCCGCGAGGCCTATTTGAACGTCTTTGTTTCGTTCTTTAAGGGCCATGCCGGTGCCTGCAAGGGTACCGCCTGTGCCGACAGCACAGATGAAGCCGTCGACCTTGCCATCCGTCTGGTTCCAGATCTCAGGGCCTGTGGTTTCAATGTGTGCCAGACGGTTTGCCACATTGTCGAACTGGTTTGCCCAGATAGCGCCATTGGGTTCCTTGGCCGCAAGCTCTTCAGCCAAACGCCCGGAATACTTCACGTAATTGTTGGGGTCTTTGTAGGGAACCGCTGGAACTTCGATGAGTTCAGCACCGCACAGCCGCAGCATGTCCTTCTTTTCCTGGGATTGGGTCTCCGGGATCACAATGACGGAGCGAAACCCCAGTGCGTTACCGACGAGAGCGAGACCAATACCCGTATTACCCGCCGTGCCTTCCACAATCACGCCACCGGGCTTTAGGTCGCCGCGAGCGACGGCATCTTTGATGATGTAAAGCGCCGCACGGTCTTTGACTGACTGGCCAGGGTTCAGGAATTCACATTTTCCCAGAATGTCGCAACCGGTCTCTTCTGATGCTTTTTTGAGGCGGATCATCGGCGTGTTGCCAATTGCGTCCACGAGGCCATTTTTGATGTCCATGAAGGGTTCCGGTCCTTTTCTTAAATCGTTTTTTGGCTGGATCAGCGGGAATCTAGCGATAGGTGATTATAGCAAAGATGGGCATGTCTGGTTTCTGACCAAGCTGAGAAAGCAGATTTTTTTGGAAAAGCTCTTGTCTTCTTTCGGTCACTTCTTATTTAATCATTTCATTAAATTAAAGCAGGAGACCGAGATGAAATTACATCTATTCAGCGGCAGCGGGTTTGCGTGGCGGATTCAGCTGGCCTGTGAACTCAAGGGTGTGCCTTACGAGACGGCTTATATGCAGCCCTCACAGGAAAACCTGAAAGCGCCGGGATTTGTGAAGTTAAGCCCGCGAGGAAAAGTTCCCGCTATTGAGGAGGGAAAATTCGCGCTGTCGGAATCGTTGGCGATCATGGCCTATCTGGAGGCTAAGCACCCGAAGCGGCCGCTCTTTGGCCGGACACCTGAAGAAACCGGACGCATCTGGCAGAAGTGCCTCGATTTCGATCTCTATGCATCCGCCGATTTCATTCCCAACATTATAGCGCCGGTCTTGCAGGGTCGGGCTCTTGAGGAGCGTGCGCATGTGAAGCAAGGAGCAGAGATCGCTCACGCCGAACTTACCAAGATTGAGAACGGTATCGCAGCCTCAGGCTGGATGGTTGGTGACAATGTAAGTGCTGCAGATATCACCCTTTATACGATGATCGAACCGATCATCCGATTTGGCACCAAGCCGGAAGTTCTCGAACTCAATCTGGGCTTTGATACATTTTCAACACGCTACCCCCGACTGCAAAACTGGCGGCAGAAGATCCAAAGCCTCCCCGAATATGATGCGACATACCCGGTCTATTGGCGAGAAGTGGATCAACAGATGGCAGCCGCCAGCTAGTCAACCGATAGCGAGGAGAATCCCATGACACGGCGCAAAACAGTCTCTCGGGATAAGTGGATAGAAGCCCGGCGTGATCTGCTGGAAGAAGAAAAGGTATTCGCCAAAGCACGGGATTCTCTTGCTGCTAAACGTCGGGCACTTCCCTGGAACAAGGTCGAGACGGTCTATCAGTTCGACACGGAGGCAGGTCCAAAGACATTGGCGGATCTTTTTGAGGGGAGAAGCCAGCTCATTGTTCAACACTTTATGTTCGGACCGGATTGGGAGGAAGGATGCCCATCCTGTTCCTTCTGGTCCGACAATTTCAATCAGACGGTGCCCCATCTCGCCGCGCGGGATGTTGCCTTTGTTGCGGTGTCCCGGGCACCTCTCAACACCCTTCTGGCGTATCGAAAAAGGCTAGGTTGGTCGTTCCCCTGGGTGTCCTCCCTGGGCAATGACTTTAATTTTGACTTTGATGTGTCCTTCGACACGGATCGACAGTCAGATACGCGTGTCTACTACAATTATCGAGACACAATTTTTCCCGCCTCAGAAGCGCCAGGGGTGAGTGTATTTTTCAAAGATGATGATGGCGCGATCTTTCACACCTATTCAGCCTATGCGCGCGGTCTGGAGGATTTCAACGGCACCTATCGATTGCTTGATGCAACGCCAAAGGGACGGGACGAAGACGTACTATCCTATCCCATGGCATGGGTTCGCAGGCGGGATCAATATTAAAAAGCTGAGCTATTTCAGCTTCGCTTTGTGGCGGGCGAGCCAATTTAGGGCGATGAGTGTCTTCCCATCGATGATCCTCCCGTCATCACAGGCGGCGAGGGCGTCGGTGAAAGAAACAACCATGGCCCTGATATCTTCATGCTCGTGGGCGAGGCCAAAAAACCCGCCGGCCTCTGACAGGTCGGCGCTGGCCACATAAAGATGCATGCGTTCGCCATATCCGCCTGGGGAAGAATAGTTGGTTGATATGTGGATGAGCGCACCTACATCGCACCCGGCTTCTTCTTTCGCTTCTCTGCGCGCTGTTTCTTCTGGTGCATCCTCTCCATCGATAAGACCTGCAACGATTTCCACCAGCCATGTGGCTTCCCCGTAGCGAAGTCCACATGTACGAAACTGTTCGGTGAGAAGGACTGTGTCCTGTTTGGGATCATAGAGCAGGACAGCGGCGACCTCGCCGATTGTATAGAGATCCCGGTCAATTTCTTCGGACCATGTGTCATCGAAGCGGCGGTGCCTGAGGTGATATCGTTCGAGTGTGCCCCAGCCTTGTCCGAGAACATCCCGCTTGAGGACTTCGACATCTTTGGTCTCGCGGCGGGTAACGGTCAACAGGGAACTCATGGAACCTCCATATCTAAGGGAGAGGGCAGTCTAGCGGCATCTGTCTCCGCGCCAAGGAAAGAAACCATGCGCGGGACTGGATGAATTGCGCGGTGTTGTTCCGGATGTTGACTGAATTAGGAACACACGATTGTGTGTTGTCTTTCCGACCCTACTTTTTATGATTGGGGGATGAGAATTGGGCGCAATTTTTTCGGTATTTTTGTTTTGCTCTTAGTTGGCACCGCGGTGGTGGTGAACTTTGCGCGGACAGCTCCATTTGTTTCGTTGGCGGATGGTGGGGCTGACACTTATGCGGACTTTGCTCCGTCAGGACTTGTGGAAGAGAATGAACGTCCAAAATGCCCTTGTCCTACAGAAGTTGAGAAGACGGATTGCGACGAAGGTCTGTGTAGTGGGGGACTTCTCCCTGAACAGACTGGTCAGAGTCTAAAATCTGGACCTACTCATCATACGCTCTCATTTGATGTTTGGCGGACCACCAGCGCTGAGCCCGAACTGGCCCCTCCACGAGCTGCAGTTTGAGACCGGCCTTCTTGATTGAAGACCGACCGAACAAACTGAAATAGCTTTTTGTGGAGAAAACAGTGTTTTCCAAAATTCTGGGTGACGTCCCCACTGACGTCAATTCTGCGCGTGCAGATATGATAGCGCTCGTGCTTCGTTGTGGCCTCGGGGCCGTCTTTGTCATCGGGGGGTGGTGGAAGCTTTCACGTGCCCTCAGTTCTGAGCACGCTGATGCTTTGGTCTCGCGCTATATGGCGTCAGATGGCTACATCAATAGTTTCTTTGAACAGTATCTCTTTGCTGATCCGCTTGGAGGTTTCCTTACACCCTTGGGATTTCTCATCCTGCTCTCAGCGTTTGAGCTCATTTCCGGCCTCGCCCTTCTGGTAGGGCTTTTTGTGCGTGTTTTGAGCTTCTTCTATGCATTTCTCATGTGGGCATTCGTCGTCGCCCTGCCGGTTGTCACAGCCCCGGGATACCCCCCTGATCTCGTCTCGCATTTCTCTCCAGCCTTGTTGGTGCAGATACGCGATGTTGGATTGTCGGGCATGTTCTTGGTTTTATTCCATATCGGTTCAGGTGCTGCATCGGTGGACCGGAAGCTCTTTCAGCGAGGGGCATCGCCCGAGATCATCAATTGGAATGCGTATGGCCTTCTCCTTCGGCTGTCTGTGGCGATTGTGTTTTTGGTGGGCGGCTTTTTCGCAGGCTACGGCCACATCAAGACCTTCGTGCCAATGCCGCTCCTGTTAGTTGGCATAGGACTGCTGCTTGCAAGTGGGCACTTCAACCGTGTCGCAGCGCTTGCAGCTTTCGGTGTGATTGTCTGGTACTCGATCGGCAAGATGAATTTGGATGTGTCCCTGTGGAACAATCTAAATGCCATCAAGCGTGAGCTTGCCTATCTGGCGGCAACGGGCTTGCTCGTGTTTTTGGGAGGCGGACGCGCATTTCGTCCAGGTGATGGGTTTCGTACACCCGGGCGTACCCTTTTGGGGATACCTGTCGCGCCGTAAAACTTCAGACAGTCCGATCTGATCTGGTCCAATACAAAATAAAACGGCCGGAACAAAAGTTCCGACCGTTTCAAATTGGCTCCCCGGGCCGGACTCGAACCAGCGACAAGTCGGTTAACAGCCGACTGCTCTACCAACTGAGCTACCGGGGATCAGATTGGCGGACATTCCCGTCAATGAGCGGTGCATATAGCAAACCGTTCCCTGCCTTACTAGCCTGAAATTGTCGCCAAACCTCTAAAAATCTTGAGGTTTTGACGTTTCGTGACTAACTGGTGCCTACAGGGGTGTCACAACCCTCACTGCAGGCGGTTTTGGAGAGTTTTTTGGCTTTTATCAGGTTTAACGGACGGAAAATTCCGCTGCCCGGGTCAGCACCGATTCGGCTCGGTGCCGGTGTGCTTTTGGTGATCGGTGGCGTTTTGGGGTTTCTCCCCATTCTGGGCTTCTGGATGATCCCGCTGGGGATCCTCTTCTTGTCGGTTGATCTTCATATCGTTCGTCGATGGCGACGTCGGGTGGAGATACGATTGGGCCGCCGCAGGCAGCGAAAACGCGAGGAACGCCAGTCAGGCGGTCTCAACAGAGGGTAGAATGTTGGCGAGGGCGAAGGGCAGGCCACTCATCAGAACCTCCAGCATTCTCAAATCCTGATAATCACCATTCAAAGACAATCGCGGGATGGCGTGAGCGTTCAAACCGTGACTTTCAGTCAAAAAACCTTTTTGCGTTGTGACGGCGGTGTCAAAGCCAAGGAATTGAGCCAATTCGTATTCGCGGGTTCCTGCCGATCCAGCATCGCCGTAGGGGTAGGCAAGATGCCGCGGCCATTCTCCCGTTTCCTGCTTGATACGGTCGGCTCCTTCAATGATTTCGCGACGGGCTTCTTCCTCGCTCAGTTTGGCCAGAGCGTAATGATCCACGGTATGGGCCCCTAGAGTACAGTAAGCGTGGTTGGCGAGTTCCCTCGCCTGATCCCAGCTGAGCGCGCATTCCCGGGTTAGCTGTGTCATGTCGACATCGCAGTGGTCTGCAAGATTACGGATGGCTTTACGCTGCTCCAACTCAGGCAGGTTTCTCAAAGGCCAATAGAGCGTGTCGAAGGCCTTCTGCTTCTCTTCTGGCGATTGGGCCTTAAGAAGGTAGCTTGTACCGTTGTGAGACCACTGCAGGGCGTTCTGAGCACGGACACAAGCCTCCAGGCCCATCCACCAAAGATCCACCGTTCCGTCGGGCATGCCCGAGCTGAGATAGACAGTGAAGGGGGCCTGGTGTTTGGCAAAGATGGGGGCGGCGATCTCGAGATTGTCCTTGTACCCGTCATCCAGCGTAAAAACAGCGAACTTTCTGTCGAAGTGACGCTGCTGCAGGCGACGATGGGCCTCATCAAGACTGACCAGGTCATAGTCAAGTGCGGTGACGGTCGTGAGGACAGCGTTCAGGTATTCCGGTGTGATTTCCAGGAGGGCGTTCGGAGAAAACCCGTTCGTCTCGGGCGCAGGTCGGACCCTGTGCAGCATGAACACGACACCGACGCCGGACAGACTGCGGGGCGAGAGCCCATAGAGGCGTGATTTATGCAATGTCAGCAGCGCTGATCGGAAAAGGGTCGATTTGAGGCTCATGGTGCTTTCTATGGAGCTCCGCTGCTGGGCTCTGAGCAATCGAATGCGACACATCACGAATGTGCACGCTGCTTGCAACAGTTGGTGTGAACCGCAGTCTGACTGTCTTTAATTGAGAAAAGATTGCAGAGGGGCGGTTTGTGGGACGCAAAAGTGTCCCATAACGAAACACTAGCTCTCAGGGAGACACCCCCATGTCCCTTCCTGCCCAGGAAATGAACAAAAACAATCTCGTAGAAGTACCGGCCAACGGTGCTGCGACAGACACACGTCCATCCGTGCTCCTGTCGGTCCATAACGAATTTTCGTCCGTTGAGGCAGTATGGCGCCGGTTTGAAAAAACCGCCGACAGCTTCGCCTTCCAGACATTCGATTTCCTTGAGACCTGGTACCAGCATATCGGCGCGCTTGCTGACATAGATCTTCAGATCGTGGTTGCCTGGGGCACCAGCGCAAAACCATTAATGATTTTGCCTTTCGGTATCGAGACAAGAGGTGCGCTTCGCAAGCTGATCTGGCTTGGTAACGATGTGAACGACTATAACGCACCGCTTTTGGCTTCTAACTTCGCAGACCATGTTGCACCTGGTGCCTTTCCTGATCTCTGGAAAGACATTCAATCGGTCCTTCCGGCACATGACATTGTGGAAATGATGCGTCAGCCAGCGATGATTGAAGGTCAAGCCAATCCATTTCTGGAGTTGGACACACAGCTCAATGCCAGCGGCGCACACATGACAGTGCTCGGTGATGATTTTGATGCCTATTACGATACAAAGCGGAATGCCAAAGCGAAACGCCATTTCCGCAGCCGTCGCAAGAAGCTCGAGGAAATGGGTGAGACCGTTTACGTACACCCTGAAACAGAAGAAGATATCACCGCGTCGGTCGAGAAACTTATTCAGTTAAAGTCTGATGCCCTGAACGCCATGGGCGCACATGATTTTCTCGCACAGCCTGGCTATGCTGACTTTTACAAAGCGCTTTCAGTGAAGTCTGAAGACAAAGGGATCGCTCACGTTTCTCATATGGAAGTTGCAGGTGAGTATGTCGCGGGCAATTGGGGTCTCGTGCATAAAGGGCGCTTCTACTACCTTTTGGCCAGCTATGATGGACCCAAGTTCGGTCGCTTCGCACCTGGTGTTCAGGCACTGGTTGAGACCATGCGGTGGGCCACTGAAAAAGGCGCGACAACTTTTGACTTCACCATTGGTGATGAGCGGTACAAAGATGAATGGTGCGAAATTCAGATTGATCTTCACGATCACCTGACAGCCAATACACTTCGCGGTTCACTTGTTCTGCTCAAGGCGCGTCTTTTCCTTGCGCTTAAACGGAAGGTCAAACAGACACCTGTTCTTTGGGATCATTTCACGAAGTTTCGGTCTGCGTTTCTGGCGAAGTAAGCCGCGTCAACTAGACATCCGTGGCATCATCGGTGAGCCGGCGATATTGTCGCCGGTCCACACCGGTCAGGAAAACACCTACACGCTGGGTTGATGCCGCAGCAAGTGACTTCAAAGCGCGCATGACTGAACGACGGTTGGTTGCACCCCATTTTACACACATCACGGTGACATCTGTGAGCTGGGAAAGAACGGGTGCTTCTGAGGCGGAGTGAACCGGTGGTCCATCAATCACCACGTAGTCATAGTTCTGAACCAGCGCATACATGAGCCAGCTCATGCGTGAGGAACCCAACAGGGCGGTCGGGTTGGATACCTGACCACCGGCTTGGAGTATGTGCAGAGAACTAGAGTGATCGCGCACGACCACCCGCTCAAATTCAATTTGCCCTGACAAAACCTCTGACAAACCCCAGGTTGGATGTAACCCGAGTGTTTGATTGATCCCAGGTCGACGCAGGTCTGCATCGATCAGTAAAACCCGGTACCCGCTCTGCGCCATAAGCCGGGCCAAACCACCTGAAACACCGCTCTTTGCTTCCCCATCAACTGCTGAGGTCACCAGGAGGGTCCTGGCTGCTTTACCGCCCACACGCGCCATCAGAAGATTGGACTGAAGCCGTCGAAGTGCCTCAGCGATGTGGCCGTAAGGTTTGCTAACTGTATTGGCTGCGATGCCTGCAGATGACTTGGCACCTGAAATTTCCGGCATGGTGCCCAGAAATGGCATCCCGGTCTGGCGTTCGATCTGGTCGGCTGTGCGGAAGCCTGGTGCCATTGCCTCGATGAGGAAGACAAGGGCGATAGCACCAAAAGCAGAGCCAATGATCGCGAGGAGCATTGCAGACTTCCGGTTTGGTGCCGCGGGGCTGTTTGGAACTGTCGCACGCGAGACGATGGAGGCATTCGCAACTGAGCCGTCAGCAAAGGCACGCGCACTTGCAGCTTCGTACCTACCCAGGAACTGCTCAAGCAAGGTCCTGTTCGCAACAGCTTCACGCTCAAGAGCCCTCAACTCGACTTCCTGTTGTCCCAGGCGCGCCATCCGCCCCTTCAAACGCCCAACACGATCGCTCAGGGAGCGCACACGTTCATTTGAGATGTGGGCTTCGTTCTCCATGCTCCGGATCAGCTTTGCAACCTCACGCCCAATTTGAAGCCTCAAATCTTGTAGATTTGCTTGGGACGTTCTCATGCGAGGATGGGAGGGCAACAAAGTTGCTGAAAGCTCTGCAATCAGGGCTCTGAGTTGTACTTCCTGCTGACGAAGGTTTTGGATGAGTGGCGAGGCCAATACTTCTGCCGTCGTATCAATCGCACCCTCTGTATCAACAAGCTCCTTAGCGAGGGATAGCCGTGCCATAACAGACGACCGGTCTGCTTGTGCTTGTACGAGTTGAGAGCTTAGCTGCGAGAGCTCTTCACGAGGGAGCGTCGTATTGTTTGCGGGGAACAGGCCGGTCTGCCCTCGAAATTGCTCGACAGCCGCCTCAGAGAGGGCGACTTCATCCCGCAAATTCTCGATCTGGTCTTTCAGCCATAAGGTCGCCTCTGCGTTGAGGGCGTTGCTGTCTGCGACTTGTTGGGAGATGTAGATTTCAGCGTAGGCGTTCGCGAGCGCGGCGGCTCGCTTTGCATCACCCGATGTAAACCTGACCGCAATCACGCGGCTTTCACCCAGGCGGTAGACAGAGAGTCTTGCGAGCACATTTTCGGTGATGGCCGAAACCGTTGCTGGCTTCGGTTTAGAGTTAAGGCCGAAGATCTGCATGAATTGCGAGAGCGCACCGCCGCCTCGAAGAGCTGGATTAAATTCCGGCAGCTTGTGCAGGTTTAGTTTCCGCACAAGTGCAGGCACCAAAGCGCCAGAGGTCAACATCTGAACTTCGCTCTCAATCGAAATCGGATCGGCCTGTTGTGGGCGTTCGGGCGTATCAAAGCGCGAGATTTCACCCGAGCGTGGCTTGATAGAGAGCTGCGCCTCGGCAACATAGCTTGGGCTCATGGTCAGCACCCAAAATGCGCCGATGGTCAAAAACAATACGAAGAGAATTAGGAGACGTTCTTTGCGGGCCCAGATTGCGCGCAACAGATCCCAGGGATCAATGTCGCTGCTTGTCGGCGCACGCCGGCGGTCGCCGAAACTGGCATCAGCGCGGGGTGCAGCCTGAGAGGTTGCATATCCGGTCATGGAAGGTGTGGCTGACGTATCGCTCATAACCCAGTTTTGTTCCCGCACACAGCAGATATCGCCGAAGCCATAGGCCCAGACATACTAAAGAAGGTTGAGTAGACGGCGTTTAGGTAACGGAAGCCTTAACATAGTGGTTTTGGACCCCGGAAAACCTGCCTGTATTTGGTTTACAGGGTGTTGGAGGGCCTGTTTTCTGGTTGGGAAGTCTTAACGATTTGGCCTTAGCCTTGCGTCTGACCCGGGATCACAAAAAGGCCTGTCATGAGGCGGTTTTTTATCATTGCAGTCGCTGCTCTTGCCTTGAGCGCCTGTGCCAATACGGGCGTCTTGTCTGAGATGCCTGTCGCTGGCCAAGATGCTCCCTACCGGTTGGACAGCGGAGACCGACTGCGCATTATCGTGTTTGGTCAGGAAGATTTGACGGGCGAGTTTGCGGTGGACGGCGCTGGCGAGATTTCCATGCCACTGATCCAAGCCGTTCAAGCGAGGGGCCTTACGCCCGATGAGCTTGAATTCTCTCTGGTAAGCGTTCTCTCTCAAAACCTGCTTCGCGATCCAAGCGTGAGCGTTGAAGTATTGAACTTTCGCCCGTTTTTTATCCTCGGGGAAGTCAGCAGTGCAGGGCAGTACCCTTTTGTTGCGGGCATGACCATCAACACTGCCGTCGCTATCGCAGGTGGATATACCCACCGTGCCAATACAGACATTGCTCGGGTCACCAGGAATTTGGGAGACCGCATTGTTGAGATCGGGACAGAGACGACGGCTGCCGTGCGTCCTGGGGACACAATTCTTATCCGCGAACGATATTTCTGAGGCGTGCCCATGAGTACCCGTCGAGATGAAAAAAAGTTCCGCATCCTGCATTGCCTTCGTGCCCCTGTGGGGGGGCTCTTCCGCCATGTCTGCGATTTAGCCAAGGTTCAAAGTGACGCTGGACACGCCGTTGGTGTCCTATGCGCTGACACGCCTAATGATGCAATGACTCTGGAACGCATCGATGATCTTGAGAGATCTTGCGTCCTGGATGTCTCTCGAATTGCGCTTGGGCGGATGCCGGGTATCAGCGATGTGAAAGCGCTGATTGCAACCTCTGAGAAGATCAAAACGCTTAACCCCAATATTTTGCATGGTCACGGTGCGAAGGGAGGACTGCTGGCGCGGTTTGCCATAAGCACTGACCCTGTTGCCCGCATCTATACGCCTCATGGCGGGACTGTCCATTATGCTCCTCGCAGCTTAGCCGGTATTGTCTTCGGCGTTGCCGAGCGTGTGATGATGGCGCGAACAGACGGCCTAATCTTTGAATCTCATTTTGCTCGGTCCGTTTTTGCTGAGCGCGTTGGATATCTGCCAGACAACACGTGCGTTGTTCACAACGGCCTATTGCCAAGCGAGTTTGAGCCGGTCACAAACCAGTCTGACCAGGCAGACTTTCTTTTTCTCGGTGAAATCCGAGAGCTGAAAGGTATTTACACGCTGCTTGAAGCCGTCGCGCGCATTGCAGCCAGCCGCAAGATCACTCTCAACATTGCTGGCGATGGGCCAGACATGGACGCCTTTCGGTCTGCCATTCTATCGCGGGGTCTTACTGGTTCGATAAATCTTTTGGGCAAGAGACCCGCGCGCGACGCATTCGCTGGGGCGCGGGCAGTCATCATGCCATCCCATCGTGACTCATTTCCCTATGTTGCCCTGGAAGTCGCGGCAGCGGGCAAGCCACTGATCGCAACGTCAACTGGTGGGATACCAGAGATCTTTGGTCCTTTTGCGGATCGCTTGCTTGAGCCGGGCAATGTGGATGCGCTCGCTTGTGAGATGACCCGGTTTCTCAACCACCCCTTCGAGTTTTCGCAGGATGCCCTTTCCCTGCACGAGCATGTGAAAAGGCAATTCTCAACGGCGGTAATGGCAGATCGTATTTCTCAGGTTTATGTGATCGCCAACGAAGGTCGCCTGAGCCTTGATGCTGCTCCGACCGCTTTCCCCCCCCGCACTTCATTGGACGGTGCCGAATGACCGAAACTCCCTCAACTCAGCATGGCGCACCTGCGGATGCGGCTCTTGGTGCAGGGACCGCCGATGTCCGGCATAAGCGGGAAGGGCGCCCAACCGGGCCTGTTCCAAAAATTGACCGTCGACAGAAGGTCGCGCAGTCTATTTCACCCAGTGTCGTGCGCGGGTGTCTGCGTTTGGCCGAAAGCCTCGTTCTTGCGGGACTTGGAGCGGCAATCGCGTGGGTCTATGTCGGCATTGATATCCAGAGCGCTCTCTTCTTCTACGTTGGGTTTACGGTCGGCCTTCCTCTTATGTATGTGCTGGCAAGTGACTTTTCACGCCTTTACAGGGTTGCTGTCTTGCAAATGCAATGGGGCACAATCCGTGCCGCCTGTGCCACCTGGACCGGGGTCTTTATCGTTGGGCTGGTGTTTTCCATTCTCCTAAAGGAAAGCGAGAGCCTCTCGCGGGTATGGCTTGCAAGTTGGTTTCTGAGCGGTCTTGTGAGCATCGCCATTGTTCGTCACCTGGCGCACTCGATCATTGGCCGGTGGGCCGAAGAGGGTCGCCTGCAGCAGAATGTGGTGTTGGTTGGTGGTGGACCGACAGGACAGCGTTTGGTAGATGCGCTTAAAGATTCCGATGTTCACTACATAAATATTCGCGGTGTCTTTGATGATCGATCATCTGATCGCGCACCGGACGAAATTGATGGTGTTCGGAAACTTGGAAGCTTTGACGAACTCGTTCGTTTTGCCAGATCGAACCGTATCGACATGCTGCTGGTGGCGTTGCCGATGACGGCGGAAAACCGGATGCTTCAATTGTTGCGGAAGCTTTGGGTGCTGCCTGTTGATATCCGGTTGAGTGCGCTTGATTCCAAACTACGGTTCAACTCGGGCACATATAGCTATATCGGCAACGTTCCCTTCTTGGATGTTTATAAGAAGCCGCTGACTGATTGGGACTACGTTCTAAAGACCGTTTCAGACCGAGTGATAGCGGCGATTATGCTGCTCGCATCGCTGCCAATTTTTGCTGTCGCTGCGGTCGCCATCAAACTGGATAGTAAGGGGCCGGTCTTCTTCAAACAGCGCCGCTATGGCTTTAACAATGAGTTGGTTGAGGTCTACAAGTTCCGAACCCTCTCGCATGCAAACCAGGACACAAACGCAGAGAAGCTTGTGACTGCGGATGATGACCGGGTGACGGGTGTGGGGCGTTTCCTTCGCCGGTCCAGCATAGACGAACTGCCTCAGCTCATCACGGTGTTGAAGGGGGATATGTCAATGGTCGGTCCACGTCCTCATGCGGTGCTCGCAAAAGCAGCAGACCAGCTTTATGGCGACGTGGTTGATGGGTATTTCGCGCGACATCGGGTGAAACCCGGGATCACCGGATGGGCCCAGATTAATGGTTGGCGAGGTGAGACGGATACGGATGAAAAAATCCGTCGTCGCACTGAATATGATCTCTTCTACATCGACAATTGGTCACTGCTTTTTGACATTTACATTATTCTGCGGACGCCGTGGGCGCTGCTAAAAGGCGAAAACGCTTATTGAGGCGGCGGCGATGGACGGATGGCAGGCAGAAATCGGTGGAGGGCGAGGGCGTGATCGGTTTGACCGTCACACCTTCTGGACACTTGTCTGCAGCGCACTGCTCTTCCTTACACTGACAACGGGTTTTTATGTTCGCACAAGTCCGGGGACGTCATCGCAACCGGCCCCCTACGATTTGCTGCTCGTGCTGACGATGGCGTTCACCTTTGCTGTCGGACTCCGGTTCCCCCGTGATCTCAGAACCCCCGCTATCCTCTGGACGCTCCTGTTATTGGGCTACGCATTCTCAGGTATCGGCGCGCTCTACATTGAGCGGGTCACGGACTTTCTGATGGTTTCTGTGTACCTCGTTTTGAGCATGTTTTTCTTTGCTGCTCTTGTTGTCGCCAACCCCAAACGCAATTTGGCGATCATCTGGTGGGCCTATACGGCGGCAGCCGTCATAGCCGCGGCGCTCGGCTGTGCCGCCTATTTCGGTCTGGTGCCCAATGCGGAGAGCTATCTGCTCTACAGCCGCGTTCGTAGTACGTTCAATGACCCAAACGTGTTTGGTCCGTTTCTCGTTGGGCCAACACTCTTTCTCATCTACCGGCTTTCCATGTCGTCGCAACGACGTGATCTTCTTCTGGTTCCTTTAGTGGGGATCTTATTTCTCGGCACTCTCTTGAGCTTCTCTCGGGGAGCCTGGGGCAATCTGATCTTCGCCGGGGGCATCTTCCTAGTGTTGACCTGGATGACCGCGTCCTCTGCAAAGCAGATTGCGCGGCTCACGCTGGCGGTCTCTCTGATCGGTGTTTTGGCAACTTGTGTGGTTGCCTGGGCCCTTTCGTCTGATGTGGTCTCAGAGCTTTTCGAACAACGGTTCTCATTGACGCAATCTTATGACGTGTCGGAGGATGGCGGGCGGTTTGCCGTTCAAGAGAAAGCCATTCAGACCATTCTGGAGCAACCATTTGGCATTGGTCCTTCTCAATGGGCCAAAATCGTCGGTATCGACCCCCACAATGTCTATCTCAACGTCTTCCTGGCGGGGGGCTGGTTGTCTGGCACGGCTTTCATTGTGCTGGTTGTCACGACGATGTTTATGGGTCTGCGGTCCTGTTTCGCACCAATCCCGTTCCAAGGATTACAGATTATCGCCGTCGCGACATTCACGGCCCATATCGGTGAGGCCTTCATCATCGACATTGACAATTGGCGGCACGTTTATCTGCTGATGGGGCTTGTGTGGGGCGGCATCGCCTATACACGAACCCATTCGCTCGCAGTTGGCAGACACGTGAGCCGTGCGGTCCGATCGGCGCCGGTCGATGGTTTTGCCGCCTAAGCGTCAATATTTGTCAAAGTGGGGAGAGTAGAGTTGGAGGCCACGCCCAGAATCGAACTGGGGTGCACGGATTTGCAATCCGCTGCGTAACCACTCCGCCACGTGGCCTCATGCCCAGGCAATTTACAGCCGGGCAGCGGGGATATACCAAGTTAGTGGGCTGCCTACAATGAAGAAATAGCCGCACATCTTTGGGACCAGGTCCTGTCGGATTCCCTAAATCCAATTGTTTTTGACCGCTTTGGCCCGTATAAACCAGCAGGGATTAACGCATGCACAATATCTGCAGAAGAGATTGTCGTCGGCGCAAACTTTACTTAGGTCGATAGAGGAATGATGAACCAGTTGGACGCTGCCAGGAAGACGATGGTGGAGAGTCAGGTCATGACCTCCGGTGTCACTGATAAACAGATTCTTGCCGCGATGGAAAGTGTTCCGCGGGAACGGTTTGTTCCAGATACCAAGCGCACACTTGCTTATCTGGGTGACGATCTGTGTGTCAAAGAGGCTACAGCAGATACGCCGGAGCGGTTTCTAATGGACCCACGGGTTCTGGCCAAGCTCGCTGAGCTTGCTGCGCTAACGCCCACAGACCTCGTGTTGGACATTGGACCGGCGACGGGATACTCGACCGCACTTCTCGCGCGGCTCGCTGACACGGTTGTCGCAATCGAATGTGATTCGGAGCTTGCGGAACGGGCAAACGCCATTCTGCTGGAACTTGGCGTCGACAATGCCGCTGTCATTGAAGGGCCATTGGCGGATGGCAATACGAAGCAGGGGCCTTTCGACGTGATTTTCTTGAACGGCTCCGTGCCGTCCATCCCGGATGGCTTGCTTGAGCAGTTGAAGGACGGCGGACGGCTTGTAGCGGTTGTTTCTGAAGGAAACGCTGGAAAAGCCCGCATCTACACGAAAAGTGGCCCCCATTCTGCCCATCGGAACAGTTTTGACGCAGGTATTCACGCTTTACCTGGGTTTGATGTGGCTAAAACCTTTACATTCTGACGCTATTTCCCACATATCCTCTGTGTTTATGTTCCGCTAAGGTTAATGGCCCGGTTACCATTTACGACGCAATATGCAGGGGATGATGCCGGGATATGTATTTGGAAGCGGCGGAATATAAGCAACGCTCATGCTTTTTGGGTGTCTCTGTATCTGTCTGGGAGAGAGTTTGATGACACAATCAGGTTTAGGCTCAAATCAGCGAGGCTTCGCGCTGCGCAAGACTATGACGCGCCTTCTCGGCGGCGCAGCTCTTAGCGCACTGGTATTGGGTGCGCCTGCGCAGGCTGAAGACCTGTTTGAGGCTTTGGCTGCGGCCTATCAATCCAATCCTGCTCTGCTGGCTCAGCGTGCCGGGCTGCGGGCAACTGACGAACAAGTCCCTCAGGCACTCGCTGGCTGGCGGCCGTCGCTCACCGCGACTGGGTCTTATGGAACGGTAGAAACTGACTCTGATTCTTCGGTCGCAATCCCCGGTTTTGGTGGAAAACAGACCTATGATCCGTTGACCGGTTCCCTGGCCCTTTCTCAGAGCGTCTTCACCGGTGGGCGTACGCTCTATGGGGCTCGCCGAGCAGAATCCTCAGTTGAAGCGGGCCGCGAAAACCTGCGCAATGTCGAGCAAACGACCCTTTTGAATGCTGTTACGGCCTATGTGGATGTTGTCAGAGATATAGCCGTTGTGGATCTTCGTCGTAAGAACGTCGAGGTTCTAAAACGGCAGCTTGAGGCATCACAAGATCGGTTCCGCGTGGGCGAAATCACACGTACCGACGTTGCTCAATCTGAAGCTCGACTGAGCCTTTCAGATACAAACCTGATTGCAGCAGAAGCCGCATTGATTGCCAGTAGGGCTGCTTACGAACGCGTCGTGGGACAGGCCCCAGGTACATTGGCAGCTGCACCACCACTGCCTGCTTTGCCACAGAGTGAAGCAGAGGCGATGCAACTCGCCATCTCTGCAAACCCCGCACTTGAAGCCGCCCGACACTCGGAACGCGCGGCCGGCCACGCTGTATCGGTTGCGAAGGGCGGGTTGCTGCCATCAGTTTCATTGGATGCGTCGTATGAGCACTCGGAGGAACCTTCGAGCACAACCTCACGCTCCACCACCACACGGCTGCTTGGAACCATAACCATTCCACTTTACCAATCTGGCTCTCAATATTCGAGCATTCGAGAAGCCAAACACCTTGAAAGCCAGAGCAGGCTTCAGGTTGCAGATACACTGCGCCAGGTTGAAGAAGCTGTTCGCAATGCCTGGGAACGATTGCGGGCAACGCGTTCTGCCATCGTCTCGAATAGACAGCAGGTCCGGGCAAACGAGATTGCTTTGGACGGCGTTCGGCAGGAAGCTCAAGTTGGATCTCGCACTACCCTCGACGTGCTCGATGCGGAACAGGAATTGCTGGACAGTCAGGTTTCTCTCGTTACCGCGGAACGGGATGAGTATGTCGCTGGCTATGGATTGCTGTCTGCTGTTGGTCAGCTAGGCGCACGCGACCTCGGCCTCAGCGTTGACTATTATGACCCCGTTGAAAATTACGAAGATGTTAAGCATCAATGGGTGGGATGGGGCACAAACGACGAGTAATCGTTTTTTAGCCCTGGATCAGTTGGCATAGACGTGCTGCTGCCCTAAGATTTTCTAATTCACCGCCCAGTTGACCTGGTCGGAACAAAGTAAAAGTAGGATGCGGTCGACATGAGCGACGAAGCCGAAGGCCAAGAACCAACGATGGAAGAAATCCTGGCGTCTATTCGTCGGATTATTTCTGAGGACGATGAAGAAGGTGGGGAGACGGAAGCTGCGCCCGAAGAGGTCGCTGCTGAGCCCGCTCCGGAACCTGAGCCAGAGGCTGAGGAAGAAGAGGTTATGGACCTCACCGACATGGTGTTGGAAGAGCCGGAACCTGAGGCCGAGCCAGAGCCCGAAACGGCTTCAGAACCTGAGCCAGAACCCGAACCTGAGCCAGAACCCGAACCTGAGCCGGAGCCCGAACCTGAGCCGGAGCCCGAACCTGCTCCAGAACCTGAAGAAGAGCCTCTTGAATTGGAGGTGGCGCCGGAACCCGAGCCAGAGCCTGAACCCGTTGTTGAGGCAGTTGCACCTGTGGAAGAAGTTGAAGACGATATTGATTTCGGGGACCCCTTTGAGGTGCCAGAAGAAGAGGTTGCGGAAGAGTCTGAACCGCTCCCTGAACCTTTGGTGGCCGCCGAAGAGGATGCGTCGCTTATTTCCGGGACAACAGAAACGGCTACTGCAGCCGCGTTTGGTGCGCTCGCAAGCTCTATTCTGACGTCGAATGGCGAATCCCGGACTCTTGAGGACCTCGTAGCGGATATGCTGCGGCCGTTGCTCAAGGATTGGATGGATCAGAACCTCCCTGATCTCGTTGAGCGGATGGTCCGCGAGGAAATTGAGCGAGTCGCCCGGCGCGGTCGTTAGGTCTCACCGCCTTACGGTCTTGGGTGAATTTCACTCAATCTGCGCCTGATCCTCACGTCACTCTGAGACAATCTCGGATGTGCAGCCCTTGCAGGGCCGCATCCCTTATGCTGTAACGGCTGCTCAAAGCGGCCTGTTTCGCACACCTTGATGTCTCAGGTCAGCTTTCCTTTTGAATTTGTGAGACTTTCCATGCTGGAAAAAACATTTCGCCCGCAAGACGTTGAAGAACGCCTCTACAAAACCTGGGAATCCTCCGGGGCTTTTAAAGCCGGAGACCCTGAGCGTGTGGCCGACGGCGCTGCGCCCTACACAATCGTGATCCCGCCGCCCAACGTGACCGGGTCCCTTCATATGGGCCATGCGTTGAATAATACGCTCCAGGACATTCTGGTCCGGTTTGAGCGGATGCGGGGCAAGGACGTTCTCTGGCAGCCCGGGACAGATCATGCGGGCATTGCCACTCAGATGGTGGTTGAACGGCAGCTGGCTGAAGAAGGAAATATCGGTCGTCGCGACATGGGCCGGGAAGCCTTTGTCGAGCGCATCTGGAAATGGAAAGGCGAGAGCGGCGGCACGATCACCCATCAGCTGCGCCGTCTTGGGGCCTCGTGTGATTGGAGCCGAGAGCGCTTCACCATGGATGAGGGGCTTTCTCAGGCGGTTTTAAAGGTCTTCGTACAGCTCCACAAAGAGGGCCTTATCTACAAAGACAAGCGGTTGGTCAATTGGGACCCAACCCTGGGCACTGCGATTTCCGATCTGGAAGTTGAACAGAAGGAAGTGCAGGGAAGCCTCTGGCATTTCCGCTATCCCATTGAAGGGGAAGAAGGGCGCTATATCGTTGTGGCGACCACCCGGCCAGAAACCATGCTGGGAGACACTGCTGTTGCGGTGAATGGAGATGATGAGCGCTATAAAGACCTGATCGGGAATAATGTTGTTCTGCCGCTGGTCGGACGGCTTATCCCCATCGTGGCGGATGACCATGCTGACCCGGAACAAGGCTCTGGTGCGGTGAAGATCACGCCGGCGCACGATTTCAACGACTTTGAAGTCGGCCGTCGACACGACCTGCCGATGATCAACATTCTGGACGCAAAGGCACACCTCAATGACGAGGTGCCGGAAGCCTATCGTGGCATGGAGCGTTATATCGCGCGCAAGAAGGTCGTTGAGGATCTGGACGCTCTTGGTCTGCTTGAGAAGATTGATGACCACACGCTGATGGTGCCCTATGGCGACCGTTCCAATGACGTGATTGAGCCTTGGCTTACAGACCAATGGTATGTGGATGCGCCAACACTGGCAAAACCAGCCATTGAGGCTGTTGAGCGCGGTCAGACGAAGTTCGTTCCTAAAACCTGGGACAAGACATATTTCGAGTGGATGCGAAACATTCAACCCTGGTGTATCTCTCGTCAGCTCTGGTGGGGACATCAGATCCCGGCCTGGTACACGCCGGACGGGGACATCTTCGTTGCTCACAATGAAGACGAAGCCTATGAGCTTGCCCGCGCAAAACATGGGGCCGACATTGAGCTCACCCGCGATGAAGATGTGCTCGACACCTGGTTCTCCTCAGGCCTCTGGCCCTTCTCAACACTTGGCTGGCCGGAAGAAACGCCGGAGCTTCAACGCCATTACAAGACAGATGTTTTGGTGACGGCCTTTGACATTATTTTCTTCTGGGTTGCCAGGATGATGATGATGGGACTTCATTTCATGAAGGATGTGCCTTTCCACACAGTCTATGTGCATGCGCTTGTGCGCGATGAACACGGCGCAAAAATGTCGAAGTCCAAGGGCAATGTGGTTGATCCGCTGGTCTTGGTCGATGAATATGGCGCAGATGCGTTGCGCTTCACCCTGGCTGCAATGGCGGCACAGGGGCGAGACGTAAAACTCTCAACCTCACGGGTTGAAGGCTACCGAAACTTCGGGACCAAACTCTGGAATGCAGCCCGCTTCTGCGAGATGAATGAATGTGTTCGGATTGATGGTTTTGATCCGGCCTCCGTACAACAGACATTGAACCAATGGATTGCTGGCGAAGTTCAGAAGGCGGCAGACCAAATTACAGAAGAAATTGAAGCCTACCGCTTCAACGAAGCCGCGAATGCGGCGTACCGGTTCATCTGGAACATTTTCTGTGACTGGTATGTGGAGCTTGCCAAACCCCTTCTTCAGGGTGATGACGAGACGGCCAAGGCTGAAACACGGGCAACCGCTGCCTGGGTGCTGGATGAAGCAACCAAGCTTCTGCATCCGTTCATGCCCTTCCTGACGGAGGAGCTGTGGCAGAAGACGGGTGAGACTGGAACGCCTCGCGAGACCATGTTGATGTTGGGCAATTGGCCCCGGCACACGGGACTTGTGGATGCGGGGGCTGATGCGGAGATGGATTGGGTGATCCGTCTCATCACAGATGTGCGGTCCGTTCGCGCAGAAATGAATGTGCCAGCGGGTGCTAAAATCCCGCTCATCCTGAAAGGGGCGAGCGCGGCAACGCAGGCACGTCTCGAACGGCAAAATGGATTGCTGTGCCGCATGGCACGGCTCTCAGAAGCTGTTGTGAGTGACGATCTGCCAGAAGGCTCGCTGCAGTTCGTGATCGACGAAGCAACCGGTGCATTGCCTATTGCTGACGTGATTGATCTGTCGGCGGAAACAGAGCGGCTTCAAAAATCAATGGCGAAGCTTGATGGAGAGATCAAGAAAATTGACGGCAAGCTTGGGAATGAGAAGTTCATCTCCAAGGCGCCGCAAGCCGTGATTGATGAGCAGCGGGAACGCAAAGCAAATGCGGAAGCCGAGAAGCTGAAGCTCGCCGATGCGCTGACCAAGCTTAAGGCGGCAGGCTAACGGGCGTCGCTTGGCAGAGCGACGCCACACTTAGCTGGTTTCGATGACTTGATCGCACCTTAAACAGCGGTAGGTGAGGGGGCTGACCCTTCATCTGCACGTGTCCGCATTGCCATGAATTCATCGAATTCTTTTTGATCCTTGGCCTGACGGAGTTGGGCGAGAAACGCTTCAAACGCTTCCTGTTCTTCTTCAAGCCGTTTCAAGGTCTCGCTGCGATAGCCATCAAAAGCCGAGTTTCCGGTCGCCCGTGAACGGCGCCCGTGACGGCGACTGCGTTTTCCGCATCGATAGTCGCTTCTCCAAGATTGCATTTTTCCACTCCAAAGTAGGTAACCAAGGACAGCCAAGCCAATCGGCCAGGCCAGGACGAACGCGATCACCATGATCGCAATCCAGGCACCTTTCGGCAGATCATCAAGCCTCTCCAAACCGAACCCGTTCTGGGAAGCGGAAGCATCCGAGGCGTGGGACATGTGTGTCTCCTTTCGTATAGGTCACGAAAACCCGTGACCCTTAAGAGCTATGCGCTCCCAAGAGGTGCTTCAAGCGACTGAAACACACTGTTACACTTCTCTTGCGACAGGCACTTCTGGCAAAAAGTGAGGTTTTATGCGGTTTACCTGGGCATGTTCATTCTTTTGTGCGGCCATTTTGTATGGAGGCTTAGCAGTGGCGGAAACAACAACACCTGAGAAGGCGGCGGAACGACTATTTTCAGCTGAAACGATCGACAAAGCTTGGTTCTCTGGTCAGGGGCTCGCGTCCGCTGTTCCTCGTGTCGTTGACGACATGAAACGTGAATTGGGCGCCTTTCAATACATCTCACCGTGTGGGGACAGGTGCGCTGCGGTTTTTGAGCGAGGCGAGATTCACTTTGATATGCAGATCGATGGTGAAGGGTTGATCACGTCAATCTTGCTTGACCTTCCCGTTGTCTATGCAGAATCGCTGGAGGCAGCGATTGAGGCATTCTCAGAGCTTCCGGGGTCGAGTGCAGTCTATGTGTCACGGAATGGTGAGATGATAGGCGAGCTGAATGGGCATGAGCCCATGGCTGTCGGTTCGGCGTTCAAACTTGCGGTGCTAAAAGCTTTGAACCAGCTTATTGGTGCTGGGAAGCTTGAGTGGGACCAGGTTGTTGAACTCAAAGAAAAATGGCACAGCGTTCCCTCAGGACAGTTGCAAGATTGGCCGGTTGGGGCTCCGTTGACCGTCCACACACTCGCGAGTCTGATGATTTCTGTAAGCGACAATACCGCAACAGATGCCTTGATAGATCTCGTGACACGAAACAGTGTGGAAACGATCAGCCCGCGCAACAGACCCTTTATGACGACCAGAGAATTCTTTCAGCTGAAGCGCCTGGATATGGCGGACAACCGCAGGGCCTATGTCGACGGTTCCTATGATGAGCGCAGTGCAATCCTGGAACGTTTCGATGAAGTCGGTCCGCCACGTGTCAGCGAGCTTGAAGCCGATCCATTACTTCAGATTGAGTGGTTTTTTTCTGCTCAAGAGCTGTGCGGTTTGATGAACGATCTACACACTCTTGATGTACTGCAGATAAATCCGGGGCTTGCCCGCAAGGAGGATTGGCGTTCTGTGTCCTACAAAGGTGGCCGTGATTTTGGGGTATTCAATCTAACGACCGGTCTAACCACTCACGAGGGGGATCGATATTGTGTCTCTGCGACATGGAATGATACGCAATCCCTTGATCAGTGGACCATCTTTACGAAGTACCTTGCGCTCCTTCATCAACTCAAATGAAATGGGCGGCCCGAAGACCGCCCTCTCATCAGAATGGGAGCTAAGCTCAGTCGAACATAATGACCGAGCGGGCAAGCTCGCCACGTTCCAGTTCTTCAAACGCGTCGTTCACGTCTGCCAATTTGATGCGCTGTGAGATCATATTGTCGAGCTTCAGCTTGCCTGCCATGTAGAAATCCACATAGCGGGGCATATCAACCGGGAAGCGGTTGGAGCCCATGAGAGAGCCCTGGATCTTCTTCTCTGCCAGGAAGTCTGCACCGTGCAGCTCAATATTGGTTCCCAGTGGGATCATGCCAATAATCGTCGCGGTACCGCCCCGGGCGAGCATTTTGAACGCCTGCTCTGTTGTCGCCTTCAGACCGATCGCTTCCAGCGCATGATGAACGCCGCCGCCTGTGAGTTCCATGACCTGTGCGACAGGATCACCCTGTGACGCGTCAACGACATCGGTTGCGCCAAACTCTTTAGCAAGGTTGAGCTTGGAGCCCTGCATGTCGACAGCAATGATCCGTCCAGCACCGGCTATCGATGCCCCATTAATGGCGGCAAGGCCGACACCGCCACAGCCAATCACAGCGACCGTTTCGCCGGGCCGTACATTTGCTGTGTTGGTAATGGCGCCAACCCCGGTTGTGACCGAGCAGCCGATCAAGGCTGCCACATCCATTGGCATGTCTTTCCGGATCTTCGTGCAGGCATGTTCATGGATGAGCATCTGTTCTGCGAACGAAGACAGGTTCAGGAACTGATACATCGGGTCTGCCGCATTCGCGAGGCGGGGCTCATCTTCGGGGCCACGCTGTGTTTCTGTTCCTGGGCACCGTGACATATGTCCGGTCAGGCAGTGCTCGCAGTGACCGCAAAATGCGCTCAGACAGGTAATGACGTGATCGCCAACGGCGACTGTGCGGACTTCTGACCCGATTTGTTCGACAACACCGGCGGATTCATGGCCCAACACGGCTGGCAGAGGGTAGGGGTAGGTGCCGTTCACAAAGTGCAGGTCTGAATGACAGACGCCAGCTGCCGCCGTACGAATGAGCACTTCGTGGGGTCCTGGTTTGTTGATTTGCACATCTTCAATAAGGAGTGGTTTTCCCACTTCGCGTAGCACTGCCGCTTTCATCTTCTTTGCTCCCTGATCGTGTTGTTTTGCTTTGTTACTTGGATGTTGGCTTGGCTCGGGAGCCGCGTCAATGGCAGAAAGTCGGCGGTTTTGTCTCGCAAATAGCTCTATCATTTGGGCCTGGGGCAAATTCAGGTGATATTCAGCCCGTGCTCATCAGAATGGGCCGTTTACCACCGGAGTGATTTGCCGGAGCGTCGTCCGCCAGATTTCGCTATTATTGCCCCTGACCTTCCAGCAGAGAGTATTCCATGTCGCGTCACCTTCTAAAGTCTTCCTTGCTCCAAATACTTGTCTTTTTGACATTGTCGTTTAATGCCGCACATGCGGATTTTGACCGCGGGCTGGAATTGTACCAAAGCGGAGACGTTACCGCTGCAGCGGAAGAATGGAAGCTCGATGCTGCGAACGGCCATGTCATCGCAGCATTTCTGGTGGGGCACCTGTACAAATCAGGCAACGGGCTGACACAATCAGACAGGCTGGCATTTCCTTACTTTCTACAGGCTGCTCAGCGAGGACATTCGGACGCTCAGATACAGACGGCTCTCTACTATTATAATGGGGATGAAGAGGCTGACATTGACCAGAACTACGCTGAAGCCATCAAGTGGTTTGACGAGGCTGCGCTGCAGTTCAGTGGCGAAGCTCAGTACTATTTGGGAGTTATGCATCGCGAGGGTCAGGGTGTCGCGCGGGATCGTGCTGAGGGTCTTCGGTGGTTATCCCTGTCGGCCAACAAGTTCTATGTGCCCACTTTTCTCCTGCTGACGGAAATCTATGCGAAGGGCGACGGCGTCGTTGAGGAGCCTGTCAAGGCGGCCATGTATATGGCACTCGCGCAGCGATATTCCGACCCCTCAAATACAGACATCATTTCAGATGTATATGACGCGACGAAGCGTTACATCGGCGCAGAGGAACGGGCCGAGGGCCGGCTGCAGGCACAGCTGTGGATCAACGCAAATGACAAGCGCTAGTTCGTTTAACCGATAATGTGATGCTCTTCGCCGTACCAGAGCGGAGAGCGCGCAAAGTCGATGAATTTCGCTTCATCCTTGAGCAAAATCGCTCCCGCTTTTTGACCTTCATCTGTTGCCACGGCAGCCCGTAGATCCTCCAGGCTTTCCCACCACAATTCTGCGACTCCGTCATAAATCGCCGGGGCAGCCTCCAGAGATCCGGCGCGAGAGGCCCGGGCGCCATCATTCTCTGCCCACGTTCTGGTGTGCAATTGGACATATTTCTTGATCCGCAAATCTTCTGCGACAGATTTCACAAGGGGTGCGTGTTTATGGAGCCAATAATCCTGGAACTCTTCCAGGCTCAATTCATCGCGTTTTGTCAGGCAAAATGTAATCCGGATCATGCGGTCATCCTCACTCGATTTAATTTCTCGTTGTCGGTATTCTAGCCGCAACAGGGGATGCATGCATGAAGATTGCGGTTGGTGGTTTCCAGCACGAAACGAACACATTCGCGCCCATGAAGGCGGACTGGACTGCCTTTGAACAGGCGGATTCATGGCCAGGACTGCAGACCGGCCCCTCTTTGTTGACCGCCTGTGCCGGAAAAAACATTCCCCTTGGTGGTTTCATCGCTGAAGCACAGGGCCTTGGCCATTCGTTTGAACCGCTTGCATGGTGCTCTGCGACGCCCTCTGGGTATGTCACCGAAGATGCGTATGCACGGGTGACAGATTTTATTCTCAGTCGACTGGTTGATTTGGCGAATGATGTCGATGCGGTCTATCTGGATCTGCACGGTGCGATGGTCACTGAACACCTGGAAGATGGTGAGGGGGCGCTCCTGACATCGGTGCGTGCGCTTATTGGCCGGGATACGTTGCTGGTTGCGAGCCTCGATCTCCATGCAAACGTGACGCGGGCCATGGTCGAGGCTGCAGACTTCCTCACCGCCTATCGCACTTACCCCCATGTGGACATGTCCGAGACCGGCAGACGGACTGCACAGGCGCTCCACCGAATGGAGAGGGAGAATTTGCGACCCTCAAAGACTTTCCACAAAGCGGATTTTCTTATTCCGCTCACCGGCAGTTGCACGCTGGTGGAGCCCGCAGCGTCAATCTATGCCGAGATCGACGCGCTTGATGATACCGCGCGCGAGGAGGGCTACATTCTGGGCGCCTCGTTTGCGACCGGTTTTTCTCCCGCAGACATTGAAGAGTGTGGCCCCTCTATATTCGCCTACGCGGAAACCTCTGGTCTGGCGGAGGTCGTTGTTCAAGAAATTAGAGGGAACGTTGAGGCTCACGAAAGGGCATTTTCAGCCAAAGGCTGGACGCCCGAGGCGGCAATTTCCCATGCGCAACAGGCAGGACGCGCTGGCGGGCCTATTGTCATGGCCGACACGCAGGATAACCCAGGCGCCGGTGGCAATGGGGACACTGTGGGTATCCTTAAAACCCTCATTGCTATGAATGCCGAGAACGCTGCGATTGGCGTTCTTTTTGACCCCGCGTCTGCTGCGGCAGCTCATAAGGCAGGCGAGGGTGCCGAGGTGCCTCTCGACCTTGGGTCTCATACGGGCGGTGCAGCGGATGAAACGCCGGCATCGGAAATATATAAGGTGCTCAAACTGTCTGATGGCGAGGTCGATGCGACGGGGCCTTATTATGATGGCGCGCGTTTGTCTCTCGGGCCGACGGCACTTCTGGAAATTGGCGGCCTCAAAATCATTGTCGGGTCAAAGAAGGTACAGTGTGCGGATCAAGCCATGTTCGCACATCTGGGTGTCACACCGACAGAGCTGGACATTATCGTTGCGAAAAGCTCTGTTCATTTCAGAGCGGATTTTGGACCCATTGCCTCAGAAGTTCTGGTTGTTGTCAGTCCCGGACCCAACCCGGCAGACCACCGGACCCTCGACTATCAACATTTGCGGCGAGGGGTGAGGCTGATGCCCGGAGCGAAAGAAACATCATGACAGAGCTGTGCTCTGAGCGGTGAGTGGCTTTGAGGTAATCAGATGTCGAGTTCGATCCAGACCGGCGTGTGATCCGATGGTTTCTCGCGACCACGGGGTGTGCGGTCAATGTCGCAGGCCTTGAGCCGATCAGCAGCTTGGGGTGAGAGCAATAAGTGATCGATGCGGATGCCATTGTCTTTTTGCCAGGCTCCGCGCTGATAATCCCAGAACGAATACAGATTAGGTTCTGTGTGGCAGGCCCGGAAAGAGTCCGTGAAGCCCAAATTCATCAGCTCGTAGAACTTCTCACGGGTTTCAGGTTTGAAGAGGGCATCGTCTGCCCAGGCTTTTGGATCGTAGCAGTCGTCGGCATGGGGGATGACGTTATAGTCGCCTGCCAACACGAGCATTTCTTCATTCTGCAGAAGCTCTTTTGCGTGGGCCGTCAGCCGGTCCATCCAACCAAGCTTGTAAGGATATTTCTCCGTATCGACCGGATTGCCGTTCGGCAGATAGATGGCACCAACGCGAATAACCTTCTCACCGGCTAAGACGAGCGCCTCTACGTAGCGGGCTTGCTCATCGCTCTCATCGCCGGGCAGGCCCGTCTGAATATCTTCAAGCGGAAATTTGGAGAGGATCGCAACGCCGTTATAGGTCTTCTGCCCATGGACGGCGACGTTGTAGCCAAGCGCTTCGATTTCCTCACGTGGGAAGGCCTCATCCACACATTTCAGTTCCTGCAGACACACAACATCGGGCTCAGCCTCCTTAAGCCACAGCAGGAGGTTGTTCAAACGGGCTTTGATTGAGTTGACGTTGAATGTCGCAATTTTCATGAGTGTGGTCGCTTTCGGCCTCAGTTCTTTTGAGGCCGAACCTATCATGTGTCACTCAGTGAGTTCTCGAAAAAATCAGACGGAGAAGGAAGTTCCGCACCCGCAATTGGCCGTTGCATTCGGATTGTTGATCTTGAAGGCCTGTCCAATCAGATCATCGGCAAAGTCGATCTCCGCCCCCCCCATATACATCTGACTGACGCTATCAATGAGAACTGTTGCCCCGGCTTTTTCCAGCACAAGGTCATCATCCTGACGGGTGTCATCGAGAGTGAAGGCATACTGAAAACCCGAACACCCACCGCCATTCACGGAAACGCGCAAAACGGTTTCTCCGCCTTCGCTTGCCATAATTGCGGCAATACGTGTTGCGGCACTGTCGGAAACCGTAATCGGTTGTCCAAGGCCGGGCAGCTCCAGGGTCGGTGTTTCGCTCATACCTCAAATCCCTTCCGTGTATATGGGTCGATAGGAGATAGTTTGGAAGCATTATAACTCTTCCAGCTTCTCATGTAAGTACAGCAAAGAGTTTGTCAAAGGGGTAAAAGGACTGATAAAGCGGTCCAAACCTTCAAAAATCAGGCATCGAGGCGAATTTTGGCGATTATTAACCCAGCCGCAACGGCATCATTTGCTGCAAAAGCTGAAAAAAGCCGCGGGCGTCTTCATAAGGAACATGAAAGTGCGACCCGCACGGCCTTTCAGCGGGACCGGGATCGGATCATTCACTGCAACGCGTTTCGGCGTCTGAAATACAAAACACAGGTCTTCGTCTATCACGAGGGAGACTATTTCCGGACGCGGCTGACACACTCCCTTGAGGTTGCCCAGATCGCCCGGTCCGTCGCACGGGTGCTTGGGCTAGATGAGGATCTGGCCGAAGCCCTGGCGCTCGCTCATGATCTGGGCCACACACCATTCGGACACGCTGGCGAGCGGGCGCTCGACACCTGCATGAGCAAATATGGCGGGTTTGACCACAACGCGCAGACCCTCCGGATTGTCACGAAGCTCGAAGAACGCTATGCCGCATTCGATGGTCTCAACCTCACCTGGGAAACCCTGGAGGGGCTCGTCAAACATAATGGTCCCGTCGTCACCGCTGCGCGGAGTGCTGATGATCTGCCCCGCGCGATTGCAGAATATGCAGAGACGCAGGATTTGGAGTTGCACACCTATGCCTGCGCGGAGGCCCAGGTCGCGGCTCTTGCTGATGACATTGCCTATAACAATCACGACATTGATGACGGTCTAAGGGCAGGGCTGTTCTCTATCGATGATGTGCTCTCTGTACCTCTCGTCGGGGAGGTCTTTCGCGCAGCGATCGACGAGAACCCTATGATCGAAGAAAGCCGGATCATCTCTGAAGCCGTGCGGTCTCTCATTGGCCGTATGGTCAATGACCTGATCGGCGAGACCAAAAAGCGGATTGAGGCGACGGGCGTGGAGACCTCAGAGGATGTGCGCGCACTCGACCGTCCCATCGCCGCTTTCTCATCTGAAATGCGTGAAAATGATGCTGCATTGAAGGCCTTCTTGTTTGAGCGGATGTATCGACATTTCCGGGTTAACCGCATGTCCAGCAAGGCCCGGCGGATTGTGGAAAATCTGTTTGAGATCCTCCATGAAGAGCCTGAACTCCTCCCGCCGGAATGGCAGGCGGGGTGTGACGGCCCGAAAGGCTTTAAGACCGCTCGGCGGGTCTGCGATTTTATTGCCGGCATGACGGACCGGTTTGCAATCCTGGAGCACCGACGATTGTTCGATCTGAATGCCGAAGGCTGACTTTTTTGCCGCTCATAAGATCGGGTGCCAATCATGAGGCTGGCAAGGGGGAAGCCACCCCGGTAGAGTGCGCCGCTTTCCAGCTATTGCCCCACAAAGTGAAGAACCGACAAGACCTATGAATATTTTTCGCCATTTTGAAGAGATCGTTTCTGATGCCCTTGCAGGGCTTCAGAGTGCTGGCACACTGGCCGCTGACCTGGATCTCTCCCGCGTTGCTGTGGAGCCGCCCCGTGATCCCTCACATGGCGACATCTCAACCAATGCGGCGATGGTTCTGTCAAAGCCCGCAGGCATGAAGCCCCGTGACCTGGCTGACCATATTTCAACAGCGCTTGAGGCGAGTGGTCACTTCACGGATGTCAGTGTCGCAGGCCCCGGCTTTATCAATATGACTGTGCGCGCCGCGTTCTGGCAAACGCGCCTGGCAGACGTGTTGGCTGCGCGAACGGCCTATGGTGTTAGCGAGATGGGGAAGGGCCAAAAGGTCAATGTTGAATATGTTTCAGCAAACCCCACCGGGCCTATGCATGTAGGCCATACGCGGGGCGCTGTTTTTGGAGACGCGCTTGCCAACCTGCTGGAGAAAGCAAGCTTTGAGGTCTGCCGCGAATATTACATCAATGATGCGGGTGGCCAGATTGCAGTGCTCGCCGACAGCGCCTTCCTGCGCTACCGGGAAGCGCTTGGGGAAGACATTGGTGCGATCCCCGAGGGACTTTATCCAGGAGACTACCTCGTGCCCGTTGGGCGCGCCCTTGCGGCAGACCATGGTGAGGCTTTGCTCGCAATGGGAGAAAGCGAACGGCGGGATATTGTGCGGTCCGCCGCCGTTGACGCCATGATGGATCTGATCCGGGGTGATCTCGACGCCCTGGGCATCAAACACGAAGTGTTTTTCTCCGAACGTGCCTTACATCAAACGGGGAAGATCGACACAACACTTAAGCAGCTGGACGATAAAGGGCTCATCTATATCGGTGTGCTGGACCCGCCGAAGGGCAAGACGCCAGATGATTGGGAGGCCAACCCCCAGACCCTCTTTCGCTCGACAAGTTTTGGCGATGATGTGGACCGGGCCCTCAAAAAATCGGACGGCAGTTGGACCTATTTTGCACCGGACATTGCCTATCACCTCGACAAATATCAGCGCGGCTACACACATCTGATTGATGTGTGGGGCGCGGACCATGGTGGTTACGTCAAGCGGATGAAGTCGGCGGTCGAGGCTGTCACAGAAGGTGGAGCTGATCTGGATGTCAAAATCTGTCAGCTCGTCCGCCTGATGCGGGATGGCGAACCCATTAAAATGTCCAAACGGTCTGGTAACTTCGTCACGCTGCGCGATGTCGTGGAAGAAGTGGGCAAAGACGCCGTCCGCTTCATGATGCTGTACCGGAAAAATGATGCACCGCTGGATTTTGACTTCGCCAAGGTGACCGAGCAGTCAAAAGACAATCCGGTTTTCTATGTCCAATACGCCCATGCTCGCATTCACTCTGTGTTGCGAAATGTAGCTGCGGATGAAGGTCTTAAGGGTGTCGATATTAGCGACGCGGCACTTGCGGCGGCAGATCTCAGCTGCCTGACCGATGAAGCAGAACTTGGCCTCATCAAACACATGCTCCAATATCCCCGAATGGTTGAATCTGCTGCCGAGGTCCATGAGCCGCACCGGATTGCCTTCTATCTGTTCGAATTGGCTTCGAGCTTCCACGCTCTTTGGAATAAGGGCAAGGACAACCCGAACCTGCGATTTATCCTTCCAGATCAAAGAGATGCTACGCTTGCGAGGCTCGCATTGATTCGGGCGACGGGGTATGTGATCGCTTCAGGTCTTGGGGTATTGGGCGTGGAGCCTATCGAGGAAATGCGCTGAATGGCGAATATGGGTCGCGGCAGTGAAGAGCATTACGAGCTCGACGCCACGGACGAATTTCACACCTACGACGCCACAGATGGCGGCGGCGGCGGACGAACCGTTGTGGTTCTCCTGGGTCTCCTTGTTGCTGTGCTGCTCTTTAGCGGTGTTTTGTTTCTGGCCTACCAGCAGGGCATGCGGGAAGGCGCGCGCAACGCGCCCCCCTTGATCGAAGCGGATGGCTCTCCCGCCAAAGTGGCGCCCGATGAGCCCGGCGGGATGGAAATTCCCAATACAGACAAGCTTATTTACGACCGAATGAACGGCGAAGATCCTGCCGAGCCGGGTGTTGAGCAATTGCTTCCCCGGGCGGAAGAGCCGATGACGGTTGAGGAACGCACCCCGGTGCCCAAACCTGACGCTTCGGACATTTCGCCCCCCTCTCTGGCGATTGTTCCCGCCCCTGAAACAGCGGCGGCTGCTGAGGCTGAGGCTAACTCAGCGGGGAGTGCGGTTGTGCCCGTTCCGGTGAAACCCGTGACGCGCGGCCAGCCTGTTCCGGGGCAACCGACCGTGCTGCCGCCTATTGCGGTTCCCGCAACTCCGGGGGCTCCTCAAACATCGGCAAATGGTCGATATGTCATTCAGATCGCTGCCTTCCGTGACCAGGTTCAAGCCGCTGCTGGTTTTGCGCGGTTGCGTACAGCGTATCCCGATCTAATCGTTGGGCTCACACCGGACGTGGAAGAGGCTGATCTTGGAGACCGGGGGATCTATTATCGCCTTCGGGTCGGCGCCTTCGCGACCAAAGACGCTGCTTCTGCGCTCTGTACCCGTCTGAAAGGGCGTGGACAGGACTGCATCGTCAAAGAACGCTAGGGCAGACCGGACCATGACTTCTGCTGCGATCTATGGCTGTACTGGCCTCACCCTGAATGAGGCGGAAAAACGCTTCTTTGCCGAGAGTAAGCCCTGGGGCTTTATCCTGTTTGCCCGCAATGTGGACACGCCCGAGCAGGTCCTGGCGCTCGTAGAAGAGCTGCGATCCACCGTGGGTTGGAATGCTCCGATCTTGATTGACCAGGAAGGCGGCCGGGTTGCCCGCCTTCGCCCCCCCCATTGGCGGTCTTATCCACCTGGGCGGCGCTATGGTGAGATTTATGCGACTGACCCTGAAAAGGGCTTGGAAGCTGCCCATCTGGGCGCTCAGCTGATTGCTTTGGAACTTCGGTCTGTCGGAGTGGATGTGGACTGCCTGCCGGTTCTTGATGTCCCGGTGCCAGGTGCCCATGACGTGATCGGGGACCGGGCCTACGGCGAGACTCCCCAGATTGTTGCCACGTTGGGCAGGGCTGCTATGGAGGGCGCTCTTGCCGGGGGCGTTCTGCCAATCATCAAACATATTCCAGGCCACGGGCGGGCGGGCGTCGACAGCCACGAGAAGCTGCCGGTGGTTGACACGGATCGCGCGACGCTTTCTACGACCGACTTTCCTCCTTTCGCTGCTCTTTCAGGCGCACCCCTCGCCATGACCGCGCATGTGATCTACAGCGCAATCGACGGCACCAATCCTGCCACGACGAGCCCGACTGTGATTTCAGAGATTATCCGGTCTGAGATCGGATTTTCTGGCGCTCTGATGTCCGATGACCTTTCCATGAAAGCGCTGGCTGGGAGCTTTGAAGACCGGACCCGGGCATCTCTGGCGGCCGGGTGTGATCTGGTTCTGCACTGCAATGGCGACATGGATGAGATGGAGGCAGTCGCAAAAGGGGCGCCTGACCTCACTGGACTGTCACTTGATCGCACTGAACTGGCGCTGAGCATGCGAACAGACCCAGAACGTGTTGATTTAGAACATCTTATCCACCGTTTTTCATCCGTCGTCTCGCTTTAAGCGAGGGAGCTGACGGGAGAATCGGCTTATTCTTGCCTGATTGTCAGCGGCATATGGGGACCGTGGACGATGCTGCACGAACACCCCAAGCCCGATCCATTCAAAGACACGCTTGAGCCTGCATGACCGATCAAGACGCCAAGATAGAGCCCGTTGAAGAGCCCGTTCTCGCGACCGAAGGCGGTACAGCGAGCGACAATAGCGGCGAGGTCGCTGCGCAAGACAATGAGCCGGCGACTGAGTCTGCCGATGGATTTGAGGAGGGTGGAACCCGCGTCGACGTCGCTGTGACTTCAGGCGGATTGGTCATCGATATTGATGGCTTCGAGGGCCCGCTGGATGTGCTGCTGGCACTCGCGCGCACGCAGAAGGTGGATCTCGCCAAGATCGCGATCCTTCCGCTTGCTGAGCAATATCTGGAATTTGTCAATGAAGCCAGGCGACTAGAGCTCGACCTTGCAGCTGATTATCTGGTGATGGCGGCCTGGCTGGCTTTCCTCAAGTCGAAGCTGCTGCTACCGCCACCTGATGAAGAAGAAGGCCCAAGCGGGGAAGAGATGGCCGCGCGCCTTGCCTTCCAGCTCCGCCGTCTTGAAGCAATGCGCAACGCAGCTGCCGAACTGATGAAACGCAAGCGCATGGGCCAGCACGTGTTTCAGCGCGGCGCGCCTGAGGGCATTCGAGTAACGCGAACAAGTGTTTACACCGGAACTCTCTATGATCTTCTGAAGGCCTATTCTGAAGAACGCATCCGGGCTCTGAAGCCCACCACGATGACGATCAAGAAGCAGCCCATCTTTGCTATTGAGGCGGCTCGGCGTCGCCTAGAGAAAATGATGGGCATGTTGATCGACTGGGATCGGATCGATGCGCTGTTGCCCGAGGAATACAAGACAGGCAAAGAGCTGCGGACGGCATTGGCCAGTACGTTCAGCGCATCGCTGGAACTCGTGCGCGATGGTCACATAGAGGTCCAGCAAGGCAATGCCTTTGACCCCATTTTCGTCCGCAAGCGTGACGTGCCGCGTGAAAATGATAGAGATTCAGATCCCATACCAGACACCCAAGAAGCCGAGTAAGCCATGACAGACGAACAGATGAACGAAATCGTGGAAGAAGCTGAAGCTCAGATCTCAGATGAGACTCCGTCAGGGGAAGAAGCTGCGCCCGAGGCAGGGGATGTGGAAGCGACGGCAGAAGAGGGCGACGCAGACAATGTCACGCCTTTCCCGACAGAGGATGATCATGCAGCGCAGCTGAGAATGGTCGAGGCGCTTCTGTTTGCTGCGGCTGAACCCCTGGACATTGACAGCATTGCAGCACGGCTGCCGGAGGGCGCTGATGTCGGAGCGCTCATCGAAGACCTTCAAAAGCTCTACGAAATGCGGGGCGTCAACCTGGTGCGGCTCGCGGACAAATGGATGTTCCGCACAGCAGACGATCTGACATTCCTCATGGAGCGCGAAGCTATCGCTCAGCGGAAACTGTCGCGGGCGGCCATGGAGACATTGGCGATCATTTCCTATCACCAGCCTGTCACACGGGCAGAAATCGAGGAAATTCGCGGTGTCAGCGTTTCCAAGGGCACGCTTGATGTGTTGATGGAGACCAGCTGGGTGCGCCTTCGTGGACGTCGGCGGACACCTGGGCGTCCGGTGACTTATGGCACGACGGAAGAGTTCATGGTTCATTTCGGCCTTGAAAATATCGGCGACCTTCCCGGACACGAAGAGCTTCGCGCAGCGGGGCTTCTTGAAGCGAACCTGCCGCCAGACTTTGATGTTCCAACACCTTCCTCAGAAGGGGGTGATGGCGACGGGGATTTCAGCGAAGACGAGCCTGAGGAAGAATACGGCCAGGCGCTGGACGCGCATCTCGACACCGAGAGCGAACCGGAACCTACGGAGAAGACGGGCTAAATCTATCCCCCTCTTGTAGTTTTACCGTGAAGGCCCATTTGTTGAAGAAGCGGGCCTAAATCATTGATCTATAGCGATAAACCTGAGAAGGTTGCGCTTGTATTCATGTGATGCCGCCCTCGATTATGATTGGCGGATTTGGAGAGAAACAATGGGACAGATTGGTCCGTGGCAGATCATTATCGTATTGGTTCTTGTTGTTTTGCTGTTTGGCCGCGGCAAGATCTCGGAGCTGATGGGCGACGTCGCTAAAGGCATTAAGAGCTTCCGCTCTGGGCTGAGCGATGACGAGCAGGCAGCCGCAGAGCAGGCTGACCCGAAGACGATTAACGCTCAGCAGAGCGAAACAACGGCCAAAGACAAAACGGCAGCAAACTAGGTTGCGGTCTTCGCAGAACGACTGAGGACCCATGTTCGACATTGGCTGGACTGAACTTCTTTTTTTAGGTGTGCTTGCCATTCTTGTGGTGGGACCAAAAGACCTGCCGCGTATGATGCGGACAATCGGCCAATACACTGCGAAAATCCGTGGTGCCGCTCGGGAATTTCAACGCAGTTTTGACGAGATGGCGCGCGAGAGTGAGCTGGATGAACTCCGTAAACAGATCGCGGACGTGAAAGCCAACAACCCGATTTCTGAACTAAAAGACGCCATCAAGCATCCCCTGGATTCAGTCGGGAAGGCTCTTGATGGTGCGGGCAAACCGCTTGGCGATCTTCCAGACGAGATGGTGGGAGATGCAGCAGAAGCCGCGGCAATCGAAGCCGAGCCGGATATCGAAGAGAAGCCTGAACCCGCGAAGATCCCCGTCGCGCGGGATGCCACGCAATGAGCGAGCATGATATTGATGCCTCACGGGCACCGCTGCTTGAGCATCTGGTTGAGCTGCGCCAACGACTTCTTTATTCAATGATTGCCATCGCGATTGGGTTTGGGATCTGTTTCTACTTCGCAGACCAAATATTCAATATTCTGTTGGTGCCGTTTGAAACGGCAGCAGGCGACAAAACTGACCTGAAGCTGATCTATACGGCACCTCAGGAGTTCTTTTTCACACAGCTCAAACTTGCGCTCTTTGGTGCCCTGTTTATCGCGTTTCCTGTTCTCGCGGCACAGATTTACATGTTTGTGGCGCCGGGGCTCTACAAGAACGAGCGCGGCGCTTTCCTGCCGTTCCTGCTTGCCACTCCCGTTCTGTTTCTGTTGGGGGCATCGCTCGTCTACTTCCTGATTATGCCGCTGGCATTGGGCTTCTTTATTGGGATGGAGCAGACAGGCGGAGACGGTCAGGCCTCGATTGAGCTTGTACCGCGGGTCAGTGAATATTTGGGGCTGACAATGACGCTGATTTTTGCGTTTGGGCTTTGTTTTCAGCTGCCTGTTTTGATGACGTTGCTGGGGCGCGCCGGATTGATCAGCGCGGGGCAGCTTCGCAAAGGCCGTAAGTACGCCGTCGTTGCTGTGTTTGCCATTGCTGCGGTCCTGACACCCCCAGACATTATCAGCCAACTTGGTCTGGGCATTCCGACACTGGTGCTTTATGAAATTTCCATTCTGTCCGTTGCTCTGATCGAACGTCGCCGGAAACGCGACGCCGAAGAGAAAGATGCGGCTGAGGGCAAGGCGACTACGTGACCGACAGTTTTGACAAGAAAACCCTCGAATTCTATTCGGGGTCAGCAGAAACCTATCTGGCCGAACGCCCCGAAACGATAAGCCGCCATCTTCGAGACTTTCTCAAGCGCCTGCCTCCTCGCGCATCCATTCTTGAGCTTGGATGCGGTTCCGGACGGGACTCAGAAGCCATGATCGCTTCTGGCTTTCAGGTTGATCCCACGGACGGCGTGCCTGAAATCGCGCACATCGCCTCGCAAAGGCTCGGTCGGGACGTGCGGGTGATGCGCTTCGACGAGTTGAACGCTTCCGAGCAATATGATGCTGTGTGGGCGAATGCCAGCCTGCTTCATGTTCCCCGAAACGAATTGCCCAAGGTCCTGGGGCTTATCTTCCGGGCGCTAAAACCTGGCGGCCTGCATTTTGCCAGCTTTAAGGCCGGTGAAGCAGAAGGGCGGGATGAGCGCGACCGCTTCTACAATTATCTGACCCGTCCCGAGATGCTCAGCCTCTACAAGCGCTCTGCCGCCTGGGAGAATGTTGCCACTGTCGAATATGTGGGCGGCGGCAGTTATGAAGTGAAAGAGGAGCCGTGGCTCGCGATCACGGTACGCAAACCTCGCTAGACGGGATTCCGGGAGCCGCGTATACACCTGTAGCAACTCACAGGTTCAGTCACTTTTTACTGATTCGTATTCTGGCATTTCTACCGTTTTCGGGGCTTCCCATGTTCGATATCAAACTTATCCGCGATGATCCTTCTGGCTTTGATGCTGCGCTTGCGAGGCGCTTTATGGAGCCGCAATCGCCACGCATCCTGGAATTGGACGCCAAACGCCGGGAAGTCGTGGCCGCGATGCAGGAAGCCCAATCCAGCCGGAATGCCGCCTCCAAACAGATCGGTGCCGCAAAGGGCAAAGGCGACGATGAAACCGCCAATGCCCTGATGGCGGAAGTCGCTGACCTCAAGACGAAAATTCAGGAAGGCGAAGAAGAAGAGCGGCAGCTCGACGCTGCGCTCAAGGATATTCTCGCAAGCCTGCCGAACCTGCCGTTTGAAGATGTGCCGTTAGGCAAAGACGAAGAAGCGAATGTGGAGCGCCACACCGTAGGTGAGCCACGGCAGTTCAATTTTGAGCCGAAAGAGCATTTTGATATTGGCGAAGCTCTGGGTCTCATGGACTTTGAGACCGCTGCGAAACTTTCAGGCTCGCGGTTTGTGATCTTACGGAAAAACCTTGCGCGGCTGGAGCGGGCGATTGGCAATTTCATGCTCGACCTGCACACGGGCGAGTTTGGCTATCAGGAAATAGCGCCACCTTTGCTTGTCAAAGACGATGCGATGTTTGGCACAAACCAGCTTCCAAAGTTCGCAGAAGACGCCTTCCACACGGAGGATGGCTTCTGGCTGATCCCCACAGCCGAAGTGCCGCTCACCAATACCGTGCGAGAGAGTATTCTCTCAGAGAAAGAACTGCCGCTTCGCATGACCGCCTACACGGCTTGCTTTCGTTCTGAAGCGGGTTCGGCTGGACGCGATACACGCGGTATGATCCGTCAGCATCAGTTTTCCAAAGTGGAACTGGTGAGCATCACGACCCCGGACCAGTCTGCCGACGAGCATGAGCGTATGCTTTCCTGTGCGGAAGAAGTGCTGAAGCGTCTTGAGTTGCCGTTCCGAACGATGACGCTTTCAACCGGCGATATGGGATTTGGCGCACGTCGCACCTATGACATTGAAGTTTGGCTGCCTGGGCAGAATGCCTATCGCGAGATTTCCAGCTGTTCGACGTGCGGTGACTTCCAGGCGCGGCGAATGAATGCGCGCTACCGGCCAACAGAGGAAAAAGGCACACGGTTCGTTCATACACTGAATGGATCCGGCCTTGCGGTTGGGCGCACGCTGGTGGCGATCCTAGAGAACTACCAGCAGGCAGATGGCAGTGTCGCTGTTCCTTCTGTCTTGCAACCCTATCTTGGCGGACTTGAGGTCATAACAGCTGATGGCTAAACGCACCGCGCCCAAGAAGAACCTGCCCCTTGAAGGCACACGGATACTCCTGACCAATGATGACGGCATTCATGCGCCTGGCCTCAAAGTGCTGGAGAAAATTGCGAAACAACTCTCTTCCGACATTTGGATCGTTGCGCCCGAGAGCGAGCAGAGCGGGGCGTCTCATTCGCTGACGCTCTCGCAACCTCTTAGGCTTCGTAAAATCGGACCGCGTAAATTTGCAGTCGAAGGCACGCCGACCGATTGCGTGTTGATGGCTATCCGTCATGTCCTGATCGACACGCCTCCGACACTCGTTCTGTCAGGCGTCAATCGGGGGCAAAACGTCGCTGATGACGTCACCTATTCCGGCACGATTGCGGCGGCGATGGAGGGTACCGTTTTGGGCGTGCCGTCGATCGCCCTAAGTCAGGCCTTCGGGTTTGACGGCACTCAAAACCTTCATTGGGCAACGGCAGAGACACACGCGCCCGCCATCATTGAACAGCTTGTCGCCATCGGCTGGCAGGATGACGTGCTGATGAATGTAAACTTCCCCGATGTACCTGCGAGCAATGTCGGGGGGATAGACATCACCCGACAGGGGAAGCGCGATCAGTCTCTGGTGAAGATCGAAGAGCGGGTCGACGGTATGGGGAAGCCCTATTATTGGACCGGTTTTCAGCGCATCCCCTCAAATCCGCCGAAAGGGACCGATTTGCGCTCCATTTATGACGGGCGGATTTCGATTACCCCGCTTCATTTGAACCTCAGCCACGGATCAGCCCAGAAGAAGCTCATCCAAGCATTTTCAGGCGGATGACAGAAATGACTGCTGGGGGAAAAACGGAGAGCGCAGAGACAACTGAAGAGCTGGAAGCAGGGAAAATCCGGCTGGTTATGGCAATGCGTCGCCAGGGTATTCGGGATGCACGGGTTATTTCGGCGATTGAGCGCGTTCCGCGGGAAACCTTCGTCACCGGGGCCTTTGTCGACCAGGCCTATGATGACCACGCTTTACCCATCGAATGTGGACAAACCATCTCCCAACCTTACGTGGTTGCGTACATGACGGAGAAGCTGGAGGTGGGCGAACGCATGAAAGTGCTCGAAGTGGGCACCGGATCGGGCTATCAGGCAGCCGTTTTAGCCCAGCTTTGCCGCCGAATTTACACAATTGAGCGATATCGGACACTTTTATTGGACGCTGTTAAGCGTTTCGAAATTCTTGGTTTACACAATGTTACCGCGCAGGTTGGTGATGGCGGTAAAGGGTGGCCCGAACAGGCTCCATTTGACCGGATTATTGTCACTGCGGCGGCGCCTGAAATACCACTGGAATTGGCTAACCAATTGAAAGTCGGTGGTATTATGGTGGTGCCGGTAGACGTTGATGGCGGACAGGGAGGCCAAAGGCTTGTCCGCGTGACGCGTGAAGAAGACGGTGCAAATGTGGAAGACCTTCTTCCTGTGCGGTTCGTTCCGCTCGTGGAAGGGGTCGCGAGAGAAAGCTGAGGACAAAAATGTCCCTAGATGCGGCAAATTTCGGAAAACAGCTTACTCGGCATACAAGCCGGGTCGGCATTATGGTGCTCGCACTGGCGCTTGCATCCTGCGCCGGGTCGTCAGATCCCTGGTGGGACACGCAGTACGATTATCGTGATCAGCAAACGGTGTCTTCAAGATCCAATTCCAATGGAACAGCTGCGCGACCGCGCGCTCGACCGCAAACGACCACGCGGGTGAGCAACCGGGCGACACCGGCGGCCCGTCCCCGCACATCTACGACACGATCAGCAGCGCCCCGTTCAACCAGCAACATCGCTGCGCGAACCCATGTGGTGAAACCAGGCGAAACGGTCTATCGCATTTCTTCCATGTACAAAGTTGAGCAGGGTGATCTGAAGTCGGTCAATAATATTGGTTCTGATAATGGCCTGCGTGTTGGACAGAGACTTTCTATTCCAGGTGACCAACCAAACAACACGCGTGTTGCTGCGGCACCAACACGCCCAGCATCTGGCGCGCCAACACCGCGCAGCAAGCCGCCTCTGGCAACGCCGCCGCCAGCGACGGGCGAGTTTATCTGGCCTGCGGAAGGCCGCATCATCTCTCGCTTCGGACCGAAAGCAGACGGCCTCCATAATGACGGAATTAACATCGCTGTGCCCGAAGGCACACCGGTTCGTGCAGCTCAAGCCGGCGTCGTCGCCTATTCAGGCAATGAATTGCGGGGCTATGGCAATCTGCTGCTTGTCCGACATTCAAACGGTTGGATGACAGCTTATGCCCATAACGGTGAACTGCTCGTCGAGCGGGGCGCCACCGTTGCTAAGGGGCAAACGATTGCGCTCGCAGGGCGGACAGGCAGCGTTCAGACCGCACAGGTTCATTTTGAAATCCGTCGCGGTGCAGAAGCCCTTGATCCCATCAAAGCGATGAGCGGCTAAGAAAGCCGTTGCCCGAGGCTGCCAGCGACGTCTTGAATATATTGCCACGCCACACGGCCTGACCGTGCGCCTCGCGTCGCTGTCCACTCAATGGCCCCTGCGCGTAAATCCTCATCTGATATTTTTAAACCGTGGTGTCTTGCATAGGCACGAACCATGTCGAGATATTCGTCCTGACTGCATTTGTGGAAGCCCAGCCACAGGCCAAACCTATCGGACAGCGAGACCCGTTCTTCGACGGCTTCTGATGGGTTGATCGCCGTGGAGCGCTCATTCTCCATCATGTCACGGGGCATCAGATGCCGTCGGTTGGACGTCGCATAGAAAATGACATTATCGGGACGGCCTTCGATGCCCCCTTCGAGCACTGCTTTCAGCGACTTGTAACTGGTCTCGTCTTTATCGAACGAGAGATCATCACAGAAGATGATGGTCTGCCTACCCGAGCCTTTCAGAATGCTCATAAGAGCGGGCAGGCTCTCAATGTCTTCCCGGTGAATTTCAATCAGGATGAGAGCCTCTGGTGTCTCCGCATTGATGGCGCCATGAACGGCCTTCACAATCGAGCTTTTACCCATGCCGCGTGCGCCCCACAGGAGGGCGTTGTTTGCGGGCAGTCCCCTGGCAAAGCGCTCAGTGTTTTCGACCAACTGATCTTTTTGCCGGTCAATACCCTTCAAGAGGCCAATATCCACCCGCGCGACGGTGGGCACGGGGCTCAATGTCTCAGTGCCTGATTGCCACAAAAAGGCGTCCGCTGCCGTCAAATCCGCTGTAGCTGGAGCCGCTGGTGCGAGCCTCTCAAGCGCTATTGCTATGCGTTCCAGCAGGGCGTGATCGGGGGATGATTTCGTGTCTGTCATGGGGCCGGACCGTATCATTTGAGTCTTCTTCGTCAATGCTATGTCACATCGTCAAAAAACGTTCTAAGTCCCGGTTTGCAAAGGGATCTTGGCTTTGCAAAGGGGGCGGAGGCCGGTATAGTCCGCGCCAAACTTGCCCACATGCCGGATTCTCTAGTCTGGCCGCCCTGGAGAGCTCTATCATGTTCATTACGCCCGCCTATGCTGAAACCGCCGTCGGGGGTGGGGGGGACTTTCTGGTCACGATTTTCCCTTTCGTTATTGTCTTTGCGATCATTTACTTCCTGATCATTCGGCCGCAGCAAAAGCGGGCCAAAGACCATGCCGCAATGGTGAACGCGGTTCGTCGCGGCGATGAAGTCGTCACCGCTGGCGGCATTATGGGCAAGGTCACGAAAGTGAGCGACGGCGATGATGTTCAGGTGGAAATCGCTGACGGTGTGCGTGTGAAGGTTATCAAGAGCACGCTGACCAATGTCCGCTCCAAGTCTCAGCCTGCGCCAGACGCGGCCAACACCAACAAAGACGCCTAACGCTCATCCCGTTTCGCATCGTTTAAAGGCGTTCCCATGCTTCGTTTCGAACCCTGGAAAATCATCCTTATTGTCTTGGTGAGCCTTGCTGGCCTCATCTATACGGCGCCCAACTTCTTCTCTGAAGAACAATTGGCAGACCTGCCAGGCTGGGTGCCTCAGCGTCAGATCGTGCTGGGCCTTGATCTGCAGGGTGGGTCTTACCTGCTGTTGGAGGTTGATACTTCCGCCGTCCAAACCGAGCGTATGGAAAACCTGAGCGCTGACGTTCGCACTGCCCTTCGAAGCAGGGAGCTTGAGGGTGGGCCTATTGGCTATACTGGGCTCGGTATCTCTCAAGGTGAAGTGGTTGTTCGCATCCGGAAACCGGAGGACGAAACCCGCGCGTTGGAAGCCTTGCGCGGCCTCGCATCAGATGTCGGTGCTAATCTTTTCTCTGGCGCGGCAGAGCAAGACCTAACGATAGAGCTGGGTGAGGGTGGCAAAATTACACTCGCGCCCACGGAAGCATCGCGGCTAGAACGAGCACGTTCAGCAGTCGCGCAATCAATCGAGATTGTGCGTCGTCGTATTGACGAACTTGGTACGACCGAACCGAGCATTCAGCGCCAGGGCGATAATCGGATCGTGGTTGAGGTTCCTGGTCTTGACGATCCAGAGCGTTTGAAAGCGCTGCTTGGTAAAACAGCTAAGCTGGCTTTTCGTCTGGTTGACCAATCCATGACCGCACAGCAAGCTCTGGCGACACGGGTGCCACAGGGTGCCGAAATCCTTTACATGACGGAGTTCGACCCGCCTCAACCGATCCTTGTACGTAAACGGGTCATGGTGAGTGGAGAGAGCCTAACTGATGCTCAACCTGGCTTTGATCAAAACAATCAACCGATCATCAGCTTTCAGTTCGATACGTCGGGTGCCCGCAAATTTGGCGACGTCACGTCTAAGAATGTTGGACGTCCTTTCGCAATCGTCCTTGATAATGAAGTGATCAGCGCGCCAAACATTCGCGAGCCCATTCTTGGCGGGCGCGGCCAGATTTCTGGTGGCTACACTGTTCAGACAGCGAACGATCTTGCAGTGTTGCTCAGAGCTGGTGCATTGCCGGCTCCGTTGAATATTCTGGAAGAACGTACGGTTGGACCGGGCCTTGGCGCCGATAGTGTTGAGGCCGGGAAAATCGCGGCGATTATCGGCTTCGCAGCGGTGATCATCTACATTGCGCTTTCCTATGGATTGTTCGGCATCTTTGCCAATGTCGCCTTGATCGTGAATATTCTGCTGATCGCTGGGACGCTCTCTGTTCTGGGTGCAACACTTACGTTGCCCGGTATTGCAGGTGTCGTGCTGACCATCGGGATGGCGGTTGATGCCAACGTGCTGATTTTTGAGCGTATCCGAGAAGAAATCAAAAACGGGAAAACGCCGATTAATTCCATTCAGGTCGGCTATGACAAAGCGCTGACTACTATTCTGGATGCGAATATCACCACCTTCATTGCTGCTGCGATCTTGTTCCAACTGGGATCAGGGCCGGTGCGTGGCTTCTCCGTGACGCTTGGCGTCGGGATTATTACTTCCGTTTTCACCGCCTTCGTCGTGACCCGACTGATGGTGGCTCTTTGGTTCCGCGCGACGCGGCCCAAAGAGTTGGTCCTGTAGGAGCGCCCGCGCAATGTTCAGACTTAAGCTCGTTCCCGCAGACACTGCCATCAAATTTGTTGGCTTGCGGTTTGTTGCCTATGCACTTTCCAGCCTGTTGGTGATTGCATCCATTGGCTTGTTTTTCTCAAACGGCCTCAATTTCGGGATCGATTTTCGTGGCGGCACGATGATCGAAATCGGCACAGAAGGCCCTGCGGATATTGGAGACATTCGTTCGCGTCTCTCCAATCTCAATTTGGGCGATGTCCAGGTGCAGGAGTTTGGTGAACCCAATGATGTTCTCATCAGGGTGGAACAGCAGGGCGACGCCGAAGGCAGTGACCAAAACGTTGTTCAGAGCATCCGCGATGAGCTGGGCGAGGGTGTTGAATATCGCCGGGTAGAAGTCGTCGGACCCAAGGTGAGTTCAGAGCTTGTAGAAGCAGGGACGCTGGCCGTCGTCCTCGCCGTCATTTTAATGCTGGTCTATATCTGGTTCCGTTTCGAATGGCAGTTTTCGGTCGGCGCCGTTCTGGCACTCATGCATGATGTCATTTTGACGATTGGCATTTTCTCGATCTTTCAGCTGGAGTTCAATCTCTCCATCATCGCTGCCATCCTGACCATTGTGGGCTATTCAATGAATGACACCGTGGTTGTTTATGACCGGGTGCGTGAGAACCTTCGCAAATATAAGAAGCTCGACCTTGGTGAACTACTCGATAGGTCGATCAATGAAACGCTCTCGCGGACAGCGATGACGTCGATCACAACCTTACTGGCTTTGCTCGCTCTTTATGTCTTTGGCGGGGAGGTCATTCGCGGCTTTACCTTCGCGATGATGTGGGGCGTGGTGGTTGGAACCTATTCTTCGATCTTTATTGCAGCACCACTTCTCATCATCCTGGGGGTGAAACGTGATTGGAGTGTTGACGCACCCAGTAAGTCGCCAACGGCGTAGGGTGCATGGAACTCTCCAATACCGACTTTGGGAGCCAGCCGCCGATTGAAGCCTATGGCGATGGTGGGTTTCGGCTCGATAAGAAGCGGGTTGAGGGATCTATGTTTCTACTGCCCGATGTCGGCATGTTCCCATGGGGCCCTAAACAGGCGAGCGACATCACGCCCGATGTGTTCAATGAAATCACTGCTGCAGCACCTACCTTTGATCTTCTGCTGATTGGAACGGGGCTGGCTCTGCAATTTCCGTCGCGCGACGTCAGAGACTTTCTCTCCAACATCCCTTTGCATTTTGAGGTTATGGACACAGGCGCAGCGTGTCGTACCTATAATGTTCTGCTGGGCGAGAGCAGACGGGTGGCAGCCGCTTTGATTGCTGTTGAATAAAGTAATTTCTTTACTTTTATTTCGTTGGATTGCTTGGCTTTCTTGGCTGAAGCTCCTAATCTCTCCAGATAATTTCTTCGACTCGCCCGGTGAGTCGGTATCGGTATGTCCGATCTAGTGTGGGGCGGGATCGTGGTTTGTGCGTTGACCATCTAACGCACGGCGCAATAAAGGGGGACAGTAACCCATGTCAGCAATTTTAGATTCCCTGCGGAACACCGTCATTGCCGGTTTTGTGATCGCAGCAATTCTCCTGCTTATGTATCTCAACTGGGGTGGCACATTCGACCACGCTTTCGGCACGTTCATTATGCGTTGGTTGCATGTGCTGTGCGGCGTGATGTGGATCGGTCTGCTTTGGTACTTCAACTTCGTTCAGATCCCAAATATGGGAAATATTCCTGACGAACAGAAACCAGCAATCTCGAAAGTGATCGCACCAGAAGCTCTTTGGTGGTTCCGCTGGGGCGCGATGGGAACGATCGTTACAGGCATCCTGCTTGCCTCAATGAACGGCTACCTTCTTGATGCCTTCACGCTGGGCGCGATGAACGGCTTTGCTGTTGAAAAGAACATCGCCATCGGCATTGGCATGTGGTTCGGCGTCATCATGTGGTTCAACGTTTGGTTCGTGATCTGGCCAAACCAGAAGATTGCACTGGGCATGGTTGAAGCCGACGCGGCTGCTAAGGGTAAAGCTGGAGCGACAGCGAAAGCCTTCTCCCGCACCAACACGCTGCTCTCGATCCCTATGTTGTTTGCAATGGTATCAGCGCAGAACATCTACTAATTGGCATCGGGGATGTTCCCCGGACCGGACAAGAATTGCGGGGCTGCTTTCATCCGAGAGCAGTCCCGTTTTTTTGAAGTGTGGCCCCCATGAACCAAGATCGTTTCCACTATTGTCTCGATCAACTGAAGCGGTTTGATCATGACCGCTATTTGGCGATCTTGTTGACGCCAGAAAAACACCGCGCATCGCTGGCTGCGTTCTACGCGTTTGATGTTGAGATGACGCGCATTCCCACAACGGTCAGCGAACCCATGCTTGCCGACATTCGGTTTCAGTGGTGGCGCGATACGTTGGAGGCGATGAATCCGGTTGGTGAACCCGGGGGAGAGCCAGGACACGAGATTGCCGCCGCACTTGGCGATGGTTTTTTTGATCTTGGGATCGCACCGAGCGAACTGGCGCCTCTTCTTGATCTTCGCGCACGTGATCTTGCCGAAGAACCATTTGGAAACCTCGCAGAGCTTGTCGAATATCAGCGCGGGATAGCAGCTCTCCATCTCAATTTTTCGGGGCGCATTACCGGTGAGGCGCTCAATAGGATAACAACTGGAACGGCCACAACCCATCTACTGGCATACGGGCTGATCAATCAGCTGCGGCGACTGCCGCATGATGCCGCGTCCTCACAACTCTGTCTGCCGCTTGATCTCATGGGAAAATACGACATCGACCCTCATGACCTGTTCCAGGGCATGCCCAAGATCGGCTTCACCCAGGCCGTCGAGGAAATTTTGGACCATATCGAAGACCTCATGTCTGCAGCGGGCGACCTTGATCTGAGGCTTCATGGGGCGGTTGTCCCTGTCATGCTGCCTGCAATTTTACGCTCGCTCTACATAAAGAAACTGCGCGCACCGGGTTTCGATCTCTTCCGACATTCAAGCGAGATACCCGCGTTCAGACGCCAGCTCAGATATTTGCGCGTGCGCTGGTCGAAGGAATTCCAGGGCTAGTCTGCTGCAACCGATGTTGGATTTAGCCAGGCATCGAGATCGCGTAGCGCGCGGTGACTCATTGCCGTCTTCCGTGCGCGTCCCTTTTCTTTGCCGCGCAGACGTTTGCCATCTGTTGGTTTGGGAATCTCAATCGGCGGCAGGAGCCCATAATTTACGTTCATCGGCTGGAACGTCTTTGCATCCGCGCCGCCTGTGATGTGGCTGATTAATGCGCCAAAGGCAGTGGTTGGCGGGGGTGGCAAAGCCACGCCGCCATTTGCTTCCAAGGCTGCAAAGCGTCCGGCCATCAACCCCATGGCTGCACTCTCTACATATCCTTCGACGCCCGTGATCTGTCCCGCAAAACGGATATGGGGCCGTGATTTCAGGCGCATGGTCTCGTCCAGCAATCTGGGCGAGTTGAGAAATGTATTACGGTGCAATCCCCCCAGGCGCGCGAACTCGGCGTTCTCCAGGCCCGGGATGGTTTTGAAAACACGTTTCTGCTCGCCATGTTTCAGCTTGGTTTGAAAACCAACCATGTTGTAGAGCGTCGCCAGCTTGTTGTCCTGGCGGAGCTGGACAATGGCGTAGGACTTCACATCGGGATCATGCGGATTGGTGAGCCCGACAGGTTTCATCGGGCCGTAGCGCAGGGTTTCCCGGCCACGATCCGCCATCACTTCAATCGGCAGACAACCTTCAAAATAGGGTGTGTTCTCTTCCCATTCCTTGAAGTCTGTCTTTTCACCCTCAAGCAAAGCTGTAATGAAACTGTTGTACTGCTCCTCCGTCATCGGGCAGTTGATATAGTCCTTGCCGTCCCCATCGGGTCCCACTTTGTCGTAGCGGGATTGGTACCAGCAAACATCAAAATCAATAGACTCAGTGTAGATGATGGGCGCAATCGCATCGAAGAAAGCGAGTTCATCTTTCTCCGTTACCTCACCGATAGCGCTGCTCAAGGCTTCAGATGTCAGCGGGCCGGTGGCAATGATTGTCGGTCCCCAGTCTTCGGGGGGCAGGCCGGTGACTTCGCCACGTTCAATCGTGACGAGCGGTTCGTCCTCCAGCGTTTTCGTGACGACCTGCGAGAAATATTCTCTATCGACAGCCAGTGCGCTCCCGGCGGGCACCTTGGCCTCCGCCGCAGCGGACATGATGAGCGATCCACATTTGCGCATCTCTTCATGCAGCAGACCGACGGCATTATTCTGCCAATCATCTGATCGGAAGGAATTTGAGCAGACAAGCTCTGCCAGACCATCTGTCTGGTGCGCATCTGTTCCGCGGTCAGGCCGCATTTCATGAAGGATCACAGGGGTTCCTGTCCGCGTGATTTGCCACGCGGCCTCAGATCCGGCCATCCCGCCGCCGATAATATGGATAGGTTTTGTCATATCGGTGAGGTATCAGGCTTCGCTGTTCCCGGCAACTCCTCTCCTAATTATGACCAAACCGGAGGTCGTTTGGAGGCCCAGGGCTTTTCCTTCTCAAGCTGGGCTGCGAGGCGGAACAAGGTGGCTTCGTCCCCGTAGCCACCGGTGAACATCATACCAAAAGGCAGGCCTTTTTCGCTCCAGCATAGCGGCAGGGAGAGAGAGGGCTGACCGGTGAAATTGAAGGGAGGCGTATAAGGGAAGGCTTTTCCCTGGCGTTTGTTCACCTCTCTTGGCTCCAGGCGAACCGGGTCGATGACCCCAATTTCTGGGGGCGGCGTGCCGAGGACCGGTGACAAGAAGACGTCAAAATCCTCGAAATGTTCAAGCACCTGTCGGTTGATGAGGCGCAATGTCTGCCAACCGTGCATCGCCTGCTCAGCGGTGATTTTTGACCCGCCCTTGAAAGCTGCCCAGGTAAGAGGCTCCAGCTCATCTTCGGTGGGCTCGCGGCCAATATCTTCAATGCGTCGGCGCATCGCGGCGGCGAAATTGCCGGCACCGACAGCCCCTTGTGCGCGATAATACGCCTTGAAGTCGACATCAATGGAGCGATCAATCATCTCATGACCCAGCCCTTTGAGAAGCTCGACCGTGTCTTCAAAACCCTTTTGAACTTCTGGATCAATGGGCTTTTTGTTGGGGGTTTCGCTGGAATAAGCGATCTTCAGCTTGCCGGGGCTGCGCTCAATTTCCTCCATGTAAGGACGGTCTTTGGGGGCAGGGGCGTAGGGCGAGGCCCGTTCTGGATATCCGGTTGCGTCCAGCATGGCAGCACTATCGCGCACGCTGCGTGAGACAACATGATCAACACTGAAGCCGATGGCCCGGTCAAAATCATCCGGGCCGTTTGGGTTTCGGTCTCGCGTGATCTTCATGCCGACAAGGCCGCAACAAGCTGCAGGAATGCGGATGGACCCAAGCCCGTCACTGGCATGCGCGAGTGGGACGATACCCGCCGCGACGGCGGAGGCCGCGCCGCCGGATGATCCGCCCGAGATGTGATCTGGATTCCAGGGATTACGGCACGGTCCGAGCAACCCGGACTCAGTTGTTCCCGTGATGCCATATTCCGGCGTGTTGGTCTTGCCGACAAACACAACGCCTGTATCGCGAAAGCGTTTTGTCAGTTCGCTGTCTGTCGTATCAACAATGTCTTTCGTGAACTTGCTGCCATTCGTGCGGGGCCAGCCTGTAACTTTGAGCCCCAAATCCTTAATCAGAAATGGCACGCCCCTAAAGGGACCATCGGGCAGATCGCTCTTCGCTGTGGCACGCGCATCCTCATAGCCCTTGTGGACGACTGCATTCAGCGTGTCGTTGTGCGCTTCGATCCGCTCAATCGCGGCCTCGGTCAACTCCGCCGGCGTCACGTCGCCTTTGGAAACGAGAGCTGCCAGACCCAATCCATCATAGTCCGCGTATTCCTTAAAGCTCATGTGATCCTCCCCAGGATGTATCGATTTCGTGCTGTGTTAATTCCAAATGGCTGGATGTTTGCCCGCCCAAGGCTTTGCCTTTTCGAGCTGTCCCGCCAGACGATAGAGCAGGCCTTCATTCCCAAAGCCCGCCGCAAACATCACGCCCACCGGCAGGCCCTTGTCCGACCAATGAAGCGGAAGCGAGATCGCAGGCTGCCCGGTTGCATTTTCAAGAGCTGTAAACGGCACATAGTCGATGACGGGTGCAAAAGCCTCGAGCGCATTTCGGTTCCCAATATCAATGGTTCCTAGCTCGATAGGTGGCGCTCCCAGTGTCGTTGTCAGCCAAACATCATAAGTAGAATGGAAGCGGGCCATCTCGCGCCCCAGCATTTGAAAACCGCCGACGGCGTGTTGATATTCTGACGCTGTGACGGCCTTACCTGCCTGATAAAGGCCCCATGTCAGGCCCTCAAGCTCATTGTCGCCAGGCGTTTGCCCGGTCGCGGCTGCAAAGGCATCAATGCCCGCCGCGAGCCCCGCTGCCCACACAGCCATGAAGGCACCTGACATCATGTCCATCGGAATAGCGGGGGCGGCTTCTTCAACATTGTGCCCGAGGTCGCTAAGGAGCTTCGCTGTCGCCTCAATTGCTTTGATGCATTCCGGGTCGAGCTTTTTGCCTTCAAGGTCTGTGGTGCTAAATGCCACGCGCAGCTTGCCCGGATCACGGCCAACTTCATCAAGGTAAGGACGTTCTTTTGGTGGCGCACAATAGGGATCGCCCGGTTCAGCCCCTTCCGTGCAATCCAACATGGCGGCACTGTCGCGCACGCTGCGGCTGACCACATGTTCGCTGATCAAACCGCTCATCACATCGCCCAACACCGGCCCCAGCGGATTGCGCGCACGTGTTGGCTTCAACCCGACAAGACCACAACAGGCTGCGGGAATTCGAATGGACCCGCCGCCGTCATTTGCATGGGCAAGCGGAACGATGCCTGCAGCGACCGCGGCGCCTGATCCGCCGGACGAGCCACCGGTCGAATGATCGGTGTTCCAGGGATTGCGTGCGGGACCATAAAGCGCTGACTCCGTTGTCGGCAGCAACCCGAATTCCGGTACATTGGTTTTGCCCAGAATGGAAACACCTGCAGCCTTGAACCGTGCAGTGAGAGTTGAGTCTTGTGTTGCGGGAACGCCGGACATGAAGCGCGAGCCGGAGCGGGTTTCCACGCCCGCAAGGTCGCCCAGAATGTCTTTCAACAGAAATGGAACTCCCTTGAAGGGACCATCAACCGGGTTCTCTGCGGCTTTGCGCCCCACATCGTAGAGCTTGGTCACAACGGCGTTTAATGAAGGGTTGTGCTTTTCGATGCGGGCGATTGCTTCTTCTGCAAGTTCGGTAGCACTCACATCGCCTTTACGCACCATCTCGCCAAGCGCCAGCCCGTCTAGGTCTGCATATTCCTTCAATGCCATCCGTAACGCTCCCAGTTCATTTTTTTGTTGTGATCATGATAGGCAGGAAAAGAGCGCCTTGTCACTCAAAGGGAAAGATGGGTCATCCAAAGGGAAAGGGCGGTGTTCCCTCAAATGACAGGTCCTCAAGGGTTGGCTGGCTGCCATCTGACCACTCCGGAACATGGAAGGTGGCCCTGCGCACAACAGGCTGACCCTCTGGTCCCGGCGCTTTTGCAACAGGCCCCACATTGACGAGGGAGACCGTTGCCGCCTCTGCCGTTATCGTTGCCAGCCCAAACCCGTGGGCATTGCCATCAAGATAATCCAATCCGGGGCTTGCCTTGTCTGATGCAAGCAGGCCCGCCAGCATGGAACTTCCGGTATATCCCGCTGTCAGGCCGCTCAACATGCCATTGACGACGGTGTTGTTGAAATTCTCAACCAGGGCACCGCCGCTCTCGAAAGCGACAAACTGGCGAAAAGGATCGTCCTTTGGTGTGCCTCGCTCCGCGCCGTTGAATAGATTGCCTGACGTGATGCTGGTGGTCGCGAAATCGACGGCCACAAAATCCGGGCTGTCCTCGTCGAGGTTCGGCGCAAGCCGCCCTGCTGCGTGGGTGTGGTAGTCGCCGGAGCAAGACACGGTATTTGTGATTTTGTTGTCGCGGAGAAATCCCATCAGCTCGCTCAACTCGCCGGGAAAGCCCTGCCAGGCATCAACACCCAGATAGCTGTCTTCCAGATCAGTGGACGGCACATTGTTCAGATCGAGACGCATGGAAACTGCCGGAATGGAGTTTGCCCAAATGCGCCACGTGGCTTTGGAGTTTTTCATCGTTGCTTTGAACCAGGACTTCTGTTGTGCCCCCATGCAGGTGCCTGCCGGACTGTCCTTTCGCGGGTTGGCGATTTCCTGACCTTCATAGGTTAGCATTTCCAATGGCGCACCACCGTTAGCGGTTTTGCCCGCATCCAGTTCTCGGACAAGGCGTACGGGGGCCAGCCGCGCGCTACCGCTCAAAAGCTCGCGCACCTCTTCTGTCAATACAGGGGGGCTGCGATAGGAACGCAGGTCTGTCACCACCAGATCCAACATTTTTCCCCACGACAGGGTTCGATAGATTGTGAGGGAGGAGAGTGCGAGCTGGTTGTCTTTGTTGGTGCTCAGGAATGTGGCGTCATAGTCTTCATATGCACTGTCCTCGACAGAGACCGGTTTGAAGTCACCAGCCTCGTTGCTGACCCCCGCCACAGACTGCGCATTCGTAAGCAGGGCAGGAATGAATTCAAACCATGCCTGGTTTGCGGCCACTTTGCGTTTTTGAGCCGGGGTGCCGGGACGGAAATATGTGTCGTGGCTCTGCCAGCTATCGTTCGTGAATTCGTGGTCATCCCAGGTGCAAACAAACGGGAAGCGGGCGCGGGCTTCCTGCAGATGAGGGTCTGAGAGATAGGTTTTGTAAAGATGACGATAGTCGTCAACGGTCACGGCCCAGGTGGCGCCAGCAGTCCAATAGGGTTTTGTTCCGTCGGGCACCCAGGGTGTTGAGCCATCTGGAAACGGAGCAACTTTGCGTGAGGCGTCCACACCTTCTGGCACGTCGCCAATCACCTCATAGATGAAATCACCGAGATGCAGAACAAAGTCGAGCTGTTCATCTGCGGGAGCTGCCACATCATCCGCAACCAGACGGCTCCAGGCGCCATAAAACCCGGACTCATATTTCTGACAGGAGGTGAAACCGAACCGGACCGGGCGGTCTGCGTCAGGCATAGGCGCTGTGCGGGTGCGTCCGGTATGGGCACCGACTTCTCCATCCGAGATAAACCTATAGTAGTAGTGCGTGTCGGGGTTAAGGCCTTGAGCAAAGAAACGTGCAGTGAAATCACTCTCCGCTGTCACGGTGAGCGGCTGTTCCATAACGACCGTTGAAAAAGTGTCCTCTGTCGAAACCTGACAGATGAGATTGACGCTGCCAGCGGGCATGTCCGGCACCGCGCGCGTCCAGAGCATCACGGCATCTGGCTGAGGATCTCCCGATGCCAGGCCTTGGGGGAAGCGATCAGGATTTATGACGGTTTCAGCCGCAAAGGCGGGTCGGAAGGACAGGCCCGCTGCCCCGATAAAACACCCGGCGAGTGTCGAGAAGCCTTTTAGAAAAGAACGCCGATCGAGCTTGTTCATATTTTCCCCTGAACCAATCCGGTTTGTTGAAATACCGGTTACATTTTGTTTGTCTCCCATTACTCTACCCAAAGGTGAGGCAGGGAGCACGTAGCTCTTTTGTGAAGGGGGTGGAACCATGACGCAGCCAGACTGGAATTTTCTCTCGACCGACATTTCCGGCGCGATCCGCCGGGTTTCCGGTGGCTCCGATAATCCGCAGTCCATCGATTGGCGGGGCGTGCGGGTCGCGCATATCGATACGGGCGTACGCGATCACCCGGTATTCGGTGGCCTGACAAGTGGGGCGAGCTGGGTGAACATTGCCGCTGGTGTGAACTATATCGAGCCTGGAATGCCACCGATTGAGCCTCCGCACGATCTCAGCGGGACATTGCTTGAAGACGCGATGGACTGGATTTCCGATCTGTCTGACAAGGGTGTCGATGGTCACGGAACGCGAACGCTGAGCGTGCTCTGCGGGGCGGGCAATTACAAAAAGGGATCGGCGACCAGTCGTGTGGGCATGCTCCCGGGTCTGCCGGTAGTGCCGTACCGGGTCACCGATACAGTTTTGTTGGCGCAGGGAACCGTCCTTACGAACATCGCGAAAGCGATAACCCACGCCGTCGACAATGATTGTAAAGTGATCAGCATGAGCCTCGGGTTTCCCTACATGCGGTCAAAAGCTGTAGGGAAAGCCATCGACCATGCCTACGCATCCGGCGTCATCATTGTCGCGGCCGGGGGCCAGTTCATCGACAAGGTGACATATCCCGGAAAGTTCAGCCGGACGATTGGTGTCGGGGGCCATACGTCCAGCCGCAAAATCTGGCACCTGGCGCATTATTCAAGAACCATGCAGCGCTTCATCGATGTTTGGGCCCCCTCAACCGACATTGTGCGGGCGCACCCGGGCTGGGCAGATGATGGTCGGCTATACGATGACGCAAAGGGCGAGGGGACATCTTATGGAACGGTTCATGTGGCCGCTGCCGCCGCCCTGTGGTTGCGACATCACGGAGAGAATGTACTCGCCGCGCAATACCCAAAAGGTTGGCAGCGTGTGGAGGCTTTCCGCAAAGCGCTGCACGCAGGTGCTGTGCCGCTTGTCGAACCAAGGGACCGTCAACCGGTGAACAAAACCGGACGACTTAACATTGATGCTGTGCAGAAGAAGAAACTAACGCCGCGTGCGTCGCTGGCCATTCGGCCAAAAGCGGAAACGCAGGTTGTCTAACGAAAAAAGAGAGAAACCCCAATGAACAAGCTACCCGCCTGGGAAATGATTTGGTGGAGCTTCGATGCGCCAGCGACGCACTCGCGAGCGCTGTTGCGGAGATTATCGGTTTCATATGTCGTGGCATTGTCTGCTGCGTTGCTCTTGCTCAATGGCGCTCATGCGGTCGAGGGACCTCTACGCTCAGGTATTATATTGCTTTTCTTTGGAACCATCGCCCTGCTTCAGGCAAATCTCTGGGCCGGAACGCCGCAGGTCATTCTCGGATTGCCTGAGCGTACTTCATTGATCCGCCTCAAAGGAAAAGAACTCAGAACTTTGCTATGGTTCGCCTCGCTATATCTTGGTTTTGGAATCGTATTGTTAGTGTTTGTTTTCATCGGCGTGGCAGTCGTGGGGCCAGATTTTGCTGACACGTTGGACGACCCGGCGTCATCTGCAACACTCTCAGAGCAGCTAACCATTCTAGTCGGCTTTGGTATTGCGATGTTTTTGTATGCTTGGGTGTTTCTCCGGATGGCGCCGATGTTTGCCGTCATAGCTGTTGAGAACAAGATTGCGATTAGAAAGTGCTGGGCACTTACCCGAAATTCGTCAATAAGAATTCTTTGGCTGCTATTTGTCCTCAGCCTTGTCGCTGGATTTGTGTTGGTTCCCGCGCAGTTATTCTATGCATTTAGTAGAGGCAATCTGCTCTGGACGAACATAGCAATGCCAATATTCCTCGGCGCCAACGTTGCCGTGGGCATTGTGTTTGCATCAGCAAGCACACTGATCTACCAGCATCTCTCTGCACCGCAGAGAATGACTGCAGAGGAAGAAACCGTTGAGTAAAATACCAGCATTCGAATTTTTGATTGAGTGTTTCAAGTTTCCAGTCACGCATTTCAGTGCGCTGCTGCGTCGCACTGGGCTGGCCGTTCTCGCTCTTGTTGCTACAAGTGTTATAGTGTCTTCCTTTGTTTTCGATCTAGATCCAAACGAACTTAGGTCCCTTGACCTAGGAAAGTTTCAACTACAAATGTTTCTCTTGGGGCTTGCCACGACCGCATTTTTCCGAAGCAATCAGTTTGTTGGGACAATTCAGGTGCAAGGTGATCATGAGTGTAGCGCTAGATTTTATTCTTTCGGGTCTCGGGAAATTCGCTTTTTTGCTGCGTTTTCCATTTTTAGCATTTTGCCAGGACTAGGACTCCTGGAGGCAACGTTTGCGGCCACCATTCATGAGATAGTTTCTGCTGACAAAAATGGTCCTGATACACACGCAATACTTGGGTATTTTACCTTCGCACTCTTTGCTCTTGTCTTTCTGTTTCTTAAGGTTTGGATATTTGTTCGCTTAGCACCAATCTTCGGGTTTATTGCGATTGAGAACAGGCTTGCAGTTCGGGATTCATGGCGATTGTCGCGGGATAAATTCTGGCCGTTGTTCTGGTTGCTATTGGCTGTATTTGTAGCAAGGGAGGTTATTCCAATACCTGGCTATGTCGCAGGTGCCATCTTTTTTCCACTGGATATGGCCGCGATTTTTCAACCCGACGCATCACCGATCGAGATGTTTGTATACTTCCACGTGGAGATGGCGAAAGTACTACCTTCATGGAGCGCATTCATCCTTCCGCTAAACATCTTCGCTCAGTTTTTATTGGCCGTTGCGCTCGGCAAAATCTACTTCTCATTAAGTGAAGGTACGGAGAACCGACTTCAGAAAGAGCTTTCTCCGTCCGATGGAAAAGGTTGCTTTCCCTCGGTTGATTGAACGCTATTCAGCTGCCTGACGTGCTGAGCGGCGGGGAGACTTGCGCTTGGGTGCGGTTTTCTTTTTCGCCGTCTTCTTAAGTGCAGACTTTTTCGTCGCTGCCTTTTTGGCTGACGCTTTAGACTTTGCTTCTGATTTGGGCGCCGACGGCTTTTTGGTAGTGCCCTTTTTCTTGGTGGGCGCACGGCCAGTGCGTTTCAGAAGGGCGCGAAGGTATTGGCCCGTGTAGGAGCGGGGCTCCTCGGCCACGTCTTCCGGGCGGCCTTCCGCGACCACTTCACCGCCACCGTCACCGCCTTCAGGGCCGAGATCAATGATCCAGTCCGCGGTCTTGATGACTTCCAGATTGTGCTCAATCACCACGACCGTGTTGCCCGTGTCGACAAGCTCGTGGAGCACATCCAGCAGCTTTTTTACATCGTGGAAATGTAGACCGGTGGTGGGCTCATCCAATATGTAAATCGTGCGCCCCGTGGCGCGCTTGGAAAGCTCTTTTGCGAGCTTGACCCGCTGGGCTTCACCGCCTGAGAGGGTCGTTGCCTGTTGACCGACCTTGATGTAGCCAAGGCCGACCCGCTGCAGCACGTCCATCTTTTCACGCACCGAGGGAACTGCTTTGAAAAAGCTCTGGGCTTCATCAACGGTCATGTCGAGCACATCGGCAATCGACTTGTCCTTGAATTTCACTTCCAGGGTTTCGCGGTTGTAGCGCTTGCCGTGGCAAGCGTCGCACTCCACATAGACATCGGGCAGGAAATGCATCTCGATCTTGATGACGCCATCCCCCTGACAGGCTTCGCAGCGGCCGCCCTTGACGTTGAAGGAGAAGCGCCCGGGCTTGTAGCCCCGTGCTTTGGCTTCGGGCAGGCCCGCAAACCAGTCCCTGATATGAGTGAAAGAGCCTGTATAGGTCGCGGGGTTGGAGCGCGGTGTGCGGCCAATCGGCGACTGATCAATATCGATAATCTTGTCGAGATGTTCCAGGCCTTCAATCTGCTCGAACGGGGCCGGGTGTGTGCGCGCATTGTTGAGGCGGCGTGCAATGGCTTTGTAGACAGTCTCGATGAGGAGGGTCGATTTCCCGCCGCCGGACACGCCGGTCACGCAGGTGAAGGTGCCGAGTGGAATTTCAGCCGTCACGTTTTTCAGATTGTTGCCGGTGGCACCAATGACGCTAACTTTTTTGGTATCCGAGATGGGCCGACGTTCTGCCGGAATGTCGATCTGCTCCATGCCTGTCAGGTATTTTCCTGTCAGGCTTTTTGGGTTCGACATAACCTGTGCAGGCGTGCCTTTGGCGACCACCTCACCCCCGTGAATACCGGCACCTGGCCCAATATCGACCACGTAGTCAGCGGTGCGGATGGCGTCTTCATCATGCTCCACGACGATCACCGTGTTGCCAAGGTCGCGCAGCCTGCGAAGCGTCGCCAGCAGGCGGTCATTGTCGCGCTGGTGTAGTCCGATGGATGGTTCGTCGAGCACGTAGAGAACACCGGTCAGGCCAGAACCGATCTGGGAGGCGAGCCTGATCCGCTGGCTCTCGCCACCCGACAATGTGCCGGAGTTTCGCGAGAGGCTCAGATAGTCGAGGCCGACATTATTGAGGAAGTGCAGGCGTTCGCGAATTTCCTTCAGCACCCGACCGGCAATCTCATTTTGCTTTTTGGTTAGCTGCTTGTCGATGCTGCCGAACCAGGCATCGGCATCTTTGATGGAAAGCTGAGCCACCTGGCTCACATGACTGTCACCGACGCGCACCGCCAGCGCTTCTGGCTTCAGGCGGAAGCCTGAACAGACTTCGCAAGACGTCACATCCTGGAACTTCTCAATCTCTTCCCGCGCCCAGGCACTGTCGGTTTCGCGCCAGCGTCGGTTGAGGTTGGGGATAACACCCTCGAACGGTTTCTTGTTTTTGTAAGAGCGCAGGCCATCGTCATAGGAAAATGTAACGGCCTCATCGCCAGTACCATAGAGCACTGCATCTTGCGCTTTCTTTGGCAATTCGCTCCAGGGGACGGTCACCGAGAATTTGTAATGCTTGGCAATGCTATCCAGCGTCTGGGTGTAGTAGGGCGATGTCGATTTCGACCAGGGTGCGATGGCTCCTTTGCGGAGTGACAGGCCCTGGTCTGGAACCACAAGATCCGGGTCGATAAAATACTGGGTGCCCAGACCATCACAAGATGGACACGCGCCGAATGGATTGTTGAAGGAAAAGAGCCGTGGCTCGATTTCATCAATCGTGAAGCCGGACACAGGGCAGGCGAAACGGGACGAGAAGACAATTCTCTCCGGCTCTTTCTCGCCCTCTTTCACATCTGCAAATTCAGCAACAGCGATGCCATCGGTCAATTGCAGGGCAATCTCAAACGAGTCCGCCAGTCGGTTGCCGAGATCGTCGCGTACGACAATCCGGTCCACAACAACATCAATGTCATGCTTGTATTTCTTGTCGAGCGTTGGCAGATCATCCAGCTCGTAGAACTCGCCATCTACCTTGACCCGCTGAAAGCCCTTTTTCAAAAGCTCGGCGAACTCTTTGCGGTATTCGCCCTTACGGCCACGCACGATGGGCGCCAGCAAATAGAGCCGTGTGCCCTCAGGCAGCGTTTTCACCCGGTCGACCATCTGAGTGACGGTCTGGCTCTCAATGGGCAGACCCGTGGTAGGCGAATAGGGGATACCCACACGCGCCCAAAGCAGGCGCATATAGTCATAAATCTCGGTCACGGTGCCGACGGTTGAGCGGGGATTGCGCGACGTGGTTTTCTGCTCGATGGAGATGGCAGGTGAGAGGCCATCAATCTGGTCGACATCCGGCTTCTGCATCATCTCCAGAAACTGACGGGCATAGGCTGACAGGCTCTCCACATACCGCCGTTGACCCTCCGCATAGATTGTATCGAAGGCCAGCGAAGACTTGCCCGAGCCCGACAGGCCCGTGATCACGATCAGCTGATCGCGCGGCAATTCAATCGTGATGTTCTTCAGATTGTGCTCGCGGGCACCGGTCACTGTGATGTTCTTTTGCATTGAGGGGCTACTCGTTCTTCCGGTGTGTCGTCTGTTACGCAGTTTCTTGTTGGCGCGCGATATTGGCAGGCCGATCAAGAGCGAAGTAATTGTGGCGCATGCCACCCTTCATCAGATCTCTAATATAGGGAAGTCCCAGCTTTTTCATCACTGCCTGGGAAGGATGATTGTCTGGCAAAACGACAGCCACAATCCGAGGCAGTGCCAAATCCGTAAATCCATGATCCAGAAGGCATTTTGCTGCCTCCGTCGCATACCCCTTGCCCTGAGCTTCTATGCGGAAGTGATACCCAATTTCAGGCTCCCCCGTCTCCGGCAAGGGTTGCAGGATTGCCTGCCCCAGAAAGTCGTCTGTCTTTCGGTCAAACACACCCCAGAATCCCAACCCGGTTTCCTCATATAGGCGCGTCTTTGTCTCCAGCCAGTCTTGGGCTTCTTCCATCGTGCCTGGCTTTTCGCGCCAAAAGACGATGCGCAAATCACCAATGATCGAATGGATGAGATAAGCCTCGTCACTCTTATAGGGACGCAACTGAAGGCGTTCTGTCAGTAGTACCGTCATTTGTTGGGCCTTCTTGGAAACTTGACCTTACGCGCGCAATGAGAACATAATAAGAACACATGTCACCAAAAGCCGATTCTGGCAAGCGCTAACCGCCCTAGAAAAAGAGGCTCTTCTAGGCCCTTTTTGGCATGGCGGCGACGGAGCTGTTGGTTTAGGTTCGGCGACAATTAACCAGCTTTAAGCGGAAAAAAGAAGGGGCGTCTCAACATGGCCGGAAGTGTCAATAAAGTCATTCTTGTGGGCAATCTGGGTGCAGATCCAGAGATCCGCAACATGCAGAACGGCAACCCGGTTTGTAACCTGCGGATCGCAACCAGCGAAAGCTGGCGCGACAAGAGCTCTGGCGAGCGGCGGGAACGTACCGAGTGGCACCGGGTGGTGATCTTCAATGAAGGTCTCTGCCGGATTGCAGAGCAATACCTGAAAAAGGGTGCGAAAGTTTATATCGAGGGCCAGATCCAGACCCGTAAGTGGCAGGACCAACAGGGTCAGGACCGCTATTCAACAGAGATCGTGCTGCAGGGCTTCAATTCGACGCTGACAATGCTTGATAGCCGTAATTCTGGCGGCGCCGGCGGTGGTGGCGACTTTGGTGGATCGTCCGGCGGCGGGTATGAGCAGGGCGGCGGTGGCGACTTTGGTGGTGGCAGTGGCGGCGGTGGCAACGCCCCAATTGATGATGAAATTCCGTTCTGATCCATCTGCACGGTGCGATCAGCTGCACCTGCTTCCAAAGCACAGTGAGCACTGCATTTTCTGCTTTAATTTCAAAAGCTTAGTGTGGCTCATTTAACGTTCATTTGGTTGCCTGTTTGCGGACCAAATGATACTATTTGGACAAATAAATAGGGGATTCGGATGCTGTCCGAGGCCCCTTTTTTCAAAAGAAATCGGGGCGGCTGTTCGCAGTCATAGGAGCCCTTTTTGAAGGTCTGATTTTGTCCGATACGCACGATACGGAAACGCCGGGTGAGGAACCTGTTCCTGGAGGGAATGGTAATTCGAACGGTGGTGATGGTGGTTCCACAAGCGGCGGCCCAACGCCGCCTGAACGCGATGTGACGTCTATCTCTATCGAAGAGGAGATGAAAACATCCTATCTCGATTACGCGATGAGCGTGATCGTTAGCCGTGCGTTGCCGGATGTTCGAGACGGTCTGAAGCCCGTTCACCGCCGCATTCTCTACGCGATGAGTGAAAACGGCTACGACTGGAACAAGCCCTACAAAAAATCCGCCCGTATCGTCGGTGACGTGATGGGTAAATATCACCCCCACGGTGACCAGGCGATCTACGACGCCCTTGTGCGTATGGCACAGGACTTCTCGCTTCGTCTGCCTTTGTTGGATGGCCAGGGTAACTTTGGGTCTGTCGATGGCGATCCACCCGCTGCGATGCGTTACACCGAAACGCGTATGGGCAAACCTGCACATGCGCTTTTGAACGACATCGACAAAGACACAGTCAATTTCAAAGAAAATTACGATAACTCGGAAAGTGAACCTGAGGTTCTGCCGGCGGAATTCCCGAACCTGCTTGTAAACGGGGCTGGCGGCATTGCTGTCGGCATGGCGACAAACATTCCTCCCCACAATCTGGGGGAGACGATTGACGCCTGCCTTGCGCTTATGGACGATCCCGAGCTTAGCATTGATCGTCTGAACGAGATTATTCCGGGTCCAGACTTTCCGACCGGTGGCATGATCCTTGGGCGGGCAGGCATTCGCGCAGCCTACCATCTGGGTCGCGGTTCTGTCTTGATGCGCGGGCGCACCGAGATCGAGGAATTCAAGAAAGACCGGCAGGCGATCGTGGTGACGGAAATTCCGTACCAGGTGAACAAAGCGACGATGATCGAGAAGATCGCGGAACTTGTGCGCGACAAACGGGTTGAGGGTATTTCAGATATTCGCGACGAAAGCTCCCGTCTTGGCATGCGCGTCGTGATCGAACTAAGACGCGATGTGGTGCCCGAGATTATCCTGAACCAGCTCTATCGGTTCTCGCCCCTGCAGACGTCGTTTGGGGCCAATATGGTGGCGCTGGACTATGGCCGTCCGTTGCAAATGAACCTCAAACAGATGCTTGAGGCTTTTGTTACGTTCCGCGAAGTTGTCGTTGCCCGGCGCACCAAATTTGAACTCAATAAGGCGCGCGACCGGGCTCACGTCTTGGTCGGCCTTGCCATTGCTGTTGCCAATATTGACGAAGTGATTGCCCTTATCCGTGGCGCACCCGACCCTGCGACAGCCCGCGCGCAGTTGATGGAGCGACACTGGCCAGCAAAAGATATTGTGCCGATTGTGGAGCTCATTGATGACCCACGGCACAAGATTGCCGAAGATGGCACGTATCGGCTTTCTGAAACTCAAGCGCGGGCCATTCTTGATTTGAGATTGCAGCGCCTGACAGCACTTGGTCGTGATGAGATCGGTGATGAGGTCAAAGCGCTTGGTGAAAAGATTGCCGACTATCTCGAAATTCTGCGCTCGCGTGATCGCATCCTGACGATCATTCGTGATGAGCTGGGCGCAATCCGAGACGAATTTGCAACGCCTCGCCGAACCCAGATTATGGAAGCGGCGGACGATGTCGAAGATGAAGACCTGATCCAGCGCGAAGACATGGTGGTTACCGTTAGCCACCAGGGATATATCAAACGCGTACCGCTCTCGACCTATCGCGCGCAGCGTCGCGGTGGCAAGGGCCGGTCTGGCATGGCGACGAAGGATGAAGATTTCGTCGCGCGGATTTTTGTTGCCAGCACCCATTCGCCGGTTCTGTTCTTCTCCTCCACAGGCATGGTCTACAAGATGAAAGTTTGGCGTCTGCCACAGGCGACACCTCAGTCGCGTGGCAAGGCCATGGTCAATCTCCTGCCGCTCAAATCTGATGAGCGCATCACCACTGTGATGCCGCTACCAGAAGATGAGAAGAGTTGGGATGCGTTCGATATTATGTTCGCAACCCGGTCGGGCAATGTGCGCCGGAACAAACTTTCCGATTTTGTGCAGATCAATCGGAATGGCAAGATTGCCATGAAACTTGATGAAGGCGATGGCATCGTTGGCGTTCAGATTTGCACAGAGAATGATGATGTTCTGCTCACGAATGCGGGGGGGCGGTGTATTCGTTTCCCTGTCACTGATGTGCGCGTGTTCTCCAGCCGAAACTCAACGGGTGTTCGCGGTGTAAAACTCGACGGGGACGATCAGACCATCTCCATGACGATCCTCAATCACCTGGATGTGACGCCGCCAGAAGCACGCGCCTATCTGAAGCAGGCTGCTTTGGCACGCCGCGCGGCGACGGGCGAAGACGTAGAAGACGTCACAGAAGCACTTGATGACGACGATGACGGTGAAATCACGAACCTCTCTCCGGAACGCTACGCGGAACTCGGGGCGCATGAGCAGTTTGTGCTCACTGTCAGCGTCAAGGGCTACGGCAAACGCAGTTCTTCGTTTGAATACAGAACGTCCGGCCGGGGCGGGAAGGGCATTATCGCTATGTCCGTTTCGCAACGAAATGGCGAGCTGATTGCTTCCTTCCCTGTTGAAGAACAAGACGAAATCATGCTGGTGACAGACGGGGGGCAGCTTATTCGCTGCCCGGTCAACGACATCCGTGTTGCGGGCCGTTCAACGCAGGGTGTGACGATCTTCCGTACCGACAAGGAAGAACGGGTTGTTTCTGTAGAGCATCTTGGTGATAGTTCGGAAGAAGAATAGGCCGAGGGCCTGAAAGTCAGGAAGATCCCATGAAACGTATTGGCCTTTACTCCGGGACATTTGATCCGGTGACCTACGGTCACATCGATATTATCCGCAGAGCCTTCCGTTTGGTGGATCATCTGGTGATCGGTATTGGGATCAATTCCTCAAAGAAGCCCCTTTTGAGCTTTGAAGAGCGGGCAGCCTTGATTGAGGCGGAGACAAAATCTCTGGGCGAGGACGTCGGATCGACACTCGAAGTCACATCCTTCAGCGGCCTTGTTGTTAACGCGGCGGATGAGGCCGGAGCAGGCATCATCATCCGTGGGCTCCGGAGTACCGTTGATTATGAATATGAAGACCAGATGGTGGGCATGAACGGGATACTCAACCCCCGTGTTGAAACGGTCTTTTTGACGGCTTCACCAGAAGTTGGTTTCATTTCATCCACTCTTGTCCGTCAAATTGCCACAATGGGCGGTGACATTTCTCGTTTCGTGCCGCCCTCCGTGGCGGAAAAAGTGCTTACTGCCGTTAAACAAAAATGACGGCGCCGATATTAGGAGTTCTCATGTCTCGAATTTTTAGTGCCCTAGCTGCCCTTGTTTTGATGGCCAGTCTTTCTGCGCCCCAAGCTTTAGCGGGGGACCTGGAAAACACACTCTATCTGGACCTCAAGGATGGCCGGGTCGTAATCGAAATGCTGCCTGACGTCGCGCCCAAACATGTGGCGCGCATTAAGACGCTGACACGCGAAGGCTTTTACGATGGCATCGTATTTCACCGCGTGATCAAAGACTTTATGGCGCAGACGGGGGACCCAACCGGAACCGGTCGTGGCGGTTCTGACTATCCAGATGTGCGCGCTGAGTTCTCTAGCGAACCGTTCTCACGCGGTGCGGTCGGTGCCGCGAGATCACAACATCCTGACAGCGCCAATAGTCAGTTCTTTATCTGTCTCGAAGATGCAAATTTCCTCGATGGCAACTACACGGTCTGGGGCCGGGTTGTGGAAGGCATGGAGTTTGTCGACATGATCAAACTCGGTGAACCACCTGTTGACCCTGACCAAATCGTCCGACTTCAAGTTGCAGCTGACGCTGCCGAATAGTAACGCACCAATAACAAGTCACGAGGAAAAGCTTAATGGCTGACATTAAAGACCCGGAAAACACACTGCTGCTCGATTTAGAGCACGGACGGGTAACCATCGAACTTCGCCCCGATCTCGCCCCCAATCACGTGGCACGGATCAAAGAACTGGCCCGCGAAGGCTTTTATGACGGGATCGTTTTCCATCGGGTCATCGACGGCTTCATGGCGCAGGGCGGTGATCCAACTGGCACCGGGATGAGCGGATCTGGCAAAAACCTGGACGCTGAATTTTCAGCAGAACCCCATGTGCGCGGCGTCTGTTCAATGGCACGTGCGCAGGACCCAAACAGCGCAGATAGCCAGTTTTTCATTGTCTTTGACAATGCCAGCTTCCTGGACAATCAGTACACGGTCTGGGGACAGGTCATTGATGGCATGGATCATGTCGACAAGATTAAACGCGGCGAACCCGTGCAGGACCCCGATAAAATTGTGAAAATGCAGGTTGCTGCAGACGCAGCCTGAGCCTCACATGCTCTGAGAGAGCTTCCCATGCGGGTTGATGCTTTTGATTTCGACCTCCCGGACGCGCGGATTGCCTTACGGCCCGCGCGTCCTCGCGATTCCGCACGTCTTCTTGTTGTCGGGCGGGGAAACTCTGAGCTTGAAGACTCGCTTGTTTCAGATCTGCCAGGTCTCCTGAGAGCAGGTGACGTGTTGGTCTTCAATGACACAAAGGTCATCCCGGCGCGTCTTGCAGGAACCCGCACTCGAGGGGATCTTGTCGCCAATATCGAGATTACTCTTCACCAGAGATTGTCTGCCGGGGAGTGGCTGGCATTCGCCAAACCCGCCAAAAGGCTGATCCAAGGCGATATTGTCTTGTTCGACGGAGGGCTGGAAGCGGAAGTGTTGAGCCGCACCGGCGGCGAGATCCACTTCAAGTTTTCTGCCTCCGGCCCCGAGCTCGACATCGCTATCGCTGAAGCGGGTGTCATGCCGCTGCCGCCTTATATCGCGAGCAAACGGCCCACAGATGAAGCCGACCTCAAGGATTATCAGACCCTCTTTGCAGATGAGCCGGGCGCTGTCGCAGCACCAACAGCGGGACTCCATTTTACGCCAGAGCTGATGTCAGCCCTCACCGAGAGGGGCATCGAGACCGCCAAAGTGACTCTGCATGTCGGGGCAGGGACTTTTCTTCCCGTCAGCGCCGACGATACCGACGCACACAAGATGCATTCTGAAGTTGGTGTCGTCAGCCAGGAGACTGCAGATCAGCTCAACCAGGTGCGCGCACGCGGCGGACGTATTGTCTCTGTCGGGACAACGAGCTTGCGATTGCTGGAGTCGGCGGCCGATGAGAATGGCCTGGTTCAAGCATGGTCGGGTGCGACGGACATATTCATCACACCCGGGTATCGCTTCAAAGCCGTGGACGTGCTTATGACCAATTTCCACCTGCCAAAATCAACGCTCTTTATGCTTGTCTCTGCCTTTCGGTCGCTCAACGAGATGCAAGCCGCCTATACCCATGCTATCGAGCAGGAATATCGCTTCTATTCCTATGGCGATGCCTGCCTCATCTTTCCGGAGACCTGAATTCCCATGAGTGCCTTTACCTATGACCTGCTGGCAGAAGATGGTGCTGCACGGCGCGGTGTCATCCGCACACCACGGGGCGACATACAAACACCGGCGTTTATGCCTGTGGGAACCGCTGGCACGGTCAAGGCTCTTTATACTGATCAAGTGAAGGAGACAGGTGCAGATATTGTCCTTGGCAACACCTACCACCTGATGCTGCGGCCAGGGGCAGAGGAAGTTGCTGCGCTCGGTGGGTTGCACTCTTTCATGAACTGGCAGGGGCCCATTCTCACCGATAGCGGTGGGTTTCAGGTCATGTCCCTTTCCAAGCTTCGGAAAATGAGCGAGGAGGGTGTCACCTTCCAAAGCCATATAGACGGGTCCTCCTATGAACTGTCTCCGGAGCGCAGCATTGAGATCCAATGTCTGTTAGGTGCCGATATTCAGATGGTGCTGGATGAATGTACGCCCTTTCCAGCGCCCCATGATGAAGCCGCTCATTCTATGAAATTGTCCACCAGATGGGCCAAACGGTCGAAAGAGGCTTTCGTAAGCCAGCCGCACCGGAAAGACGGGCAGGCCCTGTTTGGGATCGTGCAGGGCAGTGTGTACGAGGACCTTCGTCAGGAGAGTGCGGCAGCGCTGCAGCAGGTCGGCTTTGACGGCTACGCCATTGGAGGACTCGCTGTCGGGGAGGGCCAGGAAGAAATGCTGCGTGTGCTGGACTTCACAGCGCCGCTCCTGCCCAGAGACCACCCTCGTTACCTGATGGGCGTGGGCACGCCTGACGACCTGGTGGAAGCTGTATCGCGCGGGATCGACATGTTTGATTGTGTTATGCCGACACGCTCTGGCAGGCACGGCCAGGCCTTCACCCGGTTTGGCAAGGTCAATCTGAAGAATGCACGGCACGCCAACGATCCACGCCCCCTTGATGAGACAAGCTCGTGCCCGGCCGCGCGTGACTACTCCCGTGCCTACATTCACCACTTGATAAAGAACGGTGAGATCCTCGGCATGATGCTCCTGTCCTGGAATAATATTGCTTATTATCAGTCTTTGATGGCGGATTTACGTGACGCAATAGAGGCGTGCGACCTTACCAGTTTTGCGACCCGTTTTAAGGCAGAGCAGGCGGCTGGGGACCTGTCGCCCCTCTAGAATTGAACGTGTTAGGATTCTATTTACCCTATTGGCATCATATGAACCACGCGTTTCAGCCGATTGGGAGAAATGAAATGCCGAGCATTTCGGCGAGCATTCAGGGTCATCCAGATTTCGAACTTGGAATTCCGCGCAGTGTTCCTGTGACCTACGACGCAGAGCTGCCAGAGAACGGCCCAGCCGACGGTCTCGTTTTTCTCATACCGGGATTTGGCGGCGATACGGATGAGGCGTTTCTGCGCCTAACCCGGCGTCACATAGCCTCGAAATACAACCTGGTCGCTGTCTCCGCTCGCGCTCACTGCTTTCTATGCAGACCTAAACAATCCATACTTGGTGCGGCGGTCAAGATGGATATCGATCCTTGGTCAATAGCCAAAGCGATTGGGGCGCTTGTGCTGCAGGGCGATAATCTGCAAGGCCTCACTTCGGCAGACGAAAAGGATACGCTGAGGTTTTTGAAGTCCCGCAAGGATCACAATTTCTCCCTTTCCGCGACCTTGATCCCGCCTGGACAGGACTACCAAAACTTCGGCGTACTAGCGGCCCTTGACCACCTGAAAGTTCTCAACCGTTTGATAGATGATGGTGTTGAGTTTGATCAAAACAATATCGTTGCCACCGGCACATCGCATGGCGCCTACATTGCTCACTTAATCCAAAAATTCGCACCCAATACGCTTTCAGCAGTGATCGACTCTTCAGCCTATCCGGAAACCGTTCCTGCCTATCTCGGATTTGGCGGCGTCGAATTCCGAGGCATAGACGGCAATCTTGAATTCGTCTGCTCAACAAAAACCGAGTGGACCAACGAAAACATCGGTGCCCCCAACTATTTTGATGCCGACAGAGCCCTTATCCGGAACCTATGCCACTCAGATCACATGATCGAAGTCGTTGGCTCCACAAAATCTCGCAAGACACAATTCCGCATGCTTCACTCCAGCGGCGATCGCCTCGTTAACATTGATCTCAAACATCGCCAGTTGGGTCTTCTTCGCCGGTTTGGTTATGATGCAGATCTTCAAGTCGTCGGCGAGGCGGAGCTCGACGGGAAGGTCATCACAACTCTCGAACACGGCATGGGCATCAGCCTTCATAATCTGTTTGACCGGTTTTATCCGACGCTGACCAAGGGTCAGGGGCAGACGGATAGAGAGCTGAAAACACAGATTTATTTCAAGGGAGCACGGTGGGACTACAATTTTTGCCATGGACCCGCCGGCCTAGAGGCCTGGATTGGCGATAATTCACATGGTGAGCAAGAAAGAGCCAACTTATCGGCTTAATTCTGCGCTATTTGGTTGACCAGGCAAGCGTGGGTGACTAGGTTCCGCCGGTCTCATCAGGGGTTTTCTCCGATTCAGATGGGCCCTTAGCTCAGTTGGTAGAGCGGTTGACTTTTAATCAATAGGTCGCAGGTTCGAATCCTGCAGGGCTCACCATTTTTCCCACCGGTGAAAATCTAGCTCAGCCTCCATCTAGCGACGGAAGTTCGGGTCGTCCCTGTGTTTTATGGCCATTCCGACCGCCAACCGCTGACGTCCCTCGTCGCAGTCGCTGATGCACCCGTTTACCTGAAATTTACCCTGTTTCTATGGAATGAAGGGGAATTTTCAGCGTTCCGTGGGACCCATCATGCCGTTGCTATCATTCTGGAAGAAGTATGACCAAGACACGGTCACGCAACGCATTCTGCAGCATGTAGATGAGACCCCTGATCGATTGTATGCCCGCGTGCATGTCGGCGAGGCAACCCACTCGATCAGCTATCGACGATTGGCTGAAGGGGCGGCACCTTATGCCGCCGCCTGTCACGCCGCGCGGGTTTCACACGGAGATCGCGTCATCGTCCTCGCCGATCATGGACCGGAGCTGCTCTACGCTTTCTTTGGGGCCATGTTCGCCGGGGCTGTGCCGACCATTCTCGCGCCGCCAAGCCCCCGGCAGGACGCCGTTCACTTCTGGCGCGGACAGCGCGAGGTGATTGACCGTATCAACGCTCAAATGCTGTTCACAACGGCAAAACTGAAGACAGAGCTGACCAGCGTTTCCGCCGACAATGGATTAACTGTGATCACGCCAGAGGACCTTCCGGAGGCAGCCGCTCTTTCAAGGGTGCCCTTGGCCTCCCAGGATATCGCGTTCCTTCAACATAGTTCTGGCACGACGGGCACCAAGAAAGGCGTGATGATCTCCCATGCCGCCTTGCTGCATCAGATTGACGTGTACGCCGAGCGGTTATCCCTTTCGCGCGACGATCACATCGTGAGTTGGCTGCCGCTCTACCATGATATGGGGCTTATTGCTTGCTGCCTGTTACCCGTTCTTACGGGTGTTCCTGTCACGATGATCAGCCCGTTTGAATGGACCCTGCGACCAACAATGTTGTTTGACATTATTGAACGCACCAAAGCGACGCTTATCTGGCAACCCAATTTTGCGTTTCAACATCTGATCAACTGTGTCAGGCCAGACGATCAATGGGACCTTTCTTCCGTTAGAGCCTTCATCGATTGTTCCGAACGCTGCCGACCAGAGACCCTCGATCTGTTCGCAAAGACATTTGGGCCAATGTGCGTGCAGAAGTCTTCGTTGCTCACCTGCTACGCAATGGCGGAAACGGTTTTTGCCGCTACACAAAGCAGTCTGGGTACCGCGCCGCGGGCGGAGACCATTGATACAACAGCGCTGATAGAAGAGGGGGTCGCTCGCCCTACGCTTGAGAGCCATATGCCGACAATGCAGGTTCTTTCCTGCGGTCGTCCACTGGATGGCCTTGCGGTGCTCATCATGGACGAGAGTGGAAACCGTTTGCCGGACCGCCGAATTGGCGAAATCTGTGTCAGTGGGCCCTGCCTTGCGCGTGGCTATGACCAGCAACCGGACAAATCGAGCGCTGTTTTCCGTGAAGGCTGGTACCACACGCGCGACCTTGGATACCTGGCCAATGGCGAGTTGTTTGTGACGGGACGTCTCGATGACCTGCTCATTCTGAATGGTCGCAATCACTATGCGCATGATCTTGAATTTGCACTTCGGGACACTTCGGGAATTATTCCTGGCAGGGTGATGGCATTTTCTGACTATCGTGACGAAATTGGCAGCGAAGCGCTTGTTGTTCTTGCCGAAACACGTGAGAGCGATGCCGCCGCCCTTAAAATTGTCAAAAAGAACATTCGGGACCGAATGGTCGATGAGACAGGGCTTGTTCCGGCTTCAATTCATCTGCTTCCCCCTTTGTGGCTTCGCAAAAGCACGAGCGGCAAGATCAGTCGTGAAGCTACCTTGGAAAAATTCAACTCTCCAGAATTGGAGGAAGAGCTTGTATGAGTGAACCGATGACCACGTTTGAGCGTGTATGCACAATCATCTCTACGGAGCTTGGCTGTGGCTTTGCTGACCTTCAGCTCAGCACAACAGCAGACGACGTGGATGGCTGGGACTCGCTGGCGCATGCACGGCTGATCATGGCGCTTGAAGACAGGCTTAACGTGCGCTTTCCAGGAGAAAAACTTTTTGACCTAGATTGTGTCGGCGACCTCGTTGACCTGGTTGAGACCGCTGCATCAGCCAAGGAGGGGCAAATTGGGCTCGCATAGATTTATATTGGATGGCCACCCCGATTTTGAGTTGGGCATACCACGAAAGCGACCGATCACCGTCAATCTAGAGACGCCTCAAAGTGACATCGCTGATGGGCTTGTATTTTTGGTTCCTGGCATGGGTAGTGAGAGGCAGGAAGAATATTCGGCGATGCTACGTCGTTATATCTCCGCCAAACACAATTTGGTTGTCGTTTCCGTTGACGCTCATTGCAACGTTTGCCGACCTCATCGATCTGAAGGGGTTGATAGTGTTGTGATGAATATACAGTCAGAGTCTATCTACGAAGCACTAGGCCGCTTCATCGGTAATGGCGCTCATGTTGACCGAGCGCTCACAAACCTCAACGATATGCTTGCTCTTCTAATTTCTGCAAAGTCCGAGACATTTGATTTCAATGCGATTATAGAACCGCCTGATGGAGATTATCAAAACTTCGGAGTGCTCGCGGCACTTGATCATCTGACTGTACTAAATGAACTTCTAGATTCCGATTTTGCATATGACCATGAGAACATTATTTGCCTGGGCTCTTCTCACGGAGGGTATCTTGCGCACCTCATTCATAAGTTCGCGCCGAATACCATTAGCGGAGTCATCGATGCATCAGCGTATACAGAAACAATGCCCAAGTTTATCGATGGTAAGTATAACGAAGCGCACGAAATCGAAGGGAACATACGATACCGCTGTTCCACTAAGACCCACTGGCAGTTCAATCGACCAGATGAAAAAACCTTCTTCGGTGCTGACCGTGCTGCAATCCGCGACGTGGGAGATCTTGCTCACTTAGAGCAGGTCGCAAATTTGGCAAACCGAAAATGCCAATTTCGCATGGTTCACTCAAGTTTTGATAAACTGTCCCCTCCCGAATTGAAATTGCGACAAGCTGGAATTTTGGCGTCCCTCGGCTATGATGTTCAGCTTGATATGATTGGTGAGGCCGATATCGACGGAAAGTTCATTAAATCGTTGGGTCACGGAATGGGGATCTCACTAGAACTCTTATTCGATAAGTATTATCCGACGTTTGAAAAGCGAAGTGGTAAGATCGACCGCGAGATAGGTACTACTCTGTGCTTTGAGGGCCCCAAATATGCCTACAGGATAGAACATCGACCCAATAGCATCTATCTGGACACAGTGTGTGAAGAACTGATAATTGGGTCGGCAAAGTCGGGGAGCAGAAAATCTCGGGACCGTTTGGCAGGCTAGCGCGCCTACCTACAAGCCTTCGAGTGTCACGACCTGACACCAGATGCCACGGTCCTTCAGGCTTGCACATCGGCTCTCGGCAGCGGCGGGATCCACCGGGCCGGCAACAAGGCGCCGATAAAGACCATCATGAGCACTTCTGTAATCAACAATTTTGAGGTTCAGGTCTGCCAGTAAATCTCCGTGACTTTCAACAAGCTCGCTCCACCCGCGTTGAACATTCTCCTTATCGCGGTATGACGCTAAGTGAATGCCGACAGAGGGAAGCAGTGCAGCTGTTGGAGCGCGATAGGCTGGAACGTTCGCCGCTTCTGGGGAAATTGACGCAGTGATCGGCCCAAAGGCTCCCTCAATCGCCTGAAGTCTGGCTTCAAGTCCGGACTCCGATGACACGATCCGTTCCATTGACGGTCGGACGACTGAATAGTCGATCCGTAATGTTGCCAGGTCGTGCTCAAGGCGCTCCACACGCTCGGCCAATGTTTCTTCAGCGCTTGCATTTCCGCCATAGGAATCATTCGATGCCGTCGTGCCATTTAAGCCCGCACAGGCACTCAATGCCATTGCCAGGCTTGCGGCCACAATCGATGGAAGAAAAGACCTCATGGGAGACTTGCCTGATCGGGATTTGATCATCTGCGCGATCATATACGTTTGCTCCTGCGAGGCTTGCCTCAATGGCTCACCAATCGAAAACTATCTTTCTGGGTAGAGTGAGTCGCGGATATCGTCAAATCGCACAATCAAGCTGCACCCATCGCTGATTTTGATCTCACTATGCTTAAAATTGTGTCAACTCGGTCGGGTACTTCACTGAAAACCCGCGGGGACTGGAGACTTCCTTCCGCGGCGTGACTTTTGCTTTGTCCTATTTCAAGAGCACAACGCTTGCCCTAATACTGGAGGAAAGAGAGAGAATGGCTTTTGAAGGTTTCGGTGCGCTGCCAACGAGCGCTCAATTTGGGATCATCGCTTTTGTGATCGCCCTTATCCTGTTGGCTGTCGCTCAGGCCTTGAGTGTTTCCTCAGACAGATCAAAAGCACAGAAGGCCGCGTTTGATGCTCTTCGCGTGGAAATCCTGAACCTCAGGCACGACGCTGGGATCGCCCAAGCCTTGCGGCCACCGGTCCATGGGCTAGGGCCACCTCCGCGCCCCTCAAAGTCGGCATCTATTCGCCGGTCGACTGATACTCCCAAGCAAAAGAGGCGGAACCCCGTGCCGCGGCGCGCGTGACCCGTGTAGCCAAGCAGAGACTTGATTTTTTCTGGGCGGAGGCTTAACTCCACAAGTTGGATATGGAAAATATTATGTTTTCCGTTATTTTCTTGTAAATAGAGCCCGCCTTGACCGTTTCGGACCACCTGCCCGATGTCGCCACGATGCATCCAACCATTCTCATGTTTGGTGCGGAGACCTGCGACCCAGAGCATGTAAGAGCGGGCGTTCGGGCCTTGGGCGCGGCTGACTTTGCATATTTTGATGCAATGGAATGGTTCGCACAGCCCAAAAATGCGGCACACACTGCGACACCGGTTATCGTACTGGACTCCACCTTGGGCCTTCAGCCGGGGGACCGATTGCACGCCCATTTGATCCGGTTTTTGGGTTTGAGGGCTCCCGTCATATTCGTGGGCAACCTGGATCAGATTGGCTTTGAAAAAGAGCAATTTGATCTCATCGAAGAGGAATTCGTCGATTTACTGAAATCGGTGGGCATCTCCTCACCAAGCGTCTACCCATTGCCATTTAACCGTCCAGACTTGATCCCCTGGCAGGGAGACCGCATGTCCTGTGCAGAACTTCCGCCAATAGTGTCGGATATGAAGCCCCCCACAAAGACCGCTCTCAGAGTTCTGGTGACATCATCGCAGAGCGATGGAGACCACTGGACGGTTGAGGGGCAAACTCTCTTTGGGTCCCTCAAACCCGGCGACACAGTTCTGAGTTCTCCTTCCAATCAAGTTGGTGTCGTTCAGGCTCTTAGTGCCCCCAAGGAAGAGGGGCGGGCCTCGTGCCTCACTTTCGATAAGCCCTTTTTCGCCGAGCCCGGTGAAGTGCTCTCGCATGTCGATGCTGCTCCTGTAGAGACGGACGTTTTTCGCGTAAAGGCACTTTGGCTCGGACAGCCTCGGTCCCTGGGCGAAGACATAAAGTTCAAAACGGCCTACGGACAGACCAGTGGCACTATTCAGTCAGTTGAACAGGTGCTGGACCTCACCAACAATAAAGCGGCGTCAGGCGCGGAATTGACCGAAGGGACGTTTGTCGAAATCGTCATTCGCGCGAACCAGATGCTTGCCATTGATCATGTTGCAACGCTGCCAGAAGCCGCATGGATCAAGCTCATCAGCACCGATGGCACGGACGCATCCTTAGCGGTTGGACATATCTCGATGGAGGGGTACGCAGATCAACGCAACCAACTAACCCCCAAATCTCTCAACACAACCCCCGTCCATTTTACTGTGGGCGAAAGGGATCGCGCCGAACGCAATGGCCATGAGGGGGGCGTTCTCTGGTTCACGGGTCTGTCGGGTTCGGGCAAGTCGACACTCGCCGTCGCCTTGGAAGCCCGGCTTTTTGAAAAGGGCTATCAAGTCTTCGTTCTCGACGGCGATAATGTACGCCAGGGCCTTACGTCAAATCTTGGCTTTTCCCCCGATGATCGGTCGGAAAATATCCGCCGTGTGGGTGAGGTTGCCGCCCTTTTTCGCCAAGCCGGGACGATTGTTATCTCATCGTTTATTTCGCCCTATAGATCGGACCGGGACCGAGCGCGCCACGCGGCCTATTCTTCGTTCCACGAGGTCCACATCAAAGCCGGAATTGAGACCTGTATCGAGCGAGATCCGAAGGGCCTTTATGAGCGCGCCCTGAAAGGGGATATCCCGGACTTTACCGGCATTTCTGCGCCTTATGAGGCGCCTGCCAAGCCGGAGCTTGTGATTGATACTGAAACGCTGTCGATTGAAGCCTGCGTAGAGGAACTCGTTAATTACGTGGATAGGAACTTCCGGGTATAACTTTCGAACAGGAATGCGGAACGGGAGAATTTTATGGGTGTCCTTGTAACGGGTGGCGCTGGCTACATTGGCAGCCACATGGTGTTAGCACTCACGGACGCGGGAGAAGACGTCACCGTTCTGGATAATCTGACGACGGGCACCCGCTCAGCGGTCGATGCGCGCGCCGAACTTGTTGAAGGTGATATCGGGGATAGTGCCCTGGTTCGCAAAACACTCGCGCGCAAGAACATCACAGAGGTCGTGCACTTTGCCGGGTCTATTGTCGTGCCGGAGTCCGTCTCCGATCCACTTAAATATTATCTCAATAATACCGCCAAGACCCGCAGCCTGATTGAGGCTTGCGTGACGGAGGGCGTTCCGCGTTTTGTCTTCTCTTCCACGGCCGCGGTCTATGGCTCGCCCGACCAGGTACCCGTGACAGAAGACGTAACCCTGGCACCCATGTCACCCTATGGGCGTTCAAAACTCATGAGCGAATGGATGTTGCAAGACGTCTCAGCCGCCCATGCGCTTGAATATGTGGTTCTTAGATACTTTAACGTTGCAGGTGCCGATCCACAGGGACGGTCCGGGCAATCAACCAAAGACGCGACCCACCTCATCAAAGTGGCTGTCCAGGCTGCGCTCGGTGTTCGCGACTATATGAGTATCTTCGGTGATGATTATGACACGCCCGATGGAACCTGCATTCGCGACTATATTCACGTGAGCGATCTCATTTCTGCTCATGAAGCCGCCCTGAAACACCTGCGCGGCGGAGGGGGAAGCCTCACCGCAAATTGCGGCTACGGTCATGGATCCAGCGTCAAACAGGTGCTTGAGGCGGTGGAACGGGTTGCCGGCAAAAAAATTGATGCCCGCATGGACGCACGCCGACCGGGCGATCCAGCGGAAATCGTTGCGGATGCAACCCGCGCACGCCAAGCCCTTGGATGGGTGCCTACCCACGATGATCTCGATGAAATCGTCTCCCATGCATATCAATGGGAGAGCCAGCTTTCCCAGCCCGCCAAATAGTCAGCCGGTAGCGATATCACTGGCAGAAAGCCCACCTTTTAGGGGTTTTTGCCTCGGTGACAGGTGTTGTCTAGCCATGCTATCACCTTCAGACGCTGCTATCTGATGCGCAGCGGCAAAGTAATTTTTGAGGCTTTTGGACGTGCCGAGCACAGACCTTCATTCTTCTGATGTGTGGCGTCGGAACGTCGCAATTTTCCTATGCGATATCATGCTCGCGGCGGTCTCATTTCCTATCGCTCTGTATCTGCGCCTGGGAACTGATCTCTTCGGATATGGCTGGGAGCTTGTGGCCATGTCGACAAGTATTTTTACCCTTGTCGCCGCCCTTGTGATCTTTCAGTCCAAGCTGCACCGCATTCCATGGCGTTATATCTCTGTCGACGACGCATTGCTGCTCGGCAGGACAGCGCTCATCATCAATTTGACCTTTCTGGTCGTGATGTTCTTCACCGTTCGATTGGACGGCATACCGCGGTCCTCTGTGGTCATCGACACCATGGTTCTGAGTGCTCTTTTTGTTGGTGCCAGATTGAGCGTCAGGATCTGGTACGAAAAACAAATTGGCCTCTTGCGCATTTCGGCGTCTGGCGCTGCTATTCAATCCGTTCTGCTTATTGGTGCCACTGACGAAGCAGAAGCGTTTATCCGCAAAATGGCACGTGATCCTAATGCCCGGTATCAGGTGCTGGGACTGATTGAAACGGGCACACGGCCCATTGGCAGTCGTATCCGGGGCGTCAAAATCGTTGGCCGGGTGAACGACCTGCCTAACATCATTCTTACCTACCGAAATATTCTTTCAAGTCTGGTTCTCGCAGACCCTGACCTAAGGGGCGAGCCTGTACGAGACCTTCTGGAAATCGCACGCACCAACAATCTGCGCTTAGACCGTCTTCCCCAGATTTCTCATCTGACGAAAGCATCGGCGCAAGAAATCGATGTACGGCCCGTTGACGTTGAAGACCTGCTTAGTCGCCCGCAAGCCGAGCTTGATCGAACGGCGATGGCGGCTCTGATAAGCAACAAGCGAGTGCTGATTACAGGAGCAGGGGGGAGCATCGGTTCGGAGCTCGTCCGACAGGTCGCAAGTTTCACTCCAGCCCATCTCACCTTGATCGATAGTTCAGAGTTCAATCTGTACGAGATCGACCGGCAACTTGGCGACATCTATCCGGAGATTTCACGCTCTGCAATTCTCTGTAACGTGCGCGATGCAGATCATGTGGAGCGGGTGTTCGCCAAAGAACAGCCTGAGATCGTGTTTCATGCAGCAGCTCTCAAGCATGTTCCCATGCTGGAGCCACAACCCTCCCAGGCGGTTCTTACCAATGTAATGGGCACGCGGAACATTGCAGACGCGACGGTTCGTCACGGTGTCGACGCTATGGTGATGATCTCAACAGACAAGGCGACCCATCCGGTCAATGCGATGGGGGCGTCCAAGCGCATTGCAGAGACCTATTGTCAGTCACTTGATATTGATGCGCGTAAAAACAAACAGACACGGTTTGTCACTGTCCGCTTTGGCAATGTGTTGGGATCGGCAGGCTCGGTCATTCCCTTGTTTGAGAAGCAGCTCCGTCAAGGCGGACCAATTACTGTCACCCACGAGGACATGACCCGGTATTTCATGACCATTCGGGAAGCTGTGGAGTTGGTGCTTCAGGCGGCGACTTTGCAGGATGATACTGTCAGCGAAGGTGGGACCATTCTCGTCCTCGACATGGGAGAGCCCGTGAAGATCATCGATATGGCCCATGAAATGATCAAGCTTGCAGGCTTAGCACCAAACGAAGATATCGAAGTAAAGATCACCGGGTTGCGCCCAGGGGAACGTCTTTATGAAGATCTTTTTGACGCTGCAGAGAAATTGCTTCCGACCAGCCACCCGGCAATGATGGCCGCCCGTCCGCGGGTAGCAGACCGTGCCTTCGTGGAAAGAGGCATTGACGCCATGCTCATTGCCGCAGGCGAGGGGGATGACGGGTCGGTTCGTGAGCATATGAGACGGCTTATTCCTGACTTTAGGAGCGCCGACGTGCCGGTCTCGTCAAAAGCCCCCTCCACGTCAGGGCCCGTCGCAACAGAATGAAACATTAAGTTATTTTGGGCGAAAATGCGGGTGTGGCATTTTCTGCCGCGAACGCTGACGGAAATCCGTCTGACAAGTGGAAATGAACGGGAAAAATGAGCAGAAGCGATACCACGGTTATTGTCCTTGCCGCTGGCAAGGGAACCCGCATGAAATCGGCAATTCCGAAGGTCATGCATGAGGTCGCCGGGCAACCGCTTCTTGGTCACGTGCTCCAGGCAGCGCACGCTGTCACCCCTCAACAAATCATCGCGGTCGTTGCGCCCGACATGGATGATGTCGCTACATTTGCACGGTCAACGGGAAAAAATGTCGAAACCTGCATTCAATCCGAACCCAAGGGCACGGGTGATGCGACACGCTCCGCACTGGATCTTGTTTCTTCAGACCCGGGCGTTGTTTTGGTCGTCTTTGGGGACGCTGCATTTCTCGACCCTTCGACGCTGAGCGCCATGCGTGATGCCTGCGCGGGTGGATCGGCAATCGTTGTGCTCGGCTTCGACACACCCGACCCAACTAATTATGGACGGCTTGTTTGTGACGCGAACGGTGCCCTTCTTCGCATCGTCGAGGAGAAAGCAGCCACGGACGTTGAAAAGAAAATCACTCTCTGCAATAGCGGCGTGATGGCCATCTCCCGCGCATCCCTCCATGACCTGATTGGGGCATTGACTCCCAATCCGGCCAGCGGTGAGATCTATCTCACAGACCTTCCACAGATTGCCCAAGAGCGCGGACTGGCATGCTCAACGATTACCCGTGATATGGGCAATAGCGTCATTGGTGTGGATAGTCGGGCTGACCTTGCCGCCGCCGAAGCCATTTTTCAGAACCGCCTTCGTGAGAAGTTCCTCGCGAATGGCGTCACCATGCATGATCCTGAAAGTGTCTATTTTTGCGTCGACACAGAAATCGGCACGGACGTCACGATAGAGCCAAATGTGGTCTTTCGACAGGGGGTTCGCATTGGCAACAATGTTACAATCAAAGCCTTCTCCCATCTTGAGGGCACAAGCGTTGCCTATCAATGCAGCGTTGGTCCGTTTGCTCGGCTACGGCCCGGAACACAATTGGGACCAGGTGCCAAGATCGGGAATTTCGTCGAGACCAAGAAGGCGAACATTGAGGCCGGTGCAAAGGTCAGCCACCTTACCTATATCGGGGATGCCCGGGTTGGCGAGGAAGCCAATATTGGCGCGGGGACCATCACCTGCAATTATGACGGCTTCAACAAACACTTCACGGATATTGGCGCTGGGGCTTTTGTTGGCTCCAACAGCTCGCTCGTCGCACCTGTCAAAATTGGCGACGGCGCCTATGTGGGGTCGGGCAGTGTGGTCACCAAAGATGTGACCCAGGATGCGCTTGCGGTCGCACGGGGCAAGCAGATGGAAAAATCCGGCTGGGGCGCTGCTTTCCGCAAACGCCACGAACAACCCAACAAGAAGAAAGACTGAACCATGTGCGGGATTATCGGCGTTGTTGGCGACCAGACGGCATCACCTCTTATTCTTGAAGCGCTCAAACGGCTTGAGTATCGCGGATATGACTCAGCTGGGATCGCCACCCTGATTGACGGAGAAATTTTCCGTCGCCGGGCCGAAGGCAAGCTTGCAAACCTTGAAGCCGCACTGAGATTAGATCCGCTGAAAGGCCTCATTGGCATTGGGCACACGCGATGGGCGACCCATGGGGCCCCCGTTGAACGCAATGCACACCCCCATGCAACCGACCAAGTCGCCATCGTCCATAACGGCATCATCGAGAATTTTCGCGAACTCAAAGAAGGTCTGATTGCGGCGGGCGCAGACTTCCAGACCGATACGGATTCTGAAGTTGTCGCGCATCTCGTTACGGCTCAACTCCAGAAAGGTCTCGCTCCGTTACAGGCGGCCAAAGCTGCCTTCGAGATGCTTGATGGAGCCTTTGCTCTCGGTGTCATGTTCCGTGGAGAAAATGATCTGATTGTGGGTGCCCGGCGCGGCAGCCCGCTTGCCATCGGGTACGGGGAGGGCGCGATGTATCTGGGGTCTGATGCCTTCGCGCTCGCACCAATGACCAACAGGGTCACTTTTTTGGAAGATGGTGATTGGGCGGAAATCTGTCAAACCGGCGTGATCATCCGCAACGCATCAGACGAAATCGTCGAACGTCCCATCAAGATCACAGATGCCTCGTCGCAGCTTGTCGACAAGGGCAATCATCGCCATTTCATGGCAAAAGAAATTTTCGAGCAGCCAGAGGTCATTGGCCACACACTCAGTGACTATATCGATCCGATGACAGAAACGGTTCGCCTTCCCAATCTGCCGTTCGATCTGGCATCGGTTCCCAAGATCACCATCGTTGCCTGCGGCACGGCCTCTTTCGCAGCTCATGTTGCGAAATATTGGTTTGAAGAGAAGGCCCGGATTTCGGTTGAGATCGATATCGCCTCTGAATTTAGGTACCGGGAGGCGGCTTTGCCGGAAGGTGGGCTTGCTATCTTTATCTCTCAATCAGGCGAAACCGCGGATACGCATGCAGCACTCGCCTATTGCCGGGAGCAGGGTCAGCACATCATGTCGGTCATCAATGTGACCGAGTCGACAATCGCGCGCGCTTCAGACGTCATTCTGCCGACATTCGCGGGGCCGGAGATCGGCGTTGCCTCAACCAAAGCATTCACCTGTCAGCTTACTGTTCTTGCTATGCTCGCAATCGCAACAGGGCGCGCACGCAATACACTGACCGAGGCAGACGAACATCATCTTGTGCGATCCCTGCTCGAGGTTCCCCGCCACATCTCAGCGGCATTGGCCCATACTGAGCAGCTCGAAGGCCTCTCTCATGCCCTTTCGCGGGCGCGCGATGTGCTCTATCTCGGTCGGGGCACCAACTATCCGATTGCCCTGGAAGGTGCCCTGAAGCTCAAAGAAATCTCGTACATCCATGCGGAGGGCTATGCGGCAGGAGAGCTGAAGCATGGACCCATCGCCCTTATTGACGAAGACGTGCCGGTCATTGTCATTGCGCCAAGCGACCGCTTGTTTGAGAAAACCGTCTCCAATATGGAGGAAGTCATCGCGCGCGGCGGGAAGGTACTCCTGATCTCAGATCAACAGGGTATCGCCAAAGCGGCAGATTCTCCCTGGCAATCGGTTGAATTGCCGACGTGCGACCCCTTCATTCAACCTATCGTCGCCACAATCCCCGTACAACTTCTGGCGTATTATACCGCCGTCGCAAAAGGCACCGACGTGGATCAACCACGGAATTTGGCCAAATCAGTTACGGTCGAATAGGTGTCTGCCCTGATGCCGTGGCGGTTTTAGCCACTTATCGCGACAAATCCCACATCATGCCTTATCCTAAGCAGTAAGAAGTTCCGTGATTCGCCCGTGGCTGGCGTGCATTGGAAAAGGTGGACTTAAGCACGATGGGCAAGGGCACAATGAGCAAGCCCCAGGCGGCGGCAAGACGGAGTGACACGAATTCACTCCGCATTCTGGCCGCGACCGCACTTATCGTCGCGTCTGCTCTCTGGTCTTTCTCATCAAATGCCGCTACCAGCGAAGATGAAGCGTCGGCAATTGCTTCCTTGAATGCAGGAACGGCAGCGATCCAGTCTGGTCGCGCTCTGGAAGCCATCGATTTTCTGAATGCCGCCATTGAAGGCAATCTGCTTGATGCAGAACGCATGGCACTGGCCTACCACCATCGGGGCATTGCCAATCAGAAGCTCGGGCTTGGCGGCCATGCGGTGGCAGACTACACGAGTGCCATCTGGCAGGGTGGGCTTCCTGCAGAGGTGCTTCCGCGCAGCTATTACAATCGGGCCGTCGCCTATGCAGGTATGGGCCAGCAGGGTCGTGCCGAGCGAGACTATGACAAGGCAATTGAGCTTGCGCCTGATTATGCTTCAGCATTTCACAATCGCGGCAATCTGAGACGTCATCTTGGGCGCCATGAAGATGCCGTGGCCGACTATAACCGGGCCCTGACACTGGGCATGCAGCCACGGGCACACCTCACCCATTTTGCGCGGGCGCTTTCATACAATGAGCTTGGCAACAAGTCAGCCGCCCTCAATGATGCTGCGCGCGCGCTTGAATTGAAGGGCGATTTTGAGCCTGCTCAGACCGCGCTGGTGGAATGGGACGATGGCGGGCTCTCCCGCATCGCCACTGCGCCCGCAGTAGCAGCCCCGCTAGTGACGGCCTCAATTCCTGCACCTGCACCGGCGCAAACTCAAGCTCCTGTCAATCAAGCAGCGGCGCGACCCCTTGTGGAAGTGGCAACACCCATTGTCGAAGCGGCAACAGCGCCTGCTCTTATTACACCAACAGCTGATACCCGTTATGCGTCGAGCAGAGCCCTTGATGGCATTCGAGTTCCTGCAGCAGCTTCAAGCCTGGGGCAGACCATTACGCTCACCCCACCTGATGTCGCTGCCATTGAGCCTCAGAGCGGGAATGTCACCGTGCGCCCGCTTTCCCAGGCATTACCGCCACCACGGCCGTCGACACAGAATGGATGGGAGGCCACCGTAACGCGTTTTGCGCAGCCTGTTACCGCGCAGGGTTCTCCATCACGTCGCACCGCCGCCGTACCGACCGCCCCGCCTCTCACAACGGCGTCAATTGACAGCAGTGGGCCCACACCTACGACCCGGGATACAAATCTTCTGGTACCGCCGCGCCAGAGTTTTGCTGCCGCGCCCGTCATTATTGCGCAGGGTGCCTCAGCAACCGCGACGGATGCCAGCCCCGCGCCGCGCGGGTTGCGCGTTCAGATCGGGTCTTTCAGATCTGCATCAGATGCAACTTCTGCGTGGGATAAGACTGCTGCCGCTCATCAAGAGCTTATAGGACAGCGTCAGCCCTATATTGTCGAAGCTGACCTGGGTGAACGCGGCATCTATTACCGCCTGCAGATCGGGCCACTGCATTCGGCCAATGAAGCCAGAACGCTCTGCAACGCACTCAAAGCACGTGGGCAGGACTGCATCATCGCTGCGCGCTGAAGACGCTGACTTCTATGAGGGTATGCTGGGCCGTGTCACGATATAGGCCGCAACCGTCATAAGGATTGCGACAACTCCCAAGACCACAAACAGAGGGGCGCTGGTTCCGAACGCCAACCAAAGAGCGCTGCCGGTCATCATGGTCACAGCAAGAATTTTCGCGCGAAGGGGAATAACCCGGTCCCGTTCCCAGTCGGCGATGTAGGGACCGAAATACGGGTTCTCAAGGAGCCAGCCGTGAAGCCGGGGTGATGACCGCGCAAAAGCCCACAGAGCAATCAGCAGGAAAACCGTGGTGGGCATAATCGGCAGCACGATACCGATAGCACCTAGGCCAACACACACCCACCCAAGAGCCTGAAGCAGGTGCCGGCGGTAGGCACGTTCTGTCTCCACAGTCATCTGGACATACTCACGCAGAATGTTGATTCCAGCTTCCGACACATAGGCCAACTGAGGCCCAAATTCGAGTGCAGGCGGACTGACGCAACGGTTTGTTGGTCTTTTAGCGACATCGCGTCCGCATGCTCCTTATTGTTGTCGAAACCCAAAAACAATCGGTAAACTGTTTTCCAACACCCAGAAACCGGGCTTTTTGGCCTGAAACCATCTGGGACATATAATGTCTATTAGCTTTCAGGGAAGAGACACATGGCGGAAAACACGATCGGTCTCAAGGCCTTTGGCGGATATATTCCTCGGCTGCGGCTTCAACGGAAGTCAATTACCAGCGCGAATGCCTGGATTGCGCCAAACCTCGTTGGCAAAGGCAAGGGCGAACGCTCCATGGGAAACTGGGACGAAGACAGTCTCACCATGGCGGTTGAGGCGGCCCGCGATCTGCTGGGGACCGACGAAGACCGCTCCCACATTGATGCGCTCTATTTCGGGTCCACAACGCTCCCGTTCAGTGATCGGCTGAATTCCGGCATCATTTCAGCCGCCCTGACCCTCAATGAAGGTATTCAAGCCGTCGACATATCATCGACGCAGCGAGCAGGCACAACGGCGCTGCTGCAGGCCCTCAATGGCGTTACGGGTGGTGCTAACAAAGAAGTGCTTGTTTGTGCTGCTGATCACCGCAAGGCACGTGCGGCGAGTGTTCAGGAACTGGAGTTCGGGGACGGGGCCGCCGCCCTGGCTGTTGGTACCGACGATCTGATTGCAAAGTTTATTGGCTCTCACACGCTGACCGTTGATTTCGTGGACCACTTCCGGGGCAGCGGGGAAGAGTTTGACTATGGATGGGAAGAGCGCTGGATCCGAGATGAGGGTTTTACGAAAATCGTGCCCAAAGCGGTTACCGCAGCACTGGAGAAAACGGGCGTAAGTGCCTCTGATATCGATCATTTTGTGATGCCGTGCACATTTGCGCGTCTGCCGCAAAAGCTCGCCAAAATATGTGGCATCAATCCCGATGTGGTTGCCGATCCGCTGGGTGCGGTTTGCGGCGAGACCGGTGCCGCCCACGCGTTGGTCCTGCTGGTTCATACGCTGCAAAATGCCAAGCCCGGCGAAAAGATTATGCTGGTGAATTTTGGCGGTGGCTGCGACGCGCTCATTTTTGAGACCACAGATCTGATCGCGACGATGTCGAACAAGAAGGGCATTGTGGGCTCGCTCGCCGACCGACAGGAAGAAACCAACTACATGAAGTTCCTGACCTTCCACGGCCTTGTGGAATGGGAACGGGGCATGCGGGGAGAGCAGGACAAGAAGACGGCTCTCACAACGCTCTACCGCAATGAAGACACGGTCATGGGGCTTGTTGGTGGCCGCTGTACGGAAACAGGTGTCGTTCAGTTTCCCCGGTCCAGAATTTCTGTTGCGCCGAATAAGCCTGCGGTCGACACGCAAGAGCCTTACAAATTTGCAGATCGCAAAGCGACGATCCTTTCCTGGTCAGCTGACTTTCTGAGCTTCTCCATGAACCCGCCCAATCATTACGGCATGATCGTCTTTGAGGGCGGTGGCCGGATCATGATGGACATTGGCGACGTGACCCAAGGCGAGGTTGATAGCGGCATGGACGTGCGCATGGTTTTCCGCATCAAGGATTTTGACGATCAACGCGGTTTCAAACGCTATTTCTGGAAAGCGGTGCCGATTCGCAAAACCGTCGCGACCGCCCAGGCAGCTGAATAGAAAAGTTCAAGTAACGCACAAACGATCTACCAATATCCGGGGTGGCCCGGACAATCCCTAAGGGAGGGAAGCATGGCACGAGGTATTAAGGACAAAGTCGCAATCCTGGGCATGGGATGTTCCAAGTTCGGCGAACGCTGGGACAGTGGCCCGGAAGAGTTGATGGTCGAAGCCTATCTGGAGGCCATGCAGGATGCAGGTATTGAGCCTACACAGCTCGATGCGGCCTGGTTCTCCACACACATTGATGAGATTGGCACCGGTAAGGGCGGCACACCTCTCTCGGTTGCGCTGCGGCTGCCCAACATCGCCGTGACGCGGGTTGAAAACTTCTGTGCATCAGGCTCTGAAGCGCTGCGCGGTGCGGTCTATGCGGTTGCATCTGGCGCGGCTGACATTGCTCTGGCGCTGGGTGTTGAGAAGCTTAAAGACACGGGTTATGGCGGGCTACCGGTTTCAAATCCTGGCACGCTCAGCCCACAGCTCAGCCCGAACGGCTCTGCGCCAGGCAATTTTGCTCAGCTGGCCTCTGCCTACCGCGCAAAGCATGGCGTCAATAAAGAGGACCTGAAGCGGGCGATTGCGCATGTGTCGGTGAAGAGCCATGCGAACGGTGCCAAAAACCCGAAGGCCCACTTGCAAAAAGAAGTCACAGAAGAGCAGGTGATGAATGCGCCCATGATCGCCGAGCCGCTTGGTCTGTTTGACTGCTGCGGTGTGTCTGATGGAGCGGCGGCTGCCATTGTCACAACACCGGAAATCGCAAAAGCGATGGGCAAGAAGGACATTGTAACGGTGAAAGCGTTGCAGCTTTCCGTCTCAAACGGTCTGGAAAGCCAGCACAATAGCTGGGACGGCAGCTATTTCCACACCGCGCGCATTGCGGCAAAGAAAGCCTACGCCGAAGCGGGCATTGAAAACCCCCGGGAAGACGTCTCCATGATGGAAGTGCATGACTGCTTCTCCATCACCGAACTTGTGACCATGGAAGACCTGTTCATCTCGCCAGAAGGTGGCGCGGTGAAAGACGTGATGGATGGCTTCTACGACGCGGAGGGTGATGTGCCCTGCCAGATTGATGGCGGGCTGAAATGTTTCGGTCATCCGATTGGCGCGTCTGGTCTTCGTATGGCCTACGAGATGTATCTGCAGCTTCAAGGCAGAGCAGGGGAGCGGCAACTGCCTAACCCAAAGATCGGCCTTACCCACAATCTGGGTGGTGCACCGGCACAAAATGTCTGCTCTGTCGCCATCATCGGCGCGCACGACGCGTAGAAGGTCGCCTGATCAAAATGACGAAAGCCGGGCCCAGCAAGCCCGGCTTTTTTGTGCGACGCCGTCTAAACCTTCTTCGCCACGATGAAATGGCTGAGAGAGTTGTGCTTGTCTGCCGTCACGATCTCAAACCCGGCGGCTGTGATCTGAGACTCCAGCTCAATGCCTTTCAGATAGCTGACATAGGGCGCCTTACCGAAAAACTGCATGACGGGGATGGCAAGCCGTATCAGCGGCAACAAGTTCCAATCGCCCAGGCAGGGTGTTTTTGAGATGAGAAAACCACCTGGTTTCAGCCGGTCATGGAGCACCTGCAGGTCTCCTGCGCGATCGTTCAGCAGGTGTAAAATATTGAAACCCAGTACAGCGTCGTAGGGCTGCGATGCGAGTTTCGCGTCGGTCGGGATTGCCTGAACAAAATCGACATTGGTGACATTCCGGGCGACGGCCTTTTCCTTTGCGATCTCGATCATATTGCCGGAAATATCACTCGCCGTGAGCGTTGCCACGCTCGGCGCCAGAAGCAGCGCCGTAGAGCCTGTACCGCAGCCAACCTCCAAAACACTGTCAGTGGGCGACAAATACTTGCGGGCTTCCTCCAGCGTGTGCTCGTAGGCTTCCTGGTCCTTGATTGGCGAGAGGGCATATTTGGCCGCCGTGCGGTCCCAGAATTTTGCATCAGCGGTCATTTAGCGAACTCCTTTGGCCCACAGGTATCATAGAGTCTGCAATGATAAACTGCGGAAATCAGCATCTCTGTTGTGCAAAAATGCACGAGTTGGCTTTGTGCTAAAATCCCCGCCGAGGTCCCATCCTGTTCCCAACTGAAACGGGTTCACCTTTTCCAGAATGCACCGATCCGGCGTGAAACATCTGCGCGGATGTTCATGTGGAAAAAATTATAGTCGTAGATGTGATAGTCACCGCCAAATGTGCCATAGGTAAACCCATTGTCATCGGTCGGCGGCGCGACGATCAACATGCCATCATTGCAGGACGCACCCGTCGCCTGGGCTCGCAGGGCCCGAACGGGCTCTTCACTATCAGCGTAGGGCTGACTTCCAAGGTTTTCAGTGGCCTCTGCCGAGCCACCAAGGCTGCCGGTGATCGGATTGACGCAGGCGATCTTGCGACCATCAATGTGTTGCAGCTTGCCCTCTATCCATATTTTGGTTGTCTCTTTCCAGCCCATGGTTTCCGCCTCTGATGTCACGGAATTCCAATTGAGATAGCAGCCGGTTGTATGAGCTTCACGGCAGGGGCCGACGCCTTCTGCGCCCAACTCCTCAGGGATTGAGAAGCCGACGAGATAAGCCGCCACCATGCGGTTGGCTAGATTTGTGCCAGCAATCTTCTCCTGCAACAATTTCATGCCATGGAGCGAGCCCTGGCTGTGAGACGCCAGAATAAACGGTCGGCCGTTATTCAGGTTCTCGATGTAATAGTCGAATGCCTGGGCAACATCGCCATAGGCAAACTCAAGAGCGCTATAGGCATCAGGCTCTTCGCCCATGAACGCATAGAGCGTTGCCTGCCGGTAGCGGGGTGCAAAGACCCGCGCGCTGCCATTGAACACGGCCGCCTGGTGGCGAAGCACACCATCGTCCAGAAACTGTTTCGTTTCATCGGGTTCGTCATAACGGGCGTTCCACATATCGTCTTGATAATAGGTGGTTGGGTGCACGAAGAAGACATCTACGACGGCTTCAGCCTGTCCATCAAGGGCACCGCTTTCGGGCGGCACCACATCGGCATTGTCCTGGGTTGTTGGCAGAGCTGCCCATGTACCGGGCTGAGAATAGTCAGGTGCGGGTGGCACGTTCGCGACATCAAAGGCAGCAGACGGTTTTAGAAAAAGCCGCTGACCGAGCTTTGGATTAAGATAGAGCGTCAATGCGCCGACCGCGGCAATAACAACCAACCCAGCAAACCCGTAAAAAATCTTCTTCAACATGATCTTTGTCTTCTGCCTTATGTGTTTATGTCTTCGCCATTGGCCATAAAGTCAGCCATCAGGTCTGCCGCTTCTTTGTCTTCCAAAAGCAGTGCTGAAAAGAGGCCCCGTTCTTTAGCACATCCTTCGGCCAGGGGGGTAGCCGTGGCTGATTTGACCAGCGCTTTGGCATCTTTGAGCGCACGCGCCGGCTTGTTCGTAAAGTCCTTGGCGATTTCCAAGGCGAGGGTGAGGGCAGGGCCATTGGACAGGTGGTGGACCATCCCAACATTCGCAGCCTCAGCGGGGTCTAGTGTTTTACCTCTCAGAATAAGCTCCAGGGCGCGGGCTTCCCCAATCACGCGGGGCAGGCGTTGTGTGCCTCCCGCACCAGGAAAAATCCCGATATTTGTCTCTGGCAGACCAATCCGATAATCGCCGGGTTCCGCAATCCGAATGTCACAGCAGAGCGCAAACTCAAAACCGCCGCCCTGGCAATATCCGTTGATCGCCGCAATGGTCGGTTTGCTCAACTGATCAACCCGGTCGAAAAGCGCGGAGATGGCATTGCCTCGTTTCCCGGCTTCCATGAGGCCTGCGGCATCCAGCCCGCTCTTTTTCACCGCAGCTGTCGCGCCTTCGATTTCCCCAACGTCATAGTGACGGATGAAAACGCCCGGCACACCGCCCGTGAAGATGACGGCACGGATCTCCGATTCCCCCTCGATTGTGTCGAGATGAGTCGCCAATTCGCCAACCTGCGCCTGGTTGAGATACCCGCGAGGTGGATTGTTGAAGGTAACAATCGCCAAATCTTCGCGTCGCTCCAGAGAGACCAGGGGACCGCTCATGTGCGGTTTTCCTTCACAGCTTTCTTGTAAGCGGAATACTTGGGTTGATCGATGGCGAGCTTGGTGAGCGTACTCGTCCAGAGATGTTCCTTGAGACCGGGGGTATCAAGCGTGATCTCACCGCTCTCTATCTGTGTACCCAATTTGCGGTTGAGGTCTTCCAAGGTGCCGTCTGAGGATAGGAGCGCCTGCAGACGCGCAAGCTCCAGCGTGTTGGCGGGAGGGGCGGTCTCCAGTTCCCGCCGGACAATGTCGAGCGCATTGGCTGCAACGAGTGCGTGAAACTTCGTGCGGCCGTCGAGTTCAGGCAATACCTGTTCGCGCAGAAAATCGCTTACGACGCCAACGATTTCGAGAGATGTAGGTAAGTCTTGCATAATGTCTCCTCAGTCCGCTGCCAGCAGATATAGCAGATCCATCTCAGTTTCTGATGAACGCCGGCCGATTGCCGCGCGCTCAACCGAGCGATCCATGCCCGTCTTAAAAGCCTCATACATGGTAGTGCACATAACGCCCCATTTGAGGGTGCCAAGCACCTCCCAGAATTTGACGCGGTCGGGATCGACCTTTGGGCCACCGGCGGCTTCGTAGCCTGCGAACATATCTTCGCGTGTGCCAAACCCGCCAACAGGATTGTCTATCCCCCCAAAGCGCCAGGAGTTGACGCAGATCCAGCCCATGTCTTCTATCGGATCTCCGATGTGGGCGAGTTCCCAATCCAGGACGGCGACAACGCCCTCCGTCGCATCAAACATGATATTCCCGTTTCGGAAATCTCCATGTACCAACGTCACGCGATCATCCGCAGGTACGTTGTCCGCCAGCCATTTGAAAGCCAGATCGAAGACGGGGTGGGGATGTCCGTGGGTTTTGTAGACTTCTTTATATCTCTCAATTTCTTCTGTTGCTGGAGAGAAGCGAAGTGTCGGGAGTGAAGAAACCGGAACGGCATGGAGCTTCGCCAGTGCCTCACCGCATTGTCTTGCAAGCTTCGGCCTTACATCGGCAAAGACGTCGCTGCGGACGATTTTGGACCCCAGCGCCTCTCCCTCCACATGGTTCATGATGAAGCCACTGCCGATCCCATCCTCCAAAGTGGCAACATATCTAACCGTTGGCACGACGACGCCTGCTTCTGCAGCGAGCTGGATAAGTTTCGCCTCTGTCTCAAGTCCCACGGCGGTGCCGCTTGCATTGCTGTCGCCACCACCCGGAGCCCGACGGAATATGAGTGGCTCAACCTTTCCCTCCGTGTGGATTTTGAAGGACCAGGTTTCCTGGCTCGCCCCGCCTGACAGCCGTTTCAGATCTGTTATCTCTGTGGTGCCCAGGTGGTGGCCTGCGACCTTTGACAAGGCTTCCGTCAAGTGTTCGGAGGTCTCTGTCATGACTGCGCAAGCCCGGAGGGTTTTCCGTCCACAATCTGGTCCAGATATTCCGACAGCCCGTAACCAACATGACCCTCGCAGCGATATTCGGTCATGCCCTCAGTGATCCGGGTGTTCAGCTCCCGGCCATCGGGCGTCTTGCGTCTATTACGGAGTGGAATGAGAGACATAACCTCACCATCCACCCGATACTCAACGCCGGACCGGGTTTTGATGTCCGCCCTCAAAGACGTTTGATAAAAATTCTCATCCCATTCGCTCTCAATCTTCACATCATCGATCAGATCATAGGCACCATCCTTCAAGACCATGCCACCATGGCGCTCCACGCCTTCTTCGTTGGTGACAATGGAGATCATCATGCCAAAGTCGCGCCCAAAGTTCATTGGCAACCAGCGATACCAGTTGATCGCTTGCCAATGACGCGGGCCCCAGCTTTTGTCGCGCAGACCAAACCCTGACACTGTCCAGCTTTCATCACCAACAGTGATCGTGCCGCTTGCCGCCATGTGCTGTTCGTAATGTGCTTTGGCAAACGATTTCTCAGGATCGATCTCCAGAGATGAGCCATCTTCCTTCACGGCCTCACCGCCAAACATGGGGGAGACACCTTCATAGTTCAGCGAGACCGAGCAGGGCACCGTGGGGTGATTTTTGTACGCTTGCGAGGGGTTGGCCATGTCAAACGGCTTATCCAGCAGCAGGACTTTGCCTTCGTAGGTCACCGTCAGCTTTTTGAAGGGCTCGACGATTTCGACCTTGAGACCGCCAGCATCCATGGCGTCATTGTTCTCGATCTTGGGGCGTCCAAACATGAAGCCGACGCGCCCATCGGGCAGATAGAGACAGACCGACGTTTCCGCATATTGTTCGTTGGGCCGGTTGCCGATGCGAAACCAGCCGCCCACTTTTTTGTCGGGATCGAACATGTTGAAATACATGCTCTCATTGTAGTTCACCGCAGCGTCTGGTGTGTGGGTGTACTCATCCTCTGGATCAAGGCGCATTTTAAGCCCCTTTGCCAATTCAGCCATATCATCCTCCCATTAGATATTCGGTTCGATATTCTTTTCGATTGCCGGCTCGGGAGCAGGTGCAGACCCATGCTGCGCTCACCAAATCGGAGCTGGTTCTTGTCGCCTAAGAAACTCGCCACATATTTCTGACATGAAACGCCTGAAATGGTAAGGGTGACCTAAGGTTAGGTAGAGGCCAAAAAATGACAGTCCCAAATGGGCAAGACCAGCACAGCATCATACAGCCAGCCAAAAGGGCGGGGATAACTTCGCGTCTTCGGACCTATTTTCTGACCGGCCTGGCTGTTGCAGCGCCAATTTGGATCACGATTTACCTGTTGCGCTGGTTTGTTGAGTTCATTGATACCTATGTGGTCGGGTTCTTTCCCGCCCAATATCACCCGGATCAACTGCTTCCGTTCACGGTCCCCGGCATTGGCGTCATTATCGGCCTTGTCGGCCTGACGGTTCTCGGTGCACTTACAGCCAATTTCCTGGGACGCCGTATTCTGGCCTTTGGCGAGCGGCTGGTGGACCGGATGCCGATTGTCCGAAATATCTACAACGCTCTGAAACAGATTTTCGAGACCGTCATCTCACAGAGTGGATCGTCTTTCCGCGAAGTGGGGCTGATTGAGTATCCGCGTCGTGGTCTCTTCGCCCTGGTCTTTGTCACCACACAAACCAAGGGAGAAGTGCTGGAAAAAGCACCGACCGATGACAGCCTAGTGAGTGTCTTTCTTCCGACCACACCAAACCCAACATCGGGTTTCCTGCTGTTCGTACCAAAGAGCGACATCACCATTATGGATATGTCTGTTGAAGAAGCTGCAAAGCTGGTGATTTCGGCGGGGCTTGTTGAGCCACCGAAGGAAGAGGCCGTACCTGCCTTGGATCAACCGGATTCCAAATAGCGGATCGCTTCGTCCCGTTCAAAGAGATAGAGCAGGGTACGCAGTGCCTTGCCGCGCTCTGTTTGCAACATAGGGTCTGTTTCTAAAATGAGCCGCGTATCATCATGCGCAACCGCGAGGAGGTCCGCGTGGGCAACGGGATCGGCCAAACGGAATTCGGGCAAACCACTTTGGCGCGTCCCAAGCACTTCTCCAGCACCGCGTAGCTTCAGGTCTTCCTCCGCAATCACAAACCCATCTTCAGTTTCGCGCAGGATGTTAATGCGCGCCTTGGCCGTTTCGCCAAGCGGGTTTTTGTAAAGCAACAGGCAGCTTGATTTATCCGCGCCCCGGCCGACGCGCCCGCGCAACTGATGCAGCTGGGAGAGACCAAAGCGCTCTGCATGTTCAATCACCATGATGGTCGCTTCGGGGACATCCACCCCCACCTCGATGACCGTGGTGGCGACCAGGATCGAAATCTCGCCGGTCTGGAAACGCGCCATAACCGCGTCTTTGTCAGCCGCTTTCATTCGCCCATGAATGAGCCCGACTTTGTCGCCAAAGATCTCCATCAGGGCCTTGGCTCGATCTTCTGCCGCCGCCACATCCAGAAGTTCGGACTCTTCCACAAGCGGGCAGACCCAATAAGCTCGGGCTCCCGTCTCAATCGCCCGGCCAATACCGGTGACGACCTCATCCAGCCTCGACAAAGGCAGGCCGCTGGTCGTGATAGGTTGGCGGCCAGCCGGTTTTTCCGTCAGCTTTGTCACATCCATGTCGCCATAGACTGTGAGGGAGAGCGTGCGCGGAATGGGGGTTGCGGTCATCACCAGAACGTCTGCTGGAATGCCGCCTTTGGAGGAAAGTTGAAGCCGTTGATGAACCCCGAAGCGGTGCTGTTCATCAACCACAGCAAGGGCCAGATCGTTGAAAGCCACATCCCCTTCAAAAATCGCATGGGTGCCGATCAGGATGTTGATGGCGCCGCTTTCCAGGTCTTCCAGAAGCGACTCTCGTTTTTTGCCTTTGTCGCGGCCTGTCAGCACTTCAAGGCGGACACCTGCGGCCTCACAAAGCGGGCCTAGGCTCGCTGCGTGCTGACGCGCCAGGATTTCCGTCGGCGCCATCATCGCGCCCTGAGCGCCGGTCTCGACGGCATTCAACATTGCCATCAGCGCGACGGCGGTTTTGCCGCTGCCCACATCGCCCTGCAGAAGCCGGAGCATGCGTTTATCTGCCGCCATATCGCCGTCTATCTCGGCGAGCGCCATCATCTGCGAGTTGGTCAGTCTGAAGGGAAGCGCATCAAGCACCTGAGATCTCAGTTTCCCGTCGCCGCGCGTCTCCCGACCAGCTCTGGACCGCATACGCGTCCGCACCAGGCCAAGCGCCAATTGGTTCGCCAGCAGCTCATCATAGGCAAGCCGTGAGCGGGCAGGTGTTCCCGGCTCAAGGTCCGCCGCACTTTCAGGCGCGTGAACGCTCAGCAATGCCTCTTTCCACGCCGGGTATTTCTGCTTCGCCTGCCAGTTGGGTTCCTGCCACTCGGGCAGGGCTGGGACCAATTCGAGGGCTCCGCGCACAGCCTTCGCCATCACTTTCAGTGTCACACCGGCTGTCAGCGGATAGACCGGCTCAATAAGCGGCATTTCGCCCGCATTCTCCGCGGCCACAATATGGTCGGGATGGGGCATTTGCGGATCGCCCTGATAATAGTCGACCCGGCCAGAAATGATCCGCTTTGAGCCTTCAGGCAACACCTTGGCCAGATAGTCGGGGCGCGCCCGAAAGAAGATAAGCGGCATCTCACCGGTTTCGTCTGACACATGAACCCGGTAGGGCAAGCGCTTGTTTCTAGAGGGAATATGGACCCCCACATCGACTTCAAGCGTCGCGATTTCCCCGTCAGTGGTCTCGGCAATCTTGGGGCGATTGCGCCGGTCAATCAGGCTGAAGGGCAGGTGCCACACCAGATCAATCACATGTTTGCCAACGGGCTTTTCCAATAGCTTCTCAAGGCGCGGCCCGATACCAGGCAGGCGCGAAATGGGAGCAAAAAGAGGAAACAGAACTTCGGGCCGCATGAGATTCCATCAACAAGTTGAAAGGGGACCTATCTTACCTTGAGCGGGCTGACAGGGAGAGCAGAAACGTATATATCCTGCGGCGAAAGCGCTATCACCGTAATTGAGGAATTCATGACCGACGAGACGGTAGACGTCCGCCGCAAGCGGCTGCAGTTCCGGGCCTGGCACCGGGGCATCAAGGAGATGGACCTCATTATGGGGCGGTTTGCTGATGCCCATATCCAGGAACTGGAAATGGCTGATCTTGATCAGTTCGAGGCACTGCTGGAGGAGCCTGACGATCAGGTCTATGGCTGGATTGCGAATCGTGACCCAGTGCCGGACGAATATAACACCCCCATTTTCAAACGAATTTGCCTGCTCGATTTTATGGGCGACGCTGCGCCCAAGAAAGGCTGAGACGCTCAGGTGACGCTTCACGACCGCATTCTGACTGCCAAGGGTCAACTTACTGTTGGCGAGACACCGGAGGGTTATGACGCCCTGGTGCTGGCGGATATTGCGCGTGCTTCGACAACGCCCGTGCTCCACATTGCTCGGGATGATGCCCGGCTGAGCGCTTTGGCAGAAGCGCTCGCATTTTTTGCACCTGACCTAGAAATATTGCGTTTTCCCGCCTGGGACTGCCTACCCTATGACCGGGTGTCCCCCCAGTCTGAAGTGATCGCGCAGCGCATGGCGACGCTGGCGCGTCTTGTGCGTGTTGAGGAGGGGGGTAAGCCCCTTATTGTCCTCTCGACCGTCAACGCGGCTCTGCAACGTGTACCTCCCAAGCAGCTGCTCAAAGAAGGCGCATGGGCCGCCGCCGCCGGTGATCAGATTGATCTCGACGGGCTCATTCAGTACCTGACGCTCAATGGCTACAACCGGACCGGCACCGTGCGCGAGCCCGGTGAATATGCGGTGCGTGGTGGCATTGTCGATCTCTATCCGCCAGATGGTAACACCCCACTGCGTCTCGATATGTTTGGCGACACGCTGGAAGCCATCCGGACCTTCGATGCTGAGGATCAACTGACGACAGGCAAGCGTCAGCGTATGGATCTGGTGCCGGTCAGCGAGATTCATTTAGACCCGGACGCCATCCGTCGTTTCCGCGCTGGGTATGTGGCCGCATTCGGCGCGGTCTCGGATGCCGATCCGCTTTACGAGGCCGTCAGCGAGGGCCGCAAGCATCACGGCATGGAGCATTGGCTGCCTCTCTTCCATGAACAGCTGGACACTTTGTTTGGATATCTGGAAGCCTCTCCAGTGAGCCTCGACCAATTGGTTGATGATGCCCGTCAGTCGCGCCTGGAGCTTATTGCCGACTATTTTGAAGCGCGCGAAACAGCGCTGAAGATGAAGAACCTGGAGGGCACCAGCTTCAAGCCGTTGCCACCAGCAGCGCTCTACCTGGACGAGGAAGAATGGACAGCAAATCTGGCAGAACGCCGGGTCCGTATCTTCACGCCCTTCGCCCAGCCTGACAGTGATACGGCGCTCAGCCTAGGTGCCAAAGAAGGACGCAGCTTTGCCCCAGAGCGCCAGCAAGATGGCGTCAACGTGTTCGATGCGCTGGCGACACATATTCGCGGGCTTCGTGCCTCCAAGAAACGGATTGCGCTGGCGAGCTGGAGTATTGGCGCTCGGGAACGCTTACAAGGTGTTCTGAAGGACCATGGTGTTGAAAACACCGCCGCGACAGATGATTGGGCAAGTGTTCTGTCCAGCAATCCGGCAATGGTACATCTGCTGGTACTGGGCCTTGAGACGGGATTTGAGACAGACGACATCGCTGTCATCAGCGAACAGGATGTTCTGGGTGATCGGCTGGTGCGCCGTCACAGGAAGAAGCGGGCGGACAATTTCCTCAAAGAAGCGTCAAGTCTGACACCGGGAGATATTGTCGTTCACGTAGACCATGGGATTGGCCGCTTTGATGGGTTGCAGACAATTGATGTGACCGGCGCGCCGCATGATTGCGTTTTGCTGCTCTACCATGGCGGCGACAAGCTCTTTCTCCCGGTTGAAAATATTGAGCTCTTGTCACGCTATGGCTCTGACGACACGGTCGTTCAGCTGGACCGGCTTGGCGGCACAGGGTGGCAGGCCCGTAAGGCAAAGCTCAAAGAACGCATTACCGAAATGGCTGGCGAGCTTATCAAGATTGCGGCTGCCCGCGAGCTGAAGGACGCGCCGAAATTTGTTCCCCAAGACGGCGCTTTCGACGAATTCTGCGCCCGCTTCCCCTTTGATGAAACAGATGATCAGCTGCAATCCATCGAAGCCGTGATCGACGATCTGGCGCTTGGCCGCCCCATGGACCGGCTGGTCTGTGGGGATGTGGGATTTGGCAAGACGGAGGTCGCTCTTCGTGCGGCCTTTGTCGCTGCCATGGAAGGGCGGCAGGTTGCCCTCGTTGTACCCACGACACTTCTTGCGCGCCAGCATTACAAAACTTTTGTGGAGCGCTTCAAAGGTCTTCCCATTCGGCTTGGACGCCTGTCTCGTCTGGTCACGAACAAAGAAGCGGCAGAGACGCGCGAAGAACTGGCCAGCGGGCAAGTCGACATCATCATTGGCACCCATGCTCTTTTGGCCAAAAGCATCAAGTTCAAAGATTTGGGTCTGCTGATCGTCGATGAAGAACAGCATTTTGGGGTCTCCCACAAAGAGCGCCTGAAGGCGTTGAAGGCTGATGTTCATGTGTTGACCCTGACGGCGACCCCCATCCCCCGGACGTTGCAACTAGCCCTGTCGGGGGTACGGGAACTCTCCATCATTGCGACACCGCCTGTGGACCGGTTGGCGGTGCGGACATATGTGACACCGTTTGATCCTGTGGTCATTCGAGAAGCGATTTTGCGAGAGCATTATCGTGGCGGGCAGAGCTTCTATGTCTGTCCGCGCATTGCGGATCTTGGCGCTATTGAAGAGTTTCTGCGCGAGCAAGTACCTGAGGTGAAGTTCGTCACCGCGCACGGGCAAATGAGCCCAAGCGAACTCGAAGATAAAATGACAGCCTTCTATGACGGCCAGTATGACGTGCTTTTGTCGACAACCATTATTGAATCAGGCATCGACATTCCGTCTGCCAATACCCTTATCATTCACCGGGCTGACATGTTCGGTCTGTCACAGCTTTATCAGCTTCGGGGTCGGGTGGGCCGGTCCAAGTCCCGCGCCTACGCCTATTTCACCACGCCTGCGACCCGCAAGCTCACCGCCAATGCGGAAAAACGCCTGCGGGTTTTGCAATCACTCGACAGTCTGGGCGCTGGCTTTACCCTCGCCAGTCACGATCTGGATATTCGCGGCGCAGGCAACCTTCTGGGTGACGAGCAATCCGGGCACATTCGGGAAGTGGGCTTCGAGCTCTATCAGGAAATGTTGGAGGAAGCCGTTGCGCAACTTCGGGGCGAGGAGGGCGAAGGGTCTGATCAATGGTCACCGCAGATTAATGTGGGCACACCGGTTCTTATTCCCGACCATTATGTCACAGACCTTGATGCCCGTATGGCGCTCTATAGACGCCTCAGCCAGGTTGAGACCCGGACTGACATTGATGCGTTTGCTGCGGAGTTGATCGACCGCTTCGGCCCGCTGCCAGATGAAGTGAATTCTCTTCTCAAAATCGTCGAGATTAAGGGGTTCTGCCGTGCAGCTGGGATTGAGAAGATTGATGCCGGACCTAAGGGTGCCGTTTTGACCTTCCGCGATAATAGTTTTGCAAACCCGGTCGGACTGGTTGAGTTCATCAATGATGAGCGGGACCGGGCCAAGCTCCGACCTGACCATAAGCTTGTCTTCAGGCGGGCGTGGGATCTCGCGGATGACCGTCTGGACGGGTCCTTCAAACTGGCGCGGAAACTCGCGGAACTCGCTCAGGAAACCGTCACTACTTAAGAGCGCCGCGCGATGAAGATCATCTCGTCTGACGTGGCCGGGTTGTATGCACGGCCGCGCCAGTCGCCCAGCACAGAGATGGTCTCAAAGCCTGCTTCGTCCAACAACTCGACGATCTGATCGTTGCCAAGGAAACGCAACACACTTACGGACACAAGAGTCTCATCTGGAAATCTGTATCGGTGCTCGAAGCGGATACGTTCGTTCCGCATGGGCTCTATGCAGCGCGTTTCCTGAAGGACCTCCATACCCTCAACCTCGAAGGTCTGGTCGTAGTTCCAACGGGTGGACCAGTTGACCGCCGGATTGCGGCTCTCGAATATGAACCGACCTCCAGGGCGCAGATGATGATGGATGTTTCGAAGCGCCGTCCTGATATCGTCGTCGTAGAGCAGCACCTGGAACGCATGACCCGTCATGATGGCCAGTGCAAAGAGCCTATGCACCCGGAACTCCTGCGCTCCGGCCTTGATCCACTCAATCTCTGATCCGTGGGGCTTTTCGCGTGCTACATCAAGCATGGCTTGTGTGGGATCAACGCCGACAGCCCGATGTCCCCGCGCCGCATAGGCATCACAGAGAAGACCTGTGCCACAGCCGACATCGAGTATGTCGATCGGCGTGCGCCCAGCAATACTCAGGTAGAAGTCGCGGTCTGCCCCCCACGGACTGTCGAGATCGTAGATAGCCGCCAATCTCGCATGCTTGTAGTGCAGATCGCTCAGGATGAAACCGTCGGTGCCTCGACGAGCCGCTCCTGAACGCGGGCGAACACTTTTGTCAGGGTTTCCACATCCTGCGCCCCCACGACGGAGAATTTGTTTTCAAACAGGAAACAGGGGACGCCGGTCACCCCCATTTCTCGGGCCATGTGGTCTTCATATTCGACGTGCTTGCGATCTGCCTCCCCTGCGAGCAGTTCCTTCACCAGGTTCACGTCCATGCCAATATCTGAGGCTACTTCCACCAAGACCTCGGTCTTGCCGACATCTTCGCCTTCTTCGAAATAGCGTTTGAAGAGCAGCTCAACAGCTTCCATCTGCAGGCCGGCGGTTCCTGCCCAGCGAACAAGGCGATGGCTGTCCAATGTGTTGGGGGAGCGTTTGATTTTATCAAAGGCAAAGTTGATGCCTTCTTTTTCGCCCAGCTCGGAGATCATTTTTCCCGCTTCTTTCGCGCGCTCCGTTCCGAACTTCCGCTCATAATATTTCTGCCGGTCAACGCCTTCGGGAGGAATGGTTGCATCAAGCTGGTAAGGGCGCCAGGAAATCGCAATTTCCACATCTTTGCGGTCCCACGCATTTACAGCCTTATCCAAGCGTCTTTTGCCGATATAGCACCAGGGACATACCGTGTCTGAAATGACGTCGAGTTGCATGGGGTTTTCTCCAAACGATTCAATTTTGTGGCAAAGAGTATGGCCCGCAGGCGGGCTTCACGCAAAAGCTGGGCTTTCACAAGTATTTGTGGGCACTTGACGAGGGTATTCTGAAACATAGGATGCCCGCAAAAGCACACATGAGGAACCAAGCCATGACATTTTCGCCGCCAGCCCCCCAAGACCTCACCGGTAAAGTTGCCATCGTCACCGGCACCACCAGTGGTCTTGGCCGTCGTTTTGCCCAGATCCTGGTGAATGCGGGGGCAGCTGTTGCGATCACAGGGCGACGGGTCGAACGGCTGGAGAGCCTTGCCGCGGAGATTGAGGACATGGGAGGGCGGGCCCTACCAGTTCAACTCGACGTCACGGATGTTCACTCCATCGAACAGTGTGTTCGTGAAGTCGAAACTGAGCTTGGGCATATCGACCTGCTGGTCAACAATGCCGGCATGAACGTGCAATCGGCTGCAGTCGATCTTTCACCGGATGATTTTGATGCGCTGATGTCCACCAACATGCGAGGTGCGTTCTTCATGGCGACCCGTGTTGGCAAGCGCATGATCGAACACGGCGAGGGCGGCAACATCATCAATATCGCTTCCATTGGGGCGCATACGGTTCTGCCCGGACTTGCCAGTTACTGCATGTCAAAAGCAGCCGTCGCCATGATGACCCGATCGCTCGCGCATGAGTGGGCTCGTCACAAGATCAACGTCAATGCGCTCTGTCCGGGCTTTATCGAAACGGAACTTAACAGTGAATGGTTCGAGAGCCCCGGCGGTGAGAAGCAGATCAAATCCTGGCCACGCAGACGGCTGGGAGAAGAGTCCGATCTGGATGGGGCCTTGTTGATGTTCGCATCGCAACAAGGACGCTTGATGACCGGCTCTGTCCTGACTGTCGATGACGGCCAATCGCTGTAAATGAAATCCTCGCAGTTAGCGGGTCCAATTTGTTTGTCAGCACAAAGAAAAACTATCCGTCTATGATTTAGCAGGTGGAAATTGAGCCCGTTTTTCTGCTGACCCAATTGAAAAATACCTGAGGGAAATGCATTGCAAATGGCAAAACTCGGCTTCACCATAGGAAAGCGACTGGCGTGCAATCCTCACTAACCACTCCGCTGTGACAGACTTTAGATAGTTCAATCTATTCATAAAGTGCCAGTTCAATACTTGGTTTTAGAGCGAGAGTGAATTCTCTTCAAATCAGTTCGCGGCTCATACATTGTAAATAGGTAACCTCTACTTTTGTGCTGAAACGATGCTTGTCAGTGCGAGAGGAAGGGCTTTGAAATGTCTTCGCTCTGCCAGGTAGTGGAGGTGGTTGTGTTTAACAGAAGTGTCAGTGACCTGAAATGGCGCGTGCTTGCTCAACTCGAGCGAGAAGACACTAAACTTGAATTTTCAGAGGCGGTCTCTACTCAAGAAAAGCACTACCATTATGAGGGAGAGACTGCTTTTCCGGATACGAAGTTCTGTGTGGCGATCGCTTATGCTCGGAAGAACTGGCGGGGCGCGATCATCCCCAGTTCGAGGAAGCGCGCTACTCGCCTCATTGTGCGCCCCCACCTCCGCTGGGAGTTTCCCCTCTACTTGGTTGGTGGGCACACAGCACTGCCATGGCTTCATGAGATGTTTGAACTGCATGTGCGACGTCAATTTCGCGCCTATGCCGGAGCGATGACCCTAGTCAATAAGGACGTCCGATATGTCGGGCTTGAAGTCGTCATGACAGCACATGACATTCGGGAAAACCCGGCCGCACCTGTCGACATTTGGGATCGGGCGGTCAGTTCCTATTTTGCGAAATCAGAGCGACGGGGCGAAGCCCTTAGCTATGGTGATCTGCAAAGCCCCTTACCAACTCGCGACGAAGCAGCTTTCCGTTGGCCGACCGCGGCAGCGTTTCAACGAAGACCACTTCGCGGGGGCGTTTATAGCTGGCAAGGTGGCGCGCCAAGTGGCTGAGAATTGATGCCGCGTCCACGTCATCGGGATCTTTTGGCACAATAAAAGCGGCAATGACAGATATGTCTGCCCGCACGTTTACTTCACAGACACCGGCCTCCGCGACATTTGGATGCGTTCCCAAGACCGTTTCGACCTCCAATGGAGAGACGCGGTATCCCATGGCATTCATCACATCATCAGCCCGTCCTTCATACCAAAGGTAGCCATCTTCATCGAACCGAGCGAGATCACCGCCGACGAACCAGTCGCCGCGATAGACAATTGCGTCCTCGTCTGGTCGGTTCCAATATCCCAGCATCAGGCCTGGATCTGATCGATGGATCGCAAGCAGTCCAATCTCGCCAGGCGCCATGGGTTGATTGTTATCGCTGTCTTCAACGTCCAGAGTCGCGATACACCGCCCTGGTTGGGGCTTGCCTGGGCTCCCCTCGCGTATTTCCATGTCTGGCCCGGTTGAGATGTAGGTCGAGCATTCGCTCATGCCGAGCGCTTCATAGAGATTGGTGCCGGTTGCGGCTTGCCAATTTTCCAGCAGACCTTTTGAGAGGGCTTCACCTGCCGTCAGCCCGTGGCGGAAGTGGCTGAGGTCGATGCTCGACAGATCGCAATATTTGAGAATTTGTCGATAGAGAGACGGTACAGCCGCAAAAAGCGTTGCCTGATAGCGCTCCAGCAATCGTGGCCAGACCTGCACATCTTTGGGACCCATGAACAGCACCGTCGTCGCGCCATTGGCCCATGGATCGGTGAGGCCAACACCCAGCGTATAGGTCCAGTTGAACGCGCCGGCATGCAGAACAACATCGTCGCTGCCGATGCCGTACCATCCCTGATACATGGGCCGTCGTCCCCAGGCCGCCCGGTGTGCATGCAACACGCCCTTGGGCTGTCCGCTGGTTCCGGACGTGTAGACAAGGTAGCCGGGATCATCGGCGCTGGTGTCTGCGTAATCTGCCATAGGAGCGTGGGTCATCAAGGCTGCAACATCTGCCTCGTCAAAACGCAATGCGCTGCCCGTCGGCATATCAAACTCGTCGGCAATTGCGATGGCACGCGCTCCCGAGTCCAATAAGAGGAAGCTCGCTTCCTCAGTCGTCAATTGAGAGGATGCGGGGAGCGGCACAATGCCCGCCGCAAGGGCGCCGAAAAATAAAAGCGCATAGGCGCTCGTGTTGGGCAGGCGGATCATCAACCGATCCCCCGGTGCGAGACCTGCCGCGATCAAACCTGCACCGACCCGGCGAACCGTCTCATCTAGTTGACCATAGGTCCATTGCTCCGCATTTTCCGGAGGGGCGGTCTCATCTTGAACAACGATGAGGGCCGTTTTCCCCGGTGTCCGCTCTGCACTCGCAGCTAGACAAAAGCGCGCCATGTTGAAGCGCGCGGGCGGAAGAGGGCCTGAAAAAGCTTGGGGTAGATCATTAGGTTTCATAAGCTTGGTCTATAGTGCCAGTAAGAAGTTGCCAAGAGACGGGGTTGGGGTGGTTGCACCTATTGATGTAAAGGCCGGGGGCCTTACACCGGAAGGGTATCAGATGATCGCGGACTCCGTGGGCTGGGATCACCGATCCGTCGGCCAGGCACGCCAGTTGATCATCAACGCCCGCCACATCGTTACCGCTTGGTCTGCCGGAGACCTTGTGGGCATGGCGCGCGCCAGCGGTACGGGTACGCACTATGCCCACCTGTCTGATATCGCGATAGTGCCGAACCTCCAAGGCAAAGGCGCTGGCGGCGCGGTCATGCAACACCTCCTGAAACTCGTGGACCGGGAAATACGGGAAAATGCCACCGTCACGCTTCATGCAACACCTGGAACCGAAGCGTTTTATGAACGATTTGGCTTCAAGCCGTCGGCAACACCTTTTCTGATGACCCGCTCCCGGGACGAATAGGCAGTGCGCCCCTGCGTCATGCCGGATCAATTTTTTGCGCGGTTTACGCCCCCTTCGGCCAAGGGTAAAACCATAGCAACGAACGCAAAATCAGGGAGACAGTTATGGGCAAGGGACCGCTCTCAGGAGTGAAAATCGTCGAATTCGCAGGGATCGGCCCAGGGCCGTTTTGCGGCATGCTGCTGTCCGACATGGGAGCGGATGTTGTGCGCATTGACCGCAAAGGCGGCGGCGGAGGCTCCAAATTTGAAGTGGGTGCGCGAGGGCGTCGCTCAGTTGCGATGGACCTGAAGAACCCAGACGCTGTCGAAGCCTGTCTCAAGCTCATTGAAGAAGCAGATATGCTGCAGGAAGGCTTCCGCCCTGGCGTCATGGAACGACTCGGTCTTGGGCCAGATGTCTGCCTGAAACGAAACCCAAAGCTCGTATATGGCCGTATGACGGGGTGGGGCCAATATGGACCGCTCGCCCACGCCGCTGGCCACGACATCAACTATATCTCTCTTACCGGTGCCCTTCATGCCATCGGGCGCCCTGACGAAAAGCCTGTCCCACCGCTCAATCTCGTTGGTGATTTTGGCGGCGGCGCGCTCTATCTAGCGCTTGGCATGGTTGCGGCGCTGACGAGTGCGCGGACAACGGGCGCTGGCCAGGTGGTCGATTGCGCTATGACTGATGGGGCTGCGTCCCTCATGTCCATGTTCTACGGCTTTACCGCATCTGGCATGTGGAAGCCGGAGCACGGCACCAACCTGCTTGATGGCGGTGCGCATTTCTACGACACGTACGAAACTTCGGATGGCAAATGGATTTCCATCGGCTCGATTGAACCGCAATTCTATGCGCTGCTCCGCGAAAAGGCGGGTCTGAGCGAAGAGCTTTGGGATGCGCAAATGGACCAAAAGCAATGGCCCGCAATGAAGGACAAGCTCACGGATGTTTTCAAGACGAAAACACGGGACGAGTGGACCGCCTTGATGGAAGGAACCGACATCTGCTTTGCCCCGGTTCTGGCTATTGATGAAGCGATGGACCATCCCCACAACAAAGAGCGCGAAACGATTGTTGAGCGCGATGGCGTGAAGCAGCCCAATGTTGCCCCGCGCTTCTCTGGCACACCATCGGAAATTCAGGGACCGCCTCCTGCCGTTGGCGCGCATAATGACGAAGCGCTCAGTGACTGGGGGTTTTCATCAGGCGACATTGATGCCCTGAAGTCATCCGGCGCGATTTAAGTAGAGGCTCCCCTATGTCCGCATTGCCTGGCACAACAGGCCGTCGACGCATCTATCTGATGCGTCACGGTCATGTCGACTATTTCGGCAAAGAAATCCGTGCGGCGGGGGGCGATTTTTCAGTTGTTCCACTGACGCCGCTTGGTCAGGAACAGGCGAAGGCGGCGGGCATCGCGCTCTCCCATGTGGCTTTTGACCGGGCGGTTTGCTCCGGCTATCCCCGCACGCGCCAAACGGCGGAACATGTTCTTGCGGCACAACCCTCAGGAACTGCACCTACGCTGGAAGTTGATGCTGGTTTGGTCGAAGTTCATGGCGGCAGCTATGGCGACATAAAAAGCCGGGCCGAAATGGCGGCAAAGATGGCTTTTCATTTCGAGACCGCCGGAGAAGAGGGCGCCACCCTGTTACCGGGTGGAGAAGTCTTCGCCGACGCGATGGCGCGCAGTGTCGCGTCTGTTGAGCGACTTCTCTCTGAGCCCGACTGGCACACCATGCTGATCGCAGCCCATGAAGGCATTAACCGTCTGATCCTGGGCTGGGCAAGCGGCGGTGGTCTTTCTGCCGTCCGCGCATTTGAACAGGATACTGCGTGCATCAACGTGCTCGATTTCGACATGGTGCCTGATGACAATGACGGCACCCGGATCGAACGGACGATGATTAAGGCGGTCAATTTGACGCCCTATAATTACGTCAAACATGGCATGAACATGAATAGTCTGGAATCGATCTTCGCCCACGACCCGCGCTAACGCTGCGGATTCTGGTTGTCCCGTGACATAAGCGTTTCCCATGCTAGGATTTATCTTCACGTCATTGGAGGAGCGGAGATCATGGGACGCGAACTGCACGGAACGGTCGATCATCTGGGTGACCTCAAGACACCTGCACCAACAATCAAAGGCTTTCACCACATTGCCTACCGGTGCCGCGATGCTGAAGAAACCAAGAAATTCTATGTCGATATTCTGGGTCTAGAACCTGCAGCCGCACTCGCTTTTGACAAAGACCCGGGCGGTGCTGATCGGCCCTTTATGCATCTCTTCTTCAAAATGGCAGACGGCAATTACATCGCCTTTTTTGATGCGCCCAACAGTGCCGATGATGATCAGTTCAACATCAAGGACGGCATTGAAGATTACCACTTCGCCTTTGAAGTTGAGACGATGGAAGAGCAGCAAAAATTCATGGAGCGGTTAGCAGAAGCTAAGGTGCCCTGCGCCGGACCGATCGACCATGAATTCTGCCACTCCATCTATTTCTTTGATCCCAGCGGTCTCGCCTGCGAAATCACTGTGCGTGATGAAAAACACGATGCCATCCTCGCGGATGAAGCCGCTGGTATGGAGAAACACATCCGCGAATGGGGAGAGAAAACCCGCGCCATTAAGCAGGCACGGCTTCAACTCTTCGCGGCGGATTGAGCCGCCCCAAACGACAATGCGCGCCTTAACTCACCCGGGCTTCCGGCCAGAGGCGCAGGAAGTTTTCTGCATAGAAATTGCTTTTGACCTCTTCGGGACGATCTGCGAGATATTTTTCGAATTTTCTGATCGGATCTCGGCCACCCTCAACATGGGGGTAGTCGCTGCTGAAGAGATAGAGGTCTGAATTGGAATCATCAATCAACCGAGATACGTCTTCGTGCGGGAAGGGCGTGAAGCCCATCTGCTGGGTCAGCTGCTCTGACGGCTTACGGTCAAAGCGAATGGATTCGTCCACGCGGCTGTAGATCTTGGTGATGTCATCCAGGCGGCGCAGCATTTCCGGCACCCATCCAGCCCCCAGCTCCACTGCAGCACCCTTCAGGTTCGGGTGACGCTCAAACACACCGTCCATCACCATCATACTGACGAAGGTCTCCGGTGGCTGGTGCATCAGGGCTGCATCCTTGCTGCGCACATTCTCGCCGCCGCCCATCCAGTCCTTCACAGCCTTACGACCGTTATTGCTCCAGGACTTCAGCGCTTGAAGCGGCGACCCTCCCACATGCAAGACGAAGGGGGTCCCACTCTCCGCCAGCCGTGCCCAGAAAGGTTCAAGGTCCACATGCCCTGGTGCAAAGCCAATGGGAGCACGATGTGGCACCCAGATAGCCTCCATGCCGTTTTCCAGGGCGAAGTCCAATTCCTCGATAGCGCAGGCCGGATCATCAAGAGGAACCACGCCAACCCCCATAAGCCGCGCATCATCAGAGCAAAAATCTGCCATATGCCGATTGTGCGCTCGGGTTGCACCGTAGCGCAGTTCTGAGCACGTCTTCGAACTCGGGTGAAAGGGCATCACTACTGAGTGGGTTGCAAACACAAGTTGCTTTTTAAAGCCCAGCATATCCATGGCGACCGTGCGGTCGGTTTTATCAAACGCCCCAAGGGCCTGAATTTCCTTTGACGTGTTGATGAGTGTATCGCCGAGATCAATCATACTTTGCACATGCTCGCGGCTGTGCTTGCCGCCCTGGTCCATAATCACTGCGACTTCTTCGTCGGTGACAAGCGATGCGCTGTAACTGACCTCGGGGATCTGATCACGGAGCTTGGGGTCCGCATACGCCTTCAGAAAATTAGGCAGTTCCATAATGTGGCTGTCGGCATCGTAAAAAGGCCGATCGTCTGGCGCGTAGGTCATGTCTCTTCCTCCCAAATATCTGTTGGAAGAAAGCCTATCTTGAGTTCCCCCAACACGAAAGGAGAACTGCCTCAATGACCCATAATGTGAGCGAATCTGCCGCCTTATGCGGCGGCGTAGGTGGCCTTCAGCCTATCCACCAGTGATTTGACAGATTCTGTGCAGATGATGCTGCCGACCCCATGCCCCGCAGACCAGGTGTTCGCCCAGCGTTTCACCCCAGATTGCGGGTCGGTGAAATCAATCTCCGGGTTCGCCTCCAAAGCGCTGGGGTCCATGCCCGCAGCCATCAAAGATTGACGCAACCAATTTGCATGCACACCCGTCACCGCATTGGTGAGGACCAGATCCTCAATCGTGCTGTCGACGAGCATTTGTCGATAGTCAGCGTGGGCAAGGCTTTCCTCTGTCGCGATAAAGTTGGTGCCCATATAGGCAAGGTCAGCGCCGAGAACCTCAGCTGCCTTGATCGCACGTCCATCGCTGATGCCGCCGCCGAGCACAATGGTTCCATCAAAGAATTCCCGAACCGCCGGAACGAATGAAAACCCTGTCATGTTTCCGGTATGTCCACCAGCTCCTGCGCCGACAAGCACCAGGCCATCAACGCCAGCTGCAGCGGCTTTGCGCGCAAAGCGCACTGAGTTCACGTCTGCGAACACAACACCTCCATAGGCGTGCACCCGGTCCACCACAGTGCGCGGGCTACCAAGGGCCGTGATCACCACGGGCACTTTGTACTTCTCAACAAGCCTCAGATCATCTTCCAGCCTGTTGTTTGACGGATGCACGACAAGATTGGCCGCAAGGGGACCTGCACCTGAAACGTCTCGCAATTGACTGGTGATCTCATCCAGCCATTCCTCCAGAATCTCAGGGGTGCGCGCATTGGGCGTGGGAAAGCTCCCGACAATGCCCTCTTTGCACGCGGCAATAACGAGGTCGGGACCTGAGACAAGAAACATTGGCGCTGCAATCAGCGGCAGTGACAGTTTGTCTTTCAGACATGCCGGGAGGGCCATCGCTACTCCTCCGCCCACCACGTATTGATCTTGTACCCATAGAGAGACGTTTCTTCCGGGTGCTTCAAACGGGCCCAATAAGCGACCCACTGGTCGGGCTGATAAAAGAGGGGAATAACGTAGTCTCCGGAAAGCAGAACCCGATCAAGCGCGCGGACAGCCGCAACAAATTCCTGGCGGTCTCGGGCTTCCAGCATTGCATTGATCATGGCATCGACGGCGGGCTCCTTCACGCCCATATAATTCCGCGTGCCGTCCTGATCGGCAGCTTCGACGCCCCAGTAGAAACTCTGTTCGTTGCCTGGCGAAAGGGACGCGTACCAAAAATTGAAGATCATATCGAAGCTGTAGGTTTGGCGGAGTTGCTGGTACTGGCTTGAGTCCACATAGCGCACGTTGCCTTCAACGCCGATGCTCTTAAGTGTGTCGGAAAAATTGAGGGCCAGACGCTGATCTTCCGGGGTCGCCACGGTGATTTCAAATGCGAGAGGCTCGCCAGACGCGGCGTTGAGCATCACGCCATCTTTAATGACCCAGCCTGCGGCCTCCAACCCTTTGATTGCGGCACGGCGGTTGCTTCTATTGCGCTCCGAGCCGTCGCTCACGGGCGCCACAAAACCGTTAGCCAGTATCTCTTCGTCGACAACGCCAGGATATGCCGCAAGGAGAGACCGCTCCGCGTCGCTCGCAGCAATGCCCGTACTTGCCAGCTCGGAGCCGTCATAAAAACTCTGGGTGCGCTTGTAGGCGCTGTAATAGAAATTCGTATTGACCCACTCAAAATCAAATACCAGCGCAAGCGCCGCGCGCACCTGCGGATCGGCGAAGATGTCGCGTCTGGTGTTATAAACGAGGGCCCTCATGCCCGAGGGCGTGGCTTTGCTGAAACTTTGTAAGGTAATGCGTCCATCGCGCACTGCGGGAACATCAAACCCCGTTGCCCAGCGTGTGGGATCGTCTTCCGGGCGCACATCGTAGAGCCCGGCTTTGAACGCCTCAAAAGACGCGTTGGCATCGCGGAAGTATTCGTAGATCAAACGATCAAAATTATAGTGCCCGCGATTGACCGGCAGATCTTTGCCCCAATAGTCCGGCGAACGCGAATAGACGAGCCGCGCTCCGGCATCAACCTCAGTGATGGTATAGGGACCACTGCCGATGGGCGGCACGAGGCTCGTTTCGGCAAAGGCTCGTGTTTCATAAATATGCTTAGGAATGATCGGCATCAGCCCCATGATCAGCGGCATTTCCCTGTCGCCATCAGGTCCGAAGACAAATCGAACCGTCTGGGCATCGGGACGGACGATCTCCGCAACCTTGGAGTAATAATATTTGTGGTTGGGGCGTCCTTCGTCACGCAGGGTCTCGAGCGAAAACACCACATCATCAACCGTCACCGGCGTGCCATCGGAAAACCGGGCTTCGCCGCGCAAGCGGAATTCAACCCAGGAACGATCCTCAGGTGTCTCAATCGTCTCCGCTAGAAGGCCATAGAGCGAAAACGGTTCGTCATAGGCCCGCGCCATCAGGCTTTCGAACACATAATCGCGTACACCGCCACCGGACACGCCTCTGATGATCAGTGGGTTCAGGCTGTCAAAACTTCCAATGGCTGCAAGCTTGAGGTCACCGCCTTTGGGAGCGTCGGGGTTGGCATAGGAGAAATGTTGGAAGTCTGCTCCATGCAGCGGCTCCCCGTGCATCGCGATACCGTGTCGGGGTTCTGCCATCCCTGCCGCGCTCGTGAGGGCCCAAACAGCCCCTGTGACGGCCGCTACCGCAATTCGTCCAAAACGCATGCCGCATTTCCTCCCGAGTCTCACTATAACAATGCCTTTCCCACGCTTGTCGCGCTTTTTTGGCATGGGTGCAAGCCGGGTGTGCAACTCCGCGCGGGTCGCCTATAATGGATCAAACCACACAGGGGTAAGTGAGGCAATGGAGCCTCAAACCAGAGGAATTTTCTATGTTTGATGTACGGCGCGTTGCAGCTGCCTTTTTTGTTGCTTTGTTTCTTGTTGGCGGGTCGACTTCAGCAAATGCCGAGACCGTCACCGCAGCCGACGGCTCAACAGTTGAGAAATTTGGCAATTGGCGCGGTAAATGTGCCAGCCCTGATGGCACGAATACAATCTGCACGGTTTCCTTTGAAATTCGATCAGAGCAGAGCCAATCAGTTGGTCTTTTCTTTGCTATCGGTAAGAACCCCACCAATGAACACTACGCTATTACGATAGTGCCGCTTGGAACACATCTGCCAAACGGGGTGAAGTTCACCGTGGATGGCACCGAGCTTGCTGCCATTCCCCTGCAAGTTTGTCTGCCCGTCGGATGCCAGTCGATTTCACCGATGGCCGCGGACAGTCTGCAGAGACTGAAGGCTGGCAACAATATGGTTGTTGAATTTCTTGATATTAGAAACGGACCCGTTGCGCTTAATGTGAGCCTGTCTGGAATGACGGCTGCAATCAACTGGCTTGATGCACAATCTCCTAGCTAAAGCGCAATGCCTCAGTCTCGTGATGGCACTCTGATGGTGTAGTAGCCGAGAACTGCTGTGAACAGGCTGAAAGAACCTATGATCAGCATTAGATAAGCAAAGTCCGCGTCGGTCATATTCATCTCCTCGTGATTGAGTGAGGAGAAGAGCCTGTGCACAGCGCTGGTTCATTGACTTAGGTCAACACACACCCCCCACGCGCACGCTCATTTAGCTAGTCTCGGCGCGTGGGTTTCAGCAAGCTGCGGATCCAGGTGAAGATCGTATTATTGCGCAGGAGATAGCGGCTCAGCTTGTCGATCTCATAGTTGAGCGTCTCCATATCGCCCAGCATGTCAGAGCGAAGCCGGAACTGTTGGCTTGGATCCAGCTCCTTGATGACTTTTGCGGGATTACCGGCAGCAATCACATTTGCCGGTATGCTCCGGGTTACGACAGCGCCCGCACCGATGATGGAATTTCTCCCGATGGTGACACCTTTGCCGACAATCACTCTGCTGCCGATCCATACGTTTTCTTCGAGGACCACTGGGGAAAACTTGTCGAGCTCTGCAGTGCGGTCATATGTGTCATGCCAGTCAGAGTCGGAGATGTAACACCCGCTGGCGATCATCGTGTTAGAGCCGATGGTGATCCGCTCAGAAGCAATGATCTGATTTCCTGGGCTTATCAGCACATAGTCGCCGATATGTATTTCACCAACACGGTCTCCGCTGTCCCATGTTGCCAGACGAATCATATTGCCCTTGGCTGCGCGCAAATGTAGGTCACGCCCTGCATAGATTTTGGCGCCCCACAGCTCAATGCCTGCCGGATACGCGGCATCAAGTCCTGGACCAATCGCATCAAACTGTGGCTCAAGAAAACGTCGCACCCGCCATTTTGAAAAACGGTCTCGAATGCGGCGGATGAAATAGGGGCGGGTATCGCGCCGCATAATGTCGTTCCTTTCCGCACCTTCTATGGGGGCGGTTTCGTTGATAGCCCTAGTGGGCTGTCTCGCCGCGCAGGGTGTAGACGCCACCTTCCATCGGACCAAACAGCTTTGCGACATCAGAATGGCCTACTGGATCACCGGTCTCGTCATGCAGCAGGTTTTGCTCTGAGACATAGGCGACATATTCGGATTCTGCATTCTCAGCGAGCAGATGATAGTAGGGCTGATCCTTGCGCGGTCTAATCTCTTCGGGAATCGACAACCACCATTCTTCGGTATTGTTGAATGTGGGATCGACGTCAAAAATCACTCCTCGGAACGAGAAGTATCGGTGCTGGACGATCTGTCCGATATGAAATTTTGCCTGTCTGTCGATCATCATCACTCAGATACCTGTTGATCGGGCCTAAAACCCATCACTGCCCAATTTATCTCGAATTTGGGGCTTTTGATAGCTGGATGAGGATCAGGCCGCAAGCCCTTGAGGAATAAGCTCTTTCAAGGCCCGATATCCAACCATATGAATATTCTCCTTTTTGAGGTGTTCTGCCATTTCCCCGCTTAGGAACATCTCAAGATCCATTACCCGCGAGCGCCAGTCCGGGCAAATCCCTCTCAACTCAGGCGTGTCATGGCTTGGATGGAGAATGAAATAGCTAACATGCCCTGGCTTGATGGAACTGAGCGCTTTCTTGGTTTTTCCCGCTCGGTCTTCTTCATCTGACAGCGGCACGTTCAAAATCCGGTCAAGGGTAGGGATACCAGCACCCTCAAGCTCAGCCACACGCCGGGCAAACAAGGCGCAGCTTTCTGCGTCATAGCCGCCTTTCGACCATTGATCGGCAGTGAGCCGGAGGGCAAAGGGCGGAATGCCATGCTCAAGCGCAAGATCAACAAACACGTCGTACAGTGGGCCATGCATCACCGATCCCATATGAGTGTCGATATGTGTCGGCTCCACGCCCGCTGCTTTGGCATGGGCGATTTGTGCTGCGAGCTCTGCTTTGACGGCCTGCGGATCTGCCTGTGCAGCGACAGCTTCTGAGGTCTTGTGGAACTTCGCCTCTGCGTCGATGAGGCCACCAGTGTGCGCAGCCGGTGTCAGTGGTCCCCAGCGGAAGGGATGCCATTCACTGGTCAGCGTTGCGTGAACGCCCATATCAGCTTGGGGGTTTGCGCGGCAGTAATCTGCAGCCGCATTGAACCAGCCACAAGGGACCATGGCGGCCCCGCAGGAAATACCGCCAGCCTCCCACAGATCCGCAAATGCCGTCACTGAGGCCTGACACATGCCGATATCATCGGTGTGAACCAAAACGACCCGGTCAGTATCTGAAAAACCTAGTTTTTTGAGCACTGGGTTCGGTCCCATCGATCCTCCTCCGATTTTTTTGGGCTACATTAGCTGCATTTAGCCTACATCAAGGTCCAGAAAGAAGCTCCCGGCTCTTGATCCTGCTGCAATGCCACGCAATATACGCCAAACCAAAATTCAAGGCTGGCAGATTTGCCTGCACACCCCAAAACACAGGAAATTTGTTTGATGAGCAACTCAACCGAGAAGCTGTTTTCACCATTCTCCTTCAATGGACTGACCATTCCGAACCGCGTTGTCATGGCGCCGATGACCCGGAATTTTTCTCCCGGCGAAGTTCCTGGCGCCGATGTGGCTGCCTATTACCGCCGCCGGGCAGAAGGGGGCACGGGTCTCATCATCACTGAGGGAACAACTGTCGGGCACCGCGTTGCCACTATGGCTGATAATATTCCTGCCTTTCACGGGCGAGCTGCAATGGAAGGGTGGAAGAACGTTGTCTCCGAAGTTCACGAAGCCGGTGGCAAAATTATGCCGCAGCTCTGGCATGTCGGTACCATGCGCAACCAAAAGGAAGCGCCAAATCCAGAGGAGCCAAGTGCAGGTCCATCAGGGCTTTTCGTTCCCGGAAAATCCGTCGCTGATCCGATGACGCCGGAAGACATTCAAGCGTGCATCGACGCATTCCGCCGGTCCGCTGCCGCTGCACGTGAAGCAGGCTTTGACGGCATCGAACTTCATGGCGCCCACGGCTACCTGATTGACCAGTTCTTCTGGGAAGGCACCAATCAGCGTGATGATGAATATGGCGGAAAAGATGCGGTTGCGCGTACCAAGTTTGCTGTCGACATCATTAACGCTGTCCGGTCAGAAGTTGGCGATGACTATCCACTTATCCTGCGGTACTCACAGTGGAAGCAGCAAGACTTCGACCACAAGATCGCACCGACCCCTGATGAGCTTGCGGCCTTCCTGAAGCCCCTGTCCGACGCGGGAGTGGATGTCTTCCATTGCTCAACGCGGCGTTTCTGGGAGCCGGAATTTGAGGGCTCTGACCTCAACCTCGCTGGCTGGACGAAAAAATTGACTGGCAAGCCAACCATTACCGTTGGCAGTGTCGGCCTCTCGGGCGAATTCATCGCGGCGTTTGCGGGCGAGGGCTCTGAGCCAACCAGCATCGATAAACTGCTGGATCGTCTCAATGCTGATGAATTCGACATGGTCGCTGTTGGGCGTGCACTGCTCGTTGATGCAGAGTGGGCAAACAAAATCCGCGACGGTCGGGCTGATGAGCTCAGAACCTTTACGCGCGAAGCCATGACTGAACTGGCCTAAGTACTGGAATGGAGCCGCTTGATCAGCGGCTCCATTCCCCGACATCCCATAGCGCTCTATTGTTCCTGCCCGACTGCCGGTTTATACATGGTTGAGAGGTAGAAAGCCTCGTAACCGGGCACCTGGGGATACCTTGTCGAATTCAGCGCCGATAAACCTACCTGTTCGTATTCTGCGTCCCAAAACCATCCTGATTTACACCTGCGAGGAAGTCATCGGGGACGGGATACTCAAGCTCAGCTTCGCCCAACAGGTTCGGCAGCGCTTTCCCGATGCCCACGTCACCTGGCTCGCAGGCGTTGGTAAAACTGTCTATGCCAGCATCCTGAAACCTCTCGCAGATCGCTTCATAGATGAAGTCATCGAAGAGGCAGGCATTGGGGACAAAACACATCAACTACTGACGAAATGGTCGCCGCTCCCCGGACGCCGGTTTGATCTCATCATTGATACGCAGCGTCTTGTGGCGCGCACAATGATCCTGAAACGCATTCCGCACGGTACATTTCTGTCCGGCACCGCTGACTTTCTGTTTTCGGACATCAAACCTCCCAAAGATTTCGACTCTGATCCGTCTTTCGTCGGCAGCTTGATCGATATGCTGGACCTCGTGTCTGAGCGACCAGAAGATGAAGGCGCGAAAGTATTTCAGCTCTCCGCTGAGCATCAACGCACTGCAGCCGCATTGCTGCCGTCTGGTCGTGTCTATATCGGGATTGCTCCTGGCGCTGGCGACAGGAGAAAACTCTGGCCGGTAGAACGATATTTCGAACTCGCTCGCAAGCAGATTGCGATAGGGCGTGTTCCTGTCTTTCTTCTGGGTCCGGACGAAGCAGATCTTGTGGCGGAAGTTCGCCGAGAAGTTCCAGACGCTCTGTTACCGGAATGGGATCGTACAGACGCCTATCCCCACATTAAGGGTCCGCTGCTGGTGATGGCTCTTGCGGCACATATGTCTGCTGCGATCGCAAACAATTCGGGCACCGGGCACATGCTTGCCGTTGGGGGCGCGCCGCTGGTCTCCATCTTCACACGCCATGATCCCGCCAAATATGCCGCACAGGCCAGAGGATTGAAAATCCTTCACGCACTCAGAGATTATGGTGTTGACGACGCGTCGCGCATTCCGCTGTCAGCCGCCCTTGATGCGATTGATACGTTCATCAAATATGAAGAGCCGCTGGTCTCATAAGGTTGAGTTAGAGGCCGTAAGCAGTCGCCAGCTCCGGATCTCTCTCAGCAACACGCTTGGCCAGATCGACGATCACCTTTGCCTGTTTCCAAGTGGCATCATCCTGCATCTTCCCGTCAAGCATGACAGCACCTGTACCATCTGGCATGGCTTCGAGAATACGGAGGGCAAACTTCACTTCGTCAACATCAGGGCTAAAGACTTTCTTCGCGATATCGATTTGTACAGGGTGAAGAGACCAGGCCCCGACACAGCCGAGCAGGAATGAATTGCGGAACTGCACTTCGCACGCGTCCGTGTCCTGAATATCTCCAAATGGCCCGTAGAAAGGCCGAATGCCATTCGACAGGCAGGCATCAACCATTCGGGCGACGGTATAGTGCCAAAGGTCCTGCTGCGCAAAGACCCGCGCGGTCCCATCTGTCTTGGGATCTTCAATCACACCGTAGGACGGATGACCGCCGCCAACGCGGGTTGTCTTCATGCCGCGAGACGCTGCAAGGTCTGCAGGACCCAAGCTCATGCCATGCATGCGCGGGCTTGCCGCTGCGATCTCATTGACGTTCTTCACGCCTTGCGCTGTTTCCAAGATAGCGTGGATCAAAATGGGTTTCTTGATGCCATGCTTCGCCTCAAGCTGTGCGAGCAGTTGGTCTGCATAGTGGATATCCCACACGCCTTCGACCTTGGGCAGCATGATGACGTCAAGCTTGTCCCCGACCGCGCTGACGATCTCAACAATGTCGTTCAGTGCCCAGGGACTGTTGAGCGCATTCACGCGGGTCCACAAACCTGTGTTCCCAAATTCATTTTCGCTGGCCACTTTGATGAACCCAGCGCGCGCCGCTTCCTTTGCATCAGCCGGGATCGCATCTTCCAGATTTCCCAAGATCACATCGACCTGCGAAATGAGCCCGGGGATTTTCGCATGAACCTTTTCGTTATGCGCCGGGAAGAAATGGATCATCCGTTCCAGTGCCAAGGGCAGCTCACGGAAAGGGGCCGGAGCACCGATAGACAAAGGCTTATAGAAAGACGTAGGAAGTTTCATAGGAGTCCACATGTTTGGTGTCGATGTGCGGCGCAGCATAGTCTCGCCAGAGCGTTTTCGCCAGCCGCAATTTTGTGATCAAAATCAGGAAGTTAGAGCTTCCAGCTCGCTCGCGATGGCTTGTTTGAACTCGGCTGTTTCTGAAACCCGGTGCTCACCGCGGGTATAGGCTTTCGCATTTTCGAAATAGAAAGCCGCATTCATGATGTTGGCGGTTGAATTGTCGCGCTCTTTGACAACCTTTCCCGGTGCTCCCATGACAATCGAATTGTCGGGAATGATTGCTCCTTCCGTCACTATTGTATGACCGCCAATGATGCAGTTCTTCCCTATTTTTGCGCCATCCATGATCGTCGAGTTGATCCCGATAAGGCAATTGTCGCCAATTTCCGCGCCGTGGATCGTGCAGTGATGGGTGATCGAACAATTGTCGCCGATGATTGTCGGTGAATTGTTTCCCACGTGGATCATCACGAAGTCCTGGATATTCGTTCGTTTGCCGATGCGCACTTCATACATTTCGCTACGAATAACAGTGTAGGGCCAAAGTGACGCGCCTTCGTCAATGAACACTTTGCCGTAAACCAGTGCTGTTGGATGGATGAAGGCGGGGCTATTCAACTCAATTCCGGGACCAAAGTCAGACATGTTCATTCCTCATGTTTCTTGTTTTTTCAAATTTTGGTTTTGGTTTTGGGAGATAGGACCGGCGAGGGCCAGCGCGCCCAGCCCCACAATGGATGCAGCCGCACCGTAGAGGTAGGATGCGGCGTATCCATTGGCTGCTTCGTAGACCAGACCATAGACCGCCGGACCACTTGCCACACCCAGCGTCGTAAATAACTGGGATGTTGAATAGATGCGCGCATAGGCGACCGTTCCAAATGCCTCTGCGATCAGAAGGGGTTGCATCATCAAGAGATTGCCAACAGTCGTGCCGAAAAAAGCGGCGACAAGCAATAACGTCACTGGTGTTGCAGCGAACGCATAAAGGCTGAGAGCTGCTGCCTGACCGATCAACAGTCCGCTCATGAACAGCCTTGATGAGATATGGGGCAGGGCCCATCCACCCAGCAGACGCCCCGCGATGCTTGCGCCCGCCATGACCGAGATGGCAAGGGCCGCGAGATCTTTGTCTTCGGACCGCCCGGCAACGAGCGAGAACTGGTGCGCGATGGACCCTACTTGCGCCATCATGGAGGCCATGAACGTAATCGTCGCGAAGATAAAAAAGCGACTTCGAACAGCCGTGTGATAGGGGACACCCTTAATCAGCGGCTGACCATCTGCCCCTTGTTCTCGCACATCATCGCCGTCGGGGGCCAATCCCATTGCAGCAGGGCTGGGTCTGAAGAGAAGAACCGAAATCGGGGCTATGCCGAAGAACAGACCAGCGCCGAGCCACGGAGCTGCGCCGCCAAGTCCCAATTGTTCAATCAATTCCGCAGAAAGAGGTGTCAGCAAAATGCCGCCGAGCGAGAGACCTGTGGAGGCAAAAGAAAGCGCCACCGATCGTTTTCTTTCAAACCAGCGGGCCACCAAGGTTGTGCAGGGCAAGAGTGCGCAGGCGGAATATCCAATGCCAAAAAGGACATAAAAGAAATAGAGCTGCCAAAGCTCATTGACCATGCCCGCTCCGGAGAGCACCAGCCCGGAGAGAAGGGCGCCCCCTGCGATGGTCCAGCGAGGGTCATAGCGTTCGATCAACCAGCCGACACCCAGACCAGAGATACCCGAAGCAACAAAAAAGGCCGCCGTTGCGCCGGATGTGTAGCCAACTGAGAAGCCGCGCTCATCAACGAATGCCTCAAGGTAGACAGACAGATTGTAAAAGCCAAACCCTGCGGAAACTGTCATCACCGCAAATGCTGCAAAGACAATGTACCAGCCATAAAATATCGGAGACTTGCCCGGAGGCGTACCTGCCAAGGGCCGACCTGATGAGGTGTTTTCTGTCATTTATCTAACGCGTAAGGGTGATAAGGAATTTCGATATCTTAGTCATATCAGACCCACCCAGTGTGACGAGAGCCAATTTGATGCCAATCGGCGTACAACCTGCAATTCGGTTTGCGAAACTGTAGCCCTTCCTCACAGGTTCGGTTAAGACTCTAGGCAATCAAAAAAAATGACAATCGAACGGGAGCGCTGTCACATGAAACTCTACAATTCCATTGGTCCAAACCCACGCGTCGTAAAAATCTTCATGGCTGAGAAAGGCATTGAACTGCCCTTCGAAGAGATTGACATTATGGCTGGCGCGAACCGTCAGGCTGAATATCTCAAGGTCAATCCGGCAGGCCAGCTGCCTGCGTTGCAGCTCGACAATGGCGACATCGTGACCGAGATCACGGCGATCTGCGAATATCTGGAAGAACATCAGCCGTCGCCTGCTCTGGTGGGCACGACAGCAGAAGAACGGGCGGAAACACGCAAATGGGTCCGTCGCGTGGATCTGGGTATCTGTGAACCCTTGGCGAACGGTTTTCGCTTTGCAGAAGGCCTGCCCATGTTCAAAGACCGGTTCCGGTGCCTGCCAGAAGCAGCGGACGGGTTAAAGGCTATCACGCAAGACAAAATCAAATGGCTGGACGAACAGCTTGAAGGAAAAGAATGGGTTGCAGGCGACCGGTTTACACTTGCTGACGTTCTTCTTTTCGGCTTCCTGGAGTTTGGTGCCTCTGTTGGTCAACCGTTAGACCCGAACAACAAGAATGTTGTTGCCTGGTTTGAACGCGTCCAGGCTCGACCCAGCGTCGCTGCAGCGGCCTAAGCGCGCAATATAGAGGCCGGGTTCATCCCCGGCCTTTTTCATCTAAGCAAATAATGAGGTCGGCCATGAACGAAGAAATTCTCTCCATCACAACATCCGATGGCGATATGGAGACGCTGGTTGTTTCCCATGATGGTGGCGCGCGGGCGCCCGTGATTATCTATATGGACGCACCAGGTATCCGCGAAGAGCTTTATGGGTTTGCAAGACGAATAGCAGCCGAGGGGTACACCGTTCTTCTGCCGGACATGTATTATCGTCTTGGACGCCTTAGGTTCGACATGTCGAGCGCGGATGACGCTGTTCGACAGGAAATGTTTGGCGCTATGCGCTCGCTGAACAATGCGCTTGTGATGTCAGATACATCTTCGATGTTGAATTGGATGGCTGGCGATGCGCGCATCAAAAACGGACCTGTTGGGTGCATCGGCTACTGCATGAGTGGGCAGTATGTCGTGAGCGCGGCAGGAACTTTTCCCGACCATTTTGCGGCCTCCGCTTCACTTTACGGTGTTGGTATTGTCACCGACGCGCCAGGCACACCGCATAAGCTTGCGTCATCCATGAAGGGCGAGCTCTATCTCGGTTTTGCTGAAACCGATGAATGGGTGTCGGACAATGTCATCCCGGACCTGAAAGCCGAACTGGATGCACACTCGGTTTCTTACACGCTCGATGTCTGGCCGGGCACTGGCCACGGCTTTTGTTTCCCCGAACGGGATGCCTATGTGGAAGGCGCTGCGGAGCAAGTCTGGACAAAAGTTTTTGCCATGTACAAACGCCGACTTGGCTAGAGCATCAATTCGTAATGCAACTTTACTTCTTTGCCGGCCCCACGATAAACTGCAGACAAGACGGCGGGGTAGGTTCATTGGGAGAGTGTTTGTGCGTCATCTGGTTCAGGTTTTTATGCTGCTCGGCGCAGCGCTGATTTTTTCCTCTTTTGCAACATCGCAAGCCGATGCTGAGGACATCTATGATGAATTGCGCCATTGCCTGGACAGTGCCACCCAAGGCAACCCTGCTGAGGGTGAAAACTGGTGGAACCGCCGGAGTGCTGAAGAACAGAAATACATGATCGAACTGCCCTGCGAAGAGAAGTACATCGTGGCTGTCTGCGTGTTTCTCTACGAGCCAGACCTAAAGGGGTGCACAAATAAGGGCGTTGCACGCTTTAGAGCGGATCGTCATTGCGCAGCGCAAGGTCATGAGATCCTGTCTGAGGAAAGAGCGGCCTGTTCACGAGAGTACGTGGCGAACTTCAAGCCGGTGTTCTAAACTCCCCAAATGACAGACCTTCCTCCTTCTGACTGGGAGTCGCCCGCAGCGATTACCCTGGGCAAAAAAGTGCTCGAGCTCGACCCAGAGCGCGGCTACATCAAAGCCTCTTTTTTTGCAGGCGAAAATTTCGTCAACCGAGGAGGCCGCATATACGGTGGTTTTCTTGCCGCCATGCTTGACGGGCTCTGTGGTCACGCCGTGCGGTCCACCACGACCACGCCGGTGCCTCAAGTCACCCTTGAACTGAAGACGAGTTTCCTTGGCCGAGCAGATCAGGGCACTTTGATCGGTGAGGGCTGGGTTCGCCATCGCGGCAAGTCCATTGCTTTTGCAGAAGCTGAACTCCGCCGCGAGGACGGAGAGGTGGTGGCCCGCGCTAGCGCCACATTTAAACTCGGACGCCCCTCTCAGCCCTCATCCTAGGCCAAACTATCTTTCGAATAATTTCGATGCGCCGCCGAGCAGCGAACCTTCACCTTGATCGGTTCCACCAGCAGTTGGTGCATGCTCTAGCACGCGATCGGCAAGACGTGAGAAAGGAAGGCTCTGCAGCCAGACGGTGCCGGTCCCCTGCAGCGTCGCCAGGAACATGCCTTCGCCACCAAAGACCATGGACTTAAGACCACCTGCGCGCTCGATGTTGTAGTCGAGGGAGGGTGTGAAAGCAACAATGCAGCCAGTGTCCACGCGCAGCTTCTCGCCATTCAGTTTCTTCTCAACAATGGTGCCCCCCGCATGCACAAAAGCCATGCCGTCACCTTGAAGTCGCTGCAAGATGAAACCTTCTCCACCGAAGAAGCCAGCGCCCAGTTTTTTCTGGAAAGCAATGTCAATGCTCGTCCCCAAAGCGGCCGCGAGGAATGAATCTTTCTGACAGAAGATCTCACCGGTGAGAGCCTGATTCAGTGCAATGATTTTTCCGGGGAACGGGGCTGCAAATGCAACACGCGCCTTTTTGGAGCCCTGGTTGGTGAAGTGGGTCATAAAGAGAGACTCACCGGTGAAGGACCGCTTCGCCGCTGAAAAGATTTTTCCCATAACCCCTTCGTCGGGCTTCGATCCATCGCCTAGACGGGCTTCGAATTCGATCCCGTCTTCCATGTAGTTCATCGCACCGGCTTCAGCGACAACAGTCTCACCTGGATCGAGTTCAATCTCGACCAGCTGCATATCATCCCCGATAATCTCAAAATCCACTTTGTGACAATTCATTTTCTATCTCCCAGTTACCTGCTCACCACGTGTCTATGAATGACCGCTTGGCCTGCGCACCCGACGATCTGAGTGGAAGCGATTTCAGTCCACGCATCACCCAATGGCGTGTCTCGAGAGGATCAATCACACCATCAATCTCCAAGAAGGAGGCCATGTTGATGGCCTTGCCGTTGGCATAATATTTGGCGACCATTTTCTCAAAGAATTCCTGGCGCTCTGTTTCGTCTTCGATGGCTTCCATCTCTCTGCGATAGCCAAGGCGAACGGCCCCCTCCAGCCCCATGCCCCCAAATTCACCAGTCGGCCATGCCACATTGAAGAACGGTGCGTGGAATGTGCCGCCTGTCATGGCCTGTGCGCCAAGACCGTAGCCTTTGCGAAGCACAATCGTGAAGACGGGCACCGACATATTGGCTGCCGTCACAAACATGCGCGAGACGTGTCGTACTTGTGCCGTTTCTTCAACCTCAGGCCCTACCATGAAGCCCGGCGTGTCACAGAAGGAGAGGATAGGCAGACCAAACGCATCGCAGAGCTGCATGAAACGTGCTGCTTTGTCCGCGGCGTCCGCGTCAATTGCGCCACCCAGATGGAAAGGATTGTTGGCAATGAGGCCCATAGGCCGTCCCTCAACGCGAATGAAGCACGTTAGGATTCCGATCCCAAAATCTTTGCGCAGCTCAAGCACACTATCTTTATCCGCGACGGTATTGATGACAGTTCTCACGTCATAAGCGCGCAGGCGGTTCTCGGGAATTAGATGACGAAGTTCTCGTTGATCTGCAGCTTCCCAGTTTTTGAGCGCGCCCTGGAAGTAGGAAAGATATTTTTTGGCTGCGGCGACACCTTCAGCCTCATCGGCGACCGCTATGTCCACGACACCATTTTTGGTTTGAACATCTATCGGTCCAATATCCTCTGGCTTGTAGGCACCAAGTCCACCTCCTTCGATCATGGCAGGGCCACCCATGCCAATGTTGGAGTCAGCTGTCGCAATGATCACGTCACTGCATCCAACCAGCGCCGCATTTCCCGCGAAACAGCGCCCGGACACGATGCTGATGACGGGCACAGTGCCGCTGAGCGCGGCGAAACTTTTGAACGTGGGAACATCCAGCCCTGCAACACCGGCAGTATCTGTATCGCCGGGGCGGCCGCCACCCCCTTCGCCAAAGAGAATGAGCGGCAGGTTCCATTGATGAGCCAGACCCAGCATGCGGTCGGTCTTCTTGTGGTTCATGTGACCCTGAGTGCCGGCGAAAACGGTGAAGTCATAAGCCAGGACCATCGCGCGCGATGCGTCTTCGCCAAAATCGTCTCCATTGATTGAGCCCACGCCGGTAATCATCCCGTCAGCGGGGCTCATCTTTATCAGATCTTCCATGGACCTGCGACGACGTTGGGCGGCAAGCGCCAGGGCGCCATATTCAATGAAGGAGTCTTCATCGCACAGATCATCAATGTTTTCCCGCGCCGTTCGCTGATTGCGGCCCCTTCGGCGTGCGACGGCTTCAGGACGGCGTTCATCAAGGCCAATCGCATGGCGCTCGATTACCTCTTCCAGATCAGGCCGTATGTAATCAAGATCGACTTTCGCATCAGCTGCACTCTCTGACATGCCGACATCGCGTTCTTCAATGAAAAGAAGGGGAGAGCCCTCAAAGACAGTGTCATCCTGTTTTGCAACCACCTGACGGACGACACCGCCCGTCGCTGCGGAAACAATGTGCTCCATCTTCATCGCTTCCAAGATGGCTATCTGCTGGCCGGGTGCGATGCTGTCGCCTTCCGCCACATCAATACTCACAACCCGTCCTTGCAGGTGGGCGGGCAGTGGGGTCGTGCCATCTGGTCCCGTGGCCGCAATGGTTGCGACCGGCGCTGCGTTGCTCTCACTGGTCATCGCAAACCGGTTCTGATGCACCGCCTCTTTCGTCAACTCACTGGCATGGTCAGCGATATAGGTTGTGTAAACGTCATTGGCGACGAAGGCTGCGGATGCCAACAAGTTGCGGTGAAACGCAATGTTGGTTTTGACCCCTTCGATTTTGAATTCCGATAGAGCCCGCGCTGCGCGTTTTACGGCATCGGGATAATCCGCGCTTGGTGAAGTTACGATCAATTTTGCAAGCAGAGAGTCATAATGAGGGCTGGTTGTGTACCCCGCATAGCCAAATCCATCGACCCGCACACCGGGCCCACTCGGTGGCTGATAGGCGGTGAGTGTGCCGCCAGACGGAAGTGCCTCACCGTCGGGGCTCATGCTTTCCATATTGATCCGAAGTTGGATTGCATATCCTCGCGGAGCAGGCACTTCACCAAGGCCAATCGCTCCAAGCGTTTTTCCCGCCGCAATACGCAGCTGGGTTTTAACAAGGTCAATACCTGTGACCTCTTCCGTCACCGTGTGTTCAACCTGAAGACGCGGGTTGGTCTCCATGAAAGCAAAACTCTCGTCTTCCATATCCACCAGAAACTCGAACGTGCCAATATTATCGTAGGCGGCCTCCTGCGCGAGTTTCACGGCTGCATCCGTCAGCTTCGCCCGCAGCGCATCGCTTAAGGTGGGGCTGGGCGCCACCTCCACCAGCTTCTGCCGCCGACGTTGGAGGGAACATTCACGCTCACCCAGATGGATGACCGTTTTTCCGTCCCCTACAATCTGTATCTCGATATGACGCGCGCGGGTGATCAGCCGTTCGACATAGACCTCCTCATTCCCAAAGGCTGACTTCGCTTCTGACTGGCACCTTGCATAAGCTTCCTCAATATCTGAAGCGTCATGAACCGGGCGCATGCCACGGCCGCCGCCGCCTGCAACCGCCTTGATCATCATCGCCGCATTTGAGCCGAGACTCTCAAAAAACGCCTTGGCTTCCTCAAGCGACGTGGCGCCATTGGTGCCGGGCAGGAGAGGCACGCCAACTTGTTCCGCCAGCGCGCGGGCACGGGCCTTATCTCCAAAGAGTGCCAGCGCCTCGGGGTTAGGGCCGATGAAGGTGAGACCCGCATCTTTACAAGCGCGCGCAAATTCAACGTTCTCGCTCAGGAAACCATATCCTGGGTGGATGGCGTCGCAGCCAGCCGTTTTGGCGGCCTCAATAATCTGTTTGCCGTCAAGGTAGGCGGGCACCCCGCTGCCAGAAAGGGCCACCGCTTCGTCTGCAACACTCACATGGAGCGATGTGGCATCATCTTGGGAATAGACCGCGACAGAGGCGATCTCCATTTCTGCTGCTGCACGTGCAATACGGACCGATATTTCGCCACGGTTGGCGATCAACAGTTTCTGAAACCCCATGGAATGTTTGCCCCGTCTGATCTGCGGATCGGGGCTCAGGCCCTCGCCAGCAGTTTTTATAAATGTCGATATGACAAGCTATCAGAAGGAGGGCTGAAAGAAAAAGGCGGCACCCGCAGGGGTACCGCCTTCTTCATCGATATTGAGGGAGAGACTTAGGCTTCAACCTCAAATGTCAGACCCGCATTGGCGCGCAGGCGGTCAATAATCTCCATGCCAAAGGCGGGAGCCGATGTCCAGATACCGCCCGGCAGGTCCGGCACGTTCTGGATCAGGCAAACCGCACATTCAGAGATGATTTTTGACGTTGAGCCATAGCCCGGGTCTTTGTCACCCGTCACGCCAACTTTGATGGAGGCTCCATCAGGCATTTCGCCGACGAAGAGCACATCATAATTGCCTGCTTCGCGTTCTTCTTTGGACGGGCCTTCGCCTGGCTTGGGACCATCATCACCACCGGTAATGTCTGTCGCTGCGATGGCTTCTGCCGTCTTTTCGCCGGTTTCGCCAGGTCCAGCCAGCATCATCTCGTCATACTGGAAGTCTTTGCCATAGGCACCGTCGAGCAGGAAGTTGGACCGGTGCACGTTTTTCGTATTGATGACGGCCATAAAGAAGGGGGCGACCCACATGTTCACGGCTGGATCTTCATAGGATGTCATTCCATCAGGCTGTTCAATTCCCTCATAGCCGGGAGCCAGGGAGTAGGGGTTAAACAAATGCGCCATCATAGCCGGGTCCTTCTGAGCGAGTTCGAAGGTGGCCCGACCACTGGCGGCAGTCCCGCCAGAGAGCGTTCCGTTCATGGCGCGCACGCGGCCTTTTACGCGGGGTGCTGGCTTGCCAAATTTGGCCTTTGCCTGTTCCTGCAGGAAATAGACACCCATATCGAAGGGAATGGAGTCAAACCCACATGAGAAGACGATACGCGCGCCGGACTTTTTGGCGGCTTCGCCGTGGGCGTCGATCATTTTGCGCATGAAGGGCACTTCACCGCACAGGTCGACATAATCAGTGCCTGCTGCGGCACAGGCGGCCACCAGCGGCTCTCCATAGAGCAGGTAAGGGCCAACCGTGGTCAGAACGACCTTGGTCCGCTCCACCATGGATTTGAGCGCTGCCGGGTCTGCCGCATCAGCCGCGATAAGGGGCGTGTCTGCCGGGGCGCCAATCAGATCGCGTACAGACGCCAGCTTTTCAGCGCTCCGTCCGGCCATTGCCCACTTAACCGATCCGTCCGCATATTGCTTGCTCAGATATTCAGCCACCAAGCGTCCGGTAAACCCGGTCGCGCCATATACAACAATGTCGAATTCTCTCGTCCCTGCCATCTCTTCGTCTTTCTATATTGTGCGCTCTGCGGCGCTGAAATACGGCTGTTCTGCTGGAGAAGCTATCACGAGGTAACCATATTCAACAGGTACACACCGCAACCATTGGCTGTTTTCCCAAAAACCGTATAAGACCCGGTTTTAAAAGTGTCACTCCCTCCCTCACAGGCGCTTAAGAAGCTGGAACCCGTAGAACTATGTCAGACCCCTTGAACATCAACCCCGCCTTGGCGCGCGCGCTCAAAAAAAAGGGCTACGCCGCCCTTACTGAGGTGCAGCAAGCTGTTATTGCGCCAGAAGCAGATGGAGCCGATCTGCTGGTCTCTGCCCAGACGGGATCGGGGAAGACCGTTGCCTTCGGCATGGCCATTGCGCACACCATTCTGGGTAATCAGGAGGTCTTTGGTCCCGCGGTCCTGCCGCAGGCACTGATCGTCGCCCCGACGCGGGAACTGGCGATGCAGGTGCAGCGGGAGCTTGTGTGGCTGTTTGGGGAGGCGAGGGGACGGATTGCCTCCTGCGTGGGGGGCATGGACGCCCGCGCAGAACGCAAAGCGCTTCAACGAGGCTGCCACATCGTCGTCGGCACACCTGGCCGTCTTCGCGACCATATTGAACGCGGCGGCTTAGATATGTCGGGTCTGCGCGCTGTGGTGCTCGATGAAGCGGATGAAATGCTCGATTTCGGGTTCCGGGAAGATCTTGAGTTTATTCTCGATACTGCCCCCGGGGAACGCCGCACCTTGATGTTCTCTGCGACGGTGCCGCGCACTATTGGCAATATGGCCAAGCGTTATCAGAAAAATGCGCTTCGTATCTCTACGGTTGGCGAGCGCGAGCAGCATAGCGACATCGAATATCGCGCATTGACCGTCGCCCCCAGCGACAAGGAAAATTCCATCATCAATGTGCTGCGCTTTTATGATGCTGAAAGCGCCATCGTCTTTTGTAAGACGCGCCAGGAGGTGAACCGCCTCTCAAGCCGCTTTGGCAATCGGGGTTTCTCGGTTGTAGCGCTGTCGGGCGAACTCAGCCAGAACGAGCGCACACACGCCCTGCAGGCCATGCGCGACGGTCGGGCACGGGTGTGTATTGCGACAGACGTTGCTGCGCGTGGCATTGACCTGCCGAAGCTCGAACTTGTGATCCACGCCGACCTGCCGACCAATAGCGACGTGCTGAAGCACCGCAGTGGCAGAACCGGACGTGCAGGCCGCAAAGGCATTTGCGCGCTGATCGTGCCGCACACCATGCGCAAGCGTGCGCAGCGCCTGCTTCAGGGCGCACGGCTTGAGGCAGAATGGGCGGCAGCGCCAAGCCTTAAAGAAATTCAGGAGATGGACAAGGAACGTCTGCTGTCTGATCCGTCTCTTACTGCGAAGTATGATGATGACGCCCTGAAAGTTGCTCAGGAGCTGCTTGAGCGCCACGGAGCAGAACAAGTGGCTGCGGCCTTCTTGAAAGTCCGCCAGGCGGACATGCCTTCAGCTGAAGACCTGCTCGACGCGCCGGTTCAACAGGAAACTCGCGGCAAACGTGAGAAAGTCATTCGGGAGCGCGAGCCGTTTGGCGACAGCGTCTGGTTCAAGATGACCGCTGGCCGCAAAGAACGAGCAGAGCCCAGCTGGCTGCTGCCGATCATTTGTCGTCTGGGTCATGTGACTAAGCGCGAAGTGGGCGCGATCAAGATCGGCGAAACAGAAACGCGCTTTGAGATCAAAGCGAAAGACGCAGGTCGCTTCATCGACGCGGTTGCTGCGTCGGGTGGTGGCGAAAAATCCATCCGCATCACACAGGAAGAGAGTGCAGGAGCTGATTGGGTTCCGGAAGTCACCCCGATGGAACGCCCTGCAGCCGCGCCGAAGAAAAAAGACAGCGACCGGCCGCGAAAAAAGGAAAAATGGACCCGGGCGCAAAAGAACGCGGCTAAGAAGAACAAGGCCAAAGCGCAGTCCAACGATAAGAAAAAAGCCCGCAAGACACCTGCAGATTCAGGCGGCATGGAAGCGCTTATCCGGAAGCCTAAGAGTAAGTCCTCTTAGGCTCGTTAGATTTCAAGTCATGATTTTTTTCGGCGGGTACAACATTCATCTGTCTGGCCCAATCCGGTACTGACTATTGTCGTTAGAAACAAAAAAGGCCGCAGCTAAGCCGCGACCTTTGTTGTGGGGAAGGGGTCTCTAACGAAACTCGTCAGAGACCTTTTTGTTTGGGTTAAGCGAGATCGAAGCGATCCAGCTCCATCACTTTGGTCCAGGCGGCAACGAAGTCATTCACGAACTTCTCCCTGTTGTCATCCTGAGCATAAACTTCGGCGTAAGCTCTTAAGATTGAGTTGGACCCGAATACCAGATCTATCCGCGTCGCCGTCCATTTGGCGTTGCCGCTCTGGCGGTCACGAACCTCGTACAGACCCTCACCGATGGATGCCCACTCGTTGCCCATGTCCGTCAGGTTAACGAAGAAGTCGTTTGTCAGAACGCCTTCGCGGTCCGTGAAAACACCATGCTTGGTGTTCCCATGGTTGGTGCCAAGCGCGCGCATACCACCTACCAACACAGTCATTTCCGGGCCTGTCAGCCCCATGAGTTGCGTCCGGTCGAGCATCAACTCTTCGGCACTGACGGCATAGTCCTTCTTGAGCCAGTTGCGGTACCCATCATGGATCGGCTCCAGCGGCTCGAAGGAGTCGGCATCCGTCATCTCGTCCGACGCGTCGCCGCGACCAGACAAGAAGGGAACGGTGAGGGTGACGCCCGCTGCCTTGGCCGCCTGCTCGATACCGACATTGCCTGCCAGAACGATCACGTCCGCGATGCTGGCGCCGGTCTCGCTTGCGATCGGTTCCAACACGCCCAGGACCTTGCTCAAGCGATCAGGTTCATTGCCTTCCCAGTCTTTCTGAGGGGCCAGACGTATGCGGGCACCGTTTGCGCCGCCTCGCATGTCCGAGCCGCGATAGGTCCGCGCGCTGTCCCAGGCGGTGGCGACCATCTCGCTGACAGAGAGGCCGCTGGCTGCGATCTTGGCTTTGACGCTATCAACATCATAGGAGGTCGAGCCGGTGGGGACGGGATCTTGCCAAATAAGGTCTTCTGCTGGAACATCCGACCCTATGTAGCGCGCCTTCGGGCCCATGTCGCGGTGCGTGAGCTTGAACCAGGCCCGCGCGAACGTGTCTTTGAAGTATGCCGGGTCGGCGATAAACTTCTGGCAGATTTCGTTGTAGACCGGGTCGACTTTCATTGCCATATCGGCGTCGGTCATGATCGGGTTCTGTCGGATTGAGGGGTCGGTGGCATCTACCGGCTTGTCCTCTTCCTTGATGTTAACTGGCTCCCACTGCTGGGCGCCGGCGGGGCTGGTGCGAATTTCCCAGTCATACCCAAACAACAGGTCGAAGTACCCCATGTCGAATTGCGTCGGGTTCGTCGTCCAGGCGCCTTCGATGCCGGATGTCACAGCGTTTGCCGCTTTACCGTTCATGTTCGGGTTCGCCCAACCAAGACCTTGCTGATCGACGTCTGCGCTCTCCGGATCAGCGCCCAGAGCATCTGCGTCACCATTGCCGTGGGTTTTGCCGATGGTGTGGCCGCCACACGTTAGCGCGGCGGTTTCCTCATCGTTCATCGCCATGCGCGCAAAGGTTTCGCGAACAGCCTCTGCGGTCTTCATGGGGTCCGGCTTGCCGTCGACGCCTTCCGGGTTGACGTAAATCAGACCCATCTGCACCGCCGCGAGCGGGTTCTCGAGTGAGGTTTCATCGTTGGCGTTTGCGTAGCGATCCTTGGCGAGCCATTCCTTCTCCGACCCCCAATAGGTATCCTTTTCCGGGTGCCAGATGTCCTCACGGCCAAAAGCAAATCCGAAAGTCTTCAGACCCATGGATTCATAGGCGACGTTGCCCGCCAGGATGATCAGGTCGGCCCAACTCAGCTTGTTGCCGTATTTTTTCTTGATCGGCCACAGAAGACGGCGCGCCTTATCGAGGCTGACATTGTCCGGCCAGGAGTTCAGCGGTGCGAACCGTTGGTTACCGGTACCGGCGCCGCCGCGGCCATCTGCGATGCGATAGGACCCTGCAGCGTGCCAAGCCATACGGACCATCAGGCCGCCATAATGTCCCCAATCCGCCGGCCACCAATCCTGGCTATCGGTCATGAGGGCGTGGAGGTCCTTTTTTAGGGCCTCAGAATCGAGATTTCTTACATCTGCTCGATAATTGAATTCTTCGCCCATCGGATCGGTCTTGGAATCTTGCTGGTGCAGAATGTCGAGATTGAGGGCATTGGGCCACCAATCCATTACTTCCTTGCTGATCGTTGTACTTCCGCCATGCATAACCGGACATTTGCCTTCGCCGTTCATAACCATCTCCTATCGCTGTGGGCCATCCACTTTAGAATATCTCTAAAATAACATATAGCAACTTAGAACCTTTCTAACAAGGGCGTTGTGACATATATCAATTAAATCGACCGCAACTGAAACATAGAGAATAGCGTCCTGCGCGAAATCGAGCGCACTGCCCATTTATCAAAATGGGTTGATTATCCGGGGAGCTGATCTTTCGGTGGGAGAAAGTGGCGGAGGGGGTGGGATTCGAACCCACGAGACGCTTGCACGCCTGCCGGTTTTCAAGACCGGTCGATTCAACCACTCTCGCACCCCTCCGCAGGGGCATTAGCCGACTCACCGGGATATTCTCCCAGCGCGGAGATCGTTTAGCAAATAACAGTCTCGTACACAAAAGAAAGGTTTAGCTATTTTTGACGGTAGGTTTCTGTGATGGGGAGCGCCACGGGCCGAACCCAATCTGCCTTGCTCTCAATGGCCAATTCAACCCCCTCATCCGTCACAACGACACGCTTCCCCGCTCTAGCGGGCAAGGGCACTTTGTTCTCAATGCAATAGGCAATGAGGGAAGCCACAATGTCACTTTCAGTGAAGCTGATTGTCTCCTCGTCATCAAAGGTGAGGTCCGTTGAGGCGCTTCCGGACCTGTCCACACCCACTGCTCTGATCTGGTGTGATCTATAGCGAACACCACCGCGCATTTCGTTGTACCGCATCAACGCTTCCAAAAATTCGTTCATTGAAAAGACAATTTCACGTTTTTCATGCGGCATGGTGAATCTGACTGACTGAGCAAGATGGTTAAACTCAAGGGGAAACAAGGTTAACGAGATCCATTCTGCCCCCACGAGATGAATAAACCGGTAAGAAATGGACTTTGCCAAGGTTCGCACAGTTTGCCACAATGCGGCGCAACAGGGCTCGCGTCCGGGGACGCGGTAAAAAGAATGAGTTGGGTGGAGTTAATGGCAATCGATATTACGCAGTGGTGGGTTCCGGCAGTGATCATGCTTGTGTTGGGGACTGGAATTTTTATCGCTGGTTTCCGCGAAGCCAGAATGCCGATGCCGGCCGCGCCAGTACCTTCTGAGTCCGATGCAGAAACTGTCGAAGCCAGCTCCGCTGCTGCGAAACAGAAGGGTAGCTTCCTGGTTCGCACAAGTTGGCTTTGGGGTTCCCTGCTTGTCGGTGCCGGTGCACAAGCTTATCTCAGTTTCATCGCGGCCTAATTTTCCCAGATCTAAAAGGTCATGGGCAAGTCGGGAAGAGCGCCACCATGCGGCAATTTCAAGACAGCGTCGATGAAGGGTGTCGGCTTTGCGACGCCAGCATGGGTGAGCAGCATATGCGCCTTATCAATCATCTCATCTGCTGATAGAGCGGCTTCGGGATCTCCCTTTGCATGCGTGCGCGCTTGAGTCAGGGTCTCACCTGTTGTCAACGTTACGCTGACGGAGCTTCCCCACGCGCGCGGATAATCCGTTGCATACGGGTCCTGCCGAAAAGGTCGAACCTTCGACCTGAGGGATGCGAGTGTCGACCGAGCGCCCTCACCAAATGCGACAAAGTCGACTTTGTCACAGAGGAGGCCTGCTGCCACTGTGTGTTGGATCGAGAATTTTGCTTCATATTCCGTTGTCGGATTAATTCGATCACATACATCAAGGGTCGCCTGATAAACGCCAACATCTATCGATTGAACCATTTCGGCATCTAAAGAAATACCACGGGCTTTGAGCTCTTCTCTAATGCCCTGGGCGGCATCAATCGCGGGATGAGTATGTCTGCAAGACGGCCAGGGTTTGATCGAGGTGACCGCCAATTGCCAGGGGCCGTCAGGCTCGCCAAGGACTGCTTCTGGTTGCGCGTCCGGACAAGCGGCCTTGAAGAAGCCTTTGTCGCCCTCAAGGATTTGGGGGGGACCAGTGAAACCATGGGCGGCGAGTTCAGCTGCGCGGACACCGGCTTCAGCCGCGTGCCCGGCGTGCAGATGCTTTGTCATTGCTCCGGTTTCAAGAAACTCCCAGAGGCCGGAAGCCTGGCTTCCTGCATTGCCGAGCGCATGGGTGGCAGCCTCATCGTCGAGGCCCAAAAGGGCTGCTGCGGCCATCGCAGACCCAAACGGTCCACAGGTCGCCGTGTTGTGCCAGATTTTGTAGTGCTCCGCCCCGACCGCCATGCCAACCCGCGTGGTTGCGTCAAACCCATGAAGGATTGCTGTCAGGAATTCCCGCCCCTTGATGCCGTGTTCGGCGGCAAGAACCCAGGCAGTGGGCACAACAACACACCCTGGATGCACAACTGAGCGTCGATGGAGGTCATCCGTTTCCAGGATGTGGGTGAGGGCACCTAGCAGAAAGGCTCTTTTGCCCGTGTCCTGTGCCATGTTTTTGGCGCGCCCCTGACCATACCACGCCAGCAGCGCCTTACCGGGCTCTGAGTTCTGGCCCGCGCAGGTGTTGGCAATCGCGTCCAGCGTGAAGAGTGCCGCAGCGGACAGATCGGCGTCGGTCACGGGTTTTGTGCGAATAAGCTCCACCAGGGAGCGGGTCAGGGAGGGGGCCTCAAGGGTCACAAATTTGGTTCCATAAAGTGTTTGTTCGTCTTCTCCAGGGCAGTATTCCTGCTTCTCCAGAAAGGCGCCATACTGACTGCAGCGGCTGGTTGGCGCAATGAGTGACGGGCTGAGAGCGCGCGAGTTTCTTGGTATCTGCCTTTCAGCGGCAGTATAAAGAAAAGAGAAGATTTGACCTGATTCGGGCAACGCGGACACTGTAGACCATGGACATCCAGAGACTCACTGGGCAGACCCCCACCGTGCAGACGCACCAGAACGCTGGCAATAGCGGCAGCGTCATGCCCCGACGGCGCAGCCTTTCAAAGCGACGGGTTGCGGTTATCCTGAGCCTCATGGTCGGGCCGCTCATGGCAGCCGGGTGTGCAGAAGCGCAGTTGGGCGCACACGTCGCCAAATCGCTGGGGCAGGGAACCGGCGGCGGCATCTATAAGGTTGGCAATCCCTATAAAATTGATGGTGATTGGTACTACCCGGCAGAAAATGAGAATTACGACAACAAAGGCATCGCCTCCTGGTACGGCCCCAACTTCCATGGAAAACCCACCGCTAATGGCGAGCTGTTTGATCAAAACCTCATAACAGCCGCCCATCCCACACTTCCGATGCCTATTTATGCGCGGGTGACCAATCTTGAAAATGGTCGGTCCCTTGTTGTACGGATTAATGACCGCGGTCCTTTTGTTGCTGACCGCGAGATTGATCTCTCCCGGCGGTCGGCTGAACTTCTGGGATACCTGAACAAAGGCACCGCGCGGGTCCGGGTGCAGTATCTCAGACGTGCTCCGTTGGATGGGGACTTGCCTGATATTCAATCCGTTGTCGCTGACGGCGGGTTTACTGCACCACCGCCACAGCAGACTTCAGACAGAGACACTGCCATAGCTGCCCCAACAGGCCCGGTACAGGTTGCCTCTCTCACGCCCACCTATCCGGTGGCCGCCGCCGCGGGAACCCTGTTACCGTCAGACATGGCACCGATTGCAGATGATCTGCCTACTGCAGCGCCTCAGTCCACCAACATTTCCGCCCCCCTTCCGCCTGGCACTTATGTGCAAGCAGGCGCCTTTGCCAATCAGGCAAATGCTGAAGCGCTCAAAATTCAGCTATCTGACCTCGGTCCAGTTGATGTCAATCCCATCAACGTCAATGGGACGGAACTCTACCGCGTGCGAGTGGGGCCTGTCGAAAACCCTCAGGCTGCAAGCGATATGTTGCAGCAACTCACCGGCCGCGGTCATACAAACGCCCGAGTTGTGATCGAATAATTCATACTGCGCAGGTATTCTGCGAGAATATTTATAGAAATGATCGGTCTGAACATTGCCGATCAATTCCGTCCATCACTTAGAACTAAAAGAGTGTCATGATCTTTCGTCTATTTTCCCGTAGTGCCATTGCCCTGTTCCTTGTTGTTGGTTCGCTCACCGGATCGGTTACGGGGGCGTCCGCGTCAGCTTTTGAAACAAAGGCGACACACGCCGTTCTGATGGATGGCGCAACGGGTGACATCCTCTTTGAAAAAGAGGGCGATGTTCTGATGGCGCCCGCCAGCATGACAAAGCTCATGACAATGACGCTTTTGTTTGAGGCGCTGAAAGAAGACCGGCTCAGCCTCACAGATACAATGATCGTGAGCGAGAATGCCTGGCGGCGCGGCGGGGCGGCTTCGGGCTCATCCACCATGTTTGCCGAAGTGAATTCCCGTATTCCTGTCGAAGATCTCATCCGGGGTGTCATCGTCCAGTCTGGCAATGATGCGTGCATTGCGATTGCCGAGGGCATGAGCGGCTCGGAGGAAAGCTTCGCAGAGGAGATGACCCGTCGTGGACGAGAATTGGGTCTGGAAAGAGCGGAATTTAGAAACTCAACAGGTTGGCCCCATCCTGAACATCTTATGACTGCGCGTGATCTTGCCGTGCTTGCCCGACATCTGGTTTACGATCTCAGCGACTACTATCCCTATTACGATGAACGCGAGTTCACGTGGAACGGTATTAAGCAGTCGAACCGCAATCCACTGCTCTACATGAACATGAATGTTGATGGTTTGAAAACAGGCCACACAGAAGCATCCGGATACGGTCTCGTGGCATCGGGCGAACAGAACGGTCGAAGGCTTATTCTGGTCGTTAACGGGCTCACATCAGAACGCGAGCGCTCCGAGGAAAGCGAAAAACTGCTTCGCTGGGGCTTCCGGGAATTTAAAACGTATGACCTCTACGCCGCCGGTGAAGTTGTCGAAAATGCAGACGTCTGGCAGGGGGTTTATGACCTTGTGCCACTCGTCGTGGCTGAGGATGTGAAGCTCACTCTGACCCGCGCTGCGCGGCGCGACATGGACGTATCTGTCAATTGGGAGGGCCCCATTCCTGCCCCCATCAAAGCAGGCCAGGAAGTTGGCACATTGACCATTTCAGCACCGGATGCCCCCACTCGGCAGTTCCCCATTTATGCGGGGGCCAATGTCGATCAGATCGGGCTGTTTGGTCGGGCAACGAGTTCGCTCCTGCGGATGATAACAGGCGAATAATCTTTCATGACATCTGGACGCTTCATCACTTTTGAGGGAGGCGAGGGGGCTGGCAAGTCCACCCAAATTCGCCGCCTCGCTGACACACTTGAGGCGTCAGGTCTAAAGGTTCTGCAAACGCGTGAGCCGGGGGGCTCCCCTGGAGCAGAGGAGATACGATCACTCCTCGTGACAGGTGAGGGTGACCGCTGGACGGGCATGACCGAGGTTTTGCTGCATTTTGCGGCCCGCGCTGACCATCTTGTGCGGGTTATTCGCCCCGCCTTGGCTGAAGGCACCTGGGTTCTCTGTGACCGCTTTGTGGATTCCTCAATGGCTTATCAGGGCGTCGCCCAAGCTCTCGGCCGTGACGTCATCACTGAGCTCACAGATCTTGTTGTCGGTGAGACCATGCCTGACCTTACCCTGATCCTGGATCTTCCTGTTGAAAGCGGCCTCGCACGTGCCGGTGACCGCGGGGAAGGAGAGGACCGATATGAGAAGATGGGCGCCGCTTTCCACGATACATTACGCCAGGCCTTTCTCTCTATCGCAGCAGATGCTCCCACACGATGCCGGGTCATCGACGCCACCGCTGACATAGAGACTGTTTCACAGGCAATCTGGGCCGAAACGGCCAAGCGTTTCAGCCTCTGACAGGCTGCTTTACTCATGATAGATTGACCCCATGAGTGATCTTCCAGAACCCGACCGCCTAGGCGATTTCCGACATCCGCGTGATACGCCGATCCTGTATGGGCACGCCCGCGCCGAAGAAAGCCTGTTTGAGGCCTTTATGAGCGGGCGGATGCACCATGCCTGGTTGCTCACCGGCCCGAAAGGCATTGGTAAAGCAACGCTCGCTTATCGGATGGCGAAATTTGTGCTGACCTATTCTGACGCTGACAAAGCAAGGGCGATGGGCGCCGATACGCTCGCGATTGGTGAGGATATGCCCGCTGCACGGCAGATCACCTCACAGGGCCATCCAGACCTATTGGTGATCCGGCGCCCGGTGGACGAGAAGACAAAGAAAGCCAAAACCGTCATTCCCGTTGATCAGGTCCGCCGGACCGCTGGTTTCTTCGGAAAAAGTGCCGGAGCAGGGGGCTGGCGGGTCTGCATTGTGGACAGCGCTGATGAGATGAACGCGAACTCCGCGAACGCCCTTCTCAAAGTGCTTGAAGAACCACCGGCAAAGTCTCTGTTTTTGCTGATAAGCCACCAGCCTGGACGGTTGCTTCCGACCATTCGCTCCCGGTGCCGCCAGCTCGCGATGCCGGGTCTCAGCAGCAGTGCGATGGATCAGGTATTGGGCGCGAACGGGGTGGACCTGAGCGGCGCAGATGTCGCCGCGATCGACACATTGGCCGAAGGCAGTGCCGGACGGGCGCTCACTATTGCTTCTGGCGGTGGTCTGGAGCTTTACCGCAGCATGGTGAGCCTGATTTGCCAGATGCCACGCCCGGATATTGCCGCCATGCACGCGCTTGCAGACAAAGCGGCACGACGGGGCGCGGAACAAACTTTTGAGATTTTGATCGACCTGATGCGCGATTGGGTTGCCCGTGCGGTGAGGCAGGGTGCCGGGGGACCGCCCAGCCCGGACATTGTGCCAGGAGAAAGTGCTGCCATGGCCAAACTCGTACATGGCGGAAACCTTGATCACTGGGTCGAGGTGTGGGAAAAGATCGGCGAGTTGGCCACACGCGCGGAGGCGCTGAACATGGATCGCAAGCTGGTGATTTTGAACGCGTTTTCAATGTTGGAGGCGGCTGCTTCGGCCATGTCAATGTCAGCCTGAGCTGCCGCCCGAACCCGTTCTTCCCGACCCCAATTTCACGTTAAAGAGTGCCGTCCATGTCCGCCGCAAAAGCCTTCTATATCACCACCGCGATTTCCTACCCAAACGGCCCGCCTCACATCGGTCACGCCTATGAGGCGATCACCACAGATGTGATTGCGCGCTTCAAGCGCCTGGATGGGTATGACGTAAAGTTTCTCACCGGCGTTGATGACCATGGTCAGAAGATGGTCCAGACCGCGCGCGAGCGGGGCATCACCGCCCTGGAACTTGCCGATGAAATGGCGCCAATCTTTCAGGAGATGGACCGGGTTCTCAACATCTCGAATGACGACTTTATTCGCACGGTCGAAGACCGTCACGTAAAGTCAGTTCAGCACATCTGGGAGAAAGTTGCCGCCAAGGGCGATATCTATCTCGGGAAATATTCCGGCTGGTACTCCGTTCGTGACGAAGCCTATTACGGTGAAGACGAGTTGACCGACGGCGACGATGGCAACAAATACGCTCCCACGGGAACGCCTGTCGAGTGGATTGAAGAAGAAACCTATTTCTTCAAGCTCTCAAGCTATGCAGACAAACTGCTTGAGCTCTATGAAGCACAGCCAAATTTCATCCAGCCTAATTCTCGACGCAATGAAGTTATGTCTTTCGTCAAACGCGGATTGCGGGACCTGTCGATTTCACGCTCCGTTAAAAAGCTGGACTGGGGTATCCCCGTGCCCGGCGACGATAGCCACGTGATGTATGTGTGGGTCGATGCCCTCACCAATTATATTACGGGCGTCGGCTATCCCGATACGGAGAGCGCCGACTTTAAGACATTCTGGCCCGCGGACATTCACGTCATCGGGAAAGACATTGTGCGTTTTCATGCCATGATCTGGCCTGCCTTGTTGATGGCTGCCGACCTGCCATTGCCCAAACAAATTTACGCGCATGGGTTTTTGAATAATCGCGGCGAAAAAATGTCGAAGTCCGTCGGCAATGTGATCGATCCGATTGGCCTCGCCAATATTTATGGCGTGGACGCCTTGCGCTATTTCTTCTGTCGCGAAGTGCCCTACGGCCAGGACGGCTCTTACAGTCATGAGACAGTGACAAACCGGATCAATGCAGATCTCGCCAATGATCTGGGCAATCTCGCGCAGCGGTCACTCTCCATGCTGAACAAGAATCTGGGGGGCGTGCTCCCTGCACCAACGGAGCTTCAACCACAGGACAAAGCGATCCTGGAGCAGGCAGATGCGATGCTGGATCTCGTGCGGGCACATATGGAAGACCGCGCCATTCACAAGGCGCTGGGTGTGATCTGGGATGTTGTCGCGGAAGCCAACCGCTATTTCGCGGGCGAAGAGCCCTGGGCGCTGAAGAAAACCGACCCCGTGCGCATGGGCACTGTTCTCTATGTCACCGCCGAGGTCGTGCGCAATGTGGCTCTGCTTGCGCAGCCCGTTGTGCCTGCTGGCGCTGCGAAACTGCTGGATGTTCTGGCCGTGCCTGAAGGCGCGCGGAGTTTTGCGTTCTGCGGAAGCGATCATCGCCTGACAGGGGGAATGGTTCTCCCGAAACCTGAGCCGGTCTTTCCCCGCTATGTTGATCCGGAGAAGGCCCCATGAGTGCGCGTCTGGTCGATAGTCACTGTCACCTGGACTTTGAAGATTTCAACGGCGAGTTGGATGATGTTGTTGCCCGCGCGGGCGAGGCAGGTGTTGGCCTTATGGTCACCATCGGTACGACATTGCGCGGTTTCGACGGGGTGCTGAAAGTCGCGGAGAGCTATGACAATATTGTCTGCACGGTCGGCATTCATCCCCACGAAGCAGAGGCCGAACCCGATGTGGGCACCGCCCAGCTGGTTGAACTTGCCCAGCATCCCAAAGTTGTGGGCATTGGTGAAACCGGGCTCGATTATTTCTATGAGCACAGTCCTCGCGATGCGCAAAAAGCAAACTTCCGTGCCCACATAGCAGCCTCGCGTGAAACGCAGCTGCCATTGATCATTCATACCCGCGACGCCGATGATGACATGGCGGAGATCCTCACCGAAGAAATGGGGAAGGGCGCGTTTCCCGCACTCCTGCATTGCTTCAGTTCTGGCCGGGCGCTGGCAATGACCGCACTTGATCTCGGTCTCTATATCTCGCTCTCTGGGATCGTGACGTTTAAGAGCGCAGCCGATCTCCAGGAGACCGCGAAAGACGTGCCGCTGGACAAGCTGCTGGTCGAAACGGACTCGCCCTATCTTGCGCCCGTTCCAAAACGCGGCAAACGCAACGAGCCCTCTTTTGTCGCCCATACAGCGGCCAAGGTTGCCGAGCTTCAAGGCATCGACGCAGATGCACTGGCGGACGCCACGACGGATAATTTCTTCCGGCTTTTCACCAAAGTCTCCCGGGACCGGCTGGCATGACGACGCGGTTTACAATTCTGGGGTCTGGCTCTTCTGGCGGCGTGCCACGCATTGGCGGCTATTGGGGCGCCTGCGACCCGCAAGAACCCAAGAACCGCCGCAGCCGTTGCTCGCTCCTTGTGGAGCGCTGGAAAGACGACCCGGAGAAAAAGACCACCATCCTCATCGATACCTCACCGGATATGCGCGAGCAGCTTCTGGGTACCGGCACCCAATGGATTGATGGGGTGCTGTTCACCCATGACCATGCAGACCAGAGCCACGGGATTGATGATTTGCGCATGGTGGCCATCAACCGCATGAAGCGGGTTGAGACCTATATGGATGCCTATACATCCGAAACCCTGATGTCCCGGTTTGGCTATTGTTTCCAGACACCGGAAGGCTCCAGCTATCCGCCGATCCTGAATGCCCACCTGATCCGCCCGGGCCAGCCGGTGACGATTGACGGGGACGGGGGAGCCATTACCGCGCTGCCGTTCGACCAGGACCATGGGGATATCCGCTCGCTCGGATTTCGCATTGGCTCTGTTGCTTATTCTGCCGATCTGGTTGGATTGCCCGAGGAGAGCTTCACGGCGCTTGAGGGGGTTGAGCACTGGATTGTGGACGCACTGCGCTACAAGCCGCATCCAAGCCATGCCCATGTGGAAATGACAGTGTCCTGGCTGGAACGGCTGAAGGTCGCCCACGGGGTGCTGACAAACCTTCATGTGGATCTGGACTATGCGACGCTCGCCAAAGAACTGCCCGATGGCCATGAGCCGGCATATGACGGGATGAGCATTACCGTCGAGGATTAGAGCAGGGCGCAGAACAAGGTGAAGACATGTCGATAAGCACTTGGAAACGCGATGGTTTTGAGATTTCGACAGACCTGGACCGTCTCGACAAAGATTGGCTGCTGGGCGCACTCGCCAAAACCTATTGGGCCGCCGAAAACACCCCTGAAACTCTTTGGAACAGCATCCAGCATGCACGCGGCTATGGCATCTATGGGCCAGATGGCGCTCAGGTGGGCTTTGCGCGTGCGGTTACCGATATGGCGCGATTTGCCTGGGTTTCAGATGTCGTGATTGACGATCAGGCGCGGGGTCGGGGGCTCGGCAAATGGCTGATGGAGACCATGTTGAGTGATCCAGCGCTCAAGACAGTGCACCTGTGGACACTCGCCACAGATGATGCGCACGGTCTTTATGAGCAGTCCGGGTTTGGGCTGACGGCCAAATCAGCGTTGGCCGAGCAGTTCATGCACCTCAAACGCCAGAAGATGTAACGCCGAAATTCAGAGGTCTTTGTGAGCGCCATCGCAGAACGGTTCGCGTTTCGTGTGCTTGCACTGGCAGAAGAACAGCGTTCGGTCTTTCTCAGCCTTATACTCCATCGGCTCGAACGACGTGCCCTTATGGGAGCCGTCGCAGAACGGCTGGGAAGCTGATTTCCCGCAGCGACACCACCAGTAGCTCTCACCCGCTTTGACGTCGACCTGAGCGGGCTCTTTGGCCGCAATTGTTGGCTCATCCATGAAGCATCTCCTCCAACCGGGAGTTTCGCAGACTCCCGTGTTTCACTGCGCGATCGCCAACAGCAAAAATGTGCTGTCTAAAAAATCAGATACGCGACAAATGCGTTGACGAGAAACCCGGTCGCGACGCAGCTGCCCAAAGCAAAAATACCATATGGGACAAAAACATCTGCGAACCAAAAACGGCGGTAGTGTAGGCGGTCAAACGAGTCTGCATTCTTCTTGTCGAATGCCTGACCCCAGCTTTTGCGATAAATTTCGCGCCAGCTGATCTTCCTCCGTTCGTCGTCGTCGCCGTCCTCACTCGAATTCAGAAGCTTCTCCATATAGGTCACGAGATCGTCTTTGGTCGACATCACAAACATCCAGGCATGATAGATACCCACGACGACGAGAAGGCCCACGATCCATACTTGCGACAGCCCGTTGATCTTGGCACCGAAGATATCCAGATTTTTCACATCCAGTTCCAGAACGACCGCTGCGATCATGAACGAGGCAAGCGCGATGGTGTTTCTCTTCAGCTTCGCTGACCGTCCAGAAAGTTTCACCTGATCCCCCAGAATCATTCACGCTTTATCTTCCGGTTTGATGATGCGTGAATTCGACTCTGCGCGCAACGCGGTGCCGCTTAGACGGCAGAGAGTGGCTCTGGGAGCAATTTCCTTATCGGTGAAACCAAGGACGGCGAGACGCGCCTATCTTCAGTACCTGGTAGAAATCGCTATTTTCAGCGGTATACATCGTACCATTATTTACCATAATATAAATTATGCGCCTTTTGGTAATGGTTTTATGCATTTTCTTCTTGGCCTGCGATCAGACATTGCGTTCTCTCCTCTCACGCTTTCGGAGCCGTCACCCTTGGATGAAAGGCCATATCTTTGTGTCTGAAATGAAAGCTTGAACGCTTTTTGGAAAGCACTTCCTCGACGCCTTGAGGCGTCTCGTCAGTGCTGGTTTCGCGTCATGGTTGCGCCACGAGCTTTAGGCGCTCAATCATTCCATCTGCAAGTCGGGTGAAGTTATCTGCAAAATCAGCACTTACCGAGTTCAATTCGCTGGGTGGCGCATGAGCCAGCCGATTGCGGATCGACCTCAGCGATCTCAATGTCTCCTCCTCAGCATTGGTAATCAGACCATGCGTACTCAATGCAGCAATCGTTCTCCCCACGAATGCTCTTGGCATAGCCGCACCTTGGACAAGCTCCAAGTTATGTGCTCGACCAGCCGCGCTAAGCGCTTCGTCCAGCTCTGAGTACTTAACGAAAATCGTCCCAACAGGATGCCCCGTGATCGTCGCCCAATTCGGGGCACCCTCGCGATCATTTGAGCGAGACAGCACAACATCACTAATTCCCGCCTCCGCCGCTGCGTCCGTCGCTTCAGCCATCTTTTCAGCCATGATGATCTCGAACGGACCGATCTTGCCGCTGCGAAAATTCTCAGCAATGTACTTGATAACATCGAGGGTTTGCCTGCCGTAGCGAATTGCAAGAAAGCCGAACAGAAACGGCCATGCAATCCCGAGCAGAAAGTTTGCTGCAAGTTCCCAGTAAGCGAAGATCATTGCTTTCTCCTAGCTGCCGTACCCTTGCATAAACCCCAATCCAAACGCGAATACCAAACCGCCGAGCGCAGCCGATGCACGCCCAAAACTCGCAGACTGCCGTGAAATTTTGTACTCGTCGATCAGGTTCATCACTTCAATCAAACGGTCTGCACCATCGTCATCAGCCGTCGAAATACGAAGACGCATGAATGCCAGAAAATACAAATATTGAGCGGCCTTCAGTGCAAATACAGAAATAGCAAACAAAGCCATCGACACCGTCATCATAAGGCGAATTTCTGTAAATTCCGCGATAGTTAGCGTGAAAGACGCAGCTATCAAACCGATGCCACCTGCTACAAAAGGATCCACTTCGGTCTTCTTGAGTTGAACCAATTCGCCTATGTCCCGACCGTTCTCGATGAATGTTTCACATTCAAACCGCAACAATTCGTGTTTTTTTAGCATCCCCGTCCCCTCAAAAGTCGAGGTTTCGTTCTAGCATGACGCCGTGAAAAGCTGCGAAAAAGCTGCGCTTTGTTGCTGCGGTTCTGCCGGTAGTTTTCTGGAAAAACTTGCGCTCCCCCCGCTCCTCAGACATCGTTCTGGAAACGCATTCCAAAAATGGCTTCAGGGGAAATTTCCATGCTGACACTTCATTTCGCACCTAATTCGCGCGCGCAGCGCTCGCTCTGGCTGCTGGAGGAGCTTGGCCTGCCCTATGAGCTGAACCGGATGGACTTCCACCCCAAGGACCTGAAGTCAGACGATCACAAAGCCCGCCATCCCCTTGGGCGTATTCCGGTTTTGGACGATGGCGATATCTCCATCTTCGAGAGCGGCGCGATTGCCGAGTATCTTTTGGAGCGTCACAAGAATGGCGGTCTGAAGCCCGCCGTGGACGCGCCGGAGTACCCGGAATATCTCCAGTGGTTCCACTATTGCGAAGGCATGGTAATGCCGCCGGTCAATACGATTGTGGTGCACACATTGCTGCTGCCGCCCGAACGCCAGGACGAAACGGTGCGCGGTCAGGCGCAGCGTCTGCTGACCCGCTCGCTTGCGCCCGTTAATGACGCCATGGACGGCAGGGACTACATAATCGGGGACTTTTCCGCCGTTGATACGATGCTCGGCCACGCCATTTACATGTCCAACCGGCTGGGCTGTGTGAGCGATGAAATGAGCAATCTCAAGGCCTATGTCGCACGGCTGGAAACCCGGCCCGCCTTTCAGAAAGCCATGTCTGCTTAAGCAAGATATCCCGGGCGGCTTCCCTTCAGGGGGCCTGACCCGGTATAAAGCCCCATCCTTTTTGAACCCTTCCAAGGTCCCGCTCATGTCCCTTAAAGCTGCAATCATTCCTGTGACACCGCTTGAGCAGAATTGCTGCCTCATCTGGAACGATGAAAACATGCTGGGCGCGGTTACGGACCCCGGCGGTGACCTCGAAAAAATTGAAGATGCGCTTCAGCAAACCGGCGTGAAACTGGAAAAGGTGTTGCTGACCCATGGGCACCTTGATCATGCCTCAGCGGCTGGCGAGCTTGCAAAACGGCATGGCGTACAGATTGAAGGGCCGCACCGGGATGACCAGTTTCTGATTGATGACCTGCCCGAGCAAGGGGCCAAATATGGCATGCCGAGCTATGATGCCTTTCTGCCGGACCGCTGGCTGGAAGATGAAGACACAGTGGAACTTGCGGGCCTCACCCTGCGTGTGCGCCATTGTCCCGGACATACGCCGGGCCATGTTGTCTTCATCCACGAGCCCTCAAAACTGGCGATTGTCGGCGACGTGATTTTTCAAGGTTCGATTGGGCGGACAGACTTTCCCCGTGGCAATCACGAGCAACTCATCTCCTCGATCCGAGACCGGCTGTTTCCGCTGGGGGGCGAAATTGCTTTCGTGCCGGGCCACGGCCCCATGTCGACTTTTGAATTTGAAAAGAAGACCAATCCGTTCTGTTCGGACATGGCAGTGGGCGCTTAAGCCGCGAGCAATCCGCTGCGGGCTGCATGGCCAATGACACGAAGCGTCGTCGCCTTCGCCCTCGCCTGCGGCGTTCCTTCTGTCGCCATAAGGGACAGCTCCCCCTTCGACACGGTTTCCGCCAGCTCGTCTGATATCTGCTGAACGGTTTGGGTGCCATCAAGCCTGCTCAAAATGAACCGCGCCGTATCATCAACCGCGATTGAATGGGGCATCAGGCTTGCCAGATGGCTGGCTCCCTGGCGCGCCTGGACAAGTGCAAGGGGCGCCAAGATCGGGCGCTCTCCCACTTTCGAGACCGCCCTGCTTTCGACCATATGGGTAACGAACCCGCCGGTGGGCAGCAATTTTTGTGCGATGGAAAACACAGCTCTCGACACCTGTAATGGGTCTGCTGGCAGAATACCCGTCGGCTTCAATGCCGCGACAATGTGAGCGACCAGCTTGTCTGCACGGATGGGAAAATATTTGTGTTTCTCCAACAGGGCCAGCGCCACGATTTCAATTGGGTTTTCTGTGCGATACGTCAAAGACCCGGCAAATGTTATGGGACCACCGGCAAGCAGTGCCCGATCGGTCTGTGATTTGTCTTCTCGCGACAGACCGCTCGTCAGACACATGGACCCCAGCGCTTTTTTCAGGTCAAAGCTCTGTCGCTCGCGATCCGCATGCACCAGCAGCACATGCCGACGTTTTGTCTTCGTGTGCTGATCAATCTGAGTATAAACGTCTGCAACTTCCTGAGGGTGGCTGTCAGCAGAACGCATGGAGGCCGGAAGAACGTCCAGGTTGGATTTTGCGGGATCGATATCCCCGATGGGTTTCAATTTTGCAGCGTCGGCCATCGCCAGAAACTCAGCGATTGGCACGGCACGGTGATTGGGGTCCAGCACGTCTCGATAAATTTCTGCATCCGACGCGCGCGCCAGACGGGTCAACTCGCCCAACTCATGTTGGCGGTCGCTGATTTCTCCCGCTGATATGCGGTTTGCAAGGCTGATCGCTCGGGCGCGGACCAATTGCACCTGTTTATGAGGGTCGCCCCCCTGCTCCACGCCTTGGCTGATTTCTGCTTTGAGATTATCAATCACCTGCCAGCCAGAGGGAACATCCACGCAGATGCAGGCAATTCCGTCTTCGGCCAGATGTTTCTTCGCGAGAACCAGGAGTGCCATACGCTCGGCTATCGCCGCTGTGGAAAAAACGTCAGCGGCGGTGATGAAGTCGTAGGTCTCCAGGTCCGAACTCTCAAAGCTCGCTAAATCCAGCTCACTGGTGCGGACATTCTTCGCCTTGGCCTGGGTGGCCAGTGACAGGATATCGGCATGCTCATTGATGGACGCTGCGGTAAAAAAGGCCTGCGGAAATGCCACTGCGTGGGCAATCAGGTTTGTGCCGGATCGACTTCCGATTTCCAGATAGCGCGCGCGCTCCAACGGCGGGGTTGGATAGCCTTCGACTAATGCGCGGGCCCCCAGCCTGGATGGAGATAAATCCCTGACGGCCTTTTGCGGGTGCAGATCGAGAGCAGCCGCGCGCTCGTGCGCACTGCTCTTTCGGTCAGTAGTGGAGAACGTCGTCACGTTCATTCCCTCGTGGTCCGCCAGATGAACCAGGAGGATAGGTTTAGAAGTTTAACGTGGGGTGGACATTTCGGCGGGAATAGGCTTCCTTGTTCACAAATGACAAAAAGTCAAAAACGCGGATAACCCGCCCATAAAGCGGATAAATGCCCGGGAGGCACCATGAGTGAAGACCGACTGCCACGGTGGCGGATCGCAATGTTTAGCCTGCCATCAATTCCCATTTCGGCGCTGGGGCTCCCCATTGTGGTTTACCTGCCGCCCTTCTATGCCAGCGAAATGGGCCTCTCGCTGACACTGGTCGGCACGATCTTCCTGATTGCCCGATTCTGGGATGTCTTCACAGACCCGGTCCTGGGCATTCTGTCTGATCGCATTCCCAGCCGTTGGGGGCGCAGACGCCATTGGATCGTTCTCTCCGCGCCGTTCCTCATGATCTCCTCCTATATGCTCTTCATGCCCTCAGACCCCCTGTCAGCAATGTGGATGTTTGGCTGGGTGTCCAGCATCTGGTCATCCCTCGGCGGCGGAGCAAACGACACGGCGGTCTACCTTTTGAGCTGGATGGTGATCCTCTATATCGGCTGGACGCTCATCACGATCTCTCACATGAGCTGGGGCGCTGAATTGTCATCAGACTATGACGAGCGCTCCCTCATTCAGGGCTGGCGGGAATTTGCGCTGATTTTTGGCATGTTCACTGTTTTGGCCCTTCCCGCGATCATTGAAGGTATCCGGGGAGAGGCGTCCGGCGCTTCGGGTGTCGCAGCGATGGGCTGGTTCATCATCATCCTGCTTCCGCTCACGATCCTTTTGGCGGTGTGGTTTGTTCCCGAACGGTCGTCGGTCAAGCCAGCCGCATTCGACGGGAAAGAAGCCCTTTCGATCCTCATGAATAACAGGTTGTTGCAACGGGTTCTGGTCGCAGATCTTCTCGTAGGCGTCGGCCCCTCGATCACCGGTGCGCTCTATATCTTCTTTGCCTCCCAGGTGATGGGCCTACCGCAATATGCAAGTACCTTGCTGCTCGTCTATTTCATCGCGGGCTTTATCGGCATTCCGATGTGGATCAAGCTTTCCACCGTTTCTGGCAAACACCGCACACTGGCCTATGCCATGATCTATGGGGCTGTTTCTCTGCCCATGGTGGTGTTCTTTCCCACTGAGAGCTTCTGGTGGCTTTTCATTGGTAATACCGCCTATGGGATTGCCTATGGCGCTGGTTCCTTCTTGTTGCGCTCGGTCATGGCTGACGTCACCGATTATGACAACCTGGAAACAGGCGAACAAAGAACCGGCATGTATTATTCGCTGCTCACGATGACCAGCAAGGTAGGGTCCGCCCTTGCCATCGGGATCACCTACCCGCTTCTCGACTGGATTGGGTTTGATGCAAGTGGTGGGAATTCTCAAGAGACCCTGAACCAGCTCCTCTATATCTATGTTGGTTTCCCTGCCCTCTTTATGTTGGCTGCTGCCGCTGTCATGTGGAATTTCCCTCTCAACCGGGAGCAACAGAAACTGCTTCGTGCGCGTATTGCGCTGCGCGATCAACACATGCTTGATGAGCATCCGGTGAGTGATGCAGCGGCGGCCGTTGCGCAAATCAGTAGTGCCGGTGGCATTGCGGATAAACCAGCCAAATAGGGTGGGCATTTGAAAGACACACCAGAAAACCTTCGCTCCATTGATGCGCTTCTCACCATCATGTCAAACCTGCGCGATCCAGACGGCGGTTGCCCGTGGGATCTGGAACAGAATTTCCGGACTATTGCCCCCTACACACTTGAGGAGGCGTACGAAGTTGCCGACGCGATTGAGCGAGGCAACCTGGATGATCTGAGGGAAGAGTTAGGCGACCTCCTGCTTCAAGTTGCCTTCCACGCGCAGATGGCAGAGGAACAAGGCGCCTTCACATTTGATGACGTGGTCGAGGGGATCTCTGCGAAAATGATCCGCCGGCATCCGCACGTGTTTTCTGATGGGCCCGCACAGACGCCTGACGGGGTCGCTGCCACCTGGGACGACATCAAACAGGCGGAGAAAGAAGCAAAAGGCGCACCGCCCTCTGGTCTGCTGGATGATGTCCCCGTGGTACTCCCATCGCTCACCCAAGCCGTGAAACTGCAAAAACGTGCGGCCAAGGTGGGGTTTGATTGGCCAAGTGCTGCGCCCGTTCTTGATAAGATCGAAGAAGAAATTGGGGAGCTGCGCGTTGAAGTGGCCGCAAAAGACGCCGACAAGACAGAGGAAGAGTTTGGAGATCTTCTGTTTGTTCTCGCGAACTATGCACGTCATCTGAGAGTTGACCCGGATGCCGCCCTGCGGCGCGCCAACCAGAAGTTCCGCACTCGTTTTGCGTCCATGGAAGAGACAGCTGAGACACGGGCGGTTGGTCTCGCAGACCTCACCCTCGAACAGCTTGAAGAATTGTGGGCTCTTGCAAAAACCAAAGAGAAGAAGACCTAACTCATCACCTGCTGAGCGGTCTGCCAAAGTTCTTCATTCGCTGCCAATACGTGGGGACCTTGCAGCACTTGCGGCTGATACTCTGCCGCCGTCTCCACATTTCGAACCACGCCGCCTGTTTCCCTCAGAATGAGACTGCCCGGCGCATGGTCCCAGGGCAACATGCGGTGGTAGGTGGCGAGGTCCTTGGCCCCTCGTGCGATGTCTGTATATTCGCGGGCCGCGCACATTTCATTTTGTGATGACGCCACCTTGTCCTTCAATTGGGACAGACGCGCGCGCCATCCATCCGGATAATGTTTGGTGTAGAAAGCGCCCATCACCTCACCCAGATTTGTGGGCGCGGTACGAACAGAAAGTCTGGTGGAGCCCTTCTTATCGATCAGTGTGGTGCCCGCACCGCTCTCGGCGAGGAACAGCTCATCGAGAACCGGGAAGAAAATCGCTGATTGCAGAACCTCACCCTTGTCCGCAAACGCGATCATGGTGGCAAATCCAGGGTTTCCGTCCACGAATAAAGACGTGCCATCAATAGGATCCACATACCAGATTGGCCCCATACCTGCGGACTTCTTCAGCAGGTCCGGGCTGGCAGCCGTCGCTTCCTCGCCAATGACAATGGACCCGGGGACCAGATCAATTAGCCTCGGGGTAAGGAAGAGTTCAGCCTCCCGATCAGCAATGGTGACGAAATCACCCTTGCTCTTCTCCTCAATATCATCTGAGGAAAGTGCCCGAAATCGAGGCAGTATTTTCTCAGACGCAGCCTCACGGATCAGCAAGACAAGCTGCTCAAGATCAGCGGTCACTCTGCTGCGCTCGTAAATTCAACCAAGGCCGCTTGAACAATCTTCGGGTAGCGTTTCTCAAACCGCCCGACTTCTGGACTGGCAAGGTTGACTTCCACACGGGTCACACCGTCCTCATCCGACGCACTCTCAACAACCTGTCCATGCTGGTGCAACCAGGCAATGGCTTCACTGTCCTCAGGCCCAATCGCCAGGCTAAGGTTTGTCGTATCGGATGTGAGAAGCTCATCAAGCTGCTCCAACAGGGCGTCTACACCATCTCCGGTGAGCGCAGAGACGATGGCGACATTGCCTCCGCGCGCGGCACTCTCATCAAGAGCCTCACGCGCGTCATCGTCCAGGAGGTCTGACTTGTTGAGGACCTCAATCAGTTTGCTTTCGGCCCGCGTCTCCAGGTCGATGCCCAGGCTTTTAAGGACGTCGGCGACATCTTCCTTTTGCGCTTCCGTTTCGTTGTGAGCGACATCGCGTATATGCAGGATGATCTCTGCCTCTAGCACTTCTTCGAGCGTTGCTCGGAAGGACGCAATCAAATGTGTCGGCAGGTCCGAGATGAACCCGACCGTGTCGGAGAGAATGACTTTTCGGCCACTGGGCAGTTCGATTGCCCGCATGGTTGGGTCGAGCGTCGCAAACAGAAGGTCCTGCGCGAAGACATCCGATTTAGTGACACGGTTGAAGAGGGTTGATTTACCGGCGTTTGTGTAGCCCACGAGAGCCACCACGGGATAAGGCGCCGCACGGCGAGTCTTACGATGCAGCTCCCGGGTCTTTTTGACTTTCCCAATGTCTCTCTCAAGACGATTGATTTTGTCCTGCAGTGCCCGACGGTCGGCCTCGATCTGGGTTTCACCTGGTCCCCCCAGAAAACCGACACCCCCACGTTGGCGTTCCAAATGGGTCCAGGATCTAACCAGACGGCTCTTCTGATAGGTTAGATGGGCGAGCTCGACCTGCAGCCGCCCTTCACGTGTCCGCGCGCGTTCTCCAAAGATCTCCAGAATCAAGCCCGTCCGGTCCAATACCTTGACCTTCCAAGCGCGCTCCAGATTACGCTGTTGCACAGGCGAGAGCTGACCGTCGATGATCACGAGCTCAACATGCTGGTGCTTTATCTGTTCGCCAAGCTCTTCAACTTTACCGCTGCCCATAAAAGTTGCTGGGCGGATTGCATCAAGGGTCACAATCTCCGCAATAACAATATCCAGATGGATCGCAGCTGCGAGGCCTACGGCCTCGTCCAGCCGTTCTCGGGAAGAGCGTCGCTGGTCCGAGCCACGTTTCAACCACGGAAGAAGAACAAACGCCTTCGTCGCAGGTGGCGCGCCAACATGAAACCCGGAGCGGGAGCGTTTCTCACTCTTTTCCGCACTTTCTGGGTTTTGCTTCGAATTTTCAGCGGTCAAGCGTACTCAGCTTTCCTCTTCGTCCCCTTCAAACAGGGACACAGGTTGTCCAGGCATAATTGTCGATATGGCATGCTTATACACGAGTTGGGAGTGCCCATCACGGCGCAGCAGCACACAAAAGTTATCGAACCATGTTATCACGCCCTGAAGCTTGACGCCGTTCACAAGGAAAATTGTGAGCACGGTCTTGTTCTTACGGACGGTATTGAGAAAGGTATCTTGGAGATTCTGCGGTTTATCCGACATTCTTTTATCCATTCCGGGTCGCACCGGTTTCATCTACAGCCAATATTCATAACATCTGGCAATAGAAGGCCTTTGCACACACCTGTTTTAGCGATCCTGCACAATTTCCACATCAACACAGAATCACATCTATTCAACGGGTTGAGGGCCTCTGCCCGCTTTCTTCATAACAGACCCCAAACTTGCCCTTCGCAGATCATATAGGCCAAACGGAGACCGGGTCATCACCCAACCAACCTAAAGTTCAGTGTCGGTCAAATTAAGGCCGGATTTTGGACCTCTCGTGATAAAAACCATTCAGTTTTTGTGTCATTGGCCCCGGAATTCCATCGGAAATTCGGGTTTGATCAATCTGAATGACCGGTAAAGCGCCAACGGTTGAGGCGGACGAAAAAGCTTCGGCGGCCTCCAAAGCCTCTAACCTGGAAAAGGGCCTTTCCTCAACAGGAAGTCCCATGGCCTGCGCGCATTCCATCAGCGCAAGTCGCGTGACGCCACCAAGTATCTGGGGTCCGAGCTGCCGGGTAACCAGCGCTCCCGCCTTGGTCACGATCCAGGCATTGGTTGATGCTCCCTCTGTGACATTTCCCTCGGCATCGAGTAGCCACGCCTCATGGGCACCTTCATTTCTGGCACTTTGTTTTGCAAGAACATTGGCAAGCAGGCCCGTCGATTTGATATCACACCGCGCCCAGCGTTCGTCTGGCCGGGTGACGACGGCAACTCCTTCTGCGAGTCGGGCTGCGACCGCATCAACATCAATGGCTTTCGCCGTTATCACGACGGTCGCGTGCGGAGGGTTTGTCGGAAACGCATGGTCGCGAGGTGCCTGTCCCCGTGTTACCTGACAATAGACAATCGCATCATGGAGCCGGTTTCGACGTAGCACCTCCCGATACACAATGCCCAGGGCCTGAGATGACAGCGGGACACGGATTTGCAGCTCTCCCAGCGACCGCTCCAAGCGGTCGAAGTGCCATTTCTCGTCAATCAAATCCCCATCTTTGACCGCGCAGACCTCATACACACTGTCGGCAAACTGAAACCCACGGTCCTCAATATGCACCGCGGCGTGTGCATGTGGCACGTAGTGCCCGTTAACATAGGCAATGCGGGGCATCAGGTTTCCTTTCTCAATTGCGCCATTGTTCACGGCTGAACAGGGCAACAAGTGCGAGCAGTTCCAAGCGTCCGACAATCATTCCCAGCATCAACACCCATTTTGCACCGACTGTCATTTCGGGATAAGCGGGGTGCTCGCCAAGCATCGATGGTCGCACCAGGTCGTATGCCGGGCCGGCGTTTCCTATCGCGGAGGCAGCGGCTACCAGCGCCGCTTCAAACCCCAGTCCTGAGGCCGCAAGGAGCGCAGCGATGATGGCATACGCCACCAAAAACAGGACGAAGAATGTCCAAACGGATTTCATGATCTGAATGGTCAGAGACCGCCTGCCAAAAAGGGTGCGGATAATCGCATGCGGGTGGGTCAGACGCTTCAGCTCACGCGCGCTCTGTTTCATGAGCAGCGCGATCCGCATCAGTTTGATCCCGCCTGCCGTTGAGAGCGTTGCACCGCCAACCAAGACAAGGCAAATTACAAAAACACTCGACAGCCCGTCATTCAAGGACGGATCGGGCGACATGAAGGCTGTGCCGGACAGCAGGCTCATTGCTAGAAACAGACCGTTGCCAATTGCCGCCAATACGTCGCCCGTCGCTCCCAATGCCAAGAGAGCAAACAGAATACCTGCGGTTAGAACACCAAACCCGAAATACGTAACTTCAGGATCTTCCTGATATTCACTGATGTTACGGCTTCGAGCGGCAGCCCTGTGTGTGGCAAAATTGATTGCACCGAGTCCCATGAAAATAAACAGAAACACCATCGCCCAGGGTGCTCTGTATTCCGAAAGACCTGCATCGGACGGCATGAACCCTCCGGTAGAAATTGTCGACAATGCCAGGCAGAAAGCTTCAAAAGGGGGAATTCCGCCCGCCCATATAAAGAAGAAGCAGGCGGCGGTAAAAACCGCGTAGATGCCTCCCACTGCTTCTGCTGTTCCCCGAAAGCGATCAAGCGCACGGGATTTGTCTGCCCGGGTCAGGGGGGACACGCGCAGTTCCATTCCCCCGACACCAAGAGGTGCCAGCACTGCTGCACCCATTACAATGCTTGCCCAACCGCCAAACCATTGCAGCACCGCGCGCCATACGATGATTGCTCTATCAACCTCATCTAATGTTGGGATAACGGATGCGCCGGTGGTTGTGAAACCCGACAGAGCTTCAAAATAGGCGTCGCTTATACTTCCCAGCGCGCCCGAGACGTAGAACGGAACGGCCGCAAACAGCGGAATGACAAACCAGCCGCCCACAACAAGAATAAGCAAATCATATTTTGATGGACGATACCGGACATCGCGAAATGCCATAATCAACGCACCGCCGCTGAAACCCGCCAGCAGTAAAGTGAGGGAAAAAGCGACGATTGAGTTGGCTTCACCATTGTAAAAAGCAGTCACCCACGGCAAGAGGGTGACGCCAGCCAACAGAAGGATCAGCCATCCTAACGCGTGCAATACAGTGCTGTAGCTCATAGGTCAGCCTGTGATGCTGTCATCAGAAGAATTCGAGGCTGACACGGAACATCTGCTCGACGGTTGCCACTTGATCGCGCTGGGCGAACATCACCACCTTATCGCCTGATTGAATTTCCGTGGACCCACTGGGTGTGATGACTTCCCCATTTCTGGCAATCGCGCCGACAATCAACCCGTCTGGCAACTCCACCTCGCGCAGCGGTTGTCCAACAAGCGGTGAGGTTTCCAGCGCTTCGGCTTCAATCACTTCTGCGGCCCCATCCTGAACGGCCTGGAGCCCCCGGATGCGTCCACGGCGAACATGGCGCAGAACATGACTCACAGTTGTCGAGCGCGGATTAAGGAAGGCATCAATGCCGAGAGACTGCATCAAAGGAGAATAGGTCTGGTTATTGATCAAGCTCAGAGCTCTTTGACACCCTTCTCTTTTGGCCAGAACGCAGGTCAAGAGATTCACCTGGTCATCATTGGTGAGCGTGACGATGGTTTCGGTCTCTTGAACACCGGCTTCACGCAGGAGTTCAGGTTCCAGTCCGTCCCCGTTCAAGACGATTGTCCGCTGAAGACGGTCAGCTGCATATACAGCGCGGTCCCTGTTCTTTTCGAGAACCTTTACGCGTACACCAGAGTGATGCTTCTCCAATTCCTGAGCGACGTAGAGGCCAATATTGCCGGCCCCGACGATCAGGACCTTGCGGGCCTCTTGCTCCTCATGGCCGAAGATAGAGAGCGTTCGTCGAACCTCTTTTTTGTCCGCCGCGAAATATACCTGGTCTCCCACAATCATCTGGTCTTCAGAATGGGGGACAAAAAGATTTCCATTGCGCACGATCCCCACAACCCGCGCTTTCAGATCTGGGAATAACTCCGTCAGCTGCCGAAGGGGGGTGTTTACAATCGGGCAGTCATCACCGAGAGCAACACCCACAACGTTCACGGCACCGTCTGCAAATTCAAGGATGTCAAAAGCACCAGGAACGGCGAGCCGCCTCAGAACCGTGCGCCCCACCTCCAGTTCCGGAGAGATGATGACGTCAATTGGCATGTGATCGCGGGCAAAGAGATCTTGGAACCCGGCCTGAAGATAGCTCTGCGCTCTGATCCGCGCGATCTTTGTCGGCACGTTGAACACGGAATGAGCAAGCTGGCAAGCAACCATATTGACTTCGTCATGAAATGTGACCGCAATCAACATGTCCGCATCGGCTGCCCCTGCCCGCTCCAAAACATCTGGGTGTGCGCCGTGCCCGACGATCGCTCGCACGTCCAAAATATCCGAAACCCGCTGAACCAATTCCGATGATTGATCAATCACCGTCACATCATTGTTCTCAGCCGCCAATTGTTTGGCAATCCCAAAGCCAACCTGGCCCGCCCCGCATACGATGACTTTCATATCATCTGTACTTTCTTGAACGTTGTAGCGCGTGTCGATGCATATGAATTTACCACCTTAGACCTGAAGAGACGTGCGGTCTGAGGTGTTTACACCCAGAGACTTTAGTTTTCGGTGAAGCGCCGAGCGCTCCATACCAATAAATGCAGCTGTTCTGGAAATATTACCGCCGAAACGCCCGATCTGAGCGATCAAATAGTCTCGCTCGAACGTTTCGCGCGCTTCGCGAAGCGGCATGGACATGATGTGCTCACCGCCAGCCCCGTTCATCCCACTTGGCGCAGACGTTCCTTCATCGGTTGGCAACTTATCTGCTGTGATGTCGGCATTTGGTTCAGACGATGTCAAAATCATCAGACGCTCAATGTTGTTTCGGAGCTGTCGGACGTTACCAGGCCATGCGTATGACTGAAGTGCAGCCATCGCTTCATCGCTTACTTTGCGCGGTGGCAGTCCCGATGAACGGGATATCTGCGTGACGAAATATTCCACCAGGAGGGGGATGTCGTCCCGTCTTTGCTCCAAAGAGGGAACGTTGATCGGCACGACGTTCAACCGGTGGAATAGATCTTCACGAAAACGTCCAAGAGAGATTTCCTCTCTCAAGTCGCGGCTCGAGGAAGACACAACGCGCACATCAACCTGCACTTTGCTGCTGCCCCCGACCCGGACAAATGTCTGTTCCACAAGCACGCGTAAAATTTTGCTCTGGGTCTCCAGAGGCATATCCGCTACTTCATCGAGGAACAGAGTGCCACCGTGCGCTTGTTCAAAGACACCCACTTTCCGGGGACCATCTGTTCCCTCTTCGATTCCGAAGAGCTCAATCTCCATTCTATCGGGCGCCATGGTCGCTGCATTGAGAGCGACGAAGGGGCTGTTCGCCCGTCTGGACGATGCATGAAGAAGGCGGGCAACAACTTCCTTACCACACCCTGATGGCCCACAAATAAGCACACGGCTTCCCGTGGGGGCTACTTTGTCGACCGTCTGTCGAACAATATTGATGTTCGGCGAAGCGCCAATCAGCGTCGTATCTTCGCCGACCTTCATCCTCAATTCTGCGTTTTCCCGGCGAAGCCGATGTGCCTCGATGGCGCGCCTGATAATCAAGATCAGACGGTCTGCCTTAAACGGTTTTTCGATGAAGTCGTAGGCACCTTTCTTGATCGCGGAGACTGCCGTCTCGATGTTTCCGTGTCCGCTGATAATCACCACGGGAAGATCGGGATAGCGCTCGGTGATAACATCAAGCACTTCCAGTCCGTCAAGACGGCTTCCCTGAAGCCAAATATCCAGAACCACAAGGCTCGGCATTCGTTCTTCCAGCGCCCGCAGAACACCATCACTATCGGCAGCCACACGCGTCTCATACCCCTCGTCGGACAATATGCCGGCGATCAGTTCGCGAATATCTGCTTCATCATCAACAATAAGAATCTCAGACGCCATCAGCCGCCTCTACCTGTTTCTACCAAACTTAGCTCGTCCAGTTTTGTGGATGTATCTGTTTCTTCATCGATCTCGGTCTGCTCCGGGCAGATACGCAAGAAGCGCAGAACGACCCGTGCGCCGCCTTGCCAACCCTCTTCTTTGGGTGCATCCATAAGGTCAAGCGTCCCACCATGGTCTTCCATGATTTTTTGGACAATCGCCAGACCAAGTCCTGTGCCCTTGGCACGTGTTGTCATGTATGGCTCGGTCAACCGCAGTCGTCCTGTCTCCGGCAACCCCCGCCCGGTATCAGTCACCAAGATTTCAATCGTCTCACCATAGGTTGTGACACGTGTTTCAATCTTGTTGGTATCGCTGGGCTCTTCCTTGCCTTCAACAGCCTCAGCGGCGTTCTTGAGGATGTTCGTGAGGGCCTGACTAATCAACCGGGCATCACCCTGGAACCCTATCGATGCTTCTTGTAGCGACAGCGGATAGTCGATGTCTGGATGCGCCACCCGTTGAAGGAACACGGCCTGGCGTACGATTTCACCTAAATCCGCCTCTTTCATCACTGCTTCCGGCATGCGTGCAAAGGAAGAAAACTCGTCCACCATGCGGCCAATATCACCAACCTGACGGATGATTGTATCGGTGCATTGTTTGAAGACTTCGGGATCGTTCACAATTTCATCTGCATATTTGCGACGCAAGCGTTCCGCAGAGAGTTGAATGGGTGTCAGAGGGTTCTTGATCTCATGCGCGATCCGGCGGGCAACATCAGACCAGGCAGCATTGCGCTGCGCCGATACGAGCTCCGTGATGTCGTCAAATGTCAGAACATATCCTTGCAGAGTGCCATCCGATTTCTCGCCCGTGACCCTTACATTGAGCGTTCGTTCCTGGCCGGACCGAAGAAGGACGACCTGATCACGTGCTGAGCGGCGCGCATTATTCATGGCAGAAATTACGACCATCGCAAGCTCAGGCGTAGCCTCTGACAGCAACATCCCATTCAATGCCATTTCGTCTTTTCCCAAGAACTCCTGTGCCGCGCGGTTGGCGTGGTTGATCCTTGTTTCACCATCAAGCCCGATTACGCCTGCACTCACCCCTGCCAACACCGCTTCGGTAAACCGTCGTCGATCATCCAGTTCATAGTTGGCGCTCACCAGATCATTTTGCTGGTTCTCTATCTGGCTTGTCATGCGGTTGAAGGCACGACCGAGCGTTTCGATTTCATCATCATTGTTGCCAATGTCGACACGTGTCGACAGGTCGCCACTACTCACGCGCTCCGCAGCGTTGACCAGACTGCCGATTGGCGAGACGATACGGTTGGCAGCCCATAAACCCAGCCAAATGGCCGCCAGCAGAACGACCAGGGCCAAAGTCACATAAATCAGCGCGAAGGTGACCTGAACCGAACTCAGCCCCCCTTCCAGAGTTTCATACTCAGTCACTGCTGCTTGCGTCAGCGCCAGGTGGTCCAAAACGCGCGCATCAACAAAGCGGGCCACGTAAAGATAGGTGTTGTCGAAGGCTGGAAGTTTAACCAGTGCCCGGATCTGGTCGCCGTCATTGGCGGTGTAGAGAACAACCAGCCCTTCATCTGCCTTCACGAACTGATCAGCCCCTGGTATTCCCATAGAGGGCGCAACGGCTGCCGTAGCGCGCAACACCGTTTTTCCATCCCGGTCGACCAGATAAGCGGCAGGCAAGGACCGAAGCGCAGCCTGCGTCGCGAGAAGCTGTTGTCCCCGTTGGAAGTTGGACGTGAGATAGGGCGCCGCGCGGTTCAAATCGTTCGCCATGGCCAGTACATCCAGGCGCAACACTTGGTGATGCTCATCAAGATAGGCTTCAGCTACCTGAAGGGCGTTGTCGATGATCGCGCGGGTCCGCTCACTGAACCAGGTGTCGAGACCTCGATCCAATGTGACTGTGGCAAATACAGCCACTGTAATGGCTGGTAGAACCGCGATGAGCGAAAACATTGTCACCAGTCGGGCGTGGAGCTTGGCGCCCGCAATACCGCTGTGCCGCTCCATCACCAGTCGGATAACCCGCCACCCAATGAGCGCTGCGAGGACCAATGCAACAAAGAAGTTGGCCAACAAGAGGGCTGTGACAACTCCCTTGCTGGGGGCAAATGGAGACAGCCCGGTGAGTGTCATATACGTGAAAGTGCCCAGGAACACAGCCACCACGACCAAACTGATCGGCAGGGTTGTCCCAAGACGAAGGCGCTTACCGATACCAGATCTGCGAACCCAGCCAGACCAGGCCGTCATGTAGTCGATTGTCGCCATTGAGGCTTCAAACCATCCTAAAACTGTTGCACCTGCGCACTCAGCATGCGTCGAACATGTGTCGCTGAAGTCACGGACCACAGACAACCGCCGCATTCTGGCGCTTGTCGCGAGCCTATTCAACAACAATGTTGCAGGATTACATCAGTTCGGTGAACGTGCCTAATGTTTCAACGAACGCCTTGGTCAGCGTGGCATTCTTACGACCTGTACATCGAGTTCACGGATCTTTTTCCGCAGTGTATTGCGGTTTATCCCCAGCAGCTGAGCGGCTTTGATCTGATTGCCCCGAGTCGCGGCAAGACTGATCGTGAAGAGCGGCTTTTCAATCTCTTTGAGAACACGTTCGTAGAGCCCCTCGGGTGGCAATTGTTCACCGTGAGACGCGAATTCACGCGCAAGCGCCCGTTCCACCAGATCGCTTAGCCCCTCATCAACTGAGGAGGGTTCGGAGACCGGGCCAAATTCCGGTTCAGCAAGCTCTGTCTGAAGCACGGAAATGCCAATTGTCTCTTCGGTGTAGAGCGCTGCCAATCGGCGAACCAGATTTTCTAGCTCACGCACGTTGCCGGGCCAGCGGTAGCGCTTCAGAAAATCCATGCCAGCGGTATCAACGGTCTTTGGAGCCAGCCCCTCATCCTGCGCCAAGGTCAGGAAATGCCGTACGAGGTCTGGAATATCTTCTGTTCGCTCTCGCAGAGGTGGCAACCTGATGGGCACAACATTGAGCCGGTAGAACAGATCCTCCCGGAAGAGCCCCTGATTGATCAACTGACGCAGATCGCGGTTTGTGGCCGCCACAATACGAATATCGGTCTTAATCGGCGTGCGCCCGCCGACCGTCGTATACTCGCCCTCTTGCAGAACCCTGAGCAAACGCGTCTGCGCCTCCATCGGCATGTCCCCGATCTCGTCGAGAAAGAGCGTACCGCCTTCCGCCTGCTGGAAACGTCCCGTGCTGCGTTGGCTCGCACCGGTAAACGCCCCCTTCTCATGGCCAAAGAGTTCGCTTTCAATCAATTCGCGCGGGATCGCTGCCATATTGATGGCAACAAAAGGTCCGTGTCGACGCTTGCCGTAATCATGCAGCGCTTTGGCCACCAGTTCCTTGCCGGTGCCGCTTTCCCCAGACACCATCACCGAAAGATCGGTCTGCATCAGCCGGGCCAGGACCCGGTATATTTCCTGCATCGCGGGCGAGCGACCAATCAATGGGATCTTGTCTTCGTCATCGGACGGCACGGCTGGTACAGCACTTATGCCAGGTGTTGACAGCGCACGCTCTGCAACGGCCACTACCTCATTCAGATCAAAGGGCTTGGGCAGATATTCATATGCCCCGCGTTCAGCCGCGGTGATTGCTGTCATCAATGTATTCTGAGCGCTCATCACGACCACAGGCAGGTCTGGACGGACCTTCTTGATACGGGGGATCAGGTCAAACCCGTTTTCGTCTGGCATAACGACGTCAGTAATCACCAGGTCACCATCTCCCTGGTTCGCCCAGCGCCAGAGCGTTGCGGCATTCGAGGTCGTGCGCACATCATACCCTACCCGGCCCAGAGCATGGCTCAAGACTGTCCTAATGGCGGCATCATCATCTGCAATAAGAATGGTTCCAGACGGCATGCTCTAGTCTTCCTTTGATTGCGTTGTTTCTTCGACCGAATACATCGGCAACAAGACACGAAAAATGGTTCGCCGCGGTTGGCTGTCACATTCAATAATGCCGCCATGGTCGCCGACAATTTTTGCGACGAGGGCCAGACCGAGGCCCGTGCCTGACGCCTTTGTTGTAACAAAGGGATCAAACAGATAAGGCAGCAAGTCATCGGGGACACCGGGCCCATTGTCGATAATGCAAATCTCAATGGGCAGTCCGACACGTTCCCGACTTCCGGGAATTGACAAACGAACACCAGGCCGGAAAGCGGTCGTGATGGTGATCTCCCCATCTGGTTTGTCGATTGCTTCCGCCGCATTCTTCACCAGATTGAGGAATATCTGGATGAGCTGATCCTGGTCGCCTGGTACAGGCGGCAGAGACGGATCATAGCTTTCGGTGATCTTGATCGCGCTTGCAAAACCGTTCGCGGCCAGCTGCTTCACACGCCCCAGGACAACGTGAATATTCGTTGGAACACGGGGGATGGGCCGCTCATCGGAAAACACTTCCATTCGGTCGACCAGTCCGCAAATACGGTCTGTCTCATCGCAGATCAATCTTGTCAGCGTTCGATCATCCTCGCTTGCGCCTTGTTCCAGCAATTGCGCAGCACCGCGAATGCCCGATAGAGGGTTTTTGATCTCGTGCGCCAGGACACCTGCCATACCCACAACAGACCGGGCCGCCCCACGATGCGTGAGCTGACGGTCCATCTTATGCGCCATGGTTCGCTCTTGCAGGATTACCAGAACGGTGCCGGGCGTATCGACAATAGGCGAGACTTGAATATCAACTGAACGCTCTCCAAACCGAGGGGATGCGAGCTCAACACCATATTCATTGACTGACGCATTGTTCTCCATCACTTGCGCGATCAGCGCCAGCAACGGACTTCCAAAAGAAATGAATTCCGTAAGCGGGTGGCGGGTGAGCACCGCCCGGCTTGCATCAAAAAACTGCTCTGCCGCATCGTTTACAAAATTGGCCTGTAATTTGTCACTCACGGTGATGACTGGATGCGGCATCGCATTGAGGATTTGGGCGGCCTCCGGGGTCATCCCGCTTCCCCCTGCGTTCAATTCATGAACACTCATGCAGCTCTCCGTTCTGTTGCAGCAGAGAAGAACCGTTCAAGTTCTCCCAACACAAAGCTCGGCTCTTCGCTTGGCAATACCTGCGCTTTAAGTTCTTTGGTTTCACATTCCCAATCAGCGGCCGCCGCGTCGAGATACCAACCAATATGCTTACGCACGATCCGCACGCCCAGCCTTTCGCCGTATAGCTCCAGCGCGTCCCTATAGTGGGACCGGACAATTTCCCAACGGCGTTCCGCATCAGGTGCAGCCGATATGTCTCGCCCGGAAAGTGCGTCGTCAATCTGCGTTAGCAGCCAGGGACGGCCGTTGGCACCACGCCCCACCATGACACCGTCAGCACCTGAGGCTTTGAGGCAGGCTTGCGCATCCGCGATCGACAAGATATCGCCATTAGCAATTACGGGAATTTTGACGACATCAGCAACCGCTCGGATGGCGTCCCAATCTGCAGAGCCCTTGTAGAACTGGCAGCGCGTGCGACCGTGCACCGTCACCAACTGAATGCCTGCAGCCTCCGCTCGGCTTGCAAGTTCCGGCGCGTTGAGTGTTTCGCTATCCCAGCCGAGCCGCATTTTCAGAGTCACGGGCAGACGGGTCGCTCCCACCGTTGCCTCTATGAGCGTCAGGGCGTGATCCAGGTTCCGCATCAGTGCCGAGCCTGATAGGCCCGACGTCACCTGGCGTGCAGGGCAGCCCATATTGATGTCGATAATGTCGGCGCCAGCCTCCTCCGCGAGCTTTGCGCCTTGCGCCATCCACTGCGGTTCACGACCGGCCAACTGAACCACCAGGGGCGCAAGCTTTCCGGCCCCTGCCGCCCGACGCAAAACATCTGGCCGCGCGCGCACAAGCTCTTCGCTGGCAACCATTTCGGAAACCAGTACAGCCGACGAGCATTTAGACACTGCCAAACGGTAGGGCAGATCTGTTACACCAGACATAGGAGCGAGAAACACCCTGCTCGGGAAGATCGCCCCCTCAATCGAAATGGTCATTATTTAGGCAATTCTTTTGATGCTTAAATCTTGAGCAATTATTAGCCTGTTCGCATCGGCGATGCAATGGGAAGATCGCTAAATGACCAAAAACCCCGCAAAACAGAGGCTTGCTAACAGTCCGCTGAGGTGCGAAACGAAGATCATGCGCATTGCTGCCCTTATTGTTGCCGCCGGTCGGGGGACCAGAGCGGGGGATGGAATACCCAAGCAGTACCGACCAGTGGGCGGTATTCCCATTCTTGCGCGCAGTCTGCGCACATTTGTTGATCACCCCGATGTGGACGCTGTTGCGACTGTTATCCACCCCGATGACCGTGCGCTCTGCGAAAGCTGCTGTGTTGGATTGGACGATCTTTTGCCTCTGATTGCCGGCGGCGCAACCCGACAAGCATCCGTCCTTGCCGGGCTTGAGGCGCTGTCCAGCGTCCAGCCGACCCACGTTCTTATTCATGATGGAGCGCGGCCGTTCGCCGATGCCGCGTTGATCAGTCGGGTTGTTGAGGCGCTCAAAACTCATGATGCCGTCCTTCCCAGCCTGCCCGTGACAGACACTTTGCGGGAACATGCTGATGGCCTGGCAGGTGACACGGTGGATCGCTCCCGGCTTATCCGCGCCCAAACCCCGCAAGGGTTTGCATACCAGGCAATTCTAGCGGCGCATCGCGACAATCAAACACACGCATTTACGGACGATGTTGCGCTCGCCGTGGCAGCCGGTCATAAAACCTGTCTGGTTGCCGGATCAGAGGACAATATCAAAGTGACAGCGCCAGATGACTTCATGCGGGCCGAACGCTTCTTAAGCGCTTCGCGCGAGACCCGAACGGGCTCCGGTTTTGATGTGCACCGTTTCACGGATGGCGATCATGTGACGCTCTGTGGCGTTGACATTCCCCATACACAAAGTCTGCTTGGTCACTCAGACGCCGATGTTGGTCTTCATGCCATTACCGATGCTTTGTTGGGCGCGCTTGGCGAGGGGGACATTGGCGACCATTTCCCACCCTCCGATCCACAGTGGAAAGGCGTTGCCTCGCGGGTCTTTCTGGAACATGCCGCAAAACTTCTTGTTAAACGCGGGGGACACATTGCAAACATTGATGTGACCCTCATCTGCGAAGCCCCCAAGATAGGCCCTCACCGGGAAGCGCTCCGCATGTCCGTCGCGAGCATCCTGAACCTGACGTTGGATCGCATCAGCGTGAAGGCGACAACAACAGAGGGACTTGGCTTCACAGGTCGCGGTGAAGGTATTGCCGCACAAGCAATTGCAACGGTCTCTCTTCCCATATCCACGAGCGATCAATGAAACACCTGACGATGCTGATCGCCACCTGGTTTGGATCTGGCTATTTACCAAAGGCGCCGGGAACCTGGGGATCCTTGGCGGCTCTCCCATTCGCCTGGATCATCCTGACGTTTTTGCCAGGAGCCCTCCCCCTGCTCGCGGCAAGTTTTGTGCTGTTGATCATCGGTATCTGGGCGTCTGCACATCATAGTGAAACGCTGGGCACCCACGATGCTGGCGAAATCGTCGTCGACGAGGTGGTCGGGCAATGGATCGTGCTCGCTATCGCTCCGTTTTCGCCGCTGGGCTGGCTTGCTGCGTTTCTTCTCTTTCGCTTTTTCGACGTGGTCAAACCCTGGCCGATCAGCTGGATTGATGCCCGCGTCTCTGGCGGCTGGGGTATCATGTTGGACGACGTTGTTGCAGGCTTGTTTGCAGCATTGTCCGTCTGGGTGATTGTTGCCGCCATTGGAGTTTTTTGAATGTCGCTTTTTCCACGCCCCATTTTCCAACTCGCCGAGCTGGTGCTTGCTGATGCCAGCGAAAAGTCACTGAAAATCGTCACGGCGGAGAGCTGCACTGGCGGACTGGTTGCAGGTTGTCTAACCGAAGTTGCCGGATCATCCGCAGTCGTTGAGCGTGGGTTTGTGACGTATTCCAACGAAGCAAAGCGCGACATGCTGGGTGTCCCTGGCGATATGATCGCAGACCATGGCGCGGTGAGTGAGCCTGTCGCGCGCGCCATGGCCGAGGGCGCACTGGAAGAATCCCGAGGGCATGTAAGTGTCTCCATCACGGGTATTGCCGGGCCCGGCGGCGGCACCGCTCTTAAGCCTGTTGGTCTTGTGCACATGGCAGCGGCACGGCTGCGCTACAGCATCATCCATGAGGTTTATCGGTTTGGGGATGTGGGCCGGGACGAAGTGCGTATTCAAGCGGTTCAAGCGGCTCTTGAGCTCATCCGTCGACAGATCGACCGCTGACCTCTATTCGTCAGCCTCACCGTAAAGTTCATCGGCACGATCAAAGAAGGCGGTGACGATCTTGTGCACGGCGCGATCAAATAGCCCTGTGATCATGCGTTCCATCATCCGGCTTTTAAACTCAAAATCCACGGCGAAATCAACGTCCGTTCCTGCATCGGTTGGCTCAAAGCGCCAATGATTGTCCAGGTGTTTAAAGGGGCCGTTTACATAGGCGACGTCAATCGTCCGGTGCTCCGGATTGAGGGTCACGCTGCTGCGGAAGGTCTCACGAAACATTTTGTAGGATATCAGAACGTCGGCAATGATGACTTCATTGTCTCCCGCTGTTCCGCGACTGCGCACGCGAACACCGGTCACCCACGGCAGAAATTGCGGATAGCTTTCGATATCCGAAACAAGTTCGTAGAGCTTCTGGGGTGGATGCGCGACAAGGCGACTTTCTTTGTGAGCTGGCAACGTGTCAGCTTTTGGAAAGTTGCGCTTCACGCGCTGCACGCAAGGATTCGAAATCCGCATCGGCATGATAGGATGAGCGGGTCAGTGGCGTGGCCGACACCATCAAAAAGCCTTTTGATCGCGCAACCGTTTCATAGCCCTTAAACTCGTCGGGCGTGACAAAGCGATCAACAGCTGCATGTTTGCGGGTTGGTTGCAAATATTGTCCTACCGTCAGGAAATCGATGTCGGCGGACCGCATGTCGTCCATGACCTGCATCAGCTCTTCTCTCGTCTCACCAAGCCCCACCATGACGCCGGACTTTGTAAAGATGGTCGGATCAAGTTCCTTCACCCGCTGCAGCAGTCGGATGGAGTGGAAGTAGCGCGCACCAGGACGGATGGAGAGATAAAGTCGCGGCACCGTTTCCAGATTGTGATTGAACACATCTGGTCGTGCAGCAACGACAATCTCAAGGGCACCCTCTTTGCGCAGGAAATCAGGCGTTAGAATTTCGATCGTCGTTTCAGGTGTGCGGGCCCGAATGGCACGAATGGTTTTGGCGAAATGCTCCGCGCCACCATCCTCCAGGTCATCCCGGTCGACCGACGTGATCACCACATGCCGCAGGCCGAGTTTCTCAACTGCGTTTGCGACATTTTCCGGCTCATTAACGTCTAACGCATCGGGCAGGCCCGTGCTCACATTGCAGAAGGCGCACGCCCTTGTGCACGTGCCGCCCATGATCATCATGGTGGCATGTTTCTCGGTCCAGCATTCACCAATGTTGGGGCAACCGGCCTCTTCGCAGACCGTGACAAGGCCATTCTCGCGGACGATCTTCTTGGTCTCGGCATAGACAGCGGACCCCGGCGCTTTCACGCGGATCCAGTCCGGTTTGCGCAGCACAGGCGTGTCTGGCCGGTTCGCCTTTTCGGGATGTCTTACGCGATCTTTGGCCCGTTCTTTAGGGCGCTTTTGCTCGCTGCCGACAGTTTTTAGGACCGTTACCATGGGATTTCTATCTTCTAATGCTCAATGCTTCTATATGGGAGTATAGCCTGAAAAAGTTAAGATCGATCAGACAAATCAGTCATACCCCAGGCGCACAAATTGGTCATCTGGTGCATCGACCTCCTTCAGGGCTGCATGAAGCTTATCTGAGAATTCTGTGGCCAGAGGCGATCCAGACAGATCTTTTTCCTCGGTCGGGTCGTTCTCCAAATCAAACAGCAGATTGGGTCCGAGCGTCGGGGGTGCCCAATAGGGCAATCTATCATTCTCGCCCCAGGGCTGGCGGATCACCGGAATGTCGCTGCCGGGCATTCGGTCCAGTTTCGCACGAGCGTCGGGATGGGGGAGTTCGTCTTCGCGGCGCAGGAAATGCGTCGGCATGGTGGACCAGCGGTTAGAAAACATCGAGATCGGTCGGTTGGCCCCGTCACCGCCACGCGCGTACTTGTGCTGTCCATCGATCAGATGGACTTCCCGGCCCCAGACCCCCGCCAGCAGCCAATCCCGGACGGACTGTTTAGAGCCATTGAGCAGCGGCATGAGCGATTTGCCATGAGTGCGCTGGCGAATGTTTTCTTCAATGCCAAACATGTCTGCCAGGGTGGCGAACAGGTCGACACTGGTGGTGAGCGCATCGCACGTACCTGGCGCAACATCTGGCGCGGCGATCATCAGCGGAATGTGCCCCAATGTCTGATAGATGGGGACACCTGGTTTCCCCCACATGTCCTTCTCACCCAGATAATGACCGTGATCTGTGCAGAGAATGAAGACCGTGTCGTCCCAGAGATTTTTCTTATCCATCACGCCGAGGACTTTGCCGAGCCAATGGTCAATCATGGTGAGCTTGGCTCCATATGACGCCCTGATCTGCTGGGCCTGTCGCTCAGTTATGACGCCCTTCTCCAACGCACCCTTCATATAAGGTGGCCAAATCATATGAGCGCCTTCCCAATCAGGGTCGTACATGGAGGCGTAGGGCTCGGGCGTATCAAAGGGTTCATGGGGATCAAATTCGTCAACGAACAGGAAGAACCTGTCGTGAAAGCCCGCATTGTCTTCAAGCCAGTTCGCCGCTGACTGCATGGTACGCGGGCCGGGGAAGTCTTCCTCACCCCTAAAGTAGCCACGGCTGTCATCATAGGGCATGTGCTTACGACCGAAATTGGGCGCGCCTGCCCAACTGGCATCCGGGCGCGTCTTCCAAAGATCCCCCTCGTGGCCGCGCTGATAGTCCCAGGCGGAGAAATCGACGTGGTAATTTTCGCCGCCCGTCTCGAAGAGATGTGGATGGTCTGAGATCAATTGCGAGGTCACGCCTGCCTTTGACAGCTCATAGGTGATGGCGTCTTCCCAGAGTTCTATTGATCCCCACGGACGCCAGAGAAAATCCCAGGCACCACACAGAATATCGTGACGGGCCGGCATGCAGGGCAGCGAGCCCACATAGTGTTTTGTAAATTTGGTGGAGCGCGCACCTATGCGGTCCAAATTAGGCGTTTGAAACTCCTCACCGCCGTAAGCGCCCAGCATGTGACGGTTGAGGCTATCGAGCAGAATGACGATGGCATTCTTAGGGCCTTGGGGGCCATGGTTCTTTGAACCACCGTGCGTTGTGTTTTCCTGCCCATCAGCCATCAATTTTTCGCCTCTTCGTCCTACTTGGCCACAGCCGCCCCAGCTTCACGCTTGCGTTTTCGTCGTGCGGCAGCCCAGAGATTGAGGCCCTCCACCGATATGGAGAACGCAATGGCGAAGTAAATATATCCACGCGGGATATGGAAATGGAGACCATCTGCGATAAGCGAGGCACCCACCAGAATGAGAAAGGCAAGCGCCAGCATTTTGACCGTTGGGTGGCGTTCGACAAATCCGCCGACAGGGGCCGCCGCAAACAGCATGACGGCCATGGATATCAAGATGGCGACCACCATCACTTCAACATGCTCGGCAATGCCAACGGCTGTGATGACGCTGTCGAGAGAAAAGACGATGTCGAGGGCGGCAATCTGCACGATGGCCATGGCAAAACCCATGGACCGCGCATTGGGGTCGTGGGCTTCGCCCTCCACTGTGTGATGAATTTCTGTCGTGCCCTTTGCCAGCAGGAACAGCCCGCCAAAAAACAACACCATGTCCCGCCAGGAAATTTCCAGATCAAACGCCGTGAAGACAGGCTGCGTTAGGCTCGCGACCCATGCGATGGAGAAGAGCAAGATCAGGCGGGTAATGAGCGCCCCTGCCAGGCCCCAGCGTCGCACCGCATCTCTTTGATGTTCCGGCGCACGGGATGCCAGGATGGTCAGGAAAATGAGATTGTCGATGCCGAGCACGACTTCGAGCAAGGTGAGCGTGAGCAAACTTGCCCAGACTTGAGGGTCGGTCAGAAGTGCGGTCATGAATCTCTATACTGTTACTTGCTAAATGTGCAGCGCGCGTCCGAACGCATCTAGCACGGATTCATGCATCATTTCACTCAATGTCGGGTGAGGGAACACTGTTGCCATTAAATCTGCTTCCGTGGTCTCCAACTGGCGCGCAATTGTATATCCCTGGATCAGCTCAGTGACCTCGGCGCCCACCATATGGGCACCGAGCAATTCGCCTGTCTTGGCATCAAAAACCGTCTTTACCAGCCCCTCGGGCTCGCCCAGCGCAATGGCCTTCCCATTTCCAATGAAGGGAAAACGCCCCACTTTGACTTCATGGCCCTGCTCTTTTGCCCGCGCTTCCGTCATGCCGACACTCGCCACCTGAGGATGACAATAGGTGCAGCCCGGAATTTTGCTGGCGTCCATCGGGTGAACCCCCTTTGCGCCCGCGATTCGCTCTGCGACCATCACACCTTCATGGCTGGCTTTATGAGCAAGCCATGGCGGCCCCACCAGGTCACCAATGGCGTAGACACCTGGCACCCCTGTTTCGCACCATTCATTGACGGTGACATGGCCACGATCCGTTTTCACACCTGCAGCTTCCAGACCAATGTCTTCAATATTGCCAGTGATACCAACGGCGGAAATGACTTTCTCTGCTTTCACCATTTGGATTTTGCCGCCCACATCAATCGTCGCCGTGACGCCTGATTTACTCTTCTTCACGTCGGTAACCTTGGCGCTCATGAGCAGGGTCATACCCTGCTTCTTGAAAGCTTTTGCTGCGAATGCAGAAATCTCTTCGTCTTCGACGGGTAAAACGCGGTCGAGCATTTCTACAACCGTCACGTCTGCGCCAAAGGTTTTGTAGAAGCTGGCGAACTCAATACCAATGGCGCCCGATCCGATGACCAAAACAGATTTTGGGATGGATTTTGGCACCATAGCTTCCCGGTAGGACCAAACGGTTTCGCCATCCGGCTCCAGCCCTGGCAATACCCGCGCACGCGCGCCAGTTGCTAGAATGATGTTCTTTGCAGAGACTTCCGATATTTTGCCGTCGGTCTCTACTTTGATCTTGCCTTTACCTGCAAGGCTGCCATTGCCGACGATCACATCGACTTTGTTTTTCTTCAGCAGAAACTGAACACCTTGGGAGAGCTGCCCTGCAACAGCACGTGACCGTTCAACGATCTTCGTGCCGTCAAAGGAGATGCCCTCAACCTTCAGGCCGAATTCTTCGGCACGCTGCATATTGTGGTAGATTTCAGCGGAACGCAGCAGCGCCTTGGTCGGGATACAGCCCCAGTTGAGGCAGATGCCGCCGATCTCAGAGCGCTCGATAACTGCTGCTTTGAGCCCAAGCTGGGCTGCGCGGATTGCCGCCACATAGCCGCCCGGACCAGAGCCAACAACAACAACGTCATATGATTTTTCAGCCATTGTCGTTCCTCACAGCAACATAGAGGGTGGATATTCGATATAGGACTTGAACGCCGCCAGCAGCTGCGCGCCAAGTGCCCCATCAATCGCCCGGTGATCACACGATAGCGTTACGGTCATCACCGTCGCGGCCTTCACCTCACCATTCACAACGATAGGTCTCGGTTCGCCTGCTCCCACGGCCATAATGGCGGCCTGGGGTGGGTTAATCACCGCCGTGAAATTCTTGATGCCAAACATGCCGAGATTGGATACGGAAAAACTGCCGCCTTCAAATTCAGCGGGTGACAGCTTCTTGTCTCTCGCGCGCGTCGCCAGTGCCTTTGCTTCGGCGGAAATCTCAGCGAGGCCCTTTTCTTCAGCACGTCGAATAATCGGGGTAATCAGGCCGCCTTCGAGCGCCACTGCAATACCCACATCTGAATGATGATGTTGCAGGAGAGCGTCTTCAGCAAAGCTCACATTTGCAGCTGGTACTTTCTTCAGTGCCAGGGCAGATGCGCGCACGATGAAGTCATTAACCGACAGTTTGATGCCTTGTTCCGCGCCCTCTTCATTCAGATGCTTGCGCACTTTGAGCAATTCATCCAGCACGCAATCAATGGTGAGATAATAGTGCGGAATTTCCTGCTTCGACTGGGTCAGACGCCGCGCAATTGTTTTGCGCATGGAGTTGAGCGGGATCTCCTCATAAGAGCCTTCTTCATAAAAAGCGCGCGCATCAATAGAGCCCATGGGGGCCTGAGGCTTACCCTTGCCGCGAGGTGCTGCTTTGGGAGTGCCTTCAACATCCGCTTTCACAATCCGACCCCGAGGGCCGCTGCCGTTGATGCTCGAAAGGTCGATGCCTTTGTCCTGAGCAATGCGCTTGGCGAGCGGACTTGCGAAAACCCGCCCTCCACCACCCGCTGGCTTCGTAGCCGGAGGTGCTTTTGCTGGCGTCGCGGCGGGTTTTTCTGATGCCTTAGGAGTTTCCGATTTGGGTGCAGGCGTCGGTGCAGACAGATTGTCGGCAGCGCTTGCGTCTTCGCCCTCTTCGAGAATAACCGCGATGGGGGCATTGACGAGCACACCTTCGGTACCCTCTACAACAAGCAGTTTGCCGACGGTGCCTTCTTCGACGGCTTCTATTTCCATCGTGGCCTTATCGGTTTCGATCTCGGCGATCAGGTCGCCAGAACGCACCGCATCCCCTTCTTTCACTAGCCACTTGGCCAATGTGCCCTCTTCCATCGTTGGGGAAAGAGCTGGCATGAGTATTTGTATCGGCATGACTTCCTCCCTTAGCGATAGGTGACTGATTTGACGGCAGCGACGACTTCGGGTGCGCTGGGTAGCGCCAGTTTTTCGAGGTTTGCGGCATAGGGCATCGGCACATCCTTGCCTGATACACGCAAAATGGGGGCATCGAGATAGTCGAACGCCTTTTCCTGAACCTGCGCGGCAATCTCAGAGCCAATTCCACAGATGGGCCACATCTCTTCCACCACAACCAGGCGGTTTGTTTTTTGAACGGAGGCGATGATGGTGTCTGTGTCGAGCGGACGCAGCGATCTCAGATCAATCACTTCCGCCGTTATTCCTTCTTCGGCAAGCAGGTCCGCCGCATCCAGCGCATAGGTAAGCCCTTGACTGAAGGACACGATGGTAACGTCTGTTCCTTCGCGCATCACTCTGGCTTTGCCGATGGGGAGCACCCAGTCGTCAATTTCGGGTACATCGAATGTCCGCCCATAGAGGATTTCATTTTCCAGAAACACAACAGGGTTTGGATCACGAATTGCCGCCTTCAGGAGGCCTTTCGCGTCTGCTGCTGAATAGGGAGCCACAACCTTCAGGCCCGGCACCTGTGCATACCAGGATGAATAGTCCTGACTATGCTGTGCGCCCACGCGTGCCGCTGCGCCATTGGGACCGCGGAACACGATGGGACAGGCCATCTGGCCGCCCGACATGTAGCGGGTCTTTGCAGCTGAATTGATGATGTGATCAATGGCCTGCATGGCGAAATTGAACGTCATGAATTCCACGATCGGCTTCAGGCCTGCCATTGCAGCCCCGGCGGCGAGTCCGGCAAATCCATGTTCGGTAATAGGCGTGTCCACAACGCGGCGAGGCCCAAATTCGTCGAGCAAACCTTGCGTGACTTTGTACGCGCCCTGATATTCTGCAACTTCTTCGCCCATGACAAAGACATTGTCATCGGCCCGCATTTCTTCGGCCATCGCATCCCGCAGCGCTTCGCGCACGGTGATGGAGTGCATTGCCGTTCCTTCTGGAATGTCCGGGTCAGGCGCGACAATAGCTGTGACAGCGGTGGGCGCTGTCGCCTCCTCGGCCCCTGTGTCCGATGCTTCTTCACTGGGACCATTTTTCGGCGCTGGCTTTTTTTCCTGGGGCGCGGCTGACATAGAGGCGGCGTCCTCACCATCCTGCAGCAAGATCGCGATCAGATCATTGACCGGCACATTCTCCGTGCCTTCTGCAACAACGAGCTTGCCAATGCGCCCCTCGTCGATTGCTTCGAGTTCCATCGTCGCTTTGTCGGTCTCAATCTCCGCAATCAGATCGCCGGAGCGGACTTCGTCGCCCTCTTTCACCAACCATTTGGCCAGAGTGCCCTCTTCCATCGTCGGGGAAAGGGCTGGCATCAGGATTTCGACACTCATGCCCGCACCTCTTCAATGATATCTGTCCAAAGCTCTGACACATCAGGCTCCGGGCTCTCTTGAGAAAAGTTCGCAGCGTCGGTCACAATGGCCCGCACCTCTGCGTCAATTTCCTTCAGGCCTGCCTCGTCAATCTTCTTCGATTTCAGCAAACGTGCTTTGACCTGCTCAATCGGGTCATGCTCCTCGCGCATACGGTTCACTTCTTCTCGGGCCCGGTATTTTGCCGGGTCTGACATGGAGTGACCGCGATAGCGATAGGTGTTCATTTCAAGAATGAAAGGGCCGTTGCCTGCCCGGCAGGACTTCGCAGCGCGCGCGGCGGCATCTTTCACAGCACGGACATCCATCCCGTCAACTTGTTCGCCGGGAATATTGAAACTCACGCCGCGCTTGGAAAGGTCCGTTTGGGCGGACGCCCGGCTGATTGCCGTGCCCATCGCGTATTGATTGTTCTCTATGACATAGACGACCGGCAACTCCCAAAGTTCCGCCATGTTAAAGCTCTCATAGACCTGCCCCTGGTTCGCTGCGCCATCGCCGAAATAGACAAAGGCCACGTTCCCATTGTCGCGATAGCTATTGGCGAAGGCGAGGCCTGTGCCGAGCGAGACCTGTGCGCCGACAATGCCATGGCCGCCATAGAAATGCTTTTCCGTGGAGAACATGTGCATGGAGCCCCCCTTGCCTTTCGACAGTCCGCCCTCGCGCCCGGTCAGCTCAGCCATGACACCTTTGGGGTCGAGCCCCATGGCAATCATGTGGCCGTGGTCCCGGTATCCGGTGATCATCTGGTCGCCGTCCTCAGAAGCCATCTGCACGCCGACAACAACCGCTTCCTGACCGATATAGAGATGACAAAACCCACCGATGAGGCCCATGCCATACATCTGGCCGGCCTTTTCTTCAAAACGGCGGATTGTGAGCATGACCTTGTAGGCTTCCAGATCTTCAGCTGCCGTGAAGGCAGGAACATCTGACTGGCGTTGGGAAGGTTTCTGACGAGCCCCTGCCTTCTTCGCGGTGCTCTTCGCAGAGGGCCTATTGTGGGCGGTCTTTTTTGCGGCTGGTTTCTTCGGAGCTGCTTTTTTGGTCGCCATGAACGGGGCCTCGTGGTTGTCATGCTGAGGCTTAAGCCCCGAATTCATGGTCCACGATAAGCGCCAAATATTTGATTTGTATGAAAAATTTTGTGATGAACTGAATTTTAGTTAAATACGCCAAAATGTAAGCGATTCATACAAGAGCCGCTATCTAGCGCGCCCCAGCAAGTCACTCCCGATCACAAAAGAACCTACTTGGGATCACGATAAATGGTCAGTTCGTCAGGCCGAGAAACGCCCAAATAGGCACGGGCACGCTCATCAAGCAGGTCTGGATCCAGACTTTCCGGCCGCAGCAGCGCAACCTGATGCTCCAGACGCGCGCGGTCAGCACTGACCGTCGCCAGATTTCCCCGCAACGTCTCAATCTCGATGGAGAGCGACGACCATGCCCGCAAGCCCTGTTCACCCTTTACCGCGTTGACGACAAAATAGGTGAGCAGAAGTCCGCAGAGGATCGGCAAAACAAGCAGCCGGAGCCTGAGAGGTTCATGTGTTGAGACTAGTCCGAAGCGTTTCATTACTTGAGAGAATCACAAAGTGATTCGCTCCGTCAAGCGCAAACGATTCGGGATTCTGCCAATGAGTCCAATTAGTTGGCAGTGTGCCCTTCGGGACTCACTTCCGCACTGGGGAAGACCGGCTCCCGGTCTCCCGCACTCCAGCGAGGATATTTCTCCATCACCGCCTTAAAACGCTCAGATGCCAGAAAGCGCTCCAGCCATGCTTTGAGATGCGGCCAGTCCTGCGCATCAAACCAAGCGCGATCTGTGTTCGCGAACTGACGGACAAAGGGCAAGATCGCATAATCTGCAAAACTGGCGGCGGCCCCGCACAACCAGTCGGTGTCGCTGAGCCGCGCGTTCAGCCCCTGAAGGATCAACGAGGCTGCTGCCCGGTGCTCCTCTGCGACGGCACCGTCATATCGGTTCTCATATTTGTAGCGGTCAAGATGATGCTTAAAGGGGCCGTCATTCTGTCCCACGAGTTGGTCTATTGCCGCACGGTCTCCGCCGAGCCAATTTTCAGGGTCAGACTGTTCTAGAGCCCAATGCATAACATCGAGGCTTTCTTCGAGCACCTTTCCCTCAGGAAGAACGAGCACCGGCACGGTCGCCTTTGGAGAGGCGGCGATCATTTCCGGCGGTTTATCTCGCAGCACAACCTCGCGTAGCGAGACCGGCATGCCACTTGATGCCAATGCCAGTCGTGCGCGCATCGCATAGGGACAGCGGCGGAAGGAGTAGAGGATTGGAAGTTTGTCCGTCATTCGTCCATCAGCATAGGTTTTTCATAGCGCGCGCCGAGATGCTTTTCGTTTCGCGTCTTTGCCAGATCAATTTGCTTTTGCCTTGAGGTGAAGCGCGCCTTTTGTTCCGCGCTTGAGGCATCGTAACAATGCGGACAGCTGACACCGGGCTGATATTCCGGCGCAGCCTTCTCCTCCTCAGAGATCGGACGTCTGCAGGCGTGGCACATGTCATAGCTGCCGGGTGTGAGACCATGCTCAACCGACACACGTTGATCGAAGACAAAGCACTCGCCTTCCCAAAGACTCTCTTCTTCCGGCACGTTCTCAAGATATTTCAGAATCCCACCTTCCAAGTGATAGACATCTTCAAAACCTTCCGTCTTCATATAGGAACTGGCCTTTTCACAGCGGATACCGCCTGTGCAAAACATCGCCACTTTGGGCTTCTTGCCTTCCTCTGCCCGCGCCTTCAGGGCATCCACCCAGTCAGGAAACTCTCGGAAGCTCGCGGTCTTGGGGTCCTCAGCCCCCCGAAAGGTGCCAATCGCCACCTCATATTCGTTTCGCGTATCAACCAGGATGACATCTGGATCTGAAATCAAGTCGTTCCAGTCTTCCGGTTTCACATACGTACCGACCTGCTTGTTGGGGTCCGCGACCGGCTTTCCGAGGGTCACAATCTCTTTCTTCAGACGTACTTTCATCCGGTGAAACGGCATTTTCTCAGCGTGGGAATATTTTACGCCGATACTCGCAAACCTGGGATCGGACTGGATATGTGCAATGACGGCCTCGATGCCCTTTTGGGGGCCGGCGACTGTGCCGTTCAATCCCTCTTCTGCCAGAAGAATCGTTCCCATCACTTCATTAGCTCTGCAAACAGCCTGAAGGGGCGCCTGGAGCGTCTCGAAATCTGGAAGCGGCGCGAACTTATACATCGCGGCTACTGTATAGGTTTGATCATCACTCATCGTCGTCGTCCTACGGGGCCTCCCAACTGGTTGGTTACATCTCCCGGCAAAAATCCGCAAGTTTTAGCCAACTTCACAGAAATTCGGCATGGAACAGGTTTGACGCGGGAGATCGACCAAATCCCTCCCTATTCCTTTATCCTTTTTAAAATGGATTATGACAGTCTTCGCTCTGGGGATTGGCGTCATGCCAGAGTATTTCGGTGGACTTATGACTTTTGACGATCTAATGGCGCAATCACTTACGCCTGAAAAACTTCGACGTTTCCTGGCCGCTTATCATGACGCGCAGGGGCCCGATGGCGTTGGCCTGCAAGACAGGCTCTCCATGCGGGCAATTGCCCCCATGCTCGGCAATGTCACACTGATGGAGATCAAGGATCACCAGACCTTCATCTATCGGATTGTCGGGGAAAATATCACCTCCCGAATGGGCTTTAATCCTACGGGTAAAAACTTCTTCGACTTTATCGAGCCGGAGACACATGAAGAAACAGCAGTGGCCTTCCACGCAGCTCTCACACAACCTAGCGGCCATTATGCCCTCTATGAAAATCAATATGAGTCTGGACGCCGCATGGTGACCGAGAGTCTGATGCTTCCGATCCGTAAAAACAGCCGGGCTGATGCTAATTACGTTCTTGGCTACCATGTGCACCATCAAGCGACTGATACCTACTCGCTGGGTGCCAGAACAACCTTCTTTGTTGACTGGAGCATCTCTGAATTTTTTGACATTGGGTTTGGCGTACCCGATCTGGTGGTTGCTCAGGCTGCTTCAACGGCCCCCTCACCCCCGATTAGACAAACCGCATGATGCTTATTGGATCAACAACCCTTGTGAGCCGGGCATAGCGATGACATTAGAGGACCTACTGGACATTGCGCATGACAGGGATGGTTTTCGTCTGTTTTTTGACTGCTATCGCGCAGCCCAGAACGGGGCACCTCTGGCACACCAAGATGCCTTGCCCATGCGCCAACTCGCGAAAATCATGTCGCATTTGACGTTACTCGAGCAGGAATCTCCAGAGCAGCTTATATACAGAATTGCAGGAGATACGGTTATTGAGCGGCTGCAATTCAATCCAACGGGTACGAACTTTCTCGATCTATTACCCTCTGACCAAAGAGATGAAGCCGTCGCGGGTCACCAAACGATGCTAACGCACCCGTGCGGTTTTTATATGGTTTACGAGAGTGAATTTGAGAATGGCAGTAGAGCGATTATAGAAACTATCACACTCCCCTTGCGCAAAACTGCCGGCGCGGAGCCCAAACTGTTTCTCAGTTACCACGCCCATCACAGTACAACCGGCATCGCCGAGATAAACAGCGGCACAGTGCTCGCGATCAACCGGCTAAAAACGGAATACGCAGACATCGGGTGTGGTGAACCAGACGAGAAACTATTGAATTCGTCGTCAAACACAGCCACTGCAGCCGCCTAATCTCTTTTTAGCTAGAATTTGGATCAACGTATCCACCCGCGCGCTAATCCATCGTCGGTTTACCGCGAAGCTTCTTTTTGTCGCCCCGCTTGCTTTTGGTCTCCAACCGTTTCCGTTTGGATGCCAGTGTTGGCTTTGTTTTCACCCTGTACCGCACGGGTTCCGACGCCTGTTTCAGCAGATCGAACAAGCGTGCGCGTGCTGCCGTACGGTTCATCTGCTGCGAGCGATGTTCTCGCGCTGTAATTGTGAGAACGCCGCTGGCAGAGAGCCGTCGTCCGGCAAGCTCGCGCAAGCGTCTTTTCGTGGCGGGTGTGAGCGCCTCTGACCCGACCACATCAAACCGAAGTTGAACAGCGGTCGCTACCTTGTTGACGTTCTGCCCGCCTGGTCCACCCGCCTGGATGAAGCTTTCTTCCAGCTCGGTCTCATCTATCTCGACCCTATCGTTGATGCGTATCTTGGCCATCACACACCTTTAAAGGGACTTCAAATAGCCGGCGGCCGCAACCCCACACGTGCGTCCAACCGCCAGACAGGCATTCAGCAAATATCCGCCGGTTGGCGCTTCCCAGTTCAGCATCTCGCCCGCGCAAAACGTCCCGGGTTTGGATATCAGCATAAAGCCGTCATCTAGCGCCTCAAATGCAATGCCACCTGCTGACGAGATCGCCTCCTCTATCGGTCGGGCGCTTGTCACTTTGAGAGAGAGGCCTTTGATTGCCTCCGCAAGCTTCTCTACATCGTCCAGTCGATCCGGCGCACATTCGCGCAACAGATTGGCTTTGGCGCCTGACAGGAAGACTGTTTTCTTCAAGTGAGTGGAAAAACTCTTCGCACCGCGTGGTTTTGACAGGCGGGTGATGACTTTCTCAAGCGGCACGTCGGGCATCAGATCAAGACGAAGCACTGCTTCACCTTTCTCCTTGATCACTTCGCGCAGCGCGTGCGCATGCTGGTAGACACCACTACCTTCAATGCCATATTCGGTGATCACAAACTCGCCATTCACACGCACATCGTCTGCGGTGAGTGCGACAGCTTTTACAGGCTCTCCGGCGAACCGCTCTTTGAAATGCTCCGACCAGGCAAGGTTAAAGCCACAATTGGAAGGCTCGAATGGCTGAACATCAATGCCTACCTCTCTCAAGCGCGCGACCCAGCTCGCATCGGACCCGAGTTTAGGCCAGCTTGCTCCGCCCAGTGCTAGAATGGTTGCGTCCGCTTTGACGCTTTGCCTGCCCTCTGGCGTTTCAAACAGCAAGGCTCCCGTCTCATCCCAGCCGAGCCATTTGTGGCGGACATGCACCCTCATACCGCGCCCCTTAAGCTGGCGTATCCAGGCGCGCAGCAATGGTGCGGCTTTCATACTCTTGGGGAAGACGTGCCCAGACGTGCCGACAAAGGTTTTGGTGCCCAGCTCCGCCGCCCATTCCCGAACGGCATTTGGTGGGAAATGCTCAATCGTGTTTTCAAGGTACGGCCGCGCGTCCCCGAAATGAGAGAGGAACTTGTCGACGGACTCCGCATGGGTGAGGTTGAGACCACTCTTCCCCGCCATCAGGAACTTGCGCCCGAGCGACGGCATGGCGTCAAAAAGATCGACCGCAATGCCTCTGCGCGTCAGCGCCTCTGCCGCCATCAGACCCGCCGGGCCACCGCCGATTACCGTCGCCCGCGTTTGTTCCATGATGAGTGTCTTAGCCTTTCAGGATCGACCGGCCCGCATATTCTGCGGCTGGGCCTAAAAGTTCTTCGATGCGGATGAGCTGATTGTATTTTGCCAACCGGTCTGAACGTGCCAGTGACCCGGTCTTGATCTGCCCGCAATTGGTCGCAACAGCCAGGTCCGCAATGGTCGCATCTTCGGTTTCACCCGAGCGGTGCGACATGACAGCTGTGTAGCCCGCCTTGTGGGCCATCTCAACGGACTCAAGGGTCTCCGTCAGGGTACCGATCTGATTGACCTTCACCAGGATGGAATTTGCGACCCCCATGTTGATGCCCGCGTGAAGGCGCTCTTTGTTGGTAACGAAGAGATCATCGCCGACAAGCTGAACTTTATCTCCAATACGGTCAGTCAATGCTTTCCAACCGTCCCAGTCGTCCTCATCCATCCCATCTTCGATGGAGATAATCGGATAGCGGCCGACCAGGTCAGCCCAATAGTCGACCATGCCGCCAGCGTCGAGCTTCTTGCCTTCACCTTTGAGGTTGTAGACACCACTCTCATGAAACTCGGTCGAGGCCGCATCAAGTGCCAGATACATGTCTTCGCCGGGCTTGTAGCCGGCCTTTTCGATGGCCTTCATGATGTAGTCCAAGGCAGCATCGGTAGAGGCCAGGTTCGGCGCGAAACCGCCTTCGTCACCGACCGCCGTGTTGTGACCATCGGCCTTCAATTCTGACTTCAGCTGGTGGAAAACTTCTGAGCCCATCCGGACCGCTTCGCGGATATTATCCGCTGCCACCGGCACAATCATGAATTCCTGAATATCGATCGGATTGTCGGCGTGCTCGCCGCCATTCACGATGTTCATCATGGGCACAGGCAGAACCCGGGCCGCAGGGCCACCTATGTAGCGAAAGAGCGGAAGCTCACAGGACTCAGCCTGTGCCTTGGCCAATGCCATAGAAACACCAAGAATGGAATTCGCCCCGATGCGGGCTTTGTTCGGCGTTCCATCCAGCTCGCACATCAGGCGGTCCAGGTGGATCTGTTCCTCAGCATCCATGCCGCCGATTGCGTCGAAAATCTCGCCGTCTACGGCGTCAAGGGCCTTCAGGACGCCCTTCCCGCCATAGCGGCTGTTATCACCGTCGCGAAGCTCCACGGCTTCGTGTGCGCCTGTAGAGGCCCCGGAGGGAACAGCGGCCCGGCCAACAGACCCGTCTTCAAGGACGACGTCGACTTCGACGGTAGGGTTACCGCGGCTGTCGAGAATTTCGCGGCCGACAATGTCGATGATGGCGCTCATGAGGGGCTCCCAATTGGTCAGTGATCATGTGTTGGCCGATACATACCCAAGCCGGAGCGCCTTCGAAAGCGTTTTGGCGCAAATTTCCCAAATTCTCGTGATTCCAGACGTTTGGAGACGTCTTCGTGGGCGAAATTCGATGATTTTGGTGCGTTGGGAAATTTTCACGATGATTCACCCCGACCATCTGAATTTTTTCTGAAGCGGATGGCTCTCCCGCTCCCAGTCTCCGGTTGGATGTGTGAATCCCGCAACGGGTCGCTCACAACCTGATTGCTAGTGTGCTCGGGCTGGATGTCCGAGGGGGAGAGAGGGACATCGCTCAACAGCGCTTCTATTGCGACGCTTGCGGTCGAGAGAGGTATTGCCGGATCGGGGGGCCCGGCAGTCGAGACCTCCCCGCATGCTCGGAGGAAGACCATGCACTTCTCACTCACTCCTGCCCCAGGCGGGACATGGCGGCATAAGTCCGCTCAACTGGCATTCTGCCTATCTATCGGATCAGCCGCACTTCTTTACCTTGGCAGCCCAGCGGTTGCCTATGACACCAAGGTTGGTCCGGTGAACCTTTCTATCGACACGACGGTTTCTATCGGTGTGTCTGTCCGCGCATCAGACCGGGATTGCGAAAAAATCCACGTCGCTAATGGCGGTTGCCTCAACGGCACGGGAACAGGTGCGAGCATCAATAGTGACAATGGAAATTTGAATTTCGACCAATGGGACCTCACGTCGGCAACGGTCAAGGCGACCAATGACATTTCGGCGAAATATGAGAACTTCGGCGCCTTTGCGCGGGTCAAATATTTCTACGATTATGTATATGCAGAAAACGACATGAAGTTCCGGGATCTGCTGGGCGAAGCACAGGGACAGCTTGATTACGGCGTCGATGTGCTTGATGCCTTTGTCTATGGCGACTTCCTTGTCGCGGATACGGTTCCCGTCACCCTGCGTGTCGGTAATCAGGTCGTGAACTGGGGCGAGAGCCTCTTTCTGCAGGGCGGCATCAATGCGTTTCAAGCTGTCGACGTAACGGCCTTGCGCACACCTGGCGCAGAATTGAAAGAAGCGCTCACGCCAATGCCGATGGTCTACGGCTCAGCAACGTTCGGAGACACATCCGTCGAAGCCTTCTGGCAGTGGGCGTACGAGAAGACGGAGATTGATCCTTCTGGTTCCTTCTTTTCCTCGCTGGACATTGCAGGCCTTGGACCCAATCCAGCGATATTCGGCAGCCCAGATACCCTTACGGCCGGCAACAACCAATTTGACGGCCTTTCCTATCTCGGTATTGAGGGGGACACTATTGATGAGGATTCCGCGGAATTCGGCGTCGCCTTTCGGCACTATTCCGAAGCGATAAATGGCGGAACAGAATTTGGTCTTTACTACAGCCACTACACGTCGCGCTTGCCGTTTCTCGGCTACCAAGCAGGCACGGTCGATGCTGCAACAGCCTGCGCCGCAATAGGTGGCTGTGTGGACGCTACGACCAGCGGTCTCGCCGTCGTCAACGCGGCAGGTGCCGGCACTGTTGAATGGGTCTACCCAGACAGTATCAACACGATTGGTGCAAGCGCCTCCACAACACTCGGTGATGTTGCCTTCGCAGTTGAAGCAAGCTTTACGCCTGACATGCCTCTGCAAACAGAGAGCAATCAACAGCTTGCTCAAGTGTTGGACGCCACCGGATTCGCTGCCCTGTTTTCAGGAGGGTTGGAGCCGACGACGAGTGACCTTGCGACCATCGTTCTTGGTCAATCCACCTCCGCCGTTACGCAGGCTGACACATTACAAGGACAGTTTAACACGATCAGCACCTACACACGGAGCAATCTGTTTGTTGAGGCGATCGGCGCAGATTTGGTGGTGGTGTTGGTCAATGGTGGCTTTATGTATGTGCCCGATGCCGGTGACCTTTACCTCAACCATGGCGGATCGGAAATCGGCATTAACAGCGCCACCGCGTCGGCCATTCTGACAAATGGGGTCACCAACACACAATATGCAACAAGCCTCTCGACCGGATACCGGGTGTCCCTGATCTCAACTTACAACAACCCGTGGGACTTACCTGTTACCCTCACCCCGAGTATCGGCTTTCGTCATGACGTAAGCGGCTTTGCGCCAGGGCCCATCGGACCTGGTTTCGTCAAAGGCGTGAAACAGGTGAGCCTTGCGCTCGGCGTCAGCTACCTCAATGCCTGGAATGGGAGCGTGAGCTACACCAACGGCTTTGGCGGTGGCATTCACAATGGCTCAGCCGACAAAGACTTTATCTCAGCCAGTCTGAGCTACTCGTTCTAATACGCGCGCAACGAGAGGAGAGAGCCCTGGCGCATTCCCGTCGGGGCTCTTTTCGGATCAGAACCAACCCAGTTTCCCGTCCAGGCTCCAAGTGTCCTCATCACGAAACGCCAGAAGCACCAGCGTGGCCGCAAAGACTGTGAATGATGGGAAGAAGAGAAGATTGCGGGTTTCCTCAGTCAACAGATAAAGACCCAGCGGATCGGCAACATATTTCCAGATCGCAAGCAGTCCGAGACCCAATACAAGAGACTGGACTGGATAGACGAATTTGCGAAACAGGCCCAGCACAATGCCAACGCCAAGCAATACCTGCAGGACACCCAGTGGGGTTTGCAGGGCATCGAGGCTCAAGAGCCCGCCATAGTATTTTTCAGAAACGCCGATTGAGGCGCTGGGTGCCGCGATCTTCACCACGCCCCAAACAGCCAAGAGCAACCCGGTGCCCGTCCGCAGCAAAAGCAGAGAGAGTGGCTTCAGCATATCAAATTCCTTCTTTTCAGCTTCATCGACAGATCACCCTTGCGGCACGGTCGAACGCCAGCCTTCATTTTCGTTGTCTTAGGAATACCCACGACCAGATGGAGGGGCAAATTCGCCCTCGACACTTATCTGTGATCAGGGTTAAGGCTCACACTTCCGGAGCCGCCAATGGCCTCTACAGCCCTGTTTAGCCTCAAACCGGTTGAATTTCCCCGTCTGGTAGGCCTTTTTTGGCAGGTGCCCTTGACCTTGTCGTCCCGACGGGTTTCAACACGCCCATGGAAAATACCGGCACAGCGATGGTCCTTTTTTCGGGCGGGCAGGACTCGACCCTTTGTCTTGCCTGGGCTCTGGAGCGCTATGCGTCTGTTGAGACAATAGGCTTTGACTATGGTCAATCCCACAAGGTGGAGCTCGACTGCCGAACCACGGTCCGGACCAAACTTGCAGACACCTTCCCTCATTGGGGCGAACGGCTTGGCACCGACCATCTTTTGCACCTCAACGCCCTTGGGGAGATCAGTGACACTGCGCTTACCCGCGATCAGGAAATCGTCATGGGAGAGAACGGCCTGCCAACGAGTTTTGTGCCCGGACGCAATTTGCTCTTTTTGACCTATGCCGCTGCCGTTGGGTATCGACGCGGAGCGGACCACCTGGTTGGCGGCATGTGCGAGACAGACTTTTCCGGTTATCCTGATTGCCGTGATGAGACACTAAAGGCCCTCACCCATGCGATCAGCCTCGGCATGGACCGTCCCTTCACCCTTGAGACCCCGTTAATGTGGATCGATAAGGCTGAGACCTGGGCGATGACGGAGAGCTTAGGAGGTCAAGTGTTGACTGACCTTGTCATCGAAGAAACCCACACCTGCTACAAGGGTGACAGAGAGAACCGACACCCGTGGGGATATGGCTGCAATGACTGCCCTGCTTGTGACCTGCGCGCGAAAGGTTTTTCCACCTGGCGCAGCACCGTGCCCGACAAGGTGGGCTGACCCTCCATGTATTCTGTAAAAGAGATTTTCTTCACGCTCCAGGGCGAGGGTAAGCATAGCGGACGCCCCGCCGTCTTCTGCCGTTTCTCTGGCTGCAATCTCTGGACGGGCCGCGAGCAGGATCGCGCAAACGCAGTCTGCACATTCTGTGATACGGACTTTGTCGGAACCAACGGACAAAATGGCGGGAAGTTTGCCGACGCGGGGGCGCTGGCGGCGGAGATTGCATCGCACTGGCCGACCGACCGGGCATCAGCACATGGGGACGCTGTGCGATATGTCGTCTGCACCGGTGGCGAACCCCTTCTGCAATTGGATGCCGCCTTAATCGACGCGCTCCATGCTGTTGGGTTTGAAATCGCCGTTGAAACGAATGGAACCATCGCCGCTCCGGCTGGAATTGACTGGATCTGTGTCAGCCCAAAAGCAGATGCACCTTTGGTTCAAACAACCGGGTCAGAGCTCAAACTGGTCTACCCCCAGGCACTCGCAAACCCAGAACGATTTGAAGGGCTCGCCTTCGACAATTTCCTGCTACAACCTCTTGATGGTGGCGATTACCAAATGAACGTGCGCGCAAGTGTTGCCTATTGCCTCGCACATCCCAACTGGCAATTGTCGCTTCAGACACATAAATATCTCGGGATTGATTGATGCGTATCTACAAAGAGTTTGGATTTGAGGCAGCGCATTTTTTGCCATCAGCGCCCGAGGGCCATGCCAATAGCCGGATGCACGGGCACTCCTTCAGAGCCGTCGTTTGGATGGAAGGAGAGCCAGATCCTGAAACAGGCCTCATCCGCGAATTTGGCAGCCTGCTGGACGTTCTCAATGATGTGAAAGCAGAGTTGGACCATCGCTGCCTGAACGAAGTTGAAGGACTTTCTGTCCCGACACTTGAGAATATATGCGTCTGGATCTGGGGTCGGCTCGCACCAAAGCTGAAGCGGCTGTCACGTGTGGAAGTTCACAGAGACAGCTGCCATGAGGGTTGCGTGTATGACGGTCCATCGGACAAATCGAAAGACTGAGCACTATGGCTGACTACACTGAGAACCTGACACAGCTGGGGGGCGCGACAGAGGCACCAACCTCTCCGGAATTGGCAGTACTTGAGCGCGTTCCAAATCCGCAACCCGATACACATTACGTTGCGCGGTTTGTGTGTCCTGAGTTCACCTCTCTTTGCCCGGTCACAGGACAACCTGATTTTGCCCATCTGGTCATCGACTATGTTCCTGCTGATTGGCTCGTTGAATCCAAATCCCTGAAGCTTTATCTCCAATCTTTCCGGAATCATGGCGCCTTCCATGAAGATTGTACGGTGGGCATAGGACGCCGGCTCGCGGAGGAGCTCAAGCCTACATGGCTGCGCATTGGCGGGTATTGGTATCCGAGAGGCGGGATCCCGATTGACGTGTTTTGGCAGACAGGCCCGGCGCCCGAAGATGTCTGGCTGCCGGACCAGGGTGTGCCGCCCTATCGCGGGCGTGGGTAGCGTGCCAGTTCGGCACACCGAGTAATCTTTTGTTCATCACCATTGTTGGCAATTTAGCAAACCCTGTCTGGCAAACTTGTCCGTTCAGGGCCGCAGGTAGGGTGGCCGGTCAAGATCGGATCTGCGGACGTGGACGTGTCAACGCAAGCTGATGGTGCTGAGGCTGCTTTACAAACCGGTGAAGCTGACGAGCAATCTGCTATTGCCCGCCAATCAGACCGAGACGAAATCACCGGCGATACGCTTGCTATCACTGCCGGGATTGTTGCGGCGATCTATCTGCTTTTGAGCAGCGCACATATCTTCTTCATTCCCCCGCCACACAATTTTTTTATCGCCCTAATGGCTTTTACAAGCTCTTTGCTTTTTGCCGCCACAGCTCTGCTTAGTTACCGATCTCTCATTCCATCGCGGTCCGCCAACGCCGTTCTTTTTGCAGCGGCACTTGTCGCTCTTTCAAACACCGCCATTCATATTTATCTCACCAGTGACCTGTTACAGACGACCAACCTGGCCCTCATTTTGATGGCTTGGGGACTCTTCGTTTTGTCTGTCCGGTGGTTCATACTGTTTTTTTGCTGCACCGCAGTGGCCTGGCTTGGCCTTCAGCAAGTGATGCCCTACAACCCGCAGCTTGCCAGTCACTACACATTTATGTTGTTCAGTGCTGCGGGCATCAGTGCCATCACATTCACAGCCCGCTATGCCACCTACAATCGGATGATCATCTATCGAAAGAATGATGCTCGCGCTCAAGAGGCCCTCAGGCAGGCGCTCACCAGAGGCTTAGAAGCAGACGTTGCAGAAGAAAAAAATGACGCAAAAGACGCATTCATCGCCCATTTAAGCCACGAATTGCGAACGCCGCTTAATGCTGTTGTCGGATTTTCCGAGACAATAAAACTGGAGATGATGGGGCCTATTAGCAATCCGAAATATTCCGAATATGTGAAAGACATCAATGACGCGGGTTTGTACCTGACTTCCATCCTTGACGACCTGCATGACCTGGTTCTCATCGAAAAAGGAAAGCTCAACGTTACGCTCGCAACCTTCAGTGCACCCCTTGCGCTGGATAGGTGCCTTTCGTTGGTTACCCATAGCGCTGAGCGAAAGAACATCCGATTGCAAATGTCATGCGACCCGGATCTCGCTTTTCTGACTTCAGACAAACAACGATTCCGTCAAATCCTGTCCAACCTGCTGATCAACGCGATCAAATACACGCCAGAAGGAGGCGACGTTGCCCTGAAGGCCGGTGTCCACTCAGATGGTCGCTTGTTTTTTGAGGTCACGGACAACGGTGTTGGCATGACGGAAGAGGATGTAAAAAAGGCGTGTTCGCCCTTTTGGCAGGCTGCCCCTGATATGTCCGTCGGTGATGTAGAGGGGTCGGGTCTTGGCCTGGCCATTGCCACCCAGCTCACCGCACTCCTTGGCGGGACGTTCGAACTGGTGAGCCAGAAAGGCGAAGGCACCACGGCGCGCTTTTGGCTTCCGCAGTCATGCCGAGCCTATGATGAGCCAAGTGCAACATCCTTTGCGTAGGAATGATGCGCATCGGCTTTAGCGTCTCTTGCTTATACGAGCCTGCTTTGAGCAAGTGCGGCTTCAATAAATGAGCTGAACAGAGGATGTGGATCCAAAGGCTTTGACTTCAGCTCAGGATGGAACTGCACACCGACATACCAGGGGTGACCTGGTATCTCTACGGTCTCTGGCAACAATCCATCAGGCGACGTTCCTGAGACGATCATGCCTGCCGCTTCCAGCTGGTCACGGTATGCCATGTTGACCTCATACCGGTGTCGGTGGCGCTCGCTGATTGTTTGTGTGCCATAAATCTCCGCGACCTTGCTGCCTTCGCTCAAAATCGCGTCATAGGCGCCAAGGCGCATCGTGCCGCCGAGATCACCGCCCCCCCGACGTTTCACCAGCTCGTTTTCCTGCATCCACTCCGTCATCAAACCAACAGCTGGGTCGGGAGCGTTTGGACGAAACTCAGTGGAGGTCGCATCCGGCATACCCGCAAGGTTTCGTAGCGCCTCAATGACGGCCATCTGCATGCCGAAGCAGATACCCAAGTAAGGAATATTCCGTTCCCGCGCGAAGTTGGCTGCAGAAATCTTGCCTTCTGCGCCCCGCTCTCCGAAACCGCCTGGCACCAGAATACCGTTCACATCTTCAAGGTGCTGAACGGCGTCTTCTTTTTCGAAAATCTCCGACTCGAGCCATCTAACTTTCACGCCGACTTTGTTGGCAATGCCACCATGCGCGAGCGCCTCTGTCAGTGATTTGTAGGCGTCCTTGAGCCCGGTATACTTCCCGACGATGGCGATCGTTACTTCGCCTTCTGGTTCCCGAAGCGTTTTTACGAGATCCAGCCAATTGTCCAGATTTGGCGCCTCTGCAATGTCGAGCCCGAACACGGAGAGAACTTCGCTGTCCAGGCCTTCCATATGGTAGGCGTGAGGTACATCGTAGATCGTGTCTACATCCATCGCTTGGATGACAGCGCTTTCCCGAACATTACAGAACAGGCCGATTTTGCGCTTCTCACTCGCGGGGATTGGCCGATCACAGCGACACATCAATATGTCGGGCTGGATACCAATAGAGCGAAGTTCTTTCACCGAGTGCTGTGTCGGTTTGGTCTTCATCTCCCCGGCACTTGGGATATACGGCATCAAGGTCAGGTGAATAAAACACGTCATGCCGCGTGGCAGGTCATTGCCCAGCTGACGAATGGCTTCGAAGAATGGCAGGCCCTCAATATCGCCGACCGTCCCCCCGATCTCGCAGAGGACGAAATCGACGCCCTCATTTCCATGAAGCACGAACTCTTTGATCGCGTCGGTCACATGCGGGATCACCTGCACCGTGCCGCCGAGGTAATCACCGCGGCGTTCTTTGGTGATGATGTTTTGATAGATGCGTCCCGTGGTGATGTTGTCACCCTGAGTGGCAGGAACGCCGGTAAAGCGTTCGTAGTGACCTAAATCGAGGTCAGTTTCAGCGCCGTCGTCGGTCACAAAGACCTCGCCGTGCTGGATGGGGCTCATGGTCCCTGGATCTACATTCAGATAAGGATCTAGCTTGCGCAACCGAACCGAGTACCCGCGCGCCTGTAAAAGGGCTCCGAGTGCGGCGGATGCCAGTCCTTTACCGAGAGAAGAGACCACGCCACCGGTTATGAAAATGTACCGCGTCATGGACCCTCAAACTATATGGAACGCGCGGCGATTCGAAGCGGATAAACGCAGCACAGACAAATTCTTCAAAATAGTGGCAAAGAAGCCCTGATTAATCAGCCGATTATTGGGTGCATCATTCCGCTCGAGGAACCAATGGACCTTGTGAAGCTGGCTCTTCTGCGCCCAACGGTGCCGGAGCTGGTGTTGATGGCAGCGCTTCGCCATCCGTCCCCGGGACCAATGGCGATGTCGCATCCAAAGGAACCACGTCCAATATAGAGTTGTTCCGGCTATCGTTATTTGCCAGCAGCGTCAGACTGATACTCGTCAGGAAGAAAAGCCCCGCCAACACGGCTGACGCCCGCGTGAGAAGGTTGCCTGCGCCCCGGTTGGAGACCAAGCCTCCTCCGCCACCACCGCCAATTCCCAGCGCACCGCCTTCTGAGCGTTGCAACAAAATCGTGGCAACAAGCGCGACTGCGATCATCAAATGGATCACGAGCAGGATGGTGGCCATGGATGGCTCCTTGGTGAATAGACTAACGGCCCTCAGGGCAAATCGGTGGCCGATCAACAGGCCGGGCATTTTCTAGCTCACTGAGACAGGTTTTGCCAGCCCAGAACAGCTAAATATAGCTCTTTAGTCGGCGCTGGAGGCCAGGGATCTGTGGGTTGCTATCGCCATAGGTTGAATTTTGGGGGCCTTGCGGAGATATTCAAGCCACCATCGGTTTGCTTGTTTAATTCGGTAGGGGATCAGCCCTCTTTGGAGATTGCCTCATGCCTGACGCCCCGACCCTTCAAGCGACCCGTGCGGTCTATCTCGCTGCCGCGCTTTTTCTCGTCCTCCACATCCTGCTCTTGTTCGGTGGGTTCACACTGCTCGCGGCAGAGTTTCAATTTCCCGACGTGCTGCGTTTGCCGACTGAGGATCGCCTCGCGCTTTTCCGCGAAAACCAGCCGATGATCGTGGCGACCTATTGGGGCCTCACAATGTCCGGCTTTACACAGGTTTTTGCGGCTGTTTTTCTATCGCTGGCACTGCGTCCCTATAGCGGTGGCCTGGTGACCCTCGCCCTCATTTTCGGGACAATCACCGGCCTTGGCCAGGCAATGGGGTTCGGCCGTTGGGCAATCCTGATGCCCTACCTGGCTGAACGCATGGCCGATCCAGCGATCAGCGAAGGAGCCAAAGAGATGATTGGGCTCATAGAAGGCAGCTTCAACAGCTATGCCGGCATGCTGATCGGAGAGCATTTATCCAATATTGCCATGGGCTTCTGGCTGTTTTTTACCGGATTAGCTGTTCGCAAATCCGGAGTTCTGGACCCTCGGTTGGGGACAATGGCGATCATCGTCAGTCCCCTCCTCTTTGTGCTGGCAGCAGAGCAGATGGGGTATGCAGCGAGCATACTCTCGCTGATCACCAATTATGGCCTGCCCCTGCTCGCCATCCTTCACTTCGGCCTGGCCTGGCAGCTGATCCACCGCCAGGGTATCGCCCCCGCCCCACAGCTTGGGGCCGGTTTTGTGGCAGTCGCGGCTATCCTGTACGCCGCAATGGCCACACCCGCCGCATCAAACTAACTGTAATTTCAATGTCTTAAAGTCTTTTTCGGAATCAAAACCTCAACTCACTCACAGGTAAGCGGAGATGATTCCAAAGAAGTCTGATGCTTTGAGGCTTGCCCCCCCGACCAGCGCGCCATTGACGTTCGGGACGCTCATCAGCTCGTCAGCGTTAGACGGCTTTACCGATCCCCCATAGAGAATGCGGAAGGCAGCGCCATCGTCCCCAAATCGCGCTATGAGGCGTTTGCGGATATGGGCGTGAACCTTGGAAACGTCGTCTGGTGTCGGGGTCCGACCTGTCCCAATCGCCCAGACGGGCTCATAAGCAACAACTGTTCTTTTGGCAGTAAAACCGTCATCCAGCGAGCCCTTGAGCTGGCCGGAGATCACTTTGAGGGTCTCGCCCGCATCACGCTCTGCTTCCGTCTCTCCCACACAGACGATCGCCGTGAGCCCCGCACGATGGGCTGCACTGGCCTTTGCTCGCACCTCCGCACTGGTTTCGCCATGATCCGCGCGGCGTTCTGAGTGTCCCACAATCACAAATTTCGCGCCGACATCCCTCAGCATCTCAGCGCTGACATCACCTGTATGGGCGCCACTCTCATTCGCATGGCAGTCCTGCCCGCCAATGGCGATTTTAGTGCCTTTTGCTGTTGCGGCGAAGGCCTGCACCGAAGGCATGGGGGGACAGATTAAGACTTCGCATGGTGGCCGCCCGACGTCCTTTAGTTTGGCGCTTAAGGTGGCAAGCTCGCGAACGGACGCTTTTAAGCCGTTCATCTTCCAGTTGCCCGCAACCAGTGGTTTCGGTTTTCTCGCAGCCATTCACTTGTCTCCCTGAAAGCTCTCTATGCGTGGTTTATCTCTGCGTTTACCAGAACCACCAGCATGCGCCAAGAAAGAGCCGATGCCCATGCCAATTTTCTTTTATGCCACTTGCCCTTAACTGGACCCCGCCCCTATCATGCGCCCCGTTCGGAGGCGCTGATTTGGCGCCTCTTTCAATTAATTCCAGGCGGCGAAAGACAACACGCACATGCTCCACCTACTGAGACAATACGCAAGCGGCTGGGTCGCTTGGATTATCATCATTCCACTGGTGGCCGCTTTTGCGATTTGGGGCGTTGCTGACGTATTCCGCGGTTTCAGTGACGACACGGTCCTGACGGCGGGCGAAACGACAATCTCCGCCCAGCGCTTTAGTGCCGAGTACAATCAGCGTCTTGAGGATTTCAGCGAGCAGATCGGCCAATACATCTCCCCGCAGGATGGGCGCAAGTATGGCATTGATAGACGCGTTCTTTCTCAATTGGCCGGTGGTGTTGTTCTTTCTGAAGAAGCGCGGTCGCTCGGCCTTGCCGCCTCAAATGAGATGGTTGCAACGGACATTCGCACCGATCAGACGTTTTTTGGCGCATTCGGGCAATTTGACCGTCAGACCTTCGACCTGGCGCTTATGCAGAGCCAGATATCTGAACAGGTTTTTGTCGATGACCGACGGGATTATCTGAAACGAGAGCAACTACTTTCGACAGTGTCTGCTGGTGCCACACCGGCAGCAGGGCTCGCAGAAGCACTCTATGAATACCGCTATGAACTTCGGAGTGTCCGCTATATTACGCTACCGCCTGATCTGGTTGAAAACATTGCTGATCCTGCCGAAGATGTGATCGAGGCCTATCACCAACAGACCGCCATAAGGTTCACCCGACCAGAGACCCGTTCCTTTAGCGTCCTGAGCGTGCGCCCAAGCGACATTGCCCCTACTCTGGCAATTGACGAGGCTGTTCTGCTCTCTGAATTTGAAGACCGCCGCGGTGAATTCGATGAACAGGAAACCCGCTCGGTTATCCAAATTCCAGCACCTGACGCGCCTACTGCCCTCGATATCAGTCAAAAACTGAATGATGGAGCTGCAATAGAAGGTGTACTCAGCGAGCTTAGTCTCAGTATAGATGATGTGACCCTCAGCGATGTGACCATCCAGGGCTTCTTGAGCCCGGAAATTGGGAAAGCAGCATTCAGCCTGGAAGAAGGCAAGATCAGCGCTCCGATTGATGGCCCTCTGGGCCCTGTTGTTCTTATCGTTACAGGCATTAAGCCTGCCATCCCTGCAAAATTCGAAGACGTTCGTGGTGAATTGCAGGAGGAGCTTGTGGCCGCACAGGCGGCGGACGCCGTGTTTGATCTCTACAATCAAATTGAGGACGAACGTGCTGGCGGCTCCACCTTGCAGGAAATTTCCGCGAGCCAATCTCTCGATTTGGTCAATGTGGCGGATACTACCGAACAAGGTCTAACCGTTGCAGGACCCCCACCGGCAAACATGCCTGCAATCTCCGGGCTCATGCCTCTTGTTTTCGCCAATGATATTGGCATTGAAATTCCTGCCGGGGACCTGGATGACGATGGCTATTTCTGGGTCGAGGTAACAAGCGTTGCCCCTGCAGAGGTGAAACCGCTTGAAGAAGTCCGCGATGATGTGATCGCACTGTGGAAACGCGAACAACGCAAAGTAGAACTAGAGGAACTTGCGCAATCGCTTGTAGACCGTGGAAACCTTGGCGTGAGCATGGACACCATCGCTGCGGAATATGACAGAGCCGCTCTGACATCACCTCTCATGGTGCGTCGTTTCAACAATGAGACTTTTTCTCGTATTGGTGTGACGAACATCTTCGCAACCCCTGCCAATAAGTTTTCTTATGCCCTGGCAGGCTTTGGGGACAGCATGGTCTTGATGCAGGTGGCATCCATCAAAACGCCCCCCCCTGGCGACAACACCGCGGACCTCACCGAGATTCAAGACGGCCTGAAATCGTCAGCCGCCGATGACCTTATCGCCGCTCTTGTTGTTGCACTGCAGGAGAAGTATGAGGTTGAAGTGAATTACGGGCTTCTTGATCAGATGCTCTCACCGGGCACCGGCGGCTGAAGGCTTCGGCCCGCCCCTAAACTGACAAAAAAAGGAGATCGATCCTGGTGGAAAACTGGGATCGGAGCGTTTCATGTTTCATCCCGCATTCGACATATTTGAGCCTGCTTATTCCTCCGGGAAAGCTCAAGTCGTGTGGACGCGTCTTGTTGCGGACATGGAAACGCCAGTCTCTGCCTACCTCAAAATCGCCGCAGAGCAACCTAACAGCTTCCTGCTTGAGTCTGTTGAAGGCGGTGACACGCGCGGCCGCTATTCAATTATCGGATTGAAACCCGATGCTATCTGGAAGGCCCAGGGTGACAAGGCCGAGATCAATCTCAAGGCAGAACATGATACATCTACCTTTGAGCCCTGTGACAAAGGTACGCTGGACGCTTTGAGGGATTTTATCGAAGGCGCCCACATTGATCTGCCAGAAGACCTTCCGCCGATGTCAGCCGGCGTATTCGGCTATATGGGCTATGACGCGGTGCGTCTGATGGAGCACCTGCCTGACGAAAACCCAGATGCGCTTGGCCTGCCGGACGGTCTTTTCCTGCGGCCCACCATGATCGCAGTCTTCGACTCCGTGAAGGATGAAGTCATCCTCGTGACACCTGTTCGGCCTGCGGATGGAGCCACGGCCAAGATGGCGTATGAAAAAGCCCTCGACAGGCTTGAGCACACCATTGCGAGCTTTGACCAGGCTCTTTCCCACGTTGAGCCTGTGGCGGATGTCGCAGCTCTCCCAGCGCAGAGCTCCAATACGCCGAAAGAGACCTATTTTGATATGGTTGGCCGCGCAAAAGAATATATTGCGGCGGGCGATGTGTTTCAGGTGGTCCTCAGCCAACGCTTTGAAACGGAATTTGAACTTCCGCCTTTTTCACTTTACCGAGCCCTTCGGCGGATCAATCCGTCGCCCTATTTGTTCTTTCTGAATTTTGAGGGCTTTTCGCTGGTTGGCTCCAGCCCTGAAATTCTTGTTCGCGTTCGCGATGGCAAAGTGACCATCCGCCCTATCGCTGGCACACGGCACCGGGGCGATAGCCGCGCAGAAGACGCAGCCATAGAACAAGACCTTCTAAGTGACCCAAAGGAACGTGCAGAACATTTAATGCTGCTCGATCTGGGGCGAAACGATGTGGGCCGTGTTTCCAAATTGGGGTCAGTCGACGTCACAGACCAGTTTGCGTTGCAATATACGTCCCACCTCATCCACATTGTCTCAAACGTTGAGGGGGATCTTGATCCGCGTTTCGACGCGATCTCCGCGCTTATTGCAGGTCATCCGGCGGGCACAGTGTCGGGAGCCCCCAAAGTTCGTGCGATGGAAATCATTGACGAATTAGAGCTGGAAAAGCGCGGCGCCTATGCGGGCCTTGTCGGCTATTTCTCCGCTGGCGGTGACATGGATACGTGCATCGTGCTCAGAACCGCGGTTGTCAAAGACGGCAAAATGTATGTGCAAGCCGGGGGGGGCGTTGTTGCTGACTCAACGCCTGAATATGAGCACACAGAGTCGGTAAATAAGGCCAAGGCGCTTTTTCGTGCAGCAGAAGAAGCCGTGCGCTTTGCGTCAGAGGCTGGACGCGGCCAATAGGCCTTTATCAAGCGCGGAATTTGGTTCTGCCATTGCTGAGATTGGAGCGAGTTCCAATCCCTTACTCGCCAGTCCCCGTGCCCAAACCTCCAGCACATCCAGGGTCATCTCGTGGGGATGGCCAATCGCGATGGCCTGTCCTGTGGCGCGTGCCGTCTTCTCTAGCTCATCCAATTGGGCGAGCAATCCGTCGGCGCCAGATGCATGGTCCAAAAACACATCCCGGCTGACAGTGATTGCGCCTGCTGCCTCGCCGATCTTTGCCGCCAGCGTGTTCGCGGTCGTGCGGCTATCAAGGAACAGGAGCCCCCTGGCCCGCGCCTCACGCATTACCGGTAGAAGTGCCCTCACATCAGCTGTGAAGCGGCTGCCCATATGATTGTTAAAGCCCACAGCGCCTGGAAATTCATCCAGCTGGCGCGCGAGAAGCGAAGCAATGCGATCCGTTGATTGGTCGACCAGAAGTGCTCCTGGACCTGGATCTGCGTCGCCCTCTGGTTCCATGGGAATGTGGACCATTACCTCATGACCGCGCGCCATGGCTTCCTCGGCTAACCCCTGTGAGGCACGCCCGTACGGCAGAAATGACAACGTAATCTCAGCGGGAAGCGTGATTGCGCGGCGCGTGGCCTTTTGATCGAGACCCAGATCATCCAGCACGATGGCGATTTGCGGCCTCGTGACCTCCACTGTCGGAAGGCTCACCGTTTCGATAGGGATCGAGTTGTGCAGCGACGACACCACAAACTTGGTGGCCGATAGATCTGTCGGCAGGTCTAGAAAATCTGACTCCGGTTTTTGAGGGGCGCTGGGCGCTCCTGGCTCATCGGTGAGCCCAGGGTCCAGCATTGCCACCTGAGAAGCTCTTCCTGGCATCTGCACGGGTGCGGCTCCAATCGGCGACAAGATGCGGGGTGCGGCCCTTACTTTGGCTACCGGCTCTTCCGGCTGATTGAGCAGTTCTAAGGACGGCGTCATCATCGCAACAGGCTGAACACTTGCGTTGCGTTCCGGGAGCGCGTAGCCGACAGAGAGGCCCACGACGGCGCCCAGCGCCAGCGCGGCACAGATCGCCCACACATAGCCTTCCGGTCCAGCCGGATCAGACGGTTGATCGTCTTTGTGCTCGTCCTGGTTCACGCTGCATTTCCCTCACCGCATATTTGCCCACAGATGCAGGCGGCCCCAATATGCAGTAGATTTCCCACCCTATTTCACCATATCTAGTACATGGTTCGCAATGGGTGGAATGGGCTTATCCACAGGTTTGCGTGGGTTTCTGGCCGCTCTTGTTGCGCAAGGGCGACGTCCTTATAAGAAAGTTCCTATATTGCAGGTACTTGCACCGGGCCTTACTTTTCAGGCCCCCAGTCGGAGTTCGCAGCAATGCTGCTATTGATCGATAATTACGACAGCTTCACCTACAATCTTGTCCATTTCCTGGGCGATGTGGGGGCAGATTGCGTTGTTCACCGGAACGATCAGATCAGCGTCGCTGATGCGATGGCATTGAAACCAGACGCGATCGTTATCTCTCCTGGGCCCTGCGATCCCGATCGGGCGGGCATATGTCTCGATCTCGTTGCGGCAGCGGCAGAGGCCAAGCTTCCTCTTTTTGGGGTCTGCCTGGGCCATCAGTCCATTGGTCAGGCATTTGGCGCGACCATTGTTCGCGCGCCTGAAATGATGCATGGCAAGATGAGCCCCATTTCTCATGAAGGGAAAGGCGTGTTCAAAGGCGTTCCAAGCCCCTTTGAGGCGACCCGCTATCACTCGCTTACCATTGCGCCAGAAACCCTCCCAGACTGCCTGGAAGTCACTGCGCATAGCGATGATGGGGTCATCATGGGTGTTCAGCACAAGGAATTGCCGATCCACGGTGTTCAGTTTCATCCAGAAAGCATTGCGTCTGAACATGGCCGAGATATCTTGGCGAACTTCCTTGATCTTGCGGGCGTCAAACGTTCGCTCCCCGCATAAACCAGCTTGAGTAGTATGACCGATTTCAAAGAACTGATTGCCAAAGTTGCCGACGGAAAAGTCCTTGCCTCAGATGAGGCTGAGGCTGCCTTTGATGCCATGATGTCGGGTGACACCACCTCGGGCCAGATTGGCGCTTTTCTGATGGCGCTGCGAGTGCGCGGCGAGACGGTGGATGAGATTACGGCAGGTGCAAAAATAATGCGCGCCAAGGCGGTTCAGGTTCCAGCGCCTGCAAATGCCATCGACACGTGTGGCACTGGTGGTGACGCATCAGGCACCTACAACATTTCCACCGCAGCCTCCTTTGCGGTGGCCGCGTGTGGCGTGCCCGTCGCCAAACACGGAAATAAGGCGCTGTCTTCAAAATCCGGATCAGCAGAGGTTCTCGAAAAACTCGGCGTCAAACTCGATATTGGTCCTGATCTGATCCGGCGGTGCATTGATGAAGCAGGCATTGGCTTCATGTTCGCCCCTACGCACCACTCAGCAATGAAACATGTCGGCCCCACACGCGCGGAACTGGGTACACGCACCATCTTCAATCTGCTCGGCCCTCTATCCAACCCTGCGGGAACCAAATTTCAGGTTGTCGGTGTTTTCGATGACAAATGGGTGGAACCGCTCGCGCAGGTTCTCAAAAATCTCGGCTCAACGCGGGTTTGGGTAATGCATGGCAGTGACGGGCTGGATGAACTCACGACCACCGGGTCCAGCCGGGTCGCTGAGCTCAAAGACGGGCACGTTTCCACGTTTGAGGTCACACCTGAAGAAGTCGACTTGCCACGCGCATCTGCCGCAGATCTTAAGGGTGGTGACCCGGATGAGAATACAGCTGCCCTGCGGCGGCTTCTTGATGGAGAGGCTGGCCCCTATCGCGATATTGTCGTGCTCAACGCTGCCGCATCGTTGGTCGTCGCTGGTAAAGTCTCCACTCTTAAAGAGGGTGTCGTGATGGCTGGCGAGGCGATTGCATCCGGCGCTGCAAAAGCAGCGCTGGACAAACTCGTCTCCGTCTCGAACGAAAGCTGAGCATGACCGACATTCTGGAAAAAATCGGCGCCTACAAACTGGAAGAGATTGCCGCAGCTAAATCAGCATGTCCTTTGGCTGAGCTGGAAACTCGGGCGACGTCAGCCTCGCCGGTACGTGGCTTTGCTGATGCGTTGCGGTCGACGGCAAGCGAGGGACGCTATGCCCTTATCGCAGAAGTCAAAAAGGCAAGCCCCTCCAAAGGTCTGATCCGAGAAGACTTCAATCCGCCTGAACTTGCCCGCGCCTATGAAAAAGGCGGAGCGACCTGTCTGTCCGTTTTGACGGATGGTCCCTCCTTTCAAGGTGCGCCGGAATTTCTGACAGCAGCGCGCGCGGCGGTCTCTCTGCCCGCTCTGCGGAAGGATTTTCTCTATGACCCTTATCAGGTGGTCGAAGCACGGGCCTGGGATGCGGACTGTATCCTCATTATCATGGCGTCGGTGAGCGATGCCCAAGCCGCCGAGCTTGAACAGACGGCTTTTGACTGGGGCATGGATGCCTTGATCGAAGTGCATGATGGCGATGAACTGGAACGGGCTCTGACACTCCAAAGTCCGCTGATCGGGATCAACAATCGCAATCTTCGCACATTTGAGACAAGCCTTCAGACGACGCTCGATCTTGCACCACGTGTTCCCGAAGACCATATCGTCGTGGGCGAAAGCGGGCTTGCGACACCGGGTGACCTTGCCACGCTCTCACACGTGCAGGTCAATACGTTCCTGATCGGCGAGAGCCTGATGCGACAAGATGATGTGGCAAAAGCCACGCGGGACCTGCTGGCGAAAGAAGATGCATGACGGTCATTGTCCGACCTGTTGAGCCTGACGAAATTCCTCTCCTTGGCGGTATTGAACAATCTGCCGTCGAATTGTTTCGCGACAATGGACTGGATGATGTGACGGAGGGGGGGCACCTGCCGCCGGGCTTTATTCTGTCGTTCACACGATATGGCACCGCATTGGTCGCAGATGTCGACGGGGCCGTCGCGGGTTTTTCCCTTGTCGCACCCTACGACCAAAACGCCCACCTGTATGAAGTCTCGGTCGGCCGCGACTTTCAACGCCGCGGCATTGGTCGTCAGCTTGTCGAAAGCACGTGCACATGGGCTCGAACCAACACGTTCAGAGCAATAACTTTGTCGACCTTTGCCGATGTCCCCTGGAATGCACCGTTCTATGCAAGTATGGGGTTTCGTATTCTGGCGGAACATGAATGGACGCCAGCTTTCCATGTATTGCGTGGGCGGGAAGAAGATAGCGGCCTGGATGTGAGCCGACGCTGCTTTATGAGGAAGGATCTGTCGTGAGCAAAAAGAAGCTTAGCCATGTTGATGCGGATGGACGCATTGCAATGGTGGACGTTACAGAAAAGCAAGTGACAGACCGCGTTGCGACAGCCCGCGGTCAGATCACGATGGAACCAGCAACGCTTGATCTCATCATCGAAAACCGGATCGCAAAGGGAAATGTGATTGAGGCGGCACGGCTGGCTGGGATTATGGCGGCGAAGCGCACCCACGACCTGATCCCTCTCTGTCATCCGCTTCTCATCGGCAAGGTTGATATCAACATTGAAGCGCAGGAGGACACAAGCATGCTATCGGTTGAGGCAACCGTGCGTGTTTCAGGTAAGACCGGCGTTGAGATGGAAGCTCTTACCGCCGTCAGCGTTGCGTGCCTCACCATTTATGATATGGCCAAAGCGGTTGATCGCGGCATGACGATTGGCAACATACGCCTGACACACAAGTCCGGCGGCAAATCGGGAACCTATACAGCACCATGAGCAGTGCTCCGCTTCTCGCCGTCGATGACGCCATTGCCCGGATTGGCGCTGCCATCGCTCCTCTGTCTACGGAGCGCGTACAGGTAGGCAGTGCTGGCGGGCGCGTGCTCGCGGACCTGCTGACCGCGCGCAGGACGCAACCGCCATTTGATGGGTCGGCGATGGATGGGTATGCGGTGCGCCTTGAGGATGTGGTTACTGTTCCAACTTCTCTCACCGTCATCGGCGAGAGTGCAGCAGGTGGGTCTTTCGACCAAAAGGTTGGAGAAGGTCAGGCGGTTCGCATTTTTACCGGTGCTCCCCTGCCCGCTGGAGCCGACACGATTGTCATTCAAGAAGATACGAGACGAGACGGCGGCACTGTCCTGATCAATGAAGTACCCAAGCCCGGCCAACATATTCGCCGAGCCGGAATTGATTTTCGTGAGGGTGACGCTTTCTTCCGTCCAGGGAGGCGTCTGTCGGCAAGTGATGTCGCACTTGTGGCGGCTATGAATATTCCTGAAGTCACAGTTTTCAAAAGACCTCGCGTGGCTTTTTTTGCAACCGGTGATGAGCTTATTCTTCCAGGTGAAACACCCGGCCCTAACCAAATTGTCAGCTCAAACAGCGCAGGGCTTTCCGCTCTCATACGGGAGTTTGGTGGTGAGCCCATCGACCTTGGGATCGCCCGTGACAATGAAGCAAGCATCAAAGACTGCGCCGAGCGTGCGCGTGATGCCGACATTCTCGTCACTGTCGGTGGAGCCTCGGTCGGGGATCACGATCTGGTACAACCCGTCTTGACCTCTATGGGCCTCTCCGTCGATTTCTGGCGCATTGCCATGCGCCCTGGCAAACCGCTGATGTTCGGTGATCTAAACGGCATACCGTTTCTTGGATTGCCGGGGAACCCCGTTTCCGCGCTCGTATGCGGGCAATTGTTTTTACGGACAGCAATCGACGCCAGACAGGGGATGGCGACATCTCATCCGCCGCTCATGCCCGTGACCCTTGGTGCGGACCTTAAGGAAAATGACAAACGTCAGGACTATCTTCGGGCAACGTTGCAGGTTGTTGAGGGAGCTTGGATTGCCACCCCGCTCAACCGGCAAGACAGCTCTATGCTCAGCGCGCTCTCTCAAAGTCACTGCCTTTTGGTCCGCCGGCCCCACGCCCCTGCGGCGAAAATTGGTGATCTATGCCCGGCGGTTTTGCTGAGATCTCCAGACTTATCCACAGATTAGGGTTGACGACCCTGGAGAACCAAACTAGAACATAGTCAGATGTTTTTGATTTGTTCTTGGGCTTTGGTGCGTATTCGTCTGTTTCCATGGCTCGATATCTGGAATTACGGTGTTTCAGCCCCGACCGTGCTGGTTGTCTGAAGCGCTCGATATACTGGAGGCTGCTGGATGCTGACGCGCAAACAACATGAATTGCTAATGTTCATCAACGAACGGATTAAGGAGACAGGTGTCTCCCCATCATTCGATGAGATGAAAGATGCGCTGGACCTCCGATCCAAATCGGGCATTCATCGGCTCATTACAGCTCTCGAGGAACGCGGCTTTTTGCGGCGCTTGCCGCATCGGGCACGGGCCCTGGAAATCCTGAAACTGCCAGAATCCGCCTCTCCCAGCTTCGGGCGCAATAGTGGCTTTTCTCCGTCGGTCATTGAAGGCAGCCTCGGCAAAACGCAAATGCCTTCGACACTCCCTGCGAATGAAGATGCGATGCCCATTTCAGTCATGGGCCGCATTGCCGCTGGTACACCAATCGAAGCACTCCAGGAAGAAAGCCATCAAGTGTCCGTGCCAGTCGATATGCTGGCCCGGGGCGAGCACTACGCGCTGGAGGTTAAAGGCGACTCGATGATTGATGCTGGCATTCTGGATGGTGACACCGTTGTGATTGAGCGATGCGACACCGCTAATAATGGCGAGATTGTTGTGGCATTGGTCGATGATCAGGAAGCCACGCTGAAACGTCTCCGTCGCAAAGGTAATTCTGTTGCTCTTGAAGCCGCGAACCCGGCTTATGAAACCCGGATCTTTGGGCCTGACCGAGTGAAGGTACAAGGACGTCTCGTCGGCTTATTGCGTCGCTACTGAGCATCATTTTCAGTCCAGGGTCGAACACCCCGCCAGTCGCGAACTGTTTCCACGCGGTCAATTTCGCCATTCTGGTCCAGATAGATCGCGTGTGCGCCCTCGCGCGCCACATCAAAACGATCAATGATCAAAGTCGCATTGCAGCTTCGTCTCGCTCCTCGTCTTACAGGAACAGACGCAATGATAATGTCGGCCTCCCGGCAATCATCGTTGAGAGCTGCGGATGATCGCGACACAGCGACGACCGGCCCTGCCGCCGTCACACAGCCAAGCTCATCGCAGGGCATCTTTCTTTCTGCCAGACTGCTATCTGCTGGCTCGCCATTGCGGCGCAGCCAGCTCTCACGCGCATATTGAGGCGCGCGACCAGACCAAAGATAGAGCCCATCTTCCTCTTTCACCGCCATGAGTTTGGCTTCGCCATCCACCAGAATGTCCGGCGCATCTGACATCGTCGCAATCAGCAATCCGAGTGCGAGAGGGACACATCCCAGACGTCGAAGCTTGGTCTGCCAAAGCGCCAGCCAAAGCCCTCCGACAGAAATCAGTGCCAATGCAGTGGTGGAAAAGGAGCCGATATGCGCGATAGCGCCATCCCAATGGCTCACTTCATCTGCAATCCAAATGACGCCCGTAAGTCCGAGTTCCATCACCCAAAGGGCGGGCCCATCCAGCCCAAGTGGCATCAGAAGATAGGCAACAAGTGCGGCTGGCATAATCAACATACCAACGAGCGGCATTGCCGCTAAGTTCCCTACTATGCCATACGCCGCCATTCGGTTGAAATGAAACGCAGCGAACGGCGCCGTCGCCGCGCCCGCAACGAGACTGGTGATGCAAAGCGTCACGATGTAGATCAGACCAAGGCGCAGCGCGCCTGAAAAGCCTGTCGCGTTCTCCCTAAAACGTAGAAGCTGCAGTTCCCGGTTCTGATAAACTGCGACCAAAGCCGTAACAGCTGCAAATGACATCTGAAATCCTGGCTCAAGCAGACTTTCAGGTCTCAACATCAGGACGAATATGGCGGCCAACGCCACATTACGAAGTGAAAAGGCCGGTCGGTCGATCAGTATGGCCAAAAACATAAGCGCGGCCATGATAAAGGCCCGCTGCGTGGCGACCGACGCCCCCGACAGAAAGAGATAGGCGAAGGCGCCTACAAGGGCTGCCATAGCCGCCCATTTTTTGATGGGATATCGCAGAGCCAGGCGTGGAAAGAGCGCCAGAAATGTTCTAACCAGCCAAAACAGGGTTCCCGCAAAAAGGGCCATGTGAAGACCTGATATCGCGAGAATATGTGCAAGCCCCGAATCTCTTAGGTCTTGTTCCACATCCTCATCAATCGCATGCCGCAAGCCGGTCATGAGTGCGGCGGCAACAGGGCCTTCCTCAGCCGCCATTCTGTCCATCACATGTCGCGCGACTTTCTCCCTCAGAGCCGCAACGGCGACGCGCCATCCTCCTATCTGCTCAGCAGCGGTAACTTTTGGCGTTGCCACCGTGACACCAGTGCCCCCCAACCCTCGAAACCAGGCTTGGCGGGCAAAATCGAATGCGCCTGGTGCCACGGGTTCCGCTGGCGGCCACAACATGGCTCGGGTTTCAATTCGGTCCCCTGGCCAAATCGGGTCATGAGCCTGTCGAACACGTAGACGCACGATCCCCGGCAGATCATCCTCGGCCAATCCGCCGATAGAGCTGGGGTTCAGAAGAAGCGTCGTTCCTCCTTCCTGGTTCCGGCTGGCTTCCATAACCAGTCCTGACAAAGACGCGGCCCTCAACTCATTTTGCAAGACCGGTGCAGCAACACTCAGCGTCCGCACCTGTGCGGCCACAAATCCGAGCGCCGCGCAAAACACAACAGCAGCAAGAATTGCCAGCCACCCCCGGTTACGCAACAGATAGGCGCTGAGCGTGCTTCCCCCCAAGCAGACTAGGGACCACCCGAGATAGGGCTCGCTTGGTAAGGAAAAATAAAGGACGATTCCCGAAGCGATCCCCGTAGGCACCCAAAGCCCCAGATTGCTCTGCTCGCGGGCGCATAAAGTCCCCCAATGCCGCAAAATGCGGTGCTGGGCGTTTAAAAAGCGCTCGTTTACGTCACCAAACGACCATCTTGGCGGGCGTCGAGGCTGGGTTTTTTGAAAAATTTCCATTTTCCCATCGAGTATGGCGGAAAAATCGCAGGGTTGCGCGCAAAAGTGATGCTCAACAGGCCTTTGGTCGCGGCTCTCAATGTGCTAAAGAACCCCAGCCGTAGGGTCTTTTTTCCCTCGCGGTCACTTAGCCTGTGGGATGCCTGCCAAGGTGGAACCTTCCAGCGGTCTTCCGACCCGGCTTGCCCATAATGTGAACACACGTCCACCGCGAGACAGTCCTCGCGATGTTACTGGAGCTTGATTGAACCTTTGAGTGCCTCCGAGACAGTCGTAACGCGCTTTGCACCTTCACCAACAGGGTTCCTGCATATTGGAGGAGCGCGCACAGCGCTGTTCAATTGGCTCTATGCCCGCCATCACGGCGGCAAGTTTTTGATGCGGATCGAAGACACAGATCGGGAACGGTCCACGGATGAGGCCATCGACGCCATTTTTGCAGGCCTTCGTTGGCTCGGCCTCGAGTGGGATGATGAGCCGGTGTATCAGTTCGCCCAGCAAGCGCGCCATGTGGAAGTGGTTGACCAGCTGCTCGCGGCGGACCACGCCTATCGCTGTTATTGTTCCCCCGACGAATTAACTGCCATGCGTGAGAAGGCCCGCGCTGAGGGACGCCCCATGCGCTATGACGGCACATGGCGGGACCGGAATGCGGCAGACGCTCCTGAGGGCATTCCGCCCGTGGTTCGGTTCAAAGCACCACAGGATGGCAGGACCGTGGTGGTCGATCAGGTGATGGGCGATGTCAAATTTGACAATAACCAGCTGGATGACCTGATCCTGCTCCGCTCTGACGGCACGCCGACATATATGCTCTCCGTTGTGGTGGATGACCACGACATGGGTGTCACGCATATCATCCGCGGCGATGATCACCTCACAAACGCGGCGCGCCAGGCCCAGATTTATTCTGCCCTTGGCTGGACACCGCCTGTGTTTTCTCACGTACCTCTGATCCACGGGCCAGACGGCGCCAAGCTCTCCAAGCGCCATGGTGCTCTGGGAGCCGAGGCCTATCGCGATATGGGCTATCTTCCCGAAGCCATGCGCAACTATCTGGTGCGTCTTGGCTGGAGCCATGGGGATGACGAGATTTTCTCCACGGAACAAGCCATCGAATGGTTCAACCTGGATAGTATCGGCAAATCGCCTGCACGGTTCGACTTTGCAAAACTAGAGAGCCTCAACGCTCACTATATCCGCCTTGCAGATGATGACCGTCTGACTGAGTTGACGCTTGCGATTATGAAGACACTCGACGGCTGGCCCACAGAAGACGGGACTTTCCAAACCCGGCTCAGGGCCGCCATGCCAGGCCTGAAGGAGCGAGCAAAAACGCTGGTCGAGCTTGCAGATGGTGCTGACTATCTGCGTGTCTCCCGACCGCTTGAGCTGAGTGGCAAAGCGAAGAAAGCTTTGAATGATGATGCTCGGGTGGTTCTCGGTCGCCTTGCCGACGCGCTGCCAGACGAAACTGAGTGGACCTCTGACGGGTTGGAAACAGCCGTCACGACCTTTCTGGAATCAGAAGATCTGAAGCTTGGAAAAGTCGCGCAGCCCCTCAGAGCTGCCCTTACGGGCGGTAGTGTATCGCCGGGTATCTATGACGTGCTCGCATCCCTTGGCCGCAACGAAGCCATTGAGAGGATCAGAGATCAAGTTTAAATCCATGCGCGCCGGCAGTGGCCGGTTTCGCCTTGGGTATCTATAATGCCGCAACCATTCGCGCCTCACGGATTACAAAATTTTCCGGGGCGCGGAGATAAGTGAAGGAACAGGTCTACGCCATGACAAAAGACAGAAGCGCACGACAAACAAACGAAACCGCCAAACTTGAAGTCGGTGGCGAAACCTATGAGCTGCCCATTTACCAGGGCGTTGTGGGCCCGCGCGCGATTGATGTGAGCAAGCTTTATGGCCAGTCCGGCCATTTCACATTCGACCCGGGTTTCACTTCAACGGCGAGTTGTGACAGCGACATCACCTATATTGATGGTGACAAAGGCGAGCTGCTCTATCGCGGGTATCCAATTGAAGGACTGGCAGCAAACGGGAACTTCCTAGAAACCGCCTATTTGCTCCTGAATGGAGAACTGCCAACAGGACAGGAATTCGCTGAGTTTGAAAAAGCCATCACCAATCACACGATGGTGCATGAACAGATGCAGCACTTCGTGCGCGGCTTCCGTCGGGATGCACACCCTATGGCGATCATGGTCGGGATGGTGGGCGCTCTTTCTGCGTTCTACCACGACTCGACAGATATCAATGATTCCCATCAGCGCATGATCGCGAGCCGCCGCATGATTGCAAAGATCCCAACGATCGCTGCAATGGCCTACAAATACTCAATCGGCCAGCCTGTCGTATATCCGCGCAATGATCTGGGTTATGCTGAAAACTTCATGCATATGTGCTTTGCTGTTCCTGCTGAGGAATATCAGGTCAATCCAGTCATCGCGCGTGCGATGGACAAAATCTTTATTCTGCATGCAGATCATGAGCAAAATGCATCGACGTCGACTGTACGTCTTGCAGGTTCATCCGGGGCAAACCCGTTTGCGTGCATCGCGGCGGGCATTGCGTGCCTCTGGGGCCCAGCTCATGGCGGCGCCAATGAAGCAGCGCTCAACATGCTGGAAGAAATTGGATCGGTTGATCGCATTCCAGAATTTGTTGCGAAAGCAAAAGACAAAGACGATCCATTCCGTCTGATGGGCTTTGGACACCGCGTCTACAAGAACTACGACCCGCGAGCGACCGTGATGCAGGAGGCCTGTCACGAAGTGCTGAAAGAGCTGGGCACCAACGATGACCCACTTCTTGATGTTGCTATGGAGCTTGAGAAAATTGCACTGAACGATGAATATTTCATCGAGAAAAAGCTTTATCCAAACATCGACTTCTATTCGGGCATCACTCTGAAGGCCCTTGGCTTCCCGACGACTATGTTCACTGTACTCTTCGCACTTGCACGTACAACGGGCTGGGTCGCACAGTGGAATGAAATGGTACAGGATCCTGAACAACGCATCGGTCGTCCGCGTCAGCTTTATAATGGTGCACCAAGCCGTACCTACTTGGATGTCGCCAAGCGATAACAGAATCTGATATTTGAGATGATCAAAGGCGCTTCCAGAAAAGTTGGAAGCGCCTTTTTTCTATCCGATCGGGTCTTCACCAAGCATTTTCAGAACAACATTGGCAGCCCGTGTGCTGGGGCTTGGTCCGCCCACGCCCATGAGCTCTCGCATTTCAGCAAGATCGGCAAGAGCCCTGCGACGCTCTTCGGTATCATTGATCAGGGGTAGCAGAGCAGCGGTGATGTCATCTGGCTTGCAGTGCTCCTGCAGGTGTTCTTTTACCGACGGTCGGTCCAAAATCAAATTGACGAGCACCACTGTTGGGACCTTCAAAAACCTGGAGACGCTCCAGGCCGCAATCGGGTCAATTTTGTAGGCGACGACCATCGGTATGCCTGCGAGCCCAAGCTCAAGCGACACAGTTCCTGACGCGGCAATTGCAGCCGTGGCCGCCGCGAATGCACCGCGCTTCTCATCATCACCGATAGCCAAAACAGGTGGAACAACCCAGTCTTTGACAGCTTCCGCGACAAGCTCGTGGACATGAGGCACGACGGGGATCACCACCCTAAGTCCCTCTTGCTGCGCAGCAACCTGCGCGACTGTTTCGCCCATAAGTCCAATAAGGCGCTTTACTTCATTTGTCCGGCTGCCGGGGAGTGCCAGAAGCACCGGTGCGTCCGCTGCTATGCCCTTTGCGTTTCGGAAACTCCGCCCCTCGTCTGGCGATGCAATTTTTTCAATCGCCGGGTGCCCCACATACTCGCAGTCCAGGTTCGCTTCCGCCCGAAAGAATGCAGGCTCAAAAGGCAAAAGCGCCAGCACTTTGCTGAGGTAAGTCGCCATAGATTTAGCCCGCCCGCGCCGCCACGCCCAGACGCTGGGGGACACATAATTTGCGATCGGGATTTCCGGCGCTTTTTTGTGAATACGTTTTGCGACGGTATGGGTGAAATCGGGGCTATCGATGATCACCACCAGGTCCGGTTTTGTTTCCACGGCATGGCGTGTGGTTTCCGACATTCGGCGCAAGATCAACGGCAAGCGCGGGATCACTTCACGAGGCCCCATGACGGCAATATCGGTCATGGGAAATACAGATGTCAGCCCTTCAGCCTCCATTCGTGTCCCACCAACGCCAGAAAACCTGACCTGGTCCCCTAGTGCATTTCTCAGTGAGATCATCAGGGCGGCACCGAGCGTATCGCCCGATGTCTCGCCGGCAACAACCATGACATGACGTGGCGTGCTCATCCGGTTTCCTCCGCCGTACCTTCGCCGGTTCCCGGAGGCAAGCCAATGACAAAGAGCCCTAACTCATCTGCCCGGCGGCTGACACCTTCGACATCTGCGATCAGCGCGCCCGACGCTTCATAGGCGACGCCGGCAAGACCGGCCGCTGCGGCGTTCTCAATGGTGGTTATTCCAAGTGTTGGTAGGTCTACCCGTCTTTCCTGGCCCGGCTTGGGCAGCTTTACGAGGACGCCTCGCCTACCTGTCTGCCGCCGGCTCTGCGCCACGCGCGATAGCATAGCATCTGTTCCGCTCTCATCTTCCACATCGAGGACTTGCCCATCTGAAGCGATTGCGCCTTGTCCGAGGTCTCTTGCGCCGCGTTCTCGGACAATTTTAATTGCAGCGCGAATGTCCACCTTGTCGTTTTCCGATGGTTTGCGTTCGGTCAAGATTCCGATGGGCGCAACGAGCTCAGCCGCCACTTCTTCGGCGGGCCGGACGTGAAAGCCGTGCGTTTCCTCGAAATATTGTACTGCACCACTCAACAATCCATCATCGCCCCGCCTCAAAAGCCCAAGGACATGAATAAGCGATCTCAGAATTGTAAGATCGGGTCGAAAGTTGAATATGGTCGGCCGGTTCAGAGGGCCAATCATGACCAAATCGCGGCACCCTGCTTGATGGAGAACCTGGATTGTTTTTCCCATGGCGCCATACCGTACCCACGCGTGAGGATATTGCTCGATCTCGGGATCGCTCCACCCTTTGATCCCGACAATGAAAACCGCTTCGCCCTTCGCTACTGCCGCTTCTGCGACAATTGCTGGTAGCGGTCCCCCCCCAGCTATGATGCCAAGAGCGGCCTGTTTTTTGGCATTTGATGGGGCCATCGCAGATACGTGCCCTTTACGCCTTAATCATCCGCAGAGCTGCGGGGCATACAAATGGATCTGCTCGTCTCCGCCTTGATGAAGGCGATGATATCCATGACGTCACGCTGCTCGGCAAACAGTGCCGCTACATCCTCGACGCGCTCGCGGAGTGTTCCCTCTTCCGCAAACAACATGCGATAAGCTGCTCGTAGGGCGTGTATCTGCTCGCGCTCAAAGCCCCGTCGTTTCATCCCGATGATATTCAACCCAGCAAGGCGCGCCCGGTTGCCCAAAACCATGCCGTAAGGAATGACGTCGTTTTCAACGCCGCTCATGCCTCCGATGAAGGAATGCTTCCCTATACGGGTGAACTGATGCACCCCGGCGCCACCACTGACGATCACAAAGTCCTCAATGAAGCAGTGACCGGCAAGCATGACGTTATTGGAAAGGACGACGCCATTACCAACCATCGTATCGTGGCCGACATGAGCCCCTGTAAGGAACGCGCAGTTGTTCCCAACCTTGGTTATCAATCCACCACCTTCGGTTCCCGAATTCATTGTCACATGTTCGCGGATCATATTGTCCGACCCAACAATAAGCTCGCTTTCTTCACCTTCGTATTTCAAATCCTGTGGTGGCTGACCAATCGAGGCGAACGGAAATATTTCTGTTCGCGCGCCGACGCTGGTCTTGCCAGCGACCACGACGTGGGAATGCAGCTTGACGCCTTCGGCAAGTTGAACGCGAGGCCCGACTATCGAATAGGGTCCAATGACCACATCAGGTGCCAGTTCCGCGGATGAATCGACAATCGCAGTATCATGAATTTTGGTCATCCAACGTCTTCCGCATCGCGGATCATCGCCGCATAATCTGCTTCCGCAACGACGTGCCCATCAACCTTCGCAATACCTCGGAACTTCCAAACGGGCCCGCGATTCTGAAGCTTGGAGACGTGCAGTTCCAGTTGATCACCGGGCTCTACTGGTTTGCGAAACTTGGCTTTGTCTATTGCCATGAAGTAGACAATTTTTTTGCCTGCATCACCCGCCGTTCCATTAATCACCAATGCCCCGGCAGTTTGGGCCATCGCTTCAACAATCAACACCCCGGGGAAAACCGGGTGGCCGGGAAAGTGCCCCTGAAAATAAGGATCGTTGATTGTAACGTTCTTAATGCCGACTGCAGACTCACATCCGTCCATATCTTTGATCTTGTCGATCAATAGCATCGGGTACCGGTGCGGAAGAAGCTCCATCACACGGTTTATATCTGCCTGATCTAGAACCTTATCGCCGCCTTTAGCCGCTTCACTTGTTGTCTCAGTCATTTTTCCGCTTCCAAACCCATTCGGTCCGGTCGAACACTAGATCATTTCCCAGCGTCCGCACCTTTCTTTTTCCCATACTCTTTTGCCATCTTTTGGAGTGCAATGAGCTCCCGCTGCCACTCCCTTACAGGCTTTGCTGGTGTGCCGCCCCATCGTGCGCCTGCGGGCACGTCATGAATTACGCTGGACCGGCCGGCAATCTGCACACCATCGCCAAGTTTGATGTGTCCCAGCAATCCTACGCGAGCGCCGAGCGCAACGTAGTCGCCCAACTCACTGCTCCCTGAGAGGCCACCTTGTGCAACAATGATGCACCCCTGGCCGATGACAACATTGTGTCCAATCTGGACCAAATTATCGATCTTGGTCCCCGCTCCGATAATGGTATCGGGACCGGCACCTCGATCAATTGTCGTGTTCGCCCCGATCTCAACATCATCTTGAATAATCACACGGCCCAGCTGGGGAACCTTTTCATGGGTCGGCAGCCCCATCGCAAATCCAAAGCCATCCTGCCCGATCCGCACTCCTGCATGAATGATCACTCGATCGCCGACATGAGCATGGGAGAGGGTTGCGCCAGGCCCCACATAGCTGTCGCGGCCTATCGTTGTCCCCTTTGCCACCACGGCACAAGACGAAATAACAGCACCTGAACCAATCTCGCACCCGGCACTCACAACCGCTCCAGGTTCAATTGTGGCTTCGCCCCCAACTTTCGCGGAGGCGTGAACATGGGCACCGGCACTTATCGCAGCAGCATCGCCATAGGTGTCGGATGGGCGACAGCTACTTGGATAAAAACACTGAGCCGCGAGTGCGTAAGACCGATACGGTTGATCGCTGACCAACAGCGCTATACCGGAGGGTGCTTTCTCAACAAACTTGCGCCCGACAATGCAGGCCGTTGCGCCGGTTGTCGCAAAAGCGTCGACATATTTTGGGTTGTCGAGAAAACTAATTTCACCAACACCCGCAATGTCCAACGGTGCCACATCCGTTATCGAGACCATCTCGTCTGATCCCGGGTGAACCGTTGCCTCGATCTGCGATGCGAGATCACTCAGTGTAAATGGGCCTTCTTTATGAAAGAAACGCGGATCAGCCATAAATCCTCCGGGTGCCTATCACTGAGGCCTACTACTATTGAGCGCTTACAGGCGTGACGGTTAGCTTCGACAAGCGCTGGTTCAGCATGGCCATAGCCTCTGAAGTAATATTGAGGTCGAGCCCGCCTGCCAGAACATAGGACTGATCAATCAACAATCCAGAACCATGTTTCAACAAAAGCTCGTTGAATATTGGGCCGAGAACACTCTTGATCTGCCGGCTCGCTTGGGCCTGGCCGCGCTGAATTTCCTGCTGGCGCACAGCAATTTTCTGAACATGTGTCTGCTGCCGTTGTGCCAGACCTTGTGCTTTCGCCTGCAATTCTTCCGGCGTTAGGTCTGATTGTTGGGCGCGTACTGTATCTGCCTCAGCCGCCAACGCTTGCCGGGTCGTTAGGTCTTCTGCTTGCAATGCAGATGCTTGCTCACGCACTTGCCTCGCGACATCCACACCAACTTCAGACTCACTGAGGAGCGCGTTCATGCTCACAATCAAGACAACTGTCGGCGCTTTGTCTGCATATGCGGCCCCGGAAATTTCCGCTTGTGCGATCAATGTCACCGAGACCACGGCTACTGCTGCAGCAAGTTTCTTAGCTGCTCTAAAAAAGTGATTCATGTTTTTTCCGTCTGTTAGAAACGCGTACCCGCGGAGAACCTGAATGATTCCGTTTTGTCATAATCTTCCTTGAGGATCGCCTGGCTCAAATCCACCCGGACTGGGCCAAACGGTGACTGCCAGTAAATGCTGATACCCGCCGTCGCCCGCGGCGTGAGATCATCTTCCACTTTCACAGTCTGAAACGTGCCCAAAAACCGATTGTCCTGGTCCGCCGTTCCAACAACCCCGACGTCTGCAAAGAGGCTTGTCGTAATATCAAGCGCTTCAGGAATGAAATTTGGGAAGGTCACTTCGGCACTACCAACTGCGAAAGCTTGTGCGCCAAGCGCATTGTCGGACACGAGATCTCTTGGCCCAACGCCTGAACGTTCAAACCCTCTGAAATCAGACCCGCCAACAAAGAACCGGTCCGAGATGTTCACATCCTGGCCAATTCCCTCGATGGACCCCGCCTTCAGCCGAAGACTTGCCAGAAATTCCTCACTAAATTCGTAGTAGGTGCGCGCAGTGATCTCATTGCGAACGTAGCGAACAGATCCGCCAACGCCCGCAAATTCCTGGTCAATTTCTAAATCCCACCCACCGGTTGGTTCTACAGGATCATTTCTTCTGTCGAGATAATACGTATAGCCGGCGGACGATTTTATCTCATCTCGAGGAGCAATGAATGCCTGAGCCGCTGTTGTCAGGTTGGTGATCTCTTCCCGACGAAGTGCATAGCGTGTCAGTATCCGTCCATTCTCTGAGAGTGGGAAGCCGAACCGGAATCCAAAGCCTGTCACCCGCTCGTCGAATCCAGACTCATCTTGGAAATCATTCTCAACACCGAAAAGGTCAATCCCTGCTACCAAGTCTCGCCCAAGGAAATAGGGCTCTGTAAATCGCAGGTCGATCTGCTGACTCGTTCCTGAAAGAGCCAACCTCAATCGCAGCAGCTGGCCTTTACCCATAAAGTTACGTTCTGTCAGGCTGATGTCTGCCAGGGCACTGTCTGTTGAGGAAAAACCAAACCCAAGAGACAGCTCACCGGTTGACTGCTCTTGAACAGCAACATTGATCACTGTCTGATCCGGCGCTGATCCAGGCTCTTCGGTTACTTCTACCGACGCAAAAAAGCCGAGCGCTCGAATGCTCTTTTCGGACCGCTCAAGGAGCACCCGATTGAAAGCATCACCCTCCGCCATACGCATCTCACGCCTGATAACCCTGTCGAGAGTACGTAGATTCCCATCAATGTTGATGCGCTCAACATAAGCACGCGGCCCCTCAGTGATGCGATAGGTTACGTCGGCTATCAGGGTTTCTTTGTCGCGGCGAACACGCGGGCGAACTTCCGAGAAAGCATATCCCTTTGTGCCAGCTTCAAACGTCAGCGCGTCAACGGTCTTATCAATCAATCCTGCGTCGTAGGTATCCCCTTCGATCGTCAGGATGAGGGAATTGAGCTTCTCGATATCAAGTTTGTCGAGCTCCGTCGTCACTTCCGAAAGACCGAATGTATATTGCGCGCCCTCCTCAACCGTAAATGTGATGAAAAACTCTCCACCGTCTCGGCTTAGGTCTGCAACAGCAGACACAACCTGGAAGTCGGCGAACCCTTCCGAGAGGTAGTGACGGCGTAATAATTCTCGGTCGAACGCGAGCCTGTCAGGGTCATAATTGTCTGAGCTAGAGAGAATTTTCCACCATGCGGACTGTGATGTCGCAATAATCTCGCGAAGCCTGCTGTCTGAAAACTCCTGATTGCCGATAAAGTTGATGCCACCGATTTTTGTGACAGGCCCTTCGTCAATTTCGAAGACCAGATCTACCCGGTTTTGAGGCAACTGAATGACTTTGGGCTCAACAGTCGCAGAGAAGCGGCCGGACCGGCGCATCACATCGACGATACGTTGGACATCACCCTGAACTTTGGCACGCGTGTAGATCGTCCTCGGTTTCAGCTGAACTTCCGTCTCAAGCGCGTCATCGTTGATGGCACTGTTGCCTTCAAAAGCCACGCGATTGATGACAGGGTTTTCCGCAACAGCGACGATTAACCGGCTGCCTTCGCGGCGAAGCGTTACATCAGCGAAGAGACCCGTTCCGAAGAGAGTTTTGAGTGACTCATCGACTTTCTGATCGTCGTATGCGTCGCCCTCTTTGAAAACCATGTAGGAGCGTACGGTCTCTGCTTCGATGCGCTGATTTCCTTCAACAACGATAACTGTAATCGTCTCGTTGGCGGCAAGCTGGAACGACGGAACGGACGGCTCCGCTGCGACAGCAATCGTTGCACTAAAAAGCCCGGCAACCAACGCTAGCGCATACGCCAGTGGCGTCGTGGACGCAGCCCGGTAGTTATGTTGCTTATCCATCATTTGCGTCATACGCCCCATACGTTCGTCCCCACATTAACTCAGGAGGTTCGACAGAAACTCAAATACCCGAAGGTGGGTCAAGTCATTCCAAGTTGCAAAGACCATCAGCGTCATTACGAGCGCCAAGCCAATGCGAAATCCATATTCCTGTGCAGCGTCGCCCACGGGCTTACCGCGCACCGCCTCAACGCCATAATAGAGCAGATGGCCACCGTCCAGCATGGGGACGGGAAACAAATTTATCAGGCCAATACTGACAGACAACACCGCGGCCAGATTAATGAGTGCAGCCAATCCCAACGTTGCCACCTGCCCGGAGGTCTGCGCAATGCCGAGAGGCCCTCTTAACTGGCTGGTATCCTGGCGCCCCATAATCATGTCGCCCAGAAATTCAAACGTTCGGGACACAATGAACCAGGTTTGTTCAATGCCCATCCATACCGCCGTGAACGGGCCGTGCTGAATATGTAGCGCATTTTCTGGATTTGTGTCCGCGCCGATGCCTAACAATCCAATCCGCTGCACATTGCCGAACCGATCAGTCATCTCATGAACAGATGGTGTTGCTTCGAGAAGAAGAGTGTCGCCACCACGGTCAACAAGAATTGCCAGTTCCTCGTCGGCGCTGAAGGAAACAATCATCTGCATGTCGCGGAAACTATCGATCTCGGATCCGGATATTTCCAGCACGCGATCACCAACAGCAAACCCGGCTGCTTCAGCTGCACTCTCGGCCCGCACCTCGCCGACAATCGGTAATACAATACGCTCACCAAATGCCAGGATGAGGCCTGCAAAAATAACAATCGCCAAAATGAAGTTTGCAACAGGCCCCGCGACAACAACAGCGGCCCGGCTTGAAAGAGGTTTGGCGTGGAAATTTCCCGCCGCCTGCTCCGGTGTCAGACCCTCTAGCGGTTCTTTGGAGGGCGTACTTGCCGCATTCTCATCGCCTAGGAATTTGACGTAGCCGCCTAAGGGTATCCAGCTGATCTTCCAGCGGGTGCCCTTACTGTCGTTCCATCCATAGATTTCACGTCCAAAACCAATTGAGAATGTCTCAACAGTTACACCCGCCCACCGCGCCACTAAGAAATGGCCCAGCTCGTGAAAAAACACCACGATTGTCAGGACAAACAAAAAGGGGATTACGTAGCTGATCAGTGATCCACCTACTCCCCCAATTCCGGTGATGACTTCCATACTGTCGACAGTCACTCTCGCTTCTGAAGGGCTTCGCCCTTTATTGTTTCCCCCTGGGGCGCTTCCGCGCCCAGCCGTACAGTAGAATGGCTTATCTCCACCGAAACGAAGGCATACCATAATCTCCACCGAAACGAAGGCATACCATAATTCAGGTCGCGCGCTTTTGCACCCATTCCTGAGCTTTTTGACGCCCCAAATCATCTAATTCCATAACATCGGCGAGAGTGGCAAACGGCGCCGAGCCCTCTTTGGCCGCAAAATCTTCCATAACATCGGCAGCAATCGCCGAAATATCTAAAAAACCTATCTTCTCTGCCAGAAATGCCGCGACTGCAATTTCATTTGCTGCGTTCATAACGGTCGCTGTTCCGTTCCCCAGTCTCAGCGCTTCCCCAGCGAGGGCCAAGGCTGGGAACCGCTCTAAGTCTGGGTTTTTGAAGGTCAGTTGACCAATTTCAGCTAGGTTTAGACGGGCTGCGGGGGTTGCCATCCGCTCTGGCCAGGCCAGTGTATAGCTGATCGGTGTGCGCATATCTGGCGCGCCGAGCTGCGCCAACACGGATCCATCATTGTAGGCCACCATTGAGTGAATGATCGATTGGGGGTGGATGACGACCTCTAGCTTTTCGCGCCCCACCGGGAATAAATAGTGGGCTTCGATCACTTCGAGCCCTTTATTCATCAAAGTAGCCGAATCAACGGAAATTTTTGCGCCCATGGACCATTGCGGATGGGCCACTGCCTGTGCCGGGGTTGCCCGACGCATGTCCTCCATGGAGGTATTGAGAAATGGACCGCCAGATGCCGTCAGGATGATTTTATCGACGCAGTCATACTTGGTGGGGTCCAACACCTGAAATATGGCGTTGTGCTCCGAATCCGCAGGCAGCAAAGTCGCGCCGGATGCGGCCACTTCTGCCAGAAAGATATTCCCGGCGGAAACGAGGCACTCCTTGTTCGCCAGCGCCACATGTGCGCCCTGACGGACAGCCTCAAGGGTCGGCGCAAGGCCAGCCGTGCCAACAATGGCCGCCATCACCCAATCCGCGGGACGTGCCCCTGCCTCTTCCAAGGCGCTGCGTCCCGCCGCGCACTCAATGCCTGTGCCTGAAAGTGCGGCGCGCAAGTCTGCGAGACAGGAATCGTCCCCGATCACCGCCAACTCGGCTTGAAATTCGGTCGCTTGCTCGGCGAGCGTTTTCACATTTGTCTGAGCCGTTAGCGCGACCACGTCATAATCTTCGCGATTGCGTCGGATTAAATCGAGCGTATTGCATCCAATCGACCCCGTGGCGCCGAGGATGGAGACGCGCCTGCGCGAGGGGTCCAACTTTGATACGGCACTCACACTCATGACATCCAACCAACCATGTAATGAGTGACGATGATCACAAGCGCCACAAATGTTGCGGCAAACATGAGGCCGTCCACCCGGTCTAATATACCGCCATGGCCTGGAATGATTGTTCCTGAATCTTTCACGCCTGCGCGGCGCTTCATTGAAGATTCAAAAACGTCACCGGCTTGCGATAGCAGCGCAGCCAGCGCAGCGAACACTGCTAATGCGGCGACAGAAATCACTGTTACAGCCACACTCTCAAGACCAGCAGAGATGAAAACCACGATGCCGACGAGTGCGGCGGAAGCCATGCCCCCGAAAAGCCCGGACCATGTTTTGTTGGGTGAGAGCTTGGGCGCCATCTTCGGTCCGCCAATTGTCCGACCGACAAAATAAGCACCTATGTCCGTCGCCCAGACAACTCCCAGCAGCCAGATTATGGTCAGGCGCCCAATGTCTGTGTCACCCCGCAACCACGCGAACGCGGCCACGGCTCCCCCGACATATGCAAACCCGATCAGAGGGCGGACAATGGGTGTTCCACGCCAGATCGACATGGCCAATGTGACACCGAAGATCGTTAGCAGTAGTGCAAACGCCAAACCGGCGTCCCCGACACTAAGGGTCAGGAGGTAGATAATCACACCAACGGTCAAGCTGACTTGCTCTCTCCATGCTGAGCCATCCGGTGCCGCTAAACGAGCCCATTCCAGTGCCATCAAAGGCCCCGCAATGATCAGCAATCCAAGAAATGCAGTGCCGCCGAGCCAGACCGCGCCCAGGACGATTGGCGCCAAGATCAATGCGGATGTGACGCGCAGGCCAAGCGAGGACGATTTTGGTTCAACGAGAGCGGTGGTGTTCACTGTTCCTACCCCTCACCGAAGCGGCGGTCGCGTGACCGAAACTCCAAGACCGCTTCTTCGAGCGTGTCTTTGCCAAAGTCAGGCCACAGAACGTCTGTGAACACAAATTCAGAATAGGCACTTTGCCAAAGAAGAAAATTCGACAACCGCTTTTCGCCACTTGTCCGAATGACAAGATCTGGGTCTGGGACACCCGCTGTATCCAAATGTGCCTCGATCGTATCCGGCGTGATCTGATCTACCTTTATCTCGCCTGCGGCTACCTTGCCCGCAATACGCCGCACTGCCGCCGCGATCTCTGATTGACCGCCATAATTGAAGGCGATCATAAGATGGAGATTACTGTTCTCGGCGGTGAGCGTCTCTGCTTCTTCAATTAGCGAGATGATGTCTGGATCGAGATGGGTTCGTTCACCGATGATTTTAATCTGGACACCGTTTTGGTGCAGTTCTGCCAAGTCACCGCGAATAAACATTCGCAGCAGGCCCATCAGGTCCGAAACTTCCTCCGGTCCCCGGTTCCAGTTCTCAGACGAAAACCCAAAGAGGGTTAGGTATTCGACGCCAAGATCCCCCGCTGCGCGCACGATCTTTCGAACCGCGTCAACACCAGCTTTATGGCCCAGCTTCTTTGGAAGGTGCCGTTTTGCCGCCCATCGCCGATTGCCGTCCATAACAATCGCAACATGTCGCGGTGCCTTGGCTTCCGCTGCTTGTTCTTTTTCGATTGGCGTCACAATTCGGTTCCGTTTCCGCTAAGCCACATATTGGCCGCTATTCCTCAGACCTGCATGATCTCGGCTTGCTTCGCCTCAAGCATCTTATCGACTTCAGCGATGAACTTATCCGTCGCCTGCTGGACCTTATCGCCCGAGGCCTTCTGCTCATCTTTGCTCATCTTGCCGTCTTTCTCCAGACGCTTGAGCTCGTCCATCCCGTCGCGGCGGACATTGCGGACAGCAATCCGCGCTTCTTCACTATATTTGGCGGCGATTTTCGTCAATTCCTGGCGACGCTCTTCATTCAGTTCGGGAATTGGAATACGCAGAAGCTGCCCATCCACCGATGGATTGAGCCCTAGACCGGCGTTTCGGATCGCTTTCTCAGCTGCCCCGACAACCCCTTTGTCCCAGATCTGCACTGTAATCATGCGGCTTTCAGGAACGGTTATGGTCCCCACCTGATCGATCGGTGTCATAGATCCATAGGCTTCCACCTGCACCGGCTCCAAAAGGGTTGCTGACGCGCGTCCTGTGCGCAGACCCGAAAATTCGCCTTTCAATGCAGCAACGGCGCCCGTCATCCGGCGGTTCAGATCGTCAAAATCAAGTTCCTGGTCAGCCATGGTTCCGTTCCTTTTCTATCAGTGTTTTTCAGCTCAACTCTCAGCGTTCAGCTTACGATCCACCGTCTACCTTTGTGAACAATCCATCACCGCGCAACACTTCAACGAAGCCGCCAGGATTGTGGATTGAGAAAACCAAAATTGGGATGTCATTCTCACGTGCCAGTGAAACGGCAGAGGCATCCATCACCTTCAGATCCTTCGCGAGCACATCGGTGTAGGACAATCGGTCATACCGCTTAGCTGTCGGATCTGTTTTCGGGTCTGCCGTGTAAACGCCATCGACCTGCGTGCCCTTGAGGAGTGCATTGCACCCCATCTCTGAAGCCCGCAATGCGGCGGCTGTATCCGTCGTGAAAAACGGGTTGCCTGTGCCCGCCGCGAAAATCACTACGCGACCCTTTTCCATATGCCGCTCAGCTTTTCGCCGGACATACGGTTCGCAGACACTCGTCATGGGGATTGCCGATTGCACTCGGGTTGGAATACCCATCCGCTCAAGTGCATTTTGCATCGCAATTGCGTTCATGACGGTCGCAAGCATGCCCATATAGTCAGCGCTCGCGCGCTCCATACCTTCAGCTGCGCCAGAAAGCCCACGAAAGATGTTTCCGCCGCCGATCACCAAACAGACTTGCACGCCAATCTTGACAGCCTGTTTCACCTCATCTGCAATGCGATCAACAGTGCCAACATCAATCCCGTAGGCTTGATCCCCCATCAGAGCCTCGCCTGACACTTTCAGTAGAACCCGCCGGTACTTTGGATCAACAGTTTTTGCTAGGTCACTTGGCATTGAACGTCCGCTTTTCCCCGTTTTGGGATCGTTCTACTTTCCCCCGAAAGTAAAAGTCTCCCCATACAATTAAGGCGTGCGAGGCTGGGTCGCTACTCGCGAATCCCTATCTCACACGCCTCAACAATAGCGTTCCCGGTAAGGCATGGCGACCTTGCGATCACCTCATCTTACCGGAGTTTGGACCGTTTCTAGCCTTTAGCTGCCGCAGCAACCTCAGCAGCAAAATCGGTCTCTTCTTTTTCGATGCCTTCACCAAGCGCGAGGCGAATAAAGCCTACGACTTTGATCGGTGCACCAACGTCCCCTTCAGCATTTTTCACAGCCTTTTCGACTGTGTTTTCGCCGTCGATAACGAAGGTCTGCGAAAGAAGCACAACTTCTTCATAGAACTTGCGGATCCGGCCTTCGATCATCTTATCGATGATGTTTTCAGGCTTGCCTGATTCACGCGCTTCTGCCGCCAGAACATTTCGCTCACGCTCGACAACAGCTTGATCAAGTTCGTCGACATTTGTTGCAAGCGGGCTTGTCGCCGCAACATGCATAGCAATCTGTTTGCCGAGAGCTGAGAGCTTCTCCGTATCGCCAGTTGACTCAAGGGCGACAAGAACACCGATTTTGCCAAGACCAGGGGCCGCCTGGTTGTGGACATAGGAGACCACAACGCCTGAGTTGACGCTCAGAGCTTCTGTCCGGCGAACGTTCATGTTCTCACCGATTGTGCCGACAGCTTCTGTCACATAGTCAGCGACAGACTTCTCTGATCCGGGGAATGATGACCTAAGGAGCTTATCGAGATCGCCGTCCGCTGCATTGGCCACACTGGCAATACCAGCAACCATTGACTGGAAGTTTTCGTTACGAGCAACAAAGTCAGTCTCAGAATTCACTTCGACGACAGCGCCAGACGTTCCCTCTGCAACGACACCGACAAGACCTTCAGCGGCTACACGGCCTGCTTTTTTTGCAGCCTTCGCCAAACCTTTTGTCCGCAGCCAATCGATTGCTGCTTCCATGTCTCCGTCTGTTTCTTTCAGGGCTGCTTTGCAGTCCATCATGCCTGCGCCGGATTTCTCGCGCAGATCTTTCACCAGGCTTGCTGTGATTTCAGCCATTGGTAATCCTCATCTGAAATATCGGGTCCGCCTCGCTCATGCGAACCGGACCCTACTTAAGTAACGCGTTTAGGTGACAGTCCTAAATGTTAGGACGCGTCAGCCGGTGCAACTGCAGGCTCCTCAGGCAGAACTTCTGCGATTGGCTCAACCTGTTCACCGATATCTTCGCCAGAACCAGCCTGGCTCGCAGAGATGCCATCAAGGGCAGCACGCGAAATCAGAGCTGTGTATAGCGCAATAGCCCGTGCCGCATCATCGTTCCCTGGGATCGGGTGCGTGATGTTGTCCGGGTTACAGTTAGAGTCGAGGATCGCAATAACAGGAATGCCGAGCTTGCGGGCTTCCTTGATGGCGATCTCTTCCTTGTTGGTGTCGATCACGAACATGATGTCGGGAACACCGCCCATGTCCTTAATGCCACCGATAGAAAGCTCAAGCTTGTCGCGCTCACGGGTGAGGTTCAAAAGCTCTTTCTTGGTAAGACCTTTGCCTTCGCCAGCGAACAGTTCTTCCAGCTCGCGCAGACGGCGAATGGAGTTGGAAATGGTTTTCCAGTTCGTCAGCGTGCCACCGAGCCAGCGGTGATTGATGTAGTACTGAGCACATTGTTTCGCTGCCTGTGCGATCGGCTCAGATGCCTGGCGCTTTGTGCCAACGAAGAGTACCCGACCACCTGCAGCAACTACGTCACGAACAGCGACGAGAGCTTGATGCAGAAGAGGGACGGTCTGTGTCAGGTCGACAATATGGATACCGTTACGGTCACCGAAGAGATAGCTCTCCATCTTCGGGTTCCAACGGTGAGTCTGGTGACCGAAGTGAACACCAGCCTCCAGCAGTTGACGCATAGAATATTCAGGGAGTGCCATGACGCCCTATCTCCTTCTTTTCCGGTTGGACCTCTGCGGGGGGAACCATGGAAATCCATGGACCGGATCGAGTTCTTTCTATGAGGGGCATTTGGCATTTGCCGCCTGCCCATGAAAAAGCCCGTATCCCCGCATGTGGAATGGGCGAACGTATAGGGCTGGGGCCCGAAAAACGCAAGCGCCAATTGGGGTTGCGGGAAATTGGGCCACAATGGACGACCCCGCCGCGCAATTATATGTCGTGCTCAGATATCCTGGACATCCACGACCCCCTGAACCGCCTGAATAGCGGATCGGACTGGCGGTGTTATGTGGAACCGTTCCTTCAGTTCCACCTCTACCTCCCGGCCATGTCCCGCCAAAAGCACCAGCGAGACCACTCCTCGGCCTTTCTCTGGCAATCGGGATTTGATGGAAGCGAGGGGTTCGGGCGTATCCAGGAAGATTTTAAGGCCATCAGCCGCGGTCGCGGCCACTTCATCAACGGGCCGGACAGATTGGGCCCGAAGCCGCACATCATCGCCCGTTCGATCGATTTCAACACCGATCACAACGGACCGGCCCGGCTCCAGCAGGTCCCGGAACGCATTCAGTTCCTCGGAGAAAATCACGACCTCGAACCGACCTGTGGGGTCAGATAGCGTCACAAATGCGAAGGGATTCCCCTGTTTTGAGCGGCGGTCTTGCCTTGCTGCCACCGTGCCGGCTACCCGTTCTGCACCAGAGGTCTTTTGCAGTAGCTCCGCATAGGTCACGACACCGGTCTGCTTCATGGCCTTGGCGTAATCATCCAAAGGGTGGCCGGAAATGTAGAAGCCGACGGCGTTGAATTCCTCATTCAGCCGGTCCATGGGGAGCCAGGGCTCCACCTGTGCCAGCACCGGATTGTCCATGGCACTCTCCATGGCATCGCCAAAAAGGCTAACCTGCTGGCTTTCACGTTCATTTGCCGCCTGATTGGCCAGACTCATGATGAGATCGACAGAGGCGAGCAATTGCGCCCGATTAGGGTTCAAGCAATCGAGAGCCCCCGCCCGCACCAGGTTTTCCAGCTGCCGCTTATTGATGCCTTTCGGATTGAGCCTGCGGGAGAAATCGAACAGGTCCTTATAGGGGCCGCTTTCAGCCCGCTCCTCCGCCAATTGCTCCATCGCCTGACGACCAACATTCTTGATGGCACCAAGCGCATAGAGGATCTCTCCATCTTTCACATCAAAGACGGCTTGAGATTCCTGAATGTTTGGCGGGCGAACCTTTATGGCAAGTTGATCGGCGTCCTGCTTGAAAACATGGAGCTTTTCCGTGTTGTTCAAGTCGAGGCTCATCGACGCTGCGAGGAACTCGACGGGGTAATTGGCCTTCAGATAGGCCGTCTGGTAGGCGACCAGGGCATAGCAAGCAGAGTGGGATTTGTTGAAACCGTAGCCTGCAAACTTGTCGACAATATCGAAGACATAATTGGCCTGCTTCTCATCGACACCGTTGGCAGCAGCTCCTTCCACAAAGCGCGCCCTCTGAGCATCCATCTCAGCTTTGATCTTTTTGCCCATGGCACGGCGCAGCAGGTCCGCGTCACCAAGGGAATAGCCCGCGAAAACCTGGGCCACCTGCATCACCTGTTCCTGGTAGATGATCACGCCGTAGGTATCTGCCACCACCGGCTCGATGGTTTCGTGGAGAAACTCAGGCTTGTCGCGGCCATGCTTACAGGCCAGATATTTAGGAATATTTTCCATCGGACCTGGCCGATAGAGCGCGACAAGGGCGATAATATCTTCAATCGTTGAGGGCACAGCCTGCCGGATCAGGTCCCGCATGCCGCCACTTTCCAGCTGGAAGACGCCTACCGTTTCGCCCCGTTGGAGCATTTTGTAGCTCTTCTCATCATCGAGCGGCAGATTGGTGAGGTCGATCTTGATGCCTCTGCGCTCAATCAGCTCCACCGCCTTTTGCAGAACAGTGAGGGTTTTGAGCCCCAAAAAGTCGAATTTCACAAGACCCGCAGGCTCCACCCATTTCATGTTGAATTGGGTCACCGGCATGTCTGAGCGCGGGTCGCGATAGAGTGGCACCAACTGATCGAGTGGTCGGTCCCCTATCACCACGCCCGCAGCATGGGTCGATGCATGGCGATAGAGCCCCTCAAGGCGCAGCCCCATCTCCAGCAGTTTCGCCACCGCCTCTTCATTGTCGCGCTCTTCGCGCAGGCGGGGTTCCCCCTCAATCGCTTCCTTCAGGGTTACGGGGCTGGCCGGATTGTTGGGGATCATCTTGCAGAGACGGTCAACCTGCCCGAATGGCATCTGCAGGACACGGCCTACGTCGCGCAGCACAGCGCGGGCCTGCAGCTTTCCGAAGGTGATGATCTGGGCCACCTGATCGTGGCCATAACGATCCTGCACATAGCGGATCACTTCGTCGCGGCGATCCTGGCAAAAGTCGATGTCAAAGTCAGGCATCGAGACCCGTTCCGGGTTCAAGAACCGCTCAAACAGCAGGTTAAAGCGTAGCGGATCCAAATCCGTGATGCTCAGCACCCACGCGACAACCGAGCCCGCACCGGACCCACGACCCGGCCCCACTGGGATACCCTGATCTTTCGCCCATCCAATGAAGTCCGCCACGATCAGGAAGTAACCAGGGAAGTCCATGTTGATGATCACATTGAGCTCGAAATCGAGCCGGTCTCGATATTCCTTTTCATCCGCGACGGTTACCGTCGTTGCCAGCCGCTGGGTAAGGCCTTCATGGGCTTGACGCCGAAGCTCGTCTGCCTCGCTCACATCCGCGTCCCCTGAACCAAAGCTTGGGAGAATGGGGTCTCGGGTGAGCGGTCGATAGGCACACCGCCTGGCTACTTCTATTGTATTTTCAATGGCTTCTGGCAGGTCGTTAAACAACTCCACCATCTCACTCTGGCTTTTGAAGTAGTGCTCGGGCGTCAGATGACGGCGATCTGTTTCAATGACGTAAGAGCCACTGGAAATGCAGATCAGCGCATCGTGGGCTTCAAACTCGTCTTTCTTGGTGAAATAGCATTCGTTTGTCGCGACCAGCGGCAGATCCATTGCATAGGCAAAGTCGATGAGCGGGCCCTCAGCTTTGCTTTCCTCCGCCATCCCATGTCGCTGCAGCTCAACATAGAGCCGCCCGGTGAACAGTCCGCTCAGGCGCTCAAGCACCTCTTTCGCCTTATCCTGCTGGCCTTCCACCAGCAAGCGGTTGACCGGGCTCATCGGACCACCGGTGAGACAAATCAGGCCTTCGTTGTAGGAAGCCAGGTCTTCAATCGAAATATGAGGATCGTCCGTGCCCTCGGTCTCCAAATAGGCTTTGGAGGTGAGCTTCATCAGGTTCGTGTAGCCCTGCTCATTTTGGACAAGAAATGCCAGTGAACCATCAGGATCTTTGTGCTCATTTCGTCCGAGCGCTGGTCCGTCGTCATCAAGCGCCAGGTCAATGGCGAGTGTGCAGCCCGTGATGGGTTGGATACCGGCCTTTGAGAGCGTCTCCGAGGCTTCCAACGCGCCAAAAAGGTTCCCGGTATCGGTAATGCCGACAGCTGGCATCCCGCCATCGCGAACGAGGCCCGGAAGCTCTTTTAAGCGGATAGCTCCCTCAAGCAGCGAATAGGCTGAATGGAGACGCAGATGGATGAACTGCAGGCCGAGTTGTGGGGCACTTGGCTGCTCGACTTGTTGGCTGCCTTGCAGGCTGGCATGCAAGTCGCGGGATTTTTTGCCAGATACGTTTTTGGACACTTGGGGCTCTCATTCAAGAAGGTTAGGGGTGCGGCCCATCAAATGATGCGCCAGCTTACTCCTTCAGATGCCCATTGTCGGACGCGACCCCCGCCGTGTCACCCGTCCCGCCCAAGGAAAGTTGTGGAAAAGATTATTTATCCAGCGACAGCTGCTTTTGCGATCTCACTCCAGAGGAGGACAGTCCAGCCCATGGCCGCAACGCTCGCAAGCGCAGCGACGTCCTGAAACCAACGGGTCAGCCCGCCTTCTGCTTCGGCCTTTTTGATCAATCTGCTCATGGTCTCTCTCCTCATATTGAATTCAGAGTGTTCATGTTTTGTTCTTTTTTGTCAACCCCTAGGGAAGTGATAAAAATTCCACGATTTCCGGGGTTTTCGAACTGAGCCATCTGCAGGAGAGCGCCCAGTCCGTCTTAACCCCGATACTAGGGTAGGATCAGCCTCTGATAGGTTGCGGCGTCTTGCCACGAGATCGCAGGAGCGACCCAAGCTATCCTTCAAACTCACGCCATAGGCATGCGTATGGCGGCCAAAGACACAAAAAAGAAGGGGACACCAATGTCCATCGCTGAACCGCTTCCCCCGGAAAGTCGGCTTCATGACTATGCGCACCCGCAAGATTTCATGGATTGTTACAGCGTGAAGGTTGACGGTCAGTGGGCATGTGAGACGGCAACAATGCTGGAACTGGCCGACCTCCTCTTCTCGGTCCAGGTTCCGGGCGCAGATCAATTGATGCGGTTGCGCGACACGCTGGTCAAACCGCTTGGCCTCAAAACCTCAGCGGATTTGGAAGCCGATGGAGGCGCTGATCAGAAACATGAAAAGCAGGTCGGGGATCGGATGGGACTTTTCCGCATCTACAGCATCGATGAGCATGAGATCGTTCTCGGCGAAGATGACACTCATCAGGACTTTCGGGTAACCCTCCTCCGCTCACCCGCAATGCCCGCCAAATTGTTCGTTGCGACCTGCTGCCAGCGCCACAACTGGTTCGGTCATCTCTATCTGGCGACAATTCTGCCTTTCCACAAACTCATCGTGAAAGGCATGTTGAACGGTGCCGCTCAGAAAATATCAGCGGCGGGAGATGCGCCCGTTTCAGGCTAACGGAGGGAATTGTTACAACGAACTGTATTGCTCCGCGAGAGACGCGCCTTCCAGAAGCTTGCCGTCATGCAGCAGGACAATGCGATCCATTTTCGCGGCGAGGTCAAGATTGTGGGTTGCGATCAAGGCAGCTGCCCCCTCGCCCCGCGTCACCTCAACGAGTTCCCCGAAGACGGCCTTGGAGGTTTTCGGGTCCAGATTGCCGGTGGGTTCATCGGCGAGCAAGAGTCTTGGTGTATTCGCCAATGAACGCGCAATCGCGACGCGCTGTTGCTCCCCGCCAGAAAGCTCCGAAGGCCGATGGTTCAGACGTTCAGCGAGCCCAAAGCTCGCGAGCAATCTTGCCGCTTCCTCCTCGGCTTTCTTCTTTGCCGTGCCAGCGATCATCTGGGGCAACACGACGTTCTCGATAGCTGTGAACTCAGCCAGAAGATTGTGCGCTTGATAGACAAAGCCAACGTCCTCGCGGCGAACGGCCGTGCGTCCGGCATCGTCCAGCGCCCCACCATCCTGTCCGGCAATCACAATCCGTCCGCTATCGGGCGCCTCAAGCAGCCCTGCAATATGCAGGAGTGAGGACTTGCCTGCCCCTGACGGGCCGACCAGAGCCACAATCTCACCCGGCATCAAGGTCAGGGAAAGCTGATCGAAGACATGCAGTTCGGTCTCCCCTTGATGATAGGTGCGCGTTACTTCATCCAGAAAGAGAACTGGCTCACTACTCATAACGAAGCGCCTCCACTGGATCGAGAGATGCCGCGCGCCAGGCAGGATAGAGCGTCGCCCCAAAAGAGAGGACCAGCGACATGATCACCACCGAGGCAACCTCTGACGGATCCATCTCGGCAGGCATGCGAGACAGGAAATAGACCTCGGGAGAGAAAATCTCCATCCCCACAAGAGCTGAAAGGCCCTGCCGTAAAGTCTCAATGTTGGCGCAAAAGGCGGTTCCAATGACGAAGCCTGCAAGCGTGCCCAACACGCCAATGCTGGCCCCTGCAATGAAGAAAATCCGCAACACAGAGCCGCGAGAGGCCCCCATTGTTCGCAGGACTGCGATGTCCCGCCCCTTATCCTTCACCAGCATGATGAGACCAGAGACAATGTTGAGCGCTGCGACCAGCAAGATCAGAGTCAAAATGAGGAACATCACATTCCTCTCAACCTGAAGAGCATTGAAAAAACTCTGATTGGTCTGCTGCCAGGTCCAAACCCTGAGTAAAGGGCCTGCAGCTTGCGCTACCGGCACCACATATTCATTCACCTGATCAGGGTCATCCACCATGATCTCCAGCGCAGACACCCCATTGCCAGTACGGAAGTATTTTTGTGCTTCTTCCAACCCCATGAACATAACCGAGCTGTCATATTCCGACATGCCAATTTCAAAGATGGCCTGTACGGGGTAGGAGCGGACCCGCGGAGCGGTTCCGAAGGGCGTAACGGCCCCACGAGGTGACAGCAGCGTAACCTGGTCTCCAATATTCACCCGCAATGCAGATGCGAGCCGACTGCCCAGCGCAATTCCGCCTCTGGTATCAAAATCTGCCAACGTGCCTGCCTGCAGGTTCTGAGAGACTGAGCCAAGCCCGGCAATGTCTGAGGCACGCATGCCGCGAACGAAAGCGCCCGCAGCATTGCTTATGCTGGACGCCATCACCTGCCCCTCGACCAGAGGCGCCACACGGATGACCCCGTCTACTTTTCTGAGAGCCTCTGCAACGGCATCAAACTCACCGACATTCGTGCCTAACGAGCGCACCATCATGTGTCCGTTGAGACCCAGAATTTTTCCGAGCAATTCAGTGCGGAAGCCATTCATCACGGACATCACAATGATGAGGGTCGCAACACCCAACATGATGCCCGCGAAGGAAAACCCGGCGATTACGGAGATGAACCCTTCTTTGCGTCTCGCACGCAGATAGCGCAGCGAGACCATCCATTCAAAGCGGGTGAACGGTCCGGTCGCGGACCTCCTCTTCGTCTCAAAATCGGTTGAGCCTGTCGCGGTATCAGTCATACGTCCTGTCACTCCAACGCCCTTTGGCCAACAACAGGCTGACCAGCCCCAACCCCAGTTTGAACTTATGCACCCGTGAGCGCGTTTAGTGCAGCTTCAGGTGACAATTCTTCGCGCTCACCTGTCGCTCTATTCTTCAGTTCCACCACACCGGATTTCAATCCACGTGGGCCAACCACAACCTGCCAAGGCAGGCCAATCAAATCCATATTCGAGAACTTCGTACCGCCCCGTGCATCGGTATCGTCATAGAGGACATCTACCCCCGCAGCGGTCAATGTCGCGTAAAGTTCTTCGCATACCTTGTCAGTCTCACTGTCCCCAGATTTCAGATTGATGATCCCGACCTTATAAGGAGCAACAGATTCTGGCCAAATTATGCCGTTCTCATCGTGACTTGCCTCAATGATGCCACCCATCAGACGTGACACGCCAATTCCATAAGAGCCCATCTGGACGGGAACGTCTTTGCCGTCCGGTCCTGCCACAACCGCATTCAAGGGTTCTGAGTATTTCGTTCCAAAGAAAAAGATGTGTCCGACTTCAATGCCACGCGCTGAAAGGCGATCTGCTTCAGGCACTTCAGCCTCGAACTTAGCCTGGTCGTGAATTTCATCCGTTGCCGCATAAAGTGCGCGGCGCTCATCAACAATGGAGGACAGATCTGCTGTGTAGTCGATGTCTTCGCCGGGGACCGGCATCTCGATCAGATCTTTGTGACAGAACACTTCGGACTCGCCAGTCTCAGCCAGAATGATGAACTCGTGACTGAGATCGCCCCCAATCGGCCCGGTGTCAGCAGCCATCGGCACCGCCTTCAAGCCCATGCGGCCAAAGGTGCGCAGATAGGCCACAAACATCCTGTAATAGGCTTTGCGGCCCTTCTCCTCATCCAGATCGAATGAGTACGCATCCTTCATCAAAAATTCGCGGCCGCGCATCACACCAAAACGCGGTCTGATCTCGTCACGGAACTTCCACTGAATATGGTAGAGGTTCATGGGTAGATCTTTGTAGCTACGCACGCCATTGGCGAAGAGCTCCGTCACCATCTCTTCATTGGTTGGGCCGTAGAGCATCTCGCGGTCATGGCGGTCGGTGATGCGCAACATTTCCTTGCCATAGCCATCATACCTGCCGGACCGTTGCCAGAGCTCCGCAGGCTGCAAAGTAGGCATAAGCAGTTCGACAGCGCCTGCCCGGTCCATCTCTTCGCGCACAATCTTCTCGATATTGTTCAGCACCCGAATGCCCAGCGGAAGCCAAGCGTAAATGCCGGCGGCTGTCTGTCGGATCAGTCCGGCCCGTAGCATCAGGCGATGCGACACAATCTGTGCCTCGGCGGGGTCTTCTTTCAGGGTAGGGAGAAAAAACTGGGATAGGCGCATGGGAATTGACGTCTCTCTTACGGCTCTCTTACGGCGGAAATACGAGCGCCATCGTTCCCATAGGAAAACCCTGCCGCATCGAAAACATGCGCCAGTATTAGGGACTTAGGTGCCTATTGGCAACGTCCATCAGCACCATCTCATGATGGGAGGTCAGCGAACTGCCGGACCATCAATCGAGGCTTGCTGGCGCCCCTGCAGGGATAGGAGGTAGGCGCGCACGTCGACATCTGGCCCCTCGGTGACGCCGCGTCCGGAAAAGAGATCATGAGGCCCCGCTTCCAGCTGTGCCGCTGTGTACCCCATGTCCACATCATAGGTTCGGTCGATCTGATTCCGGAGAAACCGCTGGGCGCGATACCATTGATCCTTCGCAGCTCCATCCGAGCAGGATGCAGCTTCTGCCGGATCTGAGGCTCCCCACCGCTTCTCAATGCACTGATAAGGGTCGAACGAGAGATCATAGACCCGGTCAACCACGTCATTAAGGGTGAGCCTCACGGGCACGCCATTTGACCGGGCATAGGTGGTGACACACCTCGCACTCTCTTCATCATAAGCGTTGATGAGGTCGCCGATGAGGTCGGCGCCCTCATACGTCACTGTAGATGCCCCTTGCCGGTGCATCTCAATCAGGGATTCAATGTGATCGCGTTGTTCTTTCATCGCTGTCTTCAGCCGCGCGTCCCGCGACGGGGTAGAATAGAACTCCCAATACCCAAACGTGCCGTAAATGTTTTGAGGCAGGCGTCCTGGAGCAGCGACTTTATCAATGCCATTCCCGATAGCGGCATCAACCGCTTGTTTGCGCGCACGGACATCATTGCAGAGCGAGCGCATAGACGAGCGGATCTCATGCACCGGTTCCATCGTCAAATTGCCACGGGCCATAGCTGCCCGAACATAGTGGTAATAGTCCAGCGGTTGCCCATCACGGACAAACGTTGCCTGGCGCCATTGATCCAGCGCGCGTTTTGACGTGTCGGTCGTTTCCGTGCCGACATATTGCATCAGCGAGAAGTTCTGGATGGCCTCATTTGGCGCGGCCTCAATGTGACCTCCAACCAACGTGCCATCGGCCTGGCGTCGTGCGCCCACCAGACGGATCGGACGCCAATCCTTGAAACCTGTGCCCTGGCGGGGATGGGTGCGAAGAAAATTGCGACCGTAGAATGAGCGGGATACTGAGTTGTCTGGATGCGCGGAGATTGTAAGCACACGCCCATCATCTTCCACCCGCCAAACGAGGACAACGTGTCCATTTACATCATAAACGATGGTTCCTGGACGGATCGCATCACGACCAATCTCAGGGGAATACATATCGGTGAAATGGGTCTGATCATTTGCGGCCGCATGGTGTCGGTAGCTGCCTGTCGAGACCGCACTTCTCAGATCAACAAGTATAGAGGCCGCATTGATCCCATTTCGGGTCGCAGGTACTGACTTTCGCGACACCACCCGATTGCCGCTGCGGGTGTAGCGAATGTCACGGGTCCATCCAGATTGTGGCAGAACACCATTTTGATAAGCGAATGGCAGTCCGTTCATCCACGCATAATAGGCACGGAACAAATACGGGAAGTCAGCGCAATCCGCGCGAAAGCGCATATTGCCATGACGGTGCCGATAGGGATTGGCGGCACTCTCAAGGCAATTGTCCACGTTCCAGCAATCCGCCGCGCCCATGGCGGCGACAAATTCTGAATAACCGCGCTCATCTGCTTCGGTCCAGGTTTCCTGGGTGATCCGCCAAGGTTGCGCCGGCGCGGCAGACGCCGCCGTCAGGCTTGCGCCCACGATGATGCTGACGACCAAGCCGAACAAAAGACCTGTCACACCCGCTGACTTATCCAAACGTTTAACAAAACTGGAGATCATCCCCACCGCCCCATTTCCGTACCCCTACTTTGACGCGACCATACAGCTCACCCTCCAAAACGGCAGGGCAAGAGTCAAGGCAGGTCAGGGTAGAATTGAGGAAAACTAAGGGAAATCGAGGGAATGTGATCGCAAGAGCGCAATCAGGGCGTGACGTTTATGTGACTCTCACACGCAGAGCGGAGTGCATTCTCATGCATCCAAACAAGCTCCTGTCCGTCTACCATAATTCGACCGTTCTGGGGTTCGTAAGACACGGTCGCCACGTCCATCAATGTTTCATCAGAGAAGGAATTACCAGGAACGGGATTTATCCGAACGTCAAACTCATAGATCGGACGCAGCGCATATTCATAAGCCTGATCAACATTCGCTGAGACGATTTGACTCCCACTGATTTGAGTCCCATTGATCGTGACGCCCGATTTTTCGGAGACGTCGTCGTTGTAGGAGACGTCCTCTCTGGGCCGATGTGCAGTAACAATGGCGCAGCTGCCTGTGCTTATTTCGGCGATTTCAGGCTTCGCGTGCGCTTCCAGAACACCAGCACCTGCAAGTCCTGCTTCTGGTGGCACCGGCTCACCCGACGCGAAGAAACCAGCGAGAAGTACTGCTGCCATTTGTGCCTGATCGTTCATCATATCATCCTAGCGCTCAACCCTTTAAGGAGTCCTCTTTTTGCATTAACCGTCTTGCAATAAATTCGGCAACAGATTGCCACAAATGCCAAAAACCTCGACAAATCCGCCATTTTTTGGCGAGATCGGTGCGTGGTTTAGTCTGGAAGTGCTGTGGATAAGTTGTCCAATGGATGTCATAGCACCCATTCCGTAGGCTGAACAACTGCTCATTGGGGATGCAAGCCTGAACGTTCAGAATTCAGATCCACAATCGTCGCAACAAGAATGTGCCCAGACTTGCGCCGCAAATGCGCCAAAATTGCGTGACTCGTGGGTAATCTGACGATATATTTCCGACACACAAAAAGGGGCTGGGCATTGAACCCAAGTCTAGGGAGGACACATCTGGCCAAAAGCGGACCACATCACGCTTGGCTTCCAGGACAAACCTGATCGAAGCGCCGGATGGGATGACTGCAGCAAGGCCGTGGAAACGCGCCTTGCTTTTTTTTGAGCTTTTTTGCTGCAGCAAATTCAATGTATTGACACTATTTATGCCAATAATATGATGGGCCCGTCTTACAGAAGGTGTGCATCGTGAAGAGTCTGCTTGCTTCCATTCTCGTTTTGATTGTCGTTGCCGCCGGTGCTCTGGCGAGTTTTCTTTTTCTGGCGCCGCGCCCCGCAGACACAACAGATGTGCGTATTTTTGAGGGCGACGCTTCCACACTGGATTATTGCGACCTGAAAGAGCTGGACGGCTCCGGCCTGACCGCCAGCCAGATCCCCAAAGCCTATACGCCTGCCTGCGGATGGGAGAAATTCCCAATGCCGGTGCTGGCTGAATGCACAGAACCATTGGCGGCAGACGTCGTTGATATGCGGGGCCTTTGGCTCGCAGAGACAGGCGCCCCGGGGCATGTGGAGCGAATTGAGCAATGCGGAAACCGCACCGTCGTCACATCGACCGGCATCATCCACGACTTTCGTACAGACGGTACATTGGCAAATGGATCACGGGACATCGAGCCCCCTCACTGTCTCAACACGGCGGTGTCGATCCAATTCAATGAGGACGGCGTGATGGCGTTCAGCCCGTTCGGCCTGCCCGTCTCAATCGTCACCCGCCGTATGGAGGGGGGCACACTGGTATGGACCTACCCGGCCATTAAGGGGGATGTCCGCATGAAACGGCTTTGCAGGCTACCCGATCGCTACCTGGGATACCCGAACGGCGGCTAATAACTATCGTCGAATTTCGGCATGATTGGAATGTCATCCAAGCCAACACCGCTCTTCTCCAGGAACCAGTAAACACCTGCGAATATGACCAATGACGCTGCAGTTGTGATCAGCAGTTTGCGGACAATCTGTGGACGCGCGGGTGCACTCGGCGCGGTTCCTTCTTCAACCTCGCCCTCCTCTTCCTGCGTCACCACGCCGAACGGCAACACGATGAAGAGCGTCAACCACCAGATGATGGCGTAGGTGGCAATGCCAGTTACAAGCGTCATTGAAAGTTAGGCCTGTTCCAGTTCAACCAAGGTTCCGAAGAGATCCTTCGGGTGCAAGAACACGACGGGTTTCCCATGTGCACCGATCCGGGGTTTGCCGGTACCGGTAATGGTTACACCATGATCCGTCACCTGCTCGCATGCCGCATCAATGTCATCAACCTCGACGCAGATATGGTGGATACCGCCTTTGGGGTTTTTTGCCAGAAACCCGGCGATTGGAGAATTTTCACCCAGGGGTTCAAGAAGTTCCAGCTTCGTATTGCCCAGATCGACAAATACCGTCGTCACACCGTGATCTGGTTGCGGCACCTGCTCGGAGACTTTTGCTCCGAACTTAGTCTTATACATCTCAGCCGCATCTGCGATATTTGGTACGGCGATGGCTACGTGATTGAGTTGACCCAGCATCTGAAACTCCCTGATATGTCTATGCATCTATTTAGGCCGATGTGGGCTCTGCGGCAAGCATCAGACCCGTGTCACAATGACCTCAACCGCTGACTTTTTGCCCCATTCTTTTCGAATGGTACCACGCACTGCACGGCGCAGATACTCGCCTACCTGAGCGTCATCCTTGCGTTTCCGCTGCGGTAATTGGTCGAGAGCCCCATCTAAAGCATCGTAGGCGTGCTCCTCAAACCGGATGCCATGGCTATCGCGTTCCGGCAACCCGATGAGGCGAACCTCTGGATCGCCCTGAACGGCTCCCTTTCCGTCCAGAGTAACCGAGACAAAAACAGCTCCCGCAAAGGCCAGACGCCTGCGCTCCTGAATACCCGCATCCCAAGACGGGACGAGCACCTCCCCGTCCATAACCATGCGCCCTGACGGAACCTCGTCAATCACCTCGGCACGACCGGGAGCCAAGCGGACCATATCCCCGTTTGCAATGACGAGGGTTTCAGGCACCTGCAGCTCTTTTGCAAGTGCTGCATGTTCCAAGAGGTGCCGGGCTTCTCCATGCACGGGGATGGCGACCTCAGGCTTTATCCACTGATACATGGCTGTGAGTTCATCGCGGCACGGATGTCCCGAGACGTGCACGAAGTGATCTTTCTCGGTGATCACACGGACCCCTGCTCTGGCCAAGTCATTCTGCATTTCAAAGATGGCGACATCATTTCCCGGAATGATCCGTGAAGAGAAGATAACCGTGTCACCCTCTTCCAACACGATATCGCGATGCGTGTCCGCCGCGATGCGTGCCAGCGCCGCGCGAGGCTCCCCCTGGGACCCTGTACACAAGAAGAGAACTTTTTCTTTGGGAAGGTATCCCGCGTCCTCAGCATTCACGAGAGGCGGGAGATTTTTGAGATGGCCTGTATCTCGCGCTGCAGCGATCATCCGGAACATGGACCGGCCCGCCAGAACCACGTGGCGCCCATTCGCCTCTGCCGCGCGGATCACACTCTCAAGGCGCGCGACGTTCGACGCGAAGGTGGTCACCACCACTCGGCCTTCAAGCCCCGAGATAAGATCCGTCAGGCTCTTACCGACATCCGCTTCCGATCCTGCTTCGCCGGGCGTAAACACATTTGTGCTGTCGCAGACAATGGCGCGAACGCCTTCGTCACCAATCTCAGCAAGACGCTTGCTATCTAGCGTTTTCCCCACGACCGGGCCTGGATCAATTTTCCAGTCGCCCGTATGCATGACGGTGCCCAGAGCCGTGCGGATTGCTAGCGCATTAGGCTCCGGAATTGAATGTGTCAGGGTGACGAACTCAATGTCAAAAGGCCCGAGGGTGAAGCGTGCGCCCAGATCCACAATGTTGAGTGGCACGTCCTGCTCAATGCCAGCCTCAATCAGTTTTGCTTTGACGATCTCTGCCGTAAACGGCGTCGCATAGACCGGGCACCGAAGTTTGGGCCATAGGTGCGCAACTGCACCAATATGGTCCTCATGGGCGTGGGTGAGCACGATGGCAATCAGGTCTTTGCGATGCTCTTCGATAAAAGTTGGATCTGGCATGATCACGTCAATGCCGGGCGAGCGCCCATCAGAAAAGGTGACGCCGAGATCCACCATGATCCACTTGCGGTCTTCCTCCGTCCCAAACCCATAAAGGTTCAGGTTCATGCCGATTTCACCGGTGCCCCCAAGGGGCACGAATACCAGTTCTTCGTTTTTGTGAGGCGCTTTGTCCAAACTCATGTCCTACTCTACCGGTTTGATGCGTTAGCGCCAAAGAAGACATCGCCGGCGGTAATCGCCCGAATGCCACCTGTTGGAAGCTTGAGCTGCAAAGCACCGTCTGATGACAGGTCTTGAAAGATGCCAACCAGAGTTTCATCTGAAAGCCTGACCGTAATCTCCTCGCCCACTCCCCGGGCCCGCTGAAGCCAGGCCTTTCTCACAGATTCAAACCCAGTCGGCTGTTGCCAAATCGCATACCAGCGATCAAAGGCTGCGGCCAGAGCGGTTAGAGCCCGCTCCACCGTCACAGGTTGTCCATCCTCAGCCTCAAAGCTTGTTGCAGGATAGGGCGTATCTTCCGGGTAGTGAGCGAGATTGAGACCAATACCCACTGCAAGCCAGTTGACGTCTGTCCCGCCGACACTTTCAGACTCCAGAAGAATACCACTCGCCTTCTTGCCATCAACCAGGAGGTCGTTCGGCCATTTGAGCTTCGCCTTCTGCCCAACGGCTTCGGGTAGAAGCAACGTGGCAGTTTCATGAAGGGCAAGACCGGCGACGAAGGAAAGCTCTCCTGCTTCAGCGGGACCACGCCCAGGCCTCAACAAAAGCGTACACATGAGATTACCTGTGGGCGACGTCCAAGCCCGCCCCCTACGTCCACGTCCTGCTGTTTGGCGGTCAGCAACAATCCAGACTGGCCCAGGCGATCCAGCTGCAGCCAGGCGCTTTGCTTCTTCATTTGTGGAGTCGATCTCATCATGGCGGCTCAGCATGTAGCCAGCTGGGAGAACGATGCTCTCTGTCATTCCCTAGTGTGCTGACGCGTCAGGAGGCGTTGGCGTTTCCGCCTCCGCAGCTTCAACCGTGGGTACGAGTGAGTTTGCTGCGCTCTCCGCCATTTTTAGAACGGGGGACGGATAGGCGATGAAAAGGAGTGTAAACAGCGCAGAGACGGTCAAGACGGCGCGAATCTCCGTCCCAAGTGGCCCTACGAATGCCGGCGCTGGGTCATCCACGTAGATGACTTTGACAACGCGCAGGTAGTAGAAGGCACCAACGACACTCGCCAAGACGCCAATAATGGCGAGTGTATAAAGTCCCGCATCAATCGCGGCAAGGAAGACGTAAAACTTCCCGAAGAAGCCAGCAAGCGGCGGGATGCCAGCCAGGGAGAACATCAACATCGCAAAGACGGCAGCCAAGATGGGTTGGTTCTGAGAGAGACCTGCAAGGTCTGAGATCTCTTCAACCGGCCCTTCCTTGTGGCGCATTGCCAAAATGCAGCAGAAGACGCCTGCATTCATGATCAGATAAATGGTGAGGTAGATAACTACACCCTTCACCCCATCAGTTGTGCCCGCCGCAAGCCCCACAAGCGCAAAGCCCATATGACCGATGGAAGAGTACGCCATCAGCCGCTTAATGTTGGTCTGACCAATGGCCGCAAAGGCACCTAGCACCATAGAAGCGATGGAGATGAACACAACAACCTGCTGCCACTGTGCGGCAGCGTCGGCGAAGCCGCCATGCATTACCCGCAGGAAGAGTGCCATAGCAGCGATTTTTGGAGCGGCGGCGAAGAAGGCAGTCACCGGTGTTGGCGCTCCCTCATAGACATCTGGTGTCCACATGTGGAACGGAACAGCTGAAATTTTGAAGGCGAGACCCGCTAGCAAGAAAACCAAGCCGAAGACCAGACCCGTTGACATGCCATTCACGGCAATCACGCCGGCGAGCGTGTCGAAGTTTGTTGTTCCCGAAAAACCGTAAATCAACGACGCCCCGTAGAGCAGCATGCCTGAGGCAAGTGCGCCCAACACGAAATATTTCAGACCAGCTTCCGTTGAGCGTGTGTTGTCACGATGGAATGACGCAACAACGTAAAGCGCCAGGCTCTGAAGCTCGAGGCCCATATAAAGTGCGATCAGTCCATTGGCGGACACCATCATCATCATGCCCAGAGTGGCCAGCAGGATGAGAACCGGAAATTCAAACCGGTCCATGTTTTCCCGGGCCATGAAGCCCTGGGCCATAATGATGGCAACTGCGGAGCCTGCGAGCACGAGGCATTTCATAACGACAGCAAAGCCGTCCATTACGAAGGCACCACCGAAGGTCAACACGCGGCCTTCTGGCTGTGCAAGAACCGCGATGCCTGCAACGATGAGCAAGAGGACAGCCCCGACGCTCACAGAACGGCTTGCCCCGTCACCGCGAAAGACGCCGAGCATCAGCAATGCCATCGCACCGACTGCGAGGATGATTTCCGCGAGGGCTGGAGCTAAGTCCGGCATGGCGAGAGCGGTTTCCATAATCTCAGTATCTCCAGGCGTCTTGTGCGTTAACGGCCGAGGCCAGCCCAAGCAAAATCAAATGTGCCACCACCTGCGGCCGCATGGGCCTCAACAGCAGCTGTGTAGTTCGCAACCAGATTGTCGACGGACACAGCCGTCACTTCCAAAATTGGCAGCGGATACACACCAAAGAAAATCGTTGCGATGATGAGTGGCACCAACGTGGCCAGCTCGCGGCGGTTCACATCCTTGATGCTCTTCAATGTGTCTTTCTCTAGCTCGCCGAAGACAACGCGGCGATAGAGGAAGAGCGCATAACACGCAGATAGGATGACCCCGGTGGCCGCAAGGAAGGCAACCCAGGTGTTTACCTGGAACACGCCGACGATTGTCAGGAATTCTCCAACAAAGCCACTAGTGCCGGGGAGGCCGACATTTGCCATGGTGAACACCATGAATGCAAATGCATAGATCGGCATCCGACTGACAAGGCCGCCGTAGGCTGAGATTTCCCGTGTGTGCATACGGTCATAGACGACCCCGACGCAGAGGAAAAGCGCGCCGGAGACCCAACCGTGAGAGAGCATCTGGAAAATCCCGCCCTGCACGCCCTGGGTCGTGGCTGCAAATATGCCCATCGTCACAAAGCCCATGTGGGCGACAGATGAATAGGCGATCAGCTTCTTCATGTCTTCCTGCACCAGAGCCACCAGCGAGGTGTAGATAATCGCAATCACAGAGAGCGCGAACACCATCGGCGCAAACATGTCAGATGCTATTGGGAACATCGGCAAAGAGAAACGAAGGAAGCCGTAGCCGCCCATTTTTAGCAGAATGCCAGCGAGGATGACCGACCCCGCCGTTGGCGCTTCCACGTGCGCGTCCGGCAGCCAGGTGTGCACCGGCCACATGGGCATCTTCACCGCAAATGAGGCGAAGAAGGCAAGCCATAGCCAGGTTTGCATGCCCGCAGGGAAGTCATAGGCCAGCAAGGTTGGAATGTCTGTGGTTCCGACCTGCCAGTACATCGCCATGATGGCGAGCAGCATGAGAACGGAGCCAGCGAGCGTGTAGAGGAAGAATTTGAAGCTCGCATAGACACGCCGCGCCCCACCCCAGACACCGATGATCAAGAACATCGGAATAAGGCCAGCTTCAAAGAAGAGATAGAAGAGCACGAGATCCAACGAACAGAACACTCCGATCATCAGCGTTTCCAGGATCAGGAACGCGATCATGTATTCCTTCACGCGGGTCTGGATGGACTCCCAACTCGCCAGGATGCAGAACGGCATCAGGAAGGTGGTGAGGATCACAAACAACATGGAAATGCCATCAACACCCATATGGTAGTTGATCGCCCCGCCAAGCCATTCACCCTTCTCAACAAACTGGAAGTCAGCCGTTGTGGTGTCGAAGCCGATCCAAATCGACAGCGACCCGATGAACGTAATCGCCGTTACCCAGAAAGCGGTCCAGCGAGCGTTCCGCGCCACAATTTCTTCGTCCGCCTGGATGACCAGTATGACCAGCGCACCTACGAGCGGCAGAAATGTGATGATTGATAGGACTGGAATTCCAAACATTAGTGGGACCCCCCGAACATGAAGTAAGTGGTCAAGGCGGCAATTCCCAGAAGCATGGCGAATGCGTAGTGATAAACGTAGCCGGTTTGCAGCCGGTTGATGCCCCGTGTCACATCTTGGACACGCGCGGCAATGCCGTCAGGTCCCATCCCATCAATGGTACGGCCATCGCCCTGTTTCCAGAAGAAGCGACCGACCCAGAAAGCAGGTTTCACGAACAAGAAGTCGTAGATCTCGTCCACATACCATTTGTTGAGCAGGAATTTGTAGAGCATCTCCTGGTCTCTCGCGAGCGCCTTTGGTGTCTCGGGACTACGAATGTAGAAGTACCAAGCGGTGACAAAGCCTATGGCCATCATGACGAGGGGTGAGAGTTTCACCCAAGTCGGAACGTGATGAAGCTCTTCGAGGATATTGTTCCCTTCGGCAGTGAATATCGCGCCCGCCCAGAAGCCCTCTGCGGTTCCACCAATGAAGAGACCTGAGAACATCGCACCGGCCCCCAACGCACCCGCAGCCAACAGGAAGAGAGGCACCATCATGGAGAGAGGGCTCTCATGTGCATGAGAGAGAACTTCGTTGGATGCACGGGACTTGCCGTGGAACGTCATGAAAATCAGACGCCAGGAATAAAAGCTCGTGAACAATGCGGCCACCACAGTCGCGTAAAACGCATACATGTGGACTGGATTTTGAGCTGCATAGGCAGCCTCAATCACTGCGTCCTTCGAGAAATAACCCGCTGTCAGTGGGAAGCCAGTCAGCGCCAAAGTGCCGATCAACATCATCACCCAGGTGACGGGCACAAACTTATAGAGCCCGCCCATCTTGCGCATGTCCTGCTCGTCGGACATAGCGTGGATCACAGATCCACTGCCTAAGAAGAGAAGCGCTTTGAAGAAAGCATGTGTGAAGAGGTGGAACATGGCGACTTCGTAGGCACCCACACCTGCTGCCACAAACATGTAGCCGAGCTGCGAGCACGTAGAGTAAGCAATGACCCTCTTGATATCGTTCTGCACCAGGCCGACCGTTGCCGCAAAGAACGCCGTTGTCGCGCCCACAAAGACCACAACTGTCAATGCATCCTGTGAGAATTCAAAAATCGGCGACATGCGGCAGACGAGGAAGACGCCAGCCGTCACCATGGTTGCCGCGTGGATCAAGGCCGAGACCGGTGTGGGGCCTTCCATCGCATCCGGCAGCCAGGTATGGAGCAGAAATTGAGCCGATTTACCCATCGCGCCCATGAAGAGCAGCAGGCAAATGGTCGTCACAATCGGGAACTCAGCGCCCAGGAACATGAAGCTGTCATCAGCCATGCCGGGGATCGCTGCGAAAATTGTATCATACTCAACAGATCCAACCGTCAGATAGATCGCAGATAGGCCCAGGATCAAACCGAAGTCGCCCACACGGTTGACGACAAATGCCTTGATCGCAGCGGCATTGGCGCTCGGCTTTTTGTACCAAAATCCGATCAAAAGATAGGACGCGAGCCCCACCCCTTCCCACCCAAAGAAGAGTTGAACCAGGTTATCAGCCGTCACCAGCATCAGCATGGCGAAAGTGAAAAGCGAGAGATAAGCGAAGAAGCGCTGCTGGTGCGGATCGTGGCTCATATAGCCAACCGAATAGATGTGAACCAATGCGGAAACATTTGTGACCACAACAAGCATCACGGCGGTCAGCGTATCAATGCGCAAACGCCAGTCGGCTTCAAACGATCCGCTGTCGATCCAGGTCAGAACCTGAATGGTCTCCGCGTTGCCCTGCAGGGCAACACTATAGAACGCGACCCAGCTCAAGACGGCTGACGTCACCAGACCACCGCAGGTCACCCACTGAGACGCAGTCACTCCAATTTGGCGACCGAACAATCCAGCGATCAAACATCCGACGAGCGGAAGGAAGACAATTGCTTCGTACATGTGCCGCTCAGCCTTTCATCAGGTTGATGTCTTCGACGGCGATGGAGCCGCGATTACGGAAATAAACAACGAGGATCGCCAGACCGATGGCAGCCTCCGCCGCCGCGACCGTGAGGACCAACAGAGCGAAGATTTGCCCGGTGAGGTCACCCAGATGCGTCGAAAACGCGACCAGATTGATATTCACGGCGAGGAGCATCAACTCAATCGACATGAGAATGATGATGACGTTCTTCCGGTTCAGGAAGATGCCGAAAATCCCCAGCGTGAAGAGGATCGCCGCCACCGTCAGATAATGTGCAAGACCGATTTCCATGTGCGTTTCTTTCGCGGGCAGTGCCTTTACAGGCCCTGTCCAGGCTCCACCTTCTTAAGTTCAATCGCAGTTTCAGGCGTGCGTGCCACTTGATCGGCGATATTCTGTCTCTGCGCGTCGGGCCTCTTCCGGAGTGTCAGCACGATTGCGCCAATCATTGCGACCAGAAGCACCATGCCCGCAGCCTGGAAGAAATAGACATACTGCGTGTACATGACCCGACCGATGGCCTCGGTATTGGTCACATCTCCCATTGGGGGTATGGGTGAGGCAGCAATGCTTGCCACTTCAGGTGCCAGTGTCCAAGTGCCTGCAACCAGAAGAAGTTCCAGGAGAACGATCAAGCCCACCAATGCACCCATCGGCATGTATTGCAGAAAGCCCTCGCGCAACTCTGAATAGTCGATGTCCAGCATCATCACGACGAACAGGAAGAGCACGGCGACCGCACCCACATAGACAATGATCAGGATCATCGCCAAAAACTCTGCGCCCATAAGAACGAAGAGGCCTGCCGCATTGAAGAATGCCAGGATCAGGAACAACACTGAATGCACAGGGTTGCGCGCAGCAATGACCATGAAGCCAGCCGCGACGGCGACACCTGCAAAAATGTAAAACGCTATGGTGGCGAGGATCATTGCCCCTTTGCCCTCTCTCGTGTTGCGTTACGCAGCCGGCGGCTCTCACCGATACGGCGCGTCTAGTTCGATGTTCTTAGCGATTTCGCGTTCCCAACGGTCGCCATTCTCAAGAAGCTTCTCTTTTGTGTAGAAAAGCTCCTCGCGGGTTTCTGTCGCGAATTCGAAGTTTGGTCCTTCGACGATGGCATCTACTGGACAGGCTTCCTGACAGAAGCCGCAATAGATGCATTTCGTCATGTCAATGTCGTAGCGAACCGTGCGCCGTGTTCCGTCATTCCGGCGCGGTCCTGCTTCAATGGTAATGGCTTGCGCGGGGCAGATTGCCTCGCAGAGCTTGCAGGCGATGCAGCGTTCTTCACCATTAGGATAGCGGCGGAGTGCATGCTCGCCCCGAAAGCGCGGGCTAAGAGGCCCCTTTTCGTAGGGATAGTTCAGTGTCGCCTTCGGGCCCACGAAATACTTAAGCGCTAGAAAAAAGCTCGAGACAAACTCCGCCAAAAACAGAGAGCGTACGGACTGTGCGAGATTGGACATGGACAGCTCTCCTTAACTTACGGCGCGAGATCGAACGCAACCAACACACCCGCTGTCACCACAACCCAGCCGAGCGACAAAGGCAGGAATACTTTCCAGCCAAGACGCATCAATTGGTCGTAGCGGTAGCGCGGCACATAGGCACGAACCATCGCAAAGAGGAAAAACACAAAGCAAACTTTTAGAATAAACCAGATGATACCTGGAACCGCGTGCAGCGGCTCCCAATCCAATGGGGGCAACCAGCCGCCCAGGAACAGGATTGTTGTCATTGCCGCCATCAGGTTGATCGCTACAAACTCGCCCAGGAAGAAAAGCAAGAACGGCGTCGAGGAATATTCCGTCGCATACCCGGCAACCAGCTCCGACTCCGCTTCAGGCAGATCAAACGGTGGACGGTTGGTCTCAGCAATTGCCGAGATGAAAAAGATCACGAAAGCCGGGAAGTGAATGAGCCAATACCAGCCAAACATGCCGGCACCGGTATCCTGCGCCCGCACGATATCCGAGAGGTTCAGCGAGCCCGCAGTCATCAAGACGCAGACAATCACAAAGCCCAGGGAAACTTCATAGGACACCATCTGCGCTGCAGAACGGAGTGCGCCGAGAAATGGATATTTAGAATTGGAGGCCCACCCGCCCATGATGATGCCATAGACACCTAAGGACGAGAACGCGACGATGTAGAGGATGCCGACATTAATGTCTGCAACCACCCAACCATCATCAAACGGGATCACCGCCCAGGCACTCAATGCCAGTGTCGCCGTGATGATGGGCGCCAGCAGGTAGACGCCCTTATTGGCGCTTGAGGGAATGATCGCTTCTTTGAAGAGGAACTTTGTCAGGTCGGCAAACGATTGCAGCAGCCCCCAGGGGCCCACGACGTTTGGTCCGCGGCGCATTTGCACAGCTGCGAAGATCTTTCGGTCGGCATAAAGAATGTAAGCCGTGAAAAGCAGAAGCCCCACCAGAACGCCCAGTGATTGGCCGACGATAATAAACAGCGGGAAGCCGTAAGTGGTCCAGAGCTCAGCCATTGGTGCCGGTCGCTCCTGCTTCTTTGTTGCCATAGGTCGCGGCACAATCGGCCATGATCTTGCTTGCGCGGGCAATCGGGTTCGTAAAGTAGAAATTCGTCACAGCGTTTGCGAACGGTGCATCGTCCATCGCGCCACCCGGACCACTCGTCACACTTGATGCAGCGGAAACTGTATCAAGCTGTGCGAAATGTGGATGGGCCTCAAACAGGTTGGCGCGTAACTGTTGCAAACTGTCGTAAGGAAGCGTTTTTCCCAACACATCGGAGAGCGCACGGAGGATTGACCAATCTTCTCTGGCGTCTCCCGGCGGGAACGCCGCGCGCCGCCCCATCTGAACACGGCCTTCGGTGTTCACCCAAAGCGCACTCTTCTCTGTGTAGGCAGCCGCCGGAAGGATCACATCAGCAACGTGTGCTCCCGCATCTCCATGCGTGCCTTGATAAACCACGAATGGTGTTTGGAGGTTGCTCGTGTCGACCTCATCAGCGCCGAGCAGGAAGACAAAATCCACGTCACCTGAGGCAGCAGCAGCAAGAACACCTGCAACGTCCTTGCCGCCTTCACCCGGAACAAAGCCCAGATCAAGACCGCCGACCCGCGCGGCACTGGTGTGAAGCACGTTAAAGCCATTCCATTGGGCTGAGATTGCACCGGATTTTTCAGCAATCTGTAGCGCTGTCGCATGAACTGCCGCGCCGTCTGCCCGGGTCAAAGCCCCCTGCCCCAGAATGATCATGGGACGTTCGGCAACTTCCAAGATGCGCGCGAAAGGATGAGATCCGTCCGCGATTTCCTTGAGTGTCTGTGCGCCAGCGCCCAGATGCTCTGTGTCAAACGTGAGATCCACATCCTCACCCACGATGCCAACGGGGAAGCCGCCCTTGCTCCAGCGTTTGCGTATACGCGCATTCAAGACCGGTGCTTCCGTACGCGGATTGCTGCCAATGATGAGCAGCGCGTCCGCGTCCTCTATACCCACAATAGAGGAATTGAAGAGGTAGGAGCCTCGGTCGCCTGCGTTCAGCTTGGTACCATCCTGGCGACAGTCGAGATTGGTGACACCTAGCGATGTCATCAGGTCTTTCAAAGCGCTCATGCCTTCGACACATGCAAGGTCGCCAGCAATCGCTGCCATTTTTTCTGGTGTAGTGGATTTCACCTTTTCGGCGATTGCCTCAAAGGCTTCGTTCCATGAGGCAGCGCGGAGCTTGCCGTTTTCGCGAACATATGGCTGGTCCAACCGCTGCGACCGCAAACCATCCCAGATGAAGCGGGTTTTGTCTGAAATCCATTCTTCGTTCACGTCTTCATTGAGACGCGGCATAACCCGCATGACTTCTTTGCCACGCGCGTCAACACGAATGGCGGACCCAACGGCGTCCATCACATCAATGGACTCAGTCTTTCGCAGTTCCCAGGGACGCGCTGTAAACGCATATGGCTTCGATGTTAGCGCCCCCACCGGACAGAGATCGATCACATTGCCGGAAAGTTCGGAGGTCAACGACTTTTCAAGATAAGTCGTGATCTCCATGTCTTCACCGCGCCCAATGGCGCCAATCTCGGGTACACCAGCAACTTCCTGCGCAAATCGCACACAGCGTGTGCAGTGGATGCAACGGGTCATGATGGTCTTGACCAGCGGGCCCATCTCTTTGTCTTCAACGGCACGCTTGTTTTCGTCAAAGCGCGACGTGTCGACACCGAAAGCCATCGCCTGATCCTGCAGATCACACTCTCCGCCCTGATCGCAAATTGGGCAATCAAGCGGATGGTTGATCAGCAAAAATTCCATCACACCTTCACGAGCACGTTTCACTGATGGCGTTTTGGTGTGGACGACCATACCGTCCGCTGCGGGCATCGCGCAGCTCGCAACCGGCTTTGGAGACTTCTCGATCTCAACAAGGCACATGCGGCAATTACCTGCGATGGAAAGGCGCTCGTGGTAGCAGAAGCGTGGCACATCCGCGTTCGCTTCTTCACACGCTTGCAAAACGGTAATCCCGTTTTCCACTTCAACGTCAACGCCATCGATGGTGAGTTTTGGCATGGGTCTACTCCGCCGCTACCGGCGTCGCACCACCCGCCTTGCGGGTCGTAATACGCTCTTCAATGACTGGTCGGAAATGCCGGATAAGCCCCTGGACAGGCCAGGCCGCCGCGTCGCCCAGGGCACAGATCGTGTGACCTTCAACGCGCTTGGTAACATCCAGCAGCATTTCAATTTCTTCGACTTCCGCCTCGCCGGTGACGAGACGCTCCATCACACGCCACATCCAGCCGGTGCCTTCCCGGCACGGCGTACATTGCCCACAGCTCTCATGTTTGTAGAAGGCAGAAAGCCGTGCAATCGCTTTGATGACATCGGTGGATTTGTCCATGACGATGACAGCTGCCGTTCCGAGACCGGACTGCACTTCTTTTAGGGAGTCAAAGTCCATCAGGACTGTGTCGCAAATGCTCTTGGGAAGCAGCGGTACGGAGGACCCACCTGGAATGATTGCCAGCAGATTGTCCCAGCCACCGCGCACACCACCACAATGCTTCTCGATGAGTTCCTTCAGCGGGATACCCATCTCTTCTTCCACGTTGCACGGATTGTTCACGTGGCCAGAAATTGAGAAAACTTTCGTTCCCGTATTATTGGGACGACCAAGCCCGCCAAACCATGCAGCACCACGACGCAGGATGGTGGGGGCAACAGCAATGCTCTCCACATTGTTCACCGTCGTCGGCGCACCATAAAGTCCAACATTCGCAGGGAATGGCGGCTTCAACCGCGGCATGCCCTTCTTGCCTTCAAGGCTTTCAATGAGGGCTGTTTCTTCGCCGCAGATATAGGCACCTGCGCCGTGCACAACATAGAGATCGAAATCCCATCCACTGTCGGCTGCGTTCCTGCCTAGGAGACCTGCGTCATATGCCTGATCAACAGCGCGCTGCAATTGCTCACGCTCAAAGATGAATTCGCCGCGCACGTAAATGTAGCCAGCGTTTGCTCCCATCGCGAAACCAGCCACGAGGCACCCCTCGACCAGCTTGTGCGGATCGTTGCGCATGATTTCACGGTCTTTACAGGTGCCTGGTTCCGACTCGTCCGCGTTGACCACGAGATAGTGCGGACGCCCGTCAGACTCTTTCGGCATGAAGGACCATTTCAGGCCCGTGGGAAAGCCCGCGCCGCCCCGACCACGCAGACCGGATTGCTTCATCTCATCGATGATCCAGTCGCGGCCCTTTGCAATGAGGTCTTTCGTATTGTCCCAGTCACCGCGACGCCGCGCGCCTTCCAGGCCATAGTCATCCAGACCATAGAGATTGGTGAAGATACGATCCTTATCCTGCAACATCAGTCGGCTCCTCCAACTTCCGTGAGGCTTGTCAGTTTGCCCGCTGGTTCAGATCCCGTCCGCGCACTCTGCGGTCCAACTTTCACGTCGCGACCTTCCCTCAGATCAGTCAAAAGTCTTTCAAAGTTCTCAGCGTCCAAATCCTCGTAGAAATCATCATTGACTTGAACCATCGGTGCGTTTGCACAGGCGCCCAGGCATTCAACTTCCATCCAGGACAGCTTCCCGTCACTTGAAACTTTCCGCTCGTCGCCAATCACTTTTTTACAGACCGCTTTCAGGTCGTCTGCGCCACGCAGCCAGCACGGTGTCGTCCCGCATAGCTGAACGAAGTGCTCCCCTACAGGCGACAGGTTGAACATTGTGTAAAAAGTGACGACTTCCATCGCGCGCATGTGCGGCATGTCGAGAAAGTCCGCAACGTGACGAATAGCTGGTTCTGGCAGCCATCCACCGGCCTGCTTCTGAGCACGCCATAGGAGCGCAATGATTGCGGAGGCCTGGCGACCATCCGGATATTTTTTGATCTGACCATCGGCCCAGGCTTTGTTCTCAGCCGTGAACTCAAAATTATCAGGCTGGTTCGGGTCCAGTCTGCGCACACTCATCGGTCAACCTCCCCGAACACAATGTCGAGCGAACCCAAGATCGCTGAAACGTCAGCGAGCATGTAGCCCTTACATAAAAAATCCATCGCCTGCAGATGCGAAAAGCCCGGTGCTTTGATTTTGCAGCGGCTTGGCTTGTTCGATCCGTCAGACACGAGATAGACGCCGAACTCGCCCTTAGGCGCCTCGACGGCGGCATACACTTCGCCCGCTGGCACATGATAGCCCTCGGTGTAGAGCTTGAAGTGATGGATCAGACTTTCCATCGACTTCTTCATATCACCACGCTTTGGCGGTGCGACCTTGCCATCCGTGGTCACAACAGGGCCACTTGGCATTTGCTCAATGCACTGGCGCATAATGCGAACGGACTGACGACACTCTTCCATGCGGATAAGATAGCGATCGTAGTTATCGCCATTCTTGCCGACAGGAATGTCAAACTCGAGATCGCTGTAGCATTCGTAGGGTTGCGACCGGCGCAAATCCCAAGCGAGCCCAGAGCCGCGAACCATCACACCCGAGAAGCCCCAGGCCTGCGCGTCTTCTGCTGACACATTCCCGATGTCTACATTCCGCTGCTTGAAGATGCGGTTTCCGCTCAACAGCGCGTCAATGTCGCCCACGATCTTCTCGATAAAGTCGCAATAGGCATGAATGTCTTCGAGGAGTTTTGGCGGCAGGTCTTGATGAACCCCACCAGGCCGGAAATATGCCGCGTGCATCCGGCTGCCGGATGCACGTTCATAAAATGTCATCAACTCTTCGCGCACCTCAAAGGCCCATAGCGATGGCGAAAACGCACCCACATCGAGGGCTTGCGTGGTGACATTGAGCAGATGATTGAGGATACGGCCAATCTCTGAGTAGAGAACGCGGATATATTGTGCGCGCTTGGGCACTTCGATGCCCAGCAAACGCTCAACTGCGATCGCGTATGCGTGCTCCTGGTTCATCGGCGCTACATAGTCGAGCCGATCAAAATAGGGCAGCGCTTGAAGATAGGTCTTGTTTTCGATCAGCTTCTCGGTGCCGCGGTGAAGCAGTCCGATATGCGGATCAACGCGCTCCACCAGCTCGCCTTCAAGCTCAAGCACGAGGCGCAAAACGCCGTGCGCGGCCGGATGCTGAGGACCGAAATTGATGTTGATGTTTTTGATCTGAGACTCGGCCATGGATTATCCCTCACCCTCAGATGCTTTTTCATCGCCCGGCAGCAGATACTCAGCTGCTTCCCAGGGGCTTTCAAAATCAAAGTTCCGGAATTCCTGGGTCAGCTTCACCGGCTCATATGCAACGCGCTTCAGCTCATCGTCATAACGAACTTCTGTGAATCCTGTCAGCGGGAAGTCCTTGCGAAGCGGATGCCCGGTAAAGCCATAGTCAGTCAGAATACGACGCAGGTCCGGGTGGCCAGAGAAGAGAATGCCATAGAGATCAAATGCTTCCCGCTCGAACCAGTTTGCCGCTGGATAGACGCCGATTACGCTTGGAACCTGCGTTTCCTCATCAGTTTCAAGCTTCACACGGATCCGGTGGTTCTGATGCATTGAAAGCAGATGGTAGACAACATCAAAACGCTTTGCGCGCTCAGGATGGTCAGCACCGCAAATATCGACCAGAACTGAAAAATGACACGCAGGGTCATCGCGCAGGAATTTCAAAACTTTGACGATCTTCTCAACACTGGTCGTCAAGGTCAGCTCATCGCGGGCAACAGAGTAGGACGCCACTGCATCGCCGATACCAGCGGTGATGTGGTCCCCTAGATCTTGCAGACTCTCGTCCATGTCGTTCTTCTCAGACAATTGGCATCTCTAACTTGTTGAACCACATAGGGGCCACAAGGCCCTTAGTGCGAAAATGCAGCCTTAGCGTTCGATCGTACCCGTGCGACGTATTTTGCGCTGAAGAGCCAGAATTCCGTAGAGCAGAGCTTCCGCCGACGGAGGGCACCCAGGCACATAAATGTCCACAGGAACGATCCGGTCGCACCCGCGCACAACCGAATAAGAATAATGGTAATAACCGCCACCATTCGCACACGACCCCATAGAGATCACATAGCGCGGCTCCGGCATTTGGTCATAAACCTTGCGCAGCGCCGGGGCCATTTTGTTGGTCAGCGTGCCGGCAACGATCATGACATCGGACTGACGCGGACTCGCGCGAGGCGCGGTTCCAAAACGCTCCAAATCATATCGGGGCATGTTGGTCTGCATCATTTCGACACCGCAGCATGCCAGACCAAACGTCATCCACATCAAAGAGCCTGTTCGCGACCAATTGACGAGATTGTCGAGCGATGTCACCAGAAAGTTTTTGTCTGCAAGCTCATCTGACATTTGCTTAAAGAACGGATCGTCCTCACCCACCGGCGCACCGGTTTTTGGATCGATGACGCCTTTTGGTGCATCCGTGATGATCGGGCTCGTACTCATGCGTATACTCCGCGTCGTTCGATACCCACCTTTGGGCGGCTCACCTGTCCACTCTTTTTGCGGGGAAAAAGGCTCAGTCCCATTCGAGTGCGCCTTTCTTCCATTCGTATATAAACCCAATGGTCAATACGCCTAAGAAAACCATCATCGACCAAAAGCCGAAAAGGCCGACTTCACCAAGGGATATAGCCCACGGGAAGAGGAAGGCCACTTCCAGATCAAAGATGATGAACAAAATGGCGACGAGATAGAACTTCACGTCAAAGCGCATTCGGCTGTCATCAAAAGCGTCGAACCCACACTCATAAGCCGAGAGCTTCTCTGGATCTGGATTTGATGGAGCGATTACAAACGGCACGATGAGCAAGGCAATCGATATGACTGCCGAAAGACCGAGAAAAATCACGATCGGCAAATACTCGCTTAAGAGCTGTTCCATTTTCAGCACCTGAATAGTCTGGCTTTGAAGTGTGGTCTGGCCAGACTGTCTGCGAAAATCACGCTTTCATTTCGCATCTGCGAAGTGGTAGTGATTCTCGCTTGTTGCCCCTTTAAAATCGCGCGGAGTATAGCCTTCGGCTTGCCCAAGTCAAACGGCAGAAAGGGTCGAAAACACGCTAAAAAGCAGAGATTTTTGCGACTCACTCTTCACACGAGGGTCGTGATTAAGAACCGCTCGCAGGAGGCGGGTCTAACGGGTTTGAAAACCCGAATTCGAGAGAAAATATCCCCCTATGGGGAGATTGAGTCGATCCGCACATTTTCGAAAAAAAATGGCGGGAGTGACGGGACTCGAACCCGCGGCCTCTGGCGTGACAGGCCAGCGCTCTAACCAGCTGAGCTACACCCCCTTGAACGAAGACATAATGCCTCCGGGGATGCGGTGATGTACGGCAGGCCCCAGAGTCTGTCAAGCGGCGAATGGCGGATTTCTGCGTTTATTCGCGTACCCTTATGGAGCCTCATCTTATTGAAGGCCCTAACCTTCAGATAAGCTGCCTCACGCGCCCTCGATGCCCGGAAAAATGCCACCTGGGCTGTCGACTCATCTGGACCTCGGCCGACTTTCCCCACCGAGAAGGCTCCGGTTCCCCCAATTTTCCTCATAGCGACGGAATCACCACAGCCGCCCGTTGGATGCCTGAGGGATGAGGGGCGCATACCCCAAGTGTGCGTCTGACCAATCGATCAGCAATCTGCTTGCGCGTCTGATTGAATGTTCCGGAGCTCTTGAATGACGCCCTCCTCCAGAGCGGTCGCGCCAGCGGCAATCTATTGCCATGCGCTATGGCGCACAGGCAGTACGTCTCTCTTCAACGCCTTCCGCAGTGATCCACGGTTTATGTGCTTCTACGAACCTTTGCATGAGGGCCTGAGCAGACTCACCCAAAACAAAGTCGACCGTATAGACCCTGAAGATGTCCAACGCATGGGACATAACGGGCTGACCCAGCCCTATTTCCTGGAATACCGGGATCTGGTTGCCAGCAGACGCGGGGTGCCCGGCTTTCCAGCTACCCTGTCTTACGGAGAATTTTTCGATGTCAGCGCTGCTGCAAAAGCTGACCTACAAAGCTACTTCCGCGTCTTATCTGATTTCGCCAGATCACACGGAAAGACCCCGGTTTTCTGCCTTAACCGAAGCTGGGGCCGCATGGCAGCGTTTAAAGAGATGGCGCCAGACGCGATCCATGTTTTTTCCCTTCGAGACCCCCAAGCAACCTGGGAGTCTTTTCAGAATCGACGGAGCTACTTCTTCGCAAAGCTGCTGCTCATTTTTTCACAGTCACACCCGGGAGCGATGCAGCAAGAATTTCCAGAATTTTCGAACCTGTCGCTGATTGAGAAATTACGAACCGACCGGACGGTCAAACGCAAGGTGCGCGATATATCCGACGAGCGTATCGCCCCCCTCTTCTGGCAGGCTTATGCATCCTCTTTGGTCAATGGCGTTCTCTATGCGGATTACATTCTCGATCTCGCACATTCTGATCCCAGCCAAGATGATAGAATGAGGCTGGCGTGCGATTTGGCGGTGATTACAAGCCCCACAACCGAGGCCCCGTTGAAATCACAGCTTCGCGCCCTCGCTGGAGGGATAAAACCCAGACACATCGGTTATGGCAACTTTGCCCAACAGGTTGCCTCACAACGGCACCCGATGTTGACCTCTGCTGCAAGTGCAGACGGGTTGGGTGCGGCTGCGTGTCGGGCCGCTCCAAAATTCTCTCAACCAAACAAGGAATTCCTGGCGGCATTCATTTCTGCGCGCGGAAAGCTCAACCCGCAGCCAATAGCCCCTTTAAACGACCATTCAAGAGCGGAGCAGCATTGGGGGCTCTACTCGTTGTGATCTCAATGATCCTCAAGAAGTAGAGCCCCCGATCTGTCGGTGATAAGCAGCCTGCAAGGTCAGCCTTTGGCGTCCCAGGTCAGCCTTTGGCGTCGATGTCGCTCGCGTCATGGCGTTCGGGAACCTGGCTGTTTTCTTCGCCCCAAACCCGATTGACTTTTTGGCCGCGCTTCACGGCGGGACGGGTGAAAATTTCATCCGTCCACCGATTGACGTTCTTGTAGGACTGAACATCCAGGAACTCACGCGATTCATAAAGAAGGCCTTTTGCCAGCGCCCCATACCAGGGGAAAGTGGCCATGTCGGCAATTGAGTACTCATCGCCCGCTAGGAACTGGTTGTCTGCCAAGTGACGATCTAACACATCCAACTGGCGCTTCACTTCCATAGCGAAGCGATTGATGGGGTACTCATATTTTTCTGGCGCATAGGCGTAGAAATGACCAAAGCCGCCACCGAGATACGGGGCGCTGCCCATCAACCACATGAGCCAGGACATGCATTCGGCGCGGCTCTTATGATCTTTCGGCAGGAAGGCGTCAAACTTCTCGGCCAGGTACCAAAGGATCGCACCGGACTCAAAAACCCGCGTTGGTGTTTCCGTGCTGTGATCCATCAACGCCGGGATTTTTGAGTTCGGATTGACGTCAACAAACCCGCTACCGAACTGGTCCCCCTCACCGATATTGATAAGCCAGGCATCATACTCGGCACCTTTATGGCCAAGTGCCAGCAGTTCCTCGAGCATTACAGTAACCTTGACACCGTTTGGTGTCGCCAGTGAATAAAGCTGCATTGGGTGCTTGCCCACTTTCAGTTCTTTTTCACTGGTCGCTCCGGCGATGGGCCGGTTGATATTGGCGAACCGACCGCCACTTTCTGAGTCCCATGTCCAGACTTTTGGCGGTACGTAAGGTTCTGTGCTGCTCATGCGATGCGCTCCTATCCTGTGAATTTCGGCTTGCACACTAAGTGCCCATCCGGTTCTCTATTTTCAATGGTTGGTAAAAGGTACCCGATATACCGCGTCAATCACACCACACACACATGTGATCGACGGCGGAATAGGACGGATACTAGGTTCCCTGTTTCAATCTCTCGACGGCTTCTGTCGCCCGAGCCAGGGAGCGCAGCACCCGGTCTGCGAGCAGTTCGAGGTCTGTCCCCTCCGCAGATTTTTGCCCGGCCCGATAACGCGCCAACACGCCTTGCACGATGCACGCCGTCTTCCAATGGTTGAAGGCGATGTAATAGTCGAGCAGAGATAGATCACGTCCTGACTTTTCTGCGTAGCGAGCAGCCAGTTCCGTCCGCGTTGGGAAACCCGGCAGAGCCGACACGGCTTCCGGCGGTGGTGGGACAAGATCCGACGGATCGGCGAACTGGTTGAGCGTGTAGGCAAAATCAGCGATGGGATCTCCCAGCGTGCATATTTCCCAATCAATCACAGCAGCAACCGTGTGCTCTGCGCCAAACAAGACATTGTGCATACCATAGTCGCCATGCACGACCCGAGGGGCCCCCTGGTCTGGAATATTGGCCGTCAGAAAGGCTTCCAGATCATGGGCCTGTTGATCCTCGAGTTTTGAGTCTGCGGCTGAAGCCGTCCAGGAGCGATACCAGGCTTTCAGCTGGCGGGCGACATACCCGTCGGGCTTGCCGAGTTCGCCAAGTCCGATGGCGGCAGGATCCAGGCTATGAAGAGCCACCTGCACATCAATCAAGGAATAGGCTGCCTTGCGACGCGATGCTTCCGGCAGATGCTCGAGGGCATGCGATGCGGCATGAAGTGAGTGCCCATCCACCCAGCCCATAAGATAGAAATTCGCACCGGTGACACTCTTGTCCTCGCAAAAACCCAGCGGGGCAGCCACGGGTACAGGCGTTGGATCCAGCGCGGAGATCACCGCCCATTCCCGACCCATGTCATGGGCCTTGGGGAGCAATTCTCCCTCCGGCGGACGGCGCACCACTGCCATGCGCCCTTCAACATCTTTCAGCCTGTAGGTCAGGTTGGAATGCCCGCCCTCCAGCTGCACCCATTCAAAGGGTGGGGTCAGGCCCGAGACATTGTCCCGGACCCAGGCTTCCACAGCCGTGACTTTGTAGCCAGGCAGGTCCCGGCTCTTGTCTTGCTCACTCATGGTTCAGCTTCCCTTAAATCAAATCGCCACCGGCGGCAGATGCTGTCGTGCCGTATTTTTCGTATGCCTGAATGACGTTTTTGCCGACGCGCCATTTGTGCACTTCGTCGGGCCCATCTACCAATCGCTGGCTGCGGATCGCCGTGTACCAGGCCGCCAAAGGCGTGTCATGGCTATAGCCAAGCGCCCCATGGAGCTGCAGAGCTGTGTCGACCACTTTGTGCACCATGTGGGCAAGGAAGACTTTGGCAATAGAATTTTCCTGGCGAAGGTCCATGCCTTTTTCTGCTTTGTAGGCAATATGCAGCAGCATGAGGCGGGCCATATAAAGCTCGCTGGCGCATTCGGCCAACATCCATTGCACGCCCTGTCGATCCGCGAGGCGGGTGCCAAACGTGTCGCGACCAATCACGTGCTTTGCTGCCATGTCCAACGCGCGTTGGGCACGGGCCACATTGTGCATACCGTGGCGCAGGCGACCATACGCCAGGCGGTGCTGGCCCATCTCAAAACCACCCCCGAGACCACCGAGCACATTTTCCTTGGGAACGATCAGGTTCTTGATTTCAATTTCAGAATGGGTCGCACCAATCTTCTCCATGAGCGGCGACTCGCCATGCATGGTGGGGATGTTTCGCACGATGTTGTAGCCGGGATTTGGCAACTCCACGATGAAGGTCGTGAACTGACGGTGCCGGGGCGCTTCAGGATTTGTCTTGGCCATCACGACGGCAATGTCGGCCACATCAGCAGATGAACTGAACCACTTCTCGCCATTCAAAACAAAATTGTCACCATCGGCCACGGCTGTCGTCTGCATCCCCGTGGCGTCCGCTCCCGCCGCTTTTTCCGTCATCGAATAGCATATGCGTTTTTCGCCATTGAGCAGCGGTTTGAGGAACTTCTCTTTTTGGTGCTCGGTCCCATGGGTGAGCAGGGTCAGCATTGTCGCGTCATCAGGTCCCTGGGTGTTCATCGACAATGCACCCAAGATGCTTTCGCCAAGCTCCATCTGCACCAGTGCGTTGGCGAGCGGCTTCAGCCCCATGCCGCCATGCTCTTCGGGAATGAAGGGGCACCAGAGCCCCGCCTCGCGCGCTTTGACGCGCAAGGCTGCCAACTTCTCATCGAACGTATCCGCCGTCAGGTTTTCTTCTGCTGGAATACAATGGTCCCGCACAAATCTGCGTACCGTCTCACGCACAATTTTGGCGTCCTCTGGAATTTCGAAATCGATCATGGCGTTGCCCCGTCTGTTGTTTTTTATGGTGCTGCATGTTGGCACATATCAGGGCGTTGTACAGAGTCTGACCACGAGCCCTCACAAACCTTGGGTGACCTTGCGACAAGTGTGAGCGGCCTCATTGACCGGCCCGCAGCAAGAGCGTTGCCACAGTGCGGATACCCTTCGGATAACGCTAAATTTTGGGTGATGATTTTGCTGGAACAAATGGTGGGCGGTGACGGGCTCGAACCGCCGACCCTCTCGGTGTAAACGAGATGCTCTCCCAGCTGAGCTAACCGCCCGCTCAGAAATGTCTGAAGCGCCGCCGACATTAGTCATGGAAAGCCCCGCGTCAAGGGGCAATTGCCCCCTATTTGCCGCCGTGAGGTTTCATTTTTCATGGTGTACGCTCATGGCAAGGTCACAAACGGGGTTGCGTCATGAAATTAGTCGTCAGGTTGCTGGGTATCATCGCTCTCGGGCTCATTTTGGCGCTTGGGTGGCTCTCCTGGCCAAGCTCCACTCCAGCCATTGTTGATGCTCAGGGGGTGACCATTCCAAACAGCATCGCTGAAGAGGAATGGATTGAGGTCAACGGCCTGCGTCAATGGACCCTCACTCGAGGACAGGACAAAGACGCCCCCATCCTGCTCGTCCTTCATGGTGGACCGGGTGCCGGGGAGTTTGCCTGGTTCCGTGCACATAACAGCAACCTGGAAGACGCATTCGTCGTCGTTCATTGGGATCAACGCGGTGCTGGCAAGAGCTTTGACAGCGACACGCCATCAGAAACCATGAACGTTCCCCAGTTTATTTCCGACATTGATGTGGTTGTTGATCATCTCAAAGCGAAGTTTAGGCGTGATCGCATTGCGATCCTCGGACATTCCTGGGGGTCTCTCCTGGGGACCATGTATGTTGCCGCCCACCCGGAGAAGGTCTCAGGCTATATCGGGACGGGCCAGATTTCCGACATGGCGGCAAATGAATCCACCTCCTATGCCTTCGCACTTTCAGAAGCAGAGCGACGGGGCAATGACGATGCCATTGAGGAGCTAAAGCGCATCGGCACGCCCCCTTACGGCGTCTCCGAGACACTTGTTCAGCGCGGCTGGCTGACGGAATTCGGCGGAGGCCTGACGCATGATGGGCGTTCTCAAGCGAAGCTTGCGTGGACGGCACTTTCCGTGCCTGAATTTAATCTGCTTGATCTTATCGCGCTGGTTCGCAGCGCTATATTTTCGATGGACCACCTTTGGGACCAGATTGGCGGTCTCAACCTGGACCAAACCCTTCTGTCATTCGACATCCCTGTGTTCTTTGTTCTGGGCCGGCACGACCACCAGACGCCGTCGGAACTTGCCGAACTCTATTTCGGTCGGCTGAAGGCACCTGATAAAGAGCTCTTCTATTTCGAAGACTCTGCCCATGCACCTCCCTGGGAAGAGCCAGAGCGGTTTTTTGACGTGATGGCCAACACCATCAAACCGCGACTGCTGCCGGACAGATAAGGGGAGCCCCCCTCACGAAACAGGCACGCTAAGAAACTGCTTGCAGCCGACCTCCATTTGGGATCAAAGGCAGCTTAAGAAACCCGTCCCTCTTTTCGCGCGGCCTCCTACTGAACTGCCGCGTGGAGTCCGATCATGACGCGCAGCCTCACCCCTTTCTTTTCTCTATTCCTGTCTACCGCTATCCTGCTTCTGGGCGATGGCCTTTTTGGCACGCTCCTTCCCATTAGAGGCAACCTGAACGGTTTCTCTGCGACGAGCCTGGGTCTTATGGGGTCTGCCTATTTTGGTGGCTACATTTTGGGGGCGCTCTTTGGCCCGGCAGGCATCATGCGCGTGGGGCATATTCGCTCCTTTGCGGTTTTTGCCTCAATTGCTTCTGCAGCCCCGCTTGCGCATATGCTCTTTTCGGAACCGGTCGTCTGGGTCATCTTGAGAATAGCGACGGGCTTTTGCATCGCAGGCCTCTACATGATCATTGAGAGCTGGCTGAACGAGCAAGCGACCAACGCCAACCGGGGGAGCGTCTTCGCTGTCTATCGGGTCGTCAGTCTTGCCGCTCTTACACTAGGGCAGTTGGCGCTCAACCTGTTTGATCCAAGCGGGTTTGAGCTCTTTGCTGTGGTTGCCATTCTGACATCGTTTGCCCTGGTCCCTGTGTCGCTCACCAAAGCGGTGCAACCTGCCCCCCTCGAGACGGCGCGGGTCAGCCTGCGTGAGCTCTGGTCCATCTCTCCGGTAGGGGTATTCGGGTGTTTCGTGGTCGGTCTGACGACGGGTCCGTTTTGGGTGCTCGGACCGGTTTATGCCAGTGAAGTGGGGCTCGACATTCAAGGGGTCTCTTTCTTCATGACACTCGCCATTCTCGGTGGCGCTTTGTTGCAAGTCCCCGTTGGGCGGCTATCAGACAGGATTGATCGGCGTTGGGTACTGGTCGGGGTGCTGGCAGGTGTCTCCCTGTCCGCAGCCTGCCTTTCTATAGCTCCGGGACTGGTTGGACCTTCAGGTATATATTTCGGCACGTTTGCCTTCGGCGCCTTTGCGCTCTCGCTCTACGGGCTCTGCGTCGCGCAAACAAATGACCATGCCGCCCCTCACCAATTCGTGCTGGTCGCAAGCGGGCTGACCCTCGTCTTCTCTGTCGGCGCAATGATTGGGCCATTGGCCGTCTCTGCATTGATGAGCATTGTTGGGATTGGCGCTGTGTTTGGTCTTTCCGCACTGGTGGATGGCCTCTTCATCTTTTTCGTGCTGGGCCGCATCTTCGCCCGAGAGGCGCTCCCGGCTGAAGACAAAGAAGACTTTGTGGCAGTTCCTATCAGTCAAACCGCCACGGCACCGCTGGAGCTAGACCCTCGCTCAGAAGATGACAAAGACCAACCGTCATAAGTTTGTGGCGCTAAAAAAAAGGCCGGCTTACGCCGACCTTTTTAAGTTCCCCAATTTGGAAAACCTTAGCTGTTCACAGCATCTTTCAAGCCTTTGCCTGCTTTAAACTTAGGCTGGTTTGAAGCTGGAATCTGAATCTTCTCACCGGTCCGCGGATTACGGCCTTCGGAAGCATTCCGTCGGGTCACATTGAAAGTGCCAAACCCAACCAGGCGGACTTCGTCGCCCCCTTTGAGAGTGGAGGTGATTGTATCAAACACGCAGTCGACGGCTTTTGTGGCGTCGCCTTTTGCCAGACCGGTCTGGTCTGCAATGACGGCAATGAGATCGTTCTTATTCACGTTCGGCCCCTCTAGGCTGCGGGGAGCGAATCCCCAGGAAATCAAGGAAAAGTGTAAACACCCTGCAAGAGCGGGGTCAAAGGATTAAGCGCAGAAATGCGCAGATTTCTGCGATTTTTCGGAAATTTGTCCACATATTGCAGGTGCGAAGCCTCGCTAAAAACCGGGCACAAAAAAGCGCTTACCATTCCAGTAGCACTGGAACGAAAAGCGCTTTTTCTGTTTATTTAGTGGGCTGTAACGGCTTCAGTTGAAGTCGTATCTCCGCCACGTGCAGCTTGCTGCGCCGCGTAGGCTTCCTCATCCCACTCAATTGCCTCCGGCATAGACGTCAATGCGCGTATGAGCACTTCATCGACAGTCTCAACCGGCACAATTTCCAGCTGATTCTTCACATTGTCTGGAATATCAGCCAAATCTTTGGCGTTGTCCTTTGGAATGAGGACCGTTTTGATGCCACCACGAAGAGCAGCCAAGAGCTTCTCTTTCAGACCACCGATAGGCAATATGCGGCCACGAAGGGTGATCTCACCTGTCATGGCAACGTCCTTGCGGATCGGAATTCCCGTCATGATCGACACAATGGTTGTCGCCATTGCCACACCAGCGCTTGGGCCATCTTTTGGCGTCGCGCCTTCTGGCACGTGGACGTGAATGTCTTTCCGCTCAAAAACCGGTGGCTCTATCCCAAATTCCGTTGCACGCGACCTTACATATGAGCTCGCAGCCGAGATGGACTCTTTCATCACGTCCTTCAGATTGCCGGTAACCGTCATACGGCCCTTGCCCGGCATCTCAACACCTTCAATGGTCAGCAGTTCACCGCCAACTTCCGTCCAAGCAAGGCCTGTCACAACACCGACCTGATCTTCACCGTCAATTTCGCCATGGCGGAATTTCGGTACACCGGCATAGTCAGCCAGGTTTTCGACCGTGACGTTGATTTCAGTCTTGTCGGACTTGATGAGCTCTTTCACCGCTTTTCGGCAAAGGTTCGAGACTTCGCGCTCGAGACTCCGAACACCGGCTTCGCGGGTATATGTGCGAACCAGTTCGAGCAGAGCTTCGTCATCAATCGTCCACTCTTCAGCTTTCAGGCCATGGTTTTTAATGACCTTCGGAATCAGATGGCGTCGCGTGATTTCCACCTTCTCGTCTTCGGTGTACCCGGCGATACGAATGATCTCCATTCGGTCCATCAAAGGCCCTGGAATATTGAGCGTATTCGCAGTCGTCACAAACATCACATTCGAAAGATCGTATTCAACCTCAAGATAGTGATCCATGAATGAGTTGTTCTGTTCGGGATCAAGAACCTCGAGCAAAGCAGAGGATGGGTCACCGCGGAAGTCCGCGCCCATCTTGTCAATCTCGTCGAGCAAGAAGAGAGGGTTTGAATTCTTCACCTTCTTCATCGACTGGATGACTTTGCCCGGCATTGAACCGATATAGGTCCGACGGTGCCCTCTGATTTCGGCCTCGTCGCGCACCCCACCAAGGGAAAGACGAGCGAATTCACGCCCTGTCGCTTTCGCGATGGACTTGCCCAGCGATGTCTTACCAACGCCTGGAGGTCCGACGAGACACAGAATAGGGCCTTTGAGTTTGTTGGCTCGCTGCTGAACGGCGAGATATTCGACAATCCGTTCTTTGACCTTCTCAAGACCATAGTGATCCGCATCAAGGATCTGTTCGGCCTTCTCGAGATCTTTAGTGACCCGCCCTTTTTTGTTCCACGGAATGGACAGAATCCAATCCAGGTAATTCCGCACAACAGTCGCTTCTGCTGACATGGGGCTCATCTGTTTGAGCTTGCGCATCTCCGCATCGACTTTTTCACGGGCTTCTTTTGAAAGCTTTGTCTGTTCGATCCGGCTCTCCAGCTCGTGCAACTCGTCTCGGCCATCTTCGCCGTCCGACCCGCCCAGCTCTTTCTGGATCGCCTTCATTTGTTCGTTCAAATAATACTCGCGCTGCGTCTTCTCCATCTGGCGTTTGACGCGGCTGCGAATTTTCTTTTCAACGTTGAGAACTGAAATCTCACCTTCCATCATGGAATAGACGCGCTCCAGCCGCTCAGCGGTGCTGGCGATCTCAAGCAGTTCCTGCTTCTCTTCAAGTTTGATGTTGAGGTGGCTCGCAATGGTGTCTGCAAGCTTGGCATAGTCCTCAATCTGCGTAACGGAGCCCAAAACTTCCGGTGGGACCTTCTTGTTGAGCTTCACATAGTTTTCAAAATGGCTGGTGACCGTCCGCGCGAGCGCCTCAAGACGTTCATCGTCACCGTCTGTGTCAGGCACAGGGGTGACTTCAGCTTCAAAGAATTCTTCGCGATCAGTAAAGCGCTCAACGCGCGCGCGCGTCGTTCCTTCAACCAGTACTTTCACAGTCTGGTCGGGTAGTTTCAGGAGCTGGAGAACCTGCCCCACAGTGCCCACTTCATAGATATCGCCAGGATTTGGGTTGTCATCACCCGGATCTTTCTGGGCAACCAGGAGGATCTGCTTGTCGTCCTGCATTACTTCTTCCAGCGCCTGCACAGATTTCGCGCGGCCTACGAAGAGGGGCACAATCATGTGAGGGAACACGACGATGTCGCGAAGGGGCAAAACAGGCAGAACGCCGCCGGTGAATTCAGGCGCGTCCTCAGTTGTTCCCTGCAGCACTTCTTCGCTTTTAGGCTTGTCGTCGTGATTATCGCTCATATTGGAAACCTTGCTGTTGCTGGATATGCCGCTTTGGTCGTCTGGCCTGAAAGCGATCCCCGGTACTCTGGCTTGCCCAGAAGTATGCCACAGGATTGCTGAACGAATGCTGACCATGAAACTAGACGGATTCGCGTAATTCACGCCCGTTTTCAACCAAATCGATGCATTTCATGTCGATTAACAAGAAAATGGCCCTGAAGGCGAATGCTTTCAAGGCCACTTCGAAGAGTATTATGGAAAATTAATTCCCTTAAGCGCTTGTCTCTACCTCACCCGAACGTTCGGAATAGATATAAAGCGGCTGAGCGTCGCCTTCGACGACTTCTGCCGAGATCACAACTTCTTCAACACCCTCTAATGCAGGGAGTTCAAACATTGTGTCGAGCAGGATCGCTTCCATGATGGAGCGAAGGCCTCGGGCACCTGTCCGGCGCTCAATGGCCTTCTTGGCGATCGCCACTTGCGCATCTTCAGAGAAGGTGAGCTTCACATCTTCCATGTCGAAAAGGCGCTCATACTGCTTCACGAGCGCATTCTTAGGCTCGGTAAGGATCTTGACCAGCGCGTCCACATCGAGATCGCCCAGTGTGGCAATCACGGGCATGCGTCCGACAAATTCGGGAATGAGGCCAAACTTCAGAAGGTCTTCCGGCTCAAGTGCCGTCAGTACCTCACCTGTTTTACGCTCATCAGGGTCTTCGACCTTGGCGCCAAAGCCAATTCCAGAACCCTGCCCGCGCGATGAAATAATCTTCTCAAGGCCTGCAAATGCGCCACCGCAGATAAAGAGAATGTTGGTGGTGTCGACCTGCAGGAACTCCTGCTGCGGATGCTTGCGACCACCCTGTGGGGGTACAGAAGCGACCGTGCCTTCCATGATTTTCAACAGAGCCTGCTGAACGCCCTCACCCGACACATCTCGTGTAATGGAAGGGTTGTCCGACTTGCGGCTGATCTTATCGACCTCGTCAATGTAGACGATGCCGCGCTGCGCACGCTCGACATTATAGTCGGCAGACTGAAGCAATTTTAGGATGATGTTCTCGACATCTTCGCCAACGTAACCTGCTTCGGTCAGGGTTGTGGCGTCCGCCATCGTGAACGGTACATCAATGATACGCGCAAGCGTTTGGGCAAGAAGCGTCTTCCCGCACCCTGTCGGGCCGATCAACATGATGTTGGACTTCGCAAGCTCGACATCATTGTTCTTCGCTGCATGGCTCAAACGTTTGTAGTGGTTGTGAACGGCCACCGACAAAACGCGCTTCGCCGCAGCCTGTCCGATAACGTAATCATCGAGCACAGCCATAATTTCCTGAGGCGTTGGGACGCCATCACGAGATTTCACGAGGGAGGTTTTGTTCTCTTCGCGAATAATGTCCATGCACAACTCAACGCATTCATCACAGATGAAAACGGTTGGTCCGGCGATCAGCTTGCGGACTTCATGCTGACTCTTGCCGCAGAAAGAACAGTAAAGCGTATTCTTGGAGTCGCTGCTTCCGCTGCCGCTTACCTTGCTCATAAACTCTCCTTATAGCCCAACAAAACGGACCGTCTTTGCGCAGAAACCGTCACGACACAGTTCCCTAAATTTCTGTTCCCAGAACCTGACTACTGAAGATGGAGATTCTGTGGCTGAAACTTCGACCCCAGAAAATTATCTTCAATTTGCGATTCACACTCGCTGGAACACTTTATCATACGAGCATGTTAGGCTCAGAGGGATCAAGATTTGATTAATCCATTACTTTTCAAGGGGTTAGACCCTATCTGACCAAAGATTAATCAGGCAAAACCTGTCTAGAATCAGACAATCAATCCTCAGCCTTACCGAAATCCTCTCGGGTAGCACCCACTTTGTCGATGAGACCAAACTCCATGGCCTGCTCAGGTGACATGAAATTGTCCCGCTCAAGCGCGTCCCGCACGGTCTCAATGTCCTTCCCAGTGTGATCTACATAGATCTGGTTCAACCGCTCGCGCAGCGCCAGTGTCTCACGGGCATGGATCTCAATATCCGTCGCCTGACCCTGGAACCCGCCTGATGGCTGATGGACCATGATGCGCGCGTTGGGGAGCGCAAAACGCTGCCCTTTTGCGCCAGCTGCAAGGAGCAGTGATCCCATGGATGCTGCCTGTCCCACGCAAACTGTCGTGATCGCCGGCTGGATGTATTTCATCGTGTCATAGATCGCGAGACCCGACGTCACAACGCCACCTGGCGAGTTGATATACATCGAAATTTCTTTGCTGGGATTGTCAGCTTCAAGGAAGAGAAGCTGCGCCGTTACCAGCGTCGCCATGCCGTCTTCCACAGGTCCCGTCACGAAAATGATCCGCTCTTTCAGAAGCCGGGAGAAAATATCATAGGCGCGCTCCCCACGGTTGGTCTGTTCGACCACCATTGGCACCAGGTTCATCGAGAGCTCAAAAGGATCTTTCATAGTTCGCTTTCCAAGGGTTGCACGCGTCACTCATCGGGCAAAATAAGTTTGGGCTGACACACCGTTTTGGGAAACAGCGTCACTGCCAACCAGGTCGTCCCACAACTATGCATAGGATGATTCGGTAAATGGACCGTGGAGAACTATAGCGCAAGCACCAGATTCTTCACTGCCTAGGTAATAATATGGGGTCTAAACGTAAAAAAGCTATTCCCCCACCCGATTTCCGCAAAAGCCGCGTATAATCAACAGGATGGTTCTCAATTTGAGGTCGGGAGGCCCTATGCGTTTCGTTTTTTCAGTTTTTACCCAGACTTCTCTTATCCAGTCTTCGGGTTTTGCCCGTTCCAGCCGGATCGCCGGGCTTGCTCTACTATTGCCTGTTCTCGCTGCGTGCAGCTCCGACAAAGCCGGAGATGTGACGATTATCAAGCACCCAGCCTATGATTGGGACCTCAATGACAATGGCGCGGTGACCAAGCAGGAATACCAGGCATATCGTGAGGGCATTTTCACCGGCGCCGATGAGGACCGGAACGGCGTGGTGGATGAAGACGAATGGGACGACATCCGCGACGATGATGAGACTGGCATTCGACGCGCCGCATTTGCAGCGCTCGATTTCGACGGCAATGGTGTTCTGACCTTCGGTGAAATTATGGCCCTGCCCGAATCAGACTTTCTTCTGCTTGATACAAATGGCGACACTGTCATCAGCTCAGCTGAACTCAATGATGCCTCCAAGCGACGTACCCGTGGCGGGCTGAGACGCCGTGACGCCGATGAAGGGTTCAGACGCGATCCAGACGCTGGTACCTACTAGGCGCTTACAGTCTGCTCAACGTACAACACAAAAAAGGCCGGAGAATTATCTCCGGCCTTTTTCGTATGCGTTTGAGTGAAGAGACTAATCGTCTTTCTTAGGTGCAGCTTTTTTCTTGGCTGCTGGTTTCTTAGCCGCCGCCTTTTTGGCTGCTGGCTTCTTCTCCGCAGCAGGCTTCTTGGCCGCAGCTTTTTTCTTCGCTGCTGGCTTCTTTTTTGCTGCTGGCTTTTCGTCCGCTTCTTCAGCATCGGGATCAGCGATCAGCTCTTCCTTGCTCACGACTTTGTCAGTCACTTTGGCAAGCTCAGCGATGAAGGCCACAACCTTGTCTTCAAACAACGGAGCCCGGACTTCAGCGATTGCCTGCGGGTTCTTGGAATAGAACTCATAAACTTGCTGTTCCTGGCCCGGGAACTGTTGAGCGCGCTGTGCAACCGCGCGGTTCACTTCAGCGTCTTCAACTTTCACTTCGTTCTTGGAGCCAATCTCGGCAATCACCAGGCCAAGGCGGACACGGCGTTCTGCGATTGTCTGATATTCAGCACGCATCTCTTCCTCAGGCTTATCAGCGTCTTCAATCTTTTTGCCTTCGTTTTCGAGCTCATGCTCAAACTGGTGCCAGATCTGGTCGAACTCTTGCTGAACCAGTGTCGGTGGCAGGTCGAATGAGTGCAGCCCATCCAGCTTGTCGAGCATCTCGCGCTTCAACTTCGCCATGGAGACGTTGTCGTAATCGGCCTTGATCTGCTGCGCCATTGCTTCACGCAGCTTCTCAAGATTTTCCATGCCGAACTTTTCAGCGAAAGCGTCATCAATCGTGACCTTAGCGGGCCCCTCGACGCCTTTGACTGTTGTCTCAAACACCGCTTCTTTGCCCGCTAGATCAGCTGAACCATAATCATCCGGGAATTTCACGGTGACATCGAGCTTCTGATCTTTCTTGGTGCCAACAAGCTGCTCTTCAAAACCTGGAATGAACTGGCCGGAGCCGAGCTCAAGGCGGGCATCATCGGCTGTGCCGCCATCAAATGCGTCACCATCGATGCGACCGATAAAGTCGATCACGACCAGATCGCCATCTTCTGCTTTGCCGTCTTTAGGCTCGAAATTCTTCTGAGCTTCGCCGAGGCGCTCAACAGCTTCGTCGATCTCCGCATCATCCACTTCTGCAACCGGACGTTCCAGCTCGATCTTGGAGAGATCTGTAATCTCAAAGTCAGGGACGATCTCAAAAGCCACCTTGAAAGCAAGGTCCGCTTTACCGTCAATGACCTGCTCGACGTCACCTTCGAGATTGATCTCGGGCTGCATCGCTGGTTTCAGCTTACGTTCCTCCAGCGCATCTCCGCTAGATTTGCTAACCGTCTCCTGAATGACTTCCGTCATGACCTGACGACCGAAGGTGCGGCGCATATGGCTCACGGGCACCTTGCCAGGGCGGAAACCCTTCAGGCGGACCTGGTTTTTCATTTCGTCGAGCTTGGCAGATACTTTTTCTTCAAGCGTTGCTGCTTCGATGGTGATGGTGAGCTCGCGCTTGAGACCCTCAGAAACCGTCTCGGTGACCTGCATGACTTTATCGCTTCCGTTCGCTTTTAAGCCGGTGCCGGCTCGATTATTCCCGCTAATCCCTCAAAATCAGGTCGTCACGAACCCCGGCGTGGTGCGGGCGAAGGGACTTGAACCCCCACGCCTTGCGGCACTAGAACCTAAATCTAGCGTGTCTACCAATTCCACCACGCCCGCCGGACCAACTGCCTTTTGGGCAAAAGCGAGCCGCTGCGTTTCAGCCAAAGAAGGCGTAACGCGGCTCGTCTGAATTTGGCGCCCTCTATAGCAAGGGTCTTCGGGCTTGGAAAGCCCAATAAATGCAGGTATTTGCCGGATTGGGTCCGCTTTCCGCCTCCTTCTCGTTCTTAAGGTCCTCTGTCAGGCACCGGCCAGAGGCCTGCTGGCCTAATTTTGCACCAGTCTGTTCCGGTTTGCCGGTCTTTCGAGTTCCGAAACAAGCCCTCATAGTCATCCGCAACGCGCGCCATCACCGACACAATGAGGGGAATTTTGGCAACACTTCTGTTGGACCAACCTAGCTCGAGGTTTCCTTCCTCGCGGGTGTTTGGAGACCGTTTGAACACGCTCCTCACAATCAGCGCTGGGTTGATCACCTATCGCTGGATTGAGTGCAGCCAAACCTCCTTCGCGCTCATAGGGTTGGCCTGTACGGCAGCTCTGATTGTCTGTCAGTGGCGCATTGGCCCCAGCCGACCCTGGCTTTCTCTCTGGCTGGCCGTCTGGTTCACCTCGCATCTGGTCGGCATGAGGTACGGGTTCTATGAAACCTCTTCGCTTTTCGACAAAGCCATGCATGCCATCATCACGGGAGGGGTTGTCGTGATGTGGATCGACTGGATCCGTCCTGCCCTTAGCGGTTCACGCCTTGACCCGGCGAACAACTTTTGGGGCCTCTTGCTACTCGCACTCATCTTTACGCTCGCCACAGCGGCATTGTGGGAGATCTTCGAGTTTGGAATTGACCAGACGGGCATGTTCCGCGCCCAACGCGGTTTGGACGACACAATGTTTGATATGATCGCCGCACTGGCGGGCGGATCGCTCGCCTGGGTCTGGGCAACTGCGGCAAGCCGCCGACGACAATAACGTCTTTCAGCTTATTGGATCGCCACCGGCGCCGAAATCCCCTCGAAGGGCTGATGATCGCCTGACACAGTCGTCACTTGACCAAAATGTCGGATGCGGTAAGTGCCGGCCTCAAGATCGACAGGTGTTTGCCACATGACCTGGGCGACCAGCTGGTCTGCTTCATCGCCCGCACGCCACCGAATTTTTGTCTCCCAGTCACCGTCACTGGCAACCAACGTCCACGTACCTTCGTGCTCGCGCTCAATCGAGAGAAAATTGCTGAGGGCCGCGTGGTTCGCGGTGGGGTTGCCGGACCGAAATTCTGCAATGATTACGTCACCCGGGGCATAAGAGGCCTGTGGAAACGGAAGGGCGTCGCCAAACGCTGCCTCTTCCGGCAGCCCATCGGCGGCTCCGTCATGGAGAGCGGTCTCAGGAGCCTTGCCGCGCCAATCATCATAGATCACGCTATCTGAGACAGGCGTACCGGCCTCAAGTGCTTCTGCCAGTTGAGCCAAGGTCTGCCGATAGGCTGGCAGTGTCCATTCGCCGTGGAGTGTGTGGCCCCCTTCATATTGCTGGACCCGATATTCCTCAGGCGTTGTCACATAGCCTGCATAGCCATTCACGTAGCCCGCAATGACAATATGGCTCACCCAGTCACCCAATTCAGCGCGCACAGCCTCTTTCAGGCGCCGCGCCGCCATTGTGGTGACTTCTGCCGGCACGGTGATGATCACCAGCTGCCCGATACGCGCAAGACCGATGGACCTGATCTGGGATTGCAGGGGTGGCTCCCCCGTCCCTGTTTCAAACAGGATCGGTTTGGGGGCCTGGCAGTCAATAACCGCTTGAGTGGGTTTTGGCGCGCCTGTGAGAAATCCGATGAGAAAATCCAGATAGAAGCGGGACTCGGTCATCCCTTCCTCAAATAAGAAGTGTCCCCCCCCATCTTCGGTGGAGCCACCGGCAAATGAATACCCATAGGCAGAGGGACATGTCGTTTTTGCACCTGCGCCCGTGAACGCATCTTCGACGGCCAAGTTAGACATGTTCACATAGAGGCGGCGATAATCCACCGCCCCTGTCAGCCGCTCTTCCGCTTTTCCAAAGAGTGTCCGCGCAACATCAAGCTGGCGCGAGCCGATAATGGCGGTGCTTTCGAAGTCGTTCTTGCCTGGACCTGTATTATTGAGGTTCAGATTGGGCGTGACGTCTCCCGGCGTGGACTGCGCGAAGGCCGCTACAAAATCGTTGGCGGTTTCGTAGGTGACCCCCATCTCTTTCTCGAAAGCAAGCGAGGCATAGCCTTTGTGATCACCAGAGATCAGTTTGGTGTCGAAGGTCATGGAGGTGGGATGAACGGCAAACCAGTTGACCATGCCGACCGGCCCGTCAGCGCCCACAAAGTTCAGTAAGGTCATTTCTGTGTCGATGGGGGAGCCATATCTGGCGCGCTCTTCTTCAGGGTTTTGCTCATAGGCTGCCATTGAGCGATTGGCCCCTGCGCCTTCAACCTGCCCCTTATTGATGAGTATGTCGCCTGGTTGCAGATCTTCGTGTGCCGCAACGATCGCCGCAACAAGACCGGCAACAATGCGCTCGTAGCGTTCTGGATAGAAGGCACCGGCAAGGCCAAGCTCAACCCGTGTATGCCAATGCCCACCTACGCCCGCGTGGGTATGGGTCGCACTTAAGATGACATTGTCCAGAGTGTAGAGATCCTGATAACGCGCTTTCAGACGGTCGATGACCTCAAGAGTAATGTTGTGCTCAATACTGCCAATATCAGCGCTGACAAATACCAGCCGCTTGCCGTTGCCTGGTTCTGCAATGATGAAGGCACGGGCGCGCTGACGAATGTGAAGACCTTCGGTCAGCTGATCTTCGCGGCCAAACCCCCACATCTGAATGCCGAAGGCAGGGCCTGTAATGTCCGTCATGCCGCGGCCAATGAGGTATTCAGGACCTGCAGCCCGCGCGGTCGTCGCTCCCAGGCACACAAGCGCCGCAAGCAGACTTCTCAATATGATTTGTTTCATTGCTCTTGCGCCCACCGTCAAGCCTGATCCCTCGTCACCCTCCTGTCTTAGCAGCAGGTTGAACCCAAACACTAGTCTTGACTACAAAACTGGTTGACCGCTAGAGCCGTTTCTCCAGCCACAGAACGTCCCAGTATCGGTCAAATTTACAACCCACTTCAGAATAGGTCCCTACCTCGGTGAAACCGAAGCGTTTGTGAAGCGCGAGCGACGCGTCATTGGGAAGCGTAATGCCCGCCAACGCACGGTGCACATCTTCGCCTACCAACGCTTCGAAGAGACGTGTGTAGAGTGCTGAACCAAGGCCGCGTCCACCTGCATCAGGAGCGAGATAGACACTCACTTCGACAGAGGTCCCATAAGCCGCCTTCGGTCTGTAGGCGCCTGAACACGCCCAGCCCAAGACCGTATCGCCCCTCAACGCAACAAAACATTGATGACGTCCACTGGTTCCAAGTTTTTGGCGCCAGTAATCATTGTCAGCTTCCGTCTTCGGATCAATGTCGAAGGTGATCGGCGTCTCGCGGATATAGTGATTATAGATTTCACTGATCTGAGGAATGTCGGCTTCTACAGCCCAACGGATCGAGACGTCGCTCATGGCATCAAGTCCTGCAGCAGAGCCGGGAGTTGTTCGGGCAGGTCTTCGGCAATCAAGCCCCGCCCTACTTTCGCGCCGGCTTCACCGTGCAGCCAGACAGCCGCAGCAGCCGCTTCGAAGGCCTGCATGCCTTGAGCCAGCAGTCCGGCGATGATGCCCCCCAGGACATCACCCGACCCTGCCGTGCCAAGTTCCGGCCCCGCATTTGCGTTTATTACGGCCCTTCCATCAGGAGATGCAATAACCGTATCAGGGCCTTTGAGCAAGATCACGGCATGCGCTCTTGCTGCGGCAGTGCGCGCGCGTTCAAGCTTCGACCCTTCCAGGTCCGGGAAGAGCCGCTTGAACTCGCCCTCGTGAGGTGTAAGCACAACTCGTCCTGCAAAATAATTGTCTATCGCAACGAACAGATCTCTGGGAACGGCTTCAAACGAGGTCAACGCATCCGCGTCCAGAACCGTTGCTGCACCGGATGTGAGAACCGCCTGCACATTCTCTCTCGTGTCCGCTCCCACCCCATTGCCCGGACCAATCAGCACCGCATTCTTTCGCTTGTCGTCGAGAATAGCTGTGAGGCCCTCTGCCCCGTCGAACCGCTGCAACATGATCGCGGTGAGGTGTGACGCATTGACCTGCAGTGCATTCGGTGGTGACGCAACGGTCACCAGACCTGCTCCTACCCTGAGGGCCGCGCGGGCCCCCAGTCGTGCAGCGCCGGTTGCGCTCGGTCCTCCGGAGACAGCAACCGCATGACCCTTTGTGTATTTGTGACTGGTCTGACGGGCATCCGGAAAGACCTGTCTCCAAAGCGCTGGCGTGTTTTCGAAAAGTTTGATTTCCGTTTCGGCGAGGGCTGCCTCTGCTATGCCGATGTCGGCGACAACAATATCCCCGCAATGGGCGCGCCCGGGGAACAGAAGGTGTGCTGCCTTCTTTCGGAAAAACGTGACAGTAAGGCTCGCTTGGAAAGCGGCCCCTCTGACAGCACCCGTGTCACCATCAATCCCACTCGGCACATCTACCGACATGACCGGTATGCCTCGCGCCACCGCTGTTTCCGCTAAAGCTCTGGGTATCCCATCCAGGTCCTTAGACAGACCCGCACCAAAGAGAGCATCAACGACCAATTCTGCATTGTCGATGGCATCTGTGGTGAGCGAATAGACAGGGCCGTTCCATCTATGCGCCATGTGTCCGGCATCTCCTTGAAGGGCCTCGCGCTCTCCCATCAAGAAGATTGAGACGCCCCACCCTTCCTGCCGCAACAGGCGGGCGATCACAAAGCCGTCGCCACCATTGTTGCCGGGACCACATAGGACCGCGACCTGACAGCGATCGAAGCGCTCTCTGATCGCGTCTGCGCAGGCTTTGCCTGCCGTTTCCATAAGGGTGATCCCGCTGGTGCCACGAGTGATCGCCCAGCGGTCTGCTTCATACATTTGATCAACGGTAAGAACTGCACTCATGACGTAAGTATAGACGCATCGCAGTGGCGGAAAAAAGGCGGCAAGACGCCTATTAGTTGACCTTTGTCTCCGCCTCGTTGCCCTGTTCAACCACTGTGAGTTTGTTGCCATCGGATTCAAAGACCGTCACGGAGCAATTGTCCGGGCGGAAGCAGATGACGCGTGGATCATTCAACGCATGACCGACGGCGGCATTGATGGCGATGAAGTGCGAGAAGATGACGGTGTCGGTCTTAAGCTCCAACAATGCGTCAGCTACGGATTTCTTCCAGCCGACCAGATTCAGATTGTGGCCGACAGGTGCTTCTGTCTCTGCCCACGTACCGGTCATGATCTGACGGAGCCAGACGCCCCTCTCCTCAAGACTCAAATCTGGTGAAGGGATTTCCGCCACGCGGGGCTCGATGACGGCCGTCTGCCCCCACGCAGTCGCCAATGGCACGCTTGTCTCCTGACAGCGGCGCAGCGGGCTTGAGAGCACAGGGAGTGCCGACGTTTCGCGTGCCATGATTGCTTTTGCCGCAGCTTCAGATTGGGAGCGGCCAAGATCTGACAGACCCGGGTCCTTGTCCTCGCTCCAGCCAGCGGCGGCTTCCCCATGCCGGATCATATAAATTCGTGCCATTCTATTCTCCCTTGCCATCCAGCTGGCTTTGCCGAAAACCTCGACAGGCTCGCTTGCGGCTCATAATCTTCCAATGTGTCAATGCGGAGGGAATAGCATGTCCGACCAAGGCGGTCCAAATAGCGGTTCCAGCAATACCGATGTGGTGAAGCTCATTTACCTGCTGAATTTTGCGGGTTTCATCAATGGTCTGACGACGCTTATCGGTGTCATCATCGCTTATGTCAGGCGCGGAGATGCAGACGACATTGCGCAAACCCACCTCACCTATCAGATCCGCACGTTTTGGATCAGCATTCTCTATGTCGCCATCAGCGTCCTGCTGATGTTCGTCTTGATTGGTTTTGTAACATTCTTTGCCTGGCTTCTCTGGGCCATTGTGCGAAACGTGAAGGGCTTCCTGCTTATGAATGATGGCAAGCCGGTTCCCGATCCCGAAACCTGGCTTTGGTAGATACAAAAAAGGCGGCCCTTAAAGCCGCCCTTTGAGGATTGCGTTCGTCCGCCTTAAGCCAGCGTGAAAATGTTCAGGCCGGTGTCGGTGTTTTCGACCGTGCCAGGGCGCCCGAGGCTTTCTTGGGCCATCAGGCTGTGAACGTCTGCATCCGCTGTGACGTGTGACACAAAACGTGCTCCGTCTGCATCCAACCGCCCCATGACAATTCCGAATTCCGGACCGCCGCGTCCGTGCATGACGGTAAAGGTTTCGATCTTCGCGGCCCCGTTTGGTTTTTCTTCCACACGCGGATGGTCCATTGCGTCCAAGGCTGCCTGATAGTTGGCTGGGTTCTCCCGCTTCCAGGCGCCTTCCGTTGGCGTCGTGGAGTAGAGACCAATGCCATGCTTGGTTACGTAGTAACCATTGGACGTGCACATGCCCTTCTTGCCCGGGTTCGCGCGCAGCTTCTCGACCATGGTCGCAATCGAGTGCATGACGTAATTGTTCCCCGCGCCCCCAAAGTAAGGCAAGCCGCCGGTGACCGTCAGAGAGCGTGGGTCACCGACCTTGATGCCCAGTTCTTTCATGCCGATCTGCACCGCGCTCGGGAAGCAGGAATAGAGGTCCATGATATCGATCTCATCAATGGTCCAACCGGCCTGACCGAATGCGTGTTTACCCGCAGTGCGGATGGCAGGACTGGAATAGAAATTCTGACGTTCGGTCAAATTCCAGAGGTCGTTTGCGTCACCAGAACCATGGAGATAAACCCACTTGTTTTCTGGCACACCCAGCTCGCGGGCCTTCTCGACGGACATCATGACCACCGCTGCTGCCTGATCGACCGCCATAATCGCGTTCATGTATTTCGTATAGGGATAGCCAATGTAGCGGTTGGCATCGCTCGGCGTTGCAATCTCCGCCGCTGAGCGTTCGACAGGGAACCAGGCTTGAGGATGGGCCGCTGCTACCTTTGTGAAAGGCGACATAAGTTCGCCGATGAACATTTGTTGCTCGGCAATCGTCCGTCCAGCCTCACCCCGCAGCGCATTTTCAAAAAGCGGGTAGCAGTTTACCGGATGCTGAAGCTTGTGACGTTCCTCGACCTCCGTCACCCCCGGGCGTTCATACCCAATATCGATGCGGGTGCCGCCGGGGTCATCATTCCAGTTCTCCGGCGTTTTGCCTGCCATCAAGAGCTTCTGCATTGACCCAAAACATTCAACGCCCGCAATGAGGGTAATGTCCTGGTCGCCTTCCGCGATGCGCTCCGCGGTGTAGTTCACCAGCAGCTGAGGAGAGTTGCCACCGGTTGGCCCGTAGCACGTGTTCGCGGGTGTCGCGCCCAATTTGTTGGAGAGCGTCAATGGCAGGTTTGCATATTGGTTGATGGGCAGTTCGCGGCTGCCGGGGCTGTCGATCACAAAACGCGTACACGTAACCGTGTCGAGTTTGCCCACCAGATCCGCGATGCTGGTGTCCGCCAGAGCGAGCCTCGCAGCATCTGCCATCAGCGACGCAGGGTCTTTGACCTTGTCTAAGTCTTTTTCTTTTTGAACAACCTGCCCGCATCCAACAAGGATGGGGGTGCGCGGATCTACCATCCGATAACTCCCGTATGTTTCGCTTATCTGACTAGTTGATGGTGAAGATAGCGATGAGACCCCACCTGTCCAGTACACCGATCTGACGTCGCGTCATTGGTCACGCTCAAGTCTATTCCCAATGAGACGCAGGATACACCTAGAGCGGATTCTTCTCTCGGTAGTCAAACGCACTCAAAAGAAAACGCGCGCCCAGGATTAATGCATCAGCATTCACGCTGTGATCAAGACCGGGCATAATTTGCCCGGCCGCGACAATGCCCGCTGCCTGCAGGGCTTCCAATGCGGGTGCTTGTGCTGTGGCCGGAACTATTGGGTCTGCGTCCCCATTGATGAGCATCACGGGCGGCTTGCACGTGACCTCATCGGCTAGACGGTCTTGCCCGACAAGTCCGCCTGCGTATCCCAGCAGGGCAGCCGGTGCCACCGCCTGCCGCAAACCTGCATGCAGCGTCATCAGCGTCCCTTGGGAGAAGCCTACTAATGCCAGCCGGTCTGGCGTTAGCCCCACTGCTGCAAGCTCCTGATCGATGATGGGCTGAAGCTCGTCGGCGGCGTTCTCTACTTCTGGAAAAAGAAGCGGATGGCCCGGTGGGAGCATCGGTATCCATTGAAAACCGTCCGGCGCATCAGGACACGGTGTGGGAGCAGATGGTGCAGAGAAGGCAACGTCCGGCATGGACTGCGCCCAATAGTCTGCAAACGTCATGAGATCGGCACCGTTGGAGCCCAGCCCATGCAGAAACACCACAAGCCATTTTGGATCGCCGCTAAGGGCTTCTCGTCGAAGGGGACCGCTCATTTCTTCTCACCACCTGTTGCGCACGTCTTCGGCAAACCCCATCAGATTTCGAACTTCCAGCTTCTCTCCATTGTCGAGCGTTACGGTGCCCGAAAAGCGCCCAAATACCTGATGCACAATGGAACGAAAAACAAGGATGTCGATATTCTCCTGGCGATCCAAGACCGGTTCAAAACTCATCTCAAAGCGGCCATCATTGCTTGAGAATTTCCAGGGCGACGTATCGTAACCATCTTCTGGAATGTGGAAGGTCACCTGATCCAGCTTGTGTGCCTGGCCGTCAAGAAAGAACATGTTTTCCGACGCCGCAGATGTGTTGCCAAAGCCATACCCGATGTTGAAACCAAAAGATCGACCGTCAACCAGGCCAGAGGCCGAACCCCAGTACCATTGATTGTCATACGCCCAGACACCGCGCCCCCAATCTAGGACACCGAACTGCTTATCGGGTGCGAAGGCATAGGATGTCCCAGCCACGGTCACCTCCCCCTCAGCAGCCATGCAGTTGATTTTCTGATTGTAGTAGAAGGCCTGGGGATTGTGATCGAACGGTGTCGAAACCACCATGCGATCCATCGGCGGTTGTTTCAGGAACAATTCGCCAGCCAGTCCCTTGTTGCTATCAAATGACGGGCAATCCAGTCGCAAGCGCCGTCCGCCCTCCTCATGACGAAAATCCAGGGTCATGCCCTTGTGGGTCACGGCTATATCGCCGGTGTCCGCACTCTCGGGCATGCCCATTCGGCCGCGCGGAAAAGGCAGAATTCGAAGTTCAGCCATCGTGTCGGGAGTGGTGAAATCCAACCATGTCACCGACAGCAGGCCCATATAGCCATTGTCAGCAATGACAAAGGAGACACCATACTCCTCGCCCATCACGCAGTAATAATCCCATTCCTTCAGGCGATACCACGGAGCTTTCACTCCCTCATGGGAATATTTGCGGCGTTCATCCCGCGCCCATCCTTTTTCAATCAGGTGGCCGTTTTCATCGTGAAGCGGCCCGGTCGTCAGTTCTTTTTGCATTATTCTTGCTCTCTGATTGGTTCGCTCATCCAAAATATCTTTTCAGTCGGAAGACACTTTCTTCCAGCACTTCTGGCTGTTTGGAGAAACAGAAGCGCACCATGTTTCTGGGAATGCCAGCGCCCCCCGGTCTTGGTTTGTAGAACGGACTCACAGGGATTGCGCTCACGCCTGCCTTCGCGGTGATTTCCTCACAGAACTCCAAGTCGGTCCCGTTATAGCCCAGGCCCGAAATATCTGTGGTCACGAAATAGGTGCCGTCTGAGCGCACCATTTCGAAGCCCACTGCAGCCAATCCCTTTGAGAGAAGGTCTCGCTTCTGCTCGAGGTCAATCGCGAGGTTTTGGAAATACGCATCTCCCTGCCCCAATCCCCAGGCAACTGCGAGCTGAAACGCAGGCGGCGTCGTGAAAGTCACAAACTGGTGGGCTTTGTTGACCAGCGCGAGCAGGCTTGGCGCAGCGGTCACATAGCCGATTTTCCATCCGGTCAGAGAGAAGGTCTTGCCGGCCGACGCTATCCGCACGCAGCGGTCTCGCATGCCCGGCAGCGCCATCATCGTCTCGTGGGCAGCACCAGAATAGACCAGATGCTCATAGACTTCATCAAGCACGACATAGGCGTCGTACTTGAGGGCGAGGTCTGCAATGCCTTGCAGTTCGGTTTTGGTGAAGACCTTGCCCGTGGGGTTCATCGGCGTATTGACGACAATCAGCTTCGTCTTGTCAGAAAATGTTGCCGCCAACGCCTCCATGTCCAAATCCCAATGAGGGGCATCCAGGCCGACGGTGACAGCCTCGGCACCTGTCGCCTCCACCATTGGGAGATAGGAATCGTAAAACGGCTCAATGAGGATCGCTTCGTCGCCAGGATTGAGAAGTGCGAGAAACGTGTCCGCCAGCGCCTCCGTCGCGCCCGATGTGACGAGTGTTTCTGACTGCCAATCGACCCCCAGATCGTAGAAACGGGTGTCGTGATCAGCGACCGCCTGTCGAAGCTCGGCCATGCCCATTGAGGGAGGATATTGATTGGGACCTGTCATAATTGCCTGAGCGGCACGCTCACGCAGCTCAAGAGGTCCCTCATCATCCGGGAACCCCTGCCCCAGATTGATGGCACCGTGCTCAGCTGACATGGCGGACATGGTGCTGAAGATTGTGGTGCCGAGCCCTGCGAAGACTGTGTTTCCTGGCCGCATTTTGCCCCCAAAAGTGCCGATTTGATGTGCTGCGGAGCATTTCAGAGGTTTGGGTTTTCGGCAATGGCCATGCAGGAAAGCTGATGTGTCTATTTTTTATGCACTTGCCTATTTTATGTGCTCAATATGTGCTCACGATTTGAGCGGATAGCACCAGACAGCCACATAAGCCTTTGTTTTTCATTATCTTTTCTACGGGCAATTGCTTGGCACAGCTTATGCTATTCATTTACCACCGCGGGCGCGGCGGTGGCGCGCCACATTGAGGCTAAACAGGACTGAACCTGGCGAGAAGGCGGCAGAACCGCTTCACAGGTCGGTCAGGAAACAAAAACGATGAAAAAAATCGAGGCGATCATCAAACCATTCAAGCTCGATGAAGTGAAGGAAGCGCTTCAGGAAGTTGGGCTGCAGGGCATCACCGTCACCGAAGCCAAAGGCTTTGGACGTCAGAAAGGCCACACGGAGCTCTATCGGGGTGCCGAGTACGTTGTCGATTTTCTGCCGAAAGTGAAAATCGAGGTGGTACTCGACGACGAAACCGTGGAAAAAGCAGTAGAAGCTATCCAGAATGCGGCCCGAACGGGACGCATCGGTGACGGGAAGATCTTCATCTCCACCGTCGAAGACGCAATTCGAATTCGTACCGGCGAAACCGGCAGCGAAGCAATTTAAGACCACAAGCCCTTTTCAGGGTTTGCGTGAACCTAACCGGTGGGCTCAAGCCTGCCATTCTAAAAAGACACAGCAGGGAAAGAGAACATTATGGCCGATGCCGCCGCTGTCCTACAGATGATTAAAGACAAAGACGTGAAATATGTGGACCTTCGGTTCACCGACCCACGCGGAAAAATGCAACACGTCACTTTCGACATCGCGATGATCCCGGACGAAGACTTCTTCACCGAAGGACAGATGTTTGACGGCTCTTCCATTGCTGGCTGGAAGGCGATCAACGAGTCCGACATGATCCTGATGCCTGATTGTGACACAGCAGTTATCGACCCCTTCTATGCGCAAACAACCCTCGCGATCTTCTGCGATGTGGTCGAGCCCCAGACGGGTGAGCTTTACGACCGCGACCCACGTGGTACCGCGAAACGCGCCGAAGCCTATCTGAAGAGCACCGGCATTGGTGACACGATCAATTTCGGTCCTGAAGCAGAATTCTTCGTCTTCGACGACGTTCGCTTCTCGTCTTCGCCTTACAATACCGGCTTCGTTCTCGACAGCATCGAGCTGCCAGACAATACGGGCACCGATTATGAAATGGGTAATATGGGTCACCGTCCGCGCACAAAGGGCGGCTATTTCCCCGTAAACCCAATCGACAGCGCACAGGACCTGCGGTCTGAAATGCTCTCCACGATGGCTGAAATGGGCGTCGAAGTTGAAAAGCATCACCACGAAGTGGCTGCTGCTCAGCACGAGTTGGGCATGAAGTTCCAGACACTCACAACGGTTGCTGATCATCTGCAGATTTACAAATACGCGATCCACAATGTGGCTCATGCATTTGGCAAGTCAGCGACCTTCATGCCTAAGCCTGTCTTTGGCGACAATGGCACAGGCATGCACTGTCACCAGTCGATCTGGAAAGACGGCAAGCCAACCTTTGCCGGCAATGAATATGCTGACCTGTCAGAAAGCTGCCTGTTCTACATTGGCGGTATTCTAAAGCACGCTAAGTCGCTCAACGCCTTCACCAACGCGTCGACAAACTCTTACAAACGTCTGGTTCCTGGCTATGAAGCACCTGTGCTTCTCGCCTATTCAGCGCGCAACCGTTCAGCTTCCTGCCGCATTCCTTACGGCACGTCGCCTGCGTCCAAGCGGATTGAAATTCGTTTCCCAGACCCAACCGCCAACCCATACCTCGCCTTCTCTGCGATGATGATGGCTGGCCTTGACGGCATTCAGAACAAAATCCATCCGGGCGAGCCGATGGACAAGGATCTGTATGCTCTGCCACCTGAAGAACTGGCTGATATCCCAACGGTTGCTGGCTCTCTTCGTGAAGCGATCGAAAGCCTCGACGCTGACCGTGACTATCTGACCAAGGGTGATGTGTTCACCAACGATCAGATCGACTCCTACATCGAATTGAAGATGGAAGAAGTTGAGCGCTATGACATGACGCCTCACCCGGTTGAGTTCGACATGTACTACTCCGTCTAAGCACGGATCGATATTTTCGGAAAAGGCCGGTGTTTTCACCGGCCTTTTTTGTGCCTACCGTTTTTTATTTAATCATATATTTAAATACTGCACTGATGTGAAACCACGACCCTCCCACGAAAGAGCGAGTGCCTCTGATGAAGCTCTACGATACCAAAGCAGGAAACCCCAAGCGGGTCCGGATCTTTATCGCCGAAAAGGGAATTGAAATTCCGCGCATCAATATGGAGGCCGGGACAGACACGAGAACCGAAGAGTTCCGTAAAATCAATTCGCTTGGAGAGCTGCCCGTTCTGGAATTGGACGACGGGCGCGTCCTGACCGAGAGCTTTGCCATCTGCCGATTCCTGGAATCCGAGTTCCCAGAGCCACCCCTCATGGGACGAGATGCTTTTGAGCAGGGCAATATCGAGATGTGGAGCCAACGCATCCACAACCAGCTCTTCCTGCCGCATGGCCACTATGTCCGCCACACCCTTTCCTTGTTTGAAGATGTCGTCATCCAGGTACCCGCCTTCGCCGAGGCAGAGCGGGACATCATTCCACAAAGATGGGCGTGGCTGGATCAAGAGATTGCAGACGGGCGACTATTCCTCGCTGGCGATGCCTTCAGCATGGCCGACATTCACGGCATGGTGGTTCTGATGCTTGCAGGACTTTTCGACTTTCCAATTCCAGCTGAGTGCACTCATGCAACCCGTTGGGCCGACAGAGTTAAGGGCCGACCAAGTTGGGATGCATAACTCTGCGCGCTGGTAACAGCTAGCTGCCTACATAGAATTCAAGGCAATTTTTTATTCAGCCTACTGATTATTTAGCTCACGGCGAGATAGGTCAGCAATGCAGACTCATAAGGGAACCCTACGTCACATCGCATGAATCCCTTGACACGAAGCCGATTTCTTGCTACAAAGTTAATGCACAATTCAGAAGGAGGTTTCGAAGATGACCCCACCTGCGGAGCGTAGCGTAGCTTGAAAAATTCGGCATGCATGTCGATTTCAGGCAGTGGTTTTCCCCTAAATACATTGAAGCGTAGAGTCCGAACGGCGTGTGCAGAAGCGCAGCTTACCAGCAAAGGATTTTAGGCCAGATAGCGCAACACAGACCTTTAGCCACAGCTGCTCCATGCAGCGTCGGTCTCTAGACATACGATGAAAAGCCCGGCTTTTTAGCAGGGGCACGTGCAAGATGCACAACAGCAACCCCGTCCCAGGTCGCCGACCTGAGGAGTTCGGGGTTGCATTGTTTGGGTAGATGGCCTGCCGACCCTGCAAATGTCTTCCCCCCCCCTTTGACGGCTCTCCCATTCGGTTAGATGCAGAATCTGTGAATGGTTTCGCCATTGTGTTCAAAGCATTCAGCTTTGCGGCCACCAATCGCAGTGATTGCCTTTGGCCAGAAACTCTGTGCTCGCTTGTTTGCCGCCATTACACTTAGCTCCCACACACCCTCATGTTTTCGAAAGAGTTCCGTGGCTGCAGCCAGGCCATAGCCGTTCCCTCGTGCGCATGGTTGGATATAAAACTCAGCGATGGAGAAATCGGTCCCACGACCGGAGGGCGAGACTGTGTTCACGAATGCGAAGCCGATAACTTCTCCATCCCCGAGTATGAAATATGGCCACCGACAGTCGCCTTCTATCCAGTATGAATCAAAATACCGATAGCCGTGATCCACTTCATCATAAGCACTGAGCTCAACCAGATACTCGCTTAGAAGCTCTCTGACCTTGGACTGGCCCTCCGCTTTTGCGGTTCGGATTTCTACAGACACTGTCTTCCCTCCATTTTTTGGCAGGCTATTCAGGGTGAGGCGGTGGTTCTTATGCTACCAACCCTAGACCGGCAGCCGTTCTGCGAAGAGGCGTGCGTAAAGTCGTGCACGGGCGTTTAAATCGCCAGGTTCGATCCAGTTCCGATCCATCTTTGCCCAATCCTCTCGTTCTGGATCAAGTCCGAGATCTAAAAGATAGTCACCATCGGCAATGAAAAACTGGCGCCGATAGCCCAACAGATACCCGCCATGGTCGCGATGAATGGCCTGCGCTTCTGCGTAGTCAGCAAGCCAAATGTTTTGATGCACCATCATGCGTTTTGGGCACAGGATGGTGCCGAAATCGCCACCCACCTCGTCGCTCTCCAGAACCTGCGCCAGCGCCGCCCAGGTTCGAAAACCAACTTCCATGGCGATGACATTGAGGCAATGTCGGCGCTTGAGCTGGCCTTTCAATTCCTGATCCGTGTTGGAGGCAAATCCCGGCAGCGCACGCATGCGCGCAACATTAACGGGTGAGCCTTTTTCGGCTTGTTTGTGAAGCCTGCGCGCTTTGGACTTTAGAAGTGCGAGAACATCTGTGACGGTTTCGCCCAAAGGATGGGCCTGCGGCTTTTCTGACTCCATTGACATGGGGTCACTCTCCTTATCGCCCCTGTTCCGCTCCACGGGGTCACAAGAAAGCAACATGTCAGGTTCAGACGGTCGCTCAACAGATGGGCGGGTGCTTGCGCTTTTGGCGGACAAGGCGCTCCCGCAGCGCCTTTCGCCGTCTTCTACGCCGCTCTTTGCAGGAAGGCAAGTGAGATCAGGTTTGGATTTGCGCCAATAGGAAGACTACCCGTTCCTCTACAGAGGTTTTGGGCAGCATAGCGATCTGATAGCCGAATTCACCGAAGCTCACTTTCAGGCGTTCAAATTCCTCAACTGCGCTCTCAAAACTGGTTTGGCGTTCTGCGTCCGTCTCGAAAATCTCAGGCCAGGGCGGCGTGAGGAACACCGTCTCAGCGTAGCGTCGCTCCTTGAGAAGTTGTTGATGTTCAGGAGCCAGCTTCCCGTTGATATGGGCCAGGTAGGAGATCGCATCGATGAAGGAGCGGTCATAAAAGACGGGTCCCTCAAGACTGGCTGCTTCGTCAAATGCAGCGACAGACATGCCGATGGCTTTTTCAGCGAAGGCTTCTGGGTTCACCCAAGGAAGGGCGTCCCCACCGCTCTCCTGCTCTTCACGAACGATCAGGCGTCCAGGTTCTTCGAATGCTGAAAACCCGCGCCGCCGCAGTTCTTCAAGCAGGGTCGACTTCCCTCCTCCAGCGCAACCCGACAGAACATACCGTTGTGGTCCACTCATCCAGTAAGCCTCAGTGGACGCCCGCCGCTTGCAGCTGAGGGCCAAGGCGCCCCGTGATCCACGCAAAAAACATGCGGTAATCACCGATAAGCGACCAGACGGGATAGGTGAAGGTCGCCGGCCTGTTCTTCTCAATCGTGAAGTGCGCCACCCAAGCGAACAAGTAACCGCTCAACGGAGCAGCAAGAAACCACCAGGCACTGGCGTAAACGCCAAGACCCAGTGCGATGAAGGTCAGTGACGTGCCGATATAGTGCATCGTGCGGCACGCCGGAACCGAATGTTCCTGCAGATAGTAGGGCCAGAATTCAGCATAGGTCGCAATTCTGGCTGTCTCACCTGACATCAGACTTCTCCTCGTGATTAGGCCTCTGTTAGTCCGCTGGCTTTGCAATGACAGCAGACCGGGAGCCTTTGCCCTGAAATACCGGCCAGGCCAACTGTTCGCCCAGTGTTACCGGCTCGAGGTTCTCGACGCCAAACTCCTTGGGCACCTTCCGTGTGATCTTAGCCGTCCCGAAGAGAACATCCCAGAAAAACAGCAGGTTGCCGAAATTCCCTTTGTAATGGGTGATCCCGTCATCCTTGTACTTACCGTGATGCGCGGAATGGGTCGCTGGTGTTGAGATGGTGCGTTCTACAACCCACATGACAGGCGATAGCCATTTTATTTTGTAGAGCGGTACATCCCACCGCACGTCTGAATGGGCACCAAATACCACCGCCATCTTAATGACGATGTAGAAGGCATAGACCCATCCAAGGCCCATATAGATCAGCACGCCGGAAAGCCAAATGCCAGGCATCATCGCATAGTAGAAAAGATTGTTGCGGTAGATGACCCTGATGCTCAGATATTCTGAATTGTGATGGCATCGGTGTAAATTGTAGAGCCACGGAAACGTGTGAGATGCGCGGTGCCACCAATATTGAGTCATGTCATCAAAGACGATGAACAAAGCCACCTGAGCAATGATCGGAATGCCGATCAACATATTCTCCGCCCCCGGAGCGATTGCACTCGCGAGCCAATAGGATGAGAACAAAACCATCGGCTGTGTCAGGAGAACCAGTACAAGCGTTGAGATGACTTCGATTTTTGCATCATCGGGGACTTCACCCTTCTTCTTGAAAAAGCTTGTTCTCAGAATTTCTGCGAATACGAACGCAAAAAATAACCCCAATATCACCATTACTTCCGGTTTCATGCCGACTTCCTCCGCTGGTTGCCGACCCTTGATAGAACAGGGTCGCGTGTTAGAATGTATATATTTTTACATTTGGAGGATTATTTTGGCCGGCCATCTGGATTTTGGACTTTCCGGGCTTCGGGACACGTTACCCCCGGACCTTGAAGACGCGCTCTTCAGCGCTGCTGTCTCCGTGACGTACACAGACGGACAACTCATTCAAGCGCGTGGTGACACGAACCCGACCCTCTCCATCGTGAAGAGCGGGACGGTGCGGATGGGACAGATCGGACTCGATGGCGGCTATACCGGCATGGCCGTGCTTGGCCCCGGCCAGTTCTTTGGGGAGTTCACGATCTTCGGTGGCCTGCCTCGGGAGTTTGATGCCTTCGCCGTAGGACCGACGGTCGTTGAACACATTAACGGAACGCGGTTTGACCGTTTACTCGACAAGCATCGGGGCATCCGGTCCTACTTTTTGGCCTTCCTCGCTCAACGTCTTCACGCAGCACTTTCTTTCGTGGACGATCTGCGACAACTGCCCCTTCCCGCCCGCGTGGGAAAGACGCTCCACATGATGCACCAGTCGGACTCCACGTCTCCGTCCATCAAGGTCACCCAGACGGAACTCGCGGAAATGCTCGGGGTCACACGTGTCTCAATCAACAAAGCCTTGGCTGAGTTGGAAGAAGAAGGACTTCTGTCGCGCGCCTACGGGCAAATCCAAATACCTTCTTCCCAAAAGCTGAGCCGCTGGGTCCGCGATCTCTCTAAACTCACCGCCATTGATGGCTGAGAGGCAGTCATCGCTTTCCTTCTGTGAAGACCTCCCCCTACACTGCTTAAAACGCGCCTGTCAGGGAGGACACGATGAATACAAAGACTGGGACGACCACAGCTCGCAAAACAACCTCAAAGAAAAAGACTGCAGCCCAAAAAGGGGCAACGAAAAGGAAATCGATGCCCTCGATGAAAGAGGCGGTGCTCATCACCGGTGCCTCGGGGGGTATTGGCGAAGCGCTCGCCGGGGAGTTCGCCAAAGGCGGCTCCAATCTTATCCTTGTCGCACGTTCTAAGGGTAAGCTTGAGACCATTGCCAAGCGCCTGAGTGAAGAGCATGGCATTGCTGCCATCGCCCTGCCCGCAGATCTCGCTAAACTCAATGCGGGAAAAAGGCTGTTTGACGCTGTGGCGGCTAAAGGCATTCACGTCGACACGCTGGTGAATAATGCCGGGGTTCTGGAAATGGGCGCTTTTGCAGATATTGATACCGCGCGTCACCTCCAACTTGTCCATCTCAACATCACAACATTGACCGAACTCACAAGCTTGTTTGTGCCTGGGATGATTAGACGAAAGGCGGGCCGTATTCTGAACGTGGCCTCCATCGCTGCCTTCCAGCCGATCCCGTCGCTTGCGACCTATGCGGCGACAAAGGCTTATGTCCTGTCGCTCACGGAATCCCTCTCAGAAGAGCTGAAGCCCCATGGCGTTACGGCAACTGCGCTCTGTCCTGGCATGACAGCGACAGACATGGTGGCGAGTGCCAAGGAGGCCAACGAAAGCGCGGCTAAAATACCGGACTTCATGATTTCCGACGTGGCGGGAGTTGCCGCAGAAGGCTACACGGCTTGCATGAAGGGGGAAGTTATCCGCGTTCCGGGTATGGTCAATTTGGCTGCCGCCGTTGCAGGGCGCGCCTCTCCTCGCTGGCTCGTTCGCGCGGTCTCCGGGGCCCTGGGACGGCTCGCCCTTTAAGACAGAGCACTGAATCAACTCTTTGTTTTTGCTACGGTTTGGGTCACACTCAAAATGTGGGGTCGGGGGACCGGGCTCTCTGCAAAGAGACCCTATTGAAATTGAGGAGTGCCGGATCAACCGGCTCGATCGCTTACGTTCAAACGTAGGCTGAGGGAGGACATCATGGATCATAATATTGGGCTCATGCTCGAGAAACGCGCGCACCTGAACCCCAAACTTGAAGGCTGTGTTGAGACTGAAAGCGGACGCCGCTTTACCTATGAAGAGCTCAACACACGGTGTAACAAAACAGCCAATATGCTGACGAGCCAAGGTATAAAGTCCGGCGACCGTGTTGCGCTCCTGATGATGAACGGCGTGGAGTTCATGGAGTCGTTTTTCGCTATCGCGAAATTGGGTGCCGTCTGTGTACCGCTCAACTGGCGCCTGACAGGCGATGAACTTTGTTTCATCCTGAAAGATAGCGGCGCAACAACACTCATTTTCAGCTCCGACTTCGCAGAAGTTGTCGAAGATATTCACGGACGCGGAAGGGATGCCACAGATATCGCTCTGTGGATCAGCGTTGGAGAGCGTTCGGCTATTTCGCAAGATTATGACGCGTTGCAGGGTGACGCTTCGAGCGACCGTCCGGCAATTGGTGCCAAAGACGATGACACGCTCTTCATCATGTATACGTCGGGCACCACCGGACTGCCCAAAGGGGCTGTCCACACCCACAACTCAACTCTTTGGGGGTCTCTCACCTCACTCGCTACCAGCGACATGCAACAGAAGGACCGTTACCTGTTGGTTCTTCCGCTCTTCCATGTGGGTGCCTTGAGCCCGCTGATCGCCTGCGTCCATGGTGGTGGCACATCCGTTATCATGCGTGGCTTTGATCTGGACGCGATGTGGACCAACATTGAATCCGAGAAGATTACAACCATGCTGGCTGTCCCTGCCATGCTCAACTTCATGCTGTTGTCGAGCGCGAAGGACTCTGCCGACTATTCCAGCCTGCGCTGGGTGATGAGTGGCGCCGCGCCGGTGCCGGTCACGCTCATTGAAACCTATGCAGCGATGGACATCGAAATCCACCAAGTCTACGGCCTGACGGAAACCTGTGGTCCGTCCTGCCTGATCTCGCCAGACGATGCGATCAATAAAGCCGGTTCAACGGGCAAGGCCTTCTTCCACACAAATGTCCGTGTTGTGGACAGTGACGGCAATGACATTAAGGCTGGCGACGTTGGTGAAGTGCTGGTGTCTGGTCGCCACATTATGAAGGAATACTGGAACAGACCAGACGCAACCGCGGAGACCATTATTGATGGGTGGCTGCATACAGGCGACCTCGCGACGATGGATGAGGAGGGCTTCGTCTATATCCAGGACCGGATCAAAGACATGATCATCTCTGGCGGCGAGAACGTATATCCAGCAGAAATCGAGAACGTGCTTTTGTCCCACCCTAAAATTCAGGACTGCGCAGTCATTGGACAGCAAAACCAGCAATGGGGTGAGGTCTGCCTAGCCGTGGTTGTGCGTGCGGATGACAGTCTCTCAGAAGCTGAGGTGATGAAGCATTGCGACGGCAAGCTTGCGCGCTACAAACTGCCTAAGGGTGTGGAATTTGTAGACGCCATTCCGCGCAATCCAACAGGCAAAGCCTTGAAACGTATCCTACGCGATCAGTTCCCAGGCGAAGAAGCCAAAGCAAGCTGACCCAGATAGCAGTTGTAGAGACCAGCCGGGCACGAAGCAGATCGTGTCCGGCTTTTTTTTGATCAAAATCAGATCCACTTTAGTCGCTTGAATAGTAGGAACAGGCCAGCAGCCAGCGCGACACTCACACCACACACTATCCAAAATGCGTATGGGGAGTCTGTGCCGGGAATACCGCCGACATTGATCCCGAGCAGCCCGGTCAGGAAGCCTAAGGGAAGGAAAACAGCGGCAACGATGGAGAGCACGAGCATGTTCCGGTTCATGTCCTCTGCGCGCTGCGCTATTCGCGCGTCATTGATTACCGTCGCGCGTTCTCTCGCGGAATCCAATTCATCCACTAAGCGCACCGTCTGATCGGACACCTCTCGAATTTGCATCCTGTCCGCATCCGTCAGCAGCGCGGAATCCGACTGGCTTACGCGCTCCAACGCGCTCCTTTGGGGCGCAACATAACGACGGACAACGATCAATTGACGCCTGAGTTCGCTGAGGTGTGTGTGTGCCGCTGCACCTCCTTCGAGCAAACTTTCTTCCTCTAGGTCATCCAACTGTTCCACCAGTTTCATCACCATGGTTTCAACTTTAGCGGAGAGGCTGTCGATCAAGGCAAAAACAAATCGGCTGACGGTTGGGGGGGCTTCATCGTGTTCGCAACACTCAACAAGCTCCTCGACTGAGAGAACATGCCTCAACTGCACGCTGATGATCCGCTTTGGTTCAACCCACAAACGGACCGACACCATATCGTGAGGGTCCTCTCCCGACTGGGTGTTCATCCCCCGCAGCACCAGCAATATCCCGCCTGCGAGTTTACTGAACCTGGGCTGCGTTTCTGGAGCCAGGAGGGCGTCGACAACAATTTGTGGTAGATTGATATCGGCAAAGATGGGTGGTGTTTCCTCACGCGCTCCATGCTGCACCCGTATCCATTGGTAACTGCCATCGTCGCCGGGTAGATCGTGCGCAGGACCGATATCTGCTCCCGCGCTGCCATCTGGTCTAATCAAATAGACAAAAGCCGACTGCTTTTCCACCCCTGTTTCCGACACCTACGACCTCCAAAAACCACGGTTCCATTGTGGTACATCTTACACGTTTTATAGGCTCAGGCAGGGCCACGGAAAGTGCAATCTGGCCGCAAGGATGCTACCCAAGTGAAAGAAAATTCGTTGCAGATTCGGCTTTCAAGCCTGATCTGCAGGCCTAAACTTGGGGGGTCGCGTGGCCAGTAAAAAGCTCGAAAATCGATACGTCAATGACCTCCGCCGTCAGGAATTCATCCTCGCCTCTGCCCGGGGGTTTCGTATCCAAGCCCTGCCGATTGTCCTGTCTGTTGTGTTTTTGGGCGCCATTGGTATTGCCGTTGCCTCCAGCTCTCTGATCGGGCCTCAAGGTGGCATCAACGCAACCCTTATTCTCGTTATGTCCGCGATGTTCGGTGGCTATATGGCGTTGAATATTGGCGCCAATGATGTCGCCAATAATATGGGGCCCGCTGTTGGCGGTAAGGTGCTGACAATTGGGGGCGCGGTTGTTATTGCCGTGATCTGCGAAGCCGCAGGCGCTCTGCTTGCTGGTGGTGACGTGGTGAGCACAGTCGCCAAAGGCATTATCAGCCCGGAGGGTGCTGTCGGCGAGACAGACTTCGTCCTGTTGATGATGAGCGCGCTGATTGCCGCAGCTCTCTGGATCAATCTTGCAACGATTTTGAACGCGCCCGTCTCAACCACCCATTCTATTGTGGGGGGCGTCCTGGGTGGTGGTGTCGCTGCAGCGGGCTTGAGCGTGGTCAACTGGCCGACCATGGCCAGCATTGCTGCCAGCTGGGTCATCTCGCCTGTTCTGGGCGGGGTCATTGCCGCGGGACTGCTTGCCGGGATCAAGGTTCTCATTCTCAACAAAGAGGACAAACTCGCAGCCGCGCGCACCTGGGTGCCGTTTCTCATTGCCCTCATGGCCGCTACGTTTGCCGCCTATATGGCCATGAAGGGTCTCAAGCGCATCTGGAAGCCGGGTCTTGGGGAAATCGTTCTGGTGTCGGTGCTCGCGTTCGTGATCGCCGGGGTTTTGTCCATTCCCTACATCAAACGTCTGGCAGAGGGATTGCGGAACAAGAAGAAAGACATCACCCGGCTTTTCCATCTGCCGCTCATTCTGGGTGCCGCCCTGCTCTCCTTCGCCCATGGTGCGAATGATGTCGCCAATGCAGTGGGGCCACTTGCTGCCATCGCGTCGGTGGTGACAGATACATCTGGTCTGCAGGCAAAAGTCGCGATCCCGTTCTGGGTGCTGGCCATTGGTGGCGTCGGCATTGCGATTGGTCTCGCGCTCTTCGGACCAAAACTTATCAAAACGGTTGGCGAAAAAATCACGCGCCTTAACGCTATCAGGGCCTATTGCGTCGCGCTCTCTGCTGCGGTGACCGTCTTGATCGCGACAAATATGGGACTGCCCGTGAGCTCAACCCATATTGCCATTGGGTCGATTTTCGGGGTGGGCTTCCTGCGGGAATATCTGGAAAACCCGAAACGCAAAGCAGGGCGTCGCAAGGTTCTGCTGAGCGGAACACCGGATGAAGCGCTCCAGCAATCTGGTATCCGCCAGAAACGCAAACTGGTGCGACGTCGTTTCGCGTATTCAATTGCGGCGGCCTGGGTGATTACCGTGCCTGCCGCCGCTGCGCTTTCAGCGACGATCTACTTCTTGCTGGCGATGCTGTGAAGATCAGGCAAGAGCGCTTCAAAACCCATTAGAGCACTCGCGATGTCCGGGCCGCCGGCAATCTTGCGTGCGTCGGCCATTGTCACCCAGTGCCGGTCGCGGTTCTTGCGTTCCGGCCATTCGTCATGCTGCTCAGTGAAATGAAGCGGTATGTAGGTCACCAAGAGATCACGTGGACCCTCTGACATCTGTTTGATGGTTTGGACTTCATGGGAAAACTGGTCCAGCGCCCGACCTCTGATGCCGGCCTCTTCAAACGCCTCACGAAGGGCTGCCTCCGCTGGCGTCTCCCCTTCTTCCACAGACCCTTTTGGGAAAATCCATCGCTCATGGGTACGCGACGTGATCATCAAAACCAGAGGTTCTGTTTCACGAATGACAAATGGGATCGCGCCAACTTGGCGTAACATGACCAACTCCTAAATTGCTGAAGCTCTTCATTACCATAGAAGAACTGTGCCTATTCTCTGCGGATTCGGTACATATGCCAAGGGGCCACGATTTCGAGGCTCCTGACAAGAACCGTCAGTGGGCTCATGCTAGCGTAAGCATGTGACAGAAATGAGGACAAGATGAGGACGGGGATGCCGAAAAAAACTCATGCGCCCTTTGCGGCCGACAGCGTTGCGCAGGTCTTTGATGGATATGCAGCCCCCGCACGGGAAAAGCTGCTGGCTCTTCGTGCGCTCATTTTCGAAACGGCTGCGAAGACTGAGGGCGTTGGCGACCTTCAGGAAACGCTCAAATGGGGACAGCCCAGCTATCTCACGCCGGAGACAAAGAGCGGCAGCACAATCCGTATTGATGCCCTCAAAGATGACCCCACTCATGTGGCGATCTATTTCCACTGCCAGACCAGCCTGGTGCCGACCTTCAGAGACATGTATGGCGACAAGCTGACCTTTGAGGGCAATCGCGCACTTGTGCTCGATACCAAAAAGAAGCTACCGGAGAAGGAGCTCCGTCACTGCCTCTCTCAGGCGTTGACCTATCATCTGGCCAAAAAGAAGAAACGGGCGTAAGCGCCAAAACTGACACTTAGCCCGTTCCTCAAACGCAAAGTTGTTACTCCGCTGCAACCTGTGTCTGGATGGCCTGTGGACCCCGAATGAGGCCGCCCGGACGCTTGTCTGTCACGACGCCGCCTTTGAAGGTCACCTGGCCAGACTTGATCGTGTAATCATAGCCCTCTGCTTTTTGCAGCAGGCGTTTGCCACCTGCAGGCAGATCGAACGCAAGCCAGGGCTTGCCAAGCTTGATGCGGTCCATATCGACCACATTCACATCCGCCAGATAACCCGGCTTCAGAAGCCCGCGATCATTCAGACCATAGAGCCGTGCGGTATCGAGGCACTGACGCTTGATCGCGTTTTCCAGTGTGATGGTTCCCCGCTCCCGGTTTTTCACCCAATGCTCCAGCATGAAGGTCGGGCTCGCCGCATCGCAAATTGTGCCGCAATGGGCGCCGCCATCCGAAAGGCTGTTCACCGTGTCATCGGACTGCTGCAGGTCGACGAGGAAATCGAGATTGCCATCAACATAGTTGAGGATCGGCAGATAGATGAAGCCTTTGCCCTCATCTGCCATCATCAGATCATAGGCATATTCCGCGCCGGACTTGCCAGCTGCCGCCGCACGGGCAGCGACACTTTCTTCCGCCTGAGGTTCGTAGTTGAAATCCTCGTCCATCTCGAACTGCAGGGGCCAGCCTTGCGTGACGATCATGAAGATGGGCTGCATGTCGACTTCTTCTGGAAGGTTTGCCGATTCACTCAGAAGCTGCGCTTTGAAAGCCGGGTCCTTGAGTTTCGCATATTGCTCCTCCCATGGCAGGTCCGCTATCGTCGCCCAACTGGCGTGAGAGATGAACGGATGAACCGTCCCGCGCCATGCCATCACAATGCCGTTTCCGCGCAGCGCAATTTGCGCGACGATGTTGGCCCCATTGTCATTTTCTGCCCGCATCTGAGAAATCTGCTCGTCCAGGGGAAAGGCCTTGGCGATGGATTGCAGGGCGGCAAAGGTCACCGGCATGCCCGTCTCACGGCTCAGGTCGCCCATCCACTCAAACTCTTTCCATTCCGGTTGCAGGTCAGAAGCCATTTCAAAGACGCCATAGCCCACCCGGCCCATGGCCCGGCCGATGCCGATCAGTTCTTCCTTGGTCGCGGTGGTGCCGGGAACAAGTTCTCCGTCAACGGAGCGATGGAGAATGGTGCGCGATGTGGAAAAGCCGAGCGCACCTGCTCTCAGACCGTCTTCAACAATCTTGGACATCTGCTCGACATCTTCGTCGGTCGGCACAGCGCCGGGCTTTTCCCGGTCACCCAACACATAGGCGCGCACGGCACCGTGAGGCACGTGGGTTGCCACATCAATCGTGCGCGGCAATTCTTCCAGCGCGTCCAGATATTCCGGGAAGGTCTCCCAGTTCCACGGCAGGCCTTCGGCAAGGGCGGTGCCCGGGATGTCTTCCACACCTTCCATCAGGCCGATGAGCCAGTCATGCTTGTCTGGTTTGGCGGGCGCAAAGCCCACACCGCAATTGCCCATGACAACCGTGGTGACACCGTGCCAGCTGGACGGCGCCATCTCATCATCCCAGGTCGCCTGACCATCATAATGGGTGTGCACATCGACAAAGCCCGGGGTGACGATCTTGCCGGTCGCGTCGATCTCTTCGCGCCCTTCCGCTTTGACCTCTCCCACCAGCGACACCCGGTCGCCATCAATCGCTACATCTGCGGTGAAGGGCGCGTTGCCCGTTCCATCAACAATCGTCCCGCCCCGAATTACCAGATCATGCATCGTCTCTCTCCCACCCATTGTCTGACTATTTGTCATGAGCGTAGCAGGTTCAGCGGGATGATCAAATTAACCGGCAGTGCAAACCACTTGATATGTCAGCGCTGCTGACCCGTCTCAGAATGCCCGCGGGTATTGACGTCGGGGAAATTGGGGAAACCGCCTCGTCCCCCTTCTTGTCGCCACCCGACTTGTTCGCGTGGTCCAGGAGCGACAAACGACAGTTTCTATTTGGAACCCTGGATTACCCGGACAAGCCGGGTAATGACATTCAGTATTTAGGCACGCATCGTCCGCCGCGCCGGATGAACTCCGCCACGGGTCGCAAAAAGTGTGAGGGACGCGGAGTGCCGCAAAGCCTCATCTGGTTTGTTTTTTTAGAGGCCTTCCGGCGCTCCGCGCGCGGCTGCTGCAATCGCTGCCATCCATCATATCCCGAGCTAAGCGCCTGTTTCTCCCGGGCCGTACCGTTGGACTTTCATCCGCGGGCCGTGACCGGGCCTTAAGTGCCCGCCCC